>ERZ1673743.97-NODE-97-length-142019-cov-32.704002_pt1 | contig 142019 bp, 118 predicted proteins | sample MGYA00580197_ERZ1673743 | MGnify/ENA primary metagenome ERZ1673743 (study PRJEB41218, sample SAMN15661795) | gut metagenome | host: Homo sapiens | place: Canada: London | collected 2015-08-20/2019-03-30 | study: EMG produced TPA metagenomics assembly of...
ACTGCGCGCCGGCGCGCAGAGTAGCCGCACTCCGTGCGGAGTGTTTCGCCTGACGGCGACGAGGGCGCTGCCCTCGACTCGCAAGGGGGACGCGTCCCCCTTGACTCCCGATTAGGGATTGCAGTAAGCGGAACATTCGCCGCTAAATTATAGTTTTCCCTCACAAGCAGCGTTTCGCCTCTAAACAACAATTCATCTATCCTTCCCCAGTAAAACAAATACCCCGTCCAAAACGGGGCATTTGTTGATTTGGTTGGGATAGTGCGACTCGAACGCACGAATGAGGGAGTCAAAGACCCTTGCCTTACCACTTGGCTATATCCCAGCATTGTACTGGAGATTAACGAAAAAGGCACAGGTTAAACCTATGCCTTTTCTTATCTGGGGTGGGTAGTGGGAGTCGAACCCACGATCTTCGGGACCACAATCCGACGCTTTAACCAACTAAGCCATACCCACCATGTATGGCACGCCATGAAGGATTCGAACCTTCGACCTACCGCTTAGAAGGCGGTTGCTCTATCCAGCTGAGCTAATGGCGCGTATCCTATACAGCAGCCTATAAAGGCTTGGAGCGGGTGATGGGAATCGAACCCACGCGACCAGCTTGGAAGGCTGGGATTCTACCATTGAACTACACCCGCAGATGCTTTGCTTAACATTAACGCTTAATTATTATAACACTTTCATTCTGATTTGTCAAGGGCTTTTTGCGATTATTTTCAATTTTCTTCAGAACATCTGGACTGTAGAATTTTCGAACCGTTTTTTAGTTGTTTTTCGGTTGAAAATTACACCGCGTAAATCTTGACTAACAGATATACCGCGTGATATACTTTTCATAATGCAATTTAATCGAAGCGTATTTCCGGCTGGAGGTGTCTTTATGTCGGCAGAAAACGAAAAAAATCACAAACGCGCATACTATGGCAGGCTGGCGGGCTGGGTCGGAATAGTCTGCAATATGCTCCTGAGTGCAGGGAAGTTCATCGCAGGTACCTTCTCGGGGAGCGTTTCTATCACCGCGGACGCGCTCAACAACTTCTCGGACGCTTCTTCCAGCCTCATCAGCCTTATCGGATTCCAGCTCTCCGAAAAGCGCGCCGACGCCGAGCACCCCTACGGACACGCGCGGTATGAGTACATATCCGGGTTCGTTGTCGCGATACTCGTTATAGTTATCGGAATTGAGCTGCTCAAAAGCGGAATCGAGAGGATCATAACCCCGCAGGACGTGGAATTCACCCTGGTTTCGGCAATTGTAATGCTGACCTCCATCGCAGTGAAATTCGGCATGATGATCTTCGACCGCAGCGTCGGGAAGCACATCGACTCGCAGACGCTCATCGCCGCCGCCGCGGACAGCCGCAACGACTGCATAGTGACCGGCGCGGTCCTCGCCGCTAGCCTTATCTCGCATTACACCGGAGTTCAGCTAGACGGCATAATGGCGGTGGCAGTCGCGGGATTCATACTGTACAGCGGAGCCGGTCTCGTAAAGGACACGATGGATCCGCTGCTTGGAAACGCCCCATCGCCGGAGCTTGTTGAGAAGATCCGCCGGAAAATCCTCTCCTACCCCGGAGTTCTGGGAACTCACGACCTCATCGTGCACGATTACGGCCACGGCAGGAAATTCGCGACCGTGCATGTCGAGATGGCGGCGGAGGAAAACGTCATAGATAGCCACGCCGTGATAGACCAGATCGAGCGTGATTTTCTCAGCAGCGAAGGCATCAACATGCTGATTCATTTCGACCCGGTTCTGACCGACGATTCCGCAGTCAGCGAGATACGCCGTGAACTTGAGCAGACCGTGCGGCTTATCGACGAAAGGCTGTCCGTTCACGACCTGCGGCTTGTCAGCTGCGGCGACATAACAAACGCGGAGTTCGACGTTGCAGTGCCGACTGATTTCAAGATGGACGAATCCGAACTGCGCACCGAGATAGAGCGTTTCATGTCGCAGAAGAGAGCGGACATACGCTGCGTTATAACCGTTGACCGCAGCTTTGCCGCGATACCTCCGGATGAACTCCCCCGCGAAGATTGACGTCGGGGCGTTTATGTGCTATAATAAATAAGGATAATAAATAAGGAAGCCGTATGCAGGCGGCTAAAGTACATAAATGCGGAGGCGGAGCATGGATTACTTTTTCCACGCGGATACAACCAAATACCGCAGGCGGCTCAGGGGTACGGCTATTATCGTACTGGTGCCGCTTTTCGGCGTTTGCGTGTTCTGTGCGGTGAATATCCTGCTGAACCTCGGCGCTGGAAATTCCTCCGGGATTCTAAAGCTCATGGCGCTGGTGATTGTATTATGCGTGCTGGCTGGAACGTCAACGATGTTCGCTGCGGCTCTGCTGGCTAAGAAGTACACCGCACGGCACAGCAGGTTCACATATCTTGACATTCTGCCGGACGGCTTCGTGTTCAGCCTTTACGCCGGGGAATTCCGGAACTGGGACGACCAGGTGATACTCCGGCGGCTGTATTTCGTGCCGTTTTCCGGTATCGAGGAGATATCCCGCGACCAGAAAGCTTCTCCCTGTTCGCTGACGGTGAAGGGAAAGGTGCGCTGCTACTTTGAGGAAAGCAGCCGCCTGGGCTACCATGTCGGCGAGGACGGTCACACGCAGTTCGACAGCCCCGAGCTTAACGAACGCGGTTTCGAGACCGCGGACAAGCTGGAAATAAACGGCTGGTTCGGTTCTGCTAAGAAAATACAGACCTCGCTTGAGCATTATCTCGCGGAATTCCGCGCAATACCAGAGAAAAAGCCGTTCAACATCGCAGAACACATCACCCGCAGGAAGAAAAAACGCCCGACAACTTCCAACCCGCTTCTGGAGGCTCCGTGCTACGACAGAAACTGGAAATGAAAAGACCGGAAAAATAATGCCGCAGAATGGTTATTTTAGTAGAAATACCACTTGAAAAAAGTTACGCATAGTGATATAATAAACTGTAGATATGTTTTCGGATAAGTAAGGCTGAAGTAATTCTGGATTCCCGAAATTCCGAATTCCGAATTCAGAATTCCTAAGGCAATACCGCACAAAGATTGTGCGTGTATTGCGCAGTCAGATTTTCCGTCAGATTGTACAACGAGGACGACGCAAGGCTGACGCCTTGCTAGGACGAATTGTGCAAAATGACGGAAAATATGCAAGCAAGACACGTACAAAATCCAATAAATGGTCTTTGTGTGGTGTTGCCTTAATTTCAAAGAAGGGAAGGTCAAACAAAAAATGGCTGCAAAATACATTTTCGTCACCGGCGGCGTAGTTTCCGGTCTTGGCAAGGGCATTACGGCTGCTTCGCTCGGTCGGCTGCTCAAAATGAGAGGTTACAAGGTAACTATCCAGAAGTTCGACCCGTATATAAATGTTGACCCCGGCACTATGAGCCCCTATCAGCACGGCGAGGTTTTCGTAACCGACGACGGCGCCGAGACTGACCTCGACCTCGGTCACTACGAGCGTTTCATCGACGAGAATCTTTCAATAAACAGCAATGTCACCACCGGTAAGATCTACTGGACAGTTCTTAACAAGGAGCGCCGCGGCGACTACCTCGGCGGAACCGTTCAGGTCATCCCGCACGTGACCAACGAAATAAAGGACCGCATCTACCGCGTTGCCAACAGCGGCGCAGAGGCTGCCGACGTAGTTATCACCGAGATCGGCGGTACAGTCGGCGATATCGAGTCCACACCGTTCCTCGAGGCTATCCGCCAGGTGAGCAACGACGTCGGCAGAGAGAACGTAATGTACATTCACGTTACTCTGCTTCCGTTCATCTCCGGCAGCAACGAGCTTAAAACAAAGCCGACCCAGCACAGCGTAAAGGAGCTGCTCTCCATCGGCATCCAGCCGAACGTGCTGGTTCTCCGCAGCGACTGCGAGATCCCTCAGGACATGATGGAGAAGGTTGCAAGCTTCTGCAACGTCCGCAAGGAGGACGTTATCCCGAACCTCACCGCTTCTTCGCTGTATGCTGTTCCGCTCATGCTTGAGGAAGCAGGTCTGGCGCACTCCGCGTGCCACCACCTTGGTCTTGAGGACAGGGAGCCTGACCTCACCGAGTGGAAGAACATGGTTCACATGCAGGAGAACGCAACAAAGCCGCTGACCATCGGTCTCGTAGGCAAGTACGTTGCGCTTCCTGACGCATACATCTCCGTTATGGAGTCCATCAGACATGCAGGCGCGGCAAACGGCGCTGACGTGCATATCGAGCTTATCAATTCCGAGGAAGTAACCCCCGAGACCTCCGAGAAGCTTCTCGGCAAGGTCGACGGCATCGTAGTTCCCGGCGGCTTCGGCGACAGAGGCATCGAGGGCAAGATTGAGGCTGTACGCTATGCAAGAGAGCACAAGAAGCCGTACCTTGGACTGTGTCTCGGCATGCAGATGGCGGTTATCGAGTTCGCACGAAATGTCGGCGGTCTGGAGGGCGCAAGCTCCTCTGAGTTCGGTCAGCACAAGTACGACGTTATCGACATCATGCCCGACCAGAAGGGCGTTGACATGGGCGGTACAATGCGCCTGGGTCTGTATCCCTGCAAGCTTGACGAAGATTCTATCTCCCGCGAGCTTTACGGCGAGGGTCTTATCTATGAGCGTCACCGTCATCGTTACGAGTTCAACAACACCTACCGTGAGCAGCTCGCTGCAAAGGGTCTGAAGTTCGCTGGTCTCTCTCCCGACGGTAAGCTTGTCGAGATCGTTGAGCTTCCGAAGGACGTTCACCCCTGGTTCGTTGCAGTTCAGTTCCACCCCGAGTTCAAGAGCAGACCGAACAGACCTCACCCGCTGTTCAACGGATTCATCAAGGCTTCTCTAGACCTCAAGAAGTAAACATATTCATTGATAATTTAGCCGCCTGTAGACCGAGCGTTTTCAGGCGGCGTTGTTATATGTAAATTCGGCGTAAACAGCAGATAAAGCAACTGTGAAAGGATTTAATATGAGCGGTAAATTCTATGACAACCGTGAGCTTTCGTGGCTCAAGTTCAATGCGAGGGTGCTTGAAGAGGCATTCGACGAGGAAACTCCGCTGTTCGAACGGCTGAGATTCGTGCAGATATTCTGCTCCAACCTCGACGAATTCTTCATGATAAGAGTAGGCAGCCTGCACGATAAAATGCTCTTTGACAGCAAGGACACTGAAAACAAGACCAACATGACCGCAAAGGAGCAGCTCGTGGAGATCGCGAAGCGCGTAAAGCAGCTCCTGCCAGTCAAGGACGACGCGTATTCCGCGATAATGGACGGTCTGAAAAATTACGGCGTTGAGCACCTCGCTGTTAAGGACCTCTCCCCGGAAGAGGACGCGTACTTCCGCGCGTTCTTCACCCGCGAGATACAGTCGCTGCTGTTCACCGGAGTTGTAGACAAAAAGCACCCGGTGCCGTTCCTCAAGAGCGGCGAGATATACGTCGGCGTAGCGATACGCAAAAAGGACGACGCCGCGCGCAAGGTAACGTTCGGGATACTTCCCGCGTCGGAGAATTTTCCGAAGCTGGTGTGGCTCCCGGGAACGGGAAAGTTCCTGCTTATCGAGGAGCTTATCAGCCATTACGCTGAGCAGGTGTTCAAGAATTTCGAGATAATCTCCCGCTGCATTTTCAGAGTGACCCGAAATGCAGATATCGCCATCGACGAGGGTTTGTACGACCACGATGTTGATTTCCGCGATATAATGTCCGACCTTGTAAAGAAGCGCAAGAAGCTCCAGCCGGTTCGCCTGGAATTCCTCGGAAAGCCGGACGACAGCATAGCCGCGCTCATAGCAAAGACCCTCAAGGTGCGCGACAGCTTCATTTTCTGGCAGACCGCCCCGCTTACGATGGATTTCCTCTCCTCCGTTGAAAGGAAGCTGGAGAAAAACAGCGAGCTTTTCTTTGCTCCGCTGACTCCGCAGAAATCCCCCGCCATCGACACCAAGCGCCCGATGATAGAGCAGATAAAGCAGCACGACATCATGCTAAACTACCCCTATGAGAACATCAACCAGTTCATACGCCTGCTTGAGGAAGCAGCCGAGAATCCGGACGTAGTTTCCATCAAGATAACGCTTTACCGCGTGGCAAGGGACAGTAAGATAATCAGCGCCCTGACCCGCGCCGCTGAAAACGGCAAGGACGTCCTTGCGCTGGTGGAGCTCCGCGCGCGTTTCGATGAAGAAAACAACATCGGCTGGTCGAAGTGCCTCGAGGACGCGGGAGTTACCGTCATTTACGGTCTGGACGAGCTGAAGGTGCACTCCAAGCTGCTGCTCATCACGCTGCGCGACGGCAACGACGTAAGCTACATCACGCAGGTCGGCACGGGCAACTATAACGAGCGTACTTCCAAGCTGTACACCGACCTCACGCTGATGACCGCCGACCGTGATTTCGGCTCTGACGCCTCCGTGGTGTTCAATGCGCTCGCAGTCGGGAACACAGTTGAGAGCACCAACAAGCTGCTGGTTGCACCGAAGGGGCTCAAGAGCCGCATTGTCGAGTTTATCGACAACGAAATAACTTACAAGGACAATGGCTACATCGGAATCAAGATGAACTCCCTGACCGATAAGGATATCATCGAAAAGCTCGCCGAGGCAAGCCGCGCCGGGGTCAAAATCGAGCTGGTAGTCCGGGGTATCTGCTGCCTTATCGCAGGCGTCGAGGGGGACACTGAGAATATACGTGTAATTTCCATCGTGGGAAGATTCCTGGAGCACAGCCGTATCTACATTTTCGGCACCGGCGACCGCCGCAGGGTGTACATCTCCAGCGCCGACTTCATGACAAGAAATACCGAGCGCCGCGTTGAGGTCGCGGCTCCGCTGCTGGATAAGAGCATAGCAGACCGCGCAGTCGAAATATTCGAGACGATGCTCCGTGATAACGTGAAGGCGCGCGAACAGGACAGCGACGGTAACTACTACCATGTTCAGCCGAAGGAGGGCGAGCCGCGGCTCAATTCGCAGATATATTTCTACGAGCAGGCTTACAAAGCGGCGGAGCAGGCGCAGCATGAAGAGGAGGAGCGTGAGCAGAACCTCCGTGAGCGGAAAGCTCCGAAGGCAGAGGAGCTGGCTCAGGCAGCGGCTGCACTCGGGGCGCCCTATACGGTTCCCACGGCGCCGAACGGCTATAGCCAGTCTGCAAAGCCGATACATCAGGTGAAGATTCGCAGGATACGCAAATAAGATTAACCGGGGAGTTTGCAGCTCCCCGGTTAATTTTATATTAGGGAACCTCTAAAAACGATTTGAAGAAGCAGTCGGTGTGTTATACACATTTTCACTCAAACAAGGTTTTTAGAGGTGACCATTATAAACTAGAATTTAGATGTGTAATGTTCTTCCGAAACAGTCCACCGGACTGTTTCGGAGGATAGTCATGACTAGATTTTATATGTTGCTTGTGGGGGAAAACTCTTGTTTTCCCCCACACCCCTTTAGCGCTTTTGAACGTTTTGACTGCGCGCCGGCGCGCAGAGTAGCCGCACTCCGTGCGGAGTATTCGCGCTGGCGCGCGAAGTGTGAGGGCTTTGCCCTCACGCTCCCACTTCCTTTTGTAAGCAAAAGGAAGCGAAAACCAATTGCTGACGCAGTAGTTTCCATGTAGCGCTAAATTATAGTTTATCATTCCAGCAATCTTTTCACAAACTTTTCTTTTGACAAATAAGCACTTATGTGATACAATATCATTGTATTGCTATACAAAATCGAAAAGTAAAGGAAGCGCACATAGATGAAACCAATAAACATCGCTATAACCGCCGCCTGCTTCAGCGGAAACAAGGGAGCCGCAGCCATGCTTCAGAGCTCCATAAAGCAGCTCAGGGAGCGCTACGGCGAGAAACTCAATATATTCCTGATGTCCACATACCCCGGTGCAGACCGTAAGCTCATCGCTGAAATGCCTGAGAAATACGACTTTATAAAAGTAGTCAACGCAAAGCCGGAGCGCCTTCTGTTCCTGGCTTTCCCGCTTTCCATACTTTACAGCTTCCTGCGGTTCATTCCGCCGTTCCGGAAGCTTCTGCAAATGGATAAGATAATCAAGGCGTACTCCCAGTGCGACATAGTTATCGACGAGGCGGGAATCTCATTCGTGGACAGCCGCGGCTTCATCATGAATACTTACGCGTTCGTATGCGCAGCGGTTCCCATGCTTTGCGGAGTTCCCGTCGTTAAGTACTCCCAGGCGCTTGGTACGTTCAAGAACGGCTGGAATAAGTTCCTTGCAAAGTGGATACTTCCGAAGATAAAGCTCATCTGCGCACGCGGAAAAATCACCCAGGACAACCTAGCCGGAATAGGCGTCACCGAAAACGTGAAGCTCTGCGCCGATGGAGCATTCTCCATGCCCGACAGCGAATTTTATGCCGAAAAAGTGCAGAAGCTCTGCGAGGACAGCCCGTTCTTCCGCAAGAGAGTTGTCGCGCTGTCGATAAGCAGCGTAGTCCAGGGAAAATGCGAAAAAATGGGCAGGGACTACCGCGGTTGTATGATCCAGTTCATCAACTGGCTCAATGAGCAGGACTATAACGTGCTTCTGATAGCCAACGCCGCCCGCGAAGGCAGCGAGAAGCCCCGCAACAACGACCTCATCATCTGCACCGAGGTCTATAATGCAGTCCGGGACAAGACAAAGGTAATGTGGGAGCCGCGCGAAATGGCTCCCGAGGAGATACGCGAGCTACTGGCACGCTGCGAAGTACTGGTAGCTTCCCGATTCCATGCAATGATAGGCGCTCTGGAAAAATGCACTCCGGTGCTGCTCGTCGGCTGGAGTCACAAGTATAAGGAAGTCCTCGATATGTTCGGGCTTGGCGAGTACGCGGTGGATTTTTCCGCGCTGGAGCTTGACTCCCTGAAAACAAAGTTCATGGGGTTCATTTCCGAGAGCCAGAATATACGCGAGAAAATAAAGGAGAACCTCCCTGCCGTGCTGGAGAGCAGCCGTGACAATATCCGCTTCATCAGCGAGGAGATAGACAAGGTCTACGCTAAGCCGAAAAAGGTCAAGCTGCTTGATTTCAACCGTCCGGAGTTCTACATGGGCGAACATATATGCGCGCGAATGGGCTATGCCGCTGACGGGAATATCCGCGCTAATGCGGCTTCCGGCGGTATGGTGACGGCTCTGCTGTGCCACATGCTCGAAACGGGAGAGATAGACGGCGCGTGGGTCACAAGAAGCGAGATAAAGGACGGAAAGCTGGGATACAAGACGTTCATCGCGACAACCAGGGAGGAACTGATGGAAAGCTCCTCGTCGGTATACATGTACATGCCGCTGATGAAGCACGTTGATATGCTCCGTGAGTTCAACGGAAAGCTTGCCGTAGTACTCGTCCCTTGCCAGATGAGAGCGTTCACCGCAATGCTTGAAAAGGAGCCCGCGCTGAAAGAAAAGGTCGTACTGAAGCTCGGACTTTATTGCAGCGGAAGTCACAGCGAGAATGCAACGTTAGTTCCGCTGAGGAAGAAGAAGATCTCCCTTGAGGGCGCAAAGAGGCTGTACTATCGCCGTGGTCACTGGCGCGGACTTTCCACCGTGCAGTACGAGGACGGCAGCGAAAAGACCCTCAGCTACCCCAAGACGATATGCGCATACAAAAACGCGTACTTCTTCAGCCGGGAGAGCTGCATGGTCTGCCAGGATCATTACTGCAACTCTGCGGATATCAGCTTCGGCGATATCTGGCTCAAGGAAATGAAGAAGAATCCGATAAAGCACACAAGCTGCGTTATCCGAAGCGAGCGCGCAATGGAGGCGTTCCAGTCCGCTGTGGACGACGGCGCGATAGTTGCTTCGCGAATCGACGACAGCAAAATGCTTCGCAGCCAGAAGCGTGCTCTGGTATTCAAGTTCAACGCGGCAAAGGCGAAGCAGGAAATGTTCGAAAAGATGGGAAGGAAGCTTAATGTTGATGTCTCCGGCAAGTGCAAGTGGAATCACCGCCTTGCATTCAAGCTTGGCTGGAGAAACATGAAATTCAGCCGTGAAAAGCTCGCTAAGCTTGAGAAAATGCCGACCTGGTTCATATACTATTACATGTGCTTCATTCGCGTGCTGCTGAGCTTCTGACCGGGGGAAAACAATGAAAAAGCCTGATAAGAAAAAGATACTGAAAGCGCTGAAAATCCTGTTCGGCGTGCTTGTCGTGGTATTCCTGGCGTGGTACTTCTGGAAGAACTGGGATGAATTCTCCGACAAGATAATGAACGTTGATATGGGGATATTCATATTCTCCATGCTGTTCTATTTCTTGTATAAAATAACCCTGGCGTCGCTGTGGCACTACATCACAAAGCTTAACGGCTGTGCGATAAAGTACGAGAAAGCCGTCACAAGCTACCTCTACTCTATACTCGGAAAGTACATTCCGGGGAAGGTGTTCATGCTTGCCGCCCGCCTGACCTATTATAAGGAGGAGGACGCGCCGCTGTCGAAGGTAACGGTGTGCTTCTTTATTGAGAATGTCTGCACGCTGCTTGGCGCGGCAATGCTGTTTATCGTGTCGCTGCTGTTCTTCCCGAACGAGCTTCTGGAAAACTACAAGTGGGTAACTATCGCGCTGATAGTCGTGTTTTTCGTGTGTATTCACCCGAAAATAATCAATTTCTTCCTGCGGATACTCGGGAAGCTCTTTAAGAAGGATCTTGAGATACCGATGAAGTACTCGCAGATGTTAAAGGTCGTGCTGCTGTTCATCGGAAACTGGCTGATCGTCGGCGTTGGATTCTTCATTCTTACAAAGTCGATCTATCCCGCCGTGGAGTATTCCGAACTGCTGTTCTGTGCCGGTATCTGGGGAGTTTCCGCGATAATGGGCATTCTCGCGATATTCGCCCCGTCCGGGCTTGGAGTCCGCGAGGGAATCATCGTAGCCGGATTGTGCCTTATAATGCCGCAGAGCGACGCAATGGTCGTATCCGTGGTGTCAAGACTGTGGCAGACTATTCCGGAGCTTGTTTTGGTGGCGCTGGCGTTCATCTGGTCAAGAATACGGAATATGTCGAAGATAAAGCTTAAAAAGCGCGCGGAGGGAGCTACCGAGCCTGAACAGACAACAGAAAATAAGAATGAATGAATGTAAGGGACTTCAAAAGAGGCCCCTTGCTTATAATTTAGCGGCCGCATGTTAAATACCGCGTCGGCAATTTTCACCAGCATATTTTTGCCGTGCACTCTTCCGACAAACAGAAACTCCCTCCGTTTCCGAAGGGAGTTTTTGCTTCATATGCGCAAGGTCACTTGATCTCAGCGGGCTTGTCGCCCTTTTTCTTCTTAGCGGGAGCTTCCTCAGCGGGAGCCTCGTGAACGGTGTTGTTCTTAGCGATAGCAGATTTCAGCACGCGGATCTTGGTGCGGTCGCTGCCGGTCTCGATAAGCACGGTGTCCTCCTTAACGGAAAGAACTCTGCCGATGATGCCGCCGTTGGTGATAACCTCATCAGCAACCTGAATGCTGTTGAGCATGTTCTGCATTTCCTTGTTGCGCTTCTTCTCCGGGCGGATTATGAAGAAATAGAAGAATACGATGATAAGCGCCAGCGGAATGAGCATTGTGAGCATGCTTGCCACGTTTGCACCGCCGGTTGCGTCTGCAGAAGAAGCTGCGGTAGAAATAACTGCGAGTGTTGTCATTAGTTGTCCTCCACGTCCTGCCTTGCGGCATGATTTTTATAGTACCTTTTAATTATAACCTAAACTGCTCCTAAAATCAAGTAGGGCGGTAAAATTTTCACCGATTATTCAGAAAACATGGTGATACCGGAGTCCGCAAACGCCTTGCGCACCTGCTCGAGAGAAGCGGCGGAGAATCCGGAGGTCTGAATGCGGACCGCCCACTCCTGTCCGGAGTACATCGCGGAGAGCTTCCCGATGAACGCCCTTGTTTCGGCGTAGCCGGTCTTGTCGGCGGGGGAGTAGTCCACCAGCAGCGCTGCGGTTTTCAGCTTTGTTTTATCTCCTGCGGCTTCCGCAGTGGTGAGCGCGATCGCGTTGTTATCCGCGAACAGATCTTCGTCGTTCATTTCAATTGTGACTCTGGTATCCCCCGCAGCCTTCTGGCATGCGGAAATGACGTTCCACAGCGCTTCAAGACGCGCGGTTTCGTCGGAAATGTTGAGCTGCCGCAGGAAGTTCGTATAATCCAGCGGGTTGAACGCCGGGTACCTCATGTTTGCGAGTATCACGTCTGTGAAGCCCGCGGACGCGATCTCCTTTGTGATATCCGCAAGGTACGCCGCGGTCTCCTTCTCGAACGGGTCGAGCCAGGACTTGCCGCCCTTGTCGACGTAGTAGTCGTGCCAGATCCCGCCGTCGGCTATCATGTAGCAGATGCTTCCGCCGGAGTAGGTCTGGGAGGTGCGGTCGAGCAGAGTATTTATACGCGCGTGCGGAGTCATTCCAGCCCTGGTGATGATGTCCGCGATCTGCTTTGCGGTGAGAGTTCCGGTTATCTGGCTCTCGGGGATATCCTTGAGCGCGGTCTTGTAAAGGAAGCTTCCGGCTTCGTCCTTGAGCGTTACCGTGATGTCGGTGCAGCCGCTGTTCTTTGCGGCTGCGAGGGCGCTGTTGAGGCTCTCGGAGCTGAGCGCGGCGGTCTCCGGCAGAATGAACGCGCTGACCGTCTTTTCGATTTCCGGCTCGGCGGTAGGTTCGGAGGATTCAGCGGTCTTTTCCGCAGTTCCTTCCGCAGAGGGAGCCGCAGGCTCGGCAGATACCGGCGGAGTCCAGGCGGATTCTGGGGGCGGCTCGTTTCCGCGGTTAGAGAAGTACTCCACCAGTGGCTTGCCCAGGCCGTAGCCCAGTACGCACAGACCCGCCACCAGAATTACCATCAGCAGTCCGGTGAGGAACTTCCTGCCCTTGCTTTTCTTACGCTGGTACAGGCTGTATTTGCGGTGCTTTATCTTGATGTTCTTTTTCTTCATGATATCTCCTAGAATGTGGTGTGTTGTTATCAGAAGTCAACGGTGTAGCCCGCCAGCGCGTAGAACGCCAGCGATATCACGCCGATGTATACAAGCATGATGGGGTAGCCGCGGAATATACGCGGGATCTTGTCGCTGTCCAGCTTTTCGTGCGCGATATTCAGCAGGAAGCACGCCAGGAAGAACCCTATGCCGGTGCCGAAACCGTATCCGATGTACGACCAGATGTCGCTGCCGTAGTTGGAGTTGAGGAAAAGCGCGCCGATAACGGCGCAGTTGAATATCGCAAGGTGGACGTACTTGCGTATTTTCCTGAATATTTTTGGGAAAAACCGCCACAGCCCCAGAAGCCCCAGAATATACAGCACGCTGATAACGGCTGAGTAGATAAGCGGCATGAACAGCCAGCCGAACTCCGTCGGGAGCATAGCCTGGTCAACAAAGAAGGAAACAATGCTCGCCAGGGTGGTCATAGCAGTGATGCCGAGAGTGAAGCCGATAACGGTGCTGTTCTTGCGGGAGGCGTAAATACCGACGTTGCTGCCGAATGCGCGGTCGAATATCGCGTTCTGGACGAACACGGAGACCATCGCGGCGGAAACGATCTTTGCGATAACTTCCATCATTCAGCCCCCTTTCGGATAACGCCGGAGCTTTCGCTGCGCTTCCTGCGGCGGGTAGTCACTCCGCGGCAGACCGCCGCGAGGATCCCCACAAGTATGAACCCGAAGAACGTGGTCTTGGCGGCGGGCATGGGGGCGTCGCATACTCTCAGTCCGAACAGCGAGCCGAACGCGAGGAACTCCCTGATGATACCCACGGCGAACGCCGCTATAGCGTAGCCGAGAATGTACATCAGCGCGTCCAGCGCCATTTCTTTCATCGGCATGAGGTAGAACCGGCTCTCGGTCTTTGCGAGTATCAGGGAATTGACTACAAGTATCTCAATGTAGATGGACACCGCCGAGGCCGTTTCAGGGAACAGCGCGTTCATCATCAGCGCGGTTGGAATATACATCACAGCGGCAACTCCGACGTAGCAGATTATCCGCACGGTGTAGACTATCTCCCGGGGAATGAACCGACAGATGATTATTGACGAGTACGAGATAAGAAGGAAGCTCAGGGTGAGCACCAGAGCGCGTTCGAACGTTGTCGCCGCTACTATTATCGGGGCGGTGACGAGTCCGCTCATCAGAACGATATTCTGGCGGAAAAGCCCGTCAAGTCTGAACTTCCCGGAGGGTTTGTTATTCATCGCTGTCCTCCTTCTCCGGGTTTATAGATGGCTCTGAACGCTCCGGCTGCTCGAGCTGCTCATGGTGCGGCTGAGCCTCCCCGGGTCTGCTTATTAACGCAGGACGGCGCTTGTGGCGCTTCACCTTGCCGTCTATCGGCGGGGTGTTGTAGCGGTATTTTTCGGGGAGCTGTATCTCCTGCGTGTCAGTGAGCTTTATGCCGCCCTGCTGCGCGCGGTTCTTGCTTCCCTCGAAGGAGCTGATGTAGTTGCGCTTCCAGTAGAGGATATTTTCAACGATGGTATCAAACGAGCTGCTCATGGCGTTGACGATAAGCAGCGCGAAAACGAAGCAGCCTTCCACCTGACCGAAATACCGGAACATCATCACGGTGTAGCCCAGCACGACTCCGTAGATGACTCGTGCGGCGCGGCGCTTCGGCAGTATATAAGGCTCGGCGGACATAAAAACGATTCCGAACAGCAGGAAGCCGCTGGAAAGCTCATAGAACACCGACATAAGCGGAGAATCCCCGACCCTGGGGTAAAGCGCGGAGATAGCCGCCACAGAGGTCAGGCAGGATATCAGCGCGGTGAAGCTGGTGGAGTGCTTTATCAGCATGCACACGCCGATGACCAGAATAACGAGGATATTAACAGCGCCGATAGCGCCGGGGACGTTCCCCATGAGGATATCCATAACGGACTGGGTAGGCGTTGTGCCGAGGTTCATGTGGTATTCGACAGAGCGGGTGAAAGTCCCTTCGTACTCCGAGAACATCGGGAGAATTTCGCCGACCTTCGGATAATACAGCATGTCGCCGGGGTAGCAGATTATCAGGAACGCCACGGCTATCGCTGGAGGAGAGAACACGAGGTTCTCGTTTCCGCCGAAAATGTGTTTCCCGAGAGCTATGCAGATAACCGCGGAAAGTCCTGCAAGGACATGCGGGATACCAGCAGGCATGAGCATTCCGCAGCACAGCCCCCAGAACATCACGGCGGGGTCTTTAATGTCGTATTTTATGCGGCGCAGCTTGCAGCAGATCCAGTCTGTGAACATGCAGCAGATAACGCACACCGCGCACACTGTCAGCGGTCTGAAGCCGCCGCGGAACACCGCCGGTATCAGCAGAGCCGCCATGAATACAAGGCGCTCCAGATACAGCTTACGCGGGTCGCGCTTGGTTATGGGAGTTATCATGCCTGTCCTTTCTGCGGAGCCTTCAGCAGGGAGTTAACCTGCGCCATGTCCTCTGCCTTGAAAAGGCCGGTCCCGGCAACCAGGACGTTCGCGCCGACTTCCTTTACCAGCGGAGCGGTCTTGCCGTTTATTCCGCCGTCGACTTCAATGTCGATGGAATCTCCGGCGAAGCTGCGCAGAGCGCGTATCTTATCCAGCGTTTCCGGAATGAACGCCTGCCCGCCGTAGCCCGGCTCGACGGTCATAACGAGCACCATGTCGCACAGCTCCACAAGCGGGAACGCTTCCTCAATGGGCGTTCCGGGCTTTACTGCAAGCGCGGATTTCACGCCGAAGGAACGTATCAGCTCCAGGGTCTTTCGTGCGTCGCTGCGGCTCTCAAGGTGGAAGCTGATGAGGTCGGCTCCGGCTTCCGCGAAGAACTTGATCTGGCTCGCCGGGTCGTTCACCATCAGGTGCACGTCAAGGAACATATCCGTTGCCCTGCGGACGCATTTCAGCACCGGGCTGCCGTAGGTTATCTGATCGACGAACGCGCCGTCCATTACGTCGAAGTGTATCCAGTCGACATTCGCCGCTTTGCAGCGCGAGAGCTCCCCGGATATATCCGCGAGGTCGCAGGCAAGCAGCGAAGCTGAGGTCTTTATCATATTATCATTTCCTTATCTGTGAATTTCATACATTTTTCAGAGGGCATAAAATACCCATACACATATATTCTATAATAAATATCTTTTTTCGTCAATAAGCTGTGAAAGATTTTTTTGAGATTTTCAGGGAAAGCGTGAAAATTTCCGAAATCGCGGCGAATTCAGGCTTGATATTTGTATACTTTTCTCCTGGTTTGCGCTTGAAAAAAAAGCGGTTTAGTGATATAATATTTACAATATATCTTCGGGAGGACATCTCCCCTAAACGGAACTAAAAGCCATGAAGCATATGCATTCAGCGGCTTTTTTCCTTATTGAGGGAAATGTTCCAGAAAATGAAAAAGACGCAGGAATACCTGTGCAAATCAGAAACGGATCGAGAAAGTGAGGATTTAATCGTATGCTGAACTGCAACTACAACGAGAAATTTGTCAAGGAAGGTCTTACGTTCGACGACGTGCTGCTCATACCCGCAAAGAGCGACGTTACCCCGAACATGATCGACCTCAAGACGCAGCTCACCAAGAACATCACGCTCAACACCCCGATCATGACTTCCGCGATGGATACCGTAACAGAGAGCCGCATGGCTATCGCAATCGCCAGAGAAGGCGGTATCGGTATTATCCACAAGAACATGACCATCGAGCAGCAGGTCGACGAGGTGGACAAGGTAAAGCGTTCTGAAAACGGCGTTATCGTTAACCCGTTCTTCCTCTCCCCGCAGGACAGCGTATTTGACGCGGACGCTCTGATGGGCAAGTACAAGATCTCCGGTGTTCCGGTCGTTGAGAACGGCAAGCTGGTCGGTATCCTCACTAACCGCGACCTCCGCTTCATCACCGACTATAACCAGAAGATCGGCGAGGTAATGACAAAGGATAACCTCGTTACCGCTCCTGTCGGCACTAATCTCCAGCAGGCTCAGGAGATCCTCAGAAAGCACAAGATCGAGAAGCTCCCGCTGGTTGACGAGAACGGCTTCCTCAAGGGACTTATCACGATCAAGGATATCGAGAAAAGCGTACAGTACCCGAACACCGCGCGCGACGCAGGCGGCAGACTCCTCTGCGGCGCTGCGATCGGAATTACTCCCGACGTGCTTGACAGAGCCGGCGCTCTGCTGAAGGCTCAGGCGGACGTACTGGTGCTCGACTCCGCGCACGGACACAGCAAGAACATCATGACCACCCTCGACAAGATCAAGACCGCGTTCCCGAACGCTGTTATCATCGCGGGCAACGTTGCGACCGGCGCTGCCGCTGAGGATCTCATCAAGGCTGGCGCTGACGCTGTAAAGGTAGGTATCGGCCCCGGCTCCATCTGCACCACCAGAATAGTTGCAGGTATCGGCGTTCCGCAGATCACCGCGGTTTACGACTGCGCATGCGCTGCCGCTAAGTACGGCGTTCCGGTCATCGCAGACGGCGGTATCAAGTTCTCCGGCGATATCGTCAAGGCTCTTGCGGCTGGCGCTAACTGCGTAATGCTCGGCTCCCTGCTGGCAGGCTGCGAGGAGGCTCCCGGCGACGTCGAGATCTACCAGGGCAGAAGCTTCAAGGTATACAGAGGCATGGGAAGCCTTGCTGCAATGAAGAAGGGCTCCGCTGACCGCTACTTCCAGGATAAGAGCAAGAAGCTCGTTCCCGAGGGCGTTGAGGGCCGTGTACCTTACAAGGGATCCGTTGCCGACACCATCTTCCAGCTCGTTGGCGGTATCCGCTCCGGTATGGGCTACTGCGGCTGCCCGACTATCCCCGACCTCCAGGAGCGTGCAGAGTTCGTACGCATCACCGGCGCAGGTCTCAGGGAGTCCCACCCGCACGATATCCAGATCACAAAGGAAGCTCCGAACTATTCTACCGGATTCTGATATTACTGAATCAAATACAATTATCCCCGCAGTCACACGGCTGCGGGGATTTTTATATAAAATGTTAAAAATCCGTGTACTGCTCTTGATTTTCAGATGAAAAACGTATATAATATATAATGGATAACAATATAAAGTGCTTACTGTGGCACAAAAGGAGCAGAAGAATGAAGGACGGATTTGTAAAGACCGCCGCGGGAACGCCTGACATCAAGGTTGCAGACTGCGGCTATAACTGCGCCCGCATAAAGGCGCTGATAGATAAGGCTCACGAGCAGGGAGTGAGAGTGCTAGTTCTGCCGGAGCTGTGCATTACCGGCTACACCTGTCAGGATCTGTTTTTTCAGCAGACCCTGCTTGACGGCGCTCTGAACGCGCTGAAGGATATCACGGAGCACTCCGCCGGACTTGACATGCTCATTGCGGTGGGCTGTCCGCTGAGGTTCCGCGGGGAGCTTTACAACTGCGCCGTCGTAATGAAGGACGGGAAGATACTCGGCGTTGTGCCGAAGAAGTTCCTCCCGAACTACAACGAATTCTACGAGAAGCGGCATTTCACCGCCGCCCCGGAGGGCGAGTACGATATCGAGCTTTTCGGGGAGAGCGTTCCGTTCGGGCTTGGATTGCTGTTCGAGTGCCGCGGGACGCCCGAGCTGGTTTTCGCTGCGGAGATCTGCGAGGATCTCTGGGCTGCGGAGCCTCCGAGCATTTCACTCGCGCTCGGCGGCGCGACCCTCATCGCGAATCTCTCCGCCAGCAACGAGACCATCGGCAAGGATTCCTACCGCCGCGAGCTTGTCAACAGCCAGTCCGCGCGGCTGCTGTGCGGGTACGTATATGCCAGCGCAGGCTCCGGCGAAAGCACGCAGGATCTTGTATTCGGCGGGCACGATATAATCGCTGAAAACGGAATAGTCCTCGCGGAGAGCAAACTGTACTCAACCGGGCTGACCGTTACTGAAATAGACGTCCAGAAGCTTGCTTCCGAGCGCCGCCGCAACACTAGCTTCGTGGGAGGTCTGCGCCCGGGAATGCGCCGTATTCCGTTCGATATGGAAATAAAGCCCGCAGAGCTTACCAGAATAGTGCGCCGCACTCCGTTCGTTCCGAATACCTCGGCGGAGACCGACAAGCGCTGCGAGGATATCCTCACAATGCAGGCACATGGGCTTGAAAAGCGCGTCCGCCACACCAACGCGAAAACGCTGGTGATCGGAATTTCCGGCGGGCTGGATTCCACGCTTGCGCTGCTGGTGTGCGTGGAGGCTATGAAGCTGCTCGGCAGACCCGCGTCGGATATACTGGCGGTCACAATGCCCTGCTTCGGTACGACAAAGCGCACCCGCAGCAACGCGGAGCGGCTCTGCGAGCTGCTCGGGACAAGGCTGCGCGTGATAGATATTGCCGATTCGGTAAAGCAGCACTTCAAGGATATCGGCCACGACGAGAGCAACCACAATGTGGTGTACGAAAACGGTCAGGCACGGGAGCGCACCAAGATACTCATGGATCTCGCAAATGCTGAAAACGGCATGGTAATAGGCACAGGAGACCTTTCGGAGCTTGCGCTCGGCTGGGCTACCTACAACGGCGACCACATGTCTATGTACGGCGTGAACGCTTCCGTTCCGAAAACGCTTGTTCGTTACATCGTGAAGTACTACGCGGGAACCGTCGGCGGCGCAGACCTCCGCGAGGTCCTGATGAGCATTTACGATACTCCGGTAAGCCCGGAGCTTCTCCCGGCGGACGAAAACGGCGACATCGCCCAGATAACCGAGGATCTGGTAGGTCCGTACGAGCTGCACGATTTCTTCCTGTACAACGGGATACGCTGGTGCTTCCCGCCCAGCAAGGTTTTCCGCCTGGCGGAGTACGCGTTTGATGGAAGCTACGACCGGGAAACTATTCTCAAGTGGCTCAGGACGTTCTACCGCAGGTTCTTCTCGCAGCAGTTCAAGCGGAGCTGCCTGCCGGACGGCGTGAAGGTGGGTTCTGTCACACTCTCGCCCCGGGGCGACTGGAGAATGCCCAGCGACGCTTCCGCGGCGCTGTGGCTGGAGGAAGTCAACAGGCTCTGAGCCTTATAATTTCTGGAGGTAATTATGCTGGACGGGATAAAAAAGCGGCTCATACATTTTGAATCCGACGGAAAGAGCGTGGTCTCCGATTTTGTTTCTGCAAGGCAGAGGAGGGTCGGCGCGCTCCGGAGGACTGTGCATGCGTGCTTTTATATTCAGTGTGCGGCGGCGTTAGTGTGCGCTGTGTGCGGCTTCGCCATGGGCGGAATTTTCACCGGGCTGGCGCTTGCGATAGGCGCGGCGGCTTCCGTTGCGGCAGCTCTGATGGCGGTCGCCGGGGAGCCGGTCATACGTCTGGTGAGCTGCGCGCTGAACCTGGTCTATGCGCTGATCTGCTTTATCGTAAGCGGAAACGGCGCTGTGTTCGCGGTCTGCGGATTTGTTATGCTGGCGGCTTCGGCAGCGGCGGCGGTCAGCCTTGCCGCGGGTCATCTGCGCGACTGGCTGGCTGCGTATCCGGCGGCTAAGATAAGCGCCGGCGACTACACGTTCACCGGAGAGCCGGAAGCGGCTGTCATGCCCGAGGCAGAGCCGGAGCCGGTCGAGCCTGCGAAGCCGCCGGAGCCTTCCGAGCTTATGCTGATCGCGGAGAAGGTGTCCGGCATAATGAATTCGCGGAGCAGCCGTTCCGCACAGGAGAATACGACGGAGGTGCATTCGGGTGAAAGCGCTCAGGGTTAGAAAAGTCGCGCTTTGCGCGCTGTTTATATGCATTGCGGCGGTGCTTTCCGCGGTTGAATCGTTCCTGCCGCCTATATGCGCTATCCCCGGCGTGAGGGTCGGGCTTGGAAACATCGTAACGATGTTCATGCTCTACATAGGCGGGAAGTGGCGCTCCATAGATGTGATGCTCGTTGTGATACTGCGCTGCTTTGTGGCGGCGTTCATCACCGGGCAGGTCATGAACCTGTTCTACGGAGTGATGGGCGGTATCTGCGCGCTTGGGGTCATGCTTCTGATGAGAAAGCTCCTCCCCGGCGAGAACCGAGAGAACTGGCTGCCGCTGGTCGGGATCATGGGAGCGCTGGCGCATATCGCCGGGCAGATGCTCACCGCGGTGATAATCTACGGGAACATTCTGGTGCTTGCCTACACGCCGATACTTACAGCCTCGGCGGTGATCGGCGGAGCATTTACCGGCACCTGCACGCTGTTCATGCTGAAAAAGCTGGATCACCGCGTGCTTGACGATATCCGCATGACTGATATCCCGACTATGCCGAAATTCAAAGGAGAATAAAGCATGAAGCTGCTTGTTATAGACGGAAACAGCATAATGAACCGCGCGTTCTACGGGATACGCGTGCTCACGAATAAAAAGGGAATGCCGACCAACGCGCTGACCGGATTCCTTAACATATTCCTCAAGCTGATGAAGGAGGAGGCTCCCGACCGCATCGCAGTGGCGTTCGACCTGCATGCGCCGACGTTCCGGCACAAGATGTATGCGGACTACAAGGGCACCCGCCACGCAATGCCAGACGAGCTGCGTGCGCAGATGCCGATAATCAAGCAGATACTCACCGCGCTTGGAGTCGCCATCGTGGAGAAGGAGGGCTACGAAGCGGACGACATCATCGGAACGCTCTCCCACGCCGCTGAATCGCAGGGCGGAGAGTGCACCATCTCCACGGGAGACCGCGACAGCTTCCAGCTTATCACCGACAAGGTGACGGTAAGGCTCGCCTCCAACAAGGAGGATATCATCTACACCCCGGCGAAGATAGCCGAGGTCTACGGCGTTACGCCCCGGGAAATGCTGGAGGTCAAGACCCTTATGGGCGACAGCTCCGATAATATCCCGGGAGTTCCCGGAGTAGGCGAAAAGACCGCGCTGGGGCTTATTCAGAAGTACCACACGGTGGACTACATCTACCAGAACCTCGACACGATAGAGGTCACGAAGGGAGTACGCGCCAAGCTTGAAAACGGCAGGGAGAGCGCGGAGCTGAGCCGCAAGCTCGCAGAGATAACGCTTGAAGCCCCGGTGGAGCTTGACATGTCCGCATATGAGAAAAAGGACGGAGACCCCGCCGAAGCCGCAGGTATCCTCACTGAAATGGAAATGTTCGGTGTTATGAAGAAGCTGGGTCTGGACAAGACCGCCCCGGCGAAGGTAGCGTTAGCCTCGATAGCCTCCGAGGGAACCGCGTCCGCACCGGATAATGCCGGAACTCCCGCAGTTGAAGCCGCGAAAAAGGCCGATATCCCGGAATTCGACCCGGCGGCGTATGACGTGGCGTTTTCCGGCGGGGAAGTGCGCGTGTTCCTCGCGGGGAAGCCGCAGGAGGGCGCGGCGGCTATCCTGGCTTCCGAAGCCCCCAAGCGCACCGACGACGCGAAGGCGCTGTATTCCTACTGCATGAAAAACGGCATGGAGCTTAAAAACGTGGTGTTCGACGCGGCGCTTGCCGGGTATCTTCTGAACGTAAATTCCAGCGACTACACCGTTGAGCGCCTCTGCGCGGAATACGGCGTGACCTACAGCGCGGAGCGGCTCGGGGAGTCGCTGTTTCTGCTGAACCGCGCTCTGTGGGAGAAAATACACCAGCAGGAGATGTACGGCGTTCTGGCTGACATTGAGATACCCCTTGCCGAGGTTCTTAGCTCCATGGAGATAGAGGGCGTGAAGCTGGACACCGAGGCGCTGCGGGAGTTCGGAGACGCGCTCCAGCCGAAGATAAAGGAGATAGAGCAGGATATCTACAAGGAAGCAGGGCACGAGTTCAACATCGGTTCCCCTAAGCAGCTCAGCGTTGTGCTTTTCGAGGAACTGGGACTTCCCGCCGGGAAGAAGCGCAAGACGGGTTACTCCACCGACGCGGATACGCTGGAGGGGCTGCGCGGCAGGCACCCGATAATTCCGCTGATATTCGACTACAGAACGCTCACGAAGCTCTACAACACCTACGTCAAGGGGCTTGAAGCGGCGGTTTCTCCGGACGGCAGAATGCACACCACATTCAAGCAGACCGAAACCCGCACCGGGCGTATTTCCTCTGCGGAGCCGAACATACAGAACATTCCGGTTCGCACCGAGATAGGCAGGAACTTCCGCAGATTCTTTGTCGCGGGGGAGGGCAGAATGCTTGCCGACGCGGACTACAGCCAGATAGAGCTGCGCGTACTGGCGCACCTTTCCGGCGACAAGGCGATGATAAAGACCTTCTGCGAGGGCGGAGATATCCACACTGAGACCGCCGCAAGCGTCCTGAACGTCCCGCCGGAGCTGATCACTCCGGAGCAGCGCCGCAGCGCGAAGGCGGTAAATTTCGGCATTGTGTACGGCATAGGCGCGTTTTCGCTTGCAAAGGATATCAACGTGTCAGTTCCCGAGGCGAAGCGGTATATCGACGACTACCTGACCCATTATTCCGGCGTGAAAGCGTATATGGACAAGGTGACTGCAAGCGCCGAAAAGGACGGCTGGGCGGTCACGATGTTCGGCAGGAAGCGTTTTATTCCGGAGATACTCTCGACCAACAAGACCGTGAAGGCTCTGGGAAAGCGTATCGCGATGAACACACCGATACAGGGCACGGCTGCGGATATCATCAAGATAGCTATGATACGCGTATACCGCAGGCTGAAAGAGGAGCTCCCCGAGGCAAAGCTGATACTCCAGGTGCATGATGAGCTGATCGTTGAGGCTCCGGAGGCGCAGGCGGACAAGGCGGCGCAGATACTCACCGAGGAAATGCAGGGCGCAGTAAAGCTTGCCGTGCCTCTCACCGCCGACGCAAAGGAGGGCAGAAGCTGGTATGAAGCCCACTGACGAGCGGTTCGTGCAGATAAACGCGATAGAGCAGGAGTGCTTCCACGGAAGCTGGACGGCGGATACGCTGCTGTCGGAACTAAACAGCCCGCTGAATATCCTCGTTACCGAGGAGCGCGGCGGAGCTGTCGCGGGGTTCGCGCTGGGAAGGGTCGCGGCAGATGAAGCGGAGCTGTTCCAGATAGCGACTCTGCCGGAGTTCCGCAGGCAGGGCATAGCGGAGCGGCTCCTGTCGGAACTCCACACGAAAGCGCAGGAGCGCGGCGCGGTATGCTGCTTCCTCGAGGTTCGCAGCAGGAACGCCGGGGCGATAGCGCTATACGAAAAGAGCGGCTACGAAAAGATAGCGCTCCGCCGGAACTACTACCCGGACGACGACGCGGTGATATACCGCAGACCCCTATAAAACAAGAATTGCTGCCGGAAAGCCGACAGCAATTTTGTGTATTGTAAGGTCAGTATAATATGTTTATTTTGAGTTTTTGTTCCAGATTAGCATTAGCCCCTTTAAGAGAAGGTCGTCATCGTAAGTGATTTCGTGGCGGCAGAGAGGTATTACTACCTGCGAGAGTCCGCCCGTTGCGATGACCGTCGCCTTTTCGCCGAGCTCCTCCTCAATGCGTTCGATTATTCCGTCTATCGCGCATGCGTTGGAGTACATTATGCCGCTGGTTATGCAGTCGACGGTGTTGCTGCATATTACGCGCTTCGGCTTTTCGTAGGCGATTTTCGGGAGCTGCGCCGTTCTGGAGTTTAGCGCGTCCGCTGATACGGCTACGCCGGTGGTGATAAGTCCGCCGATGTAGGTGCGGTCCTTGTCGATGACCGAGAACGTGGTCGCGGTGCCCATGTCAATTATTATCTGCGGCAGCGGGTAGTCGTGGATACCTGCAACGGCGTCTACGACCAGGTCGCTGCCGAGCTGCGCGGGGTTGTCTATCTGGATTTTCAGCCCGGTCTTTATTCCAGGGCCTACTATCATGATTTTCCCGTCGATGAGCTTTTCAGCCGCCGCCTTTACGGTGTTCGTGACAGACGGTACGACGGAAGATATCACAGCGCCGCTGATTTGTGTGCGGTCGATCCCGTTTATATCAAGCGCCGCTTTTATCTTTACGGCGTATTCAAGCGAGGTTTCGCGCTGAACTGTCGCAAGGCGTTCACGGAACAATATCCTGTCGCTGTCCGCGCAGCCGAGGACTATATTTGTATTGCCGATGTCTATTGCAAGTATCATTGCTGCTCCTTTGGAATTATATCCGTGACTTGTTTGCGGCCAGTTTGTTCTTTACTATGTCGACTATTCTTACTATCACGGAGCTTAACAGCAGGTTAGCGCCAAGCTCTACCAGGAAGTTCACGCCGACGAAAACCGTCACCATGTAGACTCCTGCATTCTCAATGCCTGCGCCTGCCGCCCATTCGTTTATTGTTCCCATGAAGAACGCGAGGCAGCCCAGCAGGAATATTCCGGTATTAACGATCGGAGCTGCCGCAGCCGCGCATATTGTCGCAGCCCAGCGGTTCTTCTTCTCGAGAGCGCTGTAGATAAGTCCCGGAACAAGACCAGCCGCCGCGCCCTTGACCAGAACTGTGATAATCGTCCCGGGTACGTTGATCACCAGAAATGCGTTCGCGCCGCCGGTGAAAAGCACCATCGCGCCGAACACCAGACCGAGCCAGCCGCCTGTCGCCCAGCCGTATAGTGCCGCGCCGACTACTATCGGGATAAGAGCAAACGTGATGTTGAACGGACCTACGGAAATTCCCATCGTCAGAAGATATACGACGATTACTACTGCGGTCAGAACGCCGGTTCCGACCATCTTGTGGATCTTTTCGCTGTTCATATTGAATTTTCCTCCTTGTTATCATTCCCCGATTTCCGGGGATACAATACAATACGATAGTATTATAGCATATTCCGCAGAAAAAATCTATTGTGACTGCGACAAAAATTCCCCACGGAACCCGCCGCCGGAAAAGCATATAGCACAAAAACGGAACGCTATACGATCATTATTTCAATTTACGCTGAACCGTAAAAAAGCAAAGCAGATCAAACTGAAGTGCTTTGCTTTTTAAAATATATCCGCGAAGCGGATTCCATAATTCCGAATTCTTAATTTAACTTTTCAGCGGCTTTTCGTTTTCCGCAGAACTAAAGCTCAGATAAAGTCCCGACGTCCCCGTCAGGTTTCGTTTATCTTTGACCCGCTCTTAAAGCACAGAGCCGCGAGCAGTCCGAAGAACACCGCCGCCGCAATACCAGCCGCCGCAGCGGTGAAGCCTCCCATGAAAGCTCCGAGGAGGCCGTGCTGGTCGACGGCTTCGCGGACTCCCTTTGCAAGGAGGTTTCCGAAGCCTGTAAGAGGAACTGTCGCGCCGCCGCCGGCGAATTCAATGAGCGGGTCGTAAACCCCTACCGCGCCGAGGACGACCCCGGCGACCACATAGCTTACCAGGATCCTGGCGGGGGTGAGCTTCGTCAGGTCTATCAGGAGCTGACCGACCGCGCAGAATGCCCCTCCGATGAGAAACGCCCAGACGTATTCAAGAAACATATCCATTTTATCTCGTTAACCTCCTGCTTCCGATGATATCTCCACGCAGTGCGCGATCCCGGGAATGCTCCCGCCTTGCTGAACGACCGTAGGCGACATCAGCGCGCCGGTCGCGCAGTAGAGAACGCGTTTCAGCTCGCCGGCCTGTATCCGCTTGAAGAAGTGCCCGCACATCATCGAAGCGGAGCACCCGCACCCGGAGCCGCCTGCGTGTACGTCCTGGGCGGCGCGGTCGTAGATCATCAGCCCGCAGTCCTTGTGGTGCTCCCTGAGGGAAACGCCGTCGCGCTGGAACAGGTCGTAGAGCAGGTCGCTGCCAACCTGACCCAGGTCGCCGGTGATTATCACGTCGTAGTCCTGCGGGTGAGTTCCACGGTGCTTCATGTGGCGGGTCAGCGTGTCGTAGGCTGCGCCTGCCATCGCGGCTCCCATGTTGTTGAGGTCGGTGATTCCCATATCCTCGATCTTGCCGACTGTCGCAGCACGTATAAACGGAGGCTTCCCGCTGAACCCGACCAGCGCGGCTCCGGCGGCGGTGGCGGTCCACTGGGCGGTGGGGGTGCGTACTCCGCCGTAGTTCAGCGGGAACCGGAACTGTCGCTCCGCCGTGCTGAAATGCGAGGAGGTGCTTGCTATAGCGGTGTCGATATATCCGGCATTCACCAGAGCCGCCGAGAGCAGAAGCCCTTCCGCGAATGTGGAGCAGGCTCCGTATATCCCGAGGTAGGGGATAAAGTAGTCCTTCAGACCGTAGGAGCTTCCCACGCACTGGTTGAGCAGGTCGCCGGCTATCATGAGGTCTATCCTGTCAGGCTCCAGCCCGGATTTGCGCAGGACGTGCCCGACCGCGCGCTGCTGGAACAGGGATTCCGCCTGCTCCCAGGTATCCGAGCCTGCCTTGTTGTCCTCGACCACCTCGTCGAATTCGCCGCCGTAGGGGCCTTCGTTCTCCGCCTTGCCAACTACCGCCGCGTAGGCTATCACGGACGGTTTGCGGAAGCACATTGTTTTTCCTTCACAGTATTTCATGCTGACACCTCACTTTGTAAACAGCCCGACGATGTAGTAAATAATGCCGTACACCACCGAAGCGCTTATGCCGTAAACGATGACCGGTCCTGCGATAACGAACATCTTAGCGCCCAGGCCCAGCACGAAGCCCTCGCTTTTGAAGTCCAGCGCCGGGGAGGCGACTGCGTTCGCGAAGCCGGTTATCGGCACCAGTGTACCCGCGCCGGCGTGCTGCGCGATCCGGTCGTACCATTCCAGCCCGGTGAAGAGTATGCTCAGAAACACCAGCGTGATGGAGGTCAGCGCGCCTGCTTCGTCTTTGTTAAGCCCTGTCATGCCGTAGAGGTTCAGCAGAGCCTCGCCGAGCGTGCAGATCAGTCCGCCGATAAGAAACGCCATCGGAATTGTCCTGCACAGCTTTGAATTGTGGGAGCGGCGCTTGGTAAGTTCGCCGTATTCCTCGTTCGATATATTCATCAAGAATCTCTCCTTTGCTTTTTTTGACTATTTTCCGCAAAAAATTCTGTGAAATACGCCGAACCCATAAATTGCAGAATATTGTAAAAAGTATTGACAAACATGCCTTTTTATTGTAAAATAAATATATCGGCTCGGTAGTTTCCGGGCTTTACATGAATGTGGGGTAATTATTATGGCACTTGTTAATGTGATGGAAGGTATAGTCAGGGATAAACTGACTGAAATGCTCAAGACCGAAAACTGCTGTAAATGCGACCGCTGCATAGAGGATATGACCGCTCTTGCACTCAACAAGCTTCCGGCAAGATATGTCAGCACTCACAATGGAGAGCTTTTTTCCAAGCTGAATTCTCTGGCGCGCCAGAGCAGCGTAGACCTCAACATTGCCACTGCTGAAGCGATAGCATGCGTGTCTAAGAGACCGTCTCACGATAAAACATGAGCGATCCGCAATAAACCAAAACCGGGACTGTGACAGCACAGCCCCGGTTTTTTTATTTGTTACAGTATCACATAAGGGAGCGTTACTGCTTCCTTGCGATGGAGTACTCGTCGTCGGACGAGTAATATGGACAGTTGTAGTTAGTTCCGCACATGAATCGGTACATCTCGTCCTCGTCGAGGTTTACCAGACATGTCCAGCAGTCGCATTCCTCGTCGTAGACGTAATTTACGCAGTCGTCGCAGTTTGTCATTCCTTGTTCTCCTTTTCCTTGTCCGCGTTTATCGCGCGGAATGCCTGTTCCAGCGTCCGCACGCCGATTATCTGAATGCCGTAGTTTTCGCTGCGGCTGAGCGACGAGAAGCTCTGTTTCGGGATTATGCACCGCTCAAATCCGAGCCGCGCGCCTTCCTTGACGCGCTCCCTGACGTGGGAAGCCGCACGTACCTCTCCGCCGAGCCCGACCTCTCCGAACACCATCAGCTTTTCCGGTATCACCTTGTCGCATAGCCCGGAGTACAGCGCCAGCGCCACCGCCAGGTCGGCCGCAGGCTCGTCCAGCCGGAGGCCGCCGACTATGTTGACGTATACGTCGACACCGCCGAAAAAGAATCCGGTGCGCTTTTCGAGCACCGCGAGTATCATGTAGAGCCGGTTGTAGTCGAAGCCGGTGGCGACCCTTCTCGGCGCTGACAGCGTGGATTTCGTAACCAGCGCCTGAACCTCGGCGAGGATAGGGCGGGTGCCTTCGATGGTGCAGACTACCGCGCTGCCGGAGACCGTAGTGATACGCCCGGAGAGCATCATCTCCGAGGGGTTCGTGACCTCGTGGAGGCCGTCGTCGTCCATGTTGAACACGCCTATTTCGTTGGTGGAGCCGAAGCGGTTCTTTATCGCCCTGAGAATGCGGTAGGAAAGCTGCTTCTCGCCCTCGAAGTACAGCACCGTGTCCACGATGTGCTCCATTATTTTCGGTCCGGCTATGCCGCCGTCCTTGTTGACGTGGCTGACTATGAAAATCGGAATCTCCTCGGATTTTGCGAGGTGCATGAATGCGTTTGTGCATTCCCTGACCTGCACGACGCTTCCCGCCGAGGAGGTTATCCCGCTGGAGGTTATGGTCTGTATCGAGTCTATTATCACGATATCCGGCTTGTTTTTCCTGACCGCCTGGATTATGCTTTCGCAGTTGTTGCCGGAGGCGAGCAGCAGCCCTCCGCCGGTGACTCCCAGCCGGTCGGCGCGGAGCTTTATCTGACGTTCGGATTCCTCGCCGGAAACGTAGAGTATAGTGTGCTCGCTGCCCATGAAGCCGCATATCTGGAGCAGCAGCGTGGATTTTCCGATGCCCGGGTCGCCGCCGATGAGCACCAGCGAGCCTTTCACAAGCCCTCCGCCGAGCACCCTGTCAAGCTCGGAGCTTCCCGTGCCGTAGCGTATCTCGTCGTTGCAGTCCACGTCGCCGATGGGGCTGAATTTAAGCTCCGCCGCCGGAGCAGAGTACTTCCCGCCGATGACCGGCGCCGGCTCTGCTTCTTCGATGGTGTTCCAGCTTCCGCAGGCGGTGCATCTGCCGTTCCACTTTGAGTATTCCTGCCCGCATTCGCTGCACACGAACACGGTTTTCGGTTTTGCCATATTTTCTCCTTTTCTATGGAAGCGCTGAATCAAACAAAGGCGTGCTCACGCGTCTGATTTTGTTACGCTGCGCTTTATTCAGCGTAGCCCTAGTCATATTTCCCGGGACTTGCTCATATCTTATGAACAAATAGACAATTTGTCCGGGGGTAATCGAAATGAAATTCAACAAACAAACTCTGAGATTCGCCGCGTGCATGGCGGGGATCTTCGCTTTCCTGGCGGTCTGCGCAAGGGTGACCGACAGCGCCGTCCCGACCTCCGCGGAGGCTTCGGAGCGTCCGGTCATAGTGCTAGACGCGGGCCACGGCGGACTTGACAGCGGCGCGGTGGGGAAGAGCGGCGTCCTTGAAAAGGACGTGAACCTTTCCGTGGTGAAGCACCTCCAGCAGCTCCTGGAACTTTCCGGGTTCCGCACTGTGCTGACCCGCGATGAGGATATCTCCATTTACGACCCCGGAGTCGAGGGCATACGCAACCAGAAGCTCTCCGACATGGATAACCGGCTTGAGATAATCCAGAGCTATCCCGACAGCATATTCCTGTGTATCCACCAGAACAACTACACCGACCCGAAGTACTTCGGCGGGCAGATGTTCTACAATAACAACAATCCCGACAACCGGACGCTGGCGCAGATAATGCAGGCGCGTTTCGCGCAGCTCCAGCCGGGAAACGACCGTGAAATAAAGCTTTCCGGCGACGAACTGTTCCTGCTCAAATCCAACAAGAACCCGTCGCTGATGATCGAGTGCGGCTTCCTTTCGAATCCCGAGGAGGAAGCGAAGCTCGCCACCGAGGAATATCAGCAGCAGCTTGCGTTCACGATATACAGCGGCGTGCTGGAGTACGTCGACGCGGTGTCGGAGCAGCCCGAAAGCGCCTGGACGGACGAGGAGGCCGCCGTCATTTCAGAAGGTCACCTCTAAAAACCTTGTTTGAGTGAAAATGTGTATAGCACACCGCCTGCTTCTTCAAACCTCCTCGTAAGGCATACAGCCTTACTTCGTCGGCTTTCATCGCATTCGGCGCACTCTACCCATTTTCCCTTTTCAAACCGGTTTTTAGAGGTTCCCTGTGAATATAATAATATCACGGCAGAATGATTATGTCAAGATGATTGACAATTCCCACCGACGATGATATAATAGATACAGTATTATATTGAATCATCAGGAGGGAAGTTATATGTCAGATACACCTGTTAATCCTTTTGACGACGCGGAAGAGATCGCCAAGAAGTCGATGGTGCTGTTTTTCCTTATCGACTGCTCCGGCAGCATGGGCGGCAGCAAGATCGGCACTGTAAATTCCGTTATGGAGGAGCTTATCCCCGAAATCAGGGGCATAGGCGGCGCGGACGCGGATATCAAGCTGGCAGTCCTGAAGTTCTCCGGCGGCTGTGAGTGGATGTACGACGAGCCTATATCCATCGACGAGTTCGAGTGGAAGCCACTCGACGCCGAGAACGTCACCGACCTCGGCAGCGCCCTCACTGAGCTTGCCGCGAAGCTCTCCAGAAACGAGTTCATGAAGTCCCCGAGCCTTTCGTTTGCTCCGGTCATGATACTCATGTCGGACGGCTATCCCACCGACAACTACGAAAAGGGGCTTGATATCCTGTCGAAGAACCGCTGGTATTCCAACGGCATAAAGGCCGCGGTCGCCATCGGCGAGGACGCAGACCACGATATACTCGCGCGGTTCACCGGCGACCCGGACAGCGTTGTTACGGCGCACAACGGCGAAGCCCTCGCGAAGCTGATAAAGTTCGTTGCGGTGACTTCCTCGCAGATCGGAAGCCGCAGCGTTCGCCTTGCGGAGTCCGAGGAGGATATGCGCACAAAGCAGCAGTCCGCGGCGGAGCAGATACGCGAGTTCGCCGACAGCGACGAGATAAGCGCTGACATCGAGGCTGGCTGGTAATGCAGTTCAGCGGCTTTGCTGTGTCGGTCAGGGGAGCTTCCCACGAGGATTCGGGAACGCCCTGCCAGGACAGCGCAAGAGTGCTCATCACCGATAAACTGGCGGTCGCTGCCGTGTCCGACGGGCATGGGAGCGAGAAGCACTTCCGCAGCGCCTCGGGCAGCGAGATGGCGGCGCGTGTGGCTCTTCGCTCGGTCACGGATTTCTGCGAACGCAACGGGAGCCTCGGCGCGGTGTTCCTCCACGACCCAAGGGAGGCGGCTCGGCGTATCGCCGGGAACATCATATGCGGCTGGAACGATGAAATTGCCGCGCACATGCGGTTTTCTCCGCTGACCCCGAACGAGCGTGCGATTTTCGAAAAATACGGCGGGCTTCAGCCGGAAGTGATGTACGGAGCGACCCTGATACTTGCCGCAGCCGATAAGGATGGCGTTTTCGGGCTTCAGATAGGCGACGGGACGTTCACTTTGGAGACGGCTTCCGGAGCGGAGTTCCCTATGCCGGAGGACGAAAGGCTGGTCGGAAACCTCACGACCTCACTGTGCGACTGCGACGCGATAAACAGCTTCCGCAGCTTCTGGCGGGAGGGGAAGATGGTCAGCGTGACTCTTTCCAGCGACGGACTGATCAATTCGTTCCTGAGCAGTGCTGACCTGCTGAATTTCGCAGGACGTACCGCACGGCTTTCTCAGCAGGATATCCCGGCTCTGTCGGTGCACCTGCGGGAGCGCTCTGTCGAGGGCAGCCGGGACGATATCTCGGTCGCGGTGATACGCGCTGACAGATGATAATGTATATTTTACCCGCCCGGAACGATATTCGGGCGGGTTTTCGCTTTGATTAGAGCATGAAAATTCAATTTTGTATGATTTGCAATAATTTGAATGCGAAAAAGTTCAAAGTTTGTTGCTTTGGGCAAAAAAATCCACGCTTGTGACAAAAATGCGCGGAATATCGCGCGGTTTTTTTACTGTAAAATGCTTGACTTTTGCCTATAATTATGTTATAATTTCATAATGTATCATAATGGATTTGTGCGCGAAAAAGCCTGTTTTTGACGTTTAAAATGCGCCAAACACCGGTTTTTTCCAGCAAGTCTGAGACCGGAATTTTGTTAAGGAGTGATAAAGCCGATGGTGAATGTAAAGCCCATACAGCTCGGAAAAACCACCCGAATGAGTTTTTCTAAAATCAATGAGGTAATCGACATGCCGAACCTCATAGGTATTCAGAAGGATTCCTACGAGTGGTTCCTGCAGGACGGTATCAAGGAAGTGTTCAGGGACGTTTCCCCGATCACTGACGCAAACGGCAAATATGAACTCTCGTTCATAAGCCACCGTTTCGACGACAAGATCAAGTATACCATTGAGGAGTGCAAGGAGCGCGACGCGACATATGCAGTCCCGATCCGCGTTACTGCCAGACTTCTGAACAAGGAGACCGGCTCCGTAATCGATAACGAGATCTATATGGGTGATCTGCCGCTCATGACTGACAGCGGTACATTCGTTATCAACGGCTCTGAGCGTGTTGTAGTATCTCAGCTCGTTCGTTCACCGGGCGTTTACTACGGTTTTGAGCACGACAAGACCGGTAAGAAGCTGTTTAAGGCGACTGTTATCCCGAACCGCGGCGCATGGCTCGAGTACGAGATGGACGCCAACGACGTGTTCTATGTACGCATTGATAAGAACAGAAAGATCCCAGTTACCACCTTCCTCCGCTCCATCGGTCTTTCCACCAATGCAGAGCTGACCGGAAAGTTCGGCGACGACCCCAGAATCACCTGCACCATCGAGAAGGACAGCACCCAGAACAAGGAAGAGGCTCTTCTCGAGGTCTACAAGAAGCTCCACCCCGGCGACATGGCTTCCGTGGAGTCCGCGCAGAATCAGCTCAACATGCTGTTCTTCGACGCCAAGAGATACGACCTCTCCAGATTCGGACGCTATAAGTATAATAAGAAGCTCGCTATTTCTGAGCGTATCTACGGCAAGAAGGCTGCCGAGGCAGTCATCGCGCCGCTGACCGGTGAGATCCTTGTCGACGAGGGCGAGGTAATCACAAAGGAGAAGGCTCTCGAGATCGAGAATGCCGGCGTTATCGACGTCACCGTCGTTCACCCCACACGCGAGGGCGCTACCGTAAAGGTATGCGGCAACGGCATGGTCGACATCAAGACCTACACCGGCGATATGGATGTTGAGTCCCTCGGCATCAACGAGCACGTGCGCTTCGCTGTCCTCCGCGATATCCTCGAGGAAGCGGCAGGCGACCAGGACACCCTGCGTATCCTCATCAAGGCGCGCGCAGAGGAGCTTATCCCAAAGCACATCACAATTGAAGATATATTCGCGACCGTAAGCTACTTCATCGACCTCTGCGAGGACGTCGGAAACGTGGACGATATCGACCACCTCGGAAACAGACGTATCCGCTGCGTAGGCGAGCTGCTCCAGAACCAGTTCCGCATAGGCTTCACACGTATGGAGAGAACCATTCGCGAGAAGATGGCGCTTTCCGGTCAGGATCAGGAGAAGGTAACTCCCGACTCCTTCGTTAACTGCCGTCAGGTTATTTCCGCGATGAGAGAGTTCTTCGGATCCTCTCCGCTGTCGCAGTTCATGGATCAGAACAACCCGCTGGCTGAGCTTACCCACAAGCGCCGTCTGTCCTCCCTTGGTCCGGGCGGTCTGTCCCGAGACAGAGCCGGATTCGAGGTCCGTGACGTACACTACTCCCACTACGGAAGAATGTGCCCGATCGAGACCCCTGAAGGTCCTAACATCGGTCTGATCTCCTACCTTGCTACTTTCGCAAGGATCAACGTTTACGGCTTCATCGAGGCTCCCTACAGACGCGTTGACAAGGCTACCGGCAAGGTTCTCGACGAGGTCGTTTACATGACCGCCGACGTTGAGGATAACTACGTTGTAGCTCAGGCGAACGAGCCCCTCGACGAGGAAGGCAGATTCGCCAGACCCCGCGTAAACGCACGCTGCCGCGACTCCATTCTTGAAATCGAGCGCGAGAAGGTCGACTTCATGGACGTATCGCCTAAGATGGTCGTTTCCGTCGCTACGGCTATGATCCCGTTCCTCGAGAACGACGACGCGAACCGTGCTCTGATGGGCGCGAACATGCAGCGTCAGGCGGTTCCGCTTATGGTTACCGACAATCCTATCGTCGGCACCGGTATGGAGTACAAGGCTGCGGTAGACTCCGGCATAGTTGTATGCACCAAGGAGGACGGCGTAGTTACAGAGGTTGACGCAGACAAGATCGTTGTTACAAACGACCTCGGTCAGGAGCGTATCTACAGACTTATCAAGTTCAAGCGCTCCAACCAGGGCAACTGCGTAAATCAGCGCCCGATCGTAAGCAAGGGCGAGCGTGTAAAGGCAGGCGACGTTATCGCTGACGGCCCCGCAACAAAGATGGGCGAGATCGCGCTCGGTAAGAACGCACTCATCGGCTTCATGACATGGGAAGGCTACAACTACGAGGACGCCGTACTCATCAACGAGAAGCTGGTTTACAATGATGTTTATACCTCTATTCATATAGAAGAATACGAGCTGGAATGCCGCGACACCAAGCTCGGTGCGGAAGAGATCACCCGCGATATCCCGAACCTCTCAGACGACGCTCTGAAGGATCTGGACGAGCGCGGTATCGTACGCATCGGCGCAGAGGTACACTCCGGCGATATCCTCGTCGGCAAGGTTTCCCCGAAGGGAGAGACCGAGCTGAACGCAGAGGAGAGACTGCTCCGCGCTATCTTCGGCGAGAAGGCGCGCGAGGTACGTGACAACTCCCTGAGAGTTGCGCACGGCGTAAGCGGTATCGTAGTTGACGTAAAGGTATTCGACCGCACCAACTGCGATGAGCTGTCCCCCGGAGTTAACGAGAAGGTCCGCGTTTATATCGCACAGAAGAGAAAGATCTCCGTCGGCGATAAGATGGCGGGTCGTCACGGTAACAAGGGTGTCGTTTCCAGAATTCTCCGTCAGGAGGATATGCCGTTCCTGCCGGACGGTACTCCGCTTGACATCGTGCTGAACCCTCTGGGCGTACCTTCCCGAATGAACATCGGACAGGTGCTCGAGGTACACCTCGGCTACGTAGCCAAGGCGCTCGGCTGGAAGATCGCAACACCGGTATTCGACGGCGCGCACGAGCAGGATATCCGCGAGCTGTACGACGCTGCAAGATCCATCAACAACGGCAAGGTAACAGAGGAAGCTGACCGCATATTCAACATGGGCAAGGCTGACGGCGACCGCAAGGAGCCTGAGCTGCTGGGTCTCAACTCCGCAGGCCTTGACTTCACAAAGCTGCCCCTCACCTCCGACTGCAAGACGCAGCTTACCGACGGCCGCACCGGCGAGAAGTTCGACGGTCCTGTAACCGTTGGTTATATGTACTACCTCAAGCTGCACCACCTGGTTGACGATAAGATCCACGCTCGTTCCACCGGTCCTTACTCCCTCGTTACACAGCAGCCTCTGGGCGGTAAGGCTCAGTTCGGCGGTCAGCGTTTCGGTGAGATGGAGGTTTGGGCTCTGGAGGCTTACGGCGCTGCTTACACGCTTCAGGAGATCCTGACCGTTAAGTCAGATGACCTTATCGGCCGTCAGAAGACCTACGAGGCTATCGTTAAGGGTGAGCCGGTTCCGAAGCCCGGCGTACCCGAGTCCTTTAAGGTAATGATCAGAGAGCTTCAGGGTCTCGGTCTGGACGTAAGAGTGCTTGACGAGAACGGCGAAGTTGTAGACCTCAGAAACGACGGCGACGAGGACGAGGACGACAACCGTTATCCCGCAGAGACCTTCGAGATGAACTACTCCAACGATGACGCAGAGCTTGAAAAGAGCGGCTACGGCATCATCGACGAGGAAGACCTGAAGGAGAACGGCTCTGACGACGACGATTTCTCAGATGATGGTTTCTCGGACGGAGAGCCTATTGACTTCGGCGAGGACGAGTGATCCTGCCGGGCTTTCCCGTAAAGAGTATACAGCCTGCCGGCGGCGCGCCCCTGCTCATGTGCAGGGGGGCTTCGCAGGCTTTGATAGAGAAATGAGGTAAATATATTGAATACGACATTTGAGTCAATGAAGATCGGACTTGCCTCTCCCGACCAGATCAGAGAATGGTCCTACGGCGAAGTGCTGCGTCCTGAAACCATAAATTACCGTACCCAGAAGCCGGAAAAGGAAGGTCTGTTCTGCGAGCGTATCTTTGGTCCGCAGAAGGACTGGGAGTGTAACTGCGGCAAGTACAAGCGCATTCGCTTCAGAGGAAAGGTCTGCGAGAAGTGCGGCGTTGAGGTAACACGCGCTAAGGTAAGACGCGAGCGTATGGGTCACATCGAGCTTGCGGCTCCGGTTTCCCATATCTGGTACTTCAAGGGTACCCCTTCCCGCATCGGTCAGATGCTGGATATCTCCCCCAAGCGCCTTGAGGAAGTTCTGTACTTCACAAAGTACATCGTTATCGACCCGGGCGAGGCCAAGGAACTGAGCAAGAATCAGCTCCTGGAGGAGAAGGAATATGCAAATTTCCGCACCAAGTACGGCAGCGACTTCAAGGCCGGTATGGGCGCGGAGGCTATAAAGGAGCTGCTCCAGGAGATCGACCTCGAGAAGCTCTCCGCAGAGCTGAAGGAGGAACTCTCCGCAACACAGCAGGGTCAGAAGCGCGTCAAGCTGCTCAAGCGCCTTGACGTAGTCGAGGCATTCCTTCAGTCCCACAACCGTCCCGAGTGGATGATCATGGACGCTGTTCCGGTTATTCCTCCGGATATCCGCCCGATGGTACAGCTCGACGGCGGAAGATACGGCGTATCCGACCTTAACGATCTGTACCGCCGCGTGATCAACAGAAACAACCGTCTGAGAAAGCTCATCGAGATGCACTCCCCGGAGATCATCGTCAGAAACGAGAAGCGCATGCTCCAGGAAGCTGTAGACGCACTCATAGACAACGGCAGACACGGCAGAGCGTACACCGGTTCCAACAACCGCCCGCTCAAGTCCCTTTCCGACCTGTTAAAGGGTAAGCAGGGACGTTTCCGTCAGAACCTGCTCGGTAAGCGCGTCGACTACTCCGGACGTTCCGTTATCGTCGTTGGTCCTGAGCTGAAGATGGATCAGTGCGGTCTCCCGAAGGAGATGGCTCTCGAGCTGTTCAAGCCGTTCGTGCTCAACGACCTCGTTGAGAAGGGCTCCGCGCAGAACATCAAGCAGGCTAAGAAGATGGTAGAGCGCGCAGAGGATAAGGTCTGGGACTCCCTCGAGTGCGTTATCAAGGATCACCCCGTACTGCTCAACCGTGCGCCTACGCTGCACAGACTTGGTATCCAGGCGTTCTCCCCGGTACTCGTCGAGGGTCGTGCGATCAAGCTCCATCCGCTGTGCTGTACCGCATTCAACGCCGACTTCGACGGCGACCAGATGGCGGTTCATCTTCCCCTGTCCGCTGAGGCTCAGGAAGAGGCGCGCACACTCATGCTCGCTGCAAAGAACCTGTTAAAGCCGTCAGACGGACGTCCTGTTACCGTTCCTACCCAGGATATGGTACTTGGTTCCTACTATCTGACCCTTGATAAGCCCGGCGAAAAGGGCGAGGGCAAGGTATTCCGCGACGCTAACGAGGCTCTCATGGCTTATCAGGACGGCGTGATCTCCATTCACGCTGCGATCAAGGTAAGAGTTACAAAGGATCTCGGCGACACCAAGATCACAAAGCTCGTTCCCGCTACCGTTGGACGTATCATATTCAACGAACACATTCCTCAGGATCTCGGCTACGTTGACAGAACCGATCCGGAGCATCAGCTCGACTATGAGATATCGTTCAAGGTCGGCAAGAGCCAGCTCGGTAAGATCATCGACCGCTGCCTGAAGAATCACGGAACCGCTACTACCGCCCAGGTACTCGACAAGATCAAGGCAATGGGCTATAAGTACTCCACCAGATCCGGTATCACCGTTGCTGTCTGCGACGCGGATATTCCTCCGCAGAAGGCTCAGATCCTCGCAGACGCTGACGCTAAGATCGCAAAGCTGAACAAGCAGTTCAACCGCGGCTTTATTTCCGATACCGAGAGAAAGGCAGAGTTCATCAGCATCTGGAACCAGGCTACCGAAGATGTTGGTACCGCGCTGAACGACAACCTCGATAAGTATAACAACATCTACATGATGGCGGACTCCGGAGCGCGTGGTTCTAAGAACCAGATCCGTCAGCTTGCCGGAATGCGTGGACTTATCGCAAACACGTCCGGTGCGACCATCGAAATGCCAATCAGGGCTAACTACCGTGAAGGCCTTAACATTCTGGAATACTTCATTTCTTCCCGAGGCGCCCGTAAGGGACTTGCCGATACCGCGCTGAGAACCGCCGACTCTGGTTACCTGACCAGACGTCTGGTAGACGTATCTCAGGAGGTCATCATTCGCGAGGACGACTGCGGAACTACAGACGGCATCGACGTTTACGAGATCCGCGAGGGCAATCAGCTCGTTGAGCCGCTTGCAGAGCGTCTCGTGGGCAGATACCTCTCCGAGGACTTCAAGGACGCTGACGGCAACGTACTCGTTTCCAGAGAAAAGCTGATGAACGATCAGGACGCAGCAAAGATCGTAGCTACCGGCGCCGAGAAGGTAAAGGTACGCTCTGTTCTCACCTGCGGACTGAAGAACGGCGTTTGCGCTCACTGCTACGGCGCTTCGCTGGCTAACGGTCAGCTCATCAACATCGGCGAGGCTGTTGGTATCATCGCGGCGCAGTCCATCGGTGAGCCGGGTACACAGCTTACAATGAGAACGTTCCATACCGGTGGTATCGCGTCCGCCGAGGATATCACACAGGGTCTTCCGCGAGTTGAGGAGCTTTTCGAGTCCCGCCGCCCGAAGAACGCTGCGATCATCACCAAGGTTTCCGGTAAGGTTCGCTACGAAGAGATCAAAAAGACAAGACACGCTATAATCACACAGAATGACGGCACCGAGGAAGCATATGCAGTTCCGTTCGGTTACAGACCTAAGGTATACGACGGAGATACCGTTATTGCCGGCGACGCACTGACCGAGGGCTCCATCAACCCGCACGACGTGCTCGAGGTAAAGGGCGAGGAAGCAGTTCAGAACTACATCATCGCCGAGGTACAGAAGGTTTACCGTTTACAGGGTGTTGATATCAACGATAAGCATATCGAAGTCATCGTGCGCCAGATGATGCGTAAGATCCGCATCACTGACCCGGGCGACAGCTTCCTGCTTCCCGGCTCCATCATCGGCAAGAACGAGCTTACCACCGTTTGCGAGGAGATCCAGGCAAGGATCGACGCAGGCGAGGTCGGACTCAGAATGCCTGAGAGCGAAGCGGTTCTGCTTGGTATCACTAAGGCTTCTCTGGCAACAGACAGCTTCCTGTCCGCGGCTTCCTTCCAGGAGACCACCAGAGTGCTTACAGACGCGGCTATCCGCGGCAAGATCGACCCGCTGCTCGGTCTGAAGGAGAACGTTATCATCGGTAAGCTCATTCCCGCTGGTACAGGTCTCTACGCTGAGGAGCGCGAGGCTGAGAAGGCTGCCGCCGCTGCCGCAGCAGAGGCTGAATCAGCTCCCGAGGATAACGCTGGTTAAAATGCACAAAAATAAAAGCGTATAATTGATAAGTAACGGTGTTTGCTACAAAGTTTCGGCGAAATTCTGCGAAACTCTTGACAAACACCGTTCTTTGCTTTATAATTTATAATTGCGTGTGAGTATATTTTCGGACAGCTCCGGAAAAATATGATCGTGCGAAAATTTATTGGAGGTGAAATAATGCCAACGTTTAATCAGCTTGTCCGCAAGGGACGCGAGGTTTCTGAAAAGAAATCCAAGGCTCCTGCACTCCAGAAGTCTATGAACACACTGCGCAAGCAGCAGGTAGACCAGTCTTCTCCCCAGAAGAGAGGCGTGTGCACAGCCGTTCGTACTCAGACCCCTAAGAAGCCGAACTCCGCGATGAGAAAGGTTGCCAGAGTTAAGCTTTCTAACGGTTATGAAGTTACAGCTTATATTCCCGGTATCGGACACAAACTGCAGGAACACTCCGTTGTTCTGATCCGTGGCGGCCGTGTTAAGGACCTTCCTGGTGTGCGTTACCACATCATCAGAGGTACACTCGACGCTCAGGGTGTAGACAAGAGAATGCAGGGACGCTCCAAGTACGGTGCTAAGCGTCCGAAGGCTGGAAAGAAAGCGTAATTTCTGACTTATTGCTGTCAGACAAGGCATTATTTTTGATAGAGCCTCTGTTTGGACGGCGGAAGGTCAAGCCACACTATGTAAAGTATGGCTCTTATGCTTTCGAGTACCTATGATTTTCATTTCGTATGAAGGAGGGAAGTAAAGTGCCAAGAAGAGGTAATGTTCCGAAGCGTGAAGTTCTTCCGGATCCTGTGTACGGCTCTGAGCTCGTAACAAGACTGGTAAACAATATCATGCTCGACGGAAAGAAGGGCGTAGCCCAGAAGATCGTTTACGGCGCATTTGAGATCGTTGCTGAGAAGACCGGCAAGGACGCTCTGGAAGCTTTCGAGGAGGCAATGGAGAACATCATGCCGCAGCTCGAGGTTAAGGCTCGCCGTGTCGGCGGTGCAACCTACCAGGTTCCTATGGAGGTTCGCCCCGAGAGAAGACGCACACTCGGCCTGAGATGGATCACCACCTACAGCCGTGCGCGTAACGAAAAGACAATGAAGGAAAGACTTGCAAACGAGATCCTTGACGCACTCAATAATCAGGGCGGCGCTTGCAAGAAGCGTGACGATACTCATAAGATGGCTGAAGCTAACAAGGCTTTCGCACATTATAAGTGGTAATCAGAAACAGATGAGTTATCCGGGGGCAAAACCCCGGGTAATTCCAGAATTACGGAGGAATTTATGAAAAGAGACGTATCTCTCGAAATGACCCGTAATATTGGTATCATGGCGCACATCGACGCAGGTAAGACAACCACCACCGAGCGTATCCTGTTCTATACTGGTGTAAACCACAAGATCGGTGAAACTCACGATGGTACTGCTACGATGGACTGGATGGCTCAGGAGCAGGAGAGAGGTATCACAATCACCTCCGCTGCGACCACAGCCTTCTGGAAGGGTCACAGAATCAATATTATCGACACCCCTGGTCACGTTGACTTCACCGTTGAAGTTCAGCGTTCCCTGAGAGTGCTTGACGGTTCCGTAACTGTTTTCTGTGCAAAGGGCGGCGTAGAGCCTCAGTCAGAAACAGTATGGCGTCAGGCAGATGAATACCATGTACCCAGAATGGCTTATGTCAACAAGATGGATATCATGGGCGCAGACTTCTACAATGTTGTTCAGATGATGCACGACAGACTCAAGTGCAACGCTGTTCCGATTCAGCTCCCTATCGGCGCTGAGGCTGATTTCAAGGGAATCATCGACCTCATTGAGATGAATGCAGACGTTTATTACGATGATATGGGCAAGGATATGCGTGTAGAAGAGATCCCTGCCGATATGCTGGATAAGGCTAAGGAGTACAGAAAGAACCTTCTCGAGAAGGTTGCAGAGCTCGACGACGAGCTGATGGAGAGATACTTCGAGACCGAGGGTGAGGACTTCACCACCGAGGAGATCAAGGCTGCCATCAGAAAGGGCACCATCGAGAACAAGTTCGTTCCCGTTACCTGCGGTACTTCTTACAGAAACAAGGGCGTACAGAAGCTCCTCGACGCTGTAGTTGACTACATGCCGTCTCCTCTCGATATCCCCTCTATCAAGGGTATCGACCCCGAGACCGGCGAGGAAGTTGAGAGACACGCTGGCGACGATCAGCCGTTCTCCGCTCTCGCATTCAAGATCGCTACCGACCCGTTCGTTGGTAAGCTCTGCTTCTTCAGAGTTTACTCCGGTTACGTTGAGGCTGGTACAACAGTTCTTAACGCAACAAAGGACAAGAATGAGCGTATGGGTCGTATCCTTCAGATGCACTCCAACCACAGACAGGATATCGACGCATGCCCGTGCGGTGATATCGCAGCCGTAGTTGGTACAAAATACACCACCACTGGTGATACTCTCTGCGATGAGAACCACCCTGTAATCCTCGAGTCCATGGAGTTCCCGGAGCCGGTTATCGACCTGGCTATCGAGCCCAAGACCAAGGCTGGTCAGGAAAAGATGGCTATCGCACTCGCAAAGCTTGCTGAAGAAGACCCGACCTTCAAGACCTGGACAAACCAGGAGACCGGTCAGACGATCATCGCTGGTATGGGTGAGCTTCACCTCGATATCATCGTTGACAGACTGCTCCGTGAGTTCAAGGTTGAGGCTAACGTAGGCGCTCCGCAGGTTGCTTATAAGGAGACCATCACCGGCAATGCCGATGTTGATATGAAGTATAAGCGCCAGTCCGGTGGTTCTGGTCAGTACGGTCACGTTAAGATCAGAGTTGAGCCGAACGAGTCCGGTAAGGGTTATGAGTTTAGCAACGACGTTGTCGGCGGCTCTATCCCGAAGGAGTTCATTCCCGCCGTTGACGCAGGTATCCAGGGCGCTCTTAACGCCGGTGTCCTCGCAGGCTATCCTGTAGTAGACATCAAGGTTTCCCTGTACGACGGTTCTTATCATGAAGTCGACTCTTCTGAAATGGCGTTCAAGATCGCTGGTTCTATGGCTATCAAGGAAGCCCTCAGACAGGCTCACTCCGTAATCCTCGAGCCGATCATGCGTGTTGACGTTGTCGTTCCTGATGATTACATCGGTAACGTAATCGGCGACCTCAACTCCAGACGTGGACAGATCCAGAACCAGGAGACCAGAAATGGTTCCGTTCAGGTTACTGCTTTTGTTCCGCTTTCTGAGATGTTCGGTTACTCCAATGACCTTCGTTCCAAGACCCAGGGCCGCGGCCAGTATGTAATGCAGCCGAGCCACTACATCGAGGTTCCGAAGTCCATTTCCGAGGCTATCATGAGCAAGCGCAAGCAGAACGGCTAATTCCGACTGCAAATTGCACTCTCAGCGCATTTTTTCTGTGAAACTACTTGATTTTTTCGCGGAAAGATGTTACAATATTATTACTGAAATTACGGCGTTCCCCGCCCAATGGGGGACACCAGATATCACCTATTAAGGAGGAAATACCAATGGCAAAGGAACATTATAATTCCACTAAGCCCCACGTAAACATCGGCACCATCGGTCACGTTGACCACGGCAAGACCACTACTACTGCAGCTATCACAAAGTGGCTGTCCCTTCAGGGCAGAGCTAAGTTCGAAGCTTACGATCAGATCGATAAGGCTCCGGAGGAGAGAGAGCGTGGTATCACAATCAACACCGCTCACGTTGAGTATGAGACTGAGAAGCGTCACTACGCTCACGTTGACTGCCCCGGCCATGCTGACTATATCAAGAACATGATCACCGGTGCTGCTCAGATGGACGGCGCTATCCTCGTTGTTGCTGGTACTGATGGCCCTATGGCTCAGACCAAGGAGCACATCCTTCTGGCTCGTCAGGTAGGCGTTCCTGCAATCGTTGTATTCATCAACAAGTGCGACGACGTTGACGATCCTGAGCTGCTCGACCTCGTAGAGATGGATATCCGTGACGTTCTGACTCAGAACGACTTCCCCGGCGATGAAGTTCCTGTTATCCGCGGTTCCGCTAAGGTTGCTCTGGATTGCACTTCTACCGATCCGAACGCTCCCGAGTATGCTTGCATCAAGGAGCTCATGGACGCTGTTGACGAGTACATTCCTGCTCCTGAGCGTGATGAGAACAAGCCGTTCCTGATGCCTGTTGAGGATACTATGACCATCACTGGCCGTGGTACCGTTGCAACTGGTAGAGTTGAGCGTGGCGTTGTTAAGGTTAACGATACCGTTGAGATCACCGGTCTGACCGAGGAGCCCAAGTCCACTGTTGTTACTGGTCTTGAGATGTTCAGAAAGACCCTGGACGAGGCAGTTGCTGGTTATAACATCGGCGCTCTGCTCCGTGGTATCAACCGTACCGATATCGAGCGTGGTCAGGTTCTCTGCAAGCCCGGTTCTATCCACCCGCACACCAAGTTCACTGGTCAGGTTTACGTTCTTAAGAAGGAAGAGGGCGGCCGTCATACTCCGTTCGTTTCCAACTACCGTCCGCAGTTCTTCTTCAGAACTACCGACGTTACCGGCGTAATCACCCTGCCTGCTGACAAGGAAATGTGCATGCCTGGCGATAACGTAGTTATGGACGTTGAGCTCATCACTCCTATCGCAATCGAAGAGGGTCTGCGTTTCGCTATCCGTGAGGGTGGCAGAACCGTAGGTTCCGGCGTTGTTACCAAGATCAACGGCTAATTCCCGCTGAACTGGAAACACTCCACTTCAATAATAAGACCGCTTCCCGTAAGGGGAGCGGTTTTTGTGTTATGCGGTTATTTGTTCATCTTCGGATTTTCTGTTCTGCATAGAATATAGTCAACTGAGACGTTGTAGAAGTCTGCAAGGCGTATTAGCGCATGGGTGGGGATATCATGTTCTTCATTTTCGTAGTAGCTATAGGTCCTTTGGGTTACATAAATTTTTTCTGCCACCTCTTTTTGAGATAACAATTCGCTTTCTCTAAGAAATTTAAGACGATACATAAATTGCGCTCCGTTCATATTTGTTATAATATTATTATAAGCTAGAACGAAATGTTCTATTGACAAATAGAATAAAGCATGCTATAATATTAACTAGAACAAAACGTTCTAATCATTAATAAAGGAGTAGGATTATGAAAGTATTAAAAAAATGGTGGTTTTGGGTTATCCTCGTAGTAGTAATCGGTGGAATTGGAAGTGCTGTTGCAGGGAGCAAAAATAGTTCTAATTCAACTAAGTCTGATAATTCAGTAAACAGTAGTTCAATTTTATCAGACAATTCCGTTGATGATTCAGCTAAGAGCGACCCAGAGCTTGATTCAATATATGGCTTGGGTGAAACAGCTAAGGCAAAATCATTTAATCTGACCGCAAATTCAGTAAATGTTGTGAAAAGTGACAATCAGTTTGTTCAGCCTGATGAGGGAAATGAATATGTTGAAGTAGAGTTTGTGTTGGAAAACACTTCGGATTCTGATATTGTTGTTAGTTCAGTTTTAAATTGTAATGCATATGTGGACGGATTTGCCGTTTCTGAAAATTTGAGTGCTGGAGTTGCAGCTGGCTCTGATTCGTTCAATGGAACAGTCGCAAGCGGGAAAAAGCTTAAAGGTTGCTTATTTTATGAATTGAGTAACGAATGGAATGAACTTGAAATCGACATTTCCATTGGATTAAGTAAAGAAGATGAGGTAAAATTTCTTTTCACAAAATAAGAAAACTCCCCCGGCGCAAACCGGGGGAGTAAACTATGTACGAATCAATTACAGCAGGCTCTTATAAAGCTCTGTGATCTCCTCAACGGAGGTATCGCGCGGATTGCCGGGTCTGCAAGCGTCGTCGTAAGCGGACTGTGCGAGGAACGGAATATCCTCTGGCTTTACGATATCCTTGAGGTTTGCAGGGATTCCAACGTCATGGGACAGCTGCTTTACTGCGTCAACGGCTGCCTTTCTGTACTCTTCCTGGGACATCTTCTCGGTGCCCTCAACGCCCATAGCCTTTGCGATATCGCGGTACTTCTCGCCGGTGCAGGGAGCGTTGTACTCCATAACAGTCGGCAGGATTATCGCGTTAGCAACGCCGTGTGGAGTATCATACAGCGCGCCAAGCGGGTGAGCCATGGAGTGAACGATACCAAGACCCACGTTAGAGAAGCCCATACCTGCAACGTACTGGCCGAGCGCCATTCCCTCGCGTCCCTCGGGAGTGTTTGCAACTGCGCCGCGGAGCGATCTGGAGATGATCTCGATAGCCTTGAGGTGGAACATATCGGAAAGTTCCCATGCCGCCTTTGTGATGTAGCCCTCGATCGCGTGGGTCAGGGCGTCCATGCCGGTGGCTGCGGTCAGACCCTTGGGCATTGAAGCCATCATTTCAGGGTCAACAACTGCAACGACAGGAATGTCGTGCGGGTCAACGCAAACCATCTTGCGGTTCTTCTCAACATCTGTGATAACGTAGTTGATAGTAACCTCGGCAGCAGTACCAGCTGTGGTAGGAACTGCGATTATCGGCACTGCCGGCTTCTTTGTGGGAGCTACGCCCTCCAGGGAGCGTACATCAGCGAACTCAGGGTTGTTGATGATGATACCGATAGCCTTTGCGGTATCCATGGAAGAACCGCCGCCGATAGCTATAAGGTAATCAGCGCCGCTCTTCTTGAACGCTGCAACGCCGGACTGAACGTTTTCGATCGTGGGGTTCGGCTTGATATTATCGTAAACCTCGTAAGCAAGACCGTCTTTATCCAGCACGTCGAGTACCTTCTTGGTAACGCCGAACTTGATGAGGTCGGGGTCGGAGCATACGAATGCCTTCTTGAATGCTCTGTTCTTCGCTTCTGCAGCGATGTTGGCGATTGCCCCTGCGCCATGATAAGATGTCTCGTTGAGTACAAATCTGTTTACCATGATAATTTTTCCTTTCTCCGTGGAGATTCGTATATCTGAACAGCTTATGCTGTTTCAGCCTTATTTGAGGTTCTTGACCTCAACGCTTGCTTCGTCAACAAGTGCCTTAAGGCTTTCAAGCACTTCAACGTTCTTCTGTATTTCAGAATTGCAGTTCTTGAGCTGCGCGTTGATGCCTGTGATGGCTTTCTTGATCTCGTTCAGGGTATTTTCTACCTCGTTAGCCTGCTTGGTGTTCTTGTCAGCGAGAGTACGTACTTCCTGCGCGATAACATTGAAGCCTGCACCTGCCGCGCCTGCACGCTTAGCCTCGATGGAAGCGTTGAATCCGATAAGCGTGAGCTGTGTGGAGGCGTTCTCGATAGCCTTAACAATGCCGTCGGTGCTTTCGACCGCCTTAGTGGAGGAAGCGGCGGATTCCTTGATAGCTCCAAAAACATTTTCAAGATCCTGGATATTCGCGACTACATCGCCCATGCGGCTGTCGATCTCACCGAACTTCTGGTCAACTGCCTTGACGGTATTTTCCTTGTTCTTCTGGCTTTCGATGGCGACAAGTCGCTCATATCCTACCTCGGACAGGGAGTTCGCCATCTGCCACAGCAGGTTCGCCGCAGCCTCTATCTGGCGCTTGGGGACGATCTTTACCTTTTTCAGAGCTGCTATGTATTCGTCCTGGTCGATCCCGAGTTCATCAGCGATCTTGCGGAACTTGGCTTCGTCGGGAGCCTCCGGCAGTACCTGACCGCCGATAAGGGAGCCGATGTGCTTGCCGTTTACGATGACCGGAGCCGCAAAGTCCATCAGACCGTTAGAGCAGTAGTATACAGAAGGCTTACCGGTGCGGCTTGCCTCCTCGCCGCCCTTGAGGTCGCAGCGGTTGCACTGCTCTGCGCCTGCGCGTGACTTACGGGTAAGCTTCATGCAGAAATCTGTGAAGTTGCTGCCTTCGGTGACAGGACCGTTTTCGTCGGTCGCAAGAGCAGCCATGCCTGTAGCTGCTGCAAATGCGTCCTGTAAGTTCTGAAGAGTACGTCTGTCAATGACGTCAAGTAAGGTGATGTTCTCAATATCCATAGTGAGTTCTCCTTTTTATTTGATGAAAGCTGAAAAACAGTTCTCACTTTTTGTTTACCTATATTATACAATATCTCCACAAATAAATCAAGGGGTTTTCTGTAAAATCAAGCAAAGCCTATCTAATTTAAGATGAAAATTTTGTGAATGATTCACATATAACGAATAAGTGAAGCCATAAATCGGACAAGTGCGGCATATATATCTCATATAAGAAAGAAAAGGGTGATGACATGCGCAGAAAGAAAAACCGCTCCAGGCTGCTGCCATTCGGAGCCGGGCTGGCGGCGGGGTACCTTCTGACCATCGGCGTTGCGGCGGCGGGAGCGCTGGTGATGTGGCTGACCGGCGCGGACAGTTCCATGGCGTGGCTGACGGCGGTTCCGGCGGCGGCGCTTGGGAGCTTCCTCTGCGGCAGGACTGCGGGGAAGCAGCGCAGGCGCGGCGGACTTAAAACAGGCGCGGTCTGCGGGGTGCTCTACTGCGTTCCGCTGATACTTGCGGCGCTTATTTTCGGGACGGTGCAGGGGATACTGCTCCCGGTGAAGGCGGCGCTGTGCATAGGCTTCGCAGCGGCGGGGGGAGTTTCCGGAGTGAACTCGCCCGAAAAGTGAAGGCGCTTCGGAAGTACCTGCTTGCGGCGCTCGCGCTGTGCGCCGGGGCGGGTATAGTGCTGTTTCCCGGGGAGCTTTCCGAGGCGGTGAGAGGCTCGGTCGGTGGCTGCCTGGAGGTAGTCATACCGGCGCTGTTTGCGTTTACCGTGCTGGCGGTGTACCTCCAGCGCAGCGGGTTGTACCGCGTGGTCCTGAAGCCGCTGACCGTTCCGCTGTCGAAGCTCCTGCGGCTGCCGGAGGAGCTTTGCGCGGTGTTCCTGCTGTCGAACATCGGCGGATATCCGGTAGGGGCAAAGCTGCTGACCGGGCTTGTCAGGTCGGGGAGGCTCCGGCGCGGGGACGCCTCGCGGCTGCTTTGCTGCTGCTACGGCAGCGGGCCTTCCTTCGTTATCGGCACAGCCGGAATGCAGGTGTTTGGAAGCGCGGCGGCGGGCGGCATGATCTTCGGAGCGTGTATACTGTCGTCGCTTGTTGCAGCCACGGTGGTTTGCAGGTTCGGGAAGCCTATACTCCTTGACGAGAGCAGTTCCGCGCAGGATCTCTCAGCGGAGTGCTTCATAAGTTCAGTGGACGCAGGTGCGCGGGTGATGTACACGGTATGCGTGATGTCGGTGGCGTTTGCGGCGGTCACGGCGCTGCTGGATTCCGCCGGGATAACCGAGCTTGCGGCATGGGCGCTCGGAAAGCTCGGGCTTGGCGGGAATTCCGACAGGCTGCTCCCGGCGCTGCTTGAGGTCACGCAGGTGCGCGGGCTGGTTCCGGAGGGCGCGGCGGCTTCACTGTGCGCGGCGGCTCTCTCGTTCGGGGGAGTCTGCGTTCTTATGCAGGTCGGGGCGCTCACAGGCGGGGAGATATCAATGAAGCCGCTGCTGATATCGCGGCTTCCGGCGGCTCTGCTCAGCGGTTTGCTGGCGGTTCCGGCGGGGAAGCTCACCGCTGCTGCGGAGGCGTATTCTCCTAACGCGTCCGGCGTGCCTGCGACGGGACAGGCGTTTTCAATAAACGCAGGGCTGTCGGTATGCGTTCTGATTATGGCGGGTATGCTGATATTACTGGTCGAGGGCGGCAGAGCCACGGATTAAATACGGAAATCATGCGGGAATTATTAAAGCGGACGGGCTGACAGCACCGTCCGCTTTTTATGAACAGAAATATGCCGAATCAGCCTCCGCCAAATTTTTGCTAATTTTCACACATCACGGGGCGATTTTTATTGAAATCTGTTCCGGAATGTGGTATACTATAAAATGTATATGCATATCCAGACGAGCTATTCGTCACATAATTATATATGATGCAGAATGTAGACAGAAAGGAATTTAAATGACAAGATTTGAAAACAAGCTCTGCCCGGTATGCCGCAGGCCGTTCACCGAAAATGACGACATCGTGGTATGCCCTGTCTGCGGAACTCCGCATCACCGCGCCTGCTACAATGAAAAGGGCGGCTGCGGGGTCGAGGAGTGGCATGCTTCCGGCTTTGTGTGGGAGGGGCACCTCCCCGGTGAAGAGCCTGAGCCTTCCAACGGGCAGGAGGAGCAGTCCGGCGTTGACCTCAGCAAGCATGATGATACCGAGGGGCAGTCCGGAGATTACAGCGACCACCGCGCGGAGTACCCCGGCGGAGTTCCGAACGGCAGCTTCAACGCCTACGGCCCGGACGGTCAGCCGGTAGATATTCAGGAGTTCCTCGACCAGATAAACCGCCAGACCATGGACGACACCCGCGGCGAGGACGGCGTCAGCGCAAAGGAGCTTTCCTGCTACGTCGGGAAATCCGTAATGCACTATTCCCAGGCGTTCGCGGCGTTCCGCGCGCCGGCGGCTCCGGGACAGAAGAAGCGGAAGGTTTTCTTCAACCTCTGCGCCGGGCTGTTCACGCCGGTGCACCAGTTCTACCGGAAGCTGGACGCCGCCGGAGTTATCCTGGTTCTGCTCGAACTTGCCTACTACGTTCCGACGCTGCTTTCCTTTGCCGGGTCGTTCAGCGCTTCGGTTGTGGGAGCTTTGCAGTTCGCTGCCAGCGGGCTGTATTTCGCCGCGAAGATAGCGCTGTGCATGTTCGGCGATTACATCTATTACCGCCACTGCGTGAAGCGCATAAAGCAGATCCGCGCAAATTACGACGACGGAAACGCCCCGGGCTACTACGAGGCGCTCAACGCAAAGGGGAGTCCATCCTGGCTGCGCGCGATAATCTCGATACTTGCGGTGTACCTGCTCCAGGCGATACTGCTGCTGTATTTTGTCCGCATGAACTCCGGAATGACCGGCACGATGATATGAAAAACTGCTCCTGCGGGAGCGTTCCAATAACAAAATCAAAAGGAAGAACAATAACATGAAACTGATAATCCAGATACCCTGCTATAACGAAGCCGAGACCCTCGACGTGACCATACACGACCTCCCCCGGCACATTGACGGTATCGACGAGATCGAATACCTCATCATCAACGACGGCAGCACCGACCGCACCGTAGAGCGCGCAAAGGAGCTGGGCGTACATCACATAGTAAGCTTCGTGCACAACCGCGGACTTGCAAAGGGCTTCATGGCGGGAATCGACGCATGCCTGCGCCTGGGCGCCGACATCATCGTCAACACCGACGCCGACAACCAGTACGCCGGCGCGGACATTGAAAAGCTGGTGCGTCCGCTGCTTGAGGGCAAGGCGACGATGGTAATAGGCAACCGCCGCACAGACTCCATCGAGCACTTCTCTCCGCTGAAAAAGAAGCTCCAGAAGCTCGGAAGCGGCGTTGTAAGAAAGGCGAGCGGCACCGACGTTGTGGACACCACCAGCGGATTCCGCAGCTACACAAGAGAAGCCGCGATGCGCCTTAACGTGCTCTCCGACTACACCTACACGCTGGAGACCATCATCACCGCCGGCGCAGACCGCACCAAGATAATGTCCGTGGACATCAACACCAACCCGGAGCTTCGCAAGAGCCGCCTGTTCAAGTCCATGTGGGGCTACATCAAGCGCTCCAGCGGAACGATTATCCGCAACTACGTGATGAGAAAGCCGCTCAAGACCTTCCTAGGAATTGCTGCTGTATTCGTGCTTGCCGCACTGGTGCTTGCGGTGCGCTTCATCGTTTACGCATGCCTGGGCGAGGGCGGCGGACATATACAGTCCCTGGTGCTGATGGCTGTGCTTGCTATCGTGGGATTCCAGATAGGCATTTTCGGGCTTGTTGCGGACGCCATCTCCGGCTGCCGCAGGGTAATGGACGAGACTCTTTTCCACGTAAAGCGCATTGAGTACAACAACACCAACTCCAACTACTCTAACTACAATCTTTGCAGCTACAACAAAGAGGAAATCAACAAGAAATGATAAACGCTCTCAGACGTTTCTACAACAGCTTCGGCGACCGCGGCGTGATGATGGTTATCTTTACGGTGAGCGTCATCGTACATTCGCTGCTTACTATGCATATGGAGCTTCCCGCCGTTAACCCCGACGAAATAGGCGTTGCAAGCGTTGCCGCGTTCTATTCCGGGCGCGACTGGTCGGCGCTGATGGGGCAGGTCTACTACTATTACGGATACGTTCAGGCTATTTTCTACGCGCCGCTGTTCCTGTTTTTCAGCAACTCCTACGCGCTTTACAAGGCGTGCCTGATAATGAACGGCGTGCTCATGAGCTTCATTCCGGTGATAGCTTACCATGTTTCCACAAAGCTGGGCGTTTCCAGGGTATGGCAGAAAATCACCGTGGCGTTCTGCTGCGGAGCTTACATCACATACATAGCCCACTCCAAGTTCATGTGGAACGAAGCCATATGCAGCCTGCTTCCGTGGGTTCTGATGTGGGTGATGTTCATGTCGATGGACTGCCAGAAGGACGCGCTGCGCGTTCTGTGGTCGGCCGCCGCCGGAGTTCTCTGCGCGGTCTGCTACGGGGCGCACTCCAGGCTGCTGGCTGTAGTTATCGCGTTCGTTATGACCGTGCTTATCGCGCGTATCTTCATGAACCGCAGGATATTCACCCTGCCGGTTTTCTTCCCGGCGCTTGCGCTGGGCTTCGTCGGGGAGCATTTCTGCAAAAAGACGATACAGCAGCTAGTCTGGAACGGCAAGGCGAGCGGCAACACCATGGAAGCCGAGGCAAACCGCGTGCTGGGTCTGTTTGACGAAGGCGGATTCGGCAGGTTCGTTTCCACGCTGTTCGGACATATCTACACATTCATGACCTCCACGGCTGGTATCGGAGCCCTCGCCTGCGTGGTGTTCTTCATGCTCATCTTCGTTCGTATCCGCGAGTGGAGCAAAAACCGCGCCGGCGAGATGGTCAACGGCGTGAAGGTGTACGAGCCTGCCTCGAAGCACACCTTCAGCGGCCACATAACCATACTCGGAATTTACGCGTTCCTCGCCGTCGGAGGCTCCATGCTGCTTTCGGTGCTGTTCAAGTTCAATTCCGGGCAGATAAGCGCCATCAAGGATCTCACGATGTTCGGAAGATACACTGACAATGTGGCTCCGCTGGCGGTCATGCTGGTGCTGGTGTTCATGTTCCGCTACAGGCTGAGCGTCGCTAACATCGGCTGGGCGGCGATCGTGTACGCATATACCTGCTACGGATTCTTCACGGTATCCTGGCAGATGCTCGAAAAGGCGCGCGGCTACCGCGAATCCCCCATGCTGGGACTCATGCCCTGGCGGATCGGCGAGGACTACGCCAAGCCGTTCACCGTGGAAAGCTTCATTATAATGACCTCCGTGGTGTTCACGGTGCTGGCGGCGTTCGCAGTGTTCACGCTGTGCACCCGCAAGCATGGCAAGAAACTGATATCCGGGCTGTGCTGCTGCCTGTTCCTTTACACCACGGTGTTTGCCGGGGCGGTTTACCTCCCTGCACGCGCCGAGGAGAACCTCGCAAAGACCGAGCCGGCGCGGCTGGTTTCCGAGCTTCTGTATAACGAGAGCGCGTCGCCGGTCATCGTGGCTTATAACATCGGAACGCGAAACGCGGGGCTTATCCAGTTCCTGAATCTTAACACCCGGGTAGCGATAATCCGCAAGGCGAAGAATCTCCCGGACAACTGCATAATCATAGCCGACGAGGAGGAGCAGCTCCCGCTGGAGCCGTTCAGCTACGACTACATCGGCACGGAAGGCGGGCTTTCCGTCTACGCAAAGGGCGAGACCGCCCGCGACTATATGAGATACAAGCGCTCCGCGGACATAACCGCGCTGGCGGAAGAAGGCGCAACGATACAAGCTCCGGCGCTTTCAGACCATTAAGGAGGCAGTAACTTTGACAGGAGAAAACGAACTTGAAAATATAAACGAAAACGCGGCTCCGCTGGAGGGCTCGGCGGGCGCGGCGGGTTCATCGGGCGCAGAAGGCTCCGACGTTCACCCGATATACGAAGTCCCGAAGCCGGAGGAACCGGAAGCAGCCGCACCTGCCGCTCCAAAAAAGGAGAGCGTGTTCCTCAGCGACTGGTTCCTTATGCTGGCGCTGTACGTCGTAACGCTTGCGATACACGTCCTGATGACGCAGGTCACGACTATGTTCAATCTCACCCCCGACGAGTACGCGGTTACTGCGGTTGCCGCATGGTTCAACGGCTACGACTGGTCGCAGACGGTGTCCGCCGGCGGCTACTACGGGTATTTCCAGAGCCTGTTCTACATTCCGGTGTTCTGGTTCGTTGACGACCCTATGCTCCAGTATCGCGTGATGATACTGATAAACGGCGTGCTGATGAGCTTCGCACCGGTCATCGTGTACTTCCTCGCACGGAAGTGGTTCGGCGTGCGGAAGCTTTCCTCCGTATTCATGGCGATAGTATGCGGAATGTACCCCGCGTACCTGCTGCTCACTAAGTACACCTGGAACGAAACGCTGTGCTGCCTGCTTCCGTGGGTGTTCGCGCTGCTGATGTACAAGTCGCTGAAGAGCTTCAAGGATACGTCGCACAGCAGTAAGGCGGTGTTCCGGCAGCAGCTCTGGGCGGCGCTCGCGGGGCTTACCCTCGTTGCAGCCTACGCTACCCACGGCAGAATGATCGCAATGCTCGCCGCCGGAGTGGTTCTGGAGCTTGTGGTACTGTTCACGATGAAGCGGAAGGTGTTCGCGCTGAGCGGCTTCTTCTCAAGCGTTGTTGTGGGATTCCTCGCGGACAAGATGATCAAGGGCTACTTGCAGAATGTCCTGTGGCTCAAGGAGCAGTCCGACAAGGCCTCCGTGAATACCATCGAAAACACCCTCGGCAGAATATTCGACGCGGATCCTGAGAAGCTCATGCGCTTCCCACAGACCCTGGTCGGACATTTCTTCTACTTTATCAGCTCCACCTGGGGCTTCGGAGCCATCGCGATGGTGCTGATAATCTCCGGACTGGCGATGTATTACGTCACCAGGAACCGCGCGAAGAAGGGCGCTGCTGAACTGACCGCCGACGGCAGGGCAAAGACATACATCACAAGTTCGCTTGCAATGTTCTGCTGGTTCGCTTTCCTGGTTATGGGCGCGATATTCGTGGTGAGCGTCGGCTTCAAGGCGACCTCAACGGTGTTCGACACCCGCGCCGATACAACGATATTCGGGCGCTACATCGAGACTTTCTTCCCCGTTGCGATATTCCCGGCGCTCATAATGATCTACCGGGGAAGGTTCAGCGTTATGCACAGCCTTGCGGCGCTTATCACCGCGGGCGGAATATTCGCGCTCACCGAGCTGCTGACCGTTCCGGCGGTCGTCGGCGACGGCACCACTGATAAGGGCGTAGTAAGCGCGATGATCCTCGGGATCACTCCGCTGAAGCTGGGCGAGGGTCTCAAGGACAAGATAACCGAAACGACATTTATCAAGATCATCGCCGTTGTAATGGCTCTGCTGCTTGCCGTGGTGATAATCCGGCTGATAACCGTGAAAAAGAACAGCAGCATGTTCAACTGGGTGACTATCCCGATGGGCGCGCTGCTTATGTACACCAGCCTCTACTGCTTCGACGGCTACACCGTGGTTCAGGGCAAGAACGCAAGCTACGGCGGAGAGTACGTCTCCGAGGCGCTTGAGATGATAGACGACAGCGGATTTGACGACGTACTCGCGTTCTCGCTGAAATCCGAGCGCTACGTAAAGGCGCAGTTCCTGTTCCCGGATATGCACGTGCGGCTTGCCTCCACGCTGAAAAAGCTGAATTCCCAGACCGCACGCCCCGACTTCATCATAGCCGACCGCGAGGATAACCTCCAGCTCTGGTCGGGCGACCTCTGGCTTGTCGGGGACGTCAACAACAATATCCACCTTTACGCCTGCACCAACGCAGCGCGTGAATGGTGCGAGGCGCAGGGGCTGGAGCTTTCCGCGCCCGCTTCCTTCGAATACAGCGGCAGGAATATTCCGTCGACAAGCTCAGTCACCAGGGACGGCGGCGCCGCCGTACTGCCGGAAGGCTCTGCGGTGTACACCAACTACTTCGCGCTCTACAGCTCCGGCGGCTTCACATTCACGCTGCGCGGAACCGGACTTGAGCAGCTTTCCATCGCGCTTACCTCCGACAAGAAGGCGAACAGCATCGATTACGAGATTGTATCCTCAGATGACGGCGAGATGGTGCTGAAATTCAATGCCGCAGCCGCAAAGACTGAAAACGTGCAGCTCAAGCTCACCAACCGCAGCGGGTCTCCAGTTACGGTCACATCGGTGAAGCTTACCAGGGATTCCGTAGCGCCGCTGATAATTCTTCCGGCGACTACCGCCGCCTGAGCGGAGGTACGCCATGCCGGTCATTAAAAAAGCAAAGCCTATGCAGCCCGCGCGCACCCTCTGCCTGGGATTCCTTATTATAATCACTGTGGGAGCGCTGCTTCTGTGGCTTCCGTTCTCGTCAAAGAGCGGCAGCACTTCATTCTTCGACTGCCTGTTCACCGCGACCTCCGCGACCTGCGTGACTGGTCTCGTAGTCGTGGATACTTACTCGAACTGGACGATATTCGGGCAGGCGGTCATTGCGCTGCTTATCCAGGTGGGCGGTCTGGGATTCGTGACGATAATCACGTTTTTCAACGTTGCCGCCGGGAAGAAGCTGGGCTTCCGCACCCTCGCGAATGTGTCGGACGGGCTTACTGAAAGCACCTTCCAGGGCGGACGCCGCATTTTCATCAGCATAATCAAGTATTCAATGATATTCGAGGGAGCCGGAGCCGTGCTGCTCTGCCTGCGGTTCGTTCCGCAGTATGGCGGCTACGGCGTGTGGATGGGCGTTTTCACGAGCGTCACCGCGTTCTGCAACGCCGGATTCGACCTGTGCGGGATATCCTCGCCGTTCGCGAGCCTCACCGGATATCAGAGCGACCCCCTGGTGCTCGTCACCGTTGCGATGCTGATAACCGTGGGAGGTCTCGGCTTCATCGTCTGGGAAAACTTCCTCAACATTCGTAAGGTACGCAAGCTCAGCCTGCACACCAAGGCGGTGCTGCTGACCTCCGCGGCGCTTACCGTCGGCGGAACGCTGTTCTACCTCCTCGCGGAATGGAACGGCGCTCTTGGCGAGATGAACTTCGGCGGGAAGCTGCTCAACGCGTTTTTCTCGAGCGTTACCGCCAGAACAGCCGGGTTCAACTCCGTGCCGATAGACGACCTGTCGGATTTTTCACAGCTCGGGACCTGCATACTTATGTTCATCGGAGCCTCTCCGGCTTCCACCGGCGGCGGTATCAAGACCACCACGCTGCTTGTGCTGATTATGACCGTGGTTTCCTATATGCAGAGCAAGAACGACGTTGAGATCATGAAGCACAAGATAGACAAGCTGGCGGTCTACCGCACGCTGACCGTCACGCTGCTTTCGCTGACGGCTGTTATCCTCTGCTTCTCGGTGCTGTATTTCACGCTGCCCGAGGACGGCCGGGGAGTTCAGTGCCTGTTTGAAGCCGTGTCGGCGTTCTCTACCGCGGGACTTTCCGCGGGGATAACTGAAATTTCCGGAACAGCCGGGCGTATACTGCTTATAATCACGATGTTCATAGGGCGCGTTGGCCCGGTGTCGCTGGTGCTTTCAATGCTTGTGAACTCCGCAAAACGCAAGAACATCGTTTACCCCGACGGGCAGATAATCGTCGGATAAATCACATGAAAGGAAAGCAATTATATGCAAACTGAAACCTTCACCCTGGGACCGCTTACAATGTACGTTTCCGAGGATCACCGCTTCGGCACGGACGCTTTCCTGCTGGCGTACTACGCGAACGTAAAGCCCGACAGCGTGGTTTGCGATCTGTGCACCGGCTGCGGAATAATCCCGCTGATATTCTGCAAGAACGTAAAGCCGCACCTTATCTACGCCGTGGATATACAGGAGGAAGCGATCGAGCTGCTGAAGATGTCCGTTGAGAAAAACCATCTTGAGAACAGGCTCCAGCCGGTCCTCGCCGACCTCCGCGAGCTGAAGCAGAGCCAGATCGGCTTTGAGTCAATGGATATCGTCACCGCGAATCCGCCTTACATGACGAGCGGCTCCGGGTTTGAGAAGCTCGCAAGACCCCAGGCGGTCGCACGGCACGAGCTGATGTGCAACATCGACGACGTGTGCTGTGCAGCGGGGAAGCTCCTGAAATACGGAGGTCTGCTGAAGATGTGCCACCGCCCCGAGCGCCTCGCGGACGTGCTGAACTCCATGCGCGAGAACAAAATCGAGCCGAAGAGCATTACGTTCGTGTTCAACAGCATTCTCGACAAGCCGTGGCTGTTCCTCGTGACCGGAAAGAAGGGCGGGAAGTCCGGCATGATCGTCGAGAAGCCTATGATACTGCGCAACGACGATAAATCCTACACCGAGGAGTACACAAGGCTATATGACTGAAACAGGTAAGCTCTACGTTGTGGGCACGCCTATCGGGAACCTTTCGGATTTCTCACCGCGCGGCATAGAAACGCTGGAAAGCGTGGACTATATCGCCGCCGAGGATACCCGGGTAACGCTCCGGCTGCTGACCCACTTCGGAATAAAAAAGCCGCTTCTGAGCTACTACAAGCCCCACGAAGCGGAAAAAAGCGCAAAGATCCTCGAGCTGCTGCACGGAGGGAACTCCGTTGCGCTGGTAAGCGACGCCGGAATGCCCTGCATTTCCGACCCGGGGGTGTACCTTGTTCAGCGCTGCTATGAGCAGGGCGTCCCGGTGGAGTCCGTCCCGTGCTGCAACGCAGCGATCGCCGCCGTTGCGATATCCGGAATAGACACCGCGCGTTTCGCGTTTGAAGGGTTTCTGCCGGTGGATAAGAAGGAGCGCCGCCAGCGGCTAGCCGAAACAGCGAAGCTCCCGCACACGCTGATATACTACGAGGCTCCGCACAAGCTGCGGCAGACCCTCGCGGATCTCGCGGAGGCTCTCGGCGGAACGCGCCGCGCGGCTCTCTGCCGGGAACTCACGAAGCTGCACGAGGAGGTCCTGCGCGGGACCCTCGGCGAGCTGATACAGCTATACGAGCAGACCGACCCCCGGGGCGAGTACGTCATCGTGCTCGAGGGAGCATCTCCGGAAGCACCGGAGGAAATGTCCATCGAGCAGGCAGCGGAACTTGCAAGGGGCTACGCCGAGGGCGGCATGAAGCTGTCCGAGGCATGCAAGACTGCCGCGCAGGCGGCGGGTGTTTCCCGCAAGGAACTGTATAAATTACTCTCAGGCGAATAACGACAGGTTATTACAGAAAGGAACGTAATTCTATGAAAACTATTCACGAAAGAGTTCAGAAGAAGATCGGCCCTACCGCTAAGGTAGTTATCCCGATAATCGGCGCTGTGATCGTTGTCGCAGGTGCGGTGGCTTACATCTGCATGAAGCTCGCAGACGAGATGCGCTACCATGAGAAGTGGAAGGACTACGACGAATGCGGCTGGCACTGAGCTGCGAATGCGGCGAAATTGAACAGTTCCTGGGGCAGTACTCGCACTTTGGCGCACCGGTGAAGGATCTGTCCAGGTTCGAGGCTCTGTGCCATAAGCTAGGCGACCCTCAGGATAATCTGCGCTATATCCACATCGTGGGTACGAACGGCAAAGGCTCCGTGGCGGAGTTCTGTGCCTCATCGCTTGCCGCGGCGGGATTCACCGCGGGGAAATTCACCTCGCCCTATGTCCGCAGCGTATGCGAGCGCATAGCGATAGGCTACCCCGACGGGCTGTACGAGATCTCCTGCGCCGACCTTGCGCGGCTCCTGAACAAGGTGACCGACGCAGCGGAGCAGTGCGGCGGTCTCGAATTCTCGCAGTTTGAGATACTTAACGCGGCGGCGTTCCTCTTCTATGCTGAAAAGCAGGTGGATTGGGTAGTGCTGGAAGCGGGTATCGGCGGCACGCTGGATTCCACGAACGTGATAAAGCAGCCGGAGTGCGCGGTTTTCACCTCGATAGGTCTTGACCACACGAAGATACTTGGCGGCACCGTGGAGGAGATAGCGCGTTCGAAATGCGGCATAATAAAGGGCGGTAACGCTGTTGCGGCACTAGATATTCCGGAGTCTGCGATGGAGGTTATCCGCGAACGCTGCGCGCAGACCGGCGCAAGGCTGATAACTCCCGATCGCTCGGAGCTGGAGATACTGGAAAAGCCCGGGCTTCGCGGCAGCAGATTCCGCTACAGGGGGCAGGAGTACCGCCTGAACCTCGGCGGAGCCTACCAGGTAACGAACGCACTTACAGCGATAGAGGCGCTGACCTGCGCCGGAGTAACTCCGGCGCACATCGCGATGGGCATAGAGCGCGCCAGGATCCCTGCGCGAATGGAGCTGCTCCCCGGGGACATACTGCTTGACGGCGGACACAATCCGCAGGCGGCAAGGGCGGTGCGCTCAGCGCTTGAGGATTCCGGGTACGAGCGCCGGACTGCATTCATCGGCATGATGAACACGAAGGATCACCGCGCGTTTCTACAGGAAATACTGCCCTGCTTCGACAGGGTGTATTTCTGCGACGGCTTCTCCGAGGGGGAGGTTCCTGCGGAGGAACTGCGCCGCATCTCCGGGCTTGACGGGGCGGAGATATTCCATTCTCCCCGTGAGGCTCTCAAGTTTGCGCGCCGCGACCGCGAGGGCGGTCTGATGTACTTCGGCGGGAGCTTCTATTTTGCCGCCGCTGTGCGGGAATACCTTGTGTGATATCGAGTGCAAAATTAAAATGGGGCTGCGAAAACAGCTCCATTTTTCATAGGGGAACCTCTAAAAACCGGTTTGAAAAGGGAAAATGGGTAGAGTGCGCCGAATGCGATGAAAGCCGACGAAGTAAGGCTGTATGCCTTACGAGGAGGTTTGAAGAAGCAGGCGGTGTGCTATACACATTTTCACTCAAACAAGGTTTCTAGAGGTGACCATAGTAAAAAAGGAGCTGCATGAAATATGCAGCTCCTTAATATTATCAGTACTCAACGCACCAGGAGGCTCTCCTGTGCCATGGGAGGTAATTTATCGGATTGAGGCGCATGCCGTTCATTCCGTTGAGTCTCACCTCGAAGTGGCAGTGGTTGCCGGTGGACTGTCCCGTGGAACCAACGTCCGCAATGACCTCGCCCATAGTTACCTGCTGACCTACGTAAACGTGCAAGTAGCTTGCGTGGCCGTAGACCGTCACCATGCCGTTCGCGTGCTGGATCATTACGCAGTTTCCGTAGCCGTAGTACCACGACGCCAGGATGACCGTACCGGATTCCGCGGCGTAGATAGGCGTTCCGTACGGCGCGGAGATATCAATGCCGCTGTGACCGTAGTATCCGCCGTAGCCGTACATCATCTCGGAGATCTGACCGCCGTCGCCGCCGACCGGCCACAGGAACTGTCCGATAGGCATGTTATCCGGTATGGTAGCGGTGACTCCCGCAGGCTTTGCCTTTGTGCCCATGGAGATTATCTCGGTCGTAGGCTCCTCTATAGTTACTCTCTCGATGACCTTGCGGCGGGTCTCAATGCCGTTGATGTAGGAAACGTTCGCGGTAACGCGCTCGGTTCCCTTTACGCCCTCCTGCACTATCGTGGAGGTTCCTTCGTAATGCGTGGAATCCTCGGTGTACGTGGTGTCGTAGGGAGTGCGCTCGTCGTAGGTCTCGGTCCTCGTGACGGAAACCGCAAGGAACGGCTCCTCCTGGTTTATCAGGATCTTATCGCCGATGAACAGCGAGCTGTCCATTGAGAAACCGGGGTTCAGCAGAGCGACCTCCTCCTCGGACATTTCGAGCTTGTCGAGTATGCCGTAGGGGGAATCTCCATCGACCACGGTGTAGTACGCCGCAACGCTCTTCTTAGAGGTGATGAGCTTTATTATCGAGTCCTCGCTGACGATACTTTCCGTAAGGTACAGCCCCGGCTCGTAGCTTATCTCGCTTTCAAACTGTACGGTCTCGTCGCCGCCCTCGCGGTACTGGTCGAGCAGGTCCTCAAGAGCTGCGTCTACGCGGTCTTTGGTTTCGAGCGCTCCGTAGAAGGAGTTTCCTATGTACATTCCGTATGCGTAGGAAATCTCGGCTCCCATGGATTGAAGCATTTTATCGGCGAGCTGGTATTTTGTCATAGTCGAGCCGTAGCCCACCATTTCAACGGTGTAGTCGCTGTTGAAGCTGAACATTTCGGTGTTGCTGTCGAGGTAGGTTATCCTCTGCTGCACGATTTTTTCCGCCTCGGTGAACACCGTCTCGTCTGAAACGTAGCCCATCAGGTCGCCGTTTACAGAGAGCCTCAGCGCGTAGGTCATGCTGTTGGCGTATGTCACCACGCTGAACAGGAACACGCAGCTAATTATCGGAAGCGCCCAGTTGCACAGCGTGACTGCAAGTCCGCGCTTTCCGAACAGAATGCGGCCTACCATGCGGAAACCAGCTATGCTCGCCGGTACGATCCCGTCTGCATGGGCGCGGCGTATGTCGGCGCAGCCCATTCGTAAAGCCATGCCGTACCTGCGGAACGGCGAAGCTATCTTCTCGCCGAGGATTTTCAGCCCGCTGAGTATCTTGCCGCCGAGCCAGCCCAGACGGCGGTCTATTGCGGCGAACAGCCTTGCCAGCGCCTTTCCGAGCGCGGCGAGCATGACCATCATCACCGAGAACAGGTATTCCCCGGCGGCTGACGTGTTGTCATATAAAGCGCCTGCGCTGACGCGGGTGCTCGTTGGATTTTCGTTGCTCATATTATCTCCATTACTTTTAACAAAGTACTGCGTTATTTTCTACACTTATGAAATATTATAGCACACTTCCGGAAAATTTGCAACCGCCTGAAGCGAATTCACGGAAATTTCAGACAAAACCGCCGGAAGCGCGGTAATCAGCGCATTCCGGCGGTGATTTATCAGTTTCCCGAACTTTCGGAGCTTCCTGAGCTTCCTGAGCTTTCCGAATTTTCGGCAGGCTTTTCGCCCTTCTTGTAGATCTCGCCGACCGGGTTCTGTACGTCGTAGACATCGTTGATATCGGAGATGTCGATACGCATGCTGAAGTCCATGACCTCTCCGGCGGCGGTGACTACTGAACCGTCCTCGGTGAAGCTCGACGGATATCCCTGCTGGTCGATCTCAAGGGTCGTGGTCAGCCTTTCGAAGCTCTGGATATCTTCCTGCACGCCGGGCATTGAAGCGGAATTCAGCTTCTCCGGGTCGTAGGTGTAGGTGATGGAGGTCGGACCGTCGCCGCTTTCGATTATCCCCGCGTTCCGGACAGCCTCCCCGGCAAGGAAGAACAGCCTGCCCTCCGCGTAGGGGTAGCGGTATCCGCGGTTGTACACGTTGTAGATGTACCCGTCGTCGTCGGAGCCGATGACCGTCCACTTCTCGTCCCCGGATTCCTTGTAGAAAAATTCCGCACCGTCGCTGTACGCCTGCTGTTCTTCGCCCTGCCAGCTTCCCCAGTAGCTGAACACCATCTCGTCGTTGACGTTGAAATAAAAGCTGAACCGCATTATTTCATCGCCGGTGGTAAGGTCGGTCATGGTCACTCTGCCGCTGCTGAGGGTCTCGTATTTCTCTCGTGCGGCGGTGAATTTGTCGTAGCCCGCCGGGAGATTCGCTGCGCAGCCTGCGGCAAGGGAGATGGAAACAGCCGCGAGAACTGCGGCGATGGTCTTTTTCATAGATCCTCCGAAATTGCGTGTGTAAACGATTTACACTGTCTGAACAAATCAGGGCAGAAACCGTATGAACGGATCCTGCCCCTAAATCCTGATTCTTTGCAGCGAAACGCCGCTTATATGTCCCGAGTCAGATTACTCAGAGAAGCCGCTCTCTACGAGCTTAACGAGGCCGTCAACAGCGAGCTGCTCGTCGCTGCCGTCAGCGATGATGCGGATCTTAGCGCCGCCAACGATACCGAGAGAGAGGATACCGAGCAGGGACTTTGCGTTTACTCTGCGCTCTTCCTTCTCGACCCAGATGGAAGACTTGTACTCGTTAGCCTTCTGGATAAAGAAAGTTGCGGGTCTTGCGTGGAGACCAACCTGGTTCTTTACTTCTACGTCTTTCATGCACATAGTTTAAAACCTCCTAAAAAAGTTCTGCCGTAATGCCGGAAGTGAACTTCCGTTGTATTATCTTTCTTTGTTCTGCACTGCCGTTATATGCACTGCCGAGTTGGGATCGCAGCTCTGTGCTGTCTTATCCCTTATCTCTTGGTTATAGTATATCCAAAAATGATTCAGCCGTCAACACAAAAATTGAAATTTAACACTTTTAACGCTGATTTTCAGTTTTTTGCAGAATAAATCATTTTCATTTCGCCCTGCACTTGTGAAGATTACACAAAAAACTTTCAACAAAATAATCAACATAAACATGAGTTTTCAACCAATTGCAGGATTTCTGCATAATTTCAGCCTTTCCGGGAAAAAATGCGCCCTGATGAACCGGGAGAATTTATATGCATTTTACACAATCGTCATATATAATACCTATTATAAGCCTGCATATCTGAATTTCAATGCAACCTTTTCAGGGAGTTCCCGGTATTATATACAAATGCCCCCATGAAAGGAGTATGGTGATTATGAAAAGACGTTCTGTTATAGCTCTGATAGCGGCTGCGGCGCTGCTTACAGGGTGTTCCTCCGGCGAGGCCGCGATTAACGGTGCTTCCGGAGGAAGCTCTGTGGAAGGCTCGGCGGTTTTGACGGGTTCAGCGGGTTCAGCAAGTTCAGCAAGTTCAGCTGGTTCAGCTGGTTCAGCAGGTTCCGTAGGTTCAGCAAGCCCTTCAAGCTCGGCAAGCTCCGCGGAGCACGGAACTCCCGGCGCTTCCGGAGCCGACATTTCCGCCCCGGATTCCTCTGCGGCTTCTGCTGATTCGGGTGGTTCAGGCGGTTCAGCAGGTTCGGCAGGTTCAGCAGGTTCGGTTAGTCCGGTTAGTTCCGCTGATTCAGCGGCTTCTTCTCCGGTTATGTCTACCGCCGCGCCTTCAACTGCTGCGCCGGAGCACACCGCAGGTGAGTCGCCCTCGGACGACTACGCCCCCACCGACATCGGCGGAGTTAAGAGCGGTGACAGCGGCATGGAGTTCACGGAAGGGGAAGTATTCGCGGACGTAGAAATAGCGGGGGTGGACGGCTTTGCAGATTGCCCCGGGCCGATAGACCCTATCGACCCTATCGAACCCATAGACCCGATAGAGCCTGAGGAGCCGTGGATAGACCCGCGCGCGGGACTTCTGACCGGCGGCGAGTGGAACGACAACGAAAACTGGAACTTCTGGAACAGCCTGTATTCCAGCAACAACTACGGCGCAGACTGGACGGGATACCTGGAGACCTGGCGCACCGGAATGGAGTACCGCGCGGCTGTGACGGTCAGGGACAGCTCCGGCGCTGCGGTTTCCGGCGCGAAGGTCTCCGGAATGGGGACTTCCGCAGTCACCGACAACAAGGGCAGGGCGTACCTGTTCTGGGCGAAGTCTGAAATGTCCGGCGGCGCCGAGGAATTCACCGTGGAATACGGCGGTAGCATCAAGACGTTCACGGAGACGGTAAACGGCGGCATCGAGCCGGAATTCACGCTGGACGGCGCGGCTGAGCCCGTTCCGAAGTCCCTCGACCTGATGATAATGTGCGATACTACAGGCTCCATGGGCGACGAGCTTGAGTACCTGGTATGCGAACTTGAGGACGTAGTGACACGTATCCGCAGTGAAAACGCGAATGTCCCGACCCGGATAAGCGTGAATTTCTACCGCGACGAGGGCGACGAGTACGTAGTGCGGGAATACCCGTTCACCACCGACCTCGCGGCGGCGGTAACGGCGATATCCGAGCAGACCGCTGACGGCGGCGGAGACACTCCCGAGGCGGTGCACACAGCACTGAAGAGCGCGGTTTCCCACAACTGGGACGAGGATTCCGTTAAGGTGATGTTCCTTGTGCTGGACGCTCCGCCGCACGGGGACGTGCAGATAATCGACGAAACGGTGAAGCACGTCGGCGAAGCCGCTGAAAAGGGCATACGCATAGTTCCGGTGGCGGCGAGCGGCGTTGACAAGTCCTGCGAGTACCTGCTGCGGAGCATGGCGCTGAAAACCGGCGGCACCTACACGTTCCTCACCAACGACAGCGGCATAGGGTACGACCACATTGAACCCACCATCGGCAGCTACGATGTCGAGAAGCTCAATGATATGATGGTGCGGATAGTCGGAGAATACCTCGAGTGATTTTGCAGTAAATCCGATGTTGTGCTTTCAAAGGCGGCGGCGAAATACCTCCGCCTTTACACATTATTAGTGAACAAAAGGGAAAAATAACCTGCTATGGTTCTTGATTTATAAAAGATTTTTTAAAACCGCTTGCAAAAAATCTGCAAATGGTGTATGATATAAGCAGGAGCGGTTTCCCGTCTGGGAAATCGCATGAATTATTTACAGGGAACCTCTAAAAACCGGGACACGAGCAGATTTCGTACATGACTTATATCAGATGCTAGGCGTCAAACCGCAGGAATACTTGATGTATTTCAAGGTTTGACAACGAAGCAGATGATATAAGTCATAGAAATCTGCCGTGAAGGAGGTTTTTAGAGGTTACCTACAGAAAAAAACACACAAAGAGGTGCAGGAATGAAGGAAGATCTTCTCCAACAGATAGAACAGATGATGCCGACTTTCTCAAAAAGTCAGAAGCTCATCGCGAATTATATTCTCAACCACTACGAAAAGGCGGCGTACATGACTGCGCTCAAGCTCGGCAACGCTGTGAACGTCAGCGAATCCACCGTTGTCCGCTTTGCTATCGAGCTTGGCTACGAGGGCTACCCGCAGCTCCAGCGCTCGCTCCAGAGCCACATAAAGAACCGTCTGACCTCCATTCAGCGCATGGACGTTACAAGAAGCCGTATCGGCGACCTCGACCCCATCGAGGGAGTCCTCACCCAGGATATGGATAAGATACGCCATACCCTCGAAAACGTTGACCGCGAGGCCTTCGACAACGCCGTGAACACCATCGTGGACGCCCGCCGCGTCTACATTCAGGGCGCTATGAGCTCCGGCATTCTTGCAAGCTTCATGCACTACTATCTCAGGCTGATATTCGACAAGGTGACGCTCATCGGCTCCGTTGCGACCAGCGAGATCTACCAGCAGATGATCCACATAGGCGAGGGGGACGTTTTCATCGGGCTTTCCTTCCCGAGGTACGCAAAGAGCACCATCAACGCGTGCAAGTTCGCGCATGACTGCGGCTCCCAGATAATCGCCATCACCGACAGCGAGAATTCCCCGCTGGCGCAATACGCTCACACGACGCTGTGCGCTTATTCCGACATGGTTAGCTTCGTGGACAGCCTGGTAGCTCCGATGAGCCTTCTCAACGCGCTTATCGTAGCCGTTTCCAACCGCAACCGCTGCCGCGTGGAGCAGACCTTCCGCAAGCTGGAGACCCTCTGGGACAACAACGACGTTTACAAGAAAGATGTTTGATATACTGATAATCGGGGGCGGAGCAGCCGGAATGTACTGCGCCGCCCGCGCTGCTGAAACGGGACTTTCCGCCGCCGTCGCGGAGCACGGGAAATCCCTCGGGCGGAAGCTCGGGATAACCGGCAAGGGGCGCTGCAACATCACGAACAACTGCGATCCCGAGACCGTGCTGAAAAACGTTCCGCGAAACCCCAGGTTCCTTTACAGCGCGCTTTCGAAGTGCTCCCCCGCGGACGTGATGGAGTATTTCGAGGGGCTGGGAGTTCCGCTGAAAACCGAGCGCGGACAGCGCGTTTTCCCTGTTTCCGACAAGGCGGGCGACGTGGTTAACGCGCTTGAAAATCAGCTCCGCAGGCTGAACGTGGAGATAATACGCGGGAACTGCACCAGACTGGTTATCGAGGACGGCAGGTGCGCCGGAGCGTTGATCTCCGGCAGGGAAGTCCGGGCGCGGGCGGTGGTGCTCGCGACGGGAGGGCTTTCCTACCCGCTGACCGGCTCGGACGGCTCAGGGTACGCCCTCGCGCAGCAGGCGGGGCATACCGTCACGGAGCGCTCGCCGTCGCTTATCCCGATGGAGACCGAGGAGCGCTGGGTGAGCCGCGCGGCAGGTCTTGACCTCCGCAATGTTTCGATGAAGCTGATGTGCGGCGGCAAAGCCGTTTACGAGGATTTCGGGGAGCTTCTTTTCACCGCTTACGGCGTGGGAGGTCCCACGATTCTGAGCGCTTCCGCGCACATTCCGGCGATGGAGCCGGGGAAATACTCGGTCGTGATAGATCTGAAGCCCGCGCTGTCGGAAAAGCAGCTTGACGCGCGTATCCTCCGGGATTTCGGGGAGCGCAAGGGAATGCGCTTCGCGGACAGCCTCCGGGGGCTTCTTCCGGCGCAGCTCGCACCGGTCGTGGCGGAGCTTTCCGGGATACCCGCCGACAAAAAGGTCGACGAGGTCACAAAGGAGCAGCGCCGCGAGCTGGGAAGGCTCCTCAAGGGGCTGACGGTGCATATCAGGGGCTTCCGCCCGGTGGAGGAGGCTATCGTCACCAGGGGCGGCGTCTCCGTGAAGGAGATAAACCCCAACACGATGGAGAGCAGGCTGTGTCCGGGGCTGTATTTCGCAGGGGAGATCATCGACTGCGACGGCTACACCGGAGGGTTCAACCTGCAGATCGCGTTCGCTACGGCGTACTCCGCGGCGCTCGCTGTTTCGCAGGCGTGAATTTTCCGACCGGAAATCGGCACTTGCGACAGTTTTTTTCACTTTTTGCGTGAAATTTCAATGAAATTGCAAAAAAACACTTGCAATTTTTTTTGAGGTGTGCTATAATAAATTGAATAAATGTAGGGGGTAGTTTCGCCTATTTACATTTTTTCACATTTCAGCCACTTGCATAGTGGTTCGTTCAGGTGATGTTTATGCCGGAAAAGCATATCGCGGCGGCGATCGACGGCCCCGTAGGAGCTGGAAAAAGCAGCATAGCACGGGAGGCGGCAAAGAAGCTCGGGTTCATTTATGTGGACACCGGGGCGCTCTACAGAGCGGTTGGGCTGTACTGTCACAGGTGCGGCACTAATATGAAGGATCCTGCCGATATCGCTTCCAGGCTGCCGGAGATAAAGCCCGAAATACGGCTTTGCGACGGCGTTCAGCATATTTACCTCAACGGCGAGGACGTTTCCTCGGAGATAAGGCTGCCGGAGATCTCGATGGCGGCTTCCGCGGTTTCCGCCGTGCCGGAGGTCAGGGCGGCTCTGCTGGGTATCCAGCGCGGTATTGCCGCTGAAAACAACGTTATCATGGACGGTCGCGACATCGGAACGGTCGTTCTTCCCAACGCGCAGGTGAAGATCTTTCTCACCGCCGCGCCGGAGATAAGGGCGAAGCGCCGTTACGACGAGCTTTGCGCCAAGGGTGTACAGACCACGTTCGAGGAGGTTCTCGCGGATCTCAACAAGCGCGACTACGACGATTCGCACAGGGCGGCGGCTCCGCTGAAGCAGGCGGACGACGCGGTGCTTGCGGATACCTCGGGGCTGGATTTTGAGCAGTCCTGCGAACTGATCTGCAGCTTAATAAAGGAGAAGCTCTGATGTTCTATTCGTTTCTCCGGAATTGCGCAAGATTATTCTACATCATCGTTTATCATATACATGTCATCGGCGGGGAGAATATCCCCAAGGAAAAGGGCGGTTACATAATCGCCAGCAACCATGTGTCGAACAACGATCCGCCTGTGGTGGGCATCACCTTCAAGGGGAAGTACACTTTCATGGCGAAGGAGGAACTTTTCGAGATAAACCCGATATTTTCGTGGCTTATTTCCAAGCTCGGCGCGTTTCCGGTAAGGCGGGGCGCGAAGGATAACACTGCGATCGAAAAGGCGCTGGAGAGCCTCGGGGAAGGGCGTATATTCGTTATCTTTCCGGAGGGCACCCGCTCCAAGGACGGCACGCTCGGAAGGGCGAAAAGCGGCGTTACGATTATCGCGGCGCAGGCTAAGGTGCCGGTGGTTCCGGTGTATATCCAGTACGGCAGGAAGAAATTCCGCCAGAATATCTACATCTCGATCGGGGAGAAGATCCCGGCGGAGCATTTCGACGTCGACATAAGCGACAGAAAGATGCTCAAGCAGGTAAGCTCCACGATAATGGACGAGATAGCGAAACTCCGGGAGAACATGCCTGATGTTGATTGAGACCGCGGATAAGTCCGGATTCTGTTTCGGCGTTCAGCGCGCGATAGATCTTACCGGGCAGGCGGCGGATAAATACGGCGAGGTTTTCACGCTGGGTCCGCTTATCCATAACACGATAGTTACCGATTCCCTTGAAAAAAGGGGAGTTCATATAGCCGCAGACGTGCAGGACGCGCAGGGGAAGCCCCTGGTGATACGTTCCCACGGGGTCGGCAGGGATACCGAGGAAAGGGCGCAGGCGGTGTGCTCCGTGCTGCTGGACGCGACCTGTCCGTTTGTGAAGCGTATCCACAAAATAGTGTCGGAGCAGCCCGCAGATTCCACGGTGATCATTCTCGGCGACGGGGGGCACCCGGAGGTACAGGGCATTATGGGGCATGCGAACTGCAGGGCAGCCGCGTGCATGGCGCTCGATGAAGTCCGGAGCGTTCTTGATGAGTGCAGGGCTTCCGGCGGGGAAGCGATCCTCGTTGTACAGACCACCTTCGACCGCAGCAGATTTCTGGAATATTCGGAGATTATCCGGGAAGAATATAGCTGCGTGAAGATATACGATACGATATGCAACGCCACCTCAGAGCGCCAGGCTAACGCGGAGGAGCTTGCAAAACGGGCTGACCTTATGCTGGTAGTCGGAGGAAGGCACAGCTCAAACACAGGAAAGTTAGCTGAAATCTGTTCGAGATATTGCCGCACAGTGTTCATCGAGAGTGCCTCAGAGCTTTCCCCGCAGATCATCAGTGGTCTGCACTCCGATAGTATTATCGGAATAACGGCTGGAGCTTCAACTCCCGCCTATACAATAAAGGAGGTTCATTTAAAAATGAGCGAGATCATCAACAATAATGAAAATGAGGAGAGCTTTGCAGCACTGTTCGAGCAGTCCGAGAGCAAGAGATTATATAACGGCGCCAAAGTTAAGGCAACAGTTGTAAGCGTTAAGCCGAACGAGGCTGTTGTAGAGCTGGGTACAAAGCACACGGGTTACATACCCCTCGACGAGCTGACAAACGACCCCAACGCTAAGGTTGAGGACATCGTTAAGGTCGGCGACGAGATCGACGCTATCGTTACAAAGGTAGACGATTCTCAGGGTGTTGTATTCCTCTCCAAGAAGAGAGTAGATTCCGCGCTGGGCATGGAGAAGATCGCCGCAGCCAAGGAAGCTAACGAGACTCTCGAGGGCGTGGTTACACAGGCAGTCAAGGGCGGCGTGATCGTCGTAACTAACGGCACAAGAGTATTTATCCCTGCTTCCCAGACCGGCGTTCCGAGAAGCGGCAAGCTTGAGGATCTGGTTAAGAAGACCGTACAGTTCAAGGTAATCGAGATCAACGAGCAGCGCAACAGAGTTGTTGGTTCTATCCGTCAGGCTACCAGAGAGGTTCGCGACGCTGAGAGAGCTAAGTTCTGGGAGAACATTCAGGTTGGTCAGAAGTTCGAGGGCGAGGTTCGCTCCATCGAGGACTACGGCGTATTCGTTGACATCGGTCCGGTTGACGGCCTGGTAAGAACCAGCGAGCTGACCTGGAACAGAGTCGGCCACCCCAAGGACATCGTTAAGGAAGGCGACAAGATCACCGTTATCGTTAAGTCCTTCGATCCTGAGAAGAAGAGAGTTTCCCTCTCCGCTAAGGATCCCGACGAGAACCCCTGGACAAAGTTCGTTGAGGAGTACCAGATCGGCGATGTTATCAAGGCTACTATCGTAAGCATTACCGAGTTCGGTGCATTCGCACAGATCATTCCCGGCGTTGACGGTCTGATCCACATTTCCCAGATCTCCACTGAGAGAGTTACCAACATCAACAATGTTCTGACTGTCGGCCAGGAAGTTGAGGCTAAGATCATCGACATCGACACCGAGAAGAACAGAGTTTCCCTCTCCATCAAGGCACTCATGGAGGACAACGAGACTCTCGACGCTGAGTAATTCCAGCGGTCAGGCTCACAAGCTGATATTCAGATATCCCCTGCGAAACCGCAGGGGATATTTTTATATAGTCGTTAATTGTCGCAAAGTTCATGGAATATTTCTTCTGTTATCCGCATATATATGAAGCAGATGTAGATACATATATCTGGATACACGGAGGGGAAACAGCATGGATCGGAAAAAAATAATTACCGCCGCGGGAACAACCGCAGCGGTATTTGCAATTCTTGCAGCCGGGGGGACAAGCCCTTCGGACGCGGTAAGCGTCACATGGGGAGCCGCACGTCACGCGGCGCTGCTGACCGCCGGGATAAAGCTCCCGGACAACACGACGGCGTTTCCGGCGCGAAACCCCATCTTTTCAGAGGAAGAACAGCCGCTGACGGAGGAATCTCCGCCGGAATGCACCGAGGCAGCCGAGCTTCAGCTCACCCTCGAGGAGGCGGAGCTGACAGCGGAGCAAACAGAGCAAACAGAGCAAACAGAGCAAACTCCGGAATCGCCCCAGCCGACCGCTGTAACATCGGAAGCGCCATCAGAGCCGTATGCACGGGTAATAACCCAGAACATTGCGGAGTTCGACGACGGAGTTGACCGCACCTCAGCGGGGAACAGGAGCGGTCCGATATACCGGAAGCACTACGGCGGTTACGTTGGCGACGACTACATAGACCTCCCGGGCGGGGGAGTGGTGTGGAACTGCACCTCCGACAGCGCCGAGAAGCTGACCGCAGCCGCGGAGTCCCAGCCGGACATAGTGGTAACGCCGGACGTGCAGGAGCCGCAGGTGCTGATAGTCCACACGCACACCACAGAGAGCTACGAGCCGTACCAGCGCAGCTACTACGACGCGGAATATCCGTTCCGTACCCGCGACCCTGACTACAACATGACCCGGGTCGGGGACGCGCTCGCGCAGAAGCTCGCAGAGCACGGGATATCGGTGCTCCACGACGGCACGATACACGACTACCCGGCGTACACCGGCGCGTACGACCGCAGCGAAGTTACGATACGCGCCGCGCTCGAGGAATACCCGTCGATAAAGGTTATAATCGACCTCCACCGGGACGCGATATCCTCCGCGGACGGCAGCCGGACTGCTCCGGTGGCGGAGATAAACGGCAGGAATGCCGCGCAGTTCATGGTGATAACCGGCTGCGATGACGGAAGATTCGGCAATATGCCTGAATATCTCGAGAATTTCAGGCTGGCGTGCATGATACAAAGCTCGGCTGAGAAGCTGTATCCCGGGCTTGCCAGACCTATATTGTTCGACTACCGGAACTACAATCAGCATATTTCCACGGGGTCGCTGCTGATAGAGGTCGGCAGCCACGCGAATTCGCTTGACGAAGCGGTCTACTCCGGGGAGCTTCTCGGCGACTGCATGGCGGACGCGCTGTTAAAGCTCAGCGAATAGCCCGGAATAGCCAGGAATAGCCCGGAGCAGTCGGACAGGTTTCTGAAATAGTAGTCGGCGCTGGCTTTGAGTTTTTCCTGCTGAGGCTCGCCGGGGTCGTACACCCCAACGGCGAGGAATCCCGCCTGCTTCGCGGTGAGGAGCGCATGGAGCGAATCCTCGAAAACCGCGGTGTTTTCCGGAATCCCGCCCGCAGCGGCTGCCGCATTCAGGAATATATCGGGCTTGTCCTTGCCGCCGTAGCCTTCGCAGGTCAGCAGCGCGGAGAAATACCCGAGCACCCCGAGACGCTCTAATGCGGCGCGCGCAAGGCGCTCATCTCCGGCGGTGGCTGCGGAAATACCCACTCCGCGCCGCGAGAGCAGCCCGAGAAGCTCCTGCGCGCCGGGTTTCAGCGGGCATTCGGCTAGGTAGAATTCCTCGATTCCGCGCAGGATATCCCGGAGTATCTCGTCGGGAGGCTCCGGCAGGGAATAGGCGGATTTCAGATACGCGCTGCCGTCGGGCAGGGCCATGCAGCGGAGCTTCTCGTCAAGCCCCGGCTCGGGAGTTATCCCGCGCCCGGCGAGGTAGCGCTCGCCAAGACCTTCCCATGCGGCGGTAGAATCAAGGAGAGTTCCGTCGAGGTCGAAAACGGCGGCTTTTATGCTGCGGATATCTCTCATTGCGCGGTCATGTTGGCGAGTATCTCGTCGACGTCTGCGGCGGCGGTCTCGTTGTGGTAGTAGGTCTGAATGGAGTAGAACTTTCCGTCCTGCTCAAAGGTGAACTCAGACTGACCCAGTATCAGCTCCGAAACCTCCTCGTCGGAGCACAGCTCAAAGTGGGAGAGGTACCCGCTCCTGCCTGCAAGCTGCTCCTCGCCGAAGCTGGAGTTCCTGATGTACATTCCGCTTGCCTGATAGCTGAATACTGCGGTATCGTGGTTCTGGCGTGCGTAGTCCCCGGCGGTGAGTATCTCGCCGGTGGTTTCGTCGGGGGTTATTCTGAGCGACGTGAGGGTCAGCACCGCGGTCCCCTCGGAGTTCACGGCGTACGCAAGGTAGGCTGTTCCGTTATCCTCGCACAGCTTCTTGAACGACTCGACGTCGGACGAGCTGCCGGAACCTGCGCTGTCAAGCACTATTTCGTATACCTTGTCGCCGACTGTCGCGGTCCAGTTTTCCGGGAGGTTCAGCTTTATTCCCGCCGCGGTGAGTTCGCTGCCGGATTTCGTCGAAGCTACGGAGGCTTCGGCGCTGCCGGAGCATGCGGTAAGTCCCGCTATACCCGCCGTAAGTAGTAGAGCCGCTGCTGCGGCGATGAGTTTTTTCATAGTGTTCTCCGTAAGTCCTTCATGTAGTCTGGTTCCCGCGCCGGGCGTGCGGCAGCGTAAGGCGTTATTCCGCGATGATATCCTCGAAGGAGCCGCTGCAGGATTTCGCGAGGTCTGCGGGGGCAAGCTCCAGCTGGGCGCCGAGTTTTCCGCCGCTGATTATCATTTTCTCGAAATCCAGTGCGGACTTGTGTATAACGGTCTTGTACTGCTTCTTCATTCCGATGGGGGTGCAGCCTCCGCGGATATATCCGGTCACGACGTTGATATCCTTGACATGCACCATTTCAAGCGATTTCTCGCCGACTGCGCGGGCGCACTTTTTCATGTCGAGCTCCTTGTCGACGGGCAGGGCGAAAACGTAGTAGTTCCCGCTTTTGCCGACGGTGACGAGGGTCTTGAAGCAGCTGTCGCAGCTCTCCCCGAGGAGTTCGGCGATGTGTACGCCGTCGATGAATTCGTCGCATTCATAAAGGTGGACCTTATAGGGAAGCTTGAGCTTGTCCAGCATGCGCATTGCGTTTGTCTTGACTTCTTTTTCCTTTGCCATGGTGTTCTCCTGAAATATAGAAATAAAAACCGCCCCGCATTCAACAGGGCGGTTTGCTTGGGTCACAGAGATCAGATCTCGTCGTCTTCTTCGCAGTCGAGGGCTTCCGCGATGGTCTTGTTCTTGGTGAGGAAGAACGCAACCGCTGCGGCTGCTATTGTTGCCAGTCCGATTATCCCTGCGATAATTACGAGCTTCTTTGTCATGATAAAACCTCCTTAAAATCAGCGCTGATATCTTGCGGCAAGCTCCGAGATACCATTGTCGTTGGTAGGCTCGCCGATCGCGTTAAATTTCCATTCGCCGTTGTAAAGGTAGATCTCGCCGAAGATCATCGCGGTCTTTCCGTCGTAGTTCTCCGAGAGATTGTACCTGCACAGCTCAACGCCCTTTTCCGCGTCAACGAGGCGTATAAAGGCGTTCTTTATCATACCGAAATGCTGTTTGCGCTGCATAGCCTGGTAGATGTTCACAACGAATACTATCTTTGAATATGCGTTCCCAAGCTTCGGGAGTTCAACGAGTATCTGCTCGTCGTCGCCGTCGCCCGCGCCGGTCAGGTTGTCGCCCATGTGGTGGACTGCGCCGGTCTGGTGGGTGAGATTACCGAAATATACGACGTCCACAGGACCGTTCAGCTTGCCGGTCTGCGCGCTTATCAGCAGCGCGGAAGCGTCGCAGTCGATATCCTCGTGCTTTGAGAAAAGCGAGAACTTTCTGGGGGCCTCGTCCCAGCCAAGGCCTACTAGTATGGTCTTTAAGCCGGTGTTTCCTTTGGTAAGGTCGACCTTCTGACCCTTCTGAAGATTAACGGACATTATTTACCTCCATATCATATATAATACGTATAATACGCCGATTACCGGCGGGAAATGTGCTACTTATAATATACCACATAATTCCTAAAAAATCAAGTACTTTTTGTCGGAGGCGGGGTGGACCACTAATTCTGTCACATGTCTGAAAACCGCATAACAGAGCCGATGTTAAGTTTGGTTGACAGACTTCAAACGGAAATTGGTAGACATTCAGCGCCGATTGTGGTATATTTATAGCACAAGGCATACAAAAACCAGGAGGTAATAATATGAAATTTTCAGAGAAACTGACAGAGCTGCGCCATTCAAGGGGTTGGTCGCAGGAGCAGCTCGGGGAGCGGCTCGGCGTGACGCGCCAGACCGTCTCCAAATGGGAGCTTGGCTCCACTACTCCGGAGCTTGAGAAGCTAGCTATGATGAGCGACATATTCGGAGTCAGCACCGACGAGCTTATAAAGGGGGAGCCGCAGGAGGCTTCCAGACCCTCCGAACCCTCCGAACCTGCTGAAGCGATACAGTATACTAAACCGCTGAGGTCCCGGCTGCACTTTGAGTACAAAAGCAGGCGGACCGTCCGGGGGCTTCCGCTGGTACATATAAATTTTGGAGCCGGAAGGTACGCTGCAAAGGGAATTTTCGCTCTTGGTAACAAGGCGGTGGGAGTTGTTGCCGGGGGATTCCTGTCTGTTGGGGTGGTTTCGTTCGGGCTGATTTCCGCGGGGCTTCTGGCGCTGGGGACTTTCTCGGTTGGGGTGCTTGCATTTGGAGCGCTCGCGGCGGGGGTTATCGCGTTCGGAGGGGCGTCAGCGGGCTGGCTTGCTTTCGGCGGCTCAGCATGCGGAATGTACGCGGTCGGGGGAGCGGCTGATGCTTCTCATATCTCGTGCGGGGGATATTCCACCAGCGCTCATGTGGCTATCGGAGATGTTGTGCGGGGCGCTGTTGAAGTGAGCGAGTCAGCCCCGGCGGCGGAGGTCAGGGCGCTAATCATGAAGGAACTCCCGGAGACCCCTGGGTTCATCGCGGATATGTTCTCCGGAATGGCTGAGATGATGAGCCACTAGGGTGGCGCTGATATTCGCGGAACTCCTGCGCCGCCACATTGTTGGTGACGGGATTTATCGCATGCCCTGATGGGGTCATCGGGTGAAAAGAATAAAGCAAATGGCTTAACAATGCAGTACGAACTGCACGGTTAAGCCATTCTGACATATTGGTTGTTTGGTGGAGATGGGGGGATTCGAACCCCTGACCTCTTACATGCGAAGCAAGCGCTCTCCCAGCTGAGCTACACCCCCATATAACGATTAAATTATATCACAATCAGATGAAAAAATCAAGTAGTCTGAGGAAATTTTTAGCGCCTGAAGTGAAAAAACTGTAGCTGGAAAAAGCTGTTTAATGACTCTGGATAAAATGCAAAATTGAAATTTAATAAGTGATTTTTTATCGGCATTTAGGCGGTTAATTTAAGAATTATCTTAAAATTTTACCTAATATATGATAAGATTAAGTAAAATATTGTTCTGCACTGTGCGATATTGCACAAAGAAAATGCGTTGAAATTATCAAAAATTTATATTGAAATATCACAAACTTTACTGTATAATAATATATGACAGAAATATTTTGTCCCTGCTTTATTATTTACTAACTTAATGGAGGTTAACCCATGAACAAGTTTAAGCGCGCAGCAGCCGCTGTTCTTGCTTCCGCCATGGTTCTCGCACTCACCGCATGCGATGAGGAGACACCGGCTGCCGGCAGCAATGCCGGCGCAAGCAATGCAACTGCTCCCGATGCAAACGCAAACGCTGTAGTTACCACTCCGCTGGTAACCACCACCTACGACACCGACCCCGCTGTTCAGGAAGCAGTTGAGGGTGCGGCAGCAAGCCTCGATAACCCCGACCTGAAGGTCGACAAGCGCATCAAGTGGATGGCATGGTGGGATATCGACGAGACCACCGCGGCTGCAGAGCTGTTCAAGAAGGCTTACGGTATTCCTTCTACCGGTGACGATCCTTCCCGCGAGGGCAGAATCTTTGAGTACATCAACGTGGCTTACGGCGAGCGTTACGACAAGCTGGCTACAGCTATCCAGTCCGGCGACTCCCCCGACCTGTTCCCGTTCGAGATCCGCGACTTCCCGTACGGCGTTCTGAAGGGCAGATATCAGCCTATTGACAAGATCATCGATCTCAGCACCTCCAAGTGGGACGGTGCCAGAGATGTTATGGATCAGTTCCAGCTCAACGGCAGATACTACTGCGCTATCTATGAGATCTCCTTCGACTCCCTGCTCTACTACAGAAAGAGCGTAGTTGAGGGCGCTGGTCTCCAGGATCCGAGAACCCTGTTCGAGAACGACGAGTGGACATGGGACGCATTCCTCGAGATGGCCAGAGAGTTCCAGAAGTCCGGCGACAACAAGTACACCATCGACGGTTACAACCCTGAGAACGAGTTCGTTGTATCCACCGGTACTCCTATTGTATCCAACGTAAACGGCGTTATCACAAACAACATGTACGACGCTAACGTAGAGCGTGCAATGGATCTGCTCTCCACCCTCCAGAAGGAGAACCTCCGTTATCCGAGACACGAGCTCAACGGCTGGTCTGTTAACCCGAAGGCATGGGCGCAGGGCGATACCCTGTTCTATGGCAACGGCGGTACATGGGAGTTCGAGGGCGATTCCGGCCTGAACAGATTTGCTCAGAGATTCGGCTGGTCTGACGATGAGATCTGCGTAGTTCCTTATCCGCGCGATCCGCAGGCTGACAAGTACTACCACTTCATGAAGCAGGACGCTCTGATGTGGTGCAAGGGCTCCACAAACGACGCAGGCGTAGCTGCATGGATCGACTGCAACGTTACCGCTTCTCTCGACCCGGCTACAACCGCTGCTTCAATCGCACAGTCTAAGGAGAAGAACGGCTGGTCTGACTACAACCTCGACTTCATTTACAGCCAGACCACTCTGGATGGCACCAGCAAGCTCACTCCTATCTTCGACTTCAAGAACGGCCTTGGTACCGATATCGCTTCTGCTGATACCGCAGATTCCAACGTAGAGCAGCTCACCAAGTATGTTTACATTCAGGGCGAGCAGTCCTACACTCAGCTGAGAGAGGCTAACTTCGCAGTTATCGACGCTCGTATCAACGAGATCAACGAAGCTATCAAGAACCTCACATAATCAGTTCTGAACTCAATGTTTATCCCCCGCATGACGAGTGCGGGGGATAATTTTATATGACGTTATCCCGGGCTTGCTCTGAATTTGTAAAAAAAATGCCGAAGGGGGTTGACAAAGGAATATTTCTGTTGTATAATTAGATTCCACCTCATTTTGAGGCACTCAGTTAATGCTGCGGGTAAAACAGCTGCTTTCTGAGTTTTTTTATTACTAAGGACAGGAGGCTCCGGCGGCGCAATCGGCATAATGACGCGACATTTTTTCTCAGGAACACTTCTGAACACGACTGGTCAGACAAGGAGGAAATTATGAGCATCGAAAATCTTGACATCGTTACTTCTATCCAGAATTACATAGCTGAACTGGAGCGCACCGCGAACGTAAGCGGCGGGGAAGCCGCTGAATACGCTGCGGAGGCTTCCCGCTCAGGGCTGGAGTCTCTCCCTGGGGAGCGCCGTGAAAAGCTGATCAGCTACTGCCTTCTGATCGCGGCGAAGCGCGTCCGGGCAGTCACCGGAGGTTCAGCGGTCCGGTCTGATATGGAGCCATGCGACTGGGTGAACGAATTTTACTTCTGCCTGGACAGGGTGCTCCGGCGCTTTGCCCCTGACCGCGCCAGCCTGCCGACCTACATTTCTGCGGCGTTCGACAGCTTTATGAAAAGCTACTCGGCGGACTGCGATATCCGCGGCAGGCACTATGTTGCCAGCGTGAACCAGCTCCGGCGCAAGCGTGAGCAGCTTTTCAGGCTGAATTCCTGCGAGCCATCCGACGAACTCCTGATGAAGGAGCTGGGGTGGGGACAGCTCAGGCTTAGGAACGTCCGCATGGCGGAAAGCGGCAGCGCCGTCATACGCCTGAACGACCCCGCCGGCGAGGACGGAGACGCGACCGTTGGCGATACCATCGTATCGGACGAGCCCGGCGTCGAGGAGACCGTGGAAAATAAAATAATGCTCGGAAAAATGCGCGAGTGCCTTGACTCCCTGCCGGACGACAGGAACAAGGCTGCGATGATACGCTGCATCGTCCACGGCGAGAGCTACGGGAAAATCGGCGAGGAGCTGGGCGCCTCCAAGGAGGGCGTACGGAAGATGGTCAACAGGACCCTCGAGCAGCTCCGGACGATGATGTGCGCGTGACATATTCCGGAATATGCCTCTGACGAAAAGTCAGGGGCGTTTTTTATAAAAAATCGGTTGACGCTCCGGAAAAATCTGAATATATAATACCAGAAAGACAAAACGCAGACAAATGGAGGCAGAAATATGTCAGTAAATACAGAACCGATGAACCTCAAGGACGCATTCGCATACATGAATTTCCTCAGCACATCAATGCAGACGGCGCGGGACCTGCTCAGCCCGGTGTCGCCGCGTCTTGATGTCCGGACGATCAGCAGCGATAACTACCTGTACACCTCGCGGAAGGTGCTGAGGTATTCCGAGGTAAACAGCGGAATGGAGGACACGCAGGAGGACGTTGAGGATCTCCGCAGCTACAGCGTGACCGGCGACGAGCTTATCCTCTTCCTGGACGAGGCGCGCAGGGAACGCGAAAGATGTGCTCTTGCGATCTCGGCGGCGAAGCAGAAGCTCCCGCGCAACCTCGACCTTGAGATAAGCCTGAACAAGGAGCGCCACGAACTCATAAAAAAGTACCGCAGCCTTCTTGACCTCCGCAACCTCAGGCGTGACTACATGGACACAAGCTACAAGTTTGACATCGACGGCAGGCAGACTGCCTACAACGTACCCGCGACGGTGATCAGCACGATATCCTTTGACCGGAACGCAGTGCGCAGCAAGGCCGAGGAACTCACCCAGCAGGCGAAGGCGGCTTCGGCATGGATAGACAAGGCGCTTGTGACGACCGACGTTGACTTCGTTCCCAGGTGGAACATCTCAGACGAATTTGAAACGATCGTAGCCGGCGTCCGGGAGTGATACTCCCGGCACCACCGGGTGCCATGATACAGCATACAGGTCAGAAGTAACGGAACTAAAAGCTATGGTGCTGATAACACCATTTCAATAGTGCCTTCCGCAAGGCGGGCGAATTATTGAGGAAATAGAACCGCAATTCATCAGGCTCTCACGATGGCTGCCGGATCATGACTGTTTCTGCGGAAACAGCGTGTCAACTCGGGTATGCCAGACTTCGCAAGCCGCTGAACGCTAATTCGATAATTCAACAATCCGTCAACCCGACAACACTCCATAACGCAATACGCTTCGCAATCCTGATCTATGAGCTGCGGCTCATCTGAGATCTTTTCTTCTCCAGTCTGGGACGAAGATCCGAGGACGGCTTCTGCCGTGCAGAGTGATTCCGAACAGGCGCCCCTTTTCTCCATTCAGGGTGAGCTGTATGTTGTATCATGGCACCCGGGCGGCTGTTTCAAATGTCCGGAAGATTCATTGAAAATATGCGGAATAAACTTTGGCTGAGCGTGTTTAGGTCAGTTTGAGCAATCGGTGATCTTTTGTTCCTGCAAGGTTTCCGCGATAGTTCCCGGAGGTGCGTTTTACCGTGCTTCTGGAATATTTCAGATGTACTGTTTAAATCGGATTATCCGTGTTATACTAGAGTTTGAGATCCTGGAAGAGCAGGGCGGTTGGAGCGTTTCGCCTCTTGACAAAACGCTTCAAGTGTGGTATACTGTATAAACAAAGCTTTAGTTCCATGGGGCCGTAAAGGCTTCGACGGGGATCCTGAGGCTCGATAAGCGGGTAGTGAGGGCGAAATCACTTTAATCGTCGCACCTTTAAATTTAAACGCAGATTACAATTCTGAGTTAGTAGCTGCCTAAGCGCGCTGCCGTCATACCTCGCAGTACCACGGGCGGGGATATGGCGTCGACTAGTGGTGAACGTCATTGATGAGTTGTCTTGTAATCTCTGATGTACTAAAGGCTGCCAAACCTGAAAGCCTGTCTGTCGGCGTTCAGGCACGGGAGATCTAAAAGACCGACTGCACCCGAAGAAAGTCGTGAGGACGGGTTTTCGGACAGGGGTTCAATTCCCCTCGGCTCCACCACATTTCAAGGTCCTGCAAATGGCTGTATTAAGCCGTTTGTAGGGCTTTTGTTTTACTCTGAAAAGGCAATTTTGTCCTTCATATGTCCTTCGCGGCGTCAGAATTGTGAGCAATAATGCGCTCTGAGAGAGGCATTTCTGTCCTTTTATTTTCTGAAACTTCCCCTTTAGGGAAACTTGTGAAGTCCAATGCGGCTGCTATTGCATTTCCTGTCCTTGCCTGTGCTTCGTTAAAAGCATGGCAGTAAATGTTTGTTGTTGTGCTTATGCTGGAATGTCCCAGAGCGCTTGACACGGCTGCGGCATCAATTCCGGAATGAATCAGCACCGTAGCGTTAAAATGCCTGAGAGAGTGAATATCGCAGAATTTCATGCCGTGTTCCTCTGTGAGCTTTTTCTGCCACTTGTAAGGCTCTCCTTTGTACAGCGGCTTTCCTAGCTTGTTCACAAATATCCGGTCACTGTCTACCCATTTTGTTCCGAATATTTCTTTGTTCTCAAGCTGCTGCGTGCGCAGCTCCCTTAGCCGGTCGAATACTACATCAGGCAGTTTAAGCGACCGCACCGATTTTTTTGTTTTCGGAGTGTCTGTATAGGTTCCGTCTGTTGCCGTATAATTTGCAGTCCTGCGGACGCTTATAACGTTGTTGTCCCAGTCGATATCCTTCCATTCAAGCCCCATAAGCTCGCCGCTTCTGAATCCGCTGTAAACCGCCAGCGTAAGAAAGGCTCGATAATCCAGAGTGCCATATTTTTCTGCGAGTGCGAAAAGCTGTTTCATTTCCTCGACAGTGTATATTTCTTTTTCCTTTTTTCTGCCTTTGGGAACGAAAATATTCTTGCACGGATTATCCTCTATCATCTCCAATCGTATCGCGTAATTAAACACGTCGGACAAGAGATTCAGATGATGAATGATGGTTTTACGGTAAAGCGGCTGACCATTCAAAAAGTTTTTTCCGTTCCGTGCCAGGTCATCAATGAATGCCTGTATCTGACCGCGGGTTATCTTGTCTACCCTGATATGCCCGAATGCGGAATAAATCCGCTTTGTCACCCCTCTGAGCCGCTGTACCGAGGATTTCTTGAGATTGACAACTGCATATTCGTCAAACCATTTCTCTGCAAGCTCCTGAAACTTCATATTTGATGGAACGATTCCTCTGGTGCAGAGTTCCTCAAACATTACCGCCTGCTTATTAAGTTCGGCTTCTATCTGTTTATCGCTCATTCCGGGTTTGGGTTTCCAGGTTTTTGTACGCACCACCTGACGGTAGAGCGCGTCATATCCTGTGCTGACGCGGATTTGATAAGTCTTACCGCGTTTCCTTATTGTAGCCATATGTTCAGATTACCTCCTGCACAGACTCTTTTAACGCATAATCGCAATGCGATTCTCGTCTTAAAGTCTGTCAAAATAGGCAAGAAGCGAACTCTTGGGGACAAGGATACGTCCACGTCCGTTCTCGCCTGTTCTAAACGCTTGAATTTCACCTTTGGCAATCAGAACACGAAGCGTGTGGAACGATAATCCCTTTACTGTTTCAAGACACTCCTTGGTCGTGAGCATTTCGCGTGGACCGTCCTTAACAGGTGCTTTAGGCTCAACCGGAGCCTCAACCATCTGGTCAAGAAGAAGCGATATCTGAGATATGATAAGTGATTTCTGCTCTGAGGTCATATTGTTGTCCTCCTAACAGTTATAATAAGTACCATTGCCATAATCAATAGCAATTCTCAAAGGGACTTCGCAAGTTGGAAATACCCTTCATTGAGAATTGCTATAGTTACCTCCAGTTTCAGACTTATGACGTGCGTTTCACAAGTAAAGTTTAACACATTAAAGTCTAAAAGTCAAGACGGCAAAGCACAATCCCCTCACCATTTTATTGAATTTGAGCACAATTACCAATAAACCAGCAAAGATTTGTGTAAAATCACAGCAAAGAATCTAATAAAATAACCGAAGCATAAAGGACGAGCAGAAATGCCCGTCCTTTTCTGCTTTGGCGTGTCAATGCAGACCCAGGTAGTACGCACCCTGGCATGGGACTTTCACCCCTGCCCATTCCTATGGGACAAGCCGTCGCCGGAAGTATCATTATAACTGTGTCCTCCGCGCTCGTTCCTTTAAGGAGTTCCCTATGCGTTTAGGGTTCCTGCGGACTGTCGGCAGGTGGCGGCATATCTGTTATTCTCGCGCGGTAAATTGGTGGTCACGGATAATGAGATACTCCGTCAGATCAACAGCAGGACGCTGTTAGGTGAATGCCCAAAGCGCGGCATGGACGCCGCGCATCATAGGCATTCACTCAGCAGCAGAACGTCTTGGCACGTCTTTAAGGACATCAGTTTGTTGTTATCTGCATTGCTATTTAGTTGTCAAAGAACTGTGCCGGAACTAAAGCGGCGTAATATTTCCGGATAATGAAATTAGTCCGACTCTCCGAAAAGGAGCGGTTTTGTTTCCGCCGCTTATTTGTTCCTATATCTATTATAGCACAAAATATAGTGGTTTTGTATGACAATGTGTCGTAGGAATATGACACATTGTAGGTTGAAAAACCATCGTAAATGTTATATACTAATCTCCGGAAAGGAGGTGTAAACATGGCGGTGTCTTATAAGAATAGGATACGTTCCCTGCGAAAGAAACTTAAAATGACCCAGGAACAGATGGCAGAACAGCTATTTATAGACCAAACCACGCTTTCCATGTATGAATGTGGAAACAGAGATATCCCAGTTAGCATTCTTATGGAATTATCGACGATTTATGGCGTTTCCGTGGATTATCTGCTCTGTAAAAGCGATTTTGCCGTTCTGGACGATGAGCTTGTCCGCACCCAGACAAAGGAGCTTATCGACAGTCTGAGCGCAGTGCAGGTGATTGAGGTCAAAGGATACATTCGCAGAATGATAGAGAGCAAATCTCAGGACGACTGATCCTTATAATCAAAAAGACACCTAGCCAAAAAGAAATTAAGACTTCCGATTTTTCGAAAGTCTTACTCATTATTCTCTTTGTTATCCGGAACGAACACCATGATGTCGTTCAGACTGCAGTCTAATGTATTACACAGCTCATTGATCGTGAAAGTTGTTATTGCCTTGTTGTGCTTCATTCGATCAATAAGACCTTTGCTGACGCCGTAGCTGTTTATCAGCTTATATGTACTTATGCCATGTTCGGCAAGGTATGCCCAGAAAGGGTCGTAATTTATCATAATATCACCTATCTTATATTATAATGGGAAAAAAGTGTATTGCATATACCCGATAAATGGGGTATAATGATAGGTGGTATTTCCAAGCACAGCATTCAGTAACCATATCATGGCAGAGTTGCCTATATCAAGATTGACACTTAACGGGAGGTAGACAAAATGTTCAAGGCAAGAACCGAAGACGGACGCAACAACATATCGGGACTGAGAGTAAAAGAACTCCGCAAGGCGCTCCAAATCTCACAGCGCGAGCTTTCAGACAGATTGCAGGTCGTAGGTCTGGATATCGACAAGAACGCAGTCCAGCGTATAGAATCCGGCGAGAGATTTGTGACCGACATAGAAATTATAGCATTAAGCAAATGCTTTAACGTGACCGTCAATAATTTACTCGGAATCAAATGAATATGAAAAGGCGCAGCTATGTAAAGCCGCGCCTTTTGCTATTTTGCAAGGTCCCGTATGATTGCCGAGATGTTGTCGAGCTGTTCGCTGTCCAGCTTTTTAAGGTTCTCGACCACTTCCTGAATCTTTTCCGGATTCTTGTTTTCCGCGTCGAAAAACTCCCCCGGCGTGATGTTCAGGTATTCGCATATATAGAAAAATCCAGTCATGGACGGCAGTGCCTTGCCATTCTCTATATTATTGATGTAGCTGGCATTCTGTCCGATGGACAGGCTCATATCCCTTGCTGATACTCCTTTTTCACTGCGGAGCTGCGCCAGACGCAGCGAGAACTCCTTTTCCGTCATTCAATATCACCCCTGTGATATATTTTATCCTATATTATTGCAATTTATATGTGAACAATTCCGCAATTAATATTGAAATGCGTGATACAATATGATATAATGTGGTTAAATGTTAGATTTGATATCTTACAAGACAGAAAACTGACTATGAACCGAAACTGTGTATTTATTGATACAGAAACCTACAAACAGTATTCTGCTCCCTAAAAGCAACAATTTTCGCACTCACAAGGTGTTATAATAAACAATACAGGAGGTATACACCATGAAACACAAGTTATTTTCTTTTTCAGCAATATTAGCAGCATTTCTTTCGCTTACTGCCTGCGGTCCGGGAGAATCTATAACAGATGTGAATTATTCGGAAATCGCGGCTTCTGACGGCAGTCTGGTTTTCACGACATCTTCTACGCCTGAAATCTCGACTGAACCGTCCGTTGAGCCTATAATTCCGTCTGCCGAAATATCCGAGGAAACTTCAGATGTTACGGTAACGGAAGCTACAACAACCACCACAATGACCGAAACGTCAGTTACTGTGCCTGCTCCGGAACCGTCAGAATATCAGGAGCTTAAAGTGCATTTCCTTGACGTGGGACAGGGCGACAGTTGTTTCATCGAACTTCCTAACAAAGAAACCATGCTCATCGACGCAGGAGAAAGCGAGTATGGCGACAGTATTGTAACCTACATATATGGTCAGGGTTACGATACATTGGATTATGTTGTAGCTACTCACCCTCATGCTGACCACATCGGAGGCATGGCGGACGTGCTGAATACGTTCAATATAAGGAATTTCTATGCTACTGCGTTCACAACTACGACCCAGACATACGAGCGTATGTTAGACGCGGTCGAGAACAGCGGCGCGGCAGTTCATGAAGTAATGGCTGGCTCGGTTATCCTTGATGAACCGGAGCTTCTGGTGGAGGTAGTTGCTCCGAAAACTCTCGGCGATGACAGCAATAACAGCTCCGTGGTAATCAAGCTGACTTACGGCGAGAACAAATTTCTTTTTACCGGGGACGCTGAAAAATCCGAGGAAGATGACATCTGGAGCAACATCAAATGCGATGTCCTGAAAGTCGGACACCACGGCTCCGCAACCTCGTCGTCTGCTAATTTTCTCAAAAAAGTTGACCCGACTTACGCTGTGATAAGCTGCGGAATGGACAACAAATACGGACACCCCACGGACATTGTACTGGAACGCCTGAACAGCCGAAACATCGAGGTTTTCCGTACCGACCTGCAAGGCACGATAGTGTTCACCTCTGACGGAAAGAACATCAGCGTTGACAAACAGCCGAGTGCGTATCAGCCGCCAGTCCAGACTACTGCCGCAACATCACAAACAACTGTTCAGACCACCATTCAGACGACCGCTGCGGAAGTTCAGCCGGTTGGAACACAGTACATTCTGAACACCAACACTAAGAAGATACACTATCCCAGTTGTTCGGCAGTCAAGCAGATGAAAGATTCAAACAAGGATTACACTGAGGATTTTGACGGAGCAGTTGCAAGTGGGTATGTGCCTTGTAAAAAATGCAATCCAAATTGAATTTTAACTGAATATTATAACAAACGCCTTGCAAAAATTTAGTTCTGCAAGACGTTTATTATTTTGTTTATTATTTTTTCAAATCAAGCCTCATAAGGTAATCAGTCTGAACATCGCTCCCAATAACGAATGAATGCTCATCTATTGTATGGAATCCGTGCTTTTTATAGAATGTGAGCGCTTTCTCGTTCTTCTCCCAGACGCCGAGCCAGATATAATCTTTACCGCGCTCTTTGGCTATGGAAATTGCCTTGTCCATAAGCAAAGTGCCAAGACCCTCTCCCTGATATTTTGACAGGACATATACTCGCTCAATCTCTAGTGAAGCCTTGTCGTTGACGTCAGACTGTGAAGGCGCTTCATTCAGTTTCATATAGCCAGCCAGTTCCTCACCGGAATAAATGAAGAAAAATGACGTGTTCCCGTCGCTGAGTTCCCTGTTTATTACCGAACACATCACTGCAATGGGCGGCGGTATGACAGCAACGATGAAGGGCGAATATCAGCACTCGGCAAAGCTGATAAGCAGTTTTGCCCATAATATGAGCCGTATCGAAGCCGGGCTTTACAACATTGACCGCCGTATAAATCAGGTCAAAACAAATCTTTCAAATCTGAGGGTGGACTATGATGAAGCACCGAAGATCGTTTCAGCACCTTTTCCTAAGCAGGCGGAGCTTGAAAGCAAGTCGGAAAGGCTTGAAAAGCTGACTACGGCGCTTAACTTAGCGGCTATCGAAGCTAAGAAAAATGCTCCAAAGCGTGAACAGACTTGCTATTTCCAGAGGGCGCAGTTAAAGCGTGAAGCAGCAAGGATAGCAAAGAAGAAGTCTTCACCTTAAGAAAATAATGGCTCAGGATAAGAAGAAGTCCTGGCTGGAATAGCGCAACCTTGGGACCAATTGATTCAAGGTTAAAGCGGAAACTCAATATGGGTTTCCGCTTTATCTTTATGCTGAAAACTGAATTGAAACGAAAGAACATATTTCTCAATAAAATTGTAAAATTTCAGCGAAATACCAACTTTTCACTTGAAATATATGTCGTTTCGTGCTATAATAAAAATAAGTGTATTCATGATATGGAGGAACGATATGCTAACTCAGAATTTATCTCAAAAACAGATTGAAGCCGTAACCGCTATTGATGATGATGTTGAAATCATAGCGTGTGCTGGAGCTGGAAAAACGGGTGTCGTTACTCGCCGTATCATTAACATTCTGAAAACCAAGCCTGAAATATCTCCTGAGAATATCGTAGCTTTTACTTTCACAAAAAAAGCTGCGGAAGAGTTGAAAAGTCGTATCTACACTATAGGACAATCTATTCTTGGCAATACTCAAGGTTTCGCAAATATGTACATTGGAACTATACATGGATTTTGCTTGAATATGCTTCAAGAATTCCTTCCAGAATTCCAGCCTTTTTCCGTTCTTGATGAAATACACGCCAAACTTTTTGTAGAACGTTACTACACGGAAGTCGGTATGGAAGATATGGGGTTGCAAAAGTATATTGAAACCAATCTTTTTGTGCAGGCTATGAGCTTACTTAATGAAAACTGGTTTGATGAGCATAAATGGGACGACAATGTACGCTCCGCATTTAAAAAGTATAAGAATAAGTTGTATTCTGAGAAGTATTTTGACTACTCTCTTATTCTTCGTGAAATGGTTGAGCAGTTAGAGAGTAACATCATTTTTCGTGGCATTGTAGCCGATAAAGTGAAGTATCTGACTGTTGACGAATATCAGGACACCAACCCTGCGCAGGAACGGCTAATTTCGATACTGAAGGAGTTGGGGGCTAACCTTTGCGTTGTTGGTGATGATGATCAAACGATCTATCAGTTCAGAGGTAGTGATTCTTCCAACATTCTGACATTCATGCAAAGATATAATGTGCAAAAGTATATTGTTCTTGATACAGACTATCGTAGTACGGAAGGAATTATCAGTGTCGCCAAAAACGTAATCATGAATAATTCAAACAGACTGCCAAAGGAGATGAAGTCAGGTTGCAAAACTCCTTATGATGAGGGAGATGTAGTATTTAAAGAAGTAACCTTACCTGAAGATGAATATGAATTTATTGCAGAGAACATTGAAAAACTACATAGCATAGGTGTGCCTTATTCAGAAATTGCAATACTACTTCGTAAGAGAAAAATAGGTGCAGAAATTGCCGATGTACTTAATAAACATGATATTCCTTTTATTATAGAGGGAATGAATGATCTTATGTATACCGCTGAATGTAGGGCTGCAAAGGGCATTTTTGATTATCTGAACGGCGAAATAGATATGATGACGCTGTATGAGTTGTGGCAAAATGTGGACTATCCGTTTACAAGGAACGACTTGGGTAATGCGATTCAAACTATTATGACGATAGACATCTCACAGATGAAGCATTTTACAGATTTAAATTTACAGCGTATTTATCAGGATTTTTTGAAAAATGCCGTTCTTGTGGAAGATGGTCGAAAAGAGACAGAGATGATACTCTATAATCTCGGCAAATTCAGTCAGGTGATCGGTGACTATGAGGTAATTAACTTCACCCGTAAACCTAAATCGAAGTTGGATAGCTTTTGTAAGTTCTTACACTATACCGCTGATGGTAACTATCCCGAAGGCTATCTTTCCAATGATTATATCAAGCCGGATGCGGTGTCGATAATGACCGTACACCAATCAAAAGGACTTGAATACGCAGCGGTATTCATTCCTGGGTTGAATAAGAATTACTTTCCGGCCCAAAAGGTCGGTGGGAAAAGTGTATGGCACGTTATTCACCGAGAATGGATAACAGGATCAAGCCGATTTGACGGTGATTTGGAAGATGAACGCAAGTTGTTCTATGTAGCGGTTACAAGAGCCAAAAAGTATCTGTTTATTTCAAGAGCAAAAGAGACCGGAGATAAGTCGGTATCGACATTCTTCTTGGAGGCTCAGTGTTCACCTTGTATGCTACCGTATGACAGTAATATAGTGTATAATGCGACACATTTGCCCGATCTGCGTCATAATAAAATACCTTTGACGTTGAATTTTTCGCTGTTGGAAGATTATTTTGACTGCCCTTATCGTTTCAAACTGACAGTGTTCTATGGATTTAATTCTCCACTTACCGAACTTATCGGCTACGGTAATGCACTTCATGAGGTTATTCACAACATAAATCAAGCTGCTATTGACGGCACTAAGATAACAGACAAGTTCATTGAAAAGACCTTTGAACAGGTGTTCCATTTGCCGTATGCGATAGAAGCACAGCGAGAGAGAATGCTGAAATCCGCAAAGGATAGCGTAAAAAGGTACTTGGAACACAAGGACAGTCTTGGTGAAATACGTTTAGCCGAATCGCCAATAGAGATTGATTTCGGTGACGGCATTACGGTGAATGGTAGAATAGATATGGTGAAAGAAGTTGAGGAAGGCGGTCAGAAAAAGACTGTTATCGTTGACTTTAAGACCGCTAACAAGCGTGTGCTTGATGCTATAAATACCGAACAGCTAAAAATATACGCTCTCGGCTATCAGCATTTGACAGGACAAATGGCTGATTTTATGGAGATATACCACCTCAACTCTGAGAACAGTGCAAGAGAACCTATAACGGCAGAAACCGTTCAGGGAGTTGAGAACGAAATAAAGACGGCAGCCGATCACATACGTCGGAATGATCTGCCAAAGCGTTGCGGTGCGGAAAGCTGTGCAAAGTGCAGAATGGCTCATCTGTGCCTGAACAAATCGGAACGCAAAAAGTATTTAGGAGGATAACTATGGCAAATTTATCACAGGAAAGGCGCGAAAAAATGCTCGCTTTTCTGGAAACGCTGAAAGAACAGCACTCGGACGATGAGTCGCTGATAGCGCTCGGTGAGATAGAGCGTGAACTGAAAGCGAAGAAGTACGGTCTGGTGTGGGAAGAACATGAGGAAGCTGTGGACGTAAAAATGCGTACCCATATTCCTGTGTTTACGGCAGATGCTAGTAAGGAGATACACGCTGATCCTGCTTCAGAGAGTTATAATTTTCTGTTGGAGGGGGATAATCTTCATGCACTGCGTCTACTGGAGAAAACACACAGAGGTTCTATTGACTTAATCTATATCGATCCTCCTTATAATACTGGAAAAAAAGATGATTTTATCTATGATGATAGCTATGTAGATAGTCTTGATGGTTTTCGACACAGCAAATGGCTCTCTTTCATGTCTGAAAGGTTGCATATCGCTAAGAATTTGTTATCTAAATCGGGCTGTATTCTAATTAGCATAAATGACGCCGAATGCGCTCAATTAAAGCTGTTGTGCGACGAAATATTCGGAGAACAGAACTTTGTTTCAATGTTTGTTTGGCACGTTAGTGGTAATACAAGTAATTCTGAAAAAATCAATAATGTTCAGGAGTACATATTGTGTTATGCATATGATAAAAGAAATCTTCTAATCAATGATGTGGTAGATCCAAACACAGATAAAGACTCAAAAGTGTATAAAGATATTGATAATACTATCGTTAAAAATGGTTACAAGAATCCTCCCTCTACAATAGTCTTGCCTGTTGGGTTCCCATGTGAAGTTGAAAATGGACGTATTGAAGCTGACTCAAATATAGAATCCTTTATGACAGAAGTAAAAGCGGTAGGGTACATTTCCAGGGACATGAAAGGAAAATATAATTACAATTACCCTGTGAAAATGGATCCAGTCATTATAGAAGATTATAAGTTACAACATGAATGCAGAATGTTTTCAGGTTGGAGCAACAATGGTAAGTGTAAACAATTTATTGATCAAGGGTTTCAACCTGTTAAAGAAAGTGATGGCTCTGAGCTTTCTTTTTATCTTTCAAAGAATGGTGTAATCTTTTATAAAAAGAAAAAGAGTACATACTCAAATATTATTTCTATTCTTGAAAATATGGGAACTACTCAGTCTAACAAGTTTTTCTTAGAAAGTTTAGGTGTTGATTTTTCATTTCCTAAACCAGTTACTTTAATCACATACCTTTTATCTATTTTTTCAACCCCAAATGCTACCATTTTAGATTTCTTTGCTGGTTCTGGTACAACAGGACAGGCTGTCCTTGAATTAAACAGCAAAGAAGATGGTAGCAACCGCCGTTTCATTTTATGCACAAATAATGAAAACAACATATGCGAAGAAGTGACATATCAAAGAATGCGTACTATCATGACGGGAATAAAAAAAGACGGCAGCGAGTATTCGGAGGGTATTCCGTCCAACCTTATGTATTTCCGCACTGACTTCGTGGATAAGGAATCCGATGAACTTTCGGACGAACTGCTTGCCCATATCCGTGAGATGATTCAGCTTGAACACGGCATCAAGATAGATGACCGCAAGTATGTTGTAATTCTGACAGAGGAAGAAATGGACGAATTTGAGGAGAATATCGCTGATTATCCCGACTTAAAGGCAGTATTCATTAACTCCGATATTTTCCTGTCCGCAAAGCAGCAGAAAATGCTGAATGATGTGGATTCCTATGTAATTCCTGACTATTATTTTGATTTTGAGCTAAGGGAGGCTGGCGAGATATGGTAAATGGCATAGAACAGTATGAATTTCAGGACGATTGTGCCGAGTTCCTCTACGACAAGACAACTGCATCTGACACAAAACAGGTCGTGACTGTTAAAGCACCGACAGGAGCCGGCAAGACCGTCATTCTGATAAAGTATGTGGATCTGTTCTACAAGAATACAGACGGCAAGACAGCATTTGTTTGGCTTTGCCCCGGCAAGGGCAACCTTGAAGAACAGAGCATGGAGAAGATGCAGAATCTTGCTCCGCACATAGATGCACGTCCTCTTGCGACTTCCATGATGTTCGGCTTTGAGGAACGTAGCGTAACATTTATCAATTGGGAGATCGTAACCAAAAAGACAAACAACGTGCTGAAAAGCCGAGAAAAGGATAATCTCTTTGAGAAAATCGAAAAAGCTCACGCAGCAGGAATACGTTTTATCGTCATCATTGATGAGGAGCATTCAAACAATACTGCTAAGGCAAGTGCTATGATAGAAGCCTTTAAGCCGGAGCATATTATTCGTGTATCGGCAACTCCTGTTAAGGTTAAGCACCAAGAGTTCTACGAAATACCTGAGAATGAAGTTATTGCTGCCGGACTTATAACAGAAGCAATTGTCGTGAATGAGGGCGTAACGGATTCGACACGCATTTCAGACGATTATAATGTATTGCTTAAACTCGCTGACGAAAAGCGTAAAGAGATACAGTTTGAGTATGAACAGCAGATGGAACGTGGTGAATGTGACACGGAAATACGCCCGTTAGTCATCGTTCAATTTCCTGCTGGTCAGCCGGAAACGATCAAGGCAGTAGAAGATAAACTTGCTGAGTTCGGTTACACCTACGATAACGGAATGGTCGCCATCTGGATGAGCGATCAGAAGCTCAACACTGAGAACATTACCGATATGAATGGTACACCCGCATTTCTTCTTATGAAACAGGCTATCGCAACAGGATGGGACTGCCCTCGTGCAAAGATACTTGTCAAACTGCGTGAGGGTGGTGATGAGAGCTTCCAGATACAGACTATTGGCAGAATACGCCGTATGCCTGAACGTAAGCACTATATGTTCTGCTATACTCTTAATAACTGCTATATCTACACTCTCGATAGTACCTATAAGAATGAACTCTTATCCCAGCTCGATAAAGCATATCAGGTTAGAAGATTGTTTGTTAAGGACATTGTTCAAGACTTCTCACTAACGAAGGAAATGCGTAACCTCGATGTAGATAGCGGTCTTGATGAAAAAGAATTGCTCAAAAAGATATATAAGCATTTTGTTGACAAGTATGGTATCACAACCAGAACGGTAGAAAATCAGCAGATATTGGAACGTAACGATTATAATTTCTCTCACGAAATTGATAGCCGTATACTGCATGGTGAATTTCACTCTACTGGTGAGTTATCGAATGCTGCTCCCTCAAAAACTATGGCAATCAAGACTACGATAAACACACATACGCACGGTATCTATTTACAGCACGTTGCAGATGAGATAAAGAAGATCACCACCATACCGACTGCCCGTGTAAAAAAGATACTTCGTCGCCTGTTTTTCAGATCGAAAAAGCAGAAAAATTATCGTATCACTTCGCTCGACAATCAGGACTTCTATGCTTTCGTTATCAATAATGCAAGCCGATTAAAGCAGGAGTTCCGTGAAATAATGGCAGATTCTCAGGGCGTACAGTTGACATTTGGCGAGCTGGCAAAAACCTCAAAGTTTACTATTCCTGAATCAGACCTGTTCAAATTTGGTGTGGTTAAAGATGTAAAACTTATGAGCAAGAATGTATACAAGGACTACACCACAGAATTTGTATCGTCTGACACTCGAAAGAGCAAACCTGAACGTCTGTTTGAGCGCTATTGCGAGACTGCCGATTCTGTTGAATGGATATACAAAAATGGTGATACAGGTCAGGACTACCTATCCATTGTTTATAAAGATAATTTAAACAAGCAGTGGCTTTTCTACCCAGATTACATCATTAAGCTGACAAATGGTGAGGTTTGGATCATTGAAGCAAAGGGTGGAGAACAGGACGGTCATACTAAAAACATTGATATGAAAGTTGAACAGAAATTTGCAGCATTAAAAGCCTATGCCGAACGGTATAAGGTGAACTGGGGTTTTGTTCGTGATATTGATGAAGATCTGTATTTCTGTAATACAGAATATACAGAAGATATGTCAAGCGATAACTGGATTATATTGAGTAATGTGTTTAGATAAGCATACAAATTGTTCAATGCAGATGAAGTTATTCAATTTGCTCAACTCTTAAATATTAGAGTTGGCAAAACAAGGCGCTGGTTATTTGCCAGCGTCTTGTTTTAGTTATCGATTCAAAGCAACTATCATTTTTAAGGCAAGATTCGCCGTATCATCAGGTAGAGTTCGTAAATTCGCAACAAGTTCTTTTTCCTTTTTACTAAAACTAAACACTTCTTCTCCCTCACAGAAAAACTCGTCAAGAGAAATTCCCATACCGTTTTGAGGAGCATAGATGTGTCCAGATACCAATGTTCGCTGTCATAACAAGAGAATCGGTCGAACCTGTAAGCTCAATCCATAACCGAATGCCGCTTATCCTCGGCATAGACAGCTTGCGTGAGTGGGTGCGTCCGGACGGTAATTCTGAAAGGATAGCGAAGAAGGCTCTTACGAATTTGACCATGGAGAAAGCAATAGACTATCCTGAGCCGAAGCCTGATTTTATGCAGATGTAATATATGAGAAAATATAGAATAAGCTGCGATTTCCAATCCAATTAATCATGGAACGGGATTCGCAGCTCTTTTGTATTGGTAGACTTTAATTGAAATGTGCATAGACAACCTAAAATGTGCATATACCTTGTGCATAGATGAATTCGAGTGTGCATATCATCTGTGCAAATCAATGCTCAATGTGTGCATGGTGTGCAATAGATATTGACGCACATTCCGCCTTGTGCTATACTTTATACAACAGGAGAGACAGCAAGGAGCTGTTACGAGCTGCGTGAATGCCAAAGGAGGTATTATTATGAATAATGTAATGAAGTGTGTGCTGATCATCTTGGTAGTCATCTATGTTATTTCCCCCATTGATTTTGTTCCCGGTCCGGTAGATGACTTTATTGTAATCCTGTTGGGACTTGCAAGCCAGAAGAAACTCGAAAACAAGCAGTAAAGCGGCATATGGCGGATGCCGTGAGAAGGGTGTCCGCCCTATATTATCAAGGAGGTAATCAAATGTCTGGTAACAAAGATTTTAGAAACGAATTCCTTAAAGATGGTAAGAATGTTATCATCAGCAAAAAAATGAAGGAAATCCGTCTGAGCCGAGGTATGACTCAGGGAGATGTAGCGAAGGAACTTCATATCGACCGTTCTGTGTATGCCAAATACGAAACAGGAAAGCTGACACCAACACAGGAACGAATTCAGGAATTTGCTGACATCTTTGACATTGACATCAGTGAGCTTGATAAATGCGTTTCCGCCGTTATTCCGGATACATCGGCACTTCTTAAAAACAAGAGACTGCTAACAATGCTCTTGGAAGACTTTGACCAGGTGATTATTCCTGACACCGTATTAAGCGAACTTGACTATCAGAAGGACAAGGGCAGAAACAAAAAAATTGCTTGGCAAGTAATGATGACGATTGATGAGTATCGCACTCGTTTTCGTGAGCGACTGTTATTTGAGAGAAGCAGTCATTTCAAACAGGACAAAAATGATGCTAAAATCATTGAACTGGCTGAACAGCTAAACAGAAAGCTCAATAAGGTTATCTATCTTATTCATGATGACATCGGTATGTCGCTCTCGTATGATAACAGCATACTCTTAAAGGATTATATAGCCAAACGCTCTAACAATACCAACTATGCGTCTTTTCTTGCACTCGATGAAGAATATGAGCATCTTGATGCTTTTCAGAAGATGATGTCCGATCTTGACTTGAATATGTATCTGCCTGATGGTATGACTTTGCTTATCAGCTGCATCAGATGTAATGATGAAGATAAACGTGCTGAGAGAGACGGTTATTATGTTTCGGAAACAAAGCAATATCGAAAGCTCAAATTTCTGATTGAAAATGGAGCTGATCTTGATAAAACAGATAACAGCAGGTATTGTTTGACACCACTCGCACATTGCGTTCAAATGGGCAACTTCAAGCTGTTTAATCTTTTACTTGAAATGGGAGCGGACTATAACAAAGGCTCTGTTGACGAAACAACACCCAGCCATTTGAAAATGCAGAACATCAATGAAGGCAATACTCCACTAATGATTGCTTGCTGGCACGCTAATAAAAAATTTGTTGAAAAGCTGTGCAGCCTTTCCGACATTTCCTTGAATCAGCAAGACAGTAATGGATACACAGCGCTAATCAAATGTGCAGTACAAAAGTATAATAGGATAAAAGAGGGAAAAAAGGTAGATTATGTTGAATCAATCTATCGCTACCTGTTGACCTTAGATAGAGTTGACACTCTGATTCGTGATAGACAGAACAGAACAGCAAGTGATTGGTGGCTTTTAGGTGATGAACTGAGAAAGGAAATGGAACAGAATGATTGATCGTGCCTGCATCAGCATTAACAACCGCTGTAACCTGAACTGCACCTACTGCCACTTTCACACCACGGAGAAGGCGGAATACCTTGCGGAAGCAGAAATGAACGTATATACTATACTCGACAATATCAGGCAACACATAGATAAGTATGATATTGAGGTATTCAAGCTCGGTTTTGTAGGCAACGGAGAACCTCTGCTTGATTACAAATCTCTGAAAGGATACATTGTGTATATTCGTGACTGCCTTTTGTCGGGCAGGATAGCCGCTTATACCATAACAAACGGAACGCTTGTTGATGAAGAAATGCTCGGTTTCTTCAAGGAATACAAGGTCAATGTGGGCTTCTCGATAGACGGAGTACCTGAGATACACAATAAGCTGAGGTGTAACACCCATTCCGAAGTCATGAGGGCTATTGAGTTGTATCATTCAATGAACGGCTGCTATCCATCAATGAACTGTACTGTTGGCAGGGATACGCTTGAAAAGGCAGATGACACTATTGCTTTCTTTGAGCAGTTCGGCAGCAGGATAACATTCTCACGAATGATCGGTAAGGGCGGTATATCCTTAGACGAGTTCCACAGTTACCTTGATAAAGCCAAGAGCAGAGTCAACGTCCGGATAGGCAAATACGACTGTACTATGTACGGCGGTATGTGCGGTGCAGGGATAAACAACATTTTCTATGCGAACGGAAACGTCTATTTATGCGGTAACTGCGTGGATCTGCCGCCGATAGCAAAATTAGATACACCTATTGACCGTATAAAACCCGAAATCCCCGTATTTGACCGAAATCATTGTTTCAGGGAATCACAGGGGTTGTAGATTAATAAACGTTTCTTGATATGTATATAATAACAGAAGAAAAACACCCGTTTTCAACCTAAGAGGGAGTGATAACAAATGCGTATTGCACTTTATGGCCTGCCCTGTGCAGGCAAGACAACGATATTTGAAGGGCTTACTATCTCTGTGGTACATGGAAGTACGGAGCTTAACAGAATGGCATCGGGAAGATTTTCGGATCTTCCCGATAATGAAAAAACTGCTCTCCGTACCAGATATGCCGAACAGCTCAAAGCGAGAACGGACAGCATTATCTCGGACGGTCACTATTCCTTCCTTGATGATGTGGCTTTTACCGATGCCGACGGAGAACTTTATGATGTCTTCATCTACCTTTACTGTGAGTCGGACACTATCAGCAAACGGCTGAAAAGCTCTGATAAAAACAGAAGATTTGCAGAGCTTTCTGTTGAGCGAATCCGCAAATGGCAAAACTTTGAGATCGAAAGCCTGAGAGCCGAATGTCATAAACGTAATAAGGACTTCTATGTAGTGAAAGATATTACTGCTGATGAGTTGCAGGCTTTCATCGACAGTATTGAGAATGGATTCAGTTCATACAAACTTGCTGAGGATATTGCAAATCAGATCATGCACTTCTATCCACAGCCATGCGATATTCATATATGCGACGGTGACAAGACCATTATAGAACAGGACTCGTTCAGAGTTTGCACAGGCGGTCACGTTACCCATGTATTTGACGGCAATTTCTATACAGGGTATCAGGCATTTCAGTTCACCAGAGAAGCTGAAAATCTAAGCTATGATACCGAAAAACTTAGTACGGTAGATCTCAACGAAACTATCTTCGGTATGGTTGCTGATAAAAACTATGTTATACTTTCGTCAGGTATCAAGATGCTTTGGAAACAGCTTGCCGAGAGGTTTGCTCTTAAAAATGTGATCGCTGATACGCTTATCTCGGCAGACACTAAGTCCTTTGTAGCCAAACTGCTGCAAGAGAAGGGTTATACTGTTATGGCATACGGTGACGGCAAGAATGATTACTATATGCTGAAGCAGGCTGATCGAGGCTATCTGTATATCGGCAAATACTTTAGCCGTTCTCTGAGAGATTCGGACTTGTCGGGATTAAGTTTGGTCTATGATAGATCACCATACATATTAGCTGATAACGACGGCGGTATAGCAGATGATATTGCGATTTGCAAGTCTAACTCGGGCATTAACGGTGCAAAGCTTGCAGCTGCACATATCAGGCTTGGAAGAAAACTTGGTGAGGTCATGCGAGGTTTTATCCCCAATATCAATGCTGCTGTTATTGTACTTGAACGTGGCGGTCGTTTCTTCGGTGATGGTGTTTATACCGGGTTTGGCGGTACATTTTACAGTTATAACCCTAAAGCCGATGAACTACCCGACATACAGCAAGGGTTTGCGGTAATTGTTGACAGCGTAATCAACACAGGAAAGTCCGTCCTTGATATGGTAGATAAGCTGAAACAGAAAAATCCTGATATAGAGATTGCTATTGTGTCTAACGTTATACAGAAAGATGCGGTCGATCTCATGCAGGGATATAAGGTATTTGCAATACGCACTTCTGCTAATTCATTCGTCGGCAGCAGACAGGCAATGCAAAAGAACGGTAAAGGTCCGGATACAGCTGACAGGCTGTTTAATTATATCGACTGACTGAAAGGAGAAATGATTTATGGCGTGGGATGCAAATGAAAAAGGCAATTATGCAAGCGGCTTTCGTAGATGAAAGGTGATAAAAGTTCTTTAACTCCATTATGCTTTAAATTGTTATGGAAACAGTCGTGGTTGCTCCATAAAAAAGCGAGGACAATTGATTAGTTGCCCTCGCTTTAAACTGTCTAAAAAACAGTGCCGCTTTATTCTGAAAGTGGCGGATTCTCAATTTATTTTGTTTACGCAGTTTATCCACTGATGACCCAAAGGTATAATCTGATAAACAAAGCGAGACTTCCGGAAAAGTCACGCTTTTGTTATAATATAAATGGGTGATAAGATGAAACAGTCATTATTAAGCGTAATATTCAGTATTATGATTACGCTCACGGTGTGCAGCGGAGAAATTCCGACAGCGCCGCCGGACAGCACAGGATGGGTCATAGGAAAGCGCCCGTATATCGTACCCATTCCCGGAACGAGAACGCATGAAAGAATGCAGGAGAACTCTGATTCCGCAGATGTGATTCTGACGGAACAGGAGATTTCCGAAATAGACACCGCACTTGAACAGATGGAGATTTCTGAGGTTTTCGGCGGCTCCAGAATCACGAAACAAAAGGAAGGTGATAATCAAGACTTTCCTTGATGAGTACAATCTTTCCGGAAAGGCCATAATTCCGTTCAATACTCATGAAGGCAGCCGCGACGGCGGAACCTACCGCTACATTGCTCAGCAGGAGCCAAACGCCACCGTGCTTGATGGACTTCCGATACGCGGCAGAGATATGCAGAACGATCAGACTCAGACTGTCTGTGAATGGCTTGACAGGATAGGGTACTGATAAGTTGAAAAAGCGGCATCAAATAACTCATCATAATTTCTTATAGCAAACGGATCCGGCTCAAACGGCAGAATCATCACCTCATTCAGGTTGAGCATAAGGAACTCCTTGTTCTTCTCAACTGCTGCCTTGTCCGAAAAATTCACCGCTACGGTGTAGTTCACGCTGTTCAACGGCTGCTGAGCCATGTATATCATCGGGAGTTCGTTCCACGACGTGCCGCCAATAATGAACACCTTATCGAACGAATTGAACTTCAGCTCGGAAGTAGGCAGACTACCGTAATCGTAAATCTGGACGTTGTACTGCTTTTCCGGCTCGGTCAGGGCAGAGCAGATATCAATGCCGTTTATCGTGTAGATACCGTTCAGCTCGGTGGCCCCGTAATACTCGTTCATCATCTCGAGCTGCGGAAATCCTCGCTTGTTGGCACATACCACAAGGCTCTCTCCGTCACGGCTCTTGAAATATGCCGCAAGCCGCAATGCAAATGTCGTTGCTCCTATTCTGCCCTGCGCTCCCACGACAGCTATGCTGATATTCGACTGGGAGTAGCGGGGCTTTTCTTTTTCCTTTTCGGCAATTCTTGCAGCTTCACGGGCTTCCGCGAATGCGTCAAACGACTTGTCGAAGCGCCGCCATTTCTTCTGCGAAATTCCCTCCGTAATGCACTCTTTCAGATCCTGCACCATCATGGAGATGTTAGTTTTCTCGTCAACATCGGGGTAATTCGCAACGATATTCGTTATGCCGTTATGAACCAGCTTGTCCAGAATTTCATCACTGGGATAGCAGTTATCGGCGTAAATAACGATGTTCGCGTCGGATTTCTGATAGTATATTCCGGCGCAGAGGTTCACGAATTCATCGCCCTGTTCTTTGAATGCGGACAGGTCAAAAATGAAATGCGACTGATAGAGATACGTCTTGAGGTCGCGTTTCAGAAATACAGCAAGCGACCAGTCCTCGCCTATCATCTCGCGGGGAACAGCGTTCAGCTCGGAGCATATTCTGCGGAGGATTCCGGCGTTTTCTTTTCTGGTTATGAGTAATGGGTTTATCATGGTGGGTGTCCTTTCAATTTGTTTTGTTATATAGTACTATTTGGCTTGACATTGTCAACAGTTAATGGTAAAATAATTATAATTCCAGTTATTATGGAACAATTTTATTGATATGGGGGATAATACAATGCCACAGTATGCCGATTTTAGAAAAAAACATGAAACAGTTTTGTCTGTTGAGGAAATTAAAAAAGATAAACTGGCGCTTGAAAATGCATTAATGACTAAGGTCTCAATTTCAAAATCAGCAATAATTGATAGATTATACGAGATAAATGATATTGGTGTAATAGAGTGCACTGATAAAGAGGAAGTGAACTCAATTAAGGAGGCTGAAAATTTATATGCTTTAAAATGTTATAAAGGTTGCATAGCAATCTGTGGTTTAATTGCAGAGTCTTTGTGCAAAAAAATAGAATGCCAAAATAACATACATAAAAGTAGCGACCAATGTTCTCGAATAAATAATTTGTATTCGCTCGGCTTGATATCTGATTCTGTAAAGCAATCGTTACACACAATTCGATTAAGTAGAAATAATTGTATACACTTTAATAATTCATTTGCATTATCTGATGATTGTGCTCGGCAGAAAATGGCCTTAAAATCAATCAATTTATTGAAATCTGTTTTTTCAGATATATATAATCATCCAAGTAGTATTGAACAAATTATTGCAAATGAAATAGAGAGCAACAAGGACACAAATCAAGATGAATTAGCAATAATATATAAAAATGCAATGAACAGAATAGGAAAAAGTGATATAACAATTAACAGTCACCAAATAATTGCTAAAACAATTGTCGCTAAAATATTGGAAATTGATATTGATAGTAGCATTTTCAAGGAAATTACCGTTATGGATTTATCAACACCTTGGTGTCCATTTGTAATTGATCTTACCTATGCACAAGCAGATGAAATTAAAAACAAAAAAATACAAGAAAACCAGCTTGTTTTGATAACAATAATATCAAAAGTCTCTAGCAATGGAATAACCGAAACTTGGCACTTAATCAATCTTGACGAAATACTTGCTTAGGCTTATTCTTTGCTCACTCTCCAATCGCTCGAATAGTCCCGAACAATTCCTCGCTCATACCCGTTCTGAACCCCTTGAACCAAAGCTGCGGATTAGCCGCAACACCGATATCCTTTGCGCTTGGACCGCAATAGTAATGCGTACCCAGCGGCGGTTCGGGCTGAGAAACCTCCCCGGACATGAAATAGGTCTTAATGCCGACGTGCGGAACGCACTCGTCACGGTTCAGCCTGTGCCGCCAGAGCCCGGAATCATACCGGTCACTATAATATCCGTCATGGGAGTATCCCACTATGATATCCCCGGAATCAAGCGAACTGCCGATATCAGCGTCCACAAACTCCACCTCGCTGAGGCAGGTGAACTCCAGGAACAGCGTTATCGTTCCAGCGTTCGAAACGCCGTCAATGGACGGGAACGGAAATCCGTAGTCCGCTTCAAACTGGGCGGTGTCGATGATGTACGCAAGCGTGACAGCGCTCCGGTTGAACACTTTGGAATTGGTATCGTCTGCGATATCCTGCTCGTCCATATTCCAGACATCATACACATAAATGTCCTGAATACAGTCGCCGCAGTCCAGCAGATTTGCACGGACTGCGGTTTTCTCTTTCAGCGCCAGCGTAATTCCTTTTTCGGGAACTCCCATATCTTTTGAGCTGTAGGTGTACTGATGAAGCTCCGAAACCTCTCCGCACTGCGACAGTATTCCGTTGCTTCCGGGCGCAAGCTCGGAACTGCTCACGGGCAGGTCGAAGAACCCCTCAAAATACACGAACAGCGCTGTCTGCACCATTCCGTCAAGGGAAATAGTGCGCTCGTCCTGCGGGATTTCCGCTTCGTCAAGCGCCATTTCAATGGCAAGCTGGGACTGCTCGACGTATTGTTTCAGTTCCTCGTCAATTCCGAAAATGTCCTCCCAGATATCTGAACCTACCGTTTCCAGCGTTATAGAGAGCTTGTCAGAGGTGCGCTCCGTGAAGATTTTCACAGCTCCATCAATGCTCGCTCCCTCGATAATGGATTTGAGATTTGCCATGCGGAACAAGTCCAGATTTACCGCGCCGCGACCGTCAACCATGCCCTGCCATGCGCCGTTTAGGTAGTCCTGCGCGTCCTCGGCGGTTTCAGGAATATCGCCTACCGCCTGCTCAATCTGCGATTCAATATCCGGCGCCTGATTCTGCGTTACGGCAGTGAGATATTCGCGGCTCTGACGGATATTGTACATCGCAAGGAATTCCGGCAGGTACACCTCACCGCCGCCGATGCAGGTGTATTCCACGGTCTGTACGGAACCGTCCGGAGAGGTTACGACCAGCGTCTGGCGGTCAGCGGATTTATTGTCAACGGTTATCTCCTCGAAAGAGTAGCTGTACGCCGGCATTTGCTCCATCGCACGGTTGTAAAGGAACAGCTTTACCTCGTCTGGATAAGCGGTAATGCCGTCAATTCCGGTGTCGTCCGTGAAACGGATATTCCGGATATCCGAAAAGGAAAGCTCCGTTTCGTAACCGGAAATGAAGCTGTCAAAGGCTTCTTCCGTGGTTATTGAACGGAGTTTTTCTGCGTAATCCTGCATTATTTCCTGCGCCTGCCGGATCTCCTTTTCATCGTATAAAATCATGGAGCTGTTGTCGAAATTATTCGCGATAGTGGCTTTGGAGAGGTTCACGGAGAACTCCGGCATGAAGTCGTAGACCTCGCTTTTCACATCGGAATTTATCTCGCCCTCGATACCGCCGAAAACCTCGGAAATGCTGGTCCTGTAATAGTTCCAGTGGTTTCGCAGATCGTTGTCCTGCGCAATGCTGAGAAGTCCGCTTATCAGTCCGATGAACACAACGAAAATTAGCATTATCAGTCCCAGAGAGTAGAACAGGACATACAGTAAAGTTTTGCGGACTTTCTCGTTTCCCGCCAGTTCTGACGCTATTAAAATCAGTTTCGGATTTACTGCCATATAAACACACTTTCCTTATCTTCCGCCGCCGCGCCCGAACATTTCAAGGCGCTCATCGCTCAGCACGAACCGCACTTTTGCCGCCTGCCTGCCGACTTTCATCAGCGCCATTCCGCGCTGTCCGGAGGAAATCAGTTCGGTCTGGGAATCGTTCAAGTCGAACAGCTCTGCGGCTTCTTTCAGCGACTGTCCGTCCATTGAAAACAGCAGCTTGTAGGTCGGCAGGTCAAGCACCGACTGCCCATAAAATTTGACTTCCGGGTCGAGAAAATCGTTTGTGGACTGCGTTCCCACAACTATGCTTCCCTCGTATTTCCGGGCGCGCTTTTCTGCATTTTTGAGGAACTCCAGCGACTGCGGACAGCGCGGGTCAATCATCGTCCAGCACTCGTCGGCTATCAGCATTATGCGCTCCTTGCGGTCGTGGGTTATCTGCTCCCAGCACCACGAAAGCACGTTGAAATACTGCGCCGCAAGCACCGTTCCGGACATCTGTATCAGGGATTTTGTATCCAGCACGATAAATCCGCTGGTGGGATTTATGGTCGTGTATCCGTTCCAGAGCAGGTGGTCTGCGCCGTTTGCGGCTCCCTCCAAGTAGGTTTTGAGGTCCGCGTAACACTCGGCGTTCCTGCCGCCGGACTCGGATTTGCAGGAAATGAGCTTATATAGGTCGCTCAAAATCGGGAAACGCTCCGCTTTCATGCCGGAAACATCGGTTTCCCATGTGATCCCGAAAGAAAAATACAGCTCCACCAGCGACTGGTCGAGAATGGCTCTTAGGCGGTCGTCCATTGACGGTATGTACAGCCGGAAGAACGTCTGCAAGGTCTTTAAATGCACTGCGAGGTCGCCTATGCTGTCCTTTTTTACCGGGTCGGAATTGTCGTCCACGTCAGGCGGGACAGGACGTATCTGAAGCGGATTTATCAGCCCTCCGCGCCCTCCGGCAACGTCTATCCATGAGCCTTCAAACAGCGGATTCAGGCACATATCCTTGTATTCGCCCTCCGGGTCAATGACGATTATCTTCGTGCCGCGGGCGTACTCCGAAGCGATTATGTGCTTTATCGCCGTGGATTTACCCGAACCGGAGCCGCCAACTATCGTCATGTTGCTGTTGGGGCGCTGGCGGTTTCTTATCCACGGGTCGAGCAATATCAGCCCGTCGTTGGAATCCCGTCCGAGATAGAAGCCGCCGCTGTCGGTGAAGCTCCCGCTTGCGAACGGAAATCCGCCGATTATGTCGCCGACAAGGTACTGCCGGGCGTTTTCCTCGCGAATTTCCGGAATCTGCGGATAGGTCGGGGAAAGGTGCTGGTAGGATTCTTTCTGCTGGTTCGCCATAATGCGTATCTTACAGCCTATAACGTTCGCAGTATTTTCAACGCGTGTGCAGCGGTTGTTGAAATCCTCCTCGTCCCGGGACAGCACCATAATGGTGATATCCCACACGCCCATGCTTTCGTTGCCGCTGTCCATGCGCTGGAGGGCGGTTTCCTGACTGAGCGCGGCTTTCTCGCACCTCATGCGCTCTTTCGGGTCTTTTGTACTTGCCGCCTGCCCTCGGAACATTCGGATTTTCCGCGACAGGTCGTTTATTGCTTCGGCGTTGTTACGGGGTTCGTAATTTATCGTGACTATCGTTCCGGGAATGTTCGTCAGCTTCGACAGCCAGCCGTATTCCACCTCGGTCGGGAGCATGAAAATACCGTAGATCCGGCAGTAATTTTCGCCAAGCCGGAGCTTATTCATTCCGAATTCAATCCCGACCGGAGTAATGCTCGCCTGCAAAGCCACATTAACCGGAGCTTCGATTTCCGTTTTCTTTTTGACCATCGTGTTTCCTTTCGTTTACACAGCCAGAAGCGCAATGGCTTCGTCGATGTTAGTGCTTTCAATGTGGACATAAGCCGGATTGTTCACCAGATTGCAGAGCCGGACTATTCCGTTGCGGTCGATAAGCTCCGCGCCTATTCCGCATTCGCTGAGCTTCTTTGCGATATCCTGCGCCGCTGAGGTGATTCTGCGCTCGTCCGCTTTCTGAATGCTGTCCCAAATCGCAATATAGTACACGCGCTCCGTGGTTTCGCCGGAAACAACCATGTTCGCAAGGTACCGCGCGTCGGACAGCAGGAGCTTTTTCCTGCCGCCGACCGCCTGTTCCGCAAGCTCGCTGTACTTTTGCAGGGATTTTGAGATATCCGCCGGACGGCTCACTCCACTGAATTTATACGGCCGCCGAACCAGTGAAAACGCCGCGGAAACCTGCCGGCAGAGCGCCTTCTGTTCCTGCCGGCTCAGTAGTTCCAGACACATGCCGTCCACCTTGAGGTAGGCGAAAATGTACCCGTCGTTGGTGTAAAGGCAGTTTTCGCCGAGGTCGCGGGCGTTCACGAATTCCTGCGCTGTTTCCTGCGCTTTGCGTTCACGCTCGGCGGATTCTTCCTCGCTCCGCTTGAAACTGCGGCGGTTCTCGCTTCGCCTGAACCACCAGAGAAACCCGCCGCAGAGTGCCAGAGTTACTAACGCTATTGCTATCTGCATTGTTTTTTCCTTTCATCAGAACTTCGCCTGCCACTGCGACCGAACGTCCAGCGACATTTCGATAGGCGGCAGTTCCTGCCACGCAAATCGGTAGGGAATGCGTATCACCAGCGTTCCGGAAACCGCGTATTTCTGCGCCGAATCGGTATCTGACGGGGCAAGCGCCGCCGGCTCTACATTGAAGCTCACCGACACGATTTCGCACTGCATTATCTCCCCGGCGTTCATTGCCCTGCTGAGATAAGTGCGGATATATCGCTCGTTCGCCTTACTGCTGTTCACCCAGCGGAATCCGTTGTATCGGTAGCTTGCGGCGTGGCTTTCGCGGATAGGCTGGTACATCTCCGAGTAATTCTCAACGCACATTGAGATTATAGAATCCTCGAACTTGTCCCGCACCGCGCCAGCCTGAATATACAGCCGAATAACCTCGAAAACCGCCACGCCGATGAGAAGCACGCATATCATCAGAACGCTGGTTATGACGTAGGAAAATCCTCTGTTCGCAAGCATTCGTTTTTTCAGACGCTTCATTTCCAGAACACCTCGCTTGTTCCCTCCGCTGTGGCTGAAATGGTTATCGGGGCAGTATTGAATACGAAAAAGCTGAAATCGTAATCCGTGGAAACGGTCACGCTGAACGTCCTGCCTATCTGGATATTTCCGCTTGCAGACCACGTTACCGTGGGGGCAAGGTCTGGGTGGGATTCATTCAGGCGGTCAAGCCGTGCGGTCGTTTCCGTGCCTATGCGCCCGGCAATTTCAGCTTCGCGGCAGAGTTCGTTTGCGTAGGAATTGAGCGTCATTTTTGTGATAAAAACCGGAGCGATTTTAATTACTCCCGCCAGTAAAATCATGATTATCAGAACGGCAACGGTAATGTCAACATACCCCTCGCCGCGCGTGGATTTAAGCTGTCTAAGAAGTTTTTTCATTCGCCCTCCTTAACCGAACAGAACGCCCATATTGCTGAGAAGCTCCCAGCCAAGCACCACAACATATAGCAACATCATGCTCATCATCAGGAAGAATGACAGCCTGTGTACCTTTGGCGGGATTTTCAGCGCTATATTACGGAGGTACTGTTTCTGTAATTCCGAGAAGCGTATCGCGAGGGTTTCCCAGTAAACCGAGGTGTCATCGCCGCGTATCATCTGAATGAATCCACGGCAGACCTCCGACAGATTTGTACTGCCGATACGTCCCTCGAATCTGGTTATTGCGGCTTCGTAGTTGCCGGTCCGCATATCCGCTATGGTTATCTCGATTTCCTCGTTGAGATACGGAGAGAAATTGTCCTTGTGGCGCTCCAGAATCGAGATTACGTCATGGGACATCTGGATTTCCTGAGATATCGCGTAGACGAAGCGCGGCAGGTCGAATTCTATCTGCTTTCGCTTTTCCTTTATGCAGGAATCCACTTTCTGCTTCCCCTGAACGTACATCAGCACCGCCAGCACGATAACCAGCAGTCCGATTATCGGCAGGAAAAAGAAGAACGGCACGGACAGGAGCATTATTCCGGCTGAACGCACCAGCGCCCTCGCTGTGAAAAGCTCCGGGGACATTGAGATATTTGCGATTTTAAGGCTGTCTGCAAGCTCCTTTTTCTTGAACTCGTTCAGCCGTATGAACCGTGAAACGAACAGCGAAATGTCGTTGTAGGTGTTCTTGAATCCGGCGGCAGTGGGACGGTTTCTTGCGGCAATTGCCTTAATCGCCTTTGTAGTGCGGCTTGACGGGACTTTCAGCAGAATAAGCGCGAACTGATACAGCCCGGCGGCAAACAGTCCGCAGACCGCCGCCAGAACCGCATACAGCGCAATGTTATAAATACTCATATTCACCTCTTGTACTGAATAGGCTGGGTGTACTTATACGCCAGAATCACCGTCACGATAACGACCACCGCCACAATGCAGTTCACGACCTGCCCGAATATCGTATCGAAAAGCACGCTGAACCAGTCGGCGTTGATGAAATACAATATAGGGTAGTTTGCCAGCAGAATGAACACCATCATTATGTGTTCACGCCGGGGACTCATCAGCATATTGCGGAGTTCAGCGTTGACTATCCGGATATCCGAAAGCCGTGCGGTTATCGGCTGGAGCGTCTTTTTCAGCGTGACGTTGTCCTGACACTCGATAAGGCTGTCGCACCACTCGTGAAACACCTCGTTGTTTATCTCGCCCTTGAGCTGTTCAATTGCCAGCTTCACATTGGAATTTATCAGCTTCGTCTGGGTGAGAAATTTCCGGAAAGCCTGCTGTACCGGGGGATTTATGTAGTCTATGGACTGCTCCACGGCGTAGATTATATCGTCGTTGCTGACGTAATTCGTGGTGATTATCGACAGCGCTGTTTCAAGCTCCTCGGAAATCCTGCGGTTGTAGTTTGCCAGAAGCATATTCACATACGCATACGGAAGCACCACGCATATACCCGAAAATATGGGTATAAGGAGCAGATTCTGAAGCAGAGCCGCAAGCAGAAATCCGGCGCATATTCCGATAAGCGAAACGGAAATCAGCAGTGAGAATTTGTTCTCGGAGTGGGTCGCGGTCAGGGCGCTGCGGACGTTCATCACAGCCTGCTGGAGCCGGTTCCTGCGGACTTTTCCCTGCGCCTTTGCGACAAGGTATTTCAGGCTCCTCTGCCGGGAAAACAGTGACATGATGTCCTGCGTCATGACCTCCGGAGTAATTCCGAGAAGCACCACGATCCCGCCGGACATAAGCAGAGCGCCGAAAAGATATATCAGCCTGTCCATTATCTCACCTCCGAAAATCTGTCTAGCACGTCGTTGGGAACGCCGTTTTCGTGCATACGCTCGCGCAGTTCCTTTGAAATGGGGTTCACCCGGACGAAACGCCCGTCTATCACGGTCTTTCCGTCAACAATGCGCTCGGAATCCACTCTGTACTTCCAGAGCGTTTTTGTGAATACCTTGCCCTTTTCATCACAGCCAAGGCACTCGGCGATCTCCATGATATGGCGCTTTCCGTCGTCCAGCTTTTTGAGGAATACCGCCAGCGGGAACGCTTCGGTGACGAACGAAATCAGGGTAGGATACGGCGTTGAATGCTTCTGCATACACAGCGTTGCAAGTCTGGGGTAGATACCCTGTACGCTGGAGGCATGGGTAGTCGTGAGAACGGTGTGTCCGGTTCGCGCGGCTTCCTGAGCTTCCCATGCTTCTTCGTTCTTCATCTCGGCTACGCATATCGCGTCAGGGTGCATGGTAAGGCACTTTGTGAGCAGATCCTGCATGGTTACACAGCGGGTAGGATCGTCGCTTTCGTAGGTCACAAGATGTACGACGTTGTTGATTTTTCTGCCGTTTTCATCACGCTTAACGAGGTCAAATTCGCGCACGGATTTTTCGATGGTGATAAGCCTGCGGTGATCCGGAATGTTGCTCATGATATCCGCCATAATTGTGGTTTTTCCGGAGCCTGTCGCGCCGGCATACACCTGAGAAATTCCGTGAACAAACGATATCGCGAGGAACTCGTAAATTTCCTCGGTGCACATTTCGCTTTCGATGAACTGCTGTTTTGTTATCTTGCAGGGATTTACGATTCGTATGGAAACCGAAACTCCCACCTCATCGCCCACGATGAGCGAATGTACAGCCGAAATTCGGATATTCTTGTCGAGGTAGCCAGTGACCAGCGGTCTGGAAGCGTCGAAAACCAGCTTGTTATTATGGAGCATACGCCGCACCACGTCAACCGCGTGCTGTGCTGAAGAAAAATGCTCCGAATACTTGTACTGCTGACCTTTTGACGGGATTATCTGAATATCGTCCCAGGAATTTATGTTTATCTCCTCGATATCCTTTCGGGCGAGAAGCGGCGTCAGGAACGAATATTCCGCCATTTCAACGTAAAGACGGTCTGCGGCTTCGGCGAGATTCATGTGCGGGACGTAGTAATTGTGGTCCTTCATGTACTGCTTGATGAGCTGGCGCATTGCGTCTTTCAGGTCGGAATCAAACAGCTTGTTGCCGCAGGCTTTGGACATATAGGACTGCGTTTCCCGGAGAAGCGCTTCAAATCCTATCATTATTTTCGCGACTTCCTTGACGTTTCCGGAATCCGCAACGACTATCTCGCCCTTTTCATGCTTGGCAGGCTTTTTTACGAGATTTCTGAACGGATTGTTCATGGTTCAGACCTCCTTTGTGACAAGCTCCGCGAGGGATTTTATCGTAGTATTGTAGGTGCGGTCGTCCACCGGCTTTGTCAGCAGGGTTCCCTGATTAAGGTACTCGGCGGCTTTCGGGCAGTAGGGTATCGTGCCGGAGATTCGCCCGAGCGCGTTTTTCATTGCGGCTTCGTCCTGCTTTATCGTGGAATTCAGCGACATGAGCCGGATAAAATCACGGTAATTGTACTGCTCCGACTGGAGGATAGGCTCCTGCGAACCGTCGAATACAAGCCCGCTGGTGTCGCAGGTGAGAAGCTCCACAACGTGCGTGGCGTTGATTACCGCCTTGGCAGTGAGCTTACTGTTCACGATGTCAGAGGTGCAGTCCACGATTATCTGCGCGCCCATCTGCTGGCGGAGCTGAATGAACAGGTCGTCCATTCTGTCCGGAGATACGACCGCGTAGGAATTGCTGTTCTCGCGGATATTGTAGGACAGTATCCCGATTTTGTCAGTCGCCATGAATATATTTTTGAGAATCACGTCACGGTCGAAATCCACGGCGGAAAGCGCCTTTCCGAGCGAACCGCTGAACTTGCTCTCAAACGGCACTGCAATGGGCAGAAGCGGCTTTATGGTGCTTGTTCCGACTATCACGACATTGCTCCCCCTTGAAGCAATGCAACGTGCCAGCGAAAGCGCAGTCGTGGTTTTGTAGCTCCCCGGACTGCCATATACTGCGATGATGCTGTTATCCATTGCTTTCCTCGCTTTCTGACGTGGGTTCGGGGGTTTCTTCGGGTTCAGAGGTGCCGTCAGTTTCCGCCGTGGATATTTCTCCGGTGAGAAGCTCAAGCTGGGCTTTCAGGCATTCCGCCTTTAATTTCTCGTCGCCTCTGGTGACGAAAACCGCATGGAGCGAGGTGTTCTCGCATTCCGCAAGCCGTAGAGCCTGCGCCCTGTCCTGTAAAATTATCGTCACGGTAGCGTAAAGGGACTGGCCGCCGCTGTCCTCATCGTCTGCGTTGACCTCACCGTCGCGGTAGGTGTCATCGGAGCCTTTATCCGAGGTGGTCGCAAGCACCTCCACATACTGGAGTTCCTCGTAGATCTGCGCCTTGTTGTCCTCGTCAACGGAAACGATCTGGATAATATCACCCTGCTGGAGCTTTCCGGAAAGTCCGTTCGCAAGCGACCTCACGGTGACTGACATTGCGGTTTCGTTCGGCTTGAGCTGACGGAGCAGACTGTCCGAGGTGTCTATGGAATCCGACAGTTTCTTGTCCGTAAAGCTGTCCCCGGCGAACATTGCGGAAACTGTATACTTCCCGATTATCTGCCTAGGGTCGTTCTGCATATCTGCCGGGAGGTTCAGTGTGCCGACCTCAACGGCTTCCAGCATTGCGCCGGTTATCTGAACGCCCTGCGGAATGTCCTGTTTGAGCCGGATTATCTTAGTTTTGCTTGAAAGTATAGAATTGAAAAGCGGCGAAATGCCAAAGCACAGCCCTATCGCCGCGGCGATCAGGATTATGCCGATAAGAGTACGGTTTTTCAGCATTGAAATGCCTCCATAATTAAGATTGCCACCATACCTGAGCCGCATAAAAACGGCGCAAGCGGCAGTCGTTTCTGATGTGTGATTTTTCCCGCGAGGACGGCGGCGGTCAGCGCGGCGGCAAGGGCGCAGTAAGCCGTGAACGCTCCCAGCGTCCAGCCGAAAGCCGCGCAGAGCTTTACATCTCCCATGCCGAATCCGTTCGTTATAATGCTGACCGCCGCCAGCGGGATAAGCAGTCCGAACAGTCCCAGAATGCGCTCCGGAAACGGAACTGTGCTGACGAACGGACTTGCGAGAATAAGCACCACCGGGGCGCAGTTGGATATCTCACGCCGCTGTATGTCCTGCCGGGATATCCCGAAAAAGTAAACGCACAGCAGTGTGAATATCGTCAGCTCTGTTCCCACGGCGATTTGTAGACGTACCGAAAATTCTGCTGTGTGTGCCGGAATTTTATCATATTTCCGATCTGCGTTACAACGGAAATTCGGGTGTATGGGTCTTTGCGGACCGCCATAATGCTTCCGGAAGCGCCTGTCATTATGCAGACGATGAGCGCGAGAAGCTGTCCGGAAAAGATGAGCAGGAGCGCCCCCAGCACTGCGGAAGCCGCGCCGCCTATAAAGAACTGGTGAAGCTCGCGGCTCCCGAATCCGGGGAAATACTCCTGCTCCATTGTAAGTCCGTAGGGTATGATGATTTTGTCGTCCATGCGGTTCTCCTTAGTAACCAGAGCCGAAATAAAATATCAGCAGTTCTTTCAGCGGGAAAATGAGCTGTGCTATCACCAGCATTACCAGTGAATTTTTAATGCGCCTGCTATAACGCCCGGATTCTTCTTCCTCATGCGTCAGCCGGACGGCGCAGAAGATTATCCGCATGAGAAGCCCGGCGGATATGATACCCTGCATACATACGCTCAGCGTGTTTATCGTGTCCATATCCCACCTACTTTGCAATGATGTTCTTCGCCATTGAAGCGATGTGTACCGTCTGTGAAACGGTCGTGCCTATCCTGCCGTCGCCGGTGGTGGGTACAAGGAATTCACGCAGTATCTTGGGCATGGAAATTGCGGCGATCATGCAGGCGATTCCCCAGAAGATATTTGAAGCGGAAATGATGGTAGCGTTCAGCATAAGCGACAGCCCGATCTTGCAGAGCATTATCTGCACAATAGTGGTCACGAACGCCTTTACGAACTGGTTTATGTACGCCCGGAAAACTCCCTTGTCGTTGTCCAGAAGCCCCACGCAGGCAAGCGGAACGCCTATCTGCATTACCATCATCTCAATGCCCCTCGCCATGAACGAGAAGTAAAGTATCAGCCAGCAGATAACGAAGATAAGCCCGGCAATCGCCGGAACTATTCCCATGCTGGTTATCGCAGTGACCCACTCGGTGGTCATGTCCGTGCCGCCGTTTATCTGGGAAATTATCGTGTTTGTTATCTCGCGGCAGATATCGACGAAAAGGCCGTACAGCCATTGAAATATCAGCGCAGTTCCGACCGCGCGGACGAAATTCGTGAGAAGCAGAAACGGGTCTGCATCCGGGTCGCCGTCAGTCCAGATGACGTAGATATCAAAGGCTTTCTTTAGAAATTTGAGGATTATCAGGCTTATCCCGAAGCCGTATGAAACCGGCATGAGCAGGCTGAAAAACTCAACTCCCGAAACAGTCGTGAGGTACTGCCCGCAGTCAAATACCGTGGTGTAAAGCTCGCCAACCATTTCGGAGCTGAAAAACAGCGTCACTATTCCTCCGAGCAGAGCCACGATCAGCGAAATAATTATAAAAGTCATGCTTCACCTCCGGACCGCCGAAACGGAGCGCGGCAGGAAACCGCGCCCCAGCGGTGGGCAGAACGATCCATCAGCCTGCGGCGTCGAAAAGCTCGGTGACTTCGGTGTTCACTCTGGGCATGATTACGTTGTTGAAAAGAGCGACAAGTCCAGCCATGAGCAGAGCGCCGATAACAACGGCGATGATGATTTTTACCGCCGTGTCAACGTAGCCCTCGCCGGTGGTGTCGAGCGCCTTTGCCCTGAGTGCGAGAGACTTCTCCCTTGCCGCCTCGCGGAGAGTGAGAGCCTTGAAAGTGAGCTTGTTTCTGATGTTCTTCATTGTGTTTCCTCCTGTTGTCAAAACATTTCGTTTGTGTAATCTTCGTCCTGTTCGGACGGTTCGCTGTCGCGCTGGGAAGCGCTGTTCTGAAGCTCCGCGAGCTTCTGCTGATATGCGACGATAACCACGTTGGAAAGCTCGGCGCGGAGTTCCTTGCTGAGAGGGAACGCGGTATCGAAATACTTTGTGTTCCCCTCGGCGTCAACGCCTTTCTGGCTCGGCATATTGACAAAAATGCCCTTGGAGCCGTTCATCACGCTGATGTTACGAACTACAAAGGCATTGTCGAGAGTTATGCTTGCCGTAGCAAGGCGGTTGTTCTGTCCGGCTGTTATGCGGACAGACTTGGGATCGCAGGTTATTTTCATGTTGCTGACCTCCGTTTATCTGTATCGTTGAGGGAACAGTTTTCAGTCCGGAGGCTGTCCCGATGTGTATTCCATGCGGTTCTCCTTTACTGGTAGTAGCCGACAAGCACGTTTATGAGCGCCGAAGCGACTACCGCCACTACGACTGATACAGCCGCGACTATCATGCGCTGTTTCCATTTCTTTTGATCCATTTCCTCGGCGGCGCCGTGGCGCACCGCAAAGTACACGATGCAGGCTGTGCCGACCAGCGGAGCAACTACCAGCAGTATGTTAGAAATGTCGTTCAGCAGAGCTTTGGTGCCTGTCACCGCCTTTGAAGCGGCAAGTCCGCCCTCGGCGTTTGCCGCGACGGAAATCACCGCGGACATTACTGCCGCAGTGAGCGCCGCGGCGGTATTTTTGAGCTTCTTCATCTGAGTTTCGCCTCCCTTCTGAAGTATGGTGGTTTATTGTCAAGCACTGACTCGGAGCGCCTTGGGACTGCCGCCGCAGATTGTGCGGAGCTTTCCCTTAAAATCTCCTCCCAGGGCTTCCACAAAAGCTGTTCAGTGGACTTGCCGCCGCGCTCCGGACGGGCATTCTCGTCAAGCTCGATAAGCTTTGTATTATGCGCCTTGCTTCCCATGCCGAGCATGATATTGAATGTCCACTGTGAAATATCCGGCGAGTACATGACCGCCGGAGGGTCAGGCGACAGCACTATCTGATACGGGCGCTTGATTTTGGCAACCTCGTCCGGGTTGAGCAGACTGCGCTCCGAAAGCTGGATATTTGTAGAGCTGGACGGCGCGGAATATTTCTGCGTTGAGCCTCCGAGAGAATATGTAGTCGTGGTGTATTTTCCCATGTTCTTGGATATCTCCTCGTTCGTGGAATTGTCCTGCGAGTGGAGATATATCCAGTAGTGGCAGTTGCCCTGGATTATCTTTGCGACCTCCTGTCCGTACACATCAATAAGCTGGTTGAAGTCCTGAATGAACAGGTTCCAGCGCACTCCGTAGCCGCCGGCGACCGTCATTTTCGTCTGGAATTTGTCGATAGCCGCAAAGTTTCCGAACTCATCGAGGATATAATTCACGCGGTGAGGGAGCCGGTTTCCGCATTTTTTGGCGTAGGTCACGAGCAGTTCGTACTGCTGTGAAACCAGCAGGGTGACTATGGGGTAGTAGGTGGTTTTCTGGTCGGGCAGAATGAAAAACAGCGCTTGCTTAGGCTTCGAACCAACGTCTGCAAGCGAGAGTTCGGACTCCCTTGTCATGTTGTAGATATCGTTCGTGATGAACAGCCGCAGGGTCGTCAGAGCCGCCGTATAGAACGAACCGCCCATCTTATCCGGTGCCAGCTTTGCAATAGCCATGAGCTTTTTCGCCGGGTGGGAATCGGGCAGTTTATCCATATATGCGTCAATGGGAAGCACCTTGTTCACGGTCTTGCACATATTCGCAATGAAGTTATACACATTCGTGAGGTTCTGGAACTCCGGGTGGTTCTGATTATCGTAGACCACGCACATTACAGCCGCGGCAATTACTGAACATTCGCCGTTGGTCCAGATAGGCTCGGAATGGTCGTTCTTCTCGACCAGAAAGGTTACGAATTCCCAGACGCAGTTTTGTGCGTCATCGATTCTGTTCTCGTTCACGGCGTTGATTATAGACTGAAGCGGATTGTATCGGTCGGACTTTTTCGGCGTATTGAAATCGATAACGTGGACTTTGTAACCAAGCGTTTCAAGAAAGCTGTGCGTATAATGATACAGTTCTCCTTTGGGGTCGTTTGCGACAATGCCCTCTCCGGCAAGCGCAAGAGCGCATATCGACTGCAATACCAGACATCGTGACTTACCACAGCGCGTTGCGCCGATAGTCAGCGTGTGGTAATCGTCCGTTATGCAGGGCAGGCGCTCCGTTCCGCGGGATATTTCTCTTGCAAGGACTATACCGGCGCTGTGCGTGAGCGTCTTGTCTGCTTTTGGCGTATTGAATGCTTCTCCGTTTTCGATGGCTCTGTATCGGTTTTCGCCGATTGAAACCAGCCGGGAAATAAGCGGGTCGGATTTGGAAATGCTGATATAGTCAAACGCCCTGCGCTTTATCTTATTCGACATGAACCATGCCGTTCCGTGCTGTCCCTGACCGCTTGGAACCGGAACAGAGATGTTGTCCGTGACCTTGTATGTATCGGTCTGATACGTCCGTTCGGCGCAGACAAAATACACCACGCAGAGCAGTACTACCAGAGCCTCCAGCAGAAGATACAGCTTTCTCGGCTTTTCTCCGCCGAATACGCCGGAAATGGTTGTTGAGAAATCCGTCAAATCTGTTGAAATGCTTCCGGTCGTAAGGACATCGTTCAGAACGCTGGCAAACAGCAGTGCGGTTATGCTCCCAACCACAAAAATGAAAATGCAGACAGGTATTCGGTATGATATTTTCTTACTCAATCAGCGCCTCCTTTCAAAGCCGTATGCCCTTTAAGGAATACAGCGAAACCGCGTCCAGCCGCCATTCATAAATAACAGCGCCGCCGTACATCTGACTGTAACCGGCGGCGGGATCATATTCATTCTGGCAGGAAACGGCGAGTATCAGCGCCAGAACGGCGGCTGACAGGAATTTCAGTTCTTCCATTACATACTCCATTGGTCGTCCGAAACAAGCCCATGTTCTTCGAGTGAAGCGTGATGTTCTATCTCGGTTTTGACCTGCGTGGACTGGCTCTGCACCTGCTCTCTGTCGCCGTTCACAAGCCCGGAACGGAACAGCTTTGTTTCCGATTCGGACAGCCCCTCAACCTTTCGAATGGCGGCGGTGAGCATATCCAGAACTATCGGCGGCGAGTTTATCCGGAATCTGCCATTCTGGTCGGCGGATATATTCGCAAGATAATCTGCCGTTTCCGGTGTGAGTAACTGCTGATTTGCCAGGCGGTACTCGTTTGCAAGAACAGCCTTACAGCGCTCGATTCCGTATTCTTCGGCGGCTCTGGATATCAGCTCGGAGAACTTTTCTGGGTCGTCCGTGATTTCTGGCAGATTATCCGAAATGAACCTTGCACATTCCGCCGTGTATTTGTCGCTTATTTCGTAGAAACGCTCGCTCTGCTGTTTCAGGAATGATACGGCGTTATTTGCGATAAGCCCCTCCTGCGAAAGCACCGCGGACTGCTCATAATCCTTTGAAATATGGAGATGTCCATTTACGCGCTGGAGCAGGTCTGCCGCGCCTTTTCCGGCTGGTTCGAGGTCGCGGCGGCTGGTGGTGTACTCAACGCCGAGCATGATATTTGTGCTTGACGGATATCTTCCGCAGCGTTTATAGAACTCCGAAACCGCTTCCAGAAGCGAAAGTCCGGAGGACATAGGCTCTGTGGCGGCATAGCCATTTTCTGCGTCTAAGCTGGTTACATAGAAATTAAAATCGCAGTATTTTCCGTGAGTGGTCATTCATAAATTCTCCTTTAGATATAAAAAGGCACAGCATAATTTAATTACGCTGTGCTTTAGTTGTTTGTTTTTTAACTGTCTCACCATGGGGCAAATACGACATCATTGTCCCCATTCATTTTCGTCATAGGATTCTGTTTCCATGCCACTTGCATTAAGAAGTTCCATATGTTTAAGTTCCTGTTCACAGAACAACTTCAGATGACTAATATCATCATGTGCAATGCTGAATATCATTTCAAAATCCACTTCGCCATATGAATGAGCAACTATATTCCTTAGCCCACGAATTTGCCGCCAGGGCATTTCAGTAGTACTTTGTCTGTATTCATCAGAAAGTTTTCCAGCAAGCTCTCCAATCTGAAGAATGCTGAGAGATACGGATTTTCGATAATCTATATCATTGATGAATGTATCCAGATTATCCCCGAACCGTAACATTGTTGTTTGTATTTCATTACAATACGATAAGATGTGCTCAAGGATTGACTTATTGCTTTTTGCCATAAATCTGAATACCGTCCTTTCTTGCATTCATCAATAGCTGCTTGGAGCTAACTGAAGCGTAACTTGCCGTTAATGCTCGTTCCGAAACAATGTCAACTGGCTTGTTAAAGGCGTCCTCCATATCGGAATAAACACCACCCAGTGCAAACATTCCAATAAGATTCTGATACGATATCAGCAAGTCAACATCGCTTTTTTCCGTAGCTTCACCCCGGGCATAGGAACCGAACAGCCATACCTTATCAATTCCGTATTTTTCAGCTATCGGCTTTACCGCAGCAGTTATCTCATCGATCGTATAGATTTTACCCATAACAACACCACCTTTCTAATTACAGTATATCATATTCAAAAAGAAAAATCAAGGCTTTGTCGGTGCGATGTGCCAGTCGTCATAAACGTTGCCGTTAATGAATATCTGGTCTGTGAGCCTTACCGAAAGCTGACCAGCCGGACACCACACGTCGAAAACCTCGACATAGACGGTGTAGTTTTTCCTGTCCGGGAACCAAATCGGCGTGAAATGCACCCGGTCATTGTAGGTCGAATATTTATTCTTCTTGAAAACAAAACTGCCGCCCGATTTTTCAAGCAGGCGGTTGTAAAGTGTGGTGCTGTGACGGTTGTAGTTGAACTCTGGGAACAGCACGTTTGCGGTCTGGCTTCCGGTGCAGTACTGCGTATCTCCGGAGAGGTGGGCGTCAACGCTTATCTGTATTCCATAGCCGGATTTCATGGTGTATTTTCCGCTGGATTCGCTGTACGCTGCGGTTTTGCAGTAATCCGACGGGGATATCGCGACTTCCGCCGACATGGATACTGAGTAGGTCACTTTTTCAAGCTGGATATCCGAGGTCGAGATATACACGGCTCCGGTATAAAAAGAACCTATCGTTTTTGAGGCGGTTTCGCTTGGGTAATATCGGTTATCTACGCCCCATTTGTATAAAGTCACGTCTTGGTTTTCAGTTTCTGCGCCCCAGTACGGCGTTTGGCTGGAGGGGTCAGTCATGCCGCCGGTTATGATTTTCACTCTGCGCCTGTCGTAATCGGAATCCTGCGACCAGCCTGCGCCTATCGACCAGGTGTACCAGCTCAGTTCCTGAACGCTGTCGCCGGAAACATATCCGGAAATACGCTCCTGCACGGAGGACTGCGAATATACTTTCTGCCATGACGGTTTGGTATCCGAAACCAGCGGGTCCGGCGGCGTGGATTCCTTGACCTTTGCGATATCCGCATTGATGGTCAGCTTGTCGCACTGGTTTCCGTCTTCATCAAGAAGAAGCAGGGTGTCGCGCTTGGATTCCAGCGTAATTACAACGGACTGCTCGCGGCTCGGGGTATGCCACTTTATCCAGCCCATTGTTTCTTCGCCGCCGGCCGGGCAGGTTATCTCAACCGTGCCGGATTTCAAGGTAGAGCCGGACGTGGATCTGATTTTGTATCCGACCGTTCCCTTGAACGAACTGCCGAGGTTGATTTCATCGCCGTGCTTGTATGAGCCGAGCAGTTTATACGGCGAAACATACGGCATATTCCCGTCATCGTCCGGAACATTCACAGGATTGTCAACGAAAATCTTTATGCGGTCGTCCTCATCGGCGTGAACGGTTTCAAGCTCGGTGGAGGTGTAAGCATAGGTGTAGGAAACGCCGGACTGGCTTCCTGTCACTTTGATAAGCTCCTTATTTTCCTCTTTGAGCTGTTCGTACATTCTCGGAGTATCGCCGCCGCTGTCAAAAATGCTGAAAGAAGATTTCCCGATGAACGGCGTATCACCGATATTCACCGCATAGAAAGATGTGTATACGTCTGTGTCGGTGTGGTATTCCGCGGCGGCGGTGCTTTCCTCTACCTCGTCATCGTTATCATCGCTGTTTCCGGTGAGAACGCCTATTCCCATACATCGGATAATGCAGGTGTCGCTGTTGTAGTTGGAATTTCCGTTGTAGTAGTCGCTTGTGGAAGGCGAATACACTGAAATTCCAAGGTCCTTGTTTTCAAGAAAGGCAGAGCGCGGCAGGTTGGAGTGAGTCAGCGGTCCGAGAAGCGCACGGAGATTATTCGTACTGTTCCATGCGGAAGAAAAATAATTCTTCATGTACTTGTTCAGCAGACCGCATTCCGTTGCACTCATCGCCCAGTTCTGTCCGTTGTATCTGAAATAGGCTACCGGCTCAAAGGCAATTTTGTATTTACCTTTGACGATATCGTCATACTTCAGCCCAGACATAAGGTCGCAGAGGTTTTTCAGGAAGTTTTCTTCACTCAGCAGAGCCTTTATTTCTTCAAGGTGTGAGCTGTTGTTGATTGAGATGATATCAATGCTGGAGAGGGCTTCAACATACTGAACCCTGTAACCGTCACCGTGGGTTGAGCGTGAAAGAACAGCGCTATTGAATCGTGTAACATCGTTCGTGCTTAAGCTATTGTATGTGTTTCCGACATAGTTCAGCCAAGTAGTTTTAGGAATCAATTCAGAACCATCTGCAAAGTAGTAAATATTTGATACTGCGGATATATTACTGTTCCCTGAAATATCAATGGTATTGAATACTTTTCTGTTAGATTCAGCGTCATATACTGTGACTCTCAAACCCTCGGTATCATTAAGTGATGTCCCACTGTCGGTATGAACACCCCAGTAGTTATTTGCTGTTCCGCTTGAAAAGCCCGTTCCATCGGCATTGCCAAGATTCAAATCAGCAAATACATTGGTTGAACAGAATACGCAGGATAATATCACAGCGGTGATTCTTGTTAAATGTTTTTTGAACTTCATCTATTACCTTTCTCCAAAAAGAAAGGTGCGACACGATGTCGCACCTAGCATATTCAGATTAGTGAAGCACCTGCTGACCGGATCCTATTTCTCCGTAATTATCAGGGAACTCCTGCATATTCACGTTTCCGGAATTACCGGGAATCCATGCGTCAAATACGCTGTTGAACTGGTATTCCTGCCCGGTGCTGTCCGTGAATTTATCTCCGTTTTGTGGATTAGCCGGGAAGCCGTTTTCGTCCGTTTCGATTTCCGTTGGTTCGGTCTGCTTAGGCTTTGTGGTCGTGGTAGAAGCTGTGGTGTACTGCGGCTCTGCCGTTACTTTCGGCAGATCAGTGCGGACTGTCTGCGCCGGAGTGGCGGCTTTGCTGGTGGATACAGTCACCGCTGACTTAGTCGTGGTGGATTTTGTAGTTTCGGGAGTGGAACTGGTCGTCGCTTCTGTTTCTGATTCTGCCGGAGCTTCCGCAGTGGTATCTGAACTGTCACTGAAAATCTGGACCTTGTATTCATTCTCGCCGGCTTCGTAAGTTCCACCGATAAGGTCGTAATCTATATCCGGCTTTCTGTCTGAACAGCCGGTCACTGCGGCGAGAATCGAAATGAGCATTGCCGCTGAAATAGTTCTGAGTGCGTTAGTATTTAAGCGTGTCATATTTGAACCTCCTATTAGGGTATGCAATCTTCCTGAGTATATATTACCATAAAAGAAAGCAGTTGTCAATTAGTTTATCGCTAAAACTATTCACAAACCTGCTTTTCGTTTTTTGTCATTTTTGCTGAATGGTGAAAAAAATCAAAGTGCGACACCGTGTCGCACCTGTCACATCTCGGCAGTATTTTCCTTATCCTGCTTTTTCAGCAGGAGTTCGCGAATCTGTTCCTTGCTGAGGTCGCCGCGCCCGAAAACCTGATTTGAAGCGTCATGCAGTCTGTCACGGCTGGAATCGGAGAATTGTCCGAGCAGTTTCCCGACAGAGGATATCAGCTGAACTGTGCATTGCCTCTGCCATTCTGAATGGCGGTTTGTACTGGTGGAATTTCGTTCGGGCGGATTTTTCGTTTTTTCCTTAATTGCCCTGAGAATTGCGGAAAGTATCGTGTTTCCAACTCCGGCTTCGATTTCATCGACCACCTTTCCCATATACGCCGCCATCTGGAGCTTTCCGTAACTGCTGTCATCGCTGTGGAGCATTTCATTGTAGACCCGGCGGCAGTCCAGTATTTCATCGTACAGACTGCGGAATTCCGGAATGCTGTCTATCATGAAATGCGTCAGCGAATTCAGCTCCTGCTTGACTGGTTTCGGCATGAGCTTATAAACCGCCTGTCCTTTCGGCGGGAGCATATCACGAATAGCTGTGAGCTTCTGAAAAATCGCTTCCGTAAAATCGTCATGCAGTGTACCCGAAAGCGCACCAGCGGCATTGTGTCCGACCTGCTGGCGAAGCTCTTTTATCAGGCTGTCCTCCTTATTGTGGAGTTCAACAAACTGGTCGTGATATGTGCTTTTGATAACATCTATCCGTATCTGGTCGCAAATCACCGGATCGACCTTGTTTATAAGAATCTCCTGCGCCTTGTCCCACCATATAATATGAACGTGCGGCTGTCCCTCCTTTAGGTGAACCGCCGCAAGGTACTCGATATTTTCCTGCTTCATTTTCATATTTCTTGAGATATCGCAGATATGGAATTTCACCCATTCCTCCCAGTCGATGAGCGTCCGCAGTCCGGCTTCCTCTGCGCTTTCCGGAGTGAACGAAAAAATGCTGTGGAATACATTGCGGTGAGAAGTTGAGATTTTCCGGACATAATTCTGCATTTCGGAGGTGCTGTAACTATCCGAAAATTTGCCGTTAATATATCCGAAAAGTCCGTTGTCAGACTGCCTGGCGGCGTGTTTACGTTCACCCATGTACTTCACAAGATTGGTTTCGTGCGAAGGTTTGAGAACGTGCTCTCGCTCGCCGATGTACTTAACATAATGAGCGTTCCGGGAAGCCGTAAATTTGCGACCATTGCTTCCAACGTGCTGTTGTTTGTAGATTATTTTAGGCATGGGGTTCACCACCTTTCTGTGGGAGCACCGTTATTTGTCGTTTGGCGTATCAAGCTCGGCGGACAGCCATTCGTGGGCTTCCCGCAGATATTCCTCGTCAGATTTTGGCTTGGTTTTAGTTATTCGGCAGGACTGCCGCAGGGCGTTGGCAAGTATCTCTTCCGGAGTTGCACTGTCGATATAATTTTCAGCAAGCACGGAAACACAGCACTGCAATGCGGCGGCAGACGTTCTTGTTGAAACAGCCTGCATGGCTATGAGCCTGTCCATGTACTGCTTCATTACTATCGGCATTACCGTCTGGATTTCTTCACGGATAAACCTGCGTATCGTTTCCTGTTCTTCGGTGAACATGGTTAGAGATAATCCACGTTCAAGAAGATATCTGATTGCTTGTGCCACCGTTATATTTTTGCCTGACGCAAATTTCTGAAGCTCGTCAAGCATTCCAGCACTCAGACATACTGAGCGCTTTATGTTCTGTGACATTTTGACCTCCTGTTTTCAAAAATTGTCATTTAGTAGGAGATGAATTATAGAACCTCGTTATAATGGGCAGGAACCCCGTGCAACGCCTTTGGCGGTGCGATGTGCAGTAGCGGGGGAACCCCGCTATTCCTGCCGTACAAAGTACGGAGTGAAAATTTCCGAAAAAAGAATGCTTGCAGGTGCGACACGATGTCGCAGTCGAAGCTGAACTGCGCGGATTCCATGCCGCGTTTGTGCTTACAATTCACATTCAAATTCGTCCTGTTCACAGTCCGGGGGTGGAATGCTCTGGAATTCCGTGGGAGCGAGGAATTCACGGACCGTAACGCCGCGGCTCTCCAAAACCCGGAAAAGCTGGAGTGCTTCGTTCCAGTCCTTATTTTTGACGGGGGAGCAGAACATCACCGATAATTCTCTGTCCGGGAAATCCTCGAAAATCCGAACGCTGGAAGCTTCCGCACCGTCTTGCCCGGCTTGGTCGCTGTCATAGCAAAACCACACGGATTTTATTTCCGTGTGGTTCGCGAGGTATCTTTTTATGCTCTCATAGTTTCCGCTGCCGTTCACGCTGAGCCGATGGTCGGCTGTCCAGTCTTTTCCGAGGAGCTTTGTAAAAGTGGCGTGCGACATTGCGTCAATGGGGCTTTCAAACAGCCGGAGAACATCGTTATGACCCACCGTTGCGAATGTGCAGGACTTGTCGCCGCCAGGAGCTTCACCGCGGAATTTCACGTCAGTCGAACCCCGGAGCGCGCAGGAGCGTATCATTCCGTTTTCGTCACGCCCGAAAAACAGGCAGTTGTGATGAACGGAGTCCTCGGCAATCATCTTTTGCTGAATCATTGCTTTCACGATTTCCGGATCGATCCCTCTTGTCTTTATGAGGTATGCCATGACTCGCTTGGGTGAAATATCGTGTTCCGGCGGCGAGAATTCGCGCGGTTTCTCCGGCTCCGGCAGGGCAGTCCGGCGAGGAATATTCACCTGCTCGGAAACTCCATTCACGACATAGCGAGCGATGAAATCAAGCGCCTGCTCCGTGGAACAGCATAGCTTGTCCTTTACGAGGTCGATAGGAAATCCGTGCTGTCCGTCCGAAAAGCGGTACCAGCCATTTCCTTCGCGGTAAATACACAGTCCCTGTTCGCCTTTTATCTTCCAGCTTTTGCGGTCGCTTTCCCTTTCGTTTATCTCCATTCCGAGAGCCTTGGCAACGTCCAGGCAGGGAGCGTTAGTCAGGCGGTAGTAATCGTCACGGGAGTATTTATACTGCGGCATAGGTTTCCTTTCTGAAGGTGCGGCATGGTGCCGCGCTTTTACATCTCCGGCTGTTCGTCATATTCCTCGGAAATATCATCGCGGGCTTCTCTTGCCCACATCGGAATGTGTTCTTCACGCATTGCGCCAAGGAAGCAGTCGCTTGTGATGGAGGCTTCCACGCGGTCGTACAGAAATACGCCGTTTACCGCGCCGCCGTATTCTTTGGGGTCACAGCCCGGTCCGGACTGCGCAAGAAACAGCTGTTCTTCGGGAGTGAAGTTCCGCGAACTGAAATATTCCGGACGGATTATCATAATCCTGCCCGTATAGTCTGAAGCAACATTGTCAACGTACACATCGCCGAACGTATCGGAATTAAAATGTTCCTTGAGGTCGTCATCGCGTTCGCTTATGTATCCCTGAAACTCCTCGTCATCGCCGAAACCGAAATCCTCGCGGTACTGCGACGCCATTTCAGTAATCACTTTCTTTACATCTGCGGAATTTACATCAAATCCGTTTTCGCTGAGCAGGTCTGCAAAATGGCTCTCGACATTCTGCTGTTCGACCATATCCCAGATTCCGTTACATTCCTCGCCAGTCAGCTCAAACTGCATATCCTCGCCGTTTACGGTTCGGATAATCGAGCCAATTTTCGGAGTAAATTCTTCAAAACGGGTGTGCTGGTTTACGTCAGAAAGCGCTCTGGAGAACAGGTCGCGGTATGCTGAAACAAGATTATTCTGCGAATCGTTTGAGGTGAAATAATGTCCCCATACCATGGAGATTCCGCCGTTGTGGTCGGCGTTGTACCAAGTCACATAACAGCCCGGCATTTTATTGTTCTGCCCGAGGACAAATTCAGAATTGGGAGTCTGGAGCCTCTGAACAATGCGGTAGCCCTCGATTTCCTGTTTATTCCTCTCACGGAAAGCGGACCTTAATTCTTCCGTCACGGCGTTAAGAAGAACCGGGTGAGCCGTTCCGAGCGTCCTGTCTGCTGTTTTCCGGATTTCCTCGGCATTGGGATAGTCAGCAAGTAACTTCTGCGCCCATTCCTTGTTATCGGCGGTGAAACGCCCGTCATATTGCAGGCTGTCAATGCGGAGCGCAAGCATGAGCATTGCACGCTCAAAGCCGTATTTCCCGGCGGCTTCCGCAGTAACTTTTTTAACATCGAGGTAATTATTGTTGAAATTTTCGGCGATGGAATGGCTTATAAACGTTCCGCACTCATCGCACAGATTCATGCTTTCTCGGTACTGCTCAAGCTCGCCGTTTTCTTTTGCGTATTTAAGACTGCTTTTGTAGATATCCATTTTATTTTCCTTTCCGGAGGTGCGACACCGTGTCGCACCTGACCCTACATCTCCATGCCGAATTCTTCCTCGTCCTGCTCCGATTCAAAGTAGCAGACGGTCTTTTCGTGGTACGAATAAAGGTGAACGTCACCCGGCTCACATTCGAAACACTCGGCGATTTCCCTGCGAATGCTGTCAATATCAGTGTTGTGGCAGTAAATACAGCCGCCGCATATCTCGTTTGGAGAATCCGGCTTTTCGTCCGTTACGCACCACTCTGTACCAAGATTAAAAAACTCGCACTCAAAATTCCTGATATCCTGCTCTGAAAATCTGCTCTCCGGGTAAATTACGCGGTTGTATTCTCCCTGACAACAGCCGTGGATCTCCTTCCAGTCAAATTCTTCGCCTAAAACCAGACTGAGTGCCTTGCAGATTCCCCACATTTCATCGTATATTCGCGAGTAGGGATTGTAGCCGTCTGCTTTCGGGAAATTGTACGACTTTGCGGCGTCCTCCCAGTCGGTGAGCTGTTCTTCCGTGTACGGTTTATTGTCCTGCCGCGGTGAAACGTCATTTATGTATTCCGCGATGGAATCGTACTCGCCGCACCTGCTGTCCGCAATGTCCTGTGAAACATCGAAATAGTTCTGCAGCACCTCAAGAATGCTTTTGTAGTGCGGATCTACTGCGTATTTTCTTACCGGCTCATAAAGAAGAATGCTGTCCCACATTTCTGCGCTGTCCCAGAATGGGGAGGTCTGCTCGGACGGGCTTATCTGCCTTGCGTATAGTGCCATTTTATCCTCGCTTTCACAAAAAACAGGTGCGACACGATGTCGCACCCAATAACTAAAAAAGCCGACTGTATTTTCCGCAAGTCGGCTTTCAAAGCATATTCTTTTTTAATTCTGGACAAACTCAATCTTCAATGCCATGCCCATTGCAGAAGCCAGTCGTTTGAGCGTCCTGACAGACGGATTTCCGTTGCCATTTTCAAGTTTGCTGATATCGCCCTGTGAAATGCCAGTCCTTTCAGAAAGCTCTTTCTGAGTAATTCCACGCTGCTTCCTTGCGTCAATAAGTGCCTGGATTATTGCAAATTCAGGTTCGAGGGCGTCATATTCTTCTTTTATTTCAGGATCTTTAAGCTGTTCATTGAGGAAATCATTAAATTTAGTCATTATTATTCTCCTCTCTGCTGAGATAATCAGCACGGTAGCGCTTGGCACGTTCAATTTCTTCTTTTGGAGTTTTTTGAGTTTTCTTTATAAAACCGTTGGTAAGAATAGCCTTTCTTCCTACAACAAAGAAATACATCACTCGGGATATATCAGAACCCACCTTTGCCCTTAGCTCCATTATGCCCTCGCTTACGGATTTAGAATAAGGCTCTCTTAATTCATATCCGTTGTATTGAAGCATTTCAATTGTACGCAACATTTTGGTTCGCATTTTCTTATCAAGGCTTAGTAAAAAATCCTTTGCAGGTTCGGTTCCATCTTCTTTTTCGTAGAATAGAATCTCAAATTCGTCCACTATTATACCTCTTCGCAAGTATTGATATATGATATATCCTATATTTATTATACGCCATATAAATAAATTTGTCAATAGAGAAATCTGAAAAACAGCGCCCAATATAGAATTGATAGATTAAAACGACATCTCATAATCGCCGAAATCAATCGTTAACGACCGTTCTTCAAGCAAGTCAGCGTACTGAACCGCCGCGTCCAGGTGCGACACGATGTCGCACCCAAATTCGTCCGGGAGCCTTTCAGATTCCACGCCGGACTGCCCGATGATATAATAACTTATCTCAGCATGGACGGTATCGCCATGGCCGAAATCCCTGTCAAACTGACCGAGGATCCTAGGGAAACGCTGAATAAAACAAAATCGACCCGTTCAAACGAGCGAACTCACGGGTCTGATTTTGTTACGCTTCGCTTTATTCAGCGTATCCCTGCTCATCAAGCTCGTCAGCGCTCTCTACATACGCTCCGGTAACGTAAATCTCCGAACCCAGAGAAACAACGCTGAAAGTGTATGAGTGACTTTGTAAACCGAGTTTCTCTATAAGGTCTGAAAGTTCGGATTTTTCATCTTTAGGAATTTCGGTCGGCTCAGCAGCGCTGAATGCTTCGTTGATTTCGGCTTCTAGGCGGTCAGCTTCTTCACGTTTTGTCTGTAGCTTCTGCATCAGAAAAGACTTTATATTGTCAAAACCACGCTGGCTGAAAGAAATGTACTGTGACCCGCTGACGTTTACAAAACGAATAAACTGATAGCCTCCGGTATTCTTCAGGTAATTTAAATACACCTCGAAATACTCATCGTTGCTATATATAATAAAACCGCGGTCCTTGATTTCAGAATCGCGGTTTCCAAATAGTCCGGACACATCATTGTACTCATCATATTCGCAGTCAGAAACAGCTGCCGGAACGCCAGCACCATGAAATCTCATAAGCGAATACGCCGCGCCAAGCGGGATTTTGCTCATCTCGTTCAGCTTGAACTGCCTGCCTTTTTCGTGGCGTGTTATTGTGTCCCTGTCAAAGTCGATATCGTATGTAATTAAGCCATTCCGCTTATCGCGAGTATAATTATCATCACTGAGCTGATTATTTCTATCAAGGCTCATGAGTGCTTCGTAAGGGTTTTCATTGGAATACAGTGCTGTAAGGAATGACTTCAAGTTCATAGTCCAGTTGGAATAGCAGTGTTTCTCACCATGCTGTTTTATGCAGAATTCAATGCTCATAATCACATCTCCATTTCTTCGTTTTCGTCGTCGGAATAATCGCTCATGACCGCTTCATCATGCGGTTTGTCGGCAACCTCCAGTTCGGCGTTTATCTGAGCCTGGCGTTCCAGACCGGCGCGGAGCTGTTCCTCATACTGGAACGGCTTGCCGTACTGCTCCTTTGCGTTTGAAAGCTGCTTTTTTGCCTGCTCCAGCTCAGCATTAAGTCCGTGGATCTGCTCCGGAATGCGCTCGTACAGATTACACAGCCTTGTCACGCCGCCAAGCCCGCTCATTGAGTAATCGCAGGTGTAATGTCCGTTTGCCTTCAGCGACAGCGACACCAGAGCGCCCTGGTGCATCAGCACGATTTTGAAATCGTTCAGCTCGCCGACCGCCCTCGATTTGTACTCCTGATAATCGTCGGACATCATGTATTTTGTAACCAGCGCCGCCAGCTCGTCGCCGGCTTTGGAGCGCTCAACATAAGGCCTTCCGCCAAGCGTCATGCGGAAGTTATCTTCCGTTATCGGCGGCGCTGCGGAAATCAGCTCGATATCCTTTTTCGTCCACTCGATCATTTTTTCTTTTCGGGAAATCAAATCCGGATATCGCTTGCTGATATCGTATTCAAAAGAGCGCTGCTGCTGATAATAATTCGCATGCAATAATTTCAGACGGTTCACCTCGTTGTCCACCGTCATTTTCTCGGCTATCAGCGGATTGCCGGTCGTTGCGGCTTTCATTTCAGCGAACGTCAGCGCGGTGTCGTCAATGTCCTCACAGGTTCGCGCGGCTGGCTTTCCGGACATTATCTGCGAGATTATCTGCTGTTTCTTCTCAAGAATCTGCCAGCGGTAATTGTCAAATGTGCCTTTTGTGGAGTAGTACCCGATGTAGACCTCGGAATTTTCGTTGCCCTGGCGTATTCCGCGGCCGTTTCTCTGCTCGATGTCCGAGGGACGATATGGGGCGTCAAGGTGGTGCAGGGCAGAGAGCTTCCGCTGAATATTCACGCCGGTTCCGAGCTTTCCGGTCGAGCCGATAATGATTTTTATTTCGGCATTGTTGACCTTTTCGAACATGGCAAGGCGCTGTTTGTCGTTGGCAGCATCATGCACGAAAGCTATTTCATTTTCGGCAAATTCGCCCGACCTCACCAGCCTGTCCCGAAGCGCTTGGTATACCGAGAATGCGTCCTTTTTAGGCGTATTCGTGTCGCAGAAAACCGCCTGCGCTGTGCCGGGATTCGCCTTGTTTATCTCAATTATCTTTTCAGCGCAGAGAGCGACCTTTCCGCCGTCATATTCCTCGGCTTTCGGGTCGATAATTCGTGCGTCCAGCGCGACTTTGGTCATGTAGGTGCAGACGGCGAGCATATTATCCTCATCCGGCTGTACCATTTTTGCTTCGATCCTGCGTGCGCGCTCGATTCCCTCATCGGTCTGCAATTCCTGCTCCGGGGACTTTTCGCAGATTATCATCTCCGGCTTTCCGTTCTGGATCGCCGGCAGTTTGAGGTTCATATCCGCAGTTTTGGCGATATCGAACACCTCGCCGAACAGATTGCAAAGCTCGTTCAGATTGACGAAATTAGAAAATCTCGTCCGCGGACGGAATCCGTCACCGCTGGGCTTGACCTCGATAGACTGGGTAATCACGCCGAAAACGGAAGCCCAGTTGTCAAAGTATCCGATATTCATATCGTCCAGCGTCCGCTTTTGCAAAAGGTACTGCCACACAAACAGCTCGGTTATGGAATTGCTGATCGGCGTTCCCGTGGCGAAAACCACACCGCCGCCGTTATGAAGCCCCTGCAAATAGCGGCACTTCATCTCCATATCGAACGCCTTTTGAGAATTTGCATTCGCGTTCACGCCGGCGACGTTGTTCATCTTGGAGAAAACGGCGAGGTTCTTGTAGTTATGCGCTTCGTCCACAAACAGAAAATCACATCCGAGTTCCTCGAATGTAATGAAATCGTCTTTCTTGAATGCGGCGCGCATTTTCTCGATTTTCTTCTCGATCTGCTTGCGTTGGCGCTCCAGAGCCTTGACCGTGAAGCGCTCGCCCTTATCGGCTTTCGCCGCCTGTATCGCACTGGAGATTTCGGTCAGCTTCTCATCATACATCGCCTCCTGACGTTCAAGGGACAGCGGCATTTTTTCAAACTGCGACTGCGGAATGACAATCGCGTCGAAATTCCCGACGGATATCTTTGAGAGAAACCGCCGCCGCTGTGATTTTTCCATGTCTTTCGACGTGGCTACAAGTATTTTTGCTTCCGGGAAGAACCGCTGTAATTCCTCGCCGAACTGCGCCACGACTGCATTCGGCACGACATACATCGGCTTGGTGCAGGCTCCTATGGACTTGAGGTACATTCCCGCCGCACCCATTGCCGCCGTCTTGCCTGCGCCGACTTCGTGCGCCATCATGCAGGTTCCGGTTGCGGCAATTCTCGCAATAACATTTTTCTGGTGAGGACGCAGGGTAAGGTTCGGATTCATGCCGGGAATCGTGATATAATCGCCGTTGTAAGTCCTCGGCTTGATGTTGTTGAACAGCGCATTGAAGCGGTCCTCGATAATTTGAATCCGGTCTTTATCCGCCATTACCCAGTCGTGGAACGCCTGCTCGATTTTGTCCTGGCATTCACGCGCAAGAATGGTTTCCTTTGCGTTGAACACCCTTTCCGTTCTGCCGTCCGGAAGCTCCCGGTAATCATTCACGACTGCGCGCTTCTGGTTCAGAAGAAGCTCCGTCAGCTCGTATGCGTTGAGCCGTTTTGTGCCGTAGGTTTCAGTGGAAAGCACGTCAGACATTCCGCTTGAATTGGTCACTTTCCACTGGTTTATCTCCGGCGAATAATTAATGGTTATCTCCTTTGAATAGCCGTGCATATTGGGGCGGTGCCTCTGCCACTCCGGCGTCTGGAACGTTTCATACACGAAGTCCTGGAACATCTCCGGCTCGATGTAGATAGTTCCCACGCGGAAGCCGATATCTTCGATCCCTATTCTCGGCGGCTGATTGTCCAGAAGTGCGGCTACGTTGCGCTCATAATCCGGGTCGGTTTTGGCGGCTTCCTGAGCCAGAGCCAGCTTGGTGCGGACGTGTCCGGAGAGGTATTCCTCGGCGGTTTCCCAGCCGGAATATCTGCCGCCGGTGTTCTTCGCCGGATTGCAGTAGATATGCTCGCCAAGCTCCGAAATTACCGCGTCCTTGTCCTTTTCGCAGAGCTGAGAAATGTACTCCAGGTCTACCGTCTGCTTCAGATTTATCGAGAGGTGGAGCGCTTCGAGGGCGGTGTCAACGTGCGCCGGAACGCGGTCAACGTTTATCGTTCGCTGAGTGAATATATCCGCTTTGGTAAACCGCTGTTTCCCGTCCGGGAGTTCCTCGACATTTTCAATCGAGGTCAGCCGCGGCGCGCGGATATCGTCTGCAAATGCGCTGATATTTGTGCGCCCGTTAAGGTGTCCGTATTTCTTTATAAAACCGTCGTATGCGTTATTCAGGCGTCTTTGGAGTGCTTTCAACTCATCATCTGAACACCCTTTCTTCTGCGCGGCGGTCACTTCGTTCAGTCGGTCGAGTATGCCGCACATTGCTTTTATGCGCGGTTCGGAACTGCCTGTAAACGGCACTGCACTGCGGTTTTCCGCATAGTACAGCGAACCTCCGCTGACGTAATATGTGTACGGAGTCACGCCGTCCGGGATATCTCCGTATTCTTCTTTCGGTAATTCATCGTCTATGGTCGGCTCGGCGGAAAAATGTCCGTCAAGTCTGCCAATGGCTTCGGAAAGCCGTTCGGCGGTGTTACCGTCAGACTTTATCGTGCGTGTATTTCCGAATCTTCCGGACACGATTTCCGGAGTTCCAAGCACCATTTTGGGGTTCTGCCGGAAGTACCGATTTTCCTGAAATACGCTTGCTTCTCCGTAAACTCGCTCGGAACGCACCCAATCCAGATCTCGGTCATTCTCATGCTCAAATTCTAGCTTCTGAAAGAAAAGAATATCCGTAACTGTCTGCGTTCCGGCTGTGCGGAATGCGTCCTCCGGGAGCCTTACGCCGCCAAGGAAATCCGCTTTTCGGGACAGATCACGGCGGAACGAATCATCGTACTTGTCCATAGTTCCGGCAGAGGTGATGAGCGCCATTATTCCGCCGGGCTTCAGCTTGTCGATGGATTTTGCAAAGAAATAATCGTGGATAAGATATTCGTCATATTCCGGGTCGTAGGGCTTGAAATCCCCGAACGGCACGTTTCCGACAATTACATCGAATGTGCCGTTTTCGAACTTTGTACGCTCAAATCCACGGTTCTGTATTTTCGCTTCCGGGTAGAGTTCCTTGGCGATACGGGCGGTCAGGCTGTCGAGTTCAACGCCGTACAAACGGCTGTTCTCTGCCATTTCCGCCGGGAGATTCCCGAAGAAATTACCCGTTCCCATTGCCGGGTCGAGTATCTCGCCGCCGGTAAATCCCATGTTTTCAAGCGCCGTGTAAATGCTCTTTATGATATACGGCTCGGTGTAAAATGCGGTGAGCGTGCTTTCACGGGCGGCGGAATATTCCTTGTCCGTAAGCAGGTCTTTTAGCTCTGCGTATTCGCGGCTCCAGTTCTCTTTGGAGCTGTCGAATGCGTCTGCAATGCCGCCCCAGCCGCTGTAATGGGCAAGTATGTCCTGCTCCTCGGCGGTCGCATGGCGGTGTTCTGATTCGATTTGTTTCAGCGTTTTTATGGCTGTTACATTGGCGGTGTATTTTGCTTTCGGACCTGTGGGGTATGCGAAATTTTGGGGGAAGCGGTAGTTTTCCGGCGGCGGTTTCTGGGTTATATGAGCGCGGTCTGTTGTTTCGATTTCAGCTTCGACTGCGACACCGTGTCGCACCTCTGCCGGGTCGAAATACTGACGTTTGCCGTCTATTGGCTTGATGTATACCGAAACATCGGCGCTTTCTGCGGACATATCAATATACTTGCAGATATGCTCCAGCGCTTCTGAAATATCTATCGGGTTATCGAAATAATCCTCCTGCGAATCGTCATTGAATAGAACAGCGTCATTCTCCGGAGAGGCAAAGAAAGTTATGTGATTGATGGTTTCGCGGAAATTGTCTTTTCGCTCATGACCGTTATCGTCAATGCCGCCTAAATAAACATCTGAACGCTCCTCAATCTCAATGTAATCGAGATTTGCAAAGTCGATATCTAAATCGTATTTTTCGATTCTGCCAGACAGCTTTATAGGTGCGTCTTTGTGTCGCACCTCAAGCCCTTTTTCCTCGTCTGAAAGGGAAATCAAATCGTCAAAGGAAAGGAACTTGAGCGCAAGCTCGTTCATCTCGTCCAGGGAATTATACTGCTCCTCACGGGCAATATTGCCGCCGTATTCGGTCGTTATGCGGTACTGGACTAGGTCGGCGTAAACGCTGATTACCGCGTCGTTTTCCTCGTCAATGGTGTATGCCAGGTCAACGTGCGACGGGTCCTCTATTTCAGCCGCACTGCCGAATTCCTGCTCGAAATAGTCCTTGATGTACGCGGCGGCGCGGTTGAGCGATTCGTCCGGAAGCTCGTCCGCCTGAGGTTCTTCCATCGTGAACTCATTATCGCCGAAAAGAGTAAACTGTTCGGCAGGCTGTTCCAGCGCGATAATTTCGGTTGGATTGTTGTAACTCAGCCTGCCGTGCTGTTCCTGATTATATAAATACCCGAAAACCTCCGATGTGATTTTGTCAACAGAATCGGACGTCAGCGGTTCGCCGGAAGCGAAGAATTTTGTGATTTCCTCCTCCGGAAATCCAAGCACCGGATTGTGCCCGGTGTGCGCGGAAATCTCGCTTATCAGCTCGGAAACAGAATCCCGGCACATTGCACGGAACTGACCGTATCCGGAATCGACAGGGAGATTTTTACCTGCTTCCGCGGCTTCGCTCCAGTCGTTGAACTTCCACGGAATATCTATCGAACTGCGGTCGATTTTCTGGTATGATTCCTTGACGTGCGGCTTCGTGCGGACGCATTCTGCCGCATAAACAGCGAACATATCGGCATTCAGCCTGATTGGATAATCCAGACCGCAGGCGGCGGTTTCCTTACGAATGTAGTCCAGACGGTCATTGTACAGACAGTGCGGATATTCGTAGTGAATCGCGAACCGCTGAGCGTCAAAAAGCGTCACTCGGCGGCGCGTTTCTATGTCGGATTCGGTGATGTACTTCCCGCTGTTTACCGCACTGCGGACGGCTTCGGCGACTTTCTTCCAGTTAAACCTAATGACCTGCTTATTGCTGAGAACCAGCTCGATTCCTTTGCCGTCGTGGTTGCTGAAGCTTACTGGGTCGTCATTCCGGGAACTGCCGCCGATTCCGTATTCATTTTTCAGGAATTTCGCGAGTTCGTCTTTGCTGGGGGAGCTCTCGGAAACGTACTCGCTTATGCGGAATTTTCCGTTTGAAAAGCCGCTTCCGTGGATAATTTCATCTTCAAGAAGCTTCTTCGCGTAATCGCTGTCCTGGCTTATTTCCTCCGGAATATCCGTAAAAACAGAAATGGTATCTGATTCGTCGTCAGATACCATTTCGTCTAGTTCTTCGTCATCAGGCTCATCGAGATTTTCTGAATCTCCGTCAGATTCGCCCGGCTCCGGACTTCCGCCGCCAGCCAAGATACGCTCGTCCGCAGGGATTCCCACGCGGCTTCCTGCGCCGCCATGTCTATCTCCGTCCGCTGGCTCACGCTCTCGGAGTAATCCCGGCTGAGGAAGGTTTTCGCCAGCAGGGAGCGCGCCGTGCTGTTCCGGGCTTTCTCCGCTTTCTTCCCGATCTCTTTCCATATCCGGAGGTACAGCCCGCTGATGTTCACCATATCCAGCGCCGTCGGGTCGAGTTCGTTCATCAGGTCCACCGCTTTGCGCTCCAGCGGAGTCATCTGCGCCCTGCCGTAGTTCGTGAATTTCGGGTGGAACAGTCCGTTCTGATCTTCCTCGAATGGGATATCGTAGATGTCTTCCGCATATTCCAGCTTCATAACGCTCATATTCTTTCCTCCTTATGATTCCGTCTATCTCGCGCAGTACTGCCTGTGCGAGAGCCGTTGCGGCGTTTCCAATTTCGACGATCGAAAGGTCGGAATTTATCTTAGCTACGTCCGAGAAATCGCTGTCGCCTGGAATGCCGCACCTTGTCATGCAAATAAACTCTGCACTTGCCCGAATGAACGCCGCCGTTCTGGGGTCATTCGAGATGGCGTTATTTAATTTTCTGTTATAATTATATACTATATCTATATTTTTGTCAAGGCTTTTCTGCAAATAATCTTCAAAAGAAACAGCGTTTTCTGCGTTCTCGGAATTGAATTTACCTACGATTCCGTCAGCCATTCGCTTGGAGAGCTTCCACTTGGAATTGTACGCCTTTCCATAGGTCTGGCGAACATCGAAAAGGTACATGAGCCGGGTATCCGTGCGGCTTCTGAAAACCGCCGTGGAATGCTCGCCGCGCCTTATGTACCGTCCGATATTGTTCCACTGGTCGATGGTTCCGCACATTTCCGCTTTGGGGTTCTGGAGAGTAAGAAGCATTGCCTCGCAGAAATTGAGCCTCCAGAAGCTGGAGGTCATTCTGAGCGTCTGCTCCCATATCTCCGGACTGCGGAGCAGGGGAAGCCGGTGGTCGTATATCTGGGCGATTTCGCTGAATCTGCTCATGGGTACCTCCGTGAAATGAAAAATGGAGCAATCTTTCGACTGCTCCATGGATGGTTATTTAGCGGAAAGCTCACCGATACTCTTTTCAGCAGCTTCCAGTTCTTTTTTCTTTGCTGCGTTCCGGCGGTTGCCGCCGTCCTCGTTCTGCTCAATCGGCAGCTTCATAAACCGGGCTTCATGCTTTGCTGCATTGCTCGTCACTTTCCGCAGATTAGAGAGAACGCCCGCAGCCAAAAGGTCGGTGCGGATAAAATGCGCGGTGCAGTCATGGGTGCGTTTCTTGTAGATCCCACAGATATAGCAGTTCTGCTTTCGCTTACCTAACGAAAAATTGGCAGAATGAGCGTTATATGAGCATGAATGTTTTCTTCAAAGGCTGGAGAATATTAAACTCAACCCGCCATTCAATATCGTCCGATACTGGTTCAAAGTGTAGGGCAGAGCAAGCAACATGGAGATTTTCTTGCTTGCTGTCACCACACAGGATTGCGGTTGGTCCATCCGCACCGCCGATAATGCCGACACAAACAATATCATTATGCGCTTCCGGCGCAAAGTGATTTGTTATAGGAGCGATTTCTAAAGGCTTATCGCCATCGGCACAATCACGGATTAAAATATCATCGTCTGGTTTAGGCGAAAGCGTATAGCTCATAGCAGTAAAATGCGTCGGATAAAACCAACGGTCAGAGCCAACGCGCTTTTGAGAAATTGTCTGCTGCTCCAATTCCTGTACTGTCAATGTATATTTTGTTCCGCTGACCGGATGGGAGAAAGGAAACGAATCTCCGGGAGCGTGTGTCTTGAAATGTGGTCCTGGGACACGGTGCGACTGCTGCTCCATCGTAAGGGAGAGTGATTTTATCTCAGGTCGGCGTTTGCTTGCCCATGGAAAAGCTGCCCTAAAAATCATCCATCCATAGGATATATCCAAGTCATAGTGTTCCAACGCCCACTTTGCTTCCGTTTCATTGATCATTCCATCTGGCAAACATGGATTAAAGACCACAGAGCAACCATGAGAAGTCTGTATTATTTTCCCGTTCAATTCCAAACGAGGAATAAAGTCAAGGCAAAGCGGATTGTCTAAATCTATTTGCATTTGCTGCTCCTGCGTAAAGTATACGCAGGAATCATTGTCGGGGTGTAAATCCCACTTTTTCATAAACTTGCGAATGTCCTCTGCGGGGGTACACATACAGAGATCCATGACAAGTCCCTTGCTGCAAGAATACACCGCAGGAATAACCCAATGATGTCCAGCCCATTCAAATTGCTTATTCAACCGGATTTCTGTTCCGGCACGGTCTTTTCCCGAATGTCCCCAAAAGTTCCCCTCAAAGTAGACTTTCCACTCCGGGATGGTCAGTTCTGCATCAGGGTTCATATCAGTATCATAATAATCTTCGGTATACTTGATTTTGCTATAATCAAAAGATGTTTGCAGTTTTTTGATATATTCCCATGGCTGCTCCATAGACTTCAATTTCATTTTCTCGGCAAGCCCCGAAAGTGTCTTTTGCTGTTCCTTCGGTGGAGGATTGTCCTGCAAAAAGGCTTCAAATTGCGCTTCGTCCCACATCCACGCTTGCTCCAAAGCTGCCACATCGCCGCAAGCAAGGAGCAATCTTAAAAAGTCTGCAAAATTCCTTGCCAGCGGGTGAACAAAATTAGGCGCAGAGTTCATAGGGCTAATGGCAAAAACCATACTTCCAAAGCCCCGAATAAAGCAAAAATGGATACCGTCCACACCTGCCCAACCAAATATAGATGCTCCTTTGGGCGTACAAAAGTATGGCGCATTATCTTCACGGAACTCTACGCCCACGGAGGAAAGGTCAATTTTACTCTGCAAAAACTTCTGAAATGTTCTGTCCATAATAATCTCCATAAATACTGCTGGTTTGAAAATGGCGGCAACGGCTTCCTAGTCGCCCTCGCTTGCCTTAACGATCGTTTCATAGGGAAGTCGCTGGCTCATAGGACAACCCCTCCAACTCTGCTCGTAGCTGCCGCAGAATCATCTGAATACGCCGCCCGTTTGTGTTGCCTGCCGTCCGTATCTCCGTCCAATCTCCCTATGAATCAATCGTTGGAAGTAGTATAGGAAAATGATTTCCTGTTCCATCCGTGATAGCGCAGACAGGGCTGCGGCAAGCTCTATACTTTCCAAAAGCGCAATTTTACCGCAGACGAAAAGCGGATGGAAAATCCCCCTTTCTGAATAATGGTAGAGGGCGGCAGCATTTTGTGCTGTCGCCCTCTTGATTACCGAACAGCAAAGACGGACGGGGCTGTCAACGGCGGCGCGTCTGCACCGTTCATCTTGACCGTTGACAGGCTCGGCTGGGTTTGCTATCTGCTTTATTGGTTTTAGCACGCAAAATCGTCTTTGAATGGCGGTTTCATGCGTTCGGATTAATCAATGCGTTCATAAATAGAATATTCTTCATTATCTAACGAAGATAACTTGATATAAATTCTCTCTGGAATTTCGTCATCACAGTATATCTCACTTCCGGTCGGACAATTATTGGAATAAAAATTTTCTTCCGGCAGGGGGGCACTTTGAGAAACCGTGTTTGTTATAGTTCCTATTGAATTAACATTGGCGGGAAGTTCAGAGATTGTTTTGCCAGAGTCCCCGTAGAACGCATCATTTACAAACACCATAGGGCGATAATCTGATAAAGTATCATTTTGAGAAATGCTTTCTGATCCCGGCAGCTCACTTTCATTGACGGGAGTTGCTTCAAGCTCCTTATTCAAATTGTTCCAATAAGAGCCAATATCCGCACTTGTGAAATACTTAAAACC
>ERZ1673743.104-NODE-104-length-139297-cov-29.724939_pt1 | contig 139297 bp, 106 predicted proteins | sample MGYA00580197_ERZ1673743 | MGnify/ENA primary metagenome ERZ1673743 (study PRJEB41218, sample SAMN15661795) | gut metagenome | host: Homo sapiens | place: Canada: London | collected 2015-08-20/2019-03-30 | study: EMG produced TPA metagenomics assembly of...
GCGCCTTCCGGCGGCAAGATGTCCCAGGAGGACATTGAGAAGCTCCTCGCGGCTAACGCGCCCGCTGAACCTTCCGAACCTGCTGAACCCACTGAACCTGCTGAGCCTGTTCCCGCTCCCGAGCCTGCTCCTGCTGAATCCTCCGCGCCATCCGGCGGCAAGATGTCCCAGGCTGACATAGAGGCGCTCCTGAATAGTATGCAGGACGAAGCAAACAAGTAATATTTCATAATAATTTCACACGAACATTATCAAATTTATCACATTTGCTGATATAATATTATTGTACGCTTGTGAAAGGATACGCAATGAAAGAAAAACAGAAAACATTCGAGCTTGAGCCTGTACAGCAGCTTCTCCCTGCGGACGCACAGCAGCGCGTTATGGACCAGCTCTACCAGTTCATGGAGCTTGAGCATCTCTACGAGTCCGCGATCCGCGAGGTCAAGACCAAGCTTGAGATACTCGACAGCGAATTCAAGACGAAATACGACCACAACCCGATACATCACCTTGAGGACCGCGTGAAATCCCCGCAGAGCATTCTTGAGAAGCTCAACCGCAAGGGAATACCGTTCAGCTGCGATAACGCAAAGCGCGAGCTGAACGACATCGCAGGCGTCCGCGTAGTGTGCAACTACATCGACGATATCTACACTGTGGCAGACCTCCTGACCGCGCAGGACGACGTGAAGCTCATCAAGCGCAAGGACTACATACAGAACCCCAAGCCAAACGGCTACCGCAGTCTGCACCTGGTTATCGAGACTCCGGTGTACCTCTCCGAAAAAAAGGAGCTTGTCCACGTGGAGGTTCAGATACGCACCATCGCAATGAACTTCTGGGCGACCCTGGAGCACGACCTCAAATACAAGACCGACAGCGTGGTGTCAGCTGACCTTGCGCAGCAGCTCAAGGACTGCGCGGAGACCATTGCCTCCACCGACCAGCAGATGCAGGACATCTACAAGGCGCTTCACAATATTGATTAACAATATAAACTCCCTGCTTCGGCAGGGAGTTTTTTTACATACCCAACCGAATTTTCATTGACAAATGAAAACAAACGATGTATAATGTTGGTAACATTAAATCAATGGAGGTAGGTAATATGAAATTCAAGCGATTAACGGCCGCGGTACTTGCGGTTTTCCTGGCAGCGGCTTCAGCGATGGAAACTTTCGCAGAAGAGCAGGCGGAGCCGTCCGGAGCTGTTCCAGCAGAGAATACCGCAGAAGCCGCCCTGACGCTTCCGGACGACCTTGACTTCTCACAGCCCGGCGTGACGGTCAGGACGGGAGTGATTCCGGACTGCACCAGCATAATTTTCACCGTTCCAAAGGAAAAGTACGACCTTTATCAGCAGGCTTACGCCGAAACCGGAAGAGCCGGAATCGGTTTCAATGTGGAGTTTGACGATTACTATCTTAGCGAGTGGGACGACGCGTTCGGCACGTCGGCGACGTTCGGATTCTTCGGCGGCGACGGAGCCAACGGAGATATAATCGAGTGCGACTGCACTACCGACGATTCGTTTGACATATGGACAGGCACAACTGAAAACGGCGATGTTGTCGGCATGCTTTACGGCGAGAGCAGCGAGTGGGTATTCGAGCAGGCTGCCAAGAGCGTAACCTGTCAGTTCAGGTATAACATTCTCAGTGCCGGTACACTTGTAGACGGAAGCTACGAATATTCCACGCTGGTTCTTAGACCGGGCGAGGAGCACGATATAAGCGGCTGCAAGTTCAAGGCGCTCCCCACTGTGACCTACACCGGAATGCCGTTCACACCCGTCATAGAGGCAGAATACGAGGATCGTACGCTCAACGAGGGCTACGACTACACGGTAGATTATCAGGACGCTGTAACACCTGGCATAGCGTCTGTGCGCATAACCGGAATAAACAGCTTCAAAGGCACAAAGACGCTGAAATTCAAGATACTTCCGCCGAAATCCACGTTAAAGGGACGTAAGGTCAAAAATGAAAACCGCGCCACGCTTACATGGTCAAGGCCAGGCGGGATATACCCCAATTATGAGGTACAGGCGGCTGAGGGCAAGGGTAAATTCACAAAGCTTGCGGACATTCAGAACCACAAGCTGAGCCTGAAGGTTAAATGGACTTCCAAATCCGGGTGCAGGTTCAGGATACGCCCGTACATTTCCATCGGAGGAAAGCGGATATACGGAAAGTGGTCAAATGTTATCAGACTGAAATAACATAAAAAATCCCCCGCTCACACGAACGGGGGATTTTTCTATCTAGAATTACATCTCGATTACAACGTCGTTCTCAGCCTTGAGGATAGAATCGAGGATAAGCTTGCCCTCGATCTTCTCGCCGTTGACTGTAACGGACTTCACGCCGTGCTCGGAACCGTTCGGGTTCTTTACGGTAACGTGGAGCTTCTTGCCGCGGAAGGTCTTTTCCATGGTGTATTCCTTCCACTCGGAGGGGATAGACGGGTCGATCACCAGACCCTTGGTCTCGGGGTTCAGACCGAGGATACCCTCAGTTGTACCAACCATAACGGTGGAAGCGGTACCGGTCAGCCAATGAACGTGTGCGCGGCCTGCGAACGGGCTGTCCTTGCCCTCAACGAACTGACCGTATACGTACGGCTCGAGCACTCTGTGCTCTGCGTTGTCGTTGTAGGTAGCGGGAGCCGCCTCAGTCCAGTACTGGTAAGCGCGGTTGCCGTGACCCAGCTTGGACTCAGCCAGTATCAGCCAGCCCTGCGGCTGGGAGAAGATACCTGCGTTCTCCTTGGTACACTTGTTGAAGCACTGCATGAGCGCTCCGGGGAAGCCGTGCTTTACATAAGGCGGGTACATTACCATTGCGCCGTACGGAGTGTTCAGCTCGCGGTAAACGCTGTCCATAGCCTTCTGCTGCTGCTCCTTTGTTCCGAAGCCGGAGATAACGGACCAGCTCTGCGGATTGAGCCACATGGAAGCCTCAGGATCAGTGCGCTGACCGATGATGGCGCCGTCCTCCTTGTAGCCGCGGATCCATCTGTCCTCGTTCCAGCAGGCGGAGAGGATAGTATCGAGCTTAGCGCCGATCTCGTCCAGGTACTTTATGTAGTCTGTATCGTTCTTCTCAACTGCGTAGGTGCGCAGGATCTTGATAGCGTATACGAGCTGGAATGCAACGAAGGTGGACTCGCCCTGCTTGCCGAGACGGAGGCAGTCGTTCCAGTCAGCGTGCAGACCTGCGGGCATGCCGTGGTTGCCGAGGTGGTTCATGGAGAAGTCGATCGCTCTCTTGAGGTGGTCGTAAACGGTGCCCTTCTCGCCGTCGTTAGCGTAGAGGATCTCTTCGTCGAGGAACGCGGAATCGCCGCTCTCGGAGATGTACTTGTAAACGGTCGGGAACAGCCACAGAGCGTCGTCTGCACGGTAGCTGGGGTGACCAGTCTGCTTCGCGTATACGGAGTTCTCGTCGTTCTCGTCGGGGTGGTTCTCCTGACCCGCCTTGTGGTCGTACTTAACCAGCGGCAGACCCGCGCCGTTAGTTACCTGCGCGGACAGCATGAACACGATCTGCTTCTTTGCCATCTCAGGTGCAAGGTGAATGATACCCTGGATATCCTGAACGGTATCGCGGTAGCCGAAGCCGTTTCTCAGGCCGCAGTACTGGAAGGAAGCCGCTCTGGACCAGATGAAGGTGATGAAGCAGTTGTATGCGTTCCAGGTGTTGACCATGTTGTTGAAGTTCTTGTCGGGGGTGTTTACCTGGAGGTTGTCCAGCTTGCTGTGCCAGTAGTTCTTGAGCTGTGCAAGCTCTGCCTCTACCGCGCCGGACTTCTCGTATCTGCTGATGATCTCGGTGATCTCAGCCTCGGTCTTCTGACCGCCGAGGACGTATGTAAGCTCCTTGGTCTCGCCGGGCTGGAGAACGATGTCGCTCTCGAGCGCGCCAACGGAGTTGGTGTTGTAGTTGAGGTCGCCCTTCAGACCTTCCTCAATGCCCTTCGGGTTGGAGTAGCTTCTGTAGGTGCCTACGAAGGAATCTCTGTCGCCGCAGTAAGCGTCTACCTTAGCGCCAGCCAGACCGAGGAATCTGCCGCTGTTCGGATTGTAGATCTCGTTCTGCATCTGGTGGATATAGTTACCCTTGAAGTAGGTGCGGGTGATGAACAGAGTGTACTGAAGATTTACCTGATCCTGCTCGTAGTTCGGGTCGTTGACGAACTCGCATACGCCGGTAACAGCGAGCTTTCTGGGCTTATCGGAGGTGTTTGTCACCCTGGCAGCCCATACCTCGTATGTAGCGCCCTGGGGAACATAGTAAGTAACCTCGGACTTAACGCCCTTGTACTCTGAAGTGATAACGGTGTAAGCGGTACCGTGGCGGCACTCGCTCTTGAACTGATCGAGGGGCTTGCATACGGGCGCCCAGGAAGCGGACCAGTAGTCGTTGGTCTCGAGGTCGCGGAGATATACGTATCTGCCGGGGGTGTCGGTGCCTACGCCGTTGAAGCGGTAGCGGATAACACGACCGTTAGCGCCGCTCTTTACGAAGCTGTAGCCGCCTGCGTTGTTGGAGATGATAGCGCCGTACTCGGGGTCGCCGAGGTAGTTAGCCCATGCGGAAGGTGTGTCCGGACGGGTGATGACATACTCCTTATTGAGTTCGTCGAAATGACCGTAGTTCATTGGTATTCCTCCATCATTCTGATATTTCTGCCGGTTCTCCGGCTAATTTACGGTTTTTCCGGGCTTTTCCCGGTTGCCTTGATTATATTATAGCAGTAAATCGTTTACATTACAAGGGCGGTGATTTGCACAAAGATTTTTCAACTTTTTTGTGCAAATGCCCTAATCAGCATTCAAGCTCCGCAGGAAATCCCGGCGGAGCTGATTGCTATTTAAGTATTAACGCCTTGTTTCCTGTGCTGCTCATCCCTCGGGAACCAGAACTGCATAGTTGCCCTCGTCGCGCTTGTAGACTACGTTTACAGCGCCGGTGTCTGCGTTCTTGAACATAAAGAACGTGTGGTCGAGCAGGTTCATCTGAAGAATAGCCTCGTCAACGGACATCGGGCGGAGGTGGAATTTCTTCTCGCGAATGACCTCGTACTCCTTCTCCTCTGCCTCGGGTGCAAGACCCTCGAACGCGCCTGTACGCAGACTCTTTTCAACCTTGGTCTTCTGCTTTCTGATCTGGCGGATAACGCGGTCAACGGTTACGTCGAGGGCGTCGTTCTTGTCCTTCGCGGACTGCTCTGCACGGTAGATGATACCGTTATATTTTACCGTAAGCTCAAGAATGATAAGTTCACGGCGCTCCTCGAGGGTGATCTTAGCCTCTGCCTCCTCGGGGAAGAAGCGATCCAGCTTTGCGCTGAGCTTCTGGGTCGCATAGTCGGTGAACGACTGGTTGATTGTGAGCTTCTTAGCGGTGATGGTTACTTTCATACTGATCATTCCTTTCGGGTCGGACGAGCCGCGGCATACGCCGCCGCCCGGCAAACCGGGATTTTAAAGCAAATCAGCAGGACCGCCCGGACTTTCGTCCCGTGAGCCTGTTAACTTGTCTGTATACATTGTAACATATTTATCGCAAATATACAATACCCTTTGTGAAATTTCATTCTTTTTACACATTTTACACAAAAGATTATGTAAACATTGAACAAATATATTACACCTGATATTACAAGTCCATTCACACCCGGCTGAAAAATCCACAAAAACGCGCTTGCGGATATGTCTAATAAAACGATTTTGAAAACTGTTCATTTCTTTGTATTGAAAGTCATGTTGAAAAGTGGTATAATTGATACATCTAAAAAAATTGGGGGGGAGCCTTATTGACAGAAGAGAAACGCAGGAAACTGCTGAGCCTGTTCTGGGAATTCTTCAGATACGCCGTTGTAGGCGGTATCGCATTCCTGGCGGATTACGGCACGCTGTTCCTGTTTCAGGAGCTGATACTCACCGGAGGAACTCCGTGGGAGCTGTTCATCTCCACCGCGGCGGGATTCATCGTAGGCCTGATCGTGAACTACGTGCTTTCGCTGACGTTCGTATTCCGCAGAAAGGACAACCGCGGCAGCGGTAAGAGCGTGGCGGCATTCCTGATTTTCACCGTGGTCGGCGTGATCGGACTGGGGCTGACGGAACTTATAATGTACCTCGGGACCGAGCTGCTGCATATAAGCTACCTTATTGTAAAGATAGCCGCCGCCGCCATCGTCCTTGTATGGAATTACGTCGGACGAAAGGTACTGATATTTGACAGAAAAGGAAAAATTGAAACCAAATGAAAAATGTAGTAATCATCGGCGCGGGTCCTGCGGGACTTACCGCCGCATACACCCTGCTGAATGAAAGCAGCGAATATCACCCCATAATAATCGAAGCCAGCGAATTCATCGGCGGAATATCCCGCACCGCGCGGTACAACGGGAACCGTATCGACATCGGAGGCCACAGGTTTTTCTCGAAAAACAAGGAGGTCATGAAGCTGTGGATGGATATCCTCCCGCTTCAGGGCGCGCCCTCAAAGGACGACAAGGTGCTCGGCAGGACCCACACCTTCTCCGACGACCCGGAGATAGACCCGGACAAAATCGACAACGTTTTCCTTGCGCGTACCCGCTTGTCCCGGATATACTTCCGCAAGCGCTTCTTCGACTACCCCATCTCGCTGAAACCCGCGACCTTCATCAACATGGGATTCGTCAACACAATGAAGGCGGGCTTCGGATATCTCGGCAGCGTTATCCACAAGCTCCCGGAGACCTCGCTTGAGAATTTCTACATAAACCGCTTCGGTAAGCCGCTCTACCAGATGTTCTTCGAGGACTACACCGAAAAGCTCTGGGGAGTTCACCCGTCAAACATCGCCGCGGACTGGGGCGCTCAGCGCGTCAAGGGGCTTTCCGTGTGGAAGGTCATAACCTCCGCGCTTTCCAAGCCGTTCAAGAAAAACAAGAACAACGTCGAGACCTCGCTCATCGACGAATTCTACTACCCGAAATTCGGCCCTGGTCAGCTCTGGGAGCGCATGGCAGAGATAGACCGCGAAAAGGGCGCGGAGCTTCTCATGCAGCACGAGGTCGTGCGCGTAAACGCGGAAAACGGCTCAGTGAGATCCGTGACCGTGCGCTGCACCGACAGCGGCTCCCCGGATTTCGGCAAGGAGCGCACCATCGAATGTGACTTCCTTGTTTCCTCAATGGCGGTCAAGGATCTGGTGCAGGCTCTCCCGAACGTGCCGGAGGACATACTGCACATCGCGTCGGAGCTTCCCTACCGGGATTTCATCACCGTAGGCCTGCTGCTCGACCGGCTCGAGATCCAGAACAAGACCAAGACCCCGACCATCAACAATATAGTCCCGGACTGCTGGATATACATTCAGGAGCGCGAGGTAAAGCTCGGAAGGCTCCAGATATTCAACAACTGGTCGCCCTATATGGTGGACGACAACACGAAGCACGTCTGGGTGGGGCTTGAGTACTTCTGCACCGAGGGCGACGAAATGTGGAACACTCCCCCGGAGGAGTTCATCGACTTCGCCTCAAAGGAGCTGGAGCAGATCGGCATAATAAAGCGCGAGAACATCGCCGACAGCTTCACCGCCAAGGTGAAGAAGGCCTACCCGGCGTACTTCGGCACCTACAAGGAGTTCGGTAAGGTGCGCGGGTACCTCGACAGCTTCGATAATCTCTACTGCATAGGCAGAAACGGCCAGCACCGCTACAACAACATGGATCACTCCATGCTGACGGCGATGAATGCCGCCCGCTCGATAATCTCCGGCACCGGAGACCGCGAGAGCGTCTGGAGCGTCAACACCGAGAAGGAATACCACGAGGAAGCAAAGGAGCAAAAGCAATGACCGATACTGCCGCTTCAGGAAAGCGAATCATACCGAAAAGCAGCATTATCCTGCTCTGCCTGTTCATTGTCTACCTTGCGCTGACCTTCATCGGCGCCGCCCGCCACGAAATATGGTACGACGAGGCGCAGGCGTGGAATATCGCAAAATACAACGATATTTCCGGTATCATCGACTTCATGAAATATGAAGGCCACCCGCCGCTCTGGCACTTTGTCCTCTACCCGTTTGCCAAGGCGGGGCTTCCGGCGGATATCCTTCCGTTCATAAGCTGGTTTATTTCCGGCGTGGCTGCCGGGCTTCTTCTATGGAAGGCTCCGTTCAGACCGCTGCTTAAAGGCATTGTGCTGTTTTCCGGCAGCCTGATATTTTACAACAGCGTGATGTCGCGCGTATACTGCCTCATTCTGCTGATACTTGTGCTGCTTGCCATCGTCTACAAGGACAGAAACCGCCGCCCTGTCGTCTACGGACTGCTTATTGCGCTCCTTGCAAATACGCACCTCATGATGTCAGGTCTGGTCGGAATACTCGGTATCTACATGATAATCGACCTGTTCAAACTGTGGAAAACATCTTCAGGGAAAATGAACATTCTGCGGCTTGCCGGCCTTGCAATTGCGGGCGTCGGAGTTATCCTGCTGATAGTGCCGCTTCTGGGATGCCTGAGCACAAACGAAGGGATTGCTTACAAAACCGAAAATCTGAATTTATTAACTGTTTTTGACAGCCTGATCAAAACCCTCGGAACGATAACAGCCGGCGCAGTGCTTGATCAGCAGCTTCCTTTTCTGTCACCCACCGCCAACTGGACGCTTGGAGCATGCATAGGGCTTGTCATGGTATGCGCAATGGTTTTTTTCAGGCATTACAGAAAGCATTTTATTGTAATGCTCGTATTTACAGGCGTTTATTCCGTGATATGCTGCGTTATCTGGTATTCGCTCCCGCAGCGCGCTACGCTTTTCCTGTTCACCTATGCGATTATTTATTGGTTTGCCCTCGATACTGAAACCCCTGTATACAAAGAGCCAAAACCGCTTGATAAGAAAACATCAGCCTTAGGCAAGCGGTTCTTCTCATGGTTCAAGGGCATAGATAAGCAGTTTGACAAAGCATTCTTCGTTTTGTTCTGCACATATATTGCCGCAACGATCCCAATGGGTAGCTATCAACTTATCAAGGACTATTTCACAGATTACAGCTATTCAAAGATAACCGCTGAATTTGTAAGAAGTGAATTGCCCGACGATGCTGTTTTAGTGATAGAACCGAGTGAAACCACGCCTTCTTATAAAGCCTACTTGCCTGAATATAAATTCTATTCGTTAAGCAACGCTGATTTCTGGTATTATGCCGACCATTCAATATATGAAAAAGACGCAGTTATAGATTACAACAAAATTTATAACGACCTTAAAAATTACAAGCACTTATACAAACTCTATTTTGGCATAGAATCGCTTGATGATAATGTTCTGTTTGAACGGCACAGAAACGACTCGGTATTGATATACCCGCACGACCAGAATATTGAAATCACCGTATTCGACCTTGACAAAGAGATCCTTCCCTTTATCAGCGATAACTAACCACAACTAAAAACAATGGGCTGCACGAATGCAGCCCATTGTTTTATAAACAGATATCTTGATTATTCCCCGATAGCCTGAACCTCGGTCTCCTTAGCGTTAGCCCTTGCAAAAAGCTCGTCGACCTTCTGCCTGTCGACCTTGGTGCAGAGGGACACGATAATTACGGCAGCCAGCGCGATAATGAACGCAGGCAGCAGCGAGTAGATACCGGTTGCAGCGGAGAGGCTTACAAACGCGCCGTCTGCGGGGATCATCGGGATAGTCTCCCAGATGACAACGGACGCGCCGCCGGAGATAATACCGGCAACTGCGCCGTTCATGGTCATGCGCTTCCAGAACAGCGAGAGCAGCATAGCCGGACCGAACGCCGCTCCGAGGCCTGCCCATGCGTAGGAAACCAGACCCATTACCGAGCTGTTCGGGTCGAGGGCGATGATGTACGCAATGACTGCGACCGCAATAACGGTGCCGCGGCTGATCCACATGAGGGTCTTTTCCTTGGCGTCCTTCTTGAAGAGCTTGAACATATCGTTGCTCACAGAGGAAGCGGTCACGAGGAGCTGGGAATCCGCGGTGCTCATTATAGCCGCCAGGATAGCCGCGAGCACGATGCCCGCGATGATACCGGGCAGGAGCTTACCGCTGAGGAACATGAAGATCCTTTCCGCGTCGCCGATGGCGTTGAATTCAGCCAGCATAGCCTCGTTGCCTGCGGAGTTCAGGAAGATGTAGCCGAAAATTCCGACCAGCACAGCCGCGCCGAGGGTAATGAAAACCCAGATGGTCGCGATTATACGCGACTTCTTGATGAGGTCGCTGGACTTTATAGCCATGAAGCGAACCAGGATATGCGGCATTCCGAAGTAGCCGAGACCCCACGCCAGACCGGAAAGGATAGTGGTCCATGCGATGTCGCCGTTTACGTTCTCAAAGAGGTTGAGGTAGTTGGAGATAACAGCGCCGTCAGCGTTGAGGAACTGCACTGCGGAAACGTCCGGAGTCTGGATAATGCACACCAGCGGAACTACGACCAGAGCCGCGAACATCAGCAGACCCTGAATGAGGTCAGTCCAGCAGACCGCGAAGAATCCGCCGAGGAAGGTGTAGGAAATGATGATGAGCGCGCCGATGGTAAGGGAAAGCGTGTAATCCGTGCCGAACATGTAGTTGAACAGCTTGGCGCCGCTGCTGAATGCGGAAGCGGTGTAGATAAGGAAGAACACGAAAATAATTGCCGCGCACGCGAAGCGTATAACGGGATTCTGCGTGAAGAAGCGCTTCTGGAAGTACTCCGGGATAGTGATGGCGTCGCCGGCGGCGTAGGACATCTTACGGAGCCTTGCCGCGAGTATCTTCCAGTTGAGGTATGTACCGATGAAAAGACCTATCGCGATCCAGCTTTCAGTCAGCCCGCTGACGAAGATCGCGCCGGGCAGACCCATCAGTAGCCAGCCGCTCATATCCGAAGCCTGGGCTGAAATAGCTGTTGTCCAGCTTCCGAGCTGCCGCCCGCCTATAAAGTAATCGTTCATGCTCTTGGATTTCTTGTAGGAAAAAATTCCTATTCCGAGAATAACAAGGGCATAAGCCACAAATGCGATAATTACGAAAATGTTTCCCATTTGTTTTCTCCTTTTTATTTGTATTCGTTTTTGTAATGCTTTTCAGCACATATTATCATTTTAGCATTTTTCTTTAATAATTGCAAGAGCCGACCGGAATTTTTGTGAATTATATATGTAATAAATTGCGGAAGTCCGTATATTTTGTATTGATTTATTCCCGTGATTGTGCTAAAATAATAAAGTTGTCAATATGACCTGCAGAAAAGGGAGAATTATGTCAGAGAAAACAAATAAAGTAAAGGGGAGCCGTTCGGATTACCTCCAGGGGCTTAAGGACGGGCTTCCGATAGGGCTGGGATATCTCTCGGTATCCTTTGCGTTCGGCATTACCGCGGTGGGAATGAAAATCCCGCCGTTAGCCGCGATACTCATTTCCATGACCTGCCTGACCTCAGCCGGTCAGGTCGCCGGGATAGGCGCCATCGCCGCCGGAGGCGGTCTGTTCGAAATAGCGCTGGCTCAGCTCATTATCAATCTGCGCTACTCGCTCATGAGCCTTTCGCTCAGCCAGAAGCTCAGCAAGAATTACAATCTGTTCCACCGGCTCACCACGTCGTTCGGCGTGACCGACGAGGTGTTCGCAGTCGCCAGCGTTAAGCCCGGCGAGGTCACACCGGCGTACATGTACGGGCTTATCACGCTTCCCTACATAATGTGGGCGGCGGGCACGGCGACCGGCGCGATGCTCGGAAACGTCCTGCCGGAGATAGTTACGCTGGCGCTCGGCATTGCGATCTACGGAATGTTCATCGCGATAGTGGTTCCGCCTGCCAAGCGCTACAAGGGCGTGCTTGCGGTCGCTGCGATTGCCGCGGCTCTGTCCTGCGTAATCAAGTTCGTGCCGGTATTCAGCGGCATAACCTCGGGATTCTCGGTGATAATCTGCACGGTCATCGCCGCGGCGCTGGGAGCGCTGTTCTTCCCGAAACCCACGGAGGACGGTGAAGCTGATGACTGATACATTATATCTGTGCCTGAGCATACTTACGATGGCTCTCGTGACCTACCTTGTGAGAATGCTCCCGCTTGCGGCGATACGCAGGAAGATAACCTCGCCGTTTGTGCTGAGCTTCCTGTATTACGTACCCTATGCGGTGCTGACCGCCATGACTATCCCGGGGATATTCTTCAGCACCGGGTCGGTGATAACCGCGTGCGTGGGATTCGCGGCGGCGCTCGTTGCGGCTCTGTTCAACAGAGGACTGCTGATAGTGGCGCTTTCCGCCTGCGGCGGAGTGCTTGCCGCGGAGCTCGTCATGCAATTCCTTATCAAATAAGAAATGTTGACAAATCCTCTCCCGGCATGCTGTAATAATAAAAAGTTGAAAAAACTTCGCGTTTCCCCTTGAAATATTCGCGGAAATATGGTATACTGTTAATAATCGCAGGAAAATACCCTGCAATCAATCACGAAAGAGGTGTCTGATTTGAAGCACATCACAACCATCAACAAGGCTAACCTGAAGGCTTCCGCTGTTAAGGGCGGCTGCGGCAAGTGCCAGAGCTCCTGCCAGTCTGCTTGCAAGACTTCCTGCACAGTTGCAAACCAGAAATGTGAGTCTGAAAAGTAATATCCACCGATATTACACACGATGGGCGGAACTGTTCCGCCCAGTTTTTTTGATATGGTTTTTATATCGCGTCCCGCGCATATGTCCCCGTTTCCGGACTATGCCGCAGCAATCACCGCACAGAAAGATATTTACATAGAAAGGCGAAATTCCGATGATACACAAGTTCAAACAGCTCGGCTACAACATAGTGCTCGACGTCAACAGCGGCGCTGTCCACCTCCCCGACGACTGCGCGTACGACATGCTCGACTTCGTTGACGCCCCCATGACCGAGGAAATGCCCGCTGACCTCCCCGCAAAGCTTCCGAAGTACTTCGAAAACGAAGTGCGCGAGAGCTACGCCGAGCTTTACCAGCTCTACAGGGACGGCGCGCTCTTCGCCGAGGACGACTACGAAAAGTACAGCGACACAATGGTCAAGTCCCCGGTAAAGTCCATGTGCCTGAACGTTTCCCACGACTGCAACCTCCGCTGCGAGTACTGCTTCGCGCAGCAGGGCGACTTCGGCGGCGAGCGCTGCATTATGACCCCCGAGACCGGCAAGAAGGCTATCGACTTCCTTATCGAGCGCTCCGCCAACCGCGAGCAGCTCGAGCTTGACTTCTTCGGCGGCGAGCCTCTCATGGCGTGGGATACGGTAGTACAGACCGTTGAATACGCGCGCTCCATCGAGAAGCAGCACGGCAAGCGCTTCCGCTTCACGATAACCACCAACGGTATCCTGCTCGACGATGAGAAGATAGACTACATCAACCGCGAGATGAGCAACTGCGTGCTCTCCCTCGACGGCCGCCGCGAGGTCACCGACCGTATCCGAAAGACCATAAACGGCAAGAGCTGCTTCGACATCATCGTGCCGAAGTTCCAGAAGCTGGTTCAGAACCGCGGAACCAAGGACTACTACGTCCGCGCGACCTTCACAAAGTATAATCTCGATTTCACCGACGATATCCTCGCAATGCGCGATCTGGGATTCGTTCAGCTTTCCGCTGAGCCAGTGGTTACCGACCCCTCGATGCCCTACGCCATCAACGAGGAGGATCTCCCCCGCGTATTCTCCGAGTACGACAAGCTGTGCGACGTCATGGCGAACCGCACCGAGGACAAGTTCAACTTCTTCCACTTCATGGTGGACCTCAACGCCGGTCCCTGCGCGATAAAGCGCCTGCGCGGCTGCGGCTGCGGCAACGACTACGTTGCGGTGGAGCCTCACGGCGATATCTACCCCTGCCACCAGTTCGTTGGAATAGAGCAGTGGAAAATGGGCAACCTTTATGACGGAACATTCAACGACGATATCAAGACATATTTCTCGAAGGTACACGTCTACAGCAAGGAAGGCTGCCGCAGCTGCTGGGCGAAGTTCTTCTGCTCCGGCGGATGCAACGCTAACAGCTTCATCTACGAGGGCGATGTGAAGAAGCCCTACAAGATCGCCTGTGAAATGCAGAAGAAGCGCCTTGAGTGCGCAATCGCCCTTGCGGCTGACAGAGCCGTGAAGGGTCACGAGGCTCCCTCGATGAGCGAGGCTCCCGCAAGCATGGGCTGACGAATATTCACAGCCGGCGGGAAAAGTGCGAATTTTCCCGCCGGTTTTTTACCATTTCCTTCAGCTTTATTTAATTGATTATTCAAATTTGTTTCACCGTATCGACACATTAGGCTGATATAATTTAATCACAGCAAGGGAGATACGGAAAACCGGGAATCCTCCCCTACATATCCGGTCTGAAAGAAAGGACGAATGATTTATGTATGACTATAACGGCATGAACGAGACACAGAATACACAGGAACTTCATGATACACAGAACGCCCAGAACGTACAGAGCGCTCAGAATACACAGCCCGAAATGAACTTCACCGAACAGCAGCCCCCGAAGAAGCCCAGGACCCACCGCACCGGAAAGATCGTAGCCATCGTGGCAGCGATAGCGGTACTCTGCGGCGGCGCGGGATTCGGCGGAGCCTTCGCAGCTAACAAGGCGAGCCAGCTCCTGATAGGCGGAGCCTCCCAGTCCGAGAGCGTAAGCTCCTCTGCGGACAGCACCACAAGCACCAGCGCTTCCGAAAGCAGCGTCCCCGAGGGCGCGCAGGACGTACTGAACACGCTTCAGTCCGGCGTTGTCGACCACACCTCCTCCGGAACTGCCGAGCGCAACAGCGACGGCACATACGCCTACACAAGAGACCTGGTATCCGCAGTCAAGGATTCCATCGTATATATTGAGGTCTATGTAAACTACCGCGGTCAGGAGACTCTCTACGGCGCGGGCAGCGGCATCATCATCTCTAAGGACGGCTACATCATCACCAACGCGCATGTTGCCGAGAACGACTACTACACCGTTACAAAGCTGGTAGTCAACGTCAACACAACCGACCCGAACAACGGCACCAGCGTGTCCACAGCGTACGAAGCAGATCTGTTAGGCTCCGACACCGACACCGACCTCGCAGTGCTGAAGATCAAGCCCGACAGCGACCTCCCCGCCGCTGCACTGGGCGACTCCGACAAGCTGAGCCTCGGCGACGATGTTGTTGTAATAGGCAATCCGCTCGGTCTTGAGACATCCGTTTCCAAGGGCGTTGTTTCCGGTCTGAACAGACAGGTTTACGACGACAACAGCATTTCCGCTATCCAGACGGATACGGCGATCAACAGCGGTAACTCCGGCGGCGGCCTGTTCAACATGTACGGCGAGGTAGTCGGCGTAGTTAACATGAAGCTCATCAACGACAACGCTGAGAATCTTGGCTTTGCGATCACTATTAACGACGCAAAGTCGGTCATCAACGATCTCATCACCAAGGGCTACGTTTCCGGCAGACCGATACTCGGCATCACCTGCGTTCAGGTAAGCGACTATGTAGGCGCGGTCAGAGGCATGACTCCGGGTCTTGTGGTTACTGATATCGACCAGGATATGGCGATAGCCTCCAGCGGTCTGGTAGTTGGCGATACCATCACAGCTATCAACGGCACCGACGTACGCACAGTCGACGAGGTATCCGAGATACTCAAGGACAAGAAGCCGGGCGATACTGTTACGGCAACGGTAGTAAGAACCGATTCCCGCGGCAGGGATAAGTCGGTGGATATCGAGATCACACTCTCCGAGTATACCGGTAACTGATTCATTCAAGGCTGAATAATCAAAGGCGGACAGCTTTCGGGCTGCCCGCCTTTGACCGTCGAAAAAGTCCCGTTGGGACTTTTCCGCCGAACATCCGCGCCGCGCGCACGGTTTGTCGGCTTTGCCGACAAACCGCACACTTGCGCGGATAGAAGTATTTTTTGACCCGGCAAATGTGGGAGCGTCTAAGGGATATATAATCCCGCCAAAGTCCGAAACGACCGTTCACTCGGTTGTTTCGGGCTTTTTTCTGCGTCGGACGAAATCAGCCCGACACCGTTAAAGTAAACCTCAATGTCCTGTCGGCGTTTACCGTCAACCTTAACTGCTTGATGAACGGTCACTTTGTCGATGAACTCGTTGAGGATTTGCGGTGTAAGTTCAGTGATTTGCGAGTATTTCCTTACCAAGTCGATAAACTTTGTCGTATCCGTTTTCTTCGCTTCAAGAGCCACCAGCTCCTTTTGAGCCACTTTAAAGGAGGCGCTCTGTTCTTCCTGCTCTGCTATGTACTTTGCCGAGAGCTTTGTGAACATTTCAGAGGTGATTTCCCCAACAACCTTGTCCTCATAGAGCTGAGAGATTACGCTGTCGATTTGCTCAATACGCCGCTTTGCTGTGTCAATGGTTTTCTTCAGTGAACTGGTCTGCTTTTGGTGTTCAGCCGTTCCTCGTTCCATGACCTGACGAACGAATTCGTCCTCATATTCTGAAACGAACTTCATTACATCATTTATCTGACGTATCAGAATCTGCTCTACAACGTCCGCCCTAATGTGATGTCCCGTGCATGAATGTGTACGCTTACGGTATCCAGAACAGCAATAGTATTCAGCCTGCTCGGGCGGCTTAACGTAGTACAGTTTCCTCCCACAGTCAGCACAGAAAAGATGTCCCGACAAAACCGGTATCTGGTGGTTATGCTTTACATTACGCCGTCGTCCTTGCCGGATCTTCTGAACTAACTCCCAAGTTTCACGTTCGATTATCGCCTCATGAGTGTTCGGGACTATTTGCCATTCCTCCGGTGATAAATCAATACGTTTCTTGATTTTGAAAGATTTCTTTGTGGTTTTACCGTTTACCGTATCGCCAGCGTAGCAGCGATTTGCAAGAATGCGAGAAACCGTATCGCTGTTCCAAAAGTATTTTGTTTCCTCATTGAAATTACGATTAACGATTCCGTTGACAGACTTGTAAACCGTTGGAATCAAGACCTTTCTCGCACAAAGAATATTTGCTATCTGGTTCATTTTCAGACCTTGTAAACAAAGCTGAAATATTTCACGAACGACATCGGCGGATTCCTCGTCAATTATCCATTGCTTGGGGTTATCAGGGTTCTTGATATAACCGTAAGGCACATTTGAAGTAAGATGTTCGCCAGCCCGTGCCTTTGCCCGATTGACCGCCTTGATTTTTTTGCTGGTGTCTTTAGCATACCATTCGTTCATGATATTCTTGAACGGAATAAAGTCGTTGTCGCCATTTGCACTGTCATAGCTGTCGTTAATTGCGATGAAACGGACGTTATTCTGCGGAAATAAAATTTCCGTGTACATACCCACTTGAATGTAATCTCTTCCGAAACGGCTCATATCCTTGACTATAACCGTTTTGACCTCGCCGTTCTGAACATCGTTCAGCATAGTCTTGAAACCGTCGCGCTCAAATGTCGTTCCGGATATTCCGTCATCAACATAAAATCTGGTGTTGAAAAAGCCTTTTTTCGTCAGCATATTGTGTAAGCAGTTTCTTCTGATTTTCAATCGAGAGGCTCTCGCCCTCGTTATCATCATCGCAGCTAAGCCGACAATAGAGTGCGGTGACTGCACCACTTTCGGTTATTGCGCTGTTCAAGTTCATAAATGTCCTCCTCCCGCCGCTTGAACAAACGCAGACCTTACCTTATTTATATTATATCATGGCTGGTAGGGTTTGTCCATAGATTTTCTAACTTTTTTGCTTTAAAGTGCCGAAAAGAATTTTTTTAACCGTTTTCTTTACACATTCTGGTGAAACGTTCTTGGCATTGGTTTTCACAACGTATGTGGTGTTGCCAATAACGACTTCCTCCATGCTCATTTCGCTGTTTGGCTTACAAATTTCCATTGAAAGCTCCTTTCTCGCTTATAATTTGCTTACATAAACCAATACCGTTACCATTGGCTTATGTAAGCAGACTACAATCTAAAACAGGTCGGACATTCCGTTTTCTGCGTACAGTCCGACCCATTTTTCTGACTATATCTTCTCAAAGCAAACTGCGAGTAGTTACGCATTCGCACATAGGACTCTCACCTCTGCCCATTCCTGTGGGCGAATAACCCTGCGGGTTACTCTGCCGTCACCGGAAGTATCATTATATTGCAGGCTGCAAATGCGCTCGTTCCTTTAAGGACACCCTATGCGTTTAGGGTGCCTGCGAACCGTCGGCAGGTGACACGGTATCTTTTATTCTCGCGCAAAAAGTAGGTGGTCACGGATAATGAGATACCAAATCAGATCGAAAGCAGGAATGTCTTGGCGCTTGACTGTCAGAAACAGCACAGCTCTGCAACTTATGTGTTTGCTTTGCTATTCAGTTTTCAAGGAGCTTTCACAAGCATTCCTGCCTGTACTTTAATAATATCATAAATCCGCTCTGAGAAATCTCGATTATCAGGAATGGGGTTTCGTATTACAGTAATTTTATAGCATTTCAAAGTTTTATTTTGTTCCGAGGGTGCTTTACAGATAAAATTTCCTTCTGCTTAGCCATGGCAACATGAGTGTAGATCTGTGTTGTAGTAATGGAGCTATGCCCGAGTATTCTTTGAATATAACGGATATCCACGTCCTCTTCAAGTAGTAAGGTTGCAAATGAATGCCTGAACATATGCGGAGTAATGTGGCGTTCGTACCCAATGGACGTAACGTAGCGGTTTATCATTGCCCGTACTGACTGCTCAGACAGGCGATGTTTCAGCTTATTAACAAAGAAAAATCCCGCGCAGGAAATATCGTCTTGAAAAGCGGCAAAATAGTTGCTGAGCGCTTTCAGAACATCGGGGTTTTCAATCTGGATTATTCGTTCTTTTGAGCCTTTGCCGAAAATTTTCAGTGTATGGTTTTCCAGGTCTATTGCATCGGGGGTAAGGGTGCATATTTCTGATACCCTAGCTCCAGTAGCAAAAAGAGTTTCAAGCACGGCAATATCGCGGAGTGCGCAGTTTCTGGAATATTCAGTCCGGCAGAACTTCAGCGAGCCGTACGCCGAAGCTAGAATTGCACTGATTATATTGAACGGGATAGTTTTAGGAAGCATTATAGGTTCGCGAAACGACGTGTCGATTTTATCGAATGGATTCATGTCTATGATGTCCTGCACCATAAGGTAATGTGTGAACGCTTTCAGCGCAGCAATCTTCCGTTTTGCAGTTTTGGGTTTGAACTGCTTATGAAGCTGGGTTATGTATTTCTGGATATGCTCACGGTCATATTTGTTCTGAGTAAACTCAGCAAATTGCTGAAGGTCTATCTGGTACGCTTTGGTTGTTTTGGGACTGAGAGTTTTCTGATCAATACAGTATTCGAGATATGTGCTGATAGCTTCTTGTAGAATCATGGTTTTTTCTCCTTTTGTTTTTATATCAACATTATACCCTTTCATAAATTGTTTGTCGAATTGCACATATTCAAAATGTCAATTTGTGCATAACGACGTATTTTGGGTGTTAATATTGAAATTACATTGGGTTAGGAGTATAATGATTGTATAAGGTTATAGGCAGATAATATTAAATTATCGAATATTAAGCATAAGGAGTAGCTACAATGTTAAACAGTGATATATTTAATTTTGAATTTGTTGATCGCAAATCGGAACGTGATTCAGTTGATAATTTTTTAACTGATTGCCAAAACTCTGAAAATGTTTTATGGCTTTCTGGAAAACAAGGAATAGGAAAAAGTTTTTTCTTAACAGAATATGTTAAGAAAAAAAATCCTAATGTAACTGTGTACATAGAAGGTTCACTGATTGATATGCCACAGGGAAATTACGCCAAAAAAATAGTATCAGAGCTTAATTCAATCAGCGGTATGGGTTTTTGGGGTTTTATAAAGAATAATTATAAATCAATAATTAAAATTGGAAAGGGTGTTGTAAATACGGTATTAAGTATTGCTGATTTAGAGGATTTTGGAATCTTTGATTTAACGTCAGCTATAACAGATCTTTTGGTTTCAAAAGTAGATGAAAAAGATAGTATGGTTACTGCTTTTATTAAATACACAAATAGCATAGAAAAAAAGCTTGGAAAAGTTATTATAATATTAGATAACTTTACAGAGTGTGATTCTTTTTCGCTTGACATTATTTTAGAGATGATACATAAGCTGTCACCCCAAAATACTATAAAGTTCATTTTATGTACAACAGACGAAAGAATAGAGAAAAGACCTGATATTATATCTGCCATTGTAGAAAAAATACCACATATCATGTTGAAAATGCTTCCATTTCAACAGACATGTCTGTTTTCCAGAATGATTGAGCGCTCTTTTGATTTGGATGATACTCAGCGTGCCCTTCTTTCTCTAGCATTTAAAATTTGTAAGGGTATACCACAAAATTTCAAGGCAATATTAATCAATCTTTACACATCACAGGGTATTGTGCTGAATAATGAAAAAGCACAAATAATCACTGATTTGTTTAGCGAAATATTATATAAAGAAAATATTACTTTTAATATAGACGAACTTTGCAAGTCTAGTCCTAATGCCGGAAGATTATTACAGCTCATTGCTTGTTTTGGGGCACCTATTCGCAAAGATATACTTATAAATTTACTTTCTTTTATTATGGATATGAATAACTATAATATTTTTGCATACGAAATTATTAATCTTATAAATCAATTAGTATCAAATCATATTCTGCGGTTAGAATATGAAAATAATATGGAAATTGTTAAGTTCAGACATGATTCTTTAAATGTCTCCGTAATAAATTATTTCAAAAAGGACAAAATTATACCTTTAATGCAGCATAAAATTTATGAGTTCTTAATGACCGAAGTTGATAATGACACCAAAAAAACAGATAAATATTGGAGCCAGTATTATCAACCTGTTTGGGCATATCATGCCTTTTGCATAAAAGCAAATGAATGGATGAAAATAAACTATGAGTATGCATTCAAATTGTTGGGGGAAGGACTATATCTAGATGCAAAATCAATATTTGACAGATTGGAAAATGTATTGCCTCAACTATCTTGTGAACAATTAATGAACATAGGATATACTTATTTCCATTGCGGTGAATATAAATCGACGGTAGGTGTATTGTCCATTGTATTAGAAAATTGTGACGCAAAACAAAAATCATCTAAAGATGAATATATCATGTCATTAATATATCTAGCTAGGGCTAAATCGTGTTTGTTGGAATATTCAGACGCTTTGAAATATATTGAAATAGCGGAAAAAGAGAGCGCTAAGGAAAGTGTTAATTATATTTCAGTCATGGCTGCTAAACAAAGCATTTTATTTTTGACCCCCAATGGTTTTATAAAAGCAAAAAAAATATTTGACGATATTGTCCAAACAGAAAAAATTACAAAAGAATTATCATTGGTTTATCAATCTGCAATGGATTATTATGAAGGTGAAACATCAGTAATGTATCTAAATAAAGGTCTAACCATTGCTCAGAAATTTAATGATATTCGAACATGCGGAAAAATATACAATAATATAGGATTTGAAAAATTAAGATGCGGCGAATATCTAGAGGCGGAAAATTGTTTTAAAAGCAGTATTTCAACTTTAAGCCAATGTCAACCCCACGAGCAGGCATATCCTTATAATAATTTGGCTATCCTGAACATGATTAATGGGGAATATGAAAACGCCCTCGATAATATTTCCGAATCACTTTTTTGGAATAAGTCCGAATACTTATCGTTAGTTTTGAAGGTGAATCGAATGCTATGCTATTTTTATACTGGGAATTTGCTTTGGAAAGAGCTATTCGATAAGCTTTATGAATATATCAAAGAAGAAAAATTTGTAGATGATAAGATATATAAAAAGATTTGCGTTAATTTGGCGTTAATATGCCAAAAGAATAGTGAACCTTTCAAAGGAATTGAGATACTAGAACTATGTAAAATACATATGCAGAATGAATGGGAAAACGGCAAGTACAGATACAATAAGTTGTACTCTGAATTAACATGCAATTCTTTTATTCCAAACAGTGGAACCTTACAGAACAGAAAATATTACTGTGATATAGAATTTGAGCCTTGGCTTGTCAATTTTAGTCATGACTAAATAGCCGCTTCTCAGCAGTATCAATTATTTTGCTTATCACACTGCCAAATGATATTTTCCTCTCATTGCAGATTAATCCGATCTCAGATGTCTGGCTTATTACTGGATTGCCATTAATTTCAATAAATGTAAGCTGCCCATTTTTGCTAAGGCGGAAATCAACTCGTGCAAAATCATGCATATCTAGTAATTCAAAAGCCAATTGTGCAGTTAAGCAAACGTCCTTAATTTGTTTTTGGGTTAAGAAATCATAAGCAAGATGTTCTTTTCGAGTATGTTCTGATTTTTCTTTTATGCCGAAAACAAAGTGATCAAAATATGTAATCCCATTATATTCAGAAACAATGACCTCACTCATAAGGTAGTTGCCTTTGTTCCCAATCAAAAAACACGTTACTTCATATCCGGGTATATATTGCTCTACAAGAGCGGATTTGTATTTGTTTATTACTAATGGCAGTCTGCACTTTAATTCAGCTTCGTTGTTACATATGCTGTCTTGTGTGATTCCCAATGATGAACCTTCTCCATTTGGTTTAATTACTACAGGATATATTACGTCAGAAGGAATCGTATCAGGGTTATAAAGCAAAACATCATTTGCAATGCGTATCTTTTTGGATACTACTTTTTTAGCGTAATACTTATTATTTGCCATTAATAAAGCCATTGGGTCTGAACCAGCATACTTTGCATTGAGCATCTCCAACAAGACTGCTGACTGTGCTTTCCGGCTTTGTTGAGTCAGACCATCTGAAAGATTTAAAAACAATGTTTTGGGAAATGTTATCTTCTTGGAATATGCGTCCATTAATTTTTCGACACCTCCAAAATAGTCTGCATTGTAGCCTTCACTTTTTAAAGAGCTTACTATTTGATCTATACTGTTTTTACTTGGATGATCGTTATAAACTCGCGATGATAATACTTCGTTTAAAAACTGTTCCCTTGTATTCGCCACAACGTAGTATTTTTCAAATTCCATTTAATTACCCCTCCTAAAAACAACGAATGAATATCCTTCACATTGATTAATTATTTTGCCACATTTATAATCTTCCTGCATTTGATATAGGCCGCTTAGATACGATTCCTCTGTTAGCAAACGAAAAACCGATATAGTTTTTTCCATAACACAGGACATGAAACTTTCGGATATTTGAGCATTGCATTCTTCTTCAACAGAAACTGTTTTGATATAATCCCACTTGTTAGCAGTCCCTTCAGAAATAATGTCATTGATGGAATGGAAACGCTTATAGTCGATATTGAGTATTTCAGGAAAATATCTATTCCAATACTTCTCCTTCAACTGACTATAGGATTCTGTACAAATACACAGTAGGGTACCAGGCTTTGATATTTTAAATAAATTGAGAAATAATATTCTCAAATTGTCAATATGGTGTATTACATCAGTGCAATAGATACTGTCAAATTGGATATTTATAGGCATGGCTTCATGATTACCTTCTACAATTGTAGCTGAAGGATTCTTTTGTGCTGCAATTTTTCTCATAACCGATGATGGTTCAACACCATATGGAATAATATTATAATCTGTTGTTAGTTTCAAGAGATAATTGCCGGTACCGCAGCCAAAATCTAAGATCTTTTCATTAGCTTTTGGTTTTATAATTGCAATCAATGTTGAGTATACCAGTGGTATAACATTTCTTGTTTCTTCATAGTGATTTGCTTGTTCATCATAATTAACTGTCATGTTTTTTTACCTTTCGTGAAAGAGTTCGACTATCAACCGCTGATAATTTAATATTATCTGCTGTTATAAAAAAGCCATATACTTATGAAAACATAGCCCTCTGTGAGTGTTTTACCGTACTCACAGAGGGCTTTATTGTTTCACGCAATATTAATCTCCCCATATATCTATATAGCAATAAAGTTAATTTTCACCATCTCGTATCGACTTGAGTCATTAAATTGGAGTTTAAGAAGCAAAAAGTATCAGAATCTAATCAATTGTCTTTCCTTATGCACCTAGTTAATCTAACGTAGCTACTGAGAAATCAGCACAAACTCTGTTACTTCTATAGCTTTAATCAGCATCTTAAAATGTTTCGTTTCATCAAGAACTTTTTAAATGTCCTTTGCTTTCTCCTGGTAAGATTTCTCATGTTAAAATTGCTATTAATCTCTAAAAACCAAGTTGCTTATAACCATACAATATTATTTATAAGTTATTTTTTTCAAAAAGATTTCACCAAATAGAATAATCTATGATTTAATATATAATGAAATACAAAATAAAGGGCGATTTGGAGATAAGACAAAATGCTTCTTATATAATAACAACTTTCTTTCGCAAATTATTCCCTTTTGCGAAAGGGCAAATCGGCTGAAAAACGCAATTCTAAAGCCAAAATTCACTCAATTACTATTACAGACAGCAAATTTGAACCGTAAAATGGGCAGAACTGAAAAGAAAAATCCACCTTAAAGCCGTATTTACCGTCAAAAATGTTGTCAGAATCGGGGGTTATACAATGGCTAGACGCGGTGAGAATATCTACAAAAGAAAAGACGGTCGCTGGGAAGGACGCTATAAAAGCGGAGTTAGGGCTGACGGAACAGCAAGATACTCCTCAATATACGGGAAAACCTATGCCGAGGTCAAGGGCAAATTATCGGAGAAACGTTCTAAAACCGATGTTTCATCTATTCCAAAGAATCTGACGGTTAACAATCTTTTTTCGTTGTGGTTTGCGGACATTCGGCTAAAAGTAAAAGAATCCACTTATATGAACTATCAGATGAAATATGAAAAACACATCAGCTCATCGCTCGGAAAAACACTTTATGAAAAGCTGACGGTCGAAAAACTTAATGACTTCGTGCATTCAAAGCTGGCAAGCGGACTTTCTCCCAAATATACCGCTGATATTGCAGCGGTAATCAAATCAGCGTGCCGCTTTGCCAGGAAACGTTTTGGTTATGAGGATAAATCAACATTTATGGCAACGCCCAAAGGCAAAGCAAAAGAAAAAGAGCTGCTCGATAAAACGGAGCAGGCTCAGCTTAACAATTATCTTATTTCTAACCCGACATCATCAAATGTCGGTATTTTACTATCTGCGGCAACTGGTATCCGTATAGGTGAGCTTTGTGCGCTGAAATGGGAAAACATCAACCTTGAAAAAAGAATTCTGACCGTCAGGAACACGGTTCAGAGAATTAAGAATATTGACGGAAATACAGCCACAAAGCTGGTGGTGACTTCGCCCAAGAGCAGCTCGTCTGTTCGGGAAATCCCGCTGCCGGAGTTCATTATACCTTATTTGAGTAATCATAGAACAGGTAACAGCTGTTATCTTCTTTCGGGAACGCAAGGAATTGTAGAGCCAAGAGTAATGCAGTATCGCTTTAAGCGGATCCTTGCTGAACTTCATCTGTCGGACGTATCTTTTCATTCGCTGCGTCACCTGTTCGCCACGAACTGTATAGCAATAGGAGTTGACGTAAAGTCGCTGTCTGAAATATTAGGACACAGCAACGTACAAATCACGCTTAATCGCTATGTTCATTCATCAATGGAGCGAAAAGCCGAGTATATGAAGTCGGTTTCAGAGCTGTTCTCGGTGGCTTAAAAGATTATTTGCCGTCATTTTTCTCGTCAGGAAAACAAAAAATTCCGCTTGATTATGCGGAATACGGTCTTATTATCGCAAAAGGGAATAATTTGCGAAAGGGCTGTGTATATAGCATTCTCATGCTTGCAGGCGATTATTCTCTTTATTTGGGAGGGACATAGCCATTTACCATTCCGTCGATAACTGCTTTCCCATCAGGCGGAAGATTTCTGTACAGATCCTGCAGCTTTTGTTCAGAAATGTGAAGATTAACGCCGGAGCCGCCGACTGTCCTGTACGAAAAGCGCAGTATGTAATCTATGGATACGCTATAAAAGTTGGCAAATACCCTCAAACACATCGCAGGGAATATTCTCGCCGTTCTCATAGGCTGATATCCTCGAAAGAGAAAGGTTCAGCCTATAAGCTACCGCTGTCTGCGTCAGATTGCGGCTCTTACGCAATTCATAAAGCCTGTTAGCCCTCTCTTTCAAAACATCACCCCCTATGGTTATATTATAGCAGGGTTTAACAGGCTAAGTTCCCGTTTTTCGGGAAATGGATTTTCGTTATTCGGGAATTTTATGTAAGAAAAATGCGGCAGCTTTTTAACTACCTACTCAATGCGGCAGCTTTTTAACTGCCGCATTGAGTAGGTAGTTAAAAAGGCATATCAAATAGTGTAAACACTTGTCATTAATCTGAAGTCATTTTCACGCCACAATTATCAAGTGTGATTAACACTTTTAAAGCCATTGGTCTCACCTCCATTTATAATTATTTAGCAGTTTTAATCCCTCTACTATATACATTATTTTATAACTTATTTAAGGGACAATAAACTATAAAAGATATTATAATTTGTCACTATTCGATAACTTACAGTTTCTTTTTTTATAAATAATAACAATTCATATTAGTTGTATATCTGGTGATTTGAAAAGTTAAAAAACCAATAGTCCTCCGCAATTAATGCAGAGGGCTATCGGTTTTGGGTTCACGAATGTAAAATTGTTAATTTAAAGTGATAATATTGGACCATGCACCAAAGTAAGTTTTTCCGTTCACCTTCTTATATGGACGCACCTTGAACTGTTCGGTGTCGCCGGTAGTGTATCTCACACTGCGACTGAGTTTTCCGGAACTTACAGTTGTCAGCTTTTTAAAATTGCCTCCGTTCTCAGAATAGTATATCTGATAGCCGTCAGCGCCTGCGGACTTTTTCCAACTGAGCGTTGCACGATTCCAGCCGCCGGAGGTCTTGCCGGTCTTGGAGGTCAGTGTTGTTTTCGGCGGAACTATCTTGAATTTAAGTGTTTTTGTGCCCCTGTATTCTCCAATGCCGGTGATGGTTATGGCGGCTGTGCCTATGTTCTTATTGTTATTGTAGGTCACTGTGTAGTCCGTACCGTTCACAAGCTTTTTCTTGCCGTCCTTGACAATGACGGCAGGTTTCAGAACTTTTCCAGTGTATGCCTTGCTGGATATCTTACCAAATTTCAGTTCCGCAATATCCGGTTTTAGAAATTTTGTGGTGTACTTTTCATAGCTTCCGTCAATGTACTTTACCTGGTTTTTGATATGATAAAAGATCCTTAGTTCATCAGCATCCCTGGCGGTTTCAGCCAGATCGTCAGAATTCTCATAAGAAGCAGCAATTATGCGGTTTCCATTATCGTCGGTATATTGTTTGACAATTGGCTCATAATCATAGCCAGTATCTTCAACAAGCGCATAAACAGAGCAGCTGCCTTCGTCCCCTGTCAGATCATACAAATACGCAGCAACTGAATATGCTGACATAGGGAGTTCAACATCTTCGTCCCGCTCAGGTGATAAGTCGCCAAAACATACAGTCATTTTCAAATTTATTCTGCTGTCATTATCGATCTTTACCTGTTTAAATAGTTCTATTTTTTCTGCTGGAATTGAGAAAATAATGCTTGTGTAACCATCAATTATATCCGTACTTATTTCTACTGAGGGTTCGGTGAAATCAATGTCCGCAAACACTGATTCTATGGAGTTAGTTTCCACGATATCCGCCGCCGCTGAATAGATGGTTGTTGTGCTGGCGACTATGGCTGCTGCCATTATCGCTGATATTATTTTTCGTAAATCCATGGTGATTTGTCCTCCCAACTTTACAATAACATACAATTTCGATTCCTGCTAAAGTTAGAATAGCAGAAATCGAAATTGGTTATAGGTCTAATGATTAAGAAATCTTTGCAGATAAGCTAAACGTATTGTTCGTTGTACTGGTATTGGTGTTGCTTACAGCAACTGTAACTTCCTTAATATTGGTGCTCTTAAAATTCAATACCGAAAACGTATAGGAAGATGACTTGTTGGGATATACACGTAACAGGTTCGCTGTTCCACTGCTGGTGAATTTAGCTAAGGAAATTGCAATATCATTATAATTGCCATTTACGTTAAGCGTGAAATCAATTCGCTTTGTGGAACTTGTAGACTTAGTATATTTGAAATGCATTGAAGATGTTGGAACTAAGGTTTTTCCAGAAATACTCATCAAATCTGTTCCCTGTACTGTAGCATTGATGTATCTAGAAGTGCCATTTGTGTAATTATTATAATGGCTAGTATCAGCGTTATATGCTTGGAAGCCAGCAAATAACTTCTTAAATGGTACGGTCGAGCTGGAACTACAATGTTCAACAGCAGAATAGATATCACCACTATTGTTAAAGGATTCATATATGCGCTTTATTGCCGCAACATCACCGTAATTCTGGCTTATATACTGAAAGAACAAAAATATACCATATCCGCCCTTTTTGTCATAAGTAGAAAAACTCTTGGTTGTGTCCTTTAGATATGAATTAGCCCTACCAGCTGCTTTATCACGATATTTGTTGTAATATCTAAGTGAAGCCCATGTGGCACTAGATTCGGTAGCCCACTTTAAGTCATTGTTGGTTTTGGTTTTATATTTTTGCTGAATTGCATGGAATATTTCGTGAGCCAGTGTTGTTTCTCTTGCGTCCGCAAGAGAAGACGAAGTCTTGTTGTATTCTATTGTAATGTATGAACCCTTTCCCGAAGGAGCAGAAGCATTTTTTACAGGAAAAGTTGCAGAATCTAATTCACTAGCAAAATAGATATGGCATTTGGTTTCACCGCTCTCATATGCAGGATCTTTAAATCCAAACTCACTAAAATATGCCTTGTCAATATTTTGAACATATGTAATTATTTTAGAGAGATCCGAGAGGCTCATATAATCAGACTCGTTAGCATTTGATTCAAAATGAATAATAAATCTTCCAACCGTTTCAGTTTTCTCATCAACATATGTAATATCATCACGAGTTTTCAAACGGTTTTCAGTTGATAGAAGGTTTTGAGCAATCTGATGGCTCAGTTCCGAATTCGGATTATCGTCACAATATGACGCAAGTTCATCATAAATAGGTGTTGCGCACTCTAATCCACTTAACCCGTTATTAGTGATTGCGGAAAGATACATTGAAACCTCTGTTTCTCTGTCTATCAGTTCCATATTGTAAAGCGCATCTACCTTTTCAATGAAGGTATAATCGGACAAATCGTAGTTTGATTCTAAATCAACTTTGAACTCGTTGGCATCGACTTTCTGCAAAATTTCAATTGAATCTAAGTTCAATAAATCTGCATAATTGATTGTGGAATCTGCATTGTCAACCTCAATATTGGTGAATATTGTATCGCCATCCCCGTTATATACAGCGATAGAATTATCCGAGTCGAGCGCGACATCAGCAATTTGATAAATAGTAAGCGGCTCTATTGTTTCACCCGGATATAGGAAAGAACTCCCAGAACTAATACCTGTTTTTGTAGGTAAAGAATCTAAATCCACCTCAACAAGGCAATAATCTGATGGGCGGTCAAATTCGTATGTGCCATTAGAATCAGTATATACAGACGTATAGTAGTTATTTGAAAAACCAACAACTTCATCATCATACACTTCATCAATGTTTGAAGAGAGAATATTGATTTTTACACCAGCAGCCGGAGAACCATCCTCAAAGAATACCTGACCCTTTATGGTATTGCTTGTTGCATAAGCTTCAACCGGAATTGTTAACGTAGCCATGGAAAGAACAAGTGCACTTGAAATAATGCGTTTTGTTAGGTTCATAAAAAAGACCTCCTGTTTTTTGTATATGAACGATTATAGACATACAACTAAATATGCCACTCGTTCAATATAATGATTTGTGGAATGAATCAAAAATTAAACTGTTTCTTTGCTGCTGTAAACCGTGATGGTCTCAGTGTTTCCATTTTTGGTTGTCAGTGTAAACACAGATTTCAAGCGGTATGTTCCAATTGAAAGGTCAGATTTGCTGCTTGACAAAATAACAGAACGGCTATTGGACGCTTTTGACCAACTTGCACCACTGACATTGTTCCAAATGCCCGAACTACTGAGCTTCTGCAAAGTATGCTCAACAGCAATTTGTTTAATAGTATCTATTCCAGAACCATAACTTTTGCATTTAGCAACCTTTGCTGATATGGATAGTGAATTTCCCAAGCGATTACCATAAGCGTACATTGGAGCAATTTCATTAATTTTCATTTCAGAAACAGCTTTAGCAGAAACAGGAATACTTGCATTAGCACAAATCAGCAATACCGATAAAAAAGCAGTAATGTTTTTCTTCATTTTCATTGATTTTCCCTCCCCCCTTAATGAACTCGAAGTTTTTCCCTTCTATTTTATACATCTCTCAAAGAGCTCATTAGGGGACACAAAAAACTAAAAAATTATTCAAAACCACATATTTCGTTACTTTTTGCCAAATTAATTAGTTCCTCTTTGGCAAAAATGCCATCAAGCGTCAAAATGTAATTTCTACTATTCCAGATAACAATAGAGGAAATATTATCGCCAGTATCAAATTCAATGGATATTGCATCACAGCCGTTAATACTATCCTCCCAAATGGTATTATTTTCCGTGTTTATATGAGAATTAAACTTGGATTTTACTGTTTGAATGAAAATAAGTTCCTCACTATCTGCGTTTCTGTACACGATATAAACAATCTCCTCGTCTGATACAACTTCATATAATTTATACCCTTCAGGCACAACCGAAAGCGAGTATTCTTTCTCAATTGTATCTGGGCAGTCATTCAAATCAACAGCAAACAAATGCGTATTATCTCTGTAAACTGTTCCACGAAAACTGTTTGTAATATATACCACTATGCATCCTGTAGCAATTACCATAAAAACAATTACCATTACCGCAATAATGACTCGTTTCCGTAAACTCATTCTTATTTTTTCGTTTGAACTTACCATCGATAGTGGTTTTGCCTTTTTCTGATAGAGATTAAAAGCCCTTTTCATTTTTATCCTGTGTTTTATGGAAAACTTAGGAACTGGTTCGACACTTACTCTAGAAAATTCTTGATCGTAGTAACCATTGATAAGTTCTTCAATCGTGTAGGTATTACTCATGATTATCCTCCATAAAGTGTTTTATTTTTACTGTTGCTCGTGCAATTCTCTTTTTTACTGCTTCCTCTGATATCTCAAGCTGGCTTGCAATATCAGAGTACTTCATATGGAAATGTATCTTAAGATACAATGCGGTCTTGGTGGTTTCTGAAAGAGTATCAATAAATCTATATATTTCTATGCATGATAATTCACTAGATATTTTTTCGTCTAATGATACACTTTCATCAAGAATATTCTCATCTAGCTCAACCTGAGTATCCTCAATTTTAAGTTTTTTGTTCCAGATACTGAATGATATATTTCTAATCATTACGTTTATGTATGAAACCCTTTTCTCTTGTGGGATAGCAAAAAAGTTGTCTGGATTTCTGGCTATTGCCAAAAATGCCTCTTGAATTGCATCTTCTGAATCGTGAGCGTTGTGTAATTTTGAAAAGGCAATCGAATAAAAGGATTTAATATTTTTCGTATATATTTCCGACAAGGCATTTCTTTCCTCATCGGTTTTAAGAACCGCTAAAGCAGCAGAAATCATTTCTTACCCTCATTTCTTGTAAATATTTGCTTCAAGTATAACACTAATGCTCAAAAAAATCAAGATAAGAATGTATTTTATATTTACTGGAAATACTACATCTGCTATTATAACGCAATATCTTTGTTTTGTCAACGCTTTTATTGTCTTAATTTTTGCGTTGATTTATACTATAATAAATATAGTTTGAAAGGGGTGGGCTTTTTGGATATTTCAAAGAGATTAAAAGAAATAAGAAAGGCAAAAAATATAAGCGTCTATAAGCTCTCCCAGCTTTCCGGAGTATCTGAAACTCATATCAGAGATCTGGAGCGTGGTGACAGAAACCCGTCTATTGATACATTGTCCAGATTGTCCGTTCCGCTTGGTATAACGCTTCCGGAACTTCTCAACGAATCAGATAACATTTCTTATCTCAGCGTTAAGGAACAGGAACTCATTAAGTGTTTTCGTAATTTGACAGATGATAAAGCCGACGCCTTGCTTGTGTTTTTGAAAACCCTATAAACAATACGGTGAGCCGAATCCCACCGTATTTATTTTTTTCTGGGATTTTTCAGTTCAGTTTCTTTTTGTTCCTTAACCAGATTATCAATATAGTTTCCCTCAATCACACACTCATAAACGTCCGCAAGACGATCGATTCTTTTCAGCCATGCCTGTTCCTCGGCAAGCTTGTCCTGGACTGTCCGAATATAGATCGGAAGTAATTTCAGCCTTTCCTCCAGCTCCGCAATTTCGCTCTCGGAACGAATACCATGCTTGTCAACGACTTCTTTCGCCGCAGCTAGTCTGACCTGTCCCATAGAATCCAGCCTGCGCCTGTTCTGGACATTTTCAAAGTAGAACCGGATCTGTGCAATTTCAGATTTCAGAGTGGGAGCTTCATTCGACAGCGCCTTTAATTCTTCGGTTTTCTCATCAACGCTATTTTTCAGTTCCTCGGCTTTTGCGTAAATACCATCACGGGACGTAATTCCGAACTCGCCAATCGTAGAAAGCTGCTCGACGAGCAGGTTCAGGCTCTCATCGTTACTGAACGTGTAAATCTTCTGCGGCTTTGTCTTTTTCGGAATAATTCTGAACTGCTGAACAGCGACCGTTGTATCAAGAATGACGGAACAAATTTTCTTCTCCATTTCGCTGCTGCGGCTCATGCGCTCCCTGACCTTTCTCGCATAGGTGCCGTTGAGAGAAATCCGCCGTTCAAGCATTTTCGGCAAATACTCATCTCCGAGAGATTTCAGCCGAACAAACCTTTCCGCAAAAGGAGCTTTCACCGCAATATACTTGCCGTGCTTGATTTCGTACCCACGCTCTTTCAACTTGTTTAACAGATTTTCCACAGATGTAGAGGAGTAAATCAGCCGGTCTATATCGAGGACAATTCTGTCACGGATCGTCCCCATACTCGCAGACTGATAATGAGCAGCTATTACGTTTGCCGTCTTTACTGCATAATCGGGAATGTAGAGCATACGGCTTTCTTCGATGAACGGAATTTTTGCACGGGTCAGTCCGTCCGCAACGTATTGCAGTTTATCGTCCGAGTAAATCTCGTATGGAACGAAAGCGGCGTTGACCTGCCTGCTCAGCGCCGCTATTTTCTCGTCACGCTTTGTGATTTCGCTGCGCATATAATCGTTCTGATTTTTGATAGCGGCGATTTCGTCGGAAGTGTAGGAATCAGCGCTTTTCTTTTTCAGAGCATTTATATGGTCGTTCATAGAACGTATCTCCTGCGCCGCCTGCTTTTTCCGCTTGTACTCATCAACTGACCAATGCTCACGATGAACATTTTTATCGTCACGGTACAAACCATGCTCACGGAGTATTTTCTCCATGACTGAACGTTCGCTGTCAGACCATGCGACCCATTCCGTCAGAAACTTGTTTTCCGGAGCAAAGCCCATTTCACGCAGAGCGCCACTCATGGACACTCTTGTAGATAGCCCACGACTGCCGGTATGTGTTATCGGGACAAAGTCTATATGCAGGTGCGGCGTCGCCTCGTCAAGGTGCATGACTGCATTAAAAACTTTAAGATTCGGATTACGGGTTTCAAATCCACGCATATACTGGTCTAGCATTTGCTTGGCAAGTTCGCCGTTTTCGGATCCGACGGAGCAGTCGTTAATATCGCCGAACTGCACGACGATCTCCTCAAAGGTTTTCTCCTGCTTTCCTTTTCTGATATGTTCATAGTAGTCGGCAATGATCCTGTCACGCCTTTTCATTCTGGAATTGTATTCTGCGAGAGCTTCTCCGAACAGCTCGGAATAAAATTCACGGATATTCTGTTTTTTATAGGTTATATTGTCCGGTATTCGTTCACGGACTACGTTCTTCGCAATGAAACTGCGGTTATTGTGTTCGATGATACCATCGTCAATTCTGAAAGATACGGATAATCCGGTGTGCTGATTTTCGTTCATATTTGTAAAACCTCCGATTTCCTGTGAAGATGATATTTCTGCTTTTTTCAAAATCATCTTCGTATGCCTTCACCAGTTTTGATGTTGCTGTAATAAGTACAATACTCTATTGTACTTTTGGCAAACTTCGTTCTCCAAAAGTACATTTTCGTTAGGGTACGCTCACCCCTAAAACCCCCGATTTTTTCAAAATTGAAAAAATGAACTTTCAGTCGTTTTTGCGAAAATCGCAAAATCTTAAAAAATCGTTGAATACGAAATCTGCGAAAATCGCATTTTTGAAAAAACGCTCTTTAAAGCTGTTCGCCCAGATTTGAAAAATCAATGCCGGGCGTGTTTTCGGTTAAGCGGTCGTTTTTCAGTTTTCTGTTGGAGCTTTGTGATTTTTACAAGCAGCTCGTTGAAATCTTTCACGCCGAATTCCTTTAGAATATGGTTGCGCTGCGTGAGATTATTGCTGCTGATGAATTTCCTGCCGGCTTCGTCATTGTCAACACAGGCGAACAATTGCAGACCTTTATCGGAAAGCGTTTTCAGAGAATTTGGTTTCAGACCAGCCATTGATACAAGTACGCTGTTCTGAATTTTCTGCTGATTTGCAAGCTGCCGAAAGGAGAGCAAATCTATTGCACTCTCAAAAATGTAAGCCTTTGTCGGAGTGCTCAACGTCACGGAAAACAAGCTGTCGCTCGTTCCGGGAGCTACTCCCTTGTAGCGTTTTTCGCTGTTGGTGCCTTGTATTTCAGCACCTATGGAATTACCACTTTCGTCCTTGTGGAGAAACACAGCGTTCCCTCGCTTGTCCTGATACAGCAGACCATCAAGAGCCAGTTCGGAAACAAGTTTGCTGTCAAGCTGGCGTGTCTGACAGAGGTAAGCAAACACCTTCCGCATATTGTCCGCACGCTCCGGAAGAACAAGTTCTTTCGCCTGCGGCAGCTTTGGAGTATCTCTGCGATAATCCATGTATGTCATGTTCGCACCGGACAGAGCTTCCACGGCGGATTTGAAATCCATTCCGATAATGTCGGTCAGGCAGTTGATCGCGTTCCTGCCGCCGTGTTTTTCTGCCTGTGAGAAACAGTACCACTCGTTGGTTTCGGTGTTTACATATAAACCGCCGTAGCCTTTAACGTGCAGCTCGTTCCTCGAAAGCTCAGTTTCAAATCCGTTCTGGGTAAAAAAATCAGCAAGGCTGGCTTGCCTTGCTTTTTCGATGAGGTCAGTATTCTGTTGTGAGTATGACATTACGTCCTCCTTTATATTATGAAGATATTGATAAAAGCGCTCCAAGAAGTTTGATTGCAATCTTCTTGGAGCGTTACACTTTTGTATTTTTGAAACCTCTTAATAAAAACTGCTAATTATTAATCGATTCATATACATTTATTGTAATGTCTTCAATATTTCTACACATTGTTTTTTACAATCATCATCTAAATTGGCAATATAATTTTTAGCCATAAATAATAGAAATTGGTTAAAGTAATCTGTATTGTATTCTAAGTCTATTGACTTGACCATTTCAGACCAAAATGGCAGTTGATAAACCATTTCTGATATGGTATATACCATAGTAGGTAAATCAACAATTCCTTTTTGAGCATTGTCTTGCTTATAAAATTCTATTTCTTCTTTAAAATTGCTAGGGCATTTTAACACATCCCAGAAAGAATCTGGTGCTATCATATTATCAGCTAATAATTCACAAACAAGCTCATGATTTACAGCTTCTATATCATTAAAACCTGTTTGTGAAAGCTTAGAATAAATATCTATAAAAAATCTAAACTTTTCTTCACTCTCCATTATTGCCATACGAGCAACAGCATTAAGATCAAGAAGTAATTCATCTGCTTTTTGCTCTATATTTTGCGAGTTGGTTAATCCAATATGAGCTATTTCATTTCGCATAACAGGGACGTCAAATGCAAAATATGGGTAATATTTCATAAATCTAATCTTACTTCTGCTTTTTAATGCTTTGTCAGCCTTTTCTACCAACGTACCAGCATTTTCTTTATAGTCATATTTGATTGAACATATGTCAAAGAAAAGCCCTTCCAGTTGAAGTATTCCTAGTGCTATAAATGATTGATAATGTCCTTGTTCATATAAACTAGCAAGGTCTAAAAAGATTTCACTTCGCTTATTCAAATGATAATTTTGAGCAATATGCTCTTTTAAATATTCCAATATTTTATTATGTTCAATTAATAGTCTGATATTGGTATAATATTGTTGGGGGGACTTTTGACGCAATAGTATATATTTCTTTTCCTTTTCAGGAATATCTAAAGGATTTTCTTCAGGAATATGTGAGATTTTTACAACAGTCGAATAATCAAAATCAGCTTCATAATAGTCTGATACTAATGAAAACATATAGCGACGTCTACTATATAAATCATTTTTATTAGTGAGCTGCATCTGTAAAGTGTCAAAATTTGTGCTTTGTAAATAATCTTTAATACCATAATTTAAAAAATTAACAATGTCGTTCTGCGCTTTTCTATTTAAGTCTGCAAAATATATTAGTTTTCGACGTCTATATTCTGATTCATTGGTTTTTGAGCTTTCTAATTGTTCGCGTTCATTGTTATATCGGGTTAATCTTTCATCAATAATTCTCAAGTCGTCTATTACTTGACACATAAGATGAATAAAATTGTTTGATATAAGTAGTTTCTCATCTTCTGATTTTTGACTCTCTTCTATTCCTAGGAAATTGAAGAGATATGTATTCACCGAAGCATTAACCTCTTGAGCAGAAGTAGTCGTATGCAATATTTTTATAAAATCCTCTATTTGGCCATTTGCATTTAGTGGTGTTTTTATAGACATTGTAATACCTCCGAATAAGTACAGTATATATAAATATAAAACGAGCTTTAATTTTGGAATATTCTATATAAAATTATATCACAACCAATAAAATTTTTCAATAAAAAAAGCAAAGCCACCATATTTTCATACAGCGGCTTTGCAAATGCCTGATTTTCGGGGAAAATCACCGTTTCTGCTTCGGGGCAGATTTAGTGATTTCCTCGGTTTGGGCAGCAGCGTCGTGTTCCTGCTCATCGTCATCGTTCATAATGACGTCCTCTGCCTTGCCGACCTCCAGTTCACGGTTGAGTTGCTCCAGCCTTGCGGACTTTTCAGCAAGCTCGGCAGCGTGTTCAAACGGCTTGCCTTTAGCAGCTACGGCTTCGGTAAGGTCAGTCTGCATACGGGCGAGCTTATCCGTCATACTGTCTAGCTTTCGTTCTAACCCTTTACTGAACAGGTTTTCAAGACGAGTGACATTTCCAATATCGCCCGAAATATCCATATCAGTGTTATAAGTCAGTTCCTTGCAGAGAGAAATCCCTGCGCTGACGTTAAATCCATTGTGAAACTTCTCGATTGCCAGTTCAAACCCGCAGAACGTTCCGATAGGCTTGTGCGAGGTCTGACTTGCTTCAGCCATGAACTTTATTGCGGCTTTCTGTAATGCTTCACCCGCAGGCTTGCGCTCAGTAAATACCTTGCCGCCGATTTCAACTCTGAAATCATCTTCGCTCGGCTGGTGCGCCGCTGAAAATTCAATGTCGCGCTTGGCAGATTCAATGTTCACGGAATAATTGCGTATCATGTTTTCGCAGTGACTTATCGTATCGTCAAGGCGGTACTGCGCATTGTAGTGTTCACTTTCAAGCAGGCGCAGACGGGCGACATCGCTGTCAAGCTCGATTTTCTCCTTGATACGCTCATCACCGGTAGCAAGGGCCTGCATTTCAGAGTAGTTCAGAACAGCCTCGTCAACGTCTTCGCAGCTTCTTGCAGTAGCGCTGCCACTCATAAGCTGGGAAATGAAACGCTGCTTTGTCACGATTATGTTCATGAGATATGCGTCGAATGTGTTTTCGGTAACGTAATTGTACACGCCGACTTCACCGAAAGTGTTGCCCTGTCTGATTATTCGACCGTTCCTCTGCTCGATGTCTGTTGAACTTACTCAACGGAACATAGGGACAACCGATATTTCGACAAACAGTATCCCCGCCGCAGATGCATAAACGGCGGGATTGCTATATTCAGTTACCTTTCCCTATGACATGGAAATTATGTAATACACGCCTACCGTTGTCAAAATCGATGATAATCCAGATATCGTTATTGGAGACTAATGTGTTAGAATATTAGGTTTTTACATCTGTACCTAGTCTTCACGGATAGCATTAATAGTGTATATATTATTTATAGTAATCTCTCAACAACATTTATTGATAATTGACCAACCTAACTCATTTGCAAAAGGTCTTCTAAATTATCCGTCTATGCAATGGAGTATAAAATGTCGCTCATCATCAGGGTCGCAGAGAGTTGTGTACTTTTTTGTATTACCTTCTATATCTGTGATTGAGAAACAATTATTGTCAGTATCAACTCCTATTCTGCTGTCAGCAGGAATTTCGGGATAAAAATATCCATCTCCTAACATCTGAAGTGTCGTATTATCAAAATAAAAAAGAGATACAACGTGAGATTTAAGCCCGGAAAGAGAGTTTGTCTTCGGTACTCTGACTGCTGCAATACCCCATTCTGCAAAATCTAACACTTCAAATTCTATTGGTGCTTCAATTTCGGCAAGACCGTCAAAGCTCATGGCAGGCTGATAGACAGGACTCAGCACTTCGCAGGAATGTTTTTTCCCCTGAGAGTCAGTGTATTCAACAAAGTTATGTGCGGATATTTTTTGCTTGTTTTCGCTGTATTTATATACAGTATACGAAAAGTTAAGCTCGCCATTGTGTGTGCTGTACTCCTCTTTGAAGGTTTCTGCCGAATAATCCGCTAAACGCAGATAATATGCTTCGTAATATTCATCGTATACAACGGTGTATCGCTCACTATTACCTTCAGAGTCCACAAATGAAAAGCAGTTATTTTCAGTATCTGCTTCAATAATGCTGCCGGCAGGTAGCATGGGTTTGAACAGGTTATTGCCAAGGAGCTGAACAATGCTGTCATTGAAATAATAAAATGATGTTTCGTGCAATTTTTCACCATTGTTTTGACTCGGCACTCTGACTGCTGCAATATTCCAATCAGAAAACTCCAGAATATCAAGTTGCGGCGAGCCGTCTATAACCAATTCGTCATTTGGCTGTGCGACGCCAAGTAACAAATCCGAATCGGGAGTAATGATATCTCCGGTGCTTTTAAGAATAATTTCAAGCTCGGCAGGTGAAATTATCATTGTGTCACCGGAATTGTCAAACACAGTAAATGACAAGGAAACACTGTACTTATCACTGCTCTTTGTTTTAACAAAAACATTATCGCCGGTCTGTTGAGTTTTGCTATGTTCTTCAGTTGTCGCGGCGCATTCCTGGGCAGTTTCTTCTTGATATTCCTGTTCAGATGAAGCCGGGGAGTTTGCGGTATTGCCTATGCTGTTCCATGATGCTGCACAGCCGGCAAGAAATAACATTGATATCACTAAAAGTATACTTCTGATATTATTCATAAATAATGTTAAGCCTCCTCTGTCAAAAGCAATCAATAAAACTGCTGCCGAAAAGCTCCGGCGGGGTATGTATTATGCGGGTCAGCATAGAGGTTATAGCCCAGGCTTATGTCACGACACTTTACATAACCATCTACTAAGGCTAGTTATTATACTTTGCCCAATAGCAGTTACAGCAAAAGACTATTGAATTGATGGTGTACCTGGTGCTGGAAGTTGGCTGCGGAAATGTATAAACAACACTGCTTCCGCTTTTAGGATAGCTGTATGCTTTAGTACGGAGTAGTAAGCTCCAGTAAACTGTTTTACCAAAACAATGTAAGGGGAACCTGCGTTACAGCCATTAACAGCAATATGCCTGCTATTCGCTTCATTCGGACAATTCCTCCTGTATGTTTTATGGGAGAGGGGAGTAAATATGCAGACGAATAAATCCCTGTGAATGTCCATTTATATTGCATTGCGACATCAACCATTCTTCGCTGACCTTAAGATACAAATCATAAGTACATACTTGTGAAATATCACAGTAAATGGCATCTTCTGCAAGATTATCTTCACAGGAAAAATTGACGTATTGCACAGAGCAATCCTCTAATTCTTCCCAATTATCCTGCACCTCGAAAAATAGGTTACTTTTTCCCAACGGGTCTTCAAACAAATACTTATTCCCGTCCAATTCAATATACGGAGTATATGTCCAAATACTTGCACTCCCATTAGGTACAGACTCCGGTTTGTTGAAAACCATGAAAAATATCAAGAACAGAACAACCACACCAACCACAAGTGTTATCAAGATTTTTATCTTTGTTCTTTTCATACGCTTTTCCTTTCTTGTGAGAATGCAACGTTTGAACTATTAGCTTATTCTAACGCGAAACCCCTCATGAACACCATAATAATCGTAATTCAAATAACGTTGTGAAGTAGTTAAGCCGTCTGCAACCCTAAGGTATTTATCACCATCTGTTTCAACATATCCCAAAGCAACAACTGCATGAGCTACCCATTCCTGTGAGCTGTTATTACCTTGAATACTGACAAGTACAGGTTGGTCATTATTGATATCGCGCGTAAAATCACTCCACCAATCTTTCCAATAGTCATCAATAGAAATATTGAAATTCCTTTCATTCACATATTCTTCAAGGGCATCAATCATTTCATCGTTATACAGTCCACGAGTTCCATCAAAACCGGCTAACGAGCAAATTCGAGAGTATGTCCACAGCGGATTGTTATATATTAAACCATTTATTTCGGGTAATGAATCATAATAAAAGACTAGGTTTGTCAAGGCTGTAGGTGCACAATTAACACCTGAGTTTTCAAAGTCAATACCTCTATAAAATGATAGTTCGCTTGAGCCCTCAATGCAATAAGTCTTTTTTACTGTTCCAACCGTACCACTGGTTAATCCACCTGTTATTGTAGGACCACTATTAGCTGAAGGATAGCAGGGAATACTATATACAGCATTACTTCCCGCCTCAGCGGTTGAATAGGTAATCATATTATCACTAATCAAAATATTGTCATACGAGGAATACATATCTTCGAAATGATTTATTGATAATTCGGAAGGATTGTTTACAGATTGTTGTGAATAGATGTCATTGCCATCAAGTGTATACTCTATTACGGGGTTTTCTAACGAAAGGTCAGTTGACAACACAACATAACCCATAGGTTCAAGCGTAAACCGGTCACAAAAACTTACTTCGTAAGCAACTATTTCGTTTGAAGAGTTTACCACTTTAATATAATTTTGAGGAAAAACGTTCCCGTCATACATTACATCTGCCCAAGAGTTGGCATAATTACTGACTAATTGTTCAATGCTTTCAATTGATGTATCAGTTTCAGCTCTAGACGCAACAGTAGGAGTGACACAAAGGCGAGAATTAAACAAGAAACTTTTGCCCAAGAGTTTTTAGACATACAAGCCTTAATAAATAACCTCCATAAAATAATGTGATAGCAGTATATTACCCTACCATCTCCTCATCACTATAAACAGTAATGGTTTCCGATTTTCCGCTTGAGTTTGTCAGCGTGAAAACGGATTTCAGCCGGTATGTGCCGCTTATTTTTTTGAAGTTAACCTTTGAAATAAATGATAAAACGGAATGGAAACAGCAAATAACACCGCAGCATACGCCAAATGTACAGCTGCACAGATTAAAATGGCGGAGGCTACGTCGGTAATTCCAAACCAGCTTGAGGAGGAAAAGGCTAACGACATATAAGCAAACTTCAACCCTACCATAATGCACAAAGCAGCTGTTAATACCGCACCGAATTTCTCCGTGATTTTGTCATGCCTGGTGATAAGCAGCCTGAACGACACGACCTGAATAATCGGTACAATTATGCATGAAATCAAATCCTGTGCATCGATTTTGCCGTTCAGGGGGAGAAGACCATTTGTCAAAATCAAATATACGGAAGATAGGCAAAACACCATGCATAATATTATTAGTTTTGGCGAGATGTAGTTTTTAGTCATGGAAAACGCTCCTTTCGGTATTAAAATGGTTGATTTGAGAGTTACCTTTATACAGGCAAAAACCGGAAGCAAGAAAAAGTTGTTGTCTTATCATGTCGTTTTTGCCACGATAAGAATGTTCAAATTGTTTCTTCTTCGCTGTAAATAGTGATAGTTTCGCTCTTGCCGCTTGAGTTTGTCAGCGTGAAAACGGATTTCAGCCGGTATGTACCACTGTCAAGTCCGGATTTGGTGTTGACCAAAGATATGGCTCTGGTATCAACGGTCTTTGTCCAACTTGCGCCGTCAACTTCATTCCATATCCACAGACCCCAGTGCTTTTCAAGCGTATGCTCTACTGTGATTTGAGTAACGCCCGCCATTCCATTGCACAAACTTTTGCAGTCAGCAGTTGATGATGTAATTGTTAAATAGTTTTCTGTTTTCGCTGCATATTCATAAGCCGGCGAAACTAAATCTGTTACAATTTGAGTTTCATCAACAGCAAAAGCAGAAACACTTACAACAGGATATATCATCATAAACGATATAAATGCGGCAAGCATTTTTCTTATCTGCATTGGTATTCCCCCCTTCACAAGTACTCGAAGTTTTTATCATTCTATATACTACGTTCCTTTTTAAAGTGAAAAGGGGACATATTTTTACAAAAAAGTTTTAAAATCCATCAATTTCGTTAGAAATAGCCAAATCTCGCAGCTCATTATTATCAAAATTGCCAAATAGTTCAAGTATGTAATCCTCATTATCCCAAATTACCGTTGAACTAACTCCATATGCGTTAATATATTCTATATAAATAGCATTGCAGCTATTAACTTTCGTTTCTTGTAAATCATATCCTTCCGTGTTGATATGTGGATTAAATTCACTTTTTACAGTTTGCCCAAAAACCAAAACCTGTTCCGTATCCGGATTACAATACATAACAGTAATGTCCGTAGAAGTAGCTGAAACGTCATACATCTCAAATCCCTCAGGCACAACAGATAAGCTATACTCTTTTTCTATGGTACTTGGACAATTTGCTGTATCAATCGCAAAAAGGTGAGTATTATCTTGATATACTGTTCCATTGAACCCGCCGGATATGAATGCTATTACAAATCCTGTCATCACAGCAAGGCACACGATAATAGCCACTGCAATAATCAGCCGCTTGCGGAACGAAAGCTGCTTATGACCCAATACATTTTCGCAAGTGTCCTCTGCATTGATGTCAGACATTGCTTTATTATGTTCGAACAGCTTGAAAATTCGTTTCATAGTCAGTCTGTGACGAAATGAGAATTTCGGCAGAGGAACTTCGTCAGCTTCAGCAAACTGCTTTTCAAAATAGCCCGATATAAGTTCGTCCATTGTATAGCTCTTACTCATTTGCACAGCCCTCCATAAACTGTTTGATTTTGGCTATTGCTCGTTCAACTCTCTTTTTAGCTGCGTCCTCGGATATGTTTAACGTTTTGGCTATGTCGGAATACTTCATATCAAAGTGTATTCTGAAATATATTGCGGTCTTAGTTGTGTCAGGAAACGTGTCAATGAAACGGTATATATCTTCGCAGGAATATTCGCTCACTATCCGTTCATCAAGAGGGATACTATCTTCAATGAGTTGTTCGTTAAACTCAACTTCACGTTCCGCCGTTGCGTGTTTCTTGTTCCACAATTTGCAAGATATGTTCCGAATAACAGCGTTGATGTACGGCATCTTATTCTCGTTCGGAATACCGAAAAAGATGCTTGTATTATTTGCAATAGCCAAAAACGCGTCTTGTATTGCGTCCTCAGCGTCATGTTTGTTATGGAGCTGTTGAAAGGCAATGTTATAAAAGTTTGATATATTATTCTCATAAATCTCGGATAATTCGTTGCGCTGTTCCTCGCTTTCCAGAACAGCCAAAGCGGCGGAAATCATATAATCACTCCATTCAATTTGCGTTTTTTTGATACCATATTATCACACAACGAGTCAAATGTCAAGCAAAATCGTTGTGATTGCTTTACACTATTTATTGATTATTAGATTGTCCTAGCGATAATATCTCTCGGTGCTACTACCTTAGCTGTTTAGTATGCACTGCAAGAAATACTCTCTGAAACTGAATTTTGCCCTCCCAATGTTCACCCAAACACCGAGAGGGCATTTTCTTTTTCAACTCTGCAATCACTCGTACTGCTTATTGCGCTCATCATAATATTTCGCATTCGACTTAGTATTCTCGGTAACCTGATTAAGCAAAAACTGCATATACGCCGCAATGAGTATCTCATCCTTCTTCTCATCGCCCGTGTGGATAATCTCCGTCCATTCGTCTTGAGTAAGTTCAACCTTGTCGAAGTACAGGAAAACTGCTCCGAGAATACTCTCCGCAAGTTCGCCATCGTCGTTCTCCTCGTGGCAGTAGAAGGCATAGTCCTGCTTGAGTTCGGAGAACAGATGATTGATTATGGACAGTTTGCCATAGTCCCTGTTCTTGACAAGCTCGGATAAATACTCAACGGCGGTGTCGGACAGTCCTGTGAAGTCGCAGACTGTTTTAGTTTTGCCTTTCGTTGCGGTCGTGTTCGTCTTGCCGATAAGGTAGTCCGCCGATACATTCAACACGTCGGCAATCCTTGAGAGAATTTCAATATCAGGCATACGGTTATTATTCTCATAGTAACCTACCGTGCTTTTGGAAATCCCGACTGCCTCGGCAAACTGTTCAATCGTGTAACCGTTTGCTTTTCGTAATTCTTTTAGCCGTTTCCCGAATACCTCGACACAGGTGTTTTTGCTTTCCATAACGCAAAATTTCCTCCTCTTTTGAATATAAAAAGACTATATTTGTGGAATTACAGAAAATATCCCACAAATGCCTTGACAATGTGATTTTGAAATGCTATAATCAGTATCACAACCACGAAATCAATCTTTATTATCATAATACCACAATAATGATGATTTGTCAAGTGGATATTTCAAATAATGGGGAGGTGAAAGAATGATTAAGAAGAACGTAGATGTTCGTAAAGCCGCAAAGGACAGCGTCGTGTTTCTGTGGGAGATTGCGGATAAACTCGGAGTATCAGAGCCTACGTTGAACAGATGGCTTCGCAAGGAAATGCCCGACAGCCAAAAGGCAAAATTCTATTCTGCGATTGAGCAGGTAAAACTCGAACATCAGGCAGAAACAGCGAACGACTAAAGGCGGCGCACGGCAATGCTCCGCATAACGACTACGCACCACGCCAACACCGAAATAGTGCAAACTCGTTGAAACGACTATGCTCCTGACAAAAACTGAAAAGTGCGTACTCGTCAGAGCGACTATGCACCCGACAGGAGCGGAAAACGTGCGTAGTTGACACAGCGACTACACAGCCGATTTTCAATCAACAAAACCGTTTCGGTTCGTGAGCATTCTGCTCAAACTCTTTGCAGGAGTGTTTTCTATACCCTGCAAACACAGATGATGATTGCGGCAATGATAAGGGGTTTTAGGGGAATATTTCCCCTAACGCAGACTATTTTGTAAATCGAAGATTGACAAAATAGGTAATGCGTTTTACCCGTTTTGCAAACACTTGAAAAGGTGAATTTAATGAAGATGATTGGACATAAACAAACCCATAATTATGGTGATGATTGCAGGAACACCACACTAATGAAAGTTGCAGAAAGGAGAATTTATTATGAGCGAAACACCCAAGCATTTATCGGTTTCTTTCCGAGTGGACAACGGGTGCGTTGAACACAACAACCGAAATTTCTTCTCGGACAACGTGGATAAAAACCGAACTCCCGACAACATAACTTACGTTCGCCGTGATTTGCGTGAACTCTATCACGAACTTTTTGACGAAGCATTAGCCGAATACAATTCTCGGCAAATCCGCTCGGACAGGAAAATTCCCGACTACTATGAACACATCAGGCTCGGAAAAAAAGAGAAACTCTTTCAAGAAATTATCGTGATGTTCGGTAATTCGGAGAACTGCGGCGTTGCTTCGGAGAATTGGGAAATGGCGAAACAACTGCTCGACGAATATATGCGTGAATTTGAAAATCGCAATCCGAACTTGAAAGTTTTCAATGCGGTAATGCACCTTGACGAGACAACTCCACATCTACACATTAATTTTGTCCCCGTGTGCTACGGACAAAGGCAGGGTCTGTCAACTCGTGTTTCGATGAAACGTGCAATTCAGCAAATGGGATTTTCGGCGAACGGCAAGAGAGAAACCGAAATCATTTTGTGGGGAAACTCCGAGCGAAATGCACTCACCGATGTTCTGAATAACCACCACATTGCACGAAAGATTGTCGGCGTATTTCACGACCACAAGACCGTTGAAGAATACAAGCGTTATGCTGATATTTTGGGTGCTGCCAACGCTCGTGTGAATGCGCTGAGAGCACAACCGCCCGATAATTTATCTAATGAAGATGTCGGCGAAATCATAAATCAGAACGACCGACTGCGGACAATGGTTACGGAAACGAACGGCGAAATGGTGAAGTATCGCAACAGGAGTCTGGCGCAGTTCCTGCCCGTGGAGATTTACAACGATGAAAAACGGCAGTATATAATCGAACAGCTCACAAACATTAACTGCCCGTTTGTTGAAGAAGACACCACGATTTATGTTCCCGATTATTACGAGAAATCCGTGCTGAAAGCTGCCGCCGCTTTTAAGCCTATGAACAATCAGACGGTGCGTGATAGGTTGAAATTCTATATTGACAGGCTGATTTACTCGGCGAACAGCTTTGATGAATTGTTATCCTTGCTGGAAAAGCAAGGCTACGCAATCAAGCGGAACAAGTACACCGCAGTTAAGCCGCCGTATGCGCAAAGATTTTTGCGACTGCGTTCTTTGGGCGGGGACTACACCGAGGCTGCTCTTAAAAAGAGAATAGAGGAACGCAACGAAATCCCCAACGAGTTCAAGCGAATGCAGGAACAATATGCAAGCGAACTGCAACAGCCTTTTTATTATGCAATTAACACAAATATATCACTTGTGCGGAATTTTCGCATTACGCCCACAAAGCAGGACGATCAATACCCGTATAGTTTCACAAATGACTGCACGATTGAACGGCTGACAAGCTGCTTGGGAACGCTATCGGAGTTCAACATCAACAGCCGAAGCGAGCTTTACAAGGCTTCCGAGCGTTTGCAGGAGCAGATTGAGAATTGCACCGTTGAGGGCGAGCGTGTTGATTTGAAAATTCAGTATGCAAAAATCTCTGCGACAATTCGGACTTATGAGGAAATTGTTGACGGAAACTATATCGACAATCTCCTAAAAGCCGAGCGTGAGCGAACCGAGGCAGAGCAGAAAAAAGAAAACACTCCCGAACAGCCGATTAAACCGACAATAAACCGCAAAATGCACAGAAGATAAGGAGGTTAATTTTGAAGAAACAGAATACCAAAATCGTAGTAATTCCGCATTACAGCGGCTCTCAGAAACCCTCCGAGGTTTTAAAACGAGTAATCACCGACCAAATCGAAAAGAAACTGAACAAGAATGAAAACAAGCCAAACAATGCCGCAAATTAAGAGAAATTACACCCAAAAAGCACTTGAAATAAACGGATAATTGATGTATAATGATGATAGTCGAAATCGGTTGTCCGTGCATTAAAGGAGGTTAAAATGACAAACGGACAGACCCGATACAACACAGCATTATATCTTCATTTATCCAAAGACGACGGAACGGACAGCGAAAGCTCGTCAATTCAGACCCAAAAAGAAATGCTCACACGTTACTGCCGTGAAAACGGCTTTGCAATCAGCGAAATCTACGTTGATGACGGCTGGAGCGGAACGAACAGCAACCGACCGAGTTTTCAGCGTATGCTCTCGGACATTGAGGACGGGAAAATTAACTGCGTTATCACAAAAGACCTGTCCCGACTTGGGCGAAATTACCTTGAAACAGGCGGCTACACGGAGGTTTACTTCCCCGAACACAACGTTCGTTACATAGCCGTTACGGACGGCGTAGACACGGCAAAAGGCTCTACAATGGACATCACGCCGTTCAAAAATCTGCTCAACGATATGTACGCACAGGACATCTCAAAAAAGATAAAATCATCATTGTTGACGCGGCAGAAACAGGGCAAGTTTATCGGCGTAAAAGCGCCTTACGGCTATGTGAAAGACCCTGCCGACAAAAATCACTTGCTGATTGATGAACGCTTTGCGCCGACCGTTCGGTACATTTTCCAAATGGCAAAGGACGGCGTGGGAATGGTGCAGATTGCAAGGCGGCTTACGGCTGAAAAAATCCCCCGTCCCGTGGTTGCTGCCGCTGAAAAATTCGAGTGCTATGACAGGTATATTACCACCGACGAGAGCGCATACAAATGGTCAATGGGTTCGGTTCGGGAAATACTTCGCAACCCTGTTTACAAGGGCGCAGTTCGTGGGCAGAAACGTCCGACAATCTCGCTTAAAAGCAACAAACGGAAATCAAGAGCAACTTCGGGTACTTTTGTGGTGGAAAATATGCACGAGCCGATAATTCCTCCCGAAGAATGGGAGCTTGTACAGCGTTTGATTACAAGCCGCAAAAAGGCGAGAAAAACCGACAGACCTTATGACAACATCTTTTCGGGACTGGTGAAATGCGCCGACTGCGGCTATGCGCTCTCGGTTTCAAAGGCAAACCGCACTTGGAACTCGGACAACATTATTGCGAATTACGATTATCAGTGCAACAACTATCGTATGGAAGGAAAAGCCGTCTGCACGCAGCACAGGATATCTGCTTTGAGCCTTTACAATGCGGTTTTAGAGGACATCAGGCGGCTTGCGAACGAGGCACTTGATGATGACAGGCAGATGATTTCCTCAATCGCAGAACGGCTCGGAAAGGACGAAAAAGACAGCGTTCGGCAGGCGGAACGTGAGCTGAAAAAGGCAGCCAAACGCCTTGTGGAACTCGACAAACTTTTCGCAAAACTCTATGAGGAACACATCAACGGAAAGGTGAGCGAACGCAATTACAATGCGCTTTCGGCAACCTACGAAGCCGAGCAGACAGAATTGGAAAGCAAAATCGCCGAACTGAATGAAACGATTAAGGCAAACCGTGAATACGGCGAAAATGCCGAGAATTTCGTGGATTTAATCAAGCAATACGCAGACATTGACGAACTGACGCAGGCACTCCTGAACACGCTTATAGAGCGGATTGAGGTTCACGAACCCGAAGAAATCAACGGCGAGCGTATTCAGAAACTTGATGTTTACTATAAGTTCGTCGGCAGGCTTGATTGATGATTTTGATGATGAATTTTTACAGAAAGTTCCGTTGAATGGGTTCAACTTCCGAGGGTTTCCAGGGTATATCAAGATTATGCAGCGCCGCCAGCTTTGTCTGAATGTTTGCACCAGTTCCCATTTTGCTTGTGCTTGCGAGAACGATACGCTTTGTGCCGGAGCGGAGCTGCGCATACATTTCGTTGCGCTGTTTCTGCGTTGCCGCGTCGCCGGCAGTGCAAATCTCATTTTCGGGAATGCCGCGCCGTGCAAGCTCCTGCTTGAGGTAATCGTACACGGAGAATTTCCCATCATCGGAATTAACGGCGATATCGCAAAAGATAGCCTGCACTCCCTTTTGAGCGGAGGTGCGGTCATATATCTCCATGATTTTGTCAATGCAGAGATTCACCTTGCTGTCGGGGTAGTTTTCAGCGTTTGGTATTACGCACCGCGCGTCCAGACCGAGCAGACGTGCTTCTCCCGTAATTTTCAGCATATTATCCTTGCTCGGATCCACGGCTCCGCTGTGAATCATTTCGGAGCGCTCAGCAAGGACCTTCATATACGCTTTCTGTTCATCGTTTGGATGTGCAACGATAGTCTGCGGCTTTCCTCCCTCCAGTTTCGGGACAGGCAAATCAAGCATATCCGGCGTCCGTATGTCTGCGAATTCCTTGAACATCTGCATGAGTTCGGGGACATTGTTGAATTTAGCAAAGCGCTTTTTCGTGCGATAGCCGTTGCCCGCAGGCTTCAGCTCTGCCTTTGAAACGATCTCACCGAAGTTGCTCGCCCAATCGTCAAACGTCTGCAATCCTGCGTTCTGGAGCAGAGAGGGACGGAGATACCTCTGCATAATGTACAGCTCCGTCATGGAGTTAGAAACAGGCGTTCCTGTGGCGAAAATTATGTTTTTCTCGCCGTAATTCTCGTTAAGATACTGCGTTTTCATGAGGATATCCTCGCTCTTTTGCGCAGGAGTAGTCTGAACACCGGACACCCTGTTCATTTTTGAAACCACAAGACCGTTCTTGTAATTGTGCGCTTCGTCAACGACAAGGCTGTCAAATCCGAGCTGTTCAAAGGTCAGGGAGGTGTCCTTAGTCTTGCCGCCGTCAAGGAGCTTCTGCAAGCGTGTTTCAAGGCGCTTTTTCTCACGCTCAAGGTCTTTTATGGAACTGCGGTTGTTTGAGCGTGTGCGGTAATCGCCGCTTAATTCGTCAATACCGCTTTGCATAGCGTCTATTTCACGCTGAATGAAATTTTTGCGGTACTCCATAGACATAGGGATTTTCTCGAACTGCTCGTAGGACATAATAACTGCGTCGTAGTCGCCGGTGCAGCACCGACCGATAAACTTCTGCCTATGGTCTTTGTCGAAATCCTTTTCGCTTGCGGTCAGGATTTTTGCCTGCGGATATAGCCGCAGCCATTCATTCGCCATCTGACCCACAAGGTGTTTCGGCACGACAACGCAAGCCTTGTTTATCAGACCGAGCCGTTTTTTCTCCATAGTCGCCGCCACCATTTCAAAGGATTTACCAGCGCCGACGCAGTGGGCAAGCAGAGTATTGCCGCCGAATTTCGCCCGCATTACGGCGTCCAGCTGATGAGGTTTCAGCCTTATGGACGGCGACATTCCGGGGAACGTCTGATGAGAGCCGTCAAATTTTCTGCCGACTATGCTGTTGAACAGATTGTTGTAGCGCTCAACATATTTCTCGCGGCGCTCCGGCTTCTCCCAGAGCCAGCGCTTAAATGCTTCTTTCATTTTCAGAGCCTTATCCTGCGCCAAATCAGTCTGCTTTTTGTTTATTTCATAATGCTCCTTTCCGTCAACATCGGTTATCTTGTCCTTGACGACGATATCCCGATTGTTGAGCAGATTTTCAAAGATCGCCTTTGCAGGCATTCTGGCTGTGCCGTAAATCTGCGTTGCAGCAGCAGAAGTATCCCAATTCTTGTTTTCGATTTTGTACTCGCCTGTTATGGTACGGCGCAGAGGTTCAAAGAAGCGAGCCTTTGCGTACTCCGTAAGGAATTTCTGATAGTCCTCAACATCTACCCATGAAACGCCGATACGCGCGGTAATATCTCCGGCTTCCAGCTTTTTCGGGAGGACTTCCGTCAGAGCCGTTACGTTGCGCTGAAAATCGGGATAGTCCTTTGCGTAAAGCTCGGCGGTGCGCAGCTTTTCACGAACATTGCCGGAAAGATATTCGGAAGTTTCCTCCCAGCCGACAAAAGGATTGTTCTCGTCAGATTTCAGCGGATTAAGGTATATCAGGTTGTCCGATTTCAGAACTTCTACAATATCCTGCGGTTCCCGCCCGCAGAGCTGTGCCATATACGGTATATCCATTTTGCCCACTGTATCAATGGAAACTTGCATAGCCTCCTGCGGAGTATCCACATGGGTGATTTCGGCGGCATATTTTACCGTGCGCTTGGTGAAGAAATCCGACTTTTCTACGGTCTTGGCTTCCTCGTCGATGATCTCCAGAGCGCAGAGGGAATTGTAATCATCGTCACGGCTGAAAACCTGCGAATTACTGCTGTCGTTTATGTAGCCGTTCTTCTTTACAAAGCTGTCGTACTGCGCGTTCAGCCTATCCTGCAAGGATTTTAGTTCCGTATCGGAGCAGTTTCTTTCCTGTGCGGAGAGCATTTCACGGAATGTGGCGCGCAGTTCGTTCAGACCCTTTATTCGCTCGGCTTTCTTGCCGGTTTCCGTTACCTCGGTCATTATGTTGTTTTCACGGAAATACATTTTTCCGTCAACCTCTGCAAAGGTGAAATTGCGGACATCTTCGACAGCAGGGATAATGCCGGCTTCCTTTTCAGTTTCCTGCGTCCGCTTTCGGATAGCGTTTGTCAGCTTTAGATTGCTTACAGCCTTTTCGAGCTGTTCGGAAAGGTCAGCTTCCTCGATAGGAACGCAGGCTGTTTCGTCTGCATTGCCGTACATAGAAAATTCCATGCCCTGTTTCATTGTGCCGAGTATCATTTCGGGGTGGTCGAGGAAATAATTATTTACCGGAATGCCATCATGATTTTTGCCGACATAGCACCAGTCGGGAAGTTCAACCGCCATTTTCTCACGCTTTTGCAGGAAGATAATATCTGCCGTTACCTCCGTGCCGGCGTTCGCCTTAAAAGCGTTGTTCGGCAGACGGACAGCGCCCATAAGATCGGCACGTTTCGCAAGGTATTCACGGACTTTCGGGTTCTGCTTATCCAGAGTACCCTTTGTTGTGACAAAAGCTACAATGCCGTTCGGCGCTACTTTATCCAGCGTTTTTGCGAAAAAATAGTCGTGTATCAGGAAATTCTCCTTGTTGTACCGCTTGTCGAACACTCCGTAATTTCCGAAAGGAACATTGCCGATAGCGGCGTCAAAATAATTGTCGGAGAATGTAGTTTCCTCATACCCCTTTATCTGAATATCCGCAGTCTGATAGAGCTGCTTTGCGATACGTCCGGTTATGCTGTCAAGTTCAACACCGTGCAGGCGGCTTTCCTTACGCATTTCTTCGGGCATAACGCCGAAAAAGTTGCCTACGCCCATAGCAGGCTCCAAAACGTTACCTCCACTGAAACCGAGAGCCGCCAGTCCCTTATAAATGCCGTTTATGACGGTGGGCGAGGTGTAGTGTGCGTTCAGTACCGTGCTTTTTGCGGCTGTGTATTCGTCCTCTGTCAGCGTTTCCGCAAGCTCCTTATGCTCATTTGCCCAAGAACTGTTATTCTCGTCAAACGCCTGCGCAAGCCCGCCCCAGCCGACGTACTTTGAAAGAACTGTCTGCTCCTCCGGAGTTGCAAGGCGGTTTTCACTTTCAATTGCTTTCAGAGTTCGGATAGCGGCAATGTTGGCGGCAAATTTGGCTTTCTGACCGCCCTCGCCAAGATGTTCGTCGGTAATGGTGAAATCATGCTTTTCGATGGGCGCTTCAACCTGCACGGGACGTGCGGCAGGCTCGGCACTGTATTTAGCGAGAATTTTCTTTGCACTCTCAATCTGTTGTGGGTCGTCCGAATTATCAACAGTCCATTGTGCGCTCCGGATACGGTTGTTTATGTCCCTTTGCGTAATGTACTTTTTCTGGGATATAAGCCTGTCGATACGGGCTGCGACTTCACTCCACTTCATCTTTACAGTAGCTTCACTGCCGCCAAAACCGCCTTTGTTCAGAACAATACCCTTTGCGTCGTGCCATGTATCATATCCGGTGCGACCCGAGCCGCCTGTGCCGTATTCGTTTTTCAGAAAATCAGCCTTTTCCTTACTGGAATGGGGCTGATTAAAGTAGTTCTCAATGCGGAACTTGCCGCCTTGAACGCCGCTTCCGCTTAATATAAGCAGGTCTTTTTCCTCCTCCGAAATGAACATGACTGGAGAGAATTCAAAATTCTTTTCTGCTCTGAACTCCCGCCGTTCAAGCTGTAAATCTTTCAGACTTTCAAGAATTTCGTGGAGGTTGCGATGAGGAAAACGCAGAACGTCCTTATCGGCTTCGCAGCGTTTTATAAGGTCTGTCATGCCGGCGATGAACTCCGAAACTGGCTTTTCTCCCTTTAGGGCTTCGGAAATTCTTTCGGTGCTTTCCGGGAAACCGCCTGCAAAGAACTCGTCCGGAATAAAGAAATCACCCTCCACGTCGCGGCTGAGATACCACAGTTTTTCAGTGAGTTTCCTGCGGGTGTAGGCTTCTGCGTCGTCGATCGTGACCTGATCCGCAAATTTGCCGTCGCCGAGCAGTTCCTCAATACGCTCCGCAGCCTGTTCCCATGTGATTGTTTTCTGCGCGTGGCTGTTGAGCGCAGTATCTCCCAAGCCGATAGTAATGCCGTTTTCGTCATACCATGCGGTAATTCTCCGGTCGGCTGCTCCGGTTGACTGACTGAAATCTATTCCTCTGGCGTTAGTCCCGAACTCATTGCACAGAAATTCAGCATTGCTTTCAGCGCCCTTGTTAAGCTGATACTGGTTGATTATGCGCTCAAGGCTGCGCGGCTCGTTCGACCCGCAGCGGAGAACGCAGTCGAACATATCCTGCGTTATGAGCGGTGAATTCGTATCAGCAGCCGTAATCGCTGTCTGTTTCCGCGGAGCGGAATTTTCCGCAGGCTCGCCGAAAAGGTTGAGCTGAACGCCTTCGGTGGAACTGTTAGAAAGTGTATCGTTCTGCGGTTCTGTGAGCCTCTGCACAGTTTCATCGGTGATTGAAACAAGGTCGCTGAACTCCAGATTACCCAGTGCAGAAATCATATCGTCGGAAAATCTGAAATTCTTTTCCTCGGCGACCTTATCGCTGTACATCATCACTATTTTTTTGTTCTCAAGGTCTGCATAAACGCTTATCCCGACTTCGGTATCTTCGTGAGTGGTGTAGGCAAGCGGAACGTGCGATATGTCGGAAAAGTTTGCGTCCTCGCGGAATTCCCGCTGTGAATATTCGTTTATCCGGGCTTTGGCTTCATTCAGAAAATATTCTCTGTCAAGCTGTTCGTGACGGTCGAACTCCTGCCTTGCCGCAGTAATCAGCGCATTTCCGAGGGATTCCCAGGTGTGGGACACCTCAAAGCCGCCCTTTGTGCGGAACGTCATTCCGGTATCGGTTTTCTCTGATGAAATCTCAACTCTGCTGATACCGTCGGCGGGAGGGTACTCAAAATTGAGATACCGCATATTCGCGTATATTCTTTTTGCAAGCTCGGCGCTTACGTCCTCGCCGTTGTGGAAACGGGTGGTCAGATCCTCAAATTCATCGGCGCTCAGACTTGCTCCCATTGTCCAGTTGGTTATGCCGCTGTATACCGGAGCATGGTCGTAATCGAACAGCTTATTGCCCAAATCGTCCAGTTCATCGCTTGCAAGCTGCTCTTCAGCCAGAAGAACAATGTTATCCGTCAGCGTTCTCTGCGTTTTGCGTTCCTCACGGGAAAGGGTAAAATCCGGAACTTCGGTATAACCAAAGCTGTCTACAAAGTGCGTTGTTATTGCGCCGTCTTTCTTTATTGAGATAATATCTCCGACTGAAAGGGAATGTCCATAGAAATCCTGCGGGTGGTCAACATTGAAACGCTTATAGATATCATCGAGCGTTTCGCTCTCCTGCAATCTGCCGCGATAAACACGGTCGTAATTCTCACGGTCGATATACATTCCGTGTTTTTTCAGATGTTCGCTGTTGGTAAAGTGGTAGTCACGCAGCTTTTCATCATCTTTGAGCTGATAAATCGCATACCTCGGCTCGGTAAGCGCAAACAGCTTGCTCAGGCAGTCGCTGTCATGGCTTGAAATATCCTCACTGTCGGTCATGAATTCTTCCGCAACGCCGTCAAAGCCCTCTGCGCCACGGTCGAGAAGTTCCTGCCCGCAATGCTCGGTCAGGTATTCCAGCGGGTCGGTCTGCTCCATAGCGTCAAAAAAATCGTCGAAGGACATATAGGTGCAGACGAACTGCCCGCCTGCGGTGCTGTCAAGATCGTAGCGGATCCATGTGACATTTTCCATTTCGGAATTGACGTAGAATTTATCCACGTCGTCAGGTATTTCGTCCTGCGGTTTATTCTCGATTTCAGATATCGCCGCCTTTATCTTGCCGAGAATATTTGCGGACGCAATGGACTGCTTTTCATCGATGATTTTCCCGATACTGTGATATGAGGCGTACAATTCCACATCGTATGATGAGGATTCCGTGCGGCTTGCGTAAACGGAAACAGAAACGCTGTGCAGGCTGTCGAGGTACTTTTCATCGTTGTTCCAAATCTCGTTTGCACGATTGAGCGCAGCATTGAATTCCTCCACCGAGTATGGGTAATTGACCAAGAACCCGACTTCCTCCGGCGAGAAATTTCTGTTGTGGCTGCCGTTGACGTAAACGCAGGGGTACTTGATGTTTCTCTGCTGAATTTCCGAGCGAATATCGTTATACAGACCGTCCGAAACCAGATCCGCAACGGATTTGAGATATTCGGAATTTTCCCGCATTTCCGTCAATGCTTCATTGTGGGAATTGCGGACGGCTTCGGCGGCACGGTCGGCAAAGTATGTGCGGAACTCATCAGCGCTGTATGACGCCGCAGCCATTTCCAGCTCATCGGAGTAATCAAGCATAAAGTCATGCAGATTACTTGCGTCAGCAACCTTGCGGCTGTCCTCAATGCTCATGCTGCCGTCGTAAGCGTATGGATCATATTCTTCCTCGGAATTGTACGGGCGGTCTGAAAAAGGAATACCAAGTTCCGCCGCCTTGCTCCTTGCTGCCTCAAGACTGGTGAGGGATTCGTCAAGTTGGTCAGTTACCGCAGAAACGACCTCTGCACGGCAGTCATTGTCCTGCTGAAATTTGTTATACAGAGGTGCAAGCTGTTCAATGGAATATTCCGAGCTTTCACGTCCGCTGATAAGCCGTGTATAGTAGCTGTTTACGGCGCTTTCTACCTCAACATCGAAGTTCTCCCTGTCGGTGTTTTGGTGCGCGTTACGAACAAGGCTGTTATCATACAGTGCGCCTGCCGCAAGCCCAATATAAACAGAAACAGCGGGGAAAATATCCTCCGCTGATGTGCTGTTTATCCTCTGCGCTGAAGAACTATCTGCTCCATTACCTCGTGTTCCACTATGAAGCTCCGTGTTTTCTCCCAGCGCTCTATTTCGGTGAATGTCGTTTTCGGGCGAGGATTCTTCTCTGCGTACTGCTTCCGCAGAAGTTCCCACATCTCCCATGCTTCCTTGTCTATCTGACGGGGAATCAGTTCCCATTTCAGGCGACCCTCCAGCGACGGAATCTCCTCCGGATAATTCTCCGTCATGAATTTCTGCCACGCCTTGCCCCAGCGGTCTATCGGTTCGCTCAGGAGCTGCTGTTCCTCGTCCGTCAGACCCAGCTCCACCTGCTCCAGATACACGAACGTTTCCGGATCCAGCTTGTACGTTCTGCCGTTCTCCGTCTTGATTTCGGGATAGTACATCTTGTCCTCTGCGCACCAAATCTGTCTTACCTCTGCCATTGTCGATACTCCTTTCAGCAATAAGTGAATTTATAGTTTTCTCCATTGATAACAGTGCCGGTCTTGCCGCGATCTGAACGTATTCCGTCAGCTTTTCGGCCTCTGCCTTGCTGTGAACAAGGTCGAATGCGGATAAATCCATAGGATTGTTCTTGTAGTCGAACCTGCCGCCAAGCTCGCACCGAGCCGCTATGAAATACTGCGTTATGGATACGAAAGACTTTTCAAATGCAGCTCTGTCAGTTTCAGAGATATTCAGCGCCTTTATCGCATTTTCGAGATTGTCAGCCGCAGCCGTTCTGCCGATAGCGTTCACGCAGCCGGACATGGACTTGTATTCCTTACCCTCTGCCTTTGAAAACGCAGCGATGAACTCCTGCGCCGTCTGCTTGTCGAGCGTCCACTGATAGGGCGGTCTGCCGCCGGCAGTCTGGGAAATATCGAAATAATGTTTCAGCCCGCTGCCGTCCAGGACGGCTATGCTGTTCGTCCCACGCTGTACCTGACGTCCGAATCTCTGCCAGGTATCATAGTCGGCAACCATTGTGGCTTTCGGATTTGTTGCGAACATCGTCATGGTCTGCGCTGTCGGCATTTTGAAGAACCTGCCTGCGAATTTCAGATACTCCGCAAAGGTTTCCTTGTTTTGGTAGAGCTGTTCAGTAATGCTTTCGTACCTCTCACGAACTTCATCTATTCGTGCCATATTTCCTCCTCAATTTAAGTTTATCACATTAAAGCATAAAAGTCAATATCTTAATGCAGAAAATTTGCGGTCAAACAGGACTGAATTCGATACAGTTTTGCTGTTTGACCGCAATCGGGTATTATCTCTTATACTTTGGGGCAGAATTAGTTTGTTTTTCGGGGTTGAGAGTTTTCACAAGCTGGTTCTTAATATCCGTTACCTTCGGCATATCCGCCTTATTCACGGAAATGGTAGTAGTACCCTCGACCTTTGCCTGATACTTAACTCCAGCCTTGTCCAGTTCAGTCATGAGCTTCTCTGCGAACTTGTTGTTCTGCTTCGGGAGGTGCGCAATGCTGTCCTTGTCGCCGAGTTCCGCATACTTTACTCCCTTGTATTCGGTCTTGCCGAGGGACTGATAACTTCTGAGAACTGCATTGCTGAGCTTTTCGTGGAAATCCTTTGTGATAGGCAGAGCATACTGCGCATAGTCGCCGGTCTGCGTCTGATAGGACGGCATTGATACAAACGGCTTGTTTTCGCTGCCCGTCATCACCTTAACGTCCTTTACCACAAAACAGCCGTCTATTGTGACCTGTCCCGCAGCTTTAAGATTGTTATTATCCACGGGTCTTAACTGGACGTTCACGGAAGATCTGGACTGTTCGGCAGCGGGGACTTCGGTTTTAAGCGTTTTTTCGGGAGAACTCATGAGCTGCTCGTAGCTTTTCAGAACAGCATTATTGAGCGCCGTCCTCGCTTCTGCGGTAATGGGAAAGGCTACATCTGCGTAATCTCTGCCCATCTTCTTGCTGGGCATAGCGACAAATGCACCCTTTTCGCCCTCCACGACCTTTACGCCCCGGACTGCCAGCTCGCCGTTGACTACCACGTTTGCGATAGCCTTGACATTGCCGCCGTTCTCGATTTTTGAAATTGACGATACGTCGAAAGAAGTCTTGTGTTCCATTGTTGTTCCTCCTGTCAGGTTGTACTGAGAATGATCCGCCGCCCATGTTTCAAACGGCATGAGAACAGGCTCGCCGAATTTGCCGTCGCTTTTCTGCGGATAATGATTTACCATTTCAAATCCGATTTCCTTGGCCGCCTGACTTATGATGGCAAGCACCTCCTTGCTTTCGTAAATAGAGCTGCTGCGGGTGAAATCCTCCACAAGGACATTTTTGTTGTCCCGTACATGAAAAATGTCCGCTGCCGCATTTCCTCTTTCAATGCCCATCGTGAGCCTTGCGGACGGCATTTTGTCCCAATTTAACGCCTTTTCAGCGTTGTAGGGCTTTTCACGCAGCTCATTGAAACGCTTCTGCGCTTCGGCAAAGGTGTCGTAATATTCGATAGGTGTTGGGCGGTCGTACTCATGGGGCATTGCCCATGTGCGCAAATCTGGTATGATGTACACTTTCCACGGCTTGTTGTTTTCTTCTGCCATATTAATTCCTTTCTGCGAAAATCCTGCACGGATAAGGATAACCGCCGTTTACGTTGTCTGAACGCTCCCAATAACCGTATCCGCTGGATTTTGCGTTGAGAACGGAGAGAACTCCCTCGACCGTAAGTCCTGTATCTGCGGGGACTGACAGTATCATCGTTTTTGCGGAGGAACGCGTCCTCCTGCCGATAACGGGGTAATTGTTGGCGTTGTCCACAATGCAGAAAAGTATCTTGTGACCGTTCTCGTTTCCATCAGCGCCGGCAATGCCACCGTTGTTCGTACCGTTAAGGTAGATATTCGCAGCATAGCAGCTCTTGATGTACGCAGAAACATTATGAGCCGTTTCAGTACCTACAATACCGCCGCTGTTTTCGGCAGTTGACGTGAACGTCCGCACGCCGCAGCCGATTATACTGCCGCCTGCGCAGTGCGGTTTTTCTCCGCTGTTGAACAGCTCCACGCCGTAAGCAGTCCCGGCAATTCCGCCTGCGCAAACAGCCGAGCCGCTGACGGTAATGTTGTTTGCGATACAGCCTGTCACGGTGCAGGCGTTGCCCACTATACCGCCGATACTTTTGCCGCCGCTGACCGTTATTCCGTCCGCCATGCAGTCCGAAATATCGCCGCCGAAACCGCATATTCCTCCGATATTTTCAGCGCCGTCAGCTGTGATTTTGCTGTTCAGAACTTTACAGCCGATTATCCGTGTATTTCCGGTGGAGAAATATTCGTTTGTATCGGTCGAGGGGTAAGCGTAGGATACGATTTCGTTGCAGATTACTCCGAGATTTTTATTCTTTCCGGCTTTGATATTTGCGCCGTCAACTACAACATTCTGTATAGTCCCTGCGGCAATAGTACCAAATAAACCGCCGTCGCCGGAAATATTCTTTATAGAATAACCCTGCCCGTCGTACACAAAATAATCGTAGGATTTGTTTTCGTAACCGCGGGCGATTTTCTTCGTGCTGATAGGATTTCTGTCCGTATTCCTCGGAAACGCAATATCCGCCGTCTGTATGAAATATCCCTTTGCGCCCTGTTCGGAAAGCCGCAGGAGCTGGTCGTAATAGCTGATGATATACGGATTTTTAGCCGTCCCCTTACCGCCGCCGTATTCGTTAAGAACACGGTAGAGCTTTGTACTCTTGCTGAACTTGCTTTCAACGCCGCCGTAATATTCGATAGTGCCGAAATCTCCGTTCTGCTTTTTGGTGGAGTAGCCGTAGGTACAGCCGAAAACGCTGTTATAAATATCGTCCTTATCGTCCACCACGGGCAATGTCAGTTTTGCGAATCCCGTCATATCCAAAGCTGCCTTGTATTCCAGCGCTTCTGTATTCAGATAGCTGCGGTCAATGGAAATTGTGATATATGTAGCACTCTGCCACTTTGCGTAAAGGTCGCAGTCCTCGGAAACATCGAGGTTCTCCACACGGACGGGAGAGTTTTCAAAGTACCAGCCGGAAACTATCTCGCCGTCCTTTGTCACGCCGAAATCATCGAGCATATCCAGCGTTGAGCCGATTTCGACTTCAATGACCTGCACCTTATCGTCATAGTGCAGAGTGATTTTTGCTGTCGGCGGTTTCTTGCTCCACACGGCGTATAGGGTGAGGTTTTCCGCAGGCATGGTAAGGCTTTTTAACGCAGATTTGGCGTTATCCGTTTTCGCCCAGCCTGTCAGGAACAGACCGTCCCGGTATATTGAAACATCTTTCGGCAGAGGAACGCTGTCGCCGTATCTGACTTCCGCCCGTGAGAGCTGACCTGTTCCGCCGTTGGAATTGTAATTCACTGTGAATGTGTCCGGTTCCCAGACGGCGAAAAGCTTTACGTTTTCATACGGCATTTTGTAGTCATAAAGGGGATACGCAATGTCCGTATTATCCGAAAAGCCGAGCAGCTTGTAGCCTTTCCGGGATATGGATTTTGACGCGCTTTCGGCAGAGGGAAGAACGACATACTGTCCGGCTTCTGCCGAAATGCTTTCAAGAGTACCCTCGCCGCCGTTCGCGTAGAAAGTTATAGTGTAAACTCCGCTTGCGCCCGAATTTGAGGAGGAACTGTAACCGCTGTTGGTGTAGCCGATTTCGGAAGTTTCCGCAGGCGGTTCGGCTGATGAGGTTTCGATTACGGGGACATCAGCTTCGCCCTGTTCAAAGGATTCCGCAGAGTAAATTTCTGTTTCCGGTGTGGCGACTTCTCCTGTAGGAATGGCTGTTTCTGCCGTTTCCGTAGTTGCGGAAGTTTCCGTTGTTTCTGCGGGAGCGTCGGTTTTATTACTGCCGGATAAAGCCGAAACCGCAATGAGAATGACTGCCGCGACAGCGATACCGCCTATGATTAAGTAGGTCGTGAAATTCTTCTTTCCCTTGCTTTTTGCGGATTTGCCCGTTGAAATGGAGTAGGTGTTTGCGTCGATTACAGCGAGCTTTCCCTCCGTTTCAAGCTGGGCGAATTTTTCGTCATTCAAGCCGTCTGCGACAGCTTCTGTCTGGTACTGCGTGTAGGCGCAATCGACAAGCGCCGTTTTTGTACGTTTAACGAAAGCCTTGTATTCAGCCGTCTGTGTGATTATCTTTTCCTCAAAGGGAACACCGTTTTCGTCAGCGTTCTGTTCGGGGATAATGAACACGGTTTCGGCTTCATCGTCAAAGCTCGATATGTCAACTTTGAAAAAGTACATTATTTTCCACCTTTCTTTATAAATTTAATATTGACAAAGTATGCTTTTTGATGTACAATATAAGTACAGAGTAAGTATAATAGTGCTGAAGGAGATGATTTTATGGCAACAACAAGTGTTACTATGCGTGTGGACTGCGAAGATAAAGCAAAGGCTGAACAGATTTTCAATGCTCTGGGACTTAATATGTCAACGGCATTCAATATGTTCATCAAGCAGACTATCCGCTGCGACGGAATTCCGTTTGAGGTCACACTTCACAACAGAGCTGACGATTATTTCTACAGCCCTGCGAATATGGCTCACATCAACCGTTCCATCGCTCAGCTCAATGCAGGAAAGGTTTCCAGGCACGAACTTGTCGAGGTAGAGGACGATGATTAAACTCTGGACTGACGAGGCTTGGGCGGACTACCTTTACTGGCAGGGCGAGGACAGAAAAACTCTGAAACGAATTAACCTGCTCATCAAGGATATTGAGCGTGACCCTTTTGACGGAATAGGAAAAGCCGAACCGCTGAAACACAACTTGAGTGGCTACTGGAGCCGCAGAATCGACGATACTAACCGGCTTGTCTACAAGGTCGAGGACGGTCAGCTTTATATTATTTCCTGCCGTTATCACTACGAATAATGAAAATCTCCGCTTCATCGCAAGCGGAGATTACCTTTTCGTCTTGTCCTCAAAACGCATTGTAAAGCCGATTTTGGCGTTTCCGTTCTTGTCAGTCCTGTCAGCAAGAGAAACGACAGCGGTGTAAGTGCTTCCGGTTTTCTCGGATTTGAAATCGCTGACCTTGACTTCTCCGTGCAACAGCAGATTTTTCATCATCGGCTCAGTCAGCTTTGCGCCCTTAGAGGTGAAGAAATAATCGTCCTCGTAAACACGGAAATAACAGCTTTTCGGAGCGTTTTCACAGTAGTAAATAGACGTGTTTTCCCGAACGAATTTATATACATTGCCGCCGCATTTCGGGCATTTCCCGACCGGATTTTTCTGAGCGGTTCTCGGCTCAGCGACGGGAGTATGCGCCCTGTGCTTTTCGGCTTCAATGATAGCCTTGATTTTCTCCGTAATGCTGCTGATTACTTCATCAGCGCTGGCGGTGCCGTTCTCTATTGCGGCAAGCTGTAATTCCATTGCGGCGGTCATTTCAACGGACTTAATTTCGGGAGGGATAAAATTTATCATCTTTATTCCCATTTCAGTCGCGGAAATAACCTTGTTCTTGCGCTCTGCATAGCCGTCTGCGAGTATCTTTTCGATGATCGCTGTCCTTGTTGCGGGAGTGCCTAACCCTCTTTCGGAAACATATCCGGAAAGTTCCTTGTCCTCTATGCGGCGGTCGATATTCTCCATCGCCTTTAAGAGCGAGCTTTCCGTGTAGCGTTTCGGCGGCTTGGTTTCTCCCTCTGTAACAAAAATATCTTCCGCATAAAATGTATCGTTTTCGGAACAGTTTATTTCCGGCGGTATCTCGACATCATCGGGGCAAAGCGCTTTCCAGCCGAGGTTGACAGGCTTTTTCTGTTTCAGCTTAAATGTTTCGCCGCAAATATCAAAGACGTACTCAATATCCATGTATTCGTACTGCGCCGAAAGAGCTTCCAGCACCCTGCGGATAACCAGATGTAAAATCTGCTTTTCGTCAGAGGTCAGCTCCATATTCACAGCATTCCTGATATTCTCGGTGGGAATAATCGCATGGTGGTCGGACACCTTTGCGTTGTTGATTATTCTGCCGTCGATGTTCAGCCTGTTTGACAGAAGAACGTTTACCGCCTTTTCCTCGAAAGCACGGAGCATTTCGACTCGTCCGGGGAGGATTTCTGCCATATCGTCCGTCAGATAGCTGCTGTCCGTTCTCGGATAGGTGAGCAGTTTCTTTTCGTAAAGGCTCTGCATAACGGAGAGCGTTCTCGCCGCTGAAAATCCCAGCTCATCGTTTGCGGCTATCTGCAAAGAGGTGAGCGAGAACAGCAGAGGGCGGTTCTCCTTTTTCTTCTGTGAGGTTATGCTCTTTACCGTAGCCGGCTGACCTTTGCACATTTCAAGTATTTTTTCAGCGGCGATTCTTTCGGAAAGGCAGTCTGCATCGTCGTCAAACCATTCAGCGCCGTTTGAGAGTTTCACCTTATAAAAAGGACGCTTCACGAATTTGCTTATCTCGTTTTCGCGCTGAACAAGCATATTCAGTACAGCCGTTCTGACGCGCCGATAGAGCATTTTGCGCCGAAATAACTTGTGTAGAGCCGCGTCAGATTTATGCCCCACAGCCAGTCTATCTTGCTGCGGGTAAAACCTGCGGAATAGAGGTTATCGTATTCGCTTGCCGGTTTAAGGTCAGCGAACCCGGCACGGATACTCGCTTCCGTCATGGAGGAGATCCACAGACGGCGCACCGGCTTTGTACAGCCGATGTAGTCGTATATGTATCTGAAAATGCACTCGCCCTCACGTCCGGCGTCCGTTGCTTCGATAATCTCGTCGATTTTGGAACTGTTCATCTGCCGGGCAAGCGTTTTCAGGACTGAAACCGCATTCTCTATCGGGACGAACTGAAAATCCGGCATAATAGGCAGGTCGGAGAGCGACCACTTCTTGTACCCCTCATTATATTCGTCAGGCTGTTTCAGCCGGACAAGGTGTCCTCTCGCCGATGTGACTATGTATCCGTTGCCGCAAAGCGCTCCGTCGGCGGTCTTTTGCGCTGCGCCGAGAACGGCGGCAATATCACGCATTACCGACGGTTTTTCCGCTACTACCAGTTTCATTTTTGTTTTCCTCCTGTTCGATTGTGCTATTTATAGCACCGTTTTCTTTGCTGTCCGCAGCGCTGTTTTCATTATCGAAAATACCCGTGCTGACAGCTTCAATGACTGTTCCAATGCCGATACCCTTGTCTTTCAGCATACTGAAAAGCTGCTGTGCTTCCAGCTCAAAGATGTTCTTTGAAAGAGCGTCAATATCCGCTTTCAGAGCAGCGGCGGCAGTTTTCTTCTTTTCAATCACCGCCGTTATTTCGTCAAGCTTCTTTTTCTTGACCTCAACCTTTTCGGAATAGGCGGCGATTTTCTCGTCTGTATTCAAGCTACAATCTCCTTTGCTTCCGTTTCTCACGGATTTTGTGAATAACGTATGCGCCTGTCACGGCGACGAGCAGTCCTATGTCAACAAAGCTGACGTGGAACTGCGGACGGTCAGTCGGTTCGGCTCCCTCTGCCGTATCGGGCGGCATATCAAAGATATTCGCCTTTATGATAAAAAACAAAAACGTCAGCAGCACGACTGCAATAATGCAGATGAATATGCGCTGTTTAACGCTTTTGCCCACAAATGAATTGTACAGTTTCTTAATTGATACCACCCTCCCAATAATCAAGCATACTCTGTATTATCGCCTTTGACGCCTGATACCTTGCCTTTTCGTTATCCGTGAAATCATAGATTTCGGGATAATCTTCATTGTAATAATCCTTGACCGTATAGAGCTTGACGGTCAGCTTGGTGTGATTGATAGGACAGTACGGGTGTCCTTTGCAATAATAATGCTTGTGACCGTCATCGTCCGTGTAATAGGCACAGCGGTCGGATTTGTATTTCGTCTTGCAGTTCTCGCCGGGGCAAGCCACGGGCGAGGTTTCGACTGCTGTCTTGTAGACGAATGTATCACCCCAGCGGCAGGAGTTCTGATTGACGGTTTTCATGAACTCCTCGAAATCCTCGCGTTTGAAATCAAAGTCGTATATTTCGCCGTCTGAAACTCCGTCAGCCTGCTGTTTCTCCCTCGTCATAAGTACGAAAAGCAGGGACATATAATCTGCGTAATCGTCTGTACCGAAAGCGTCTATCCACGAATTTATAGTCCTGTCAGCGCCTTTGGCGGGGTAGAAAGTGTTGTTGTGGCTCTTGTCGATGTACTGGATTATTTTTCGGGGAGCAGTAGTATCTCCGTCGCAAAATCCCGTCACCGTGTCTTTCAGAGCGTCTTTCGCCTGTTTTTCCATGACGTCCTTTGCCTGTTCGACGAATTCCTTATAGCCCTCGTAAATTTGTTCGGGGGTCTGATTACTGTTATCATCGACAAGCCATGCACCGCCGCCGGCGACAGAACCGCCTGCGCCGCCTATCATTTCGGCAAAGCACAAACAGATAACCAGCACTATCAGTATCACGCCGATAACGATAAGGCTGTACGGCATTGTTGACGAAATAAACGACGCTATCTTAGATAGCGCCCCGGCAATCGCTTTGCCTGCCGCCTGTGTTGCTTTCTGCGCAGCTTTGGCGGCTGTCTTGGCGGTTTGAGCAGCAGCCTTTCCGGCTTTGGCAGCGCCTTTCTTCACGGCTCGCTTGGCGAGGAATTTGGCTTCTGCCGCGATGTTGTGATTTACACGTTTCCGCAGCTTTCGCCGTAATTCCGCAGAGGTGGGCTTGTGGATTTTCCGGTAAACCCTCTTGGTGATTTTATAGCCGTTCTTGGCTGTTTTCACTCCGGCATTTGCGGCGGTTTTAACTCCGCTGGCGCCGTGGTCGTATATCTGAACGCCGAGTTTCGCGGCTTTAACGCCGTTATCGTCGGATTTTTCAGCCTGAGCCACAAAGCCCTTTTTCAGCACCTCCGCAGGTTTTGCTGCAATGTTAGCGGCAGTTTTCGCTGCGGAGGAAAGTCTGCGGTATTTTGTAATATCCACCTTTGCCGGAGTAACACCGCCCATGGCAATGGAGATAAGCTCGGCTTTTTTGCGGAAAATCTTTTTCTGCTGTCTGTTAAAGGATTTGAGCAGTTTCAGACGGGATTTATCAATCTTTTTCCGCTTTATTTTCCGCAGCTTTTTGTTCTGCTGCTGGCTGTAAATCACACGCTCTTTCCGCTTGGTGAGCGTTCCGTTAGCAACCGTGCCGTTTTTCAGGACTTTGTATTTCTTGTTTTTCGGCTGGTGAGGTGACAACTTGTACTGCTTCGGCGGTCGGAACGGAATGGGTGTTATTTTCTCAGAAGAACCGGAAGTTTTAATTTCGGTTCTTGGAACGCCAACTGATGTTGCAGATTTTGAAAGCGGGATTTTACGGTCAGCAGCTTTGCCGCTGGCGTGTTCCTTGCGTTCGACAAACTGCCGCTGTTCGGTTGACGCCGATCCACTGTGGTGCGGCATAAGCTCATCTTTTTCAGAACGGCGTACTGTTCTTTCAGTTTTGCCCGAAAGCGCCTTTTCGTTCTTCTTAGAAAGTTCCGTTTTCTGAGATATGCTGTGTTCGATTGAACGGTCGTTCACGGAACGAGCTTTTACGCCGCCTTTTTCGGTAATGATTTTCAAATATATCACCCCTATACTATCTCTGACCATTACTCACCGAATTTCGTAGTCATAAGCTTATACAGCTTTGTATCCGTAGGAAAATCGTCCTTGAAAGGCAGAGAGCCGTTAAGTCCGCAGTAAATCAGACCGGAGCCTGCCGGCGCTCCGGTAACGAAACTCATCATGTTCTCGGGTATTTTCAGAAGATGCGACAGCTTGTCACGGTCGCTCGCCGCCTGATTGAGCATGAGAATAAACTCCGAATTTGAAAGCATGGAGCGCCCCGTATCGGATTTCAACAAATCCTCGACGTTCTGCGTAATTCCGGTCGGAATGCCGCCCCATTTTCTTGCGCGCTTGTACAGCTCAAACAGGAAGTTGGCGCTTTCTTCATTTCTGAAAAGAAGATAAATCTCGTCTATGTAAATGCGGGTGCGGATACCGCGCTCACGGTTGCGGACGATTTTGTCCCAAAGGTTTTCAAGCACTACCATCATGCCGAGGGGTTTTAGCTGCTTGCCCAGATCCTTTATGTCGTACACGACAACACGGTTATTGACGTCCACGTTGGACGGGTAGGAAAATGTTTTCATGGAGCCGTTTACATACAGTTCAAGCGACATATACAGCGGCTTTGCTTCCTCCGAGGTCTGCTTTGACAGAATATCGTAATAATCCTTGAGCGTAGGCATTTCCGTTGTTTTGCCGAGCAGGAAATCACGGTAGACCTCATGCAGACAGTTGTCGATGATAGTTTTCTGTTCGGGAGAAATGCCCTGTTTTCCCATGATGGTTTCAAAGAACGACAGGAAAAAGTCGTATTTTGAGCTTACGACATCTTCGCCCTTGTTGTATTCCTCGAGCGAGATTTCAAGCGGGTTAAGGTGTGTATCGCTGCTTTCGGAGATGTAGAGAAGTTCGCCGCCGAGCGCTCTGACGAGATTCGTGTATTCACGTTCCGGATCCACGATTATTATTTCATCATCGGTCGCAAGGAACACATTCACCATTTCCCGCTTTGCGCTGAACGACTTGCCGGAGCCGGGGCAGCCGAGAATAAATCCGTTGGCGTTTATAAGACTTGCACGGTTGAAGATGATCAGATTGTTGGTGGTCTGATTCAATCCGTAGTAAACGCCGCCTTTCTGCGACAGCTCCTTTGAATTAAACGGCATGAATACGCAGGCGCTCTCCGTTGTGAGAGTGCGGCGCACCTTTAAGCGGCAGTTTCCCAGCGGCAGACAGCTTGCCATTGCGTCCTCCTGCTGAAAGTTGGCTCTGGAGGTAGTGCAGACGTGCTTACGGAACACGGCTTCGATTTTATCCGTGTTGTTATCCAGTTCGTCAAAGCTGGTTCCCGTCACCATTACCACCAGATTCAGCAGGAACATCTTCTGATTTTTGCTCTGCAAATCGTTCAGCAGTTCTTCGGCTTCCGCAAGGGACTGTTTCAGGTCGTCCGAAATCACGTCAGAGTAAACGCCGTGCTGCGACGCCTTTTTCTCTTTCTGCATTTTGTTGGAGCGCATTGCGGTGAGCTGCCGCTTTACGACCTTTATAGCTTCGCTCGGCTCAACAGGGGCGATGTTCACCGTTACCACTATCGGCAGCGAGGTTTCGCAGAGGTCTTTCAGCATATCGTCCACCAGCGAGGACGGCAGATGTTTCAGATAGACCATTCGCGCGAATTTGTCGTTGTACATGAAATAGTCTTTCTTGAACTCAAAGTAATCGGGGCAGCACAGCGATTTTTCCGCGCCGCGCAGGAACTCCGAACTGCTTATCGGGCGTATCTCCTGATTAACGCCGCGGAAAATTTCTGCAATAATGCGGATACGCTCGTTGGCTTTCAATTTTTCGATGTTGCTGCCGATTTTCTGAAAACAGCTCCGCATATACAGTTCCTTTGCGGCGAGTTTCTGCTGCGCCAGTTCCAGAGTAGCCGCCGTGACTGTCACCGTGAAATACTTCTTTGTGGTAATGCCGTTCTGACCCTGCTGCATTTTATCCAAAAGCATTTCGTTGTACTCGTCGCGGTATTCGTCAAAGCCGTCGCCGGCGTGCTTCAGAAGTATCTGACTTGAAAACTCTTTCTGATTGATAACGTTGTTGTGGAGCGTTATCTGGATATCGTCAGAGGTATCAAAGCTGTTGAGCAGGTCGCCATATGCGAGGAAAATACGCTCCTGCTCGGCTGCGTCCGCAGCGTCGTAGGTCACATCTGAAAAAGAATAAGTGACGGAATAGCGATTCTTCTCTACCTCAAAAATGTACTTCCCGTGAACGTGTTCATAAGGAATCGTGTCCTGCACAGTTCTGGCGACCTTACGGACAGCCTTTTCCTTTGTCTTTTTGGGCTTTTTCTGCTTTGCAAGGCGCACCCTGTCCAAGTCCTTTGCGGAACTTTCGGTAGTGTCGGTCTTTGAAGAAAACATACTCATTTCTTCTTTCTCTCCTTTCGGATTTTATTTGTCTGCTTTGCGATTTGATGAGCTATCTCGTCCTCTGATATTTCATTACGGCAGTCCCAGAAAACGGGAAGTTCCTCATACTTGCGTTTCTGCGGCTCGACCCATTTCTGTCTGTACAGCAAAGCCAGAAATTTCTCAAACGGCATACCGTCGTATCTGAAAAAGCCAAACGCGAATATCGGCACGGCTATCAGGATAACCAGCCAGCCGACAACATCATCTCCGAGGAAGTCCTTTCCGAAGATGTACAGCGGAACGCAGACGGCGAGAGCAGCCACAGCGCATACGCACTGCCTTATCGTCAGCCCGAACAGAAATTTCTCCTTGTATTCGGTGATTTCTTTCGGTATCTTTATTTCTATCAAGTTATCTTCCTCCTCACGATGAGCCGACTATCCGCTTTGCCCATGTACCGGAACTCATTACTCCGATACCCAGCGTCAGCGTTGTTATAAGTCCCATTATTCCGTCAAGGGCAAGGTTATAGCTGCCTATGCGACCGGCTATGAGCGCATTGTTCACAGCAGCGTAGGCGATGAACATTATTGCAAGAACTATTGATTGCAGCGTTACTGCGGCGTAGGATTTCAGAAATCCCTTGCCGATATCTGATAAACCGTCGCAGGCGAATGTTGACAGCGGAACGGGCGCGATCATCGTGTAGACCGTCAGCTCAAACAGTCGGGCGATTACCACAACATTGGCTATAATCATAATGATTTTCATGATAAGCCCCTGTATGGAAATCTGCATATTGAGAATCAACGGCTGGAAGTTGAGAAATCCTGCGTCCGTATTGTTGATGATTTGCGACGCCTGCGATGAAGATACGAAATACTGGGCTGCGACCTGCCAGTCGCTTGTGTCGATGAAAGAATACTGCGTTATGGTGCCGCTGATTTCATTCACAAAGCTGTTAAAGCCGTTGTAAATCACCGTCGTAAAGAACTCGGAATTATCCACGCAGACCTTTGCAGCGACCATTTTCAAGAACAGCATCATGACGTTTTCCCATGTCACCCACTGAAAATGCAGCGTTTTCGTGAAGAAATCTATAAGAAAGAACATCACGCACAATGTGAGCGATGTAGCCTTTATAGCGGATACCAAATCCGGAACGGTGCTTGTGGCAGATTGCAGAAGGCTGTCGTTCGTCAGCAGCTCTATCAGCATTGAGAATAAGCTGTTAAGTTCCATTACAATACCCTTGATAGTATCAAGGCATTGTCCATATCCCCACATAATTAATTCACCTCGTTTCTGCATACGAAAAACAGCGGCAAACAAGCTGCCTGCCGCTGTTCCGTCTGTTTTTCGCTTGTTTACCCGGTAATTCCGAACAGGTCAAGCGAAAGCGTGAGCGCAAACACCACAAAGCCCGACGCCAGCGTCATAAGTCCGCGGGTCTTTGCTTCTGCGTCGTCGTTCTTGATCGCGAGGGCGAACATAATGCCGCCGACGAACGCAACTACCAGACCGATACGTCCGATCCACGTCGCGAAGAAACCGATAACGCTGTTGAAAGCCGCCTCGCCGTCGGCAACGCCCTCGCCGCCCTCTGCAAAAGCGGATACAGAGGACGCCATCGCCATCGTCACCATTGTGGTGAGTGAAAGCACAGCCTTCCTGCGCTTTGCGTTCAGAGCAGAAATGAAGTTCTTAATGGGGTTGGTTCGCTTTGCTGCACCCTGTGCAGCGGTGGTAGTGATTGTGTTTTCCATAAGAAAACCCTCCTAAAAAAATAATAATAATAATATGTACAACCGCTAATGCGGCAGTAACCGAATTAAAATGTGCTGTCCACTATTTCATTGAAATCTGCTTCTCCTATGACCTTTGGTATGGATAAATCCATAGGCATGATGTTTTCGGGGACGGCTTCATCGGAGAAATCCAGCTCCTCGTTTTCGTTGAACATTTCTTCGCCGGCGGTCTGTTCTTCGTGCTGTTTCAGAGCAGCGGCGATTTCCTTTGTGTCGAATTCTTCGTCAAGGTTTGTCATGTTATCCTCCTCGTCGGGAACGTCTATATCTGAAATGTCCTTTTCATCATCGGCAGGCTGGGCAACAAGTTTCGGCTCCACGGTTTCCGAATAAATTTCGGTCATATCCGGAGCTTTTTCGGTGTGCAAATCGTCGATGAGATAGGCATAGTTCTTGTTGCTGTCCTCCAGGTACTTGTAATTCTGGTGCTTTTCGATATCGAATTTGTGACAGAAAAAAGGGTAGAGCGCCCGGACGATCAGTACGCACTCGTTCGGTTTCATGACCTTGAGTTCGTCTGTCGTCATAAGTTCTCTACCCAAAATGCTGTTATTCTCCGAGGTTGACGGAGATTTGTGGCTTCGTGTGCGGTTCTGGGATACCACGTCAATGGTTTCCTTGCCGAGCGATTTCGATATTGCTTCAAGGGTGCTTGCTTCCTGTCCGCCGAGGAACAACAGGCTGTCGCAGTTACCCGTGAGTATCTCCCATGATTTGTCGTACATCTTTTTGAGCTGCGCCAAATTCTGAATTATGATGTTTGCGGATATTTCCATGCTACGCATTGTTGCAAGCAGTTTATCAAAATCCGGAATGGTGCCGACATTCGCAAACTCGTCGAGCAGACACCGCACATGGACGGGAAGTCTGCCGCCGTACTTGAAATTCGCCGTATCGTAAAGCGTATCAAAAAGCTGCGTGTACATCATCGCCGCAAGGAAGTTGAACGTAGCGTCCGAGGACGGTATAATGATAAAGAGGGCGGTCTTTCGGTCGCCCAATGTATCGAGGTGTATGTTGTCCGTGTGCGTCAGGTCTGCGACTTCGGGGAGATTGAACGCCGCAAACCGCACAGCCGCAGAAATCAGTATCGACTTTGCAGTTTCAGCGGGTGCTTTCTTGAAATCCGCATAGAACGAAACCGCCATGCTGTGAGGATTTTCACCTCTCAGCTCGTCCATCATTTCATCAAGCGGGGAACGGTGGTTTTCGTCCTGCTCGGAGATTTCCGCTAACCTCATCATCTTCATTACCGTGCTGAAATTACGGTCGAGGGAATTGCCGTTTTCGTCCGTCTTTTTTTCGAGAAGATAGAAAGCAATCGCAAGCGTGAGCGCCTTTGTGCTGTCGTCCCAGAACTGGTCGCCGCCGGACGCGCCTTCCTGCTTTGTGTTCTTCATCAGGCAATTTACCATTTTCATGACGTAGGTCTTGTTGATGTTTCCGTCCTTGTCGTAGATGTAATTGAATGGATTGTAATTGTTGCTGTGCGACATATCTATCAAGTTAAATACACGGATTTCGTAGCCGGCTTTTTTCAGCAAACGCCCGCAGGAGCGCAGCAGTTCGCCTTTCGGATCGGTTACGACATAACTTGTGTTTAACTGCATTATGTTCGGCTTGACGTAAAATCTCGACTTACCGGAACCGGAGCCGCCGATCACCAGTACATTGAGATTTTCCCGGTGCTGGCGAGTGTTCAGCGACATTCGGACTTCCTGCGTGAGCAAGATATTGTTGTCTGTTTCAAATGGGGATTTCGGTGGTTTCTTACCCTTTTTCTTTTCGGGCTTTGTCGCCGTCCGCAAGCTTTGTTGCGCGGCGTCCTTGCCGCGCTTTGGCTTGCTCCCTGCCGACATCCTGTCGGCAAGAAATTTTTCTTCCTTTTCGTTAGCCCAGCGAGCTGAGCCGTGTTCTACTCCCTTTCGGTGCAGGCGCTTTCGGGAAGTGTATTTCATAAGCGCATATATGCCGAGGGCGAAAGCTACCATGAGCGTTATCTTGAAACTGTACGATGAAAAGTCCGTGAAATGCGCTCCGACCGTATCGGTAGAGGTAAGCACGGTTTCAAACTGCGTCATAAGCACATTGAAATCCAGAACGCCCTCATCGTCCACGGACAAGTCCATAGCCGCGCCAAGACCCGCCGAAACATACAGAACTGCAAAGATGATAATTGCATACAGCAAAATCGTCAGCATATCAGGTTTCTTCTTTTTCAATGTTTCAACCCCTTGCTTTCATTGAGTTTTGGCTTCGGAACGGTCGGAGAAGCAGGCTGTTTTTTCAGCGAATTCTGGATTTTGTTCTGGAGAACGCTCTGCTTTTTTGCCTTGTCGATTATGTGTGCAGAGTTTTCTTTCGGAATATTAAAATCTCTGGATATCTTATCCGCAACATTTATCGTGCTGAAATTGTAAGTCTTGGATTTGCCGCCGAACGTTAGTGTAAAGCCGTTCTGCGAGGTTCTCTCAATGCCTACGCTCTGCGAAACTCCGTCCTTGCCGACTGTGCGTTCCTCGATTTTGGATTTGACCTGCCTGTCGATTTTCTGGGACTTTGCAACAGCCTTTTCAGCCTGATATTCCATCATTCCGAGCCGGTTGGTACAGATGTTCTTCATCTCTGTTTCGGTCATTTCCTCCGGAGTGAGGGCGGCAGTCTTATCTCCGTTGGAAATGAAAATATGTGTCGTGCCGCCGTCCTTGAAATTGACGGAATTAAACCGCATATCCCGCAGGGTAAGGTCGTCGCCGGGGTAGCGGATATTCGTTTTCAGGGAATTGAGATTATCGTACTGCTCCGTATGAGCGAGGAACTTATCCTTGTCCTGCTTGAGGTCGCGGCAGATTTTGTTCGCCGCCAAATCTGCCTTTGCCTCAGAATAGCCGAACTGCTCCCGAAGTAATTCCATCGTCTGCGCCTTATTCATGGGCGAATATTCAAAGGACTTCCCGAGTTTATCATCGGCGATAACGATACCTTTATCATCTGACCGAATATCCAGATCGTCTGAAATCTCGCCGTGAACGCGCTTGTAATCTTCCTTGACAACGGCGACCTGCTCAGCGTTTTCTGCGGGATAGACGCATTTTATCTTGCCGTCCGCGGATTTCATGAACTGGCAGCTTAAACCCTGTTCCTCAAAAGCGGCTTTCATAGCGGTCACGTTGTTGGCGCTGATGTTAAAACACTTTACGCTCTGCGGAGCTTCTTTCAAGCGTTCCTGCATTATCTCCTGCGTTATCTGATTGACTATGCCCTTGTCACGGTCGAGGAATTCGATAGTCTGCTTATCTCCATTGCCCACGACCGCAACGGGGATTTTGTACTCCTTTGCTTTCGCCGCAAACGCTTTCACGTCTGAGGAAAGAATATTGCTAGTCGTGGAAATGCCGCATTCTGCCTTGTTAGCTTCATACAGAAGCTCGTTGTTCGTGACCGAACCTTTCGCCATTCTTGCGGCAATATTGCCTCCGATTTGGTTAAGGCTGTCAACGGAATTGTGGTACAGTTCTTTCAGCATTTTTTCAAGGAGGGGAGCGAGGAGCTTTATCAGCTCGGCGCTCACCTCAATGATTTTTTGCCCCGACTGCAATGCAGCAGAGCCGACTTCATCAGCCATATTATTACCTCCTGTTCTGATTTGGTGCTATAAATAGCACATTTAGTGCTTTGGCGGTGTGGATTTCTTTATCGTAAAGGTCTTGTCGGTCAGCTTTTTTCCTGCCCGCAGCTCATCACGCTTTTTCACATATTCCCATGAAAGTTCGGGATTTTTGCGGAAAACATCATTCACCTCGTCTATTTTGGCTCGGAGTATGCGGCATTTGCTTTCGCTTTCCTCCAGACGTTCCGACAGGGTAGGCTTGAAAGCCCTGACCATATCCTCACAGGAAGCGTTTTATTCTAGCAGCTTCGGGCGGCTGCCGAACGGGACATCGTTGCTCCACTTGGAAAATCCGTCCACAAGCGTAGTGGCTTTCTTCGCCTGTTCGTATGTATTGCTTATGCCGCTTCCGTATTTCGTCACCAGTTCCGGCTTGATATACCGACCTGTTTCAAGGAAACGGTTCAGCAGCCGTCCGAGAGCCTTGTTCCTGTCAAGTTCGTTATAGTGGACATATACCGAATATCCTAGTTTTTTAGCAGTGGAAATAATATTGAGAAGCTCTGAACTATCGCCGCCGACACGGGGATATGTGATATTCTCTCCTGCTTTAAGAGCTGCCGATAACTGCCTGTCTGAAATTAACTGGCTTTCTTTATGGACAACGCCTGCACCCCAGCCGTTGTTGAACTCCGGAAGTAGTTTCTTGGCTTCATCGCTGTCGATAACTCTTGACTCGTACAGTTCGGAAATAGGCTCCACAAGCGCCGATGATTTGCCGGACGCAGGCAGACCGATAACAATATCCAGTCTTTTTTCACGGCGTATCTCGCCGGAAAAAGAAACAGCGCCGTCACTTTTCGTAACGGCGCTGCCCATATTCTGTAATCTGTTATAAACACCGAGCTGTATACCGGTGCGGTTCCTCAACTCTATTGTAGGCTTGCTTGAACTTATGCAGGAATTTGCTTCCTTGATTTCTTTTAATGCGTAGATTTCGCTTTCGGGAACGGCTTCATTTACGGCAAGCCGTTTCAGAACGTTTTGCATTTCCTCCGAAACAGGCTCTCCCGTAAGCTTATTTATCATAAAATCACCCCTAAACGCAAAAAAGCGGAGAACTGTTACATTCTCCGCTTATAAGCATATATTCAATTGTAATTAAGCAATATCTCTAATATCGCTCTCCGTAAGAACGCCGTCTGCAATCATCATCTTTTCCTGTTCTGCAAAAGGCGTGTCCCACACAATGTTCCGATGAGCATATGCCCAGTTCAGAACATCTACGAATTTCGGATTGAAGTCTTTGTGATACGCTCTGTTTTCAAGCTCGACCATGAACCTGATCGACCAAGCCGAGGTGAACTCGCCCCAATCTACTTCCTCAATACCTATTGCGCTGAAACCTGTTGTCGGTAAAGCCATATTATGCTCCTTTCGCACAAGTCCGGTTGCTTACTTATATTATACATCTTTTGCATTCCGTTGTCAACGTGCTATAAATAGCACATTTTCAAAATCACAGCCTGTCCGCAAGTTTACGCAGCACCTTGAAATCCTCGCCCCTTGCCAGAATGAGAAGATCCTCAATGTATTTTGAAAGGGCTTCGGCTTCCTCATGGGAAAGAACGACAGGCGGTTCAGAAAATGTATCTTCATCTTCTGTTTCGTCCTCATCTTCTTCCTCGTCAGTTTCGGGAGCAGCGTCAGCGGAGGTGTTTTCCTGCCGCTGAATTTTCTTGACCTCCTTATGGGAAATCTGCGGCTTTTCAGAGATTATTTCCTGCTGCTTTTCGGGAGCCAGCTTTGCCACCTCGTTGGCTGTCGAAATCGACATATCTCCGGATTTTACCGCCTGCTCCACATCGGGGATAGCGTTGTGCTTGATGTTATCCAGTTTTCCGACCTGCGCCGGAGATACATTGAGTGCGTCTGCAATCTTATCCCTTATTCTGCCCTTGACAGGCTTTCCGGCAGCTTCAAGTTCCTTGAAAATCCGTGTCAGTTCCTCATATTCACGCATGGTATCTGCGTCCGAATACTTGCGCTGAGTTGCGTTCAGCATTATGAGGTCAAGTTCGGTTTCGGTATTCGGCTTTGCGCCCTTGATGAAACAGGGGACTTTGCCGCTTCTCCTGCGCCCGTCTGCGATAAGGGACTTGATAGCAGCAAGCCGTCTGTGTCCGCTGATAAGCTCATACTTGCCGTTGTGTTCGGAAACCACCAGAGCCGTCATTAAGCCCTGCCGCTCTATATCGTCCGCCAGAGCCTCTATTTCGGAATTTTCATAGAAATTGTTCCGGTTCGGCTCGATATTTTCAATGTCTATCATTTTTAGGCTGTCTATGTAGCTGTCGGCATTGACGGTCTGAATATCCGCTGCTATTGCGCTGTCAAGCTGTAATTTTCTGCCCATTATTCATCACCAAGCCTTTCAATAATTTCTGCCGCCAAATCTTCGTAAGCCTGCGCCGCAGCCGTCCACTTCATATATTCCTTTGCAGTCAGCTTGTAACTGAACGAGTTTTTGATAACACGGCTGAAAGGAATGGTGGTGTTCAGCACCTTGTTTCCGAGTGTGCATTTGAGATATTCCAGCAGTTCTATATCGGCAGGATTTTCCTTGTCAAACTTGTTCACGATACAGCCGCCGAATCTGGCATTGCAGTTTGCAAGCGCTCCTGTTACAGCAGGAATGCCCTGAATTGCGAATGTTCCAAGCTCGATGGGAACGAATACGCTGTCGGAGAGCGTGATTACCTTTTCTGTCAGCTTTGTCAGAGCCGGCGGCAGGTCAAGGACTGCGTATTCATAGCCGCTGTCGAAAGTCAGAACCTTTCGCACGTTTGCGGTCTGAATGTCATCGGGAAGCTGTTCAAACTGCGCCGCCACAAAGTTGAGCGCAGCAGTTGCTGTAAGTATGTCGATGTTCGGGTATCTGGTGGAGCTTCTCGCCACAGTAGGCAGGCAGTTTCTCTTTATCAGCGCTGTTTCAAGTCCCGCCTTCGGTTCTGCAAAGAAACGGGAACTGTTAGCCTGTCCGTCAAAGTCGATTACAAGCACCTTGCCACGCTCGGCAAGCTCATTTGCGAGGTTGATAGCCGTTGTTGTCTTTCCGACACCGCCCTTGTGATTGTAGATTGCGATTATGTTCATAAAATGTCCTTTCCGTGCTGTTGCCAGCACCCTCATTTACTGCCGTACATATCGTGATTGACCATTGCCGAATAGAAGCTGTCAATCGTCAGTGGAGCGTTATACAGAGCCGTTATGAGATACGCCCTGATATTGCGCACATCGCTTGTGTTCTTGTCGAGCGCCGTAATCACATACTCGATGTGGCTGCTGTCCAGTTTGAGGAACTGCGATTTTACAACGCTCTGCGGGAAGTCCTCGCCGTTCACACGGATATACTTTTTGGTGGAGCATACCACGTCGAGCATTATCCCGACGATTTCGTTTATCCTGCCTTTCTGCGTCGGACTGCTTTCGAGAAGATAATCATAACCGATGTTCTCCCGGATAATATCTGCGTAGTCCGTCCTTTCATCGGAGGAAACCGTATTTGGTATTGAAGAATCGATCCTATCCATCAAATCAGCGCCGTCCTTTGGATTGATTGATAGATGATTATTAACTATGGATTTATTAGCTTTAGATTTATATAATGAGGGAAAATCGGATTTTTCGGAACTAGCACCGAAGTTTGTGGGGAGCAGTACCGGAAGTTCCTTGACAGCCTGCTCCGGAGAATGTTCAGAGCAAGCACCGGAGTTATCTGGGATAGGCTCGTCAGGGATTTCTTGCTCCGGAGTTTTTTCGGAGCAAGGGGGCGGTGCTTCGTTTTCAGCCTTGTTCTTACGCTTCTTCTCATAGGACAGAGCCGCAGCCGGCTTTATGGACATCTGCTTCTTTTCGCCCTCTGAAATGAGCTTTGAAATAAGCTCTATATTCTCGATTATACGAAAACAGCGCTTGGCGGGAAGTCCACGGTTCTTGCTTTCGATAAGTCCGGATTCCACCAGGTTCTTTATGCAGCGTTTCTGCTGATACTCAGAAAGGGCGGTGCTTGCTTCGAGGTCGGGAACGGTCGAGTAGAACCAGCCGCCATCGTCGAGCATACCGTTACGCTCGTAGTAGCTGCATTTCGATATGAGGGCGGCATATATCACCGCTTCTGACAAACCGATTGCGTGAGCAAGCAAGCGGTTTACGGTCAGCGTGTTGCTGGGGTTTAGCATTTGGAATATTGCGTTCATAAAAAATCATCGCCTTTCTGAAAGATAGGAATTACTGTGGATTTATTTCTTCTGCGCTGCTTTCCACTTTTCAACCCTATCCTTGCAGCGTAAATCCTCCGCTGCTTTCGCTTCCTTATCTTTGAAGAACGGGCAGCCGCCCTTAAAGCTGCTGCTTACCAAAGCAGAGCATTTTCCGTCCCAATAGGCAAAGCACTTACTGGAATTGCAGCGTGGCGATTTGGTGTTATAGAGAATGTTCAACATGATAGTCTCCTTTAGAGTGTTTTGGTATATTATGAAGCAAACAAATTTCAGCTATAATGCTAAATGTTTTGTCTGCGTTTTGTGCGCGATGATGAAATCTTTGTTATTTATTAACAAATATTTTTGCTAAAAACAGTATAATAGGCAGATTGCTCGAAACAAAAAGGAGAGCTTGAAAAAACTCTCCTTTTGTGTTTTTCAATTTTTTTGCTAATTTCTATACTATATTTATATATAGAAAAGGACGCCTTTCAGTGAAAAGCGTCCTTATTATTGGTTGGGGTATGGTCTGCGTTGGTTATGCGGCACTACTATTCCTTTTGTAATGCGGGTTTGCGACTATATCCCTTTGATGTCCCCTGTAAGCTGGGTCAAAAAATGGATTTCAAATGCCCGCTTCGCGGGCAAAAGACACTTTTTCGACAAGCAGCGGCTGCCCGCCTTTTTATTAGGAATTCAAAAACTGGTTTGAAGGTGAACGCCAGCTGAATAAATTCAAATTCTGATAAATTCCGGCTTCCTTCCGCGGAACACCGCGTAATACTTAAATCCTGCGTCCCTGAGGATATCCTCCGCCTTATCGAACTCCCAGGCGTAATGCTCCGCTTTATGCCCGTCGGAGCCTACGGTTATCATCTCACCGCCAAGCTCGCGGTATCGCTTCAGGATCTCGGGGTGCGGGTGCGCCCAGCCAAGTCCGTATTTCAGACCCGCTGTGTTCAGCTCGACCCCCTTCCCCATGCTTATCAGAGTTTTCAGTATCTCGTCCGTGATATCGGAATACTCGGCAGGGCAATACGCCTTCGCGCGGCAGTACCTCACGATGTAATCCAGGTGCCCGTAAACGTCGAAGCCGTCAAACGTCCGGATATTCGCCAGTATGCTCTCGAAATAGCGCAGAATGCCATTGTGGTCGCCGTATTTCTCGAAGTACTCCGGATAGTATGGGTCAACGCCGCCGACCAGGTGCGAGGAGCCTATCACGAAATCAAAGTCCCAGGCTCCCACATACTCCCTGAGCCGCGGCGCGAGGTAGTCCATCAGCCCCAGCTCCACGCCGAAAAGCACCTCTATCCTCCCGCGGAACTCCTCTCGCAGCTCCACCAGGCGGGAACGGTACGCGGCGGCGTCCAGCAGGAACTCCCCGCCGGGGTAGTCCATGTCCATGTGCTCGGTGAAGCATACCGTTTTCAGACCCTTTTCCACCATCGCGGAAAGGGCGTTTTCCATCGGCTCTTCGCTGTCAGACGAAAAACTCGTGTGAGCGTGGAGGTCAGCCGTTATCATCGCTGTTCTCCTTTGCCGGGTTTGCCTGTGTGGATCCCGCCTGCTTTTCGGCTTCCTCACGCTGTTTGTCCTCTACCGTCTTTATCGCGCGGACGCTCTCGAGAAGGCTGCTGATGTCCTCCTTGCTGGGAGTGCGCGCCATGCGCTCCTGACGGCGCTTTTCCTTTTCAGCCTTTTCGTTTTCAACGCCGGTACGCACCGCAGCGGCAAGTATCTGGGCTGCGTCTGCCGCCTGCTTTTTCAGTTCCGGATCGACCGGCTTTTCAACCACGGGAGCCTCGGGAATGTAGTCCTCGTCGACTGCAACGCGGCGGTCTGCGCGGCGGTTGATGGTGTTGAGCGCGGCTCCCACGCCGAGGAGTATCCAGAATACCGGCGCAACGCTCACTACCGAGTCGTTGAACATTCCGGCGGCGAGATATCCCACGATACCGAGCATTACGGAAATTCCCATCGCCTGCTCCGTGCGGTATTCGCGCCTGAGCGCATACAGCCGGAAGCAGTCCACAAGGTAGAATATCACGATTCCGAGGAACGCCAGCAGCGCGATAAGTCCGCTGGAGTAGAATATCTGGAGATACATGTTGTGCGGCTTATCGACGGTGACATAGAAGCCTTCATTGAACTGCTCGTATGAGTAGTACTTTGCAAGAACATCGTTCTGCGGGAAGTTATAGGTGAACGTGTCAGGTCCGTAGCCGGTGAACAGGCAGTTTCCGAGAAGCGGCAGAGTGCGCGACCAGATGTAGCCTCTCGAGGAACCGAGCTCCTCCTTGCCCTCAAAGCCGATGTGCTCTGCATTTACAGGAGCGAAAGCGGTCATTGTGTTGGGGTGGACCATCTTGATGGCAGTTCCGGTGTACTTGAAATACAGCGAGTTTGTAAAATCCCTGTAGAAGTTAAGGCATACAAGGTCGCGGTCGTAAATTGAGCCGTTTTCGTCTGCGGTCAGAAGAAGGGACACATCATTCATGATGTCATTCTTGAAGTACATTCTCTCGGTGTAGAACAGGTCTACGATATCGTCTGTGTACTCCGTGAAGAACAGCCTGTTATAGTCGGTATCGTACTCAATGTAAACAGTAGAGCCGTTGAGATCCACCGTTACGGTTCCGTAGGTGCTGTCGGTGCCGATGCTGCCGTTTCCGTCGGGGTCGTCAAGAACATAGTCTATATCACTGTTAAGCACAAGAGAGCCGGAATCGTCCACATTGAACCACGCCTGTGCTCCGTTGACCTTTACAGCCGCTATCATGTTGGCGTAATCAAATCCGGCTACAAGGCCGTCTAATTCGGGATTCTGCTCCAGCCTGATGGTGGATTTCATCGGAAGCGCGTTTCCGTTTTCATCTGTGAAGGTGTACACCTTCGCATCGCTGTCGTAGCCTATCACAGCGGTGGCTTCCTGACCGGTCAGCTTTACGGTGCCGTCGTTCTGGACGTCTATCTCGCGCAGGGGTATCTTGTCGAACAGGTCGGCGTCCTCGCTGTCAGCGGGCAGGAACATGCCAACGGCGTCGTTCACGATGGAGGGTATACGCGAGAACAGGCGGTTGCCCAGCGCGAAGTTCGCTCCAACGAGCACTACAGCTATCGAAGCGACTGCGATAACGCAGGGCTTCCAGTGCTTTGCGATAACCCGGGCGAAAACTATGATACCGACCACGAGCGCGGCTGCAATGGCGACGATACCGCTTCGCGCGGAGCTTCCCAGCAGCATGAATACGGAAAGCAGATCGAACACGATGAACAGCACGCGGTAAACAGCCTTCTTCGAATACATCGCCATAACGGTGAACAACGGAATGATAAGTCCGGTGAAGCTGCCCATGTAGTTGCTGTTATAAAGCGCACCGTACGCCATTCCATTTCGGATATCGACGGAAACGCCTGTCCAGCGGAGGTCGTTGCTGCAAACGAGGTTCACGAACCAGTCGTACTGGAGCAGGTTGTTGTTAAAGAACTGGAACGCCGACAGCACCGCGTTGAATCCGACGCAGATGAACAGCGCTATAGCGACGAATTTGAAGTTTCCGGAAGTGCGGAACGCGTACATTGTAAACAGGAACATCACGAAATAGCACGCGATGGTGTAGAATCCCTCGGCGCGGTCGTACTCGCCGTTGAACGCAATCTGGCTGTAAAGCGAATTTGCTGCGGAGGCGAGGGTCATGACGACGTACACAACGGAACAGCCCACGTATACGAACGAGCGCTTTTCAACGCGCCTGAACAGCGACAGGCAGCATACCAGCGCCATTCCTATCATTATCATCGCAAGCACGACTGCCGCAAGAGCCTTCCCCTGCGAGTAGAAATCTATAAGCTGGTAGGTGGTGCCGGAATCTCCGCTTACAACGGTGCCGCCGTTGTACATGTAGGTCTGCTGTAGGTCAGTCACTACGGTCTGGATATTGATTATGATGGGGATAAGCGCAAGGGCTATCACCGACGGCAGGAACATCACAAGCGCCAGCAGGTCGGTTTTTCCTTCTGTTTTTTTCATATTAGTTTTCTCCGGTCTGTATGGTTTTATGTATTTTTTGCTCCCGGGTTTGTCCGGGTTCAGCTTTTCTTTGTTCATGAAACCGCTCAGGGCGGTTCTTATCAGTATTCCGATATCCAGGAAGAAGCTCCAGTTTTCTATGTAGCGGATATCGTATTCTATGCGCTTTTCAATGGAGGTGTCCCCGCGGTAGCCGTTGACCTGGGCAAGTCCGGTGATTCCCGGCTTTACCTGATGCTTTATCATGTACATCGGTATCTTGTCCTTGAAGTCGTTGACGTAAAACGGTATCTCCGGGCGCGGGCCGACAAGGCTCATATTGCCTTTCAGCACGTTTACGAGCTGCGGAAGCTCGTCTATCGAGAATTTCCGTATGAACGCGCCGAATTTCGTGCGGCGGGGGTCGGCGTCCGTGCTCCAGGCGGTGTCGCTGACGGCGCTGTCACGCATGGATTTCAGCTTATACATCGTAAAGACTTTCTTGTTAAGCCCTACGCGCTTCTGCCTGAATATCACATTCCCGCCCATGGTGATCTTTATTATCAGCATGCTGACCAGTATCACCGGCGAGGTCAGTATCAGCAGCACCAGCGAGCCGACGATATCCAAGGTTCGCTTGAGCGCGGCGTTTCCCATATTGTCCAGCGGAATGCGCCGTATGTTCATCAGCGGGATATCTCCCACCATGTCTATAGCCGGGGTGGCGCTCATGTACTTATATATGCTCGGGATAACCGAAATCTTCGTGCCGGTCAGCTCGCATGCCTCTACTATGTTTGAAAGCTGCGAGACGCCGTCGCTGTCGAGCGCGCATACCACCTCGTCGTAGCTTTTCTCTTCCAGTATGTCAAGGATCCTGTCGTATCCGCCCAGCAGCTTCGCGCCCTCCAGCGGGGAGTCTGAAACGCAGCCGCAGCACTGGTAGCCAAGCCAGCGTTCCTCGTTTATCGTTTTCAGGTAGTCCCTGGCGGCGTGGCCGCTCCCGACGATAAGCACGTACTTGCGGTTGTATCCGCTCTCGCGGAACTTCCGGAGGGTCTTGCGCAGAATGAACCGTTTCAGCAGGACTATCAGGAAGTCCAGCGCAAGGAATATCGCCAGCGCCCACCGCGAAAAGTTGATGATCTGGATCACATACAGCAGCGCGATCATCGCCATGCCGTCCAGGAACAGCGCGGCGGTGAGCTTTCCGGTCTCGTTGGCGAAGCTCTTGCCGCGGAACGAGCTGTACAGCCCCATGCAGCCGTAGGTCACGAGCTGGAGCGGAACGAATATCAGCAGCAGCTTGAAGTAATCTACAAGCGGGTAGTTGCGGTCGAAATCCAGCAGGCTGAACACCAGCAGGTACGCCGCAGCTATCGAAATAAAAGCCGCAGCCGCGTCTGTCGCGACGTTCAGGCGGTTGAACAGCTTCTGGTTTTCTTTTATCATTTCAATTCCTTTATACGCAGCGGATTGTATTTACTGAGTTTTGGCAATACGTTCACTGCGTTTTTGCAATACATAATTATATCATATCCGCAAGGATATGATATAATTTGCCGATATGCACGGAGTTCACCGCAGGTGAACGCATGTGCAAGGCAACTTTAATAATATAAGGGAACCTCTAAAAACCGGTGTGAAAAGCAAAAATGGGCAGGGTGTGCCAGCTTCTAGGAAAGCCGACGAAGTAAGGCTGTATGCCTTACGAGGAGGTTTGACGACGAAGATGGCGCGCACTGCACATTTTCGCTCACATGAGGTTTTTAGAGGTGACCATAATAAAAAATGCTCATATTTTTTATTATATCACAAATTCCGCGCCCTTGCAACATGTTGCGGCGAAAAAAGCGCGGTTTCCGGAAAATTTATATATGTATATCCAGATAATTGCAGACTGCGGGAAAATGATATGAATATCTTAAGGTTGCCCCTAAAAAAATCTGCATTTGTGCAAAAATATCATTGACATATCGGGTATTTTATTATAAACTGTTATTTGGTATGTGCGCTGCCGAAAAAGCGCGTATTTTCTCAGAAAAAAGGAAGGTAGGCAAGCAGAAATCATGGAAAATATTATCAGCCTGCGCAACATCGTCGTGGAATTCGACGGCGAAAAGATCCTGAAAAACATAGATCTTGATATCAGGGACAAGGAGTTCGTGACGCTGCTGGGTCCGTCAGGCTGCGGCAAGACCACAACGCTGCGTATCATCGGCGGGTTCCTGACGCCGACATCCGGCGACGTCATGCTTGACGGCAAGCGCATAAACGACCTGCCGCCCCACAAGCGCGACGTAAACACGGTGTTCCAGAAGTACGCGCTGTTCCCGCACCTTAACGTATACGAGAACATCGCCTTCGGACTGCGCATAAAGAAGGTCAGCGAAAAAGAGATAGTCCGCCGCGTCGGAGAAATGCTGGAGCTTGTGAACCTCACCGGGTTCGAAAAGCGCTCGATACAGCGCCTTTCCGGCGGCCAGCAGCAGCGCGTCGCGATAGCAAGGGCGCTTGTAAACCACCCGAAAATCCTGCTGCTGGACGAGCCTCTCGGCGCGCTCGACCTCAAGCTCCGCAAGGACATGCAGACCGAACTGCGCAAGATACAGCAGGCTCTGGAGCTTACCTTCGTCTACGTCACCCACGACCAGGAGGAAGCCCTCACCATGAGCGACACCGTAGTCGTAATGAACAACGGACACATTCAGCAGATAGGCTCGCCTATCGATATTTATAACGAGCCGGTCAACGCGTTCGTCGCGGACTTCATCGGCGAGAGCAACATCGTCAACGGCTGCATGCCGCAGGACTGCCTCGTCGAGTTCGCGGGGAAAAGGTTCGAGTGCGTCGACAAGGGCTTCGGCAAGAACGAAATGGTGGACGTTGTTATCCGCCCGGAGGACGTCAAGGTTATCCCCGCGGAGCAGGCGCAGCTCACCGGCATCGTGGAATCGGTGGTATTCAAGGGCGTGCACTACGAAATGACCGTCGACTGCGTCGACCACAAGTGGCTGATACACTCCACCAAGGCGGAGCCAGTAGGCAGCGTTATCGGCATGACCGTCGACCCGTTCGATATACACATCATGAAGAAATCGAAGCAGCCCGGCTCCTATCCCGCGCTGATGGGGGTGAACGACAATGAAGAAGCTTAAGGTTTTCGCAGCGCCGTACCTCGTCTGGATGGCGGTGTTCATCGTCGTGCCGCTGCTGATGGTGGCGTACTTCGCGTTCACCGACGAGGAAGGCCATTTCACGCTGGACTACATCGCGAATGTCGGGCAGTACACGAATATCTTCGTGCGCTCGATATGGCTGGCGATAATCGCTACGGTCGTCTGCCTGGTGCTCGCCTACCCGGTTTCGTTCATTCTCTCCCGCATGAAGAAGCACCACCAGGGCACAATGCTGATGATAGTAATGCTCCCGATGTGGATGAACTTCCTGCTGCGCACCTACGCCTGGATGACCCTCCTCGGCAACAACGGCATAATCAACAACCTCCTCGGAATGATAGGCATAGGTCCGCTGAAGCTCATAAACACGGAGGGTGCGGTCGTGCTCGGAATGGTCTACAACTACCTCCCGTTCATGATACTCCCGCTGTATTCCGTGATGGTCAAGATAGACAAGAGCCTCATCGAGGCCGCGTCTGACCTCGGGTGCAATCCGGTATCCACGCTGTTCAGGGTGGTGGTTCCGCTTTCCGTTCCCGGCATCATGTCTGGAGTTACGATGGTGTTCGTCCCCGCTATCAGCACGTTCATAATCTCGAGAATGCTCGGCGGCGGCTCTAACCTGCTCATCGGCGACCTCATCGAAATGCAGTTCCTCGGAAACGCATATAATCCGCACCTCGGCGCGGGTATCTCACTGGTGCTGATGGTGATCATCCTGCTCATCATGACGATTATGAACCAGTTCAATCCGGACGATCAGGTGCTTATTTAAATTCGGAATTCGGAATGCGGAATTCGGAATTATGGTTGCGGCTTCGCCGCTTATCTGAATGAAATCTAATTTAATCGTTGACAAATCCAAGGCTTTCGCGCTCAGAATAATACGAATGTATCAGTTCCTGACTGCTGAAAAGCATGAAACTATCCTTTCAAAACAGGTGCTTATTTAAATTCGGAATTCGGAATTCGGAATGCGGAATTATGGTTGCGGCTTCGCCGCTTATCTGAATGAAATCTAATTTAATCGTTGACAAATCCAAGGCTTTCGCGCTCAGAATAATACGAATGTATCAGTTCCTGACTGTTGAAAAGCATGAAACTATCCTTTCAAAACAAGTGCTGCGAAGCGGTACGAGTATAGGTGCAAACGTCCGGGAAGCCATACGCGGTCAGTCAAGTGCGGACTTTTATTCCCGGCTTAATATTTCACTGAAAGAAGCAAGCGAAACTGAATACTGGCTTGAACTGCTTTATGAGAGCGGTTATATAAGCAAAGAAGCCTTCAACAGCATCTATTCCGACTGTCAGGAGCTGATAAGCATTCTGGTGGCAATAACAAAGCACAATTCCCAATAGCTCGGCGGCTGCCCGCTTGTATACAATTAAAATCCGTCCGCGAAGCGGAAACCGAAATTCCGAATTCCGAATTAAGAATTCCGAATTAAAAAATGGGGTGTATAAATTGAAAACTCTTTCCAAGGTGTACATGGGACTTGTTCTTATGTTCCTGTACGTGCCTATCTTCGTGCTTATCGTGTTCTCGTTCAACGAGACCAAGAGCCGTTCCGTGTTCAGCGGATTCACGCTCGACTGGTACGCGAAGCTGTTCCGCAACGAGGTCATCATCTCCTCGCTGATGAACACCATCATAATCGCCGTAATAGCCAGCATTGCGGCTACGCTGCTCGGTACCCTCGCCGCTATCGGGATCAACTCCATGCGCAAGGTCCCCAAGGCGATAGTTATGAACATCACAAACATGCCTATCGTCAACCCGGAGATAGTCACCGGCGTTTCGCTCATGCTGCTGTTCGTGTTCTTCGCCGCAAGAATGAACCTCGAATTCGGCTTTGTGACGCTGGTCATCGCTCATATCACGTTCGATGTTCCCTACGTTATCCTGAACGTCATGCCGAAATTCCGCCAGATGGATCCTAACCTCTTCGAAGCCGCTCAGGATCTCGGATGCAGCCCGTTCACCGCGCTCCGCAAGGTGATACTCCCGGAGATCATGCCCGGCGTGGTCAGCGGATTCCTGATGTCGTTCACGTTCTCACTCGACGACTTCGTTATCAGCTACTTCACAAGCGGCTCCACCTCGCAGACCCTGCCTATCACGATCTACTCTATGACCCGCCGTAAAATTTCTCCGGAAATCAACGCTCTGTCAACCCTGATATTCGTGGTGGTAGTTATCGTGCTGGTGGTAAAGCACATCATCGAAACAAAGCAGGAACAGAGAAATCGTGCAAACGGAGGCGACGAGGAATGAAAAACCACATCTTCAGACCGCTCTGCGCGGTTATCTGCGCCGCTCTGCTGACCGGCTGCTCCGGTGCGGCGGGAACAGGCTCCGGAACCGCCGAGAACGCCGAAACCGCCGAAACCGAAGAATCCGAGGCGCAGACCCTGACCGTCAGCGACATGGATTACTACACCCGGTTAAAGGGGCAGAACCTCTCGATAAACGTCTACAACTGGGGCGAGTACATCTCCACCGGCGCAGACGCGGGAACGCTCAACGTCAACGCGGAATTCACGAAGCTCACCGGGATCAAGGTGAACTACACGAACTACGCCACCAACGAGGAACTATACGCAAAGCTGAAGGGCGGCGGAACCTACTACGACGTTATAATCCCGTCGGACTACATGATATCCAAGATGATAAAGGAGGACATGCTGGAGCCGCTGAACTTCGACAATATCCCGAATTTCAGCTACATCATGCCTACCTTCGTCGACCCCGCCTACGACCCGGACAACGCGTATTCCGTGCCCTACACATGGGGGACCGTGGGGCTGATATACAACACCGCGATGATAGACATTCCGAAGGAGGATATCGACTGGGATATCCTCTGGAACGAGGACTACGCCGACCAGATACTGATGTTCGATAATCCCCGGGACGCGTTCGCGATATCCGAAATAATGATGGGGTACTCAATCAACACCGAGAATCCGGTGGAGCTTACCGCCGCCGCAAACAAGCTCAAGGAGCAGAAAGCGGTGGTCCAGGCGTACGTAATGGACGAGATATTCGATAAAATGGCGGCTAACGACGCGTGGATAGCTCCCTACTACGCGGGCGACGCGCTGACGATACTTGAGGACAACGAGGATCTGGATTTCGTAGTCCCGAAGAGCGGAACGAATCTGTTCGTTGACGCGATGTGCATTCCGAAGGGCTCCCGCCAGAAGGAAGCGGCGGAAATGTACATCAACTTCATGTGCGAGCCGGATATCGCCTACTCCAACATCGACTACATCTGCTATTCCACGCCGCACAGCGGGGCGTACGAAATGCTCGACGAGGAGACCCGCAGTAATCCGGTATCCTACCCCGGGAACGACTACCTTGACGAGAACACCACGATATTTGTAAACCTCTCCGATGAGGCGAACCTCCAGATGCAGACCCTCTGGACGGAGATGAAATCCGCGGAAAACGAAACTCCGAACCGCTGGATAGTTCCTGTGTTCCTGCTGCTCTGCCTGGGGCTTATGATATTCGTGCTCATTCGGCGGCATATCAGGAATAAGAAGGATATCTACTGAAAACTAGAATTTAGCGGTGCGTGTTCCGCTTACCGCAATCCCTAATCGGGAGTCAAGGGGGACTAGTCCCCCTTGCGAGTCGAGGGCAGCGCCCTCGTCGCCGTCAGGCGAAACCTCCGCACGGAGTGCGGCTACTCTGCGCGCCGGCGCGCAGTCAAAACGTTCAAAAGCGCTAAAGGGGTGTGGGGGAAAACAAGAGTTTTCCCCCACAAGCAACACATTGTCTTTGTTGAGCCTGTCTTCCGAAACCGCTAAATTATAGTTTCCACCAAAGAAATCGCAACGCAGACTTTTTATTCACAGCTTAACGCTTCCCGCGCTTGTCATATTTGTCCCGGACAACGCATATATTCCACCAGAAAAACCAGCGGCGGCAGGCTGGAAAATCTCACGTCACACAACTGCAGGAGGGACATTTTATGCGCATGATAACACTTACGAAAAAAAAGGTAAAACGCCTGACAGCCATAGGGCTTCTCGCAGCGGCGACAGCGGCGGCAGGAGTCGGAGCGATACTAACCTCGGTTGGCACGCAGGCAACCGAGCGTCAGCTCCCAGTATACTGCGTGGAGCGCGGCGATAATAAAATCTCGCTGACCTTCGACGTGGCTTGGGAAAACTCCAACACGCAGGAGCTGATAGATATTCTCGACGAATACGACGCCCGGGCTACTTTCTTCGTGACCGGCGACTGGTGCGACCGCTATCCCGACGACGTTAAAATGTTTGCTGACGCCGGCCACGAGATCCAGAACCACTCGGACGTCCACCCGCACGTTAAGGGTATGAACGTAAACGACCTCATCACCGACACCAAGTCAGCCTCCCAGAAAATAACGGACATCACCGGCACTGAACCGACCCTCTACCGCGCCCCCTACGGCGAGTACGACGACACCGTGATAACCACGATCGAGGGCATGGGGCTTACAGTTATCCAGTGGGACGTTGAAGCGCTCGATATAGATGGAAAACCGCTCCCGGAGCCAGTTCAGGCAACGGGGGCGGTTTTTTCAGCAAAGCGGGCGCTTTAAAGATATTGATACCCGCGGCGGGGGTTCCGTCCGGGGCTGTTGTGCTTCCTTAAAACTGCACGGTAATGGAACGCCGCGTCACACGGTCATTTCTGATTTCTTCATGCTGAGAATGTGATTCTTCACGCGGGCTTCTATCTCTTCCTTGGTGAAGTAATCAAGTATCATCGTACCGCCGAGGATATTCAGATACTTTGAAGCCTCCTGGTAGATGAGCTTGCGCTCCCTGCCGTTGGAAGCGGTTTCGCGCTCCAGGTCGTTCAGCGCACTGAGAAGCCCGAGCGCAACAGGTCTGCTGCTCATGTAATTGCTCGAAAATAAGATAAGGGTCTTTCTTGAAAAGTCATCTTCGAAATAGTGCGTAAGCTCGAACGGGTCTTTGCGGTCCGGGTCGTAGGTCAGCCGACCTACCCACCACAGCTTCGCCAGCGTGTTGGTTATCAGCGAACGCCGTCTGCCCTGACCGTAAAAATATCTCGACAGCACGTCCTCTTTGGTTATCTTCTTTGACGAGGAAGCCTCCCAGCGCTTGTTTAAGAACTCCCACATATCGCCGTGGCACATTCCCGCCCACAGCCGTTCATCGGAAGCCTGCGTATCCGTTATGTTCATCATAGCTGAATACAGCGTGATGACGTTCTGCACGTCAGCCTTTCCCTGTTCCTTTTCGGTGCATACAAGGCTGATATCTCCGACGGTGGTCATAAATTCTCCGAAAGGCTCTTCCTCGCCGAAAAATTCATATATCCAGTCATTGACCGGCAGGCGATACTTCTCAAGGTTGCCTTCAACGTTCGCACGCAGGGAAGCCAGTGCGTCGTATTTCAGAAAATGCAGCTTCATTGTTCGTCCTCCACGCTGTCGCCAAGCTGTGCCAGAGCAGTTATCGCCTTGTTTACCGGAAGCTCCAGCAGCTTCTGCGCCAGCTCGAATGATTCATAAGTGTCAAGCGTGGTCTGATCCAGCTTCAGCCCCTGCGCGGAGAGCGTTCTTCGTATCGCCCTGAACCAGCGCCGCTGTTCGAAATCCTCCGTGCCGCTGCGCTTAAGCGTTTCGAACACATATATCAGCGCAGGCAGAATAAGTATCGAATGGAACACCGGCAGATACGCCGGGGAATCGGACATCACGCGGTAATTGCTGAAGCTTTCCGCGCACAGCGTGATGGCGATTTTTTCCCCGTCAAGGTCTATTTTCATGCTTTCATCTGAATCCATCGCGCTCCTGCATATCGAGAAAATGGACGGCACCTTTGCCAGCTCGTCGGTCTCCTTGATTATGTCAACGCTGCACTGACCGCCGACCGCAAGTATCCCGCCGCGCTCGATATCAAAGCTGATGTCGCTGTAGTCTGCGTTGAAAGCAGGGTTTGTATAGCCGTGTATATCCTGCTTTGCGACTATGAACGCGCACACGGAGACCTTTCCGTTGAGCCTGCTTTCCACGATGTGCCGCGAACAGCTTTCAGAGGAGCATCTGATTATCTCCCGGAATGCGGTGTACGGACACTCTATATGTATCACGAATTCAGCCTGCCCCTCGCCGATAAGCTGCTGCAGCGTGCTGTCCTGCAAATTCAGCGCAAAGTCAAACACGACCTCCCGCGGGCCTTTGCTGATATTCGGCGTGAATGTAAAGCTGCTGCCGGTGTAGTCGTCGTTCGCCGAGGACAGCACTGGATAAGGGTACAGCTTAGATCTGATATCCATACAGCTTCACCTCCATCGAGCTTTGCTCCGCGTAGTCAATAGTGAAATCCACCGACAGCCGCTGACCTGCGGAAAAGCTTCCGAGAATTATTTCGTTGTCCTGGCAGGACAGCTTTTTGCCGCTGCTGGCAAGGAACGAATCCCGCACCTTAACGTCAACGGCGCTCTGCTCTCCCGAAAGCTGGAACTGTAAATATCCCCACTGTGCGCTCTTTGACGGCGTGAATATCAGCCGGTACCGGTGCTGTCTGGGGTCGGTCATGAACAGCCTTACACGCATGATGCGCATTTCGATTTTCTTCTTGACAACAGAATCGCTAAACGGGTCCTCAACGCCGACCTGAAAAATATCGGTTCCTTCGCCGTCCGTACCTTCACTGTCCCCGCCGCCGAAACCGCCGCCTCCCGGCTCGGAATCATTCCCGCCATCGTACATGTTCTTGCCGCCGGTGCCGCCGCTGCTTTCACCTTCGGCGATACCCATTCCGCAGTCAGCGGGGGCGCCATCGGAATCAGCATAGTTTTCCGAGCCTTTCTGTCCTGTCTGGATATCCGACATGGCAACATCAAAATCTTTGGTGACGCTGCTTATGGTCTCGGTTTTATCGCCGCCGTCGGATACGCCCTCGTCGTCCGGCAGGAATTCTCCCATTCCCTCTGCGTCAACCTCCTCGAGAGTGGTCTGCATTCCATACTGCTGCACTATCTCCTTCAGCCGCCTGGACAGAGCCTGTTTATTTTTCTTCGCGGCGGAAGGTTCGCTGTGGCGCTCTGGCTCCCATGCGTCATGCTGGGGATTCTCCATCTCCCTGAAATACGCGTTTATCTTTTCGTCTTTAAGGATACATACTCCTGCGAAGAATATAGTACCAGAAATACGATTCTGGTCGAATATCTTCATTCCGCTGCTGCGGCTCATGAGTATCTTGCGGTGCAGGTCCTTCTGAATAAGAAGATGCAGCTCTATCGTGCCAAGATCCTGAAAGCGCTCGCTTATCACTACAGCCTTGTCGGAAGTCATCGCCTGATAATAGTTGAATACTTCCGGGATGACCTCGCGGTATTTTTCCACGAGCGCCGGGAGGGTCTCAGAAGATATCTCGGTATCGCCCACGCTTACCACCAGATCGTTCTGGAAAACGGATATCAGGAACTCCGAAAGCACCGACCTGATGATATCGTCCTGCCAGTTCTTCCCCTCGGAGAACGCGGCGATGAACACATCGGTGCCGCTTGTCCGGCGGCGGAATTTACGATCGAGGGATATGCACTCCGGTATGGCTGCATTTTTTCTGGTTTCGCCGTAGAACCCCATGCCGGCGGTCTGACAGGCGACCTGAAGTTAAAAATGCAGACGCACCTATAATGATATAGCGTTGGTATTTAAAACAGCTTGACAAGAAAATATAAAAAGGAGTATAATTAAATGAGGTAATGTTTCTTGCCATATAAGATCATAAACGACAGACATGCGGCTTAACACCGCAGTAACCGATTTACACTTTGCGTCAGGGGGCTATGATGAGAGAATTAGAATATCCTTTTGATCCTGGTTATATAATGAAAAAAAGGCGCTCGATAAAAAAAGAGCTGTTGAAAACCGACAAACCGTTTATTGAAAAACGAATTGCTGTTCTCGGCGGATCGACTACGCACGATATAATTGATATACTGGAACTTTTTCTGCTGAACTATGGAATCAGACCGACGTTTTACGAGTCGGAGTTCAATCAGTACTGGCAGGACGCGATGTTCGACAATCCGAAGCTTGACGAGTTCAAGCCGGAAATAATCTTTATACATACATCGTTCAGGAACATCACAGAGCTTCCGACTATTTCCGATGACGCGGCAGCGATCAGCGATAAGCTTGACAGGCAGTATGAGCATTTCCGTGTAATGTGGGAAAAGCTGTTCAGCAAATTCGGAGCGGTCATAATTCAAAACAACTTTGAAATGCCCTTCTATCGTCTGATGGGCAACAAGGAAGCTTCAGACCCGCATGGTTCGATCAACTTCGCGGCTTCCCTGAACATGAAATTCTATGAATACGCACAGAAAAACAAGAATTTCTTCATAAACGATATAAACTACCTGTCTGCCGACTACGGACTGTCAAAATGGGCAGATCCTTTTGTGTGGCACATGTATAAATACATTCTGGATCTGAATGCCATTCCGCAGTTTTCGCTCAATCTTGCGAATATCATAAAGTCGCTGCTGGGCAAGAACAAAAAGGCGTTCGTTCTCGACCTTGACAACACGCTCTGGGGCGGTGTTGTCGGTGATGACGGCGTCGAGGGCATCGAAATAGGTCATGAAACGTCGATGGGGCAGGTGTTCAGCGAGTTCCAGAAGTACCTTCTTGACCACAAACAGCTTGGCGTAATGCTCAACGTATGCTCAAAGAACGACCACGAGAACGCTATCGCCGGTCTGAACCACCCTGCCGCGACATTGAAGCCCGACGACTTCATAATCATTAAGGCGAACTGGCTCAATAAAGATGAAAATGTAATGCAGATCGCCAGGGAGCTGAATATTCTCCCTGACAGCCTTGTCTTTGTTGACGATAATCCCGTAGAGAGAGGGATCGTGCGTGAAAATGTTCCCGGCACTGCTGTACCGGAAATCGGTAAGGTGGAACAATATATCACAAATATCGACAGGAATGGATATTTCGAAGTGACGAACCTTTCCGAAGATGATATAAAGCGAAATGAAATGTATAAGGCGAATGTTGAACGCGCTAAGCTGGAAAGCACATTCACGAATTATACGGATTACCTGCTTTCGCTGAACATGACGGCAGTTATCAGGGATTTTGATGATGTGTATATCCAGCGTATCGCACAGCTTACCAACAAATCAAATCAGTTCAACCTCACGACAAAGCGGTTTACACAGGCTGAAATGGAAGCAATCATGGCAGACGACAGATACGTTCGTCTGTATGGAAAGCTGGAGGATAAGTACGGCGACAACGGTGTGATCACCGTCGTTCTGGGACGAAAAGAAGGCACAGTCCTTCATATCGAACTCTGGCTGATGAGCTGCCGTGTGCTCAAGCGCGGCATGGAGCTAGCCATGCTCGACAGCCTTGTTGAACAGGCAAAGAAACAGGGCATAAAAACACTTAAAGGCTATTATTTCAAGACTCCCAAAAACAGCATGGTCAGGGAATTTTACGGCGCCCTTGGTTTCACGAAAATCAGCGAGCAGGAAAACGGCGATTCTGAATGGGAACTTGAAATTGATAACTACGAAAACAAAAATAAAGTAATTAAGGTGGTAACAAGCAATGAACAGAACTGAAATTTTAGAGAAACTCAACGAAGTATTCCACGATGTCTTTGACAATAACGATATCGTTGTGACTGAACAGACCAATGCAAATGATATCGAAGAATGGGACAGCCTGATTCACATTACACTTATATCGGCGGTCGAAGATGAGTTTGACGTTTCCTTCGACATGAAAACGGTCGTTTCCATGAAGAACGTAGGAGATATGATCGACGCAATAGAGGAACAGATATAACCGTATCTGCATAAATCCTGATGATCTGGCTGGTATTGAGGTGTTATACAGGTAATGATATTTACATCGTTTGAGTTCATCGCTTTTTTCCTTATCGTGCTGATAGGGTATTATCTGATCTTTCCAAATTTAAGATGGATATGGCTGTTAGCTGCCAGCTTTTATTTCTACACTAAGGCGTCGCCGCAGTTTTTGCCGTATATTCTGGCGTCTGTCGCCGTTATATATGCTTCGTCCAGAATGATCGGGTACTTGGATTCCCGTAAGGCAAGCTATTTTCAGAAAAACGAACTTACAAAGGACGAAAAGAAAGCCTACAACAAGCACTGCACGAGAAACAAGAAAATATTCTGCGCGGCAGGAATTATCCTCAATGTGGGAATGCTCGCCTTTACAAAGTATTTCAATTTTGTGGGGGAGAGCGTTTCAGCCATTACAGGAGGTACATTTACCGCGCTTGATATTATCGTTCCTCTTGGAATTTCCTTTTACACTTTCCAATCTACGGGGTATCTCATCGATGTATACCGCGGAATGTATGAGCCGCAGAAAAATCCGATGAAATATGCGCTGTTTATTTTATTCTTCCCCCAGATCATGCAGGGGCCCATCGGCAGATACAACGACCTCGCGCCGCAGCTTTTTGAACCCTGCAAGTTTGACTATGACAGGCTGAAATCCGGGCTTGTGAGAATGCTGTGGGGCTTCTTCAAGAAGATGGTCATAGCGGACAGGGCCGCGTTCCTTGTAAACACGGTGTTTGACAACTGGAAACCATATAGCGGCGCTGTTATTTGGGCCGCGGTTTTTCTCTATGCCGTTCAGCTGTATGCGGATTTCTCCGGATACATGGATATCGCACTTGGCGCAGGTGAAGCCCTGGGTATCAGGCTGTCTGAAAACTTCCGCACGCCATATTTTTCAAAATCCACTGCCGAATTCTGGCGCAGATGGCATATCACCCTCGGAACATGGTTCAGGGACTACCTGTTTTACCCGATAATCAGGACAAAACTGTTCCAGAAAGTTGCCAAGAGCAAAAAGCTCCCCAAGTTTGTAAAGACAAATCTTCCGACTATAGCCGGACTGGCTGTGGTGTGGCTAATAACCGGCATATGGCATGGCGCTGACTGGCACTATGCTGCATGGGGTATCTACTACGGAATGATCATCATTGCGTCCTCGCTCCTCGCGCCGGTCTATGAAAAACTCACAAAGCTGCTGAGAATAAAGACGGACTGCTTTAGCTATAAACTGTTCCAGATAGTTAGAACCTTTCTGATCGTGCTCGTTGGTTACGTCCTGTTCAGAGGAAACGGACTGATGGCAGCATTTAAAATGATAAGGAGCATGTTCACAGTCTTTAACCCGTGGGTATTCACAGACGGAACACTATTGACGCTCGGTCTAGACGCTGCAAACTGGAATGTGCTGATCCTTTCAATGCTGATTCTTCTTGCGGTCAGCATCGCCAACGAAAACGGTATAAATGTCCGCGAAAGGATATCCCAGCAGAATATCATTTTCCAGTGGATATGCTATCTTGCCGGAATTTTTGCAGTACTTATTTTTGGAATATATGGTTCTGGATATGACGCATCCGCTTTTATGTATTTGAATTTCTAAATAAATGGAGGGATAAAAAGTGAATATAGCAAAAAGAATAATTAGTCTGATAATTTTTCTTGCGCTTTTTGCTGTTTCTGCATTGAGAATAAACACGGTGTTGAATTATCAAGACGATGTGCACTCTCGCGCTGAGTTTAGTCAGTTCTATAGTCTGCCGTCAGATATCCTTGACGCAGTATGGATCGGAAGCAGTTCTGTCCAAGAATTCGCCATTGCCCCTGTAATGTATAAAGAAAATGGAATAGCTTTATATCCAATGGCTTTCGGTAATCTTCCATTTAATGCCACAAGATTTCTAATTACAGAAATTGAAAAAACTCAAGATCCCGAAGTATACCTTGTGGATATCAGGCAGCTTGCCTATAACTGCATTTGGGAGGAGTCAATCAGAAGAGTTACAGATAATATGGCTTGGTCTGATAATAAAGTCAAAGCAATACAAACAATGACATCCGATTGGGTGAGATATTATGATAAGAGTGGTGTTGACCTTAATGAGTTCTATTTCTCATTTTACAAATACCATAACAGATGGAATGATTTATCGGAAGCTGATTTTGTTGAAGATAAAAACAGTTTCTTGGGTTATTTTGTGAAATATGGAGTTTCGCCGTTTAATTACAAAGAAATAAAAGCTCGGTTTGACGCCCCGGAAATACCTATTTCTGAGGAAACACAGCATTATTTGTCTGATTTTTTGGACTTTTGCGACGCTCCGGGAAAAAAGGTCATTTTTACCTGTACCCCGAATTGTCTTTCAGAAGATAAATTCGCTATGTACAACTATGCCAAGCGCATTATAACGAACCGTGGATATGAGATGTGGGATTTAAACCTTGAGGCTGAATCTATTGGATTAGACTATTCAATGGATTTTATCGATCCCATGCACACTAACAACTGTGGAGCCGAAAAGGTGTCTAAATATGTCGCTGATAAGTTACAGCAGCAATTTGGATTTGCTAATCATCAAGGTGATAATAAATACCATGTATATGAGGAGATGTTTGAGAAATACAGCAGAAAATCAAAAGAAGTTCGTCTTTCCAAAACAACAAATTTTGATGAATATCTCTTCAAGCTGAAGGAGTTGAACGGATATACGGCAATTTTATCCGTCAGGGACATCCAGGGATATTCTCTTACTCAGGAACAGGCGGATCTGCTGAAAGCTCTCGGATTCGATAATGCCGATACGCTTTTAGAGCACGAATACCACAGCTTTGTCGGCGTGATAGACGGCAAAACCGTTGTCGCGCAGAATATTGGAAACGGCGACAATGGCGATGGCAATACTGAATACCACGGCATGCTCAATGACATGAATATTTCCGTAACCAGCCAGACTTTGCATTCAGGCGATAAATCGTCGATAAATGTATCCGGGAAAGAGTATTCCAAGAACATGCGTGGATTCAATATAGTTGTCGTTGATAATACGACCGGCGGGGTCATAGATTCTGCTGCATTTGACACACATGTGCCTGAATTTACATGCACAAGATAAAAAGGCTGTTGCTGTGGATTTACCGACAATTATATTGTAACAGAAAGAAGTTAAAAGCTAACCATCAGAACAAAGCGGCGTGTATCCGTACATGCCGCTTTTTATTCTATAGTGAATCCCCGGCGCGCTAGCCCCGGGGGATACTGTTTATTTTCTTACCAGCATCTTCAGCTTTTCCTATACCACAAAAAAGGCTGCTTCCTTTCTTTTTCGGAATGCAGCCTTTCCTTTATTCCGCTTATACTGCCAAGTATCTCGCCGCGTGGGATGACGCCATGTACATGAACTGCGAAATAAAGCGCGGGCAGTGCTGCACGACTGTAAAAGAACTGTCTGCAATCAATCAGCGAACGCTCCAACAGACCCGCACGGTGCTGAACCGCCTCGTTTCAACAAACGACATAACGATCGAAGCGCCCCCGCAGTTCTGCATTTTAACGCTGACGAACTACGACGAGCTGCAGCCGGTCGGCAAACCGCCTGCGGATAGTTTCTCTGACCGCCCGACCCTTGCCGTTGGAGAGTTCCACCATCTTAGGACATACTGTGGTCCTGCCTCTTCAATGACGAAATCGTCGAGGTCGGTGTTTATATCGTCCGTAACAAGCACAGCGATATCATCGAAGGATATCAGGCCGCTGCTCCACCAGCCCTTCTGACTGCCGTTCTTCAAATAGAGCCACACTCCATAGGTGAGATGACCTCGCATTCGTCGCCCGTCGGGCTGTCCCTGCGATCGTCCTGAGGATCCTGCCCGCGCCGCAGAACAATTCTCTGCCGTCCTCGAACCGGTAAGATTATACAATCCTTTTTCCGGCTGGGGATGTTGATTCGCACGTTTTGGCTTTCAGGCTTTTAATATTCAGTGTCATTTTCGGTCAGGCTGTCATAGTCGGGAAAAAACGCCTGTTCTGTAAGACCGGCGTTTCATATTTTATAGCTGCCGGAATATACGGGGCATGTTGTTCTGTGACAACTCTGCGCTGTATGGATTTCTGCATTCACCGCTTGACAACCAGAACAGAATGTAATATAATTAAAATGGTAATTATATTTGAAACTGCCGGGGGGAACGTAAAGTGAAATTCATAGACAACGATGGAATGATAACTGCAAACCGCATGAGCGAAGCGCAGTCAAAGCTGGCGCAGGCTTCAAGGCGGCTCAGCTCCGGGTACCGCGTGAACTCCGCCGCCGACGACGCGGCAGGGCTTGCGATTTCCGAGAAGCTCCGCGCCATCGACCGCGGTCTGCGGCAGGGTCAGCGCAACATAAACGATGGAATCAGCTACCTCGACACCGTGGACGGCTGCGCGCAGGAGCTACACGATATGCTCCACCGCATGAAGGAGCTTGCCGTGGAGGCTTCAAACGACACCCTGAGCCGCCTCGACCGCGAGGCGATCGACCTCGAATATCAGCAGCTCATCGACGAGATGGATCAGATCACGGATTCTGCGGAGTTCAACGGCATGCCCCTGTTCGAAAAGCACCTCCCGGAATACGAAAAGGACGCGGGAAGCCTTACCCACGAGGGCTGGGTCACTATAGACGGCACAAACTCCCCGCTTATAATCGGCGTCAGCAAGGACGGCGCGGACTATGAATGCACGGTCAATATCCCCGCGGGGACCTACACGGTCGAGGAGATCGCCGACAAGATAGACGACGAACTGTGGGAGCAGGATCTTTCGCTCATAGTCGGCGTCAACGAGGACAAGCAGCTCACCATGCAGTGCGAGGGCGGGAAGATAAACTACATAGCCGGAAACGGCGCGTCGCTGTTCTATGATAAGGTCACGGGCAATTCCAACGGATACCTGCTTGGCGTTACTAATTTCAAGGCCCCTGACAGCGAGCTTGAGATAAAGCCGGGCAAGAATGACGTCATCGAGTTCCGGCTGGGCAATACCGACGACACGAAATATTCCATAAAGATAGATCAGGGAAAGTATACCCGCGATGAGCTTGTCGCGAAGATGAACGAGAAATTCCAGAACGCCGGGCTCCCCTGCAAGATGGAAGCAGTCGCGGAAACGGTCAGCGGCAGAAACGTCATCGGAATAAAGAGCGATATGACCATGACCGGACTTTCCGGCAACTTCCTGATGATAGACCACATCAGTTCTCCTATCTACGATATCTGCAAATACAGCGACCTTGTGAACAGCGAAGCGGTGCTGACCGGAACGCGGCAGATTCCGGCGGGGCAGGAGATAGAGCGCGGCAGGAACGACTATTTCGTACTTGACGCAGGCTGGTACGACAGCGACGGAAAACCCCATCAGGAGAAGCTGCGCATTGACCTGCTCGACCCGGGCGAGGATCTCCGCACCTACTCCAGCGCGGACGCCATCGCCGACCGCATACGCGAAAAGCTCGCGGAGTACGGCTGCCCTATAGAGGTCAAAACGGTGAACGGCGCGCTCAGGCTCAGCACGCTCCAGTACGGCAGCGAGTGCCGTGTGAAGCTGGACAAGACGGACGTACCGAGCGGCTATATGGTGTACGACCTCTTCGACAACGCGGCGCTGTCTGTGCTGAAACCCGGAAAGGAGCGCTCGGAGTACACTCCCTCTTCGCTGAAGTGCTGCAAGAAGCTTGACGCAGGCATAGTCATACCCCAAAACATGAACACTCTCGCGTTCAAGATAACCACCGACCCGGCCGGAACCATTGCCGGCGGCGACCTGACTTTCGACATACCCGCGGGGACCTATTCCCGCTCGCAGCTCCAGACGAAGCTCAACGACCTGCTCGCCGCGAATTATCCGCAGCTTAAGGACAAGCTGTATTTCACTGTCGGCGACACGCTTTCCGTCAGCGCTAACGGCTCGGACGGCTGGGAGATAACCGGGATACAGTCCTATAAGGATATAACGAAAAGCCCCGCGAACAGATATATTGTAGACGGCACGAATTACTACGACAATATAGACGGCTCCCGCCCCTCCGACCAGGAGCAGACCCTGGTATCCTACACCAACACCGACCCCTCCGGAAAGAGCACGGTAAGCCGCACGGCGGGCGAATCCATTCCTGCGGTGGAGTATAAGGACGGGTTCGTTTCTTCCACGCAGCAGCAGTCGGACAAGCTGCTGTCATACGGAAACGCTTCCCCCAGCAATACCAAGGGTACGACCTACAAGGAGCCAGGCTATGAAAGCGAAGTCAGCGATGAACACACTCATCACACCCCCGCCTACAGCACGCTGAACAACGTTCTCACACAGTTCACCGAAGCGGGAACTTCGCTGCGGGACACCACGCTCACCTTCGACCTTACCGACAAAGACGGCAAGAAAAACTCCTACTCCGTCACGATACCCAAGGGTTCCACGGCGGAACAGGCTGTCGGGAAAATAAACAGGGAGCTGAAAAATGTTGTCTCCGCCTCGGCGTACGGCAGCAGCCTGAAGCTGAAATCTGAGGCTGAGGGCGAAGATGTTGAGTTCAGCAATTTCTCCGGCAATATGATGCAGTACGCGAAGAAAAGCAGCCTTGACGGAAAGCCGGGCGCGGTCATTGACGGCGATACTGTATACGTTCCGTCTACGCTCACACTCAGCAAGGCTTCCTCGCATATCCCGCTCACCGTGGACAGCACCAACGACCGGCTGGCGTTCACCCTCGGCGGCAAAAGCTATGACTTACAGCTGGATAACCGCGCTTACGGCAGCCTTTCCGACCTCGCTGCGGAGATAAACGCGAAGATGGCGGCGGCAAACGGCGGTTCAACAGCCGGGGTGAAGGTCAGCGGGGACTCGCTTGTTTTCACCGGCGCGCCGAAGGACGCAGGCGGAAGCAGCTTCTCAGCTTCCAGCACCTGCCCGCTGAACAAGCAGAAAATAACCCATGACGTTATAAATTCGCCCTATTATAATCCGGCGACAGGTAACGCGGAGACCCCGGCGAAGATAACGCTTTCCTCGGTGGACAGCCACCTGCCGCTCACCATCGACAGCTCCGGCAGCAGCAATAACTACATCACGATAGACTACACCTACCCCAAAAACAGCACGGTATCCGGAATCATCACCAACAGACTTACGATCATGATCCCCGATGGAACGTACACCAGCGGGGCGGACCTCGCCAGCGCCATAAACTCCGCGATAGACATGGACGCTTCGCTCAAAGGGAAGATAACCGCGGACTATGGCAGCGGCGGGCTGACGTTTACGTCCGTTCAGCGCGGAAAGGGCTGCAGCTTCAGCAATCTTACCACTACGTCAAACATCGAGAAATACAAGAAGATCAACACAGCCGCAGGCGGAACAGCCTTTCCGGGCGAGAACAAGCTGAAATTCCCGGCTTATATCAGGAACAGCAAGTTCTCCACGCTTTTCGGCGGCGACGGCGTTGAGATAAACGACCTTAACGATACCGTGTCCATAAACGTCAACGGAACGGACTATAAGTTCAAGCTCACGCACGGCTCTTACAGCGGCAGCGACGGGCAGAACAGACTTGCCGGCCAGATAAGGGACGGTTTAAACGGCTCCGGCGTGACGGTGGACGCCAGCGGTTCAGAGCTGAAGCTCACCACCTCGAATGTCGGCGCGGGGGCTTCCGTTTCGCTGAACGCTGACAATACCTCGCCGATTTTCAAGCGCGCGGAGACCTGCAATTCCCCCAGGCCAACCGACAGGAAATATACCCCGGCGTATATAATCGGCAGAGCGACAGTCGGCAATATCGAGATAAAGGACTATTTCAGCGAGATGACGTTCGACTACGCCAACAACGGACTCAGCCAGACCCTCACCGTGTCCGTCCCAGAGGGAAGCTACACCGCCGACACTCTCGCCGCCGCCATACAAGCCAGCATTGACGGGCAGATAGGCGCAGGTCAGCTTGAGGTCGGGGTTTCATCAGGGAAGCTGTCGATAACCGCGAAAGTGGTCGGCGGCGACCAGAGAATGGGGAATTTCTCCGGCAGGCTGTTCAACAGGGTGTTCCAGGACGTGAACTATACCCGGCTGAATCCCCATACCGAAAAAGCGGGCACGACCGCAGGCTCTGCGATGTCCTATATCATCGGCAGGAATACGATCCAGCCGGAAACGGCGGACGAGATAAAGAGCGGGAAGAACGTGCTGATATATGCCGGGCTTAACGACGAGCTGAAATTCGATTTCACCTATCAGGGGCATACCTACGAAGTCGGGTTCAATATCCCGGAAGGGTCGTACTATCCCGACGAGATAGCCGCCGCGATACAGACCGCCGGGCGCGAGGCGATGGGTAAGATGACCGATGTCAACGGCGACCCGCTCCCCGCTGAGAATTTCCACGCAACGATAGGTCTGAGCGCGATAGGAGTAAGCGAAAATTCAACGGGTATCGACAATTCCGACAAGCTGATACTCAGCTATATCGTCCCGGACAACGGAACGGTGAAGCAGGTGGACGCGATAATAGACGGCGTGCGCGGAAACTCGGCGTACAGGCTTTTCTATGACGCCACCCAGTCGCCGAGGCCGTCGAGGATAATCGGAAAATCCGACCTTTCCGGCGGCGTGACGATAATCTCCGGGCAGAACGACGAGCTTACGTTCGAGCTGGACGGCGTTCCGCTGACGGTGAAGATACCTGCGGGGACTTACGATTCCCGTTCGGTATCCGAGGCGCTGAACAAGGAGCTGGAGGCGATACCCTGTCTTGTCCGGGCGGTGGACAACAACGGAAATCTGATGTTCTACACCACGGAAAACGGCGCGTACGACATAGACAAGTTCGCCGGGAGCGCTTCTGACGAGCTGTTCTACGGCGCGGACAAGCGCGACGACGACAACGAGATAGGCATACATTACGGCAGGCGCACGAACAGCTACATCTGGTACGACAAGACGCGCGCGGACGAACACCTCATGCGTATCAACACCACCGGCGTGACTACGGTCGACCGCGCGCTGAAAGCGATAAGCCGCCTTGATTACGCCAACGACTACCTGTCTAAGTGGCGTGCGGTCTCCGGCGCGCAGCGCAACCGTTCCGAGCACGCGTACAGCGTCAACGCTGCCACGGTGGAGAACCTTGAGAGCGCGGAATCCGGCATTCGCGACGCGGATATTGCGGAGGAGGTAAAAGCCGACGCCAAGCAGAAGCTCATAATGCAGGCGCAGGGGTACATCATGTCAAAGCAGAAGGAGAACAGCCAGTCTGTTCTGGATATCATGGCGTGACGGAGGAATGCTGCGCAGTTCCGGCGAACCACACCCGCGCAGCAATGCCGATTTCCAACGGTATCCACAAAACCAGTTCACAAAACCGGATATAAATGAAACCGCTCCCGGAGCCAGTTCAGGCAATGGGAGCGGCTTTTATCTGATATGAACAGCATGGTATCAGGCTGTGCGGTCGGAAACAAACGTTGAACAGATTACAGATTCAGAAGCAAACCGCCCAGAGCCAAAAGCCCGGGGCGGTTTCCGCATATCAAAAAATCCAGGAAGCGTTTATTATCCGACTGCCATTCTGAGGACAGCCGCCGCGTCGGAAGCGTTGACCGTTCCGTCGCCGTTGAGGTCAGCCGCCGCAAGGTTTGCGCCTGCGGAAATTCCGACTGCGTACTTCAGTATCTCGGAGGCGTCGAGCGCGTTCAGGATACCGTCGTTGTTCATGTCGCCGGGAAGCGCGCTGAGTTCGCTCAGCATTACGGCGTAGTCGCCCTTGCCGTCAACGCCGGGGACTGTCGCCTTTCCGGTGCTGTCGAGCTTTGCACAGCCCATGAATACCAGCTTCCCGTCCGCCGACTTGTACAGGTTCGCGAACCTGCCCGCAAAGTTAGCCTTGAAGCTTACTGCAATGCCTGCGGGGATATCCGCGCTGCTTACCGTGAACTGAACGCCCTCTGTTCCGGCAAGTCCGCCGGTCTTGAGCTTCTGGGTCTGGATAAGCGTGAGGTCTGTCGAAGCCGCGTTCTTTATCTGTGCGCCGTCTATTACCCAGCTCTTTACGCTGTCGACGACGAAGGTCGCTTTGATTTTCTTATCGGCTATCTGCTTCATCACCTCTGCGGGAACTGTGTAGTTTCCGTTCAGGGAGATGGTCACGGCACCGCCCTCTGCAAGCTTTGCTATTGAACCTGCGATGTCTGCCCAGCTTGTTTCCTTGCCGTTGAAAGCAGGCTTGGTTTCCTCCGTCTTAGAGGAGGACGGTCTTGACGAACCGCCGGAAGAACCTCCCGAAGAACCGCCGGAGGTACCGGACTTCTTAGTGAACACAGCAGTTACGATGTCGCTTGCAGCCGCGTCAGCGCTTACCGCGAACGCCTTTACAGTCGCGGAAGCAGTCAGCGTGAAGCTTCCGGCGTACTTAGTGGAATCCACGGTGGGCGTAGAGCCGTCGGTGGTGTAGTAGATCACCGCGTCCGGAGCTGCGCAGGTGATGGTAACGGTCTGCGAGCCTGTGAACGTTCCGCCGTTCGGGGAGATCACCGGAGCCGCGGTCTTTTCAGCCTTGAAAGTTTCCTCTTCCATTATGTAGCCGCAGATGGTGCACGCCTTGTAGCGGTGGCCGTCCTCGGCAGCCGCTGCCTCGACATCGGTTATCCAGTCGCCGGCGATATGTGATTCGGGCTCGGTGGTCTTTCCGCAGGCGCACTCGTGCCAGTGACCGGACTTATCGTTAGCCCAGCTCTCGCTGAATACGCAGGTGTGCTCCTCGTCGGCTACGAACGCGTATACGCTGAAATGCTCAAGGTATACAACGTAGCTGTCCTCCCTCTGCTTGCCCGGGATAAGTTCCTTGGTGCCGTCGTCAAGCAGGCGGTAGCAGTAGAACGTCTTGCCGCGGTGCCCCTTCGGTATCGGGATAACTACCTCGACAAGCCCGTCGTAGCCGTTGGAGTAGTCCTTGTCGCCGTTTATCAGCGTGAGGTCGAGCAGGCTGTACTTCTTGTTAGCGGAAATTTCAGTTCCGAGAGCTTCCTCCGCGCGCTTTATGCCCTCCTCGTCGTATATCTCCCTCGCCTTTACCTTTACCTTGCTGAGGTCAAGACCTACGCCCGCTTCGCTCTTGTCCTTCATGTTGAATGCGGGGGTCGCGATTATCGTGGTTATCTTTTCGTCCTCGGGAGTATCGGGGTTGGTTTCTACCTCGCTCTCCTTGGCGTTGTCCTTGTCGAAGGGCTTGTTGTCCTCGCTCGCCTCGCCTATGCAGATGAACGGGATATCGTGCCTTATAGCGTAGAAGTTCACTGCGGAATCCTTGTAGCCGCGCAGGCTGAAGCCGCTCATCTTCTGGTCGGCGTAAGCGAAGCCGAACGCCTGATTGCCGATGTTCGTCACGGACTGCGGAACAGTCAGCGACTTTATGCCGTCGCAGCCTCGGAACGCCCAGTAGCCGACATAGTTCACGCCGTCGCGGATAGCAACGTCGGTCAGCTTGCTGCACTCTGCGAACGCCTCGAAGCCGATGAAGTCAAGGTTGCCGAGTATCGTCACGGAATCCAGCCCCAGCGCGCCGTAGAACGCCGCGTCGCCGATGTGGTTCACGGTAGCGGGGACGGTGTATCCGCCCTGGATACCGCCGGGGTACGCCACGAGCTCCTTCATATCCTTAGTGAACAGCACGCCGTTCACGGATACGTAATTCTTGTTCGCCGGGTCGCAGGTTATGGACGTCATAGAGCTGTTCTGTGCGAACGCGCCGCCATTTATACGGGTCACGTTCGCAGGGACGTTGATAGTCTTAAGCCTGGAGCAGCGCTCAAACGCCCAGCTGTCAATGAACTCCAGGGAATCCGGCAGGGTGACGGTTTCCAGATTTTCGCAGGTGTTGAAGCTGTACCAGTTCAGCGTGGTCACTCCCTCGGGGATAACGAGGTCGGTTATAACGTTGTTTCCGGTAAACGCGTTCATTCCGATGGCGCTGACCTTTTTGCCCTCCAGCTCCGCCGGTATCTCCAGCTTGGGGGTTACGATATTACCGCCGGTGATGGTGACTGTTCCGTCGTCATTCTCGGAGTAGGCGAACATGTTCTTATCGCTGACAGTGACGCCGTAATCGTAATCCACGCTGCCGAGCATCTTTCTGGTTTCGTCGGCGTATACTGCGTAGACGTCGAGCTGGTATCTGCCCGGCTTATATCCGTTCAGCGACATCGCCAGCTTGAATCCCATGGAATTGTTGGCAATACAGTTATCAAGCAGGCTGTCGCCGCAGAATATCTCGTAGTGGTCTGCACCGACAACGGCGTCCCAAAGGATCATATCGTCAACGAGGAATATTCTGATATCGTTCTGGTTTATGACGACGACGTCGCCTGCCTTGAGTCCGAGCCTTTCTACAGAGTCGCCACTTATAGTCATCCGGAAACTCAGCTCCTTGACGACATCGCTGTCGTGGACGTTCTTCAGCGCGTCGCTGAACGTCATTTCATTCGAGCAGTAAGAGGCGTTCCATACCCAGTTGTCGCCTGTCATGATCGCGACAGTTGGGACGAGGTCGTCTGCGGTCAGACCCTCCACGGTGGATTCCCTTAGTTCGAATCCGCCGACCCTGACGCCGCGGTAGAGATTCTTGAGCTGCCCCGCCGTAGTTTCACCTATCGTAACTCCGGGGAGCGATAAGTAGGTCGTGAAGGTGCAGACCAGACTGGTGCCTTCCTCGTTCTGGATCTCCTCCACTTCAGCGCGGAGAGGACCGCCGCGCATGGTGTATTCGTAGTAGTCAAGCTCCCTGCCGTCCGGATTCACGACAAAGCTGTCGCCGATTTTAAGCCCCAGCTTTGCGAACGAGTCGTCCTGCACGGAAAGCTGGAACGCGATGGACTGCACGATATCGTCGTCCGCAACGTCCGCAAGGTCGCTGCTGAAGTTCATCTCCGTCGTGTTGTATACCGCTTTCCAGTTCCAGTCTGAGCCGGTAATGAGTCCGATGGTGGGAACGAGGTCGGGTTCCGTCATTCCCTCGACTGTGGAGCCCATGAATTCGTAGCCCTCCACCTTTATTCCATCGTAGAGCGCTTTCAGCTCGCCGAACGTGGTAACTCCCTTGGTCACGCCGGGAATCTCGAAATCGCTGTTGTAGGCGCAGGACATTCCGCTGTTGTTTTCCCATGTCGCCTCGGTGACGGTCATCGTGATAGGACCGCTCGGCTCGGTGTGGGTGTAATAGGAGAATCCGCTGCCGTCGGAGTTCAGGTATATCCTGTCCCCGAGCTTCATTCCCAGGCGGGACACAGCGCCGCCGTCTATGTAGATGTGGAACGACAGGCTCTGTACGACCTTGCTGTCGTTGTCTGCGGGCATGTCTGCGAAATCGAGGGTATCCTTGTCCGTTACGGCGTACCAGCCGTCATACGAGTTGGAATCCGTACCGCTGAGCACTGATATCGAGGTGTGGATATCTTCCGCAGTCAGCCCTTCCAGGCTCGAATTACTGAATTCGAATCCGTTCACCGTCAGCCCGGAATACAGCCTGCGCAGTTCCGCGACAGTGGTCACTCCGTTGGTAACGCCGTCTGCCGGGAAGCGGGTCACTACCTCGCACTTGAGCGAGCCGTCGTCGGCGCTCTGCACCGCCATCGCTACAGGCGACTGACTGAACTCATACCGGAACTCCGTCAGCGCCGCATATGCGTGGGAATACGCGGAGAACTGCGCCGGCAGGTCTGAAAGCGATGTTGAAACAAGGACAGCCGCCGCGCATACAGCGGATATTGCTCGTTTCAGGTTCATTGAAATTCCTCCTTTTACAGGCGCAAAGCCTTATCTTTTTTCTCTATGATTATAATATATTCCGCAGAAAAATAATGCGAAGATGTAATAAAATGCAGAAAATATGTAACGAAATGCGACACTTGACAAGAACGAAAATTTCATATATAATTATCTCATCTCATGAAACGGAGGGATCAGCATGAACTATCTGATATGCGACGACGAGCCGGCGGCTGCCGAATCACTGAAAGCCAAAATAGCCGAGCTTGAACCGGACTCGTCGGTAAGGATATTCACAACGCTCCAGGCGCTGCTGTTCAACATCGAGGACTTCGCCGACCGCATAGACGGCGTGTTCATGGATATCAAACTGCGCAATGCAAACGGGATATCCGGCGCGGCGCGGCTGCTGTCCTCCCACCCGGAGATAAAGCTGGTGTACATCACCGGCTACGCCAGCGAGTATATCCAGGAGCTGTACTGCGTTGATTCCAAAGCGCTCCCGGCGGCGATACTCACGAAGCCGATAGAGATGAAGTACCTCCGGAACGCGCTCAGCAAGATACACGAGCGCGAAAAGCAGGCGGAGCTTCTCCCGATAAAGAACGGCGGCACGGTGACATACCTCAGCACCGCGGAGATAATCTCCATCGTCAGCGACAAGCGCAAGCTGATAATCAGGCATCAGGGCGGGTGCGTCGAAATATACGGCAGGCTGTCGGATTACCGCGAGAAGCTGCCTGCCAGCTTCGCCCAGTGCCACAAGAGCTGCATAGTGAATCTGAACCGCATAAACCGCATAGTGAACTGGGCGAGCATTGAGATGTCCGACGGCAGCGTGCTGCCGATAAGCCGCACATACAAGGACGGCATAAAAACAGCGGTAACGCTTATCAATTCTTGATGGAGGGCATATGGAACGATACCTGCTTGAAACCTGCTACCTGCTTACCAGAGACCTTTACCAGATATTCATCACCTTCTTCGCAATGTCGTTCATGCTGAAGCCCAGGTACCACCGTGCCATCTGCGTATCTGCTTCGGTTCTGTACAGCTTCGCTTCGGAGCAGCTCTTATTAGACGGCCCACCGCTGCTGCACGGCGTCGGGATCGCGCTGTCGTTTTTCCTGCCGGCGCTGTTCCTGTATAAGGACAAGCTGATGTACCGTCTGTTCGCCGCCGGATTTCTCGCGGCTGGATCCATCATCATGGACGTCTGCGTTTCAGGCTTCGTCATGCTGATAGACGTAAACCTGCTCGTTTCGCTGAAGACATTCCATACATGGGATACAATAATCATGATCATCGCGATGAATTTCTTCTTCACCGGAGGGTTTCTGCTCATCATGTCGGTGTGGAACCACTTCTTCAGGAAATCCCACGTGAAATCGCTGGGGCTGTTCGTGATGTTCCCGGTGAGCCAGTTTTTCTTCTTCTGCGCGTGCGCCTACCAGACCTGGACGGGAGAACGCCTCGACCTTATAAGCAACCCGTTCATCATAATCGCGGTGGTGCTGTCGATAGCCGCGGATATCCTGATGTACCGTGCCCTCATGCAGAACACCAAAACACAGGAGCTGACCCAGAAGCTCAACGACATGCAGCATGAAATGGATATGCAGCTCCAGTACTACGACGGTCTCGCCGACAAAATGCGGGAGATACGCGAATACCGCCACGACATCAACAACCTTATCGAGGTCACGGAGTCCCTGCTGCGCAGAAAGACCACCTCGGAGGACGGCAGAATGCTCCTGGAGGAGCTGAAGGAAAAGACCGCCAACGCGAAAATGCCGGTGTTCAGCGGCAACCCCACCGTCAACGCCATACTCTACCACAAGCAGCAGACCGCAAAGGAGCTGGGCGCGGAGTTCCGGGTGAACATACCGATGAGCGAGGACTTCCCGTTCGAGCGTTCGGATATCTGCTCGGTGTTCGCGAACCTGCTGGATAACGCGATACGGGAGGTCTCCGGCGCTGCGGAAGGCTTCATAGAGGTCAGCGCCAGCCGCAGCATGGGGCTGCTTCTCATCGAGGTCAGGAACAGCACCTCAAAGGTGCTGAACTCCGAAAAGGGGAAGCCCGCCTCGGATAAATCCGAGCCGCAGAAGCACGGGCTAGGTTTGGAGATAGTCGGCAACATCGCCGGGAAGTACGACGGGAAGTTCCTGCTCACCGCTGAAAATGGAACAGCCCGCGCCATCGTCTCCCTCCCTATCCCGGAATCTGCCGCTGTTTCTCCAAATGACCCGCCCGCCCAGATCTCCGGTCCCTCCCGTATGAAATCTACAGCGCCCCTGTGATTTCACATAACAAATAACCTCCCCCGAGCCTGAGGCTTGGGGGAGGTTTGAGACCGTCTAAAAAGTCATTAAAGTGACTTTTCTGCCGAACATCCCAGCCGCGCGCACGTCTTGGCGGCTTTGCCACCAACCCGCACACTTGCTGGGATAGAAGTGTTTTTTGCCTCGGCAGAGCTGAGGCAAAAAACGGATTTCAAATGCCTGCTTCGCAGGCAAAAGCTACTTTTTCAACAAGCTGCAACCTCCCCCAAACCTAAGGTTCGGGGGAGGTTTTAGTATGTATTCTCAAATGGTGGACTTACAAGCTTACCACCTCATGTCGGAAAATTCTGTGTAATACTTACCCTCTTCTTTAAGCGTGCGCTCCTTGAGGGTATCAAATACGGCATTTGTGTGTTCTGCGCATTTGTTCCATTCTGCGTCTACGTCTTCGGAATGCTCCGTTTCGATCGTATAATTTTCAGTAATATACCTGCTGAGGTAATCTGTGAACTTTTCGCAGCCAAATACATTCAGGTGCTCGGTGTTAAAGTAATCATTTTTATCGTCTATTCCGAATTCTTCCGAAATATACTCAAAGTTCATATAGGCATAGCCGTTTTGGGTGATGATTTCTTCAAGCTGCTGGTTTGTTTTCTTGTTCAGCTTCTTATTATGCGGAGCCCTGATAAACAGAACATTCTTCAGCCCTTTTTCCTGACAGTAGGCGATGGTTTCTTCAAGATAGCTCTTTCCAAGGTCGGTAAGCTTGCTCATGTTTTCCGCCGTGCTCACTTCCGGGTTGGTCTGGGTGCGTATGCCCATGCTCTTGCAGAGGGATACATCGCTTTCATTGTTCCTGTCGATATCGCATTGCCTTTTTACCAGGTCTTTAGGATTTTCCCAATTGGAGTGGTACTTTAGCAGGCGTACATAATAGTTTTTCCTGTCGTCCGGCTCTATACGTTCGCTGATAGTGTCAAGCCAGTTATCGTTCTTTTCCATGTTGTCGATCCACTGGCGCAGCGCTCCTTCATCTTGAAGACCATTCACATTATATAAAAAGCCGTTGACCTCTATCACCAGCAGCTGAGGAGTCTGCCGGCTTAACATCTCTCGTATCATTGATTTGTATACGCCGCCGGTAGTTCCCGCAACACACAGGTTGTAGCTTGTAAAACCGTATTCCTGGTAGGCAAGCGGCGCGGAATAGTCCGCATACATCTCGCTAGCGCCTATCAACCCGACATCTATCGTATTTTCAGGCTCACGGTAAAAATTCCTGACATGCAGCTCGGAATTTGTGTTGTTGAACTTCATTAAGTCTGCAAAGAAGATGTAAAGAATCATCATCGCAAGCCCCACGGCTGTCAGCTTGAATACACGTTTAAGATATTCGTTCTTCATTTTATCCCCCTATCTTAAAACTGCATATACACGAACTCTGCCGGATTTGTTCCCGGACCATATACGCCGAAAATTGCCACTACCCAGAACAGCAGGAGGAATACTCCAGCCTCAGCCCAGAAACCTTTGCTGCATATCATCTCACGCAGTGTCCTGCCGGAACACTCTTGAACGATGGAGCATACCAGAAGTGCAAGGACTGCGATCGCGACTAAAATAAGGCTTGCACTGCTGACTCCGAGAGCATCGAATATTGCCGGATCTGCAAGTTCGCTGATATGAAAATCCGTAATGGAACGCCGCATCATATTCACCGCTGCTAAAAATCCCGGTGCAATGTCGAAATAGTAACCAACCAGCACTATCAGGAATGTTCTGACCATCTGGAACAGTATAAACAGCGGGTTGGTATCCTTTATGTGCAGCTTTGACTTCCACACGGGGTACTTATCCTCTATCAGCGTTGATACCATGATGATAAGTCCATTCCACATACCGAACCCGACGTACTTCCAGTCTGCGCCATGCCATATTCCGACCACAAGGAACGTGATCAGCGAGGCTATGCTCACCGGCAGCACCTTGGATATCTTCATGCCGAAATGCTTCTTGAGGCTCCTGCCGAACTTCTGGAACAGCTTTGACATCGCGATGGGATAGAACAGGTATTCCCTGAGCCACGCTCCAAGGGTGATGTGCCATCTGTGCCAGTACTCGGAGATGTTCCTTGAGAAATACGGACGTCTGAAGTTCTCTGCGAGATCTATGCCGAAAAGCTGAGAAACGCCGCGGGAAATGTCAATGCCGCCGGAGAAATCCGCGTAAAGCTGGACTGCGTAGAACAGCGCCGTTATCAGTATCACGGTGCCGGAATGCTTCTCGTATTCCGCCGGGATAGTCAGCACGGTGTTCACCAGCCGGTCAGCAATGACCAGCTTCTTGAAGAATCCCCAGGTTATCAGCAGGACGCCCTGCTTGATGTTGGAAAAACTGATGTCATGACCCTCGTAGAGCTTCCCGGACAGGTCGCTGTAAAAGCTTATAGGTCCCTGCACTATCTGCGGGAAGAACGACGTGAACAGCAGCATTTTGCCGAAATTACGCTCCGCGGGGAACTTCTCACGATAAATGTCGATGATGTACCCCATTGACTGGAACGTGTAGAACGAAATGCCTAGCGGCAGGAACAGCCCCAGTTCCGGAAGCCCGCCGCCAAGCGGGTTCAGCAGAACGTTCAGCGCGTCCGCAAAGAAATTGTAGTACTTGAGGAACCCGAGTATGCCAAAGTTCAGCAGCAGGATCGCCGCTGTAATCCACTTCTTTCGCCGGGAGACCTTCGCCTTGTAGAGGTCGCGCTCTTCCTTCGGCCAGATGCCCTTCTGGCTCTTTATGTACGCCTTATGCTTGTTCGCATATGCCTCGAGTATCCGCCCGCCTGCGTAGGTGCTGGCTGCGGTCACGAAAACGAAGCTGATGTACTTCAGGCATACTATTGCATAGAAGCCTATGCTTGCTGCAAGAAGCACCCACCAGCGGTGCTTCTTCGGGAAAATGTAGTAAAATATCAGGCAGCACGCCACAAACAGCATGTAGCCAAGCGATGTGTAGGACATTAATTACCTCCGGTTACGGCTTGTTGAGCGGATAGGTCTCCGTTATCTGCCGCGACAGAGTTAACCCGTCCTTTTCGCTGTACAGCGCGACATTCGGCAGGCTCCGCGACAGGAATATCGCTATGCCTTCCGAGATGGAGTATGCTCCGCAGCGCGAAAAACAGATAACGTCGCCGATATCGAGCTTCGGAAGCTCCGCTTTGCGCACCAGTATATCAGCAGTGGTGCAGAGGCTGCCGCACAGGCAGTAATCCGCGCGCTCCGATCCCTCCGGCTTATTGAGCACAGATATCGGCGGGACCTTCATCGCCATGTTCTGCCCATAATAATTGAGCTGATTTATTCCTCCGTCGCATATCACGTAGGTCGCGTCGCCGTTCGTTTTTACGTCCATTACGCTGGTGAGGTAGCTGCCGCTTTCCGCTGCGAAAAATCTTCCCATCTCAACGGTCAGCGGGTATTTCCCGGCGAACTCCCGGACGGCTTCCGCCGCCTCTGCCAGCAGAGCCATATCGGTTTCCTCGGTGAAATCCTTGAAGTACTCCACCGCAAGCCCCGTACCATACTCAATGTGCTCTGCACGGAAACCCAGCTCCGATTCCAGCTCCTGGCAGAATTCGTCCAGCAGTGAAAGCTCCCGGCGTATGGTCTGGACCTTCGTTTTCTGAGTGCCGGTGAAGTAGTGCAGCCCGACTATCTCAAGACCCTTGTAGGAATCCCGGTTCCGGATAACTTCCTTTATCACGGAAGCGTCCATGCCAAACTGGCTGCCGTGGGAAAGCCGGAGTATCAGCCGCGCCTTTCCGCCGCTCTTTACCGCGCGGGCGTTGATGAGCCGCACATGGAGCAGGCTCTCCGCAGTGAACAGACCTACCCCGTCGTTCCAGGCGCGCTCAACGTCGCGCTCGGTTTTGTTCACGCCGGAGAATATCACCTTGCTCATCGGAACGGAAAGCTCCTCGCATATGCTCAGTTCGCCCGGGGAGCATACCTCGATATATGAGAACGCGTCCGGCAGGTATTTCAGCAGGAACGGATTCGCCTTTATCGAATAGCAAAGCCCGGTATTTTCCCCGAACGCCTCCTTTACTGCGTTCGCGCGGTGTGCGAAGTCGTCGCCGCTGATAACGTAGCAGGGAGTTCCGAAGCGGCGCGCCGCTTCTTCAAGTATAGTCTTGTTCATATCAGTCCTCTTGCTGGAGCTTCTCGATGAGCTTCATCATACCCTCGATACTGTTGAAGTTCTCAGGAACCAGGTTGCCTACGTGTATGTCGATATCGAATTCATCGTTCAGTGCGCCTACTATGGACACGATATCGAACGAATCAAGCACGCCCCCGTCGATGAGCTGCTTTTCCGCCTCCCAGTCGAGGTCGGGTCTGATTTCTTCAAGTACTCCAAGTAACTGCTCTTTCATGTTGTTTTCCTCCTGAATCATTTCATTAGTTCTTTAAGCGCCTGCATATTTATCTTGCCGTTTGCCAGCTTCGGCATATCGTCCAGCTTTATGAGCTTCCTTGGCACCATGAAGCCAGGAAGCAGCCCTCTGAGATGCACCGCGGCTTCCTTTACCGTCGCCGCGCCTGTGTAGAATAAATATATAAGCTCCTTTTCCTTTAGATACATAGAGCACGCCTCGCTGACGCTCTCAAGGCGCAGCGCAGCCGCTTCTATCTCCGACAGTTCCACACGGTGACCGAGGTGCTTTATCTGACGGTCCTTCCTGCCCTTGTAGCCGAGGTTTCCGTCAGGGAGAAGCACGCCATAGTCGCCGGTCTTGTATATCAGCTCGCGGTAAGAGCTGTTCAGCGGATTCTGTATGAAGGACTTCGCCGTAAGCTCCGGGTCGTTATAATAACCCAGCGCCAGCGACTGCCCCGCTACGCATATCTCGCCCATCTCACCTGCTTTGGCGGGAGTGTTGTCCTCCTTCAGCAGGAACACCCTGTAATTCCTGTAGGGTACTCCTATCGGGAGCACGTCGCCGTCCTCTACCATGCCTTTCACCTCGTAATAGGTGCAGGACGCCGTGCACTCGGTGGGGCCGTACTGGTTGACGAACTTCGCGTCAGGGAGATTCTCCTGCCATATCCGCAGGATACTGCACGGCATGACCGAGCCGGAGAAGCATATCTTCTTCAGATACTGCGGCTTAGCTTCGTCGAACACGCCCATTTTCGCGGCGATGGTGAACACGGAAACGCTCCAGCCCACCGATGTCACCTTATGCTCGTTGAGCGCCTTGAACAGCTCCGACGGCATTACGAAGCACTCTTTGGGGATTATGAACATTGAGGCTCCGGTGAACAGCGGTATGTAGATATCACGGATAGCCGCAATGTAATCCAGCGGCGACTGGTTTCCCAGGACGTCCGCTTCGGTTATCCCCATCACTTCGATGTACGCGTCTATATAGTTCATCAGCGAGAGCATGGATGTTATAACGCCCTTGGGTCTGCCGGTGGAGCCGGACGTAAATATCACGTACAGCGGGTCGTCAAGGCATGCGGCGCCGGATATCTCGTCGAGGCGCTCCTGCGATATCTCATGCGCGAACAGTTCGTCCGCAGGGACTATCCCGCCTTCAAACCCCAGTTTCCCGGCGGCGGAGATGGTGTCCGCGTCGGAGATAAGTATCGCCGGCTTCAGCACGGACAGTATATCCCTCAGCCGGGATTCCGGCTGTGAAGCGTCCAGCGGAATGTAATAGCACCCTGCGTACACCGCCCCCAGGAACATCACCGGGGTAAGCACTCCGCGCTTTCCCATCACAGCCACCGGGCTGCCTGGTCTGACGCGCTCCGCAAGCGCGCTTCCCAGGCGCTTTGCCTTTTCCTCTATCTCGCCGAACGTTATGCTGGCCACGGCGTCGGAATACGCCGTCTTATCCCGGAACTGCGCCGCGGTTTTCTCAAGCCGCTCCAATACGCTTAGTTTCATTAAAGCTGTCTCCTTTACTGTATCTTCGGAAGCTCCTTAGTTTTCAGAAATGCCGCATAGTCGCCGCATATCTTCTCAGTCTCGCCGAACGCTATCTGCCTGCCATGGTCGAGCCACAGCACTTTGTTGCACATGCGCCGTATCTGGTCGAGAGAGTGCGACACAAGTATAGTCGCCTTTCCGTTGCGGATTATCTCCTTCATCTTTGCTTCGCTCTTTTCCCGGAAGGCGCCGTCGCCGACCGACAGCACCTCGTCGAGTATAAGTATCTCCGGGTCGACCATGCTGGCGATGGAGAATGCTATGCGCGACTTCATGCCGCTTGAGAGCTGCTTGAACGGTCTCTGCTCGAACTCCTCAAGCTCCGAGAATTTCAATATCTCCGGATAGCGCTCGTTCATGAACTCCCGGGTGTAGCCCAGCATTGCGCCGCGCAGGTAGGCGTTCTCCTTTAAGTTGAGGTCGCCGTCGAACCCGCTTGCAAGCTCCAGAAGCGCAGAAACCTTTCCGCGCACCCTGACGCTTCCGGAGGACGGCCGCATTATCTGCGTGATGACCTTCAGCAGGGTGGATTTCCCCGCTCCGTTGGTGCCGATTATACCGAGCATGTCGCCGTTTTCCAGCGAGAACGAAACATCGTTCACCGCGAGGAATTCCTCAGCGCGGTACTGGTGGGTCAGCTTCTTCATGACGAATTCTTTCAGCCCGATGTTGCGCAGGTCGCCCGTGATGTATTTCACGGACACGTTTTTAACTTCGATTATTTTGCCCATAAACGCCCCCGTCAGATGTAGTACAGGAACTTGTAGTTCTTCTTCTTGTAGATAACGGCGCCCAGCACCAGCGCGGCAAGCGCGTATCCAGCCGCCAGCAGGTGAAACGTCCACTGCGGTATCTCGCCCTCGAGGATTATCTTGCGGAAATACCTGATGTAGACGTACACGGGATTGAGATAGAAAAGGTACTGCTTCTCAAGCGGGTAGGCGTCTATCGAGTAGAATATCGCCGAAACGTACATCAGCAGGAGCGTGAAGATATCGTAGAGGTACTTGAGGTCCTTGAACATGATGTACAGCGCCGAGAGGATAAGCCCCATTCCAAGGTTGAACGTCACCAGACAGCACACCGGGTAGATCAGCAGAAGGAACTTCCAGGTAAATGCCACCCCATCGAACAGACAGAACACGAAAAGCACGCACAGGTTTATCCCGAAATTGATGAGCGATGAAACGTTCTTCGACAGCACGAACATATATTTCGGCACGTTTATCTTGGAAAAGATCTTCGCGTTTGCCTGGAGGGCGGTCATGCCGCCGTTGGTGGATTCCTTGAAATAGCTGAACAGCAGGTTTCCGCAGAACATGTAGATAACGTAGTGCTCCATGTTCCGCCCGAAGAACTGAGTGAACACCAGAGCCATTACCCCCAGCGTCATCAGCGGGCCGAGTATGCTCCAGAGCATACCCAGCACCGTGCGTTTGTATTTTTTTGTAAAGTCACGCTTCACCAGCTCCTCGAACAGGAAGCGGTTCTGCTTTATCTTCTGCTTTATTCGTTCCAGCATATATGTCTGACTTCCTCGCTTCCCAGATAGTGCCGGCGGGTCATTCGACGTCCGGCTTTGTGAAATACTCTTTCAGCTTTCTGTTCCATAGCGCCCTGCCGCCCTTTACCAACAGAGTGTTGATTATGCAGAATGCCACAGTGAGAATTATCATCCACTTTAGGCACATTTTATAACTTCTGCCGGGAAGCACTGTACTAACTATACCCTGAGCAATTCCATGATTTAGGTAGATTATCAGGGAAAGCGGTGCAAAATGCCTCATCCATTTAAATCTAAACAGCTCCCCAACATAGCTTTTACCGCTGAATGTGACTGCAAGCGGCACTGGGAGCATTATCATAATGGACATAACGACAGCGTTATTCTGAAGCCCGAACCATGCTGAAAAGAATATCAGATACATAATCACTTCAGCAACCGTCAAGAAAAATCGCATATGCTTGTTTAAACTTGCATTTTTAATTCTGACATATATTGTATAAGCGCATATTCCAGAACACAGACCACACATTCCGCGAATTATGCTGCCCATCAAAATGCCGTACATATCTACATGATAGATGAACTGGAAATTGTTTGTCTGACACATATAACCAAATGTCAGAATGGACACCAATGGAGCTATGACATACAATGTGAGATCTCTTTTGGCATATAGCAGATATGCAAGCGGAAGCATGCATATCAGCATTGCAGATTAGTACCATGTTGCTGCATTGTTATTGTACCATACACCGGAAGCATACACACAGAATATTTCGGGAAACATTCTTGCCAGTCTGACCATAATGCCACCGTCGGAAAACACTACCTTCGCCGTGACGCCAATAAACAGCGCCGCAAAATACTCAGGAGCAAACGACTTGAATTTATTAAGTACAAATCCGATTGACAACTTGGCGCAATTTCCTGTCACACCGCGCTTTACTATGCTGTTTGCCATAAACATTCCTGAAAGAATGAAAAAGAAATGTACCGCTCCCGCTCCAAGATCGGGTGGCAGAACTACTCTTGTATTTTTGCCAATAAACGGGTTTGTATGGTATATAAATACCAGCAGTGCAAACACCAGCCGGAAAAAATCCAGCTCGTAGTTTCTGCCGCCCTTTTCCGGGACGGCCTTTTCCTGCTTAACTGCTTCGATAGCGCCTGTCTGCATTCGTCAACACCTCATTGTTTTGTTTCAGTCTGTGTATTTTCTGCCTCCACGTCCGCCGGAGACTTCGTATCAGTCACTTGTTTTATGAGACCAACTATACGCTCGCTCGCGTGACCGTCGTCTACGCACTCCTTCTTCGCGAGGAAATCGTCTATACGCGCCTGGTATGCGCCGTCGTCGAACGCCAGGATATTTTCAGACAGTTCGTCCGTGTTCTGCGAAATGGAGAACGGCGTTTCCGTCAGCGGATAATAGAACCCGCGGCCCTGGTCGTACTGATCGAGGTCGGTGGCGTAGATGAACAGCGGTCTGCGCGTCAGCACGTAGTCGTACGCCCAGCTTGAATAATCGGTGATTCCCGCGTCCGCAACCGCAAGAAGCTCCTGCATGTCCAGATAGTCGGTGACGTCGATTATCGAGCCGTCGAAAACGTCCTCCGTGACGCTCTTGGCGCGGTTCTTGAAGTGCTTGCGGATAAATATTACCCAGCTTCCGCCGAACTTCTGCTCAAGGTCGGTGCGCAGACGCTCAAAATCGAGGTCGCACCAGTCGAGGCTCCCATCGTCGCGGAACGTAGGCGCATATATCATTATCTTCTTCCCAGGGGAGACATTATAGCGGGCGCAGATCTGCTTTCTCAGGCCGCGAAGGTCAGTACGGAACAGAATGTCGTTGCGCGCATGGCCGTATCTCAGATACGGAACGTCCTTCCAGAACGTGTCGCTGTAGACATCCTCCTCGAACTTGCAGTTGGAGATACAGTAGTCGGTAGCCTTGTTGCAGAGCTTCGCACGGCTGAGCCAGTGCTTGTCGCCATTCAGCCGCTTTATGCCCATGCTTCCGTGCCAGGTGTTGATGTACACCTGACCCGGCTTCTTCTTCATGCCGTTGTCCCAGACGCAGTTGAGCGCATTGTCCAGCCACACCTTCGCGGTGCTCATCTCGTAGTACATCTCTTTGCTCTGGTACTTTATAAGGCGCACTCCGGCGGGATAGTCCCTGCGGTTTATCTTGCCGTTCGCGGGAATTACCCACACGATGTCCAGCGGAAGCTCCTCCCGGAGCATTTCCTCAACGATGTACTTCAGGTTGCAGTTATACCGCTTGTCGAACGTTATCGCGAATACCTTGTTCTCCTGAAGCGGCAGCTTGCTGAACTTCCTGCGGAAGTGCGCGCGCTTCATCTTACGGTACTGGTTCAGCGCCTTTCTGAACAGGAATCCCACCGGGTTATTCTTCTTAGCCGCCGCCTTGAATTTGCGCTTGAATTTCACCTTGAACGGGTCAGTTTTGAGGTTTATGCTCTTAACGGCGGCGTCCGTCTTGTCGAGCCGCTTGTCGAGAGCCTTCTTATTCGCGTCCAGTCGTTTGCTCAGGATGTTTATCTGATCCATCAGCGCTTCGTAGCCTGAATCTGTCTGGGCGTAGACCTCGGGCTTTGCCGCGGGAGCGCTCTCCGGCTCCTCGTCCTCGAAACACTCCGCCATGCGCCGGAACATCTCGCCAAGCGGAACATGCGCCGTCCAGCCGGCGGATCTCAGCTTTGAAATATCCATCATCAGGAAGCCGTCCGGGCGGTAGATGTTCTTCTTTCCGGAGTTATCCTGTGCGCCGCAGTTCGTCAGCACGGAAACCGCGCCCTTTCCGAGAACCTCGGCTACTGTCTGCGCCATCTCCTTTACGGAGCAGTAGCTCTCCTCGTTGCCGACATTGTACACGCCGCCGCGTTCGCCGTTTACGAGCAGGAACAGTATAGCTCCCACCGCGTCGGCGGTGTAGAGGTACATGTTCTCCTTTGAGCCGTCTGTGTTCAGCCGGATATCCTCGCCGCTAAGGGCGCACCTCGCCGCATAGGCGAACACGCGGCCGTCGTCGTACTTCACGCCGGGACCGAAGGTCTGAACCAGTCTTGCAGCGGTCACAGGTACGCTATACTCGCTTGCGTAGGAGCAGCACATGTTCTCCGCGAAGCGCTTTCCCTCGGGGTAGCTGCTGCGCGGGGAGGACAGGTCGATATAACCCAGGTCGCTTTCTGAGAGCGGTCTGCGCTCGGTGGTGGTTCCGAAAACCTCCATGCTGGAGAGGAACACAACGCCTGAGACATTCTTCTTACGTGCAAGATCCAGGACGTTTTTCGTGCCGTTTACAATGGTGTCTATCGTCTCCACCGCGTGGTCAACGAAATACTGGCTGGAAGTCGGGCAGGCGCCGTGTATGATGTAGTCTATCTTCCCGACTATCTCCGGGAGGTACTCCACGCTGCCGCGTATGAACGTGATATCGCAGCCGTCGGCGATCTGGCGGCTGAACTTAGCCTCTGCCCTGCCTACATCACGGACAAGGGCGACCACCTTTATCCCCGCGTCATGGAGCTGATCATAGCGCAGCAGGGCGCACACGGCGGTATAGCCGATCAGTCCGGTCGCGCCGGTGATGAACACCGTGCTGTCCCGCAGGTCGTCCCACGGAATATAGTCATAGGAAGCGAGCCTGTCGAGGTCCTCCCTGAATATCGGATTTTCTGTCCACATAGCGCCTTATATCCCCCAGATCTGCGAATTTTCCCTTGCCTCGGAAATAGCCCTGAACACATAGAAATCCGAAGGAGTGGTTATCTTGATGTTCTCCACCGGACCCTCCACTACATGGAGCGTCGCGCCGTAATGCGACATCAGCATCGCCGAATCTATCATATTCAGCGCGCCGTCCGTTATCGCCTTATTGTGAGCCTCAACGATATCGCACAGCCGGAACGTCTGCGGCGCACGCGCCATTCTGCACTTGCTTCTGTCCATTATCTGGTCAACGCTGTCGTCCTCGGAAACGGTGATTATCGTCTCGATGGCCGGGGTAACGGTTATCGCATTGCCGTACTGCTTCGCGCACTCTATGCTGCGTGTGATGATATCCTCATTGATGAGCGGACGCACGCCGTCGTGTATCAGCACCAGCGAATCCCTCGGGATATCCTGATCGTCCCAGAATGCAGTCAGGCCGTTCCTTATCGACTGCTGACCGGTCTCGCCGCCGGGTACGACGTACTTTACCTTCTTAATGCGGAACCGCTCCAGCAGCTCATTGAGATAGCCTATCCAGCTCTCAAGGCATACCACTGCTATCGCATCTATCTCAGGGTGGCTCTCGAAAAGTTCGATGGTATGTATAATGATGGGCTTTCCGTTCAGCTCAAGGAACTGCTTGGGCTTGGTCTTGGAATTCATTCTCGTGCCGGTTCCTCCGGCAAATATCAGCGCTAGATTCATGTGATTTCTCCCTTTATATATTTGTTATTTTTTATGCGAGCTTCTGCGTTCCGCGACAGGTGGAAGCTCCATATAATTACCGTAATTTCTTCTGAGATACTCGTCCCAGCCCTGCGGGGCATCGAACTGTACGCCCTCGAACCCCACCTTTGCCGCCCCGGCAAACCACTCGGCGGGGAAAAACTCCTTCTCCGCAGAGTACGCCCCTCCCGGGGAACACAGCGTACTCCGGCTCTTTTCGTCGTATATCCCGGCGATGAGCCTCCGCCGGAGCCTCCGCAGACGCGTCGCAGAAAGACAGTTCATCATGCGGAACCCCGCCCGCGCAAGCGGCTTCTTGTAGGGTACGAACTCCGTCCAGCCAAGCTTGACCTGCAAAACATAGTCCGAAACGCTTATCATGTCGAAGATCAGCTTTGTACGCCGGCTCAGCGCCCTTGCGGGGATAAGCGGGAAGATGTCGATATAGACCCCCATGGGGTGGTTATCGTAGCCCGTGTCGTAGGCGTACTGCGTATCGCAGAGCTTCGCGAACACAAACGGATAGCGCGGGTCGGTCTCCTCCGACTGGAGTGCGAAGCTCCCGGGAAGCTCCCGTGCAAGCTCCGTGAATTTCCGGAAATCGTCCAGCGGCATGGAAACATCAATATCGTCGTCCCAGGGAATGAACCCCCGATGCCTTACCGCGCCTATGAGCGTCCCGCCCACGACGAAATACCGCAGCCCGTTTTCTTCGCAAATCTCACTGAATGTGCGCAGAAGCCGGAACATCTGCGACTGCTCCTCCGTCACCAGCGGTCACTTCCCTTCGTTTGTGCGTACTGTCAGCCGCTCCTGCCGGAACTCTCCGGCCCGCCGGACCTTCCCAGCAGCTTTTTGAGGCGCTCGGTGTTCTTCTTACCGATGACCTGCGCCACCTTCCTGTGGAACCTCTGCGAGCCTGTCTGCCAGGACGCTTCGAACCAGTGTATCGCATATGTGTTCCCGGTTTTCGTGAGCTTTCCGGTCTCAAGGCTCCTGGGGGAAAAATACTCCGCCGGGAATATCTCCATGCCCATTACGCTCTGACGCGCTCCATCAGGCTCCAGACCGTTCCGCCCGAGCAGACCGGTGAGTATCTCCACGTTAGTGGTGAGATCAGGCTCCCCTCCCTCGCGCAGGAACGTCCTGCCTTCATAAAGCTCCATAGCCTGCCGGAAGAACCCGTGTTCCTTCTCAGCACCCAGCACGCAGGTGGCGACATGCTCCGCGTCCTCGAATCCTGCAAAACCGCTCAGTTCCAGCAGATCACCGAAAGGTCTGAGCAGCTCCACGTCGGTGTCAAGGTACACCCCGCCCTGCTCATACAGCGCCTTCAGCCGGAAATAATCCGACACGAACGCCCATTTTCCGCTCTGGTAAGCACCGCGGACGTACTCGTTGGCGTTCATGTCGCAGTTGGTCTCGTCCCAGCGGATAAATTCGAAATCCGGGCAGAGCTCCTTCCAGCGTTCAATGTACCGGAGCGTTCTCTTATTCAGCGGATTCCCGCCGAACCAGCAGTAGTGGATCTTCTTCGGAATTGCCATTTCTCACCTCACAGCTTATCTCCGCTCTTCGCCGCACGCTTCTCCTTGAGCCGCCTGAGCGTGTTCCGCGGAACCAGCCACACCGCCCACGGCTTCAGCGCGTATGGCAGCGCCTTCGGCAGAAGTCCCAGTGCGGAGAATCTCGCCCAGCGCGTACGCACCTCGTTCGTCCTGTCGCGCAGGGTGCGCGTGGATATCCCGTTGTGCGGCAGCGAGTACCTGAACAGGAACTCCTGCATGTTCGCACCGGAGTACCCCATTTCGTACAGCCGCAGCAGAAGGTCGTAGTCCTCGCAGCGGTCGCAGCGCGGCAGCGTGGAGTACCCTCCCGCGGCTTCCAGCGCTTCCCTGCGGAAAATAAGCGCCGGGTGGATAAACGGCATGCTGAACAGGAAGTCCCGCACCTGCGGATTCTCCGGGAAGCACTGTGCGCCAACATCGCCCCCGTCCTGTATCAGCCGGACGTTACACCCGACAAACGCCGTTCCTCCGTGCGTGCGGAGATATGCGAGCTGCTTTTCGAACCGCTCCGGCTCGGAGTAGTCGTCATCGTCCATTCTGGCGATCCAGGCTCCCCGTGACTGCCCAAGACAGATGTTGAGCTGCTCTGAAAACGAGCCCGCTCCCGAACCGTCGATGACCCTCACCCGGGGATCCCGGGAGGCGTAATCCGCAAGCAGCTCCTTCGCCAGGTGAGACGAACCGCGCTCGCATATCAGCAGTTCAAACTCAGCATAGGTCTGCGCAAGTATAGAATCGAGACTTCTCCTGAGCGTGTCAAGCTCGGGTCTGCAATACTTTATTCCCATTATAACAGATATTGTGTCCTCTGGAAGCATTTCAGTATCTCCATTACGTCTCGATTTATCACAATTTGTGTAATAAAATCACCTGTGGGCATAATCTCACATAGTAATCTATCTTACAATTATACCCCATCGGCAGGCATTTGTCAATAGATTCAATCTAATTTCAAAATCAGGGAAGGTTTTCCTTTATTTTTGCCTTTTTTGCAGAGATTTGCAGTAAAATACAGTTCATAATACAATCACAAGGCGAACGCCTTGTTTAATATATGTTTTACATAGGAGGACAACAAAATGGCAGTAAAAACAGCAAAGTTAACCGGAGCAGAAGCCGCAGTCACCGGACTTGACGGCTCCATCGCCCACATCAGAAACGACGGCGCAGGCGTAGTACTGGCGTCGTTAAAGGCAGGAATAACGGAAGGTGCGGACGGAGTGCTGTCCGTTCCGGCGGGGACTTCTGCGGCGCTGACCGGAATCTCCGGTGAGCTTCATCTGCTCGGGATCGGCTCTGTGGTGATAGTTTCCAACGACTACGCAGAGTGCCCTTTTAAGTCAGCCGTGACGCTCGGCTCGGTCACGGACGAGATATCCAGAGCCGCAGGCGGTTCCAACCTGCTGATGAACCCGGATTTCAGGATAAACCAGCGCGGAAAGAGCGAATACTCAACCGGCTATACAGTAGACAGGTGGTACATCTCCACCGATAAGTGCAAAGCCGCTCCGGAATCCGATGGAATCCGCCTGACCGCTTCGGTGGCGCTGGCTTCCAACACCCACGCATTCTGGCAGAATCTCGAATTCCCGCCTGCGGGAGGCGAATACACGCTTTCACTGAACGTTCCGGAAGTCTCCGGAGTCTGGTCGGCGAGAATCCGCACTGTGAACGCTTCTGGAGATTACGTCGACAGTTACTACACCTCCTACCTTCACACAGGAGTAAACAAAATGTCGGTCAACCTGCCCGAGGGCGAATACATCTCCGCAGTCTCCATCGGGTTCAACAAGGGCACCGAAGCGGGAAACTCCCTGAAACTCGCATGGATAAAGCTGGAGAACGGCTCACTGGCTACAATGTTTGTTGCGCCCGACCGCGCGGCGGAGCTTGCCAAGTGCCAGAGATTCTACCAGATCAGAACCACGAATGACATCAATCCGCTGGATTTACGTCCCAGCATGAGAGCTACGCCATCTGAAATCACCGCAGTGAAAGGCGGTTACGCCTACGTTGCCGAGCTCTGACGGCATTCAGTTCAATGCCGGACTGCGGCACTGAATACTGACGGCGACCAATAATTAAAGCCCCCTGTCAGCCAAGGCAGGGGGCAAAATATATAGCATTCTCTCAATAAAAGTCAGTCATTATAATTTCCGCCGGACACGGCTTCAGAATTACAAATTTACTTTACTATTCCACTTTCCGTTTCAGCCCCGGAGCTTTCAGAATCCATGGTATCCGGAGCCTCCGCGGTATCCGGAATCAGGCTTGCGGGGGTTATCCCGTTTGACATTGCATAATCCGCGAGCGCTTCGTAAACCTCGTCGGGTATCTCGGCGCCACTCTTCACAGCCTGAGCTGCAAGCGCCATCTGCTCGTCTGACACACCTGCACTGTGGAGCTGCTCGGAGTACTGCGCCATAACCTCGTCGACATTCTCGGGGGTTATCTCCGTGTTGCTCTGGACTATCGGGATCTGCATTCCGTTAGGATCGATGGTGTAATTTTCGGTGTAGATAAGCTCGCTGACCGGAACAAATTCGTACCCCTTCTGCGAGAGCTGCTCGAGTATCTGCGGGAGCGCCTCCGTGGTGTTCTCAAGGTCGTTGTGAAACAGCACGATAGACCCGGATTTCACTGAGTTCACAACCTTTTTTGTGATCGCTGACGGATCCGGTTTCTTCCAGTCGAGGCTGTCAACGTCCCACTGGATAACTGTAAGCCCCATGCCCTCGACCGTGGTTATCACGGTGTCGTCGTATTCGCCGTAGGGCGCGCGGTAGAGTGTCGGTTCAGTGTCGGTGATGTCCTTTATCTTCCGGGAGGCTGATTTGGTGTCGGTGATGAGGTCGTTTACGTTCATGCCCTTAACGTGCGGGTGGACGTCCGAGTGGTTCTGGATCTCGTGACCCGCGTCCGCGAACATTTTAATGTCGTCGGGATAGCGGTCGCACCAGTCGCCTGTTACAAAGAAAGTAGCCCGGGCGTCGTACTCATCGAGAATATCTATCAGCTCCTGCGTGTTGGAATTTTCCCATGCCACGTCGAAGGTCAGCGAGATTTTATTGTCGCCGCGCTCCACGCAGTATACCGGGAGCTGACGCTCGGTTGCCTGCGTGCCTACCGATGTTAGTATCGCGCCGACTCCTGCCGCCGCAGTCGCCGCCGCGAGAAGCCCTATGGCTGTCAGGCGTTTTACCTTTTTTTTCGTAAGTGTTATCATACGCATAAATGTCCCTCCTGCAATTGTGTGACATGTGATTTTCCAGCCTGCCGCCGCTGGTTTTTCTGGTGGAATATATGCGCTGTCCGGGACAAATATGACAAGCACGGGAGAGGTTAAATTCCAAATAAAATGTGAAACTCAGCTTTTCGAAAAGTCGAGGCGGTAAAAATACGTTGATGAAAACTATAATTTAGCGGCGAGTGTTCCGTTTACTGCAACCCTTAATCGGGAGTCAAGGGGGACTAGTCCCCCTTGCAGGTCAAGGGCGGAGCCCTTGTCGCCGTCAGGCGAAACCTCCGCACGAAGTGCGGATACTCTGCGCGCTGGCGCGCAGTTACTCCGTGCGTAAGCACGGCTAAACGCAAAAGAGCGCTAAAGGGGTGCGGGGGAAAACAAGAGTTTTCCCCCACATGCAACATATTAAATTCGAATGTGCTGTTCCTCCGAAACAGTCCGGTGGACTGTTTCGGAAGCATAGTGCGCCTTTTGAAACGAGCTTCGAAAAATCGCGCAGTCCCTTTAAATGTTCATGACGTTTTTATTAACCAGTATGCGTAAGTTTCAGCGTGAATGCTGTTTCAAAAACAGTCCACCGGACTGTTTTTGAGGAAAGGCACTTTTGTATTTAACATGTTGCTAGTGGGGGAAAACTCTTGTTTTCCCCCACACCCCTTTAGCGCCTTTTGGACGTTTGACTGCGCGCCGGCGCGCAGAGTTGCCGTGCTTTCGCACGAAGTATCCGCACTCTGTGCGGAGGTTTCGCCTAACGGCGACAAGGGCTCTGCCCTTGACTCCCGATAGGGGGTTGCTCAAAGTTGAACACTCGCCGCTAAATTATAGTTTTCCCTCACAAGCAACGTTCCGCCTCTAAACAACAATTTATCACTCCATGCAGCTCGAAATCCAAACACAACATACACAAGTTTCCCGATCACACTAATCACCCAATTAACCTAAACAAAACTAATTGCCGCCATTAACTTATTTAATATCCACAATTTCACGCGCGATTTTCATATGTTTATCACATTGACACAACCTTGAAATAGGGCTATAATTATAGTAGCCAGGGCAAGCCCGCCCTATTCAGGAAGTCCCGATTCTTCGGGCATGTATGGAGGAACACTATGATAAACTTTAAGAAAGCCGCAGCCGGCGTCCTCGCAGCAGGTATGATCCTGTCGCTGACCGCATGCGACGAGGAGTCCGGTACTACAGTAAGCGGCTCCGGAACAAGCAACGCGGCTCCCGACGCCAACGCAAACGCCGTTGTCACCACCCCGCTCGTAACCACCACCTACGACACAGACCCCGCCGTTATCGACGCCGCTAAGGAGGCTTCCGCAAGCCTCGACAACCCCGACCTGAAGGTCGACAAGCGCATCAAGTGGATGGCGTGGTGGGATATCGACGAGACCACCGCGGCAGCCGAGATGTTCAAGAGCGTCTACGGCGTTCCTGCTGCCGGCGACGACCCCTCCCGCGAGGGCAGGATCTTCGAGTACATCAACGTAGCCTACGGCGAACGCTACGACAAGCTGGCTACAGCTATCCAGTCCGGCGACTCCCCCGACCTGTTCCCGTTCGAGATACGTGACTTCCCCTACGGCGTTATCAAGGGCAGATACCAGCCCGTTGACACCATTCTGAACCTGGAAGGCTCCAAGTGGGACGGCGCCCGCGACGTACTCAACCAGTTCCGCCTCAACGGCAGATACTACTGCGCTATCTACGAGATATCCTTTGATTCCCTGCTTTACTACCGCAAGAGCGTCCTCGAGGGCGCAGGTCTGAAGGACCCCCGCACACTGTTCGAGAACGACGAGTGGACCTGGGATACGTTCCTCGACATGGCAAGACAGTTCCAGCAGTCCGGCGACGGCAAGTACGTTATCGAGGGATACAACCCCGAGAACGAGTTCGTTGTTTCCACCGGTACGCCCATCATCGAGAACGACGGCACAAAGCTCATCAACAATATGAACAACGCTAACGTAGAGCGCGTTATGGATCTGCTCTCCACCCTCCAGAAGGAGAACCTCCGCTACCCGCTGCACGAGCTCAACGGCTGGTCGGTCAACCCCAAGGCGTGGGCGCAGGGCGATATCCTGTTCTACGGCAACGGCGGCACCTGGGAGTTCGAGGGCGATTCCGGACTTAACAAGTTCGCACAGCGCTTCGGCTGGAACGACGACGAGATCTGCGTAGTTCCCTACCCCCGCGACCCGCAGGCAGATAAGTACTACCACTTCATGAAGCAGGACGCTATGATGTGGTGCAAGGGCTCCACTAACGACGCAGGCGTTGCCGCATGGATCGACTGCTCCGTTACCTCCTCGCTCGACCCGGCAGTTACCGCCGCTTCCAAGCAGCAGAGCAAGGACAAGAACGGCTGGACCGACTACAACCTCGACTTCATCTACAGCCAGACCACCCTGGACGGCACCAGCAAGCTCACGCCTATCTTCGATTTCAAGAACGGCATAGGCACCGACGTAGCCGACGCAGGCAAGGCTGAGTCCCCGGTTGAATCCCTCACCAAGACGGTATTCCTCACCGGCGAAAAGACCTACACTCAGCTCCGCGAGGAGAACTTCGCCACCATCGACACACGTATCAACGAGCTTAACGACGCTATTTCCAAGCTGTAATCAAGCGTTTCAGGACTCATAGAAACGACCCGGCGCCATCTCGGTGCCGGGTCTTAGACCGTCGAAAAAGTCACTAAAGTGACTTTTCCGCCGAAACATCCCAGCCGCGCGCACGTCTTGGCGGCAAAGCCGCCAACCCAGCGTAAGACCGAAGGGCGTCGCCTAGACACTTGCTGGGATAGAAGTGTTTTTTGCCTCGGCAGAGCTGAGGCAAAAAACGGATTACAAACGCCTGCTTCGCAGGCAAAATTGACTTTTTCGACAAGCTGACCCGGCGCCATCTCGGTGCCGGGTCGTTTTTTACAGTTTTTTCAGCGCGGCGGTTATCTCAGCCTCAACGTCGTCCTTCAGCGAGCGTATACGCACAAGGCGGCCGCCGAAGATCGCGTTCTTCAGCGCGTCGTTCTTCTTTGCGCGCTCGGATTCGTGGCTGCGGTCGTCAAGCTCTATCATCAGCACGATGTTCATGTCGTAGTCGCACAGCAGGAAGTCCACGTGCTTCGAGCGTATCTTGTTGAACCACTTCTGCCAGTCCTTCGTGCCCTTCTTTATCGACACGATGTCCGCTACGCGCACCTTCGGGCATATCTGAAGCTCCAGCTTGTCCGCGATGGGCTTCAGAATGCGGTAAAACGCCCGCTCGCGCTCTGTCAGTATAGTTTCGTTCAGCTCGTAGGGGAGCTTCTCGTGCAGCCGTATGTATATCCATATCAGTATGGCAAGGGCGACTATACCAAGCCCCAGCCACAAAACCCAGTTATTCAGATTTATTTCTGACCAGTTCATGCAGTACCTCCGGAACGATGTAAAATAGAATTATACCACATTCGCCGGGGCATGTCAAGTGATTTTCCGGGTCAGTTTACTTCAGGACGCGGGGTATTTCGCTGTAGGCGTACCTCGACCAGAGATACCAGTTGTCCCCGTCGCCGTACATAAGCCAGCACGCCTTCGGAAATCCTCCGTTTGGCAGGCTGTACCAGACATCCGGATCAAGCTGACCTATTGCCATGTCGTCAATGTACCCCTCCCCGCGGAACTCTGCGTTGATGTCCACCAGCCACGATTCCCAGGACATTTCCCAGGTCTGGAGGCTGTCCCAGGGAGACAGCGCGCAGCCGTCCTCCCCCGCCGGAGCCTCCATGGCGCGCCCGAGTATCTCCGAGGTTACGCCGCGGTACTCCAGCACGGTGAAGCTGCGGTTCGTATCCTCTCCGGTGAGGAAATCAAGGTACTTTTCCGTGAGTATATCAAGCGCCTCCTGCTGCGGGAGCGAGCCGTCGCAGCTTACCACCGCCGGGCATGTCGAGATAGTGTACTCCCCGGAGAGCTGCTCCGGCGGGAGCGTGAATCCCGCGCCCGGAGTGAGCATGCAGCGCTCATCGGTGTGACCCAGCGGGCTGAGATAGAATCCGTCCTGCTCGCCGCGCCTGCCGATGGTGTAGTACTCGCAGCCGGCGGCGCTGTCGGCGGAAAATCCGTTTATGCCGTAGTATGTCTGCGGCATGGAGGTATACCCTGCCTGCTCCTGCGGATTCGCAGGGTCGAATTCAAACGTGCCGTCCGGGGCGGCTAGGGTCTGCGGAGCTTCGGTTATATCCTGCTCCACGCCGCTGACTGTCAGCCCTATGTACATGCGGGTGCAGTATATTTTCCCGCCGTCGGAATACGCGTCGTCGGCGAGCAGCCACACGCATACGTCGTCCAGGGCGTAGGGGCTGAGGGTCATTTTTACGCTGCCCTCTCCCTTCGCAGGAACGTCTGACAGCTCCAGTTCCGGATAATCCGAGCTGTTCCAGGGCGCTTCGTAGTCCGTGACTCCCAGCATTTCCGCAATAGTCGGGGATGATCCCGCAGCGTCAGCGGAAACTGCCGAGGTCTCCGGTCCGGACTGCTCCGCGGTTGTCTGCGCATGTGCGTTGTCCTCCGTCGGTGAATCAGCGCCGGTCTGCGCTGAACCGCTGCACCCGGTCAGAAGCGCCGCAGCGACTAGTAATGTTATGAGTTTCGTATTTTTCATATGATCACCCTCCTTGCCTTTAATGACAGCCGCACGGAATAAAGGTTACATCAGCGCCGTGAAATTCACCGAAAAAACCACTCCGGCGAAGAACGACGCCAGATTCGCGCAGATGGCGTAGAAAACCGCCCGCACCTTGCCATTTTGACGGCTGTACTTCCCGATGAACGCGCTGTAGAAAACAGCCTCGAACGTTACCACGATCAATTCCCCGAACATGTACGCGAACAGGAACAGCAGGAAGCCGTACCGGATATTGACCAGAGCCAGTATCATGTTCAGCAGCACCTGAGTAGCGAGGTTGACCGCCGCGAAGAACAGCAGCGTTTTCTTTTCCCAGTAGCCGAAGATCAGAGCCACGACAAGCTCCACCGCAATGGTGATGAGCACCCGCGCCGCGAATTCCAGCAGCCATATTCCGACATTGTAGGACTGCTTGATGTACAGCGAACTGTCGGAGCGTGAGAGGTCGGCGGTGAAATAGCTGTTGAACACATAGGTGCGGCAGATATCGCTCGCGATCACCCTGCCGCTGTCCGGGAAGTACACCAGCACTATGAAGTCATCGGGCGGCAGGTAGGTCATCTCAACATTCTCCCGGCTGACGTCCCACAGCCTGTTGAAAAGAGCGCGTAGCCGTCCGGTGCGGAGCGTCCGGCGTAGTCCGCAAACGCGCGCACCGCTTCCTGCTCCTGCGGGGTGAGTTCCCCGAACCACTCGGTGCTGTAGGCGTCCTCGGTCACAAGCTCCCCGAGCGAAGGCTGAAAACTCCCGCGTGCAAGCACCGCGGAATAGCAGGTCTGACCGTCCGCATTGCGGAAGCTTATACTCACGCTCGGTTTGGGCCCGAAATCTGCTGCGGCGTTCAGCGGAATCGCCAAAAACAGCGCCATGCTGAATAACAGCGCGTAGATTATCCTCAGTTTCTTCATGCTGCCGCCTCCTGTATCAGCCGATTTTGTTTGCAGCTTAATTATAGCATATATTTTTCTGACAGTCAATTACAGAGCGGTGACAATATGGTAACAATTCGGTAACAGACATAACCGAATTGTAATTATTGCTTGACTTTTATGGGTTGCTTTGTTATAATAAAAATTGGAAGTTTTTATATTTAAAAAGGAGGAAACTTATTGTGAAGCTGCTGCAAAAATTCGTTTCACTTTTCTCGGCTGCCGCGATGCTGTCAACGGCTGTGAGCCTCGGCGCCCGGGCTGAGGTTTCAGGCTCTGAAAACGACGCCCCGGAGGTTATCACGCTTGTAGCTGATGGCGACGCTTCTGAGTACGGCTATGTTCACTACAAGTACATCGACGAGAACGGCAACGAGGTAACGCCAAACCTTACCCCGACCGGGACGCTCGCCTATCACGGCACCCTGCCGTCCAAATACAGCATGGTCGACCGGGGATATCTCCCGGCGGTAAGAAACCAGGGTTCCGAGGGAAGCTGCTGGGCGCATGCCGGCATGGCTATGGCAGAATCAAGCATGATAAAACAGGGCTATGCGTCCGCTTCATCGGTTGATTATTCCGAGAAGCACCTCGCCTGGTTTGCTGTAGGTGCCACAGCACCGCAGGGTGACTCCCTCTACGGCGATTTCTCAGGTCTGGGCGCACCCACCGCTTACTCCGCAGGCGGCAACATGGTCGATATTATGTTCACCATGATGTCCTGGATAGGCGCTGAGGAGGAATCCAACGTTCCTTACGCGGACTTCAACTCCGGCGTTGACGAATCCTACCGCTATCATTCCTACGCGCACCTTCAGAATGTCAACCTGTATGACGAGAAAGACATCAACTCCATTAAGGAAGCTATCATGCGCGACGGCGCGGTACAGATCTCCTACTACGCATCTTCAAACTACCTTACAAAGAACTCCGGCGAGTACACCGCGTATTACTGCCCAAATGGATATACCTCCAATCACTCCATAACCGTGGTCGGCTGGGACGATAATTTCTCGAAGAGCAACTTCAGGACAGGCGGCACCCCCAACAACGACGGTGCATGGCTGTGCAGAAATAGCTGGGGCAGCACATGGGGCACAAGCGGATACTTCTATTTGTCCTACAATGACGCCACAGTAGGCGAGTTCGCATCTCTCACGATGGAACCTACCACTAATTACGGCAGTATATACCAGTATGACGGCGGCTGCCTTCGCCAGAACGGATACATATACTCAACCAGCCGGGTGTCGCATACCAATATCGGCGGAGGCGCGAATGTATTCACCGCCGACAAGAACGACGAAATAACGGCGGTCTCCTTCTACTCCGCAGAAGCGGGCTGGAACTACACCATTAATGTCTACACCGGTCTGACCGGCTCCACACCAGACACCGGCACGCTTGCCAAATCCGCGGTGATTTCCGGCACACAGGAGTACGCGGGTTATCACACGGTAGACCTCCCGGTGAGCGTTCCCGTCAAGGCTGGGGAGAAATTCGCCGTTGCAGTAGACCTCTATGACAAAAACGGAAAGCACTACGTCATCACTGACAGATACAGCCCGAGCACCGGACTTTCATTCTACAAGTTCTACAACACTTGGTCTGACTGCACCACAAAATATAAATCTAACGTAAGAATAAAGGCGTACACAAAGGCGGTAAAAACCACGGTTCCACAGAACGTAACAGCTTCCGCCGGCGACAACAACGTAAAGCTCACCTGGGATAAGGTGGACGGCGCTACCAACTACGTTATATACAGCTATGCAGACAACACCTATACAAAGCTTGGCTACTCCACCACGAACAGTTTCACCGCTTCCGACCTCATAAACGGCAAGAAGTACGGCTTCATCGTCAGGTCGTATGTCAGCGGAAAGTGGAGCGACTGGTCGAACGACGACGCGGTTTACGCAACTCCGAAGGCATCAGCAAACAAGCCGCAGAACGTAAAGGCGGTTCCCGGCGACAAACAGGTAACAATCACCTGGAACGCTGTGAATGGCGCTACCAACTACATCGTTTACAGCTATGTAGACGGCAGCTATCATAACCTCGGCACCACCACTTCCACCAGTTTCACCGCAAAGGACCTCGTAAACGGCAAGAAATACGGATTCATCGTAAAGGCGTGGGTAAACGGCAAGTGGAACAACTGGTCCGTTGCAGACGCTGTTTACGCAACTCCGGTTCAGAACACCAAGCCCCAGAATGTGCATGCAGTCCCCGGAAACGGTCAGGTAACGCTCACATGGGACGCTGTGGAGAACGCGGAGGACTACGTGGTTTACAGCTACGTCGACGGCGGATACAATAAACTCGGCTACTCCAAAACCAACAGCTTCACAGCAACCGGACTCACAAACGGCAAGAAATACGGATTCATCGTAAAGGCATGGGTAAATGGCGGCTGGAACGCCTGGTCGAATGACGACGCGGTTTATGCAACTCCGGTCGGCGGCACGGACGTCCGCAATGTAAAGGCAGTTCCCGGAAACGGTCAGGTTGCGCTCACCTGGGATAAGGTATCCGGCGCGACAAACTACGTTATCTACAGCTATGCAGATGGTAAGTACACCAAGCAGGGCTATTCCGATACCACGAGCTTCACCGTGACCGGTCTTACTAACGGCAAGGAATACGGATTCATCGTGCGCTCCTACGCAAACGGCACTTGGTGCGGCTGGCAGCCTTCCGACGCGATATTCGCCACTCCTGTGAACACCAAGCCCCAGAATGTGCATGCAGTCCCCGGAAACGGTCAGGTAACGCTCACATGGGACGCTGTGGAGAACGCGGAGGACTACGTGGTTTACAGCTACGTCGACGGCGGATACAATAAACTCGGCTACTCCAAAACCAACAGCTTCACAGCAACCGGACTCACAAACGGCAAGAAATACGGATTCATCGTAAAGGCATGGGTAAATGGCGGCTGGAACGCCTGGTCGAATGACGACGCGGTTTATGCAACTCCGGTCGGCGGCACGGACGTCCGCAATGTAAAGGCAGTTCCCGGAAACGGTCAGGTTGCGCTCACCTGGGATAAGGTATCCGGCGCGACAAACTACGTTATCTACAGCTATGCAGATGGTAAGTACACCAAGCAGGGCTATTCCGATACCACGAGCTTCACCGTGACCGGTCTTACCAACGGCAAGGAATACGGATTCATCGTGCGCTCCTACGCAAATGGCACTTGGTGCGGCTGGCAGCCTTCCGACGCTATATTTGCAACTCCGGTGAACGCAAAGCCGCAGAACGTTCAGGCTATGGCAGGCGATAAGGAAGTCCACCTGATCTGGGACGATGTTGACGGCGCTGAAGAATACGTTATCTACAGCTATGTTGACGGCAACTACGCAAAACTCGGCTACTCCGAGTATTCCGGATACACTGCAGAGGGCCTTACCAACGGCAGAAAATACGGATTCATAGTAAAGGCGTGGGTAAACGGCAGGTGGAACGACTGGTCGAACGACGACGCAGTATACGCTGAGCCTGTCGGCGCGTTCGATAAGCCGCTGAATATTAAGGCGGCCGCCGGCAATCAGGAGGTTTACCTCACATGGGGCGAGGTAGATGGTGCTGAGATGTATGTTGTTTACATCTACGCCGATGGAAAGTACACCAAACTTGGCTACACTGAAGATACCGGCTACACCGCAGAGGGTCTTACAAACGGAAAGAAATACGGCTTCATTGTCAGGTCGTATCTTGACGGTCAGTGGTGCGGCTGGTCCCCGGCTGACCTAGTTTACTCCACCCCCAGGGCGTAAGTGATGTGCTAATTAAATAACTTTAAAGCCGCAGAGTTTATTCTGCGGCTTTTTCGACAGACTGAAGCATCTATACAAAAGCCTGTATAGGTGCTAACAAGATTGGCTCACCCTCGTCCTGCTCTAAAGGAAGATTGGGGTAGAGTGTTTTGTGCCCAAAGGGTAAACAGATATAGGACGTGAAGAAGATTAATATAAAAGCTTCACAGCTTGACACCTTCACACTACTCCTGCTCAGCCTGCTCCTCAATTATGAGAAGTACATTTTCATCAGC
>ERZ1673743.107-NODE-107-length-137968-cov-9.743846_pt1 | contig 137968 bp, 135 predicted proteins | sample MGYA00580197_ERZ1673743 | MGnify/ENA primary metagenome ERZ1673743 (study PRJEB41218, sample SAMN15661795) | gut metagenome | host: Homo sapiens | place: Canada: London | collected 2015-08-20/2019-03-30 | study: EMG produced TPA metagenomics assembly of...
TTGGTATTTCTCATTTTTATTTTTTTACTGTGACATATCTATTGTAAACCTATACAATGGAATTAAACGAAAAGACAAAGAAATCTATTGAAAAAATGGTGGGATTACCTTTTGAAAAATTCTTAAAAATGGACCCATTACAGGAAAAGGCTTATGTAGAGAAAAAAACAGGAAAAAAACTGGGCTGGAAAGAAGGATTAAAAGTTGATGGATTGCCTATTAGAACGATGGAAGAAGTCGATAAAAGGATGGATAAAGTTATAAAAAAGAAGGGAAAAGAAAGATAGTCTACAATCTTATAAAAGATATATAAATTTAAAATTATAAAGGGGGATTTATAATGGAAGAAGAAAATGCACAAGTTATCACAGAAAGGCAAGATGGAGATTTAACCAAACAATATGACGAGGTTCAAATGCAACCTAAAATTGAAAGGACAGATTCATTTTATGATGGTAAATTACTAGAAATAATAGGTTATAGAATTTTATCATTCTTAATAACTCTTGTATCTTTTGGAATTGCCTCAGCATGGGGTGAGAAGCTTTTAATTGCTTATGATGTAGAACATACTGTATATAATGGAAAAAGATTAAAATTTAATGGAACTGGAGCCTCATTATTTGTACAGAAATTTAAATGGATATTCTTTTCTATTATAACTCTTGGAATTTATACACTATGGATTCCTGTAAAAAAACAAAAATGGATTGCGTCTAATACATATTTCGAAAATGAGCCATATACAAAAGGAGATAGTTGCTTTACAGGAGGACTACTAGGACTAATTGGAGTAAATTTATTTTGCAAACTTTTAACACTTATATCATTTGGAATATTATACCCATTTGGAATTTGCTACAAACAAAGATGGATTGCAAAACATACAGTTATAAATCGTAAAAAGATAATATTTGATGGAAAAGCAGTAAGCTTAATTGGACACTATTTATTATGGTGGTTCTTATGTATTATAACTTTTGGAATTTATGCTTTATGGTTACCTATAAATATTACAAAATGGTATACCAAAAATACACATATAAAATTAAAAGACGAAGAAGAACCAAAATTATCAGTAGCACCTGCAATTCTTGGAGTTCTACTTGCAGTTATAATTATTGCATCTATTTCTGCTAATTTTAGCAAAATATATGAAGGTTTTAATGACGAAAACTCTAAATTTAATATTGAAAGATTTTTTAATGATTTAAGTAAAAACATAAATGAAGAAAAAACAAACAAAAATAACTCGTATATAGCTATAATTGATAAAAATGAAAATGATAAAACTACAAATAAAAATGAAGATAAAAATGAGAGCAAAAAAGATACATCAAAAAATACATCTACAAATATTGCATTGCAATGTATGCGGCTGATGTGGTTGATTTATATTATATTACAAATTCAAATGAACTATATGTAATATATTCACCTAATGCTACTAACCAAAATCAAAAAAAGGTTAAATTATCTACAAGTAAATCTGTTACTGAGTTTTTAGGAACAACGTCAAAAAATGATGGACTATATATTAAACTTTTATGTGAAGATGGTAGCGCAGAAGAAATTAGGTATTTAAAATATTAAAAGATAACGAAAATAAATATTGCAATAAAAAATTCTATGTTATATAATGAGTTCACCAAAGGTAATAAATTAATTGATAGGAGGCATAACTATGCTAGGATCAAGAAAACCCTTTATGGTTGAATTTTCTGGAACATCTGAAGCAGGCAAAACTTCAACAATTAGTGCAGTTGCTGATATTTTACGGAGTGCAAATTATAAAGTAATTACATTAAGAGAGTCAGCAGAATCTTTACCATGTGAAATAGCTAAAGGTACATTTCATGCTAACATGTGGATGCATTTTATCACACAAGCTGGAATACTTAAAGCTGTTCACTCGAATGCGGATATTGCATTAATAGATAGAGGAGTTGTTGATAGCGAATTTTACGGTCAAAAGTTCCTTGCAGAGGGAGGCTGCAGTAAGGAAGAGTATGAGGAATTTGAGAGAACGTTTTTAAAATGTTTGAAGCCAGATTTGTTCATAACTCTTATGGTAACACCTGAAGAATCTATTAAGCGTAGAGGCGGAGAAGGCCGCTTGGTAAACAAGGAATATGTTCGTCAATATAATGAGGCCTATTTGAAATTTTTCGAAAAGATAAATTATCCAAAAGAACTCATTAATACTGATAAAAAAGAACCTCACGAAGTTAGTAATGAAGTTTCAAACATCATTCTGAGGCATTTGCGGTAAAAGAGGGGTAAGGGCACAGGAAGATACTTTCTTGTGCCCATTTCTATAATAAAGAATAGAAAGAAGAGGAAAGATATGAAAAAATTTATAAATAAAATTAAAGATATATGCGAAAAAAATAAAAATGTGGCAATGTTTATCGATATGGATGGTACAATTAATGAATATGTAATATATTCAGAGGATACAGTTTCAAAACAAATGGAAGACAACTACTGTAATGTTTCTCCAATTCAACCAGTTATAGATGTGTTAGAAGAAATTAATCAAATATCTAATATTGATTTATACATATTATCTTTATCTAAAACAGAAAAAATTTCAGAAGAAAAGGAAATATGGCTTAAAAAAAACGTGAACTTTATACCAAAAACAAATTGGATAGTGCTTACTAAAGAAAAGGGTGATTACAATAAAGAAAATAGAGATATGGTAAAACCATTAAAGATGAAAGAAAAATTAGGTCAATATGATCATGTTATTTTATTAGATGATGACCATAAAATTTTAAAACAATCAGCTGAAATGCTAAAAGATAAAGCTGATGTGTTTCATGTTACATCTGCACTTGTATAAAAAATTAAAGGAGGATAAAGGCTAAATGCAAATAGCCAAGGTAAATAATAATGAGTAGATTAGTTTTAATAGATGGAAATAGTATATTAAATAGAGCGTTTTATGGTATTATGGGAAACAAAATGTTAACAACGCCAGATGGAAAGTACACAAATGCTGTTTATGGCTTTTTAGCTATATTGTTTAAAGTAATGGATGATGTAAATCCAGAGTATATGGCTGTTGCATTTGATCTAAAAGCACCAACTGCAAGACATAAAATGTATGAGGGATACAAGGCAACGAGAAAAGGTATGCCAAATGAACTTGCTGAACAAATGCCAATTATTAAAGATATTTTAACTAAAATGAATATAACAATAATTGAAAAAGAAGGATATGAAGCTGATGATATTTTAGGGACACTTGCAAAAAGAGGGGAAAGGGAAGGCTTAGATGTTACAATTGTTTCAGGAGATAGAGATACATTCCAGCTTGCAAGTAAAAAAATAGCAATTAGAATTCCTCATACTAAAATGGGAAAAACAGAAACAGATACATTTGGTGAAGATGAAATAATTGAAAAATATGGGGTAAAACCAATCCAACTTATTGAAGTAAAAGGACTTATGGGCGATACTTCTGACAATATTCCAGGAGTGCCAGGGGTTGGAGAAAAAACAGCACTTGAATTAATTAAAGAGTATAAAAATATTGATAAAATATATAAAACATTAGAAGAAAGTCCAAATGCTATTAAAGGTAAATTAAAAGAAAAGTTATTAGAAAATAAAGATTTAGCAATGTTATCTAGAACTTTAGGAACTATAAATACAGAAGTTCCAATAGAAAAGAAGGTTCAAGATTTAAAGCTTACACAATGGCAAAATGACGCAGTTTTAGAAGTATTTAAAACTTTAAAATTTAATAGATTTATCGAAAGATTTAAAGATAGATTTGAAAATGTTAATATTGAAAATAAACAAAATACAAAAATTGAGGATTTTGTTAATATAAAAGAAGTAGAATTAAAAGACATTAATAAAATACTAGAAAAAATTGAGAAAAGTAAAAATCTGATATATTTTCTTGGAAAAACTGATGAAACTCCAGATTCTACAGAGATTATAAAAAAGAAAATTAGCAGTATTAGTATATATGACGAAGAAAAAAATGAGGTTTACTATATAAAATTAAATAATAACGAATTTATAGAAAACTTTAAGAATATATTTGAAAGTATAGAAGTAAAAAAGATAGGATATCACCTATCAGAAGATTATGTTTTACTAAAACAAATTGGAATCAATATGGAAAATGTATATTATGATATTGAAGTTGCAGCATATGACCTAAATTCTACAATGGGCACATATACTATTGAAGCAAGTTCGGATTTGTATTTAGAAATTGATGCCAATGAATATTTATCACAATATGAACAAGATAAAAAGAAAAATAAACAAATTACTTTATTTCAAGATGAAGAAAGTAATGAAAATGAAAAATATGTATATGGATTTAAAACATATTTAATAAAAAGAATATATGAAGAAACATATAAGAAACTAGAGCAAAATAATTTATTAGATTTGTTTAATAATATTGAAATGCCACTTGTTTCTGTACTTGGCGAAATGCAAGTAAATGGAATGAGAGTAGATGAAGCATCTTTAAGAAAATTTGGAGATGATTTAAGGGCTCAAATAGATGTACTGAAAAAGGAAATATATGAATTGTGTGGAAAAGAATTTAACATAAACTCAACACAACAATTAGGAAATATCCTATTTGAAAAACTAAATTTACCAGTGTATAAAAAAACAAAAAATGGTTATTCAACAGATGTAGATATATTAGAAAAACTAAAAAAAGAACATCCTGTTATAGAGAAAATATTAGAGTATAGAAGTTTAATGAAGCTAAACTCAACTTATGTAGAAGGATTAATACCATATATTAATAAAAAAACAGGAAGAATACATTCGTATTTTCATCAAACGATTACTGCAACAGGTCGTATTAGCAGTACAGAACCAAATCTTCAAAATATTCCAACAAGGGTAGAACTAGGAAAAAAACTAAGAAAAGTATTTAAACCTGAAGAAGGATATATATTTATTGATGCAGACTATTCTCAAATAGAATTAAGAGTATTAGCTCATATTTCACAAGATGAGCATATGGTGGAAGCTTTTAAAAATGACGAGGATATTCATAAACAAGTTGCTTCAAAAGTTTTAGGAATTCCAATGAATGAAGTTACAAAAGAACAGAGAAGTTCAGCAAAAGCTGTAAATTTTGGTATAGTATATGGAATTAGTGATTTTGGACTTGCAGAACAGTTAGGAATTTCTAAAAAGAAAGCAAAAGAATATATAGATCAATACCTAGAAAAATACAGTGGAATACAAAAGTTTATGAATGATATAGTAGAAGATGCAAAGCAAAAGGGATATGTAGAGACTTTATATCATAGACGTAGATACATTACGGAACTATCTTCTAATAATTATATGGTTAGACAATTTGGAATGAGAGCTGCAATGAATACACCGATTCAGGGTACTGCAGCAGATATTATGAAAATTGCAATGATAAAAGTTTTAAAGAAATTAAAAGATGAAAATTTAGATGCTAAACTAATTTTACAGGTACATGATGAACTTATGATAGAATGTAAAATTGAAGACAAAGAAAAAGTAAAAGATATATTAAAAGATGCAATGGAAAATGCATCAAAACTTATCATACCGTTAAAAGTTGAAGTATCAGAAGCGGAAAATTGGTATGATGCAAAATGATTTTAACAAAGGAGTAATTCATGGCGAAAAAGTTAATTATTTGTCTAGTGGCAATAACAATAATATTTGTACTTCTTTTTGTATTTTTCAAAATAATAAGAATACAAGACAAAATTTTAAAAAATATCTATCCAATAAAATATTCTGAATATGTTGAAAAATACTCAAAAGATGAAAATATTGATAAATATATGATTTATGCAATTATAAAGGCAGAGAGTAATTTTAATCCAAATGTAAAATCGAAAAGTAAAGCAATTGGATTAATGCAATTATTAGAGGCTACTGCTGCTGAAAGAGCAAGGACAATTGATGTACAAGATGTACAAGAAAGCGATTTATATGATCCTGAGACAAATATAAAACTTGGAACCTCGTATTATTCTTATCTTTTAAAATATTATAACGGAAATAATATACTTGCACTTACTGCATACAATGCAGGAATTGGAAATGTGAATGAATGGATTGAATATGAAATAATAAAATCTGACGGAAGTGATGTAGAAAATATTCCGTTTAAAGAAACAAACAATTATGTTAGAAAAATATTAAAAAATTATCAAATGTATATTAAACTCTACAATTAAGAATATATTATTTAAAAATTGTAAGGAGGAATTGGTTTTGAAAGTATTATTAGTAAATGGTTCTCCACATGAAGATGGATGTACTAACCTAGCATTGGAAGAAATCAAAAAAACATTAAATGAAAACGATATTGAAGCAGAAATTTTATGGTTAGGAAATAAACCTATTGGTGGATGTATAGGGTGTAATTATTGCATAAAAACAAATAATAGGTGCTTTATGGATGATAAAGTAAATGAGTTTTTAGATAAAATAGAAAGTGAAAAAATAGATGGATTTGTATTTGGAAGTCCTGTTCATTTTGCAGCAGCAAGTGGAGCTCTTACATCTTTTTTAGATAGAGTATTTTATGGAAGAGGAAAAATGTTTGCAGGGAAAGCATGTGCATCTGTTGTAAGCTGTAGAAGAGGAGGAGCAACAGCGGCATTTGATCAAATTAATAAATATGCTTTAATGAGTAATATGTATATTGTTGGAAGTTCATATTGGAACCAAATACATGGTACAAATAAAGAAGAAGCAAGAGATGATTTAGAAGGATTACAAACCATGAGAAATCTTGCAAAAAATATGGCATTCCTTCTAAAATCTATAGATACAGCTAAAATTGAAAGACCAGATTATGAACCAGCAATAAAAACAAATTTTATAAAAAAATAATATATGTAAAATAGTTGTAAATAAATTTTACAAATGTTAAAATAAAAACGTATTTATTAATAAACGAAAGAGAGGAATATTTATGAAAAGTACAATAAGAAGAGAAAACAATAAAGGAATTGCACCAATGGTTACTATCATAATTATTGTAGTAATTATATTGGTACTTGCAATTGCAATTAGTGCATTTTTAATGATACAGTCAAATAAGAAAAAAGCAGACAAACAATTACAAGAACAAATTGAAGCAAACAGATTGCTAGAAGAACAGCAAAAACAAAATAAAATAGAAGAAACTAAACAAAGCAATATTGATGAAGAAACAGGATGGGATTTAGACAAAGTTACTAAAGTTATAAGTAATGACAATATTAGAGTTCCTGTTCCAAAAGGATATACAGCTTCAAGTATCGAAGGAGAAAAGAATGTCTTAACAGGTTTTGTTATTAAAGAAGGAACTGATGGAAGTAAAACAAGTGGGGTAAATGAATTTGTATGGATTCCAATCTTTAGTATGGACGAAATTTATGATAGTACAAATAATATGGGGCAATTATGGGATTTTGGAACACCTGCATCTCCAAATAATCCATGTACGAAAAGAGCATATTCTTCAGTACAAAATAATGGATATAGAGAACCTGATGTAGTAACAAATGCAATGTCAGGAGAAAATAGTGCTAATGGAAAAGACTGCGATTCAGCAGTTAGCTTTCTAGTTGAGGCTGGATTAAGCTTAGAATCGAATGCAAATGACTTTAAAACACAACTACAAAAAGAATTTGCAGATATGATTGCAAGCATAAAAAAATATAAAGGATTCTATATTGGAAGATATGAAACAGGAAATTTAAGCCTACTACAAGGAAATAAAGCTGTAGTTCAAAAATATAATACAGATATATCAAGTAAAGACTGGTATACACAATATAAACTTAGTAAAACAATTGCAGCAAATAGTAATGTAACAACAAGTATGATATGGGGTTGTCAATGGGATATTACATTAAAATGGATGCAAAGATATGGTTCAGAGGATGTGAGAAATTTCACAACAGACTCTAAATTACATGGAAACTTTAAAGATACAGAGCTTAAATATAAAGTAAATAGTACATCAGCAGAGCAAACAAAAGCAGCAGGGGTTCAAAATATAATACCAACAGGAAGCTCAGAAACAACAAAAGTAAATAACATATATGATATGGCAGGAAATGTTACAGACTGGACATTAGAAGCAGCACATGCTCATAGCCGTACACATAGAGGCGGTAGTTTTGATACAGTAAGCTCATATAATTCAGCAGGAACAAGAATTACTACATATCCAGTAAATTCAAGTTCAGCTAATGGAAGTAGAGCATCACTATATATAAACCTATAGAAAAAGTGAAAAAGCAAGGTTTTATATTGACAATACAGAGAAAATTATGTTATTATATTTCAAGAAAATAGTTAAAAACAATAATAAAGGACAATACAAATTTATTACGTTGTACAGAGAGCCAATGATAGGTGAGAGATTGGTAAATTAGGATATATTTGTTATCACCTTTTAGTTATTTTATTGAAATACTAAAAAAATGGTAAAGTAAATAAAATCGTATATCTTGCGTTAAAAGAAATGGAGTGGAAAGAATATAAATTCTTTCAAATTAGGTGGTACCACGGATAAATTTAAGCTATTTCGTCCTATATAGGATTGAAATAGCTTTTTTATGTATATAAAACGAGGAGGAATAAAAATGAGTGAAGAAAATCAAAAAAAAGATTATGGACAAACATTAAATTTGCCAAGTACAGAATTTCCAATGAGAGCAAATTTACCAGAAAGAGAGCCATCTATTCAAAAAGATATTTTTGAAAATGGTTTATACGAAAAAATATTAAAGAAAAATGAAGGTCATAAAACATTTATATTACATGATGGACCTCCTTATGCAAATGGAGAAATACATGCAGGTCATGCTCTAAATAAAATTTTAAAAGACACAATAGTAAGATACAAAAGTTTGCAAGGATTTTATAGTCCATATGTACCTGGATTTGATACACATGGAATGCCAACAGAAAAAAAGGCAATCGAAAAATTAGGACTAGATAGAAGTAAAATTCCAGTAAATACATTTAGAGATACTTGTAAAGAGTTTACAGATAACTACAAAAACGACCAAATTAAAGGATTTAGAAGATTAGGTGTTTTAGGAGAATGGGACAACCCATATATTACATTTGATCCAAAAATGGAAGCTAGACAAATTGGTGTATTTGGAGATATGTATAAAAAAGGATACATATACAAAGGATTAAAACCAGTATATTGGTGTACAGACTGCGAAACAGCATTAGCAGAAGCAGAGATTGAATACAAAGATGTATCATCAACATCAATTTATGTAAAATTCCCTGTAAGAGATAGCAAAGGTAAATTTGATGAAAAAGATACATATATTGTAATTTGGACAACAACACCATGGACACTTCCTGGAAATATGGGAATTACAGTTGGACCAGAATTTGATTATAGTATTGTAGATACAGGAAAAGAAAAACTAATTATAGCTCAAGCTTTAGTAGAAAAAGTTATGGCACTTGCAGGAATAAATGAATATAAAGAGGTAGCAACTTTAAAAGGAACAGATTTAGAAGGAGTATTATGTAAGCATCCATTCTTAGATAGAGATTCAAGAGTTATTATGGGTAGTGAAGATACCGTAAATGTAGAACTAACAGAAGGTACAGGAGCAGTTCATACAGCACCAGGATATGGTAAAGAAGACTATTTAGCAGGACTAAAAAATGGATTAGACATTGTAGTTACAGTAGATGCAAAAGGACATCAAACAGAAGGTGCAGGACAATTTGCAGGAATGTTTTATGCAAAGGCAAATAAAGAAATAACTAAATGGTTAGATGAAAATGGATATTTACTAAAAGCACAAGAAATATCACACTCATATCCACATTGTTGGAGATGCAAAAAGCCAATTATATTTAGAGCAACAGATCAATGGTTTGCATCTGTAGATGGATTTAGAAAAGAAGCGTTAGAAGCAATAAAAACAGTAAAATGGATACCTACATGGGGAGAAGAAAGAATTGCAAGTATGATAAGAGATAGAAACGATTGGTGTATTTCAAGACAACGTACTTGGGGAGTTCCACTTCCAATATTCTATTGCAAAGAATGTAATGAACCATATGTAACTGAAGAATCAATAAAGAAAATTCAAGACATCTTTAGAGAAAAAGGATCAAATGCTTGGTTTGAAATGAGCGAAGAAGAATTAATGCCAGAAAACAGCAAATGTTCAAAATGTGGACATACTCATTTCAAGAAAGAAACAGATATAATGGATGTATGGTTTGATTCTGGTTCAACACATCAAAGCGTATTGGTAGAACGTGGACTTCCATATCCAGCAGATTTATACTTAGAGGGAAATGATCAATATAGAGGATGGTTCCAATCATCATTATTAACAAGTGTTGCAACAAACGGAATTGCACCATATAAGCAAGTTTTAACACATGGATTTGTAACAGATGGACAAGGAAGAAAAATGTCTAAAAGTTTAGGAAATGGTGTAGTGCCTACTGAAGTTGCAGACAAATTTGGCGCAGACATTTTAAGATTATGGGCATTATCAGCTGATTATACAGGAGAAGTAAGTTTATCTGATGATATATTAAAGCAAATAGCAGAAGTATATAGGAAAATAAGAAACACAGCAAGATATATTTTAGGAAACACATCAGATTACAACCCAGAACAACCAGTTGCTTATGAAGATTTACAAGAAATAGATAAATGGGCATTAACAAGATTAAATAAATTAATTAAGAATTGCACATACAATTATGATAATTACAATTTTAGTAGTTGTTATCATGATATAAATGAATTTTGCGTAATAGATATGAGTAATTTCTACTTAGATATTATAAAAGATAGATTATATACATCAAAGAAGAATTCAGTTGAAAGAAAAGCTGCACAAACAACAATGTACATTATATTAGATAGCTTAGTAAAAATACTTGCACCAATGATATGCTTTACAGCAGAAGAAATTTGGAAAGCAATGAGTCATACAAAATCTGAAAATGTTGAAAGTGTAATGCTTACAGATTTTCCTAAAGCAAATGAATTATATGATAATGAAGAATTATCAAAAAAATGGGATGAAATTTTAAAATTAAAAACAGAGGTTGCAAAAGAATTAGAAAATGCAAGAACTGAAAAAATTATAGGGCACTCATTAAATGCTAAAGTTATCATTTATGCAGGAAAAGAAAAATATAAATTCTTAAAAGAAAACCTAGAACTATTAAGAACAGTATTTATTGTTTCAGACTTAGAAATTATTGAAGATGAAGAATACAAAATTAAAGTAGAACAAGCAAAAGGCGAAAAATGCGAAAGATGTTGGATGTATTCTACAACTGTAGGAGAGGATAAAGAAAATCCAACAATATGCCATAGATGTAGTGAAGCAATTCATGAATAAAACCAAAAGAAGGATGGATAAATATGGATAAAAATGCCCATATTACTATAAAAAATATAATAAGTATTGTTATTATTATCATAGCTATTGTGATTGGATATAAAGTTTATTCAAAATACAATTATAATGATTTTATAAAGTGTGTTCGAGAAAGAGATAAAACATCTTTTTCTCGTGATGCACAAGTTAAATATTCTCAAATGAATAGTTATAAGCTGGAAAATGAAGACTATAACGATTCTATGTTTTATGAGACCATAACTACAAAGCCTAACACAGCATATAAAGTAACTTGCATGATAAAAACAGAAAATGTTGTAAACCAAGAAAATAAATATACAGGAGGAGCACAAATATCTATCCAAGATACAACAGAGTGTTCAAAGACTATTACAAATACAACAGATTGGACAGAAGTTTCACTAATGTTTAATTCTAAAAATAGAACAAGTGTTGATATAGGATTTAGGCTTGGTGGCTATGAAGAAATGTCAAAAGGAATAGCATGGTTTTCCGATTTTAAAATAGAAGAAGGCTCTATAGATTTAGACAATAACTGGAATGTAGCATGTTTTATGATGCAAAATATTGAAGTTAATGCAAAAGTAAACGGAAAAGAAAAAAATGTTAAATTAAAAATGACAGATTCAGATATTAATGATATTACAGCTAATATTCAAAGATTGCCAGAATCTATGAAAGAACTAAGTAATGGAAAAGTTATTATGAACTGTGATGTAATTTCAATATCAGATCCAGTTACTACAATATCTTATGATGAGGAAAACGAATATTATCTTGATCCAAAAGATGTAAAAAATGCAATTCAAAAATATCTAGATAAAAAAGAATATGACTATATTTATATAATAGCTAGGCTTGGAAATTTAAATGAAGATAATAATACAGTATTGGTACATGATTGGATAGGACTTGGAGGAATGGACTACTATGGTATTGGTTTTTCCAATATAAGGCTTCCGGATACTGAAAATAGTTATGTATATAAATATGACACAAGAATAAACACATTTCCTGAAGAAGTTTTTATTCATGAATTTTTGCATACATTAGAAAGAAACGAAAAAGATTATGGAAATACAAATTTAACTAGCTTGCACAATTATGAACAATATGGCTATAAGAGAGATGACTTACAAGGACTTAAAGATTGGTATAAGGCATACATGCAAAATACAGTAAAAAATACAAATGGAATAAAGGTAGGACTTACAGAAGATTGCTATAATTCGAAACCAATTCATAAAAGCAATTTTGAGTATTCATATGAACTTAACGAATTAAAAGAGCCACAAAATGTTATTGAAGAACTTAATAGTATTGTAAAAAGAATAAAGAAATTATTTGAAAATTTAAGAGGTGAAAATAAATAATGAAAGTATCTGATTTTAATTATGATCTTCCAGAAGAATTAATTGCACAAGTACCAATAAAAGATAGATCAGCATCTAGATTAATGGTATTACATAGAAATAATGAAACAATTGAACATAAAACATTTAGAGATATTATTGATTATCTAAAACCAGGTGACTGTTTAGTAAGAAATAATACAAAGGTTATACCAGCAAGACTATATGGGGTTAAGGAAGAAACCGGAGCTAATGTAGAATTTTTACTTTTAAACCGTATTGATGGTGACATATGGGAGGTTATGGTAAGACCAGGAAGACGTTTACAAGAAGGTGCTAAAGTATCATTTGGAAATGGATTACTAAGAGCAGAAATTCTTGAAAAAATGGCCGGAGGAAGTAGAAAAGTAAAGTTTGAATATGATGGAATATTTAATGAAATACTTGATCAAATTGGCTTAATGCCACTTCCACCATATATACATGAAACGTTAAAAGAAAAAGATAGATATCAAACTGTATATGCTAAATATGAAGGTTCGGCAGCCGCACCAACAGCTGGACTACATTTTACAGATGAATTATTAGATAGAATAAGTAAAAAAGGTGTAGATATTGCTAATGTAACACTTCATGTAGGAATTGGAACATTTAGACCAGTAAAAGAAGAAAACATAGAAGAACATGATATGCATACAGAACATTATTATATAAAACCAGAAGATGTAGAAAAAATAAATAAAACTAAAAGAGAAGGACACCGTATAATAGCAGTTGGAACAACATCTTGTAGAGTTTTAGAAACTGTTGCAGATGAAAATGGATTTGTAAAACCAATTGAAGGAGATACAAACATATTTATTTATCCGGGATATAAGTTTAAATGTGTAGATGGATTAATTACTAATTTTCATTTGCCAGAATCTACATTAATTATGCTTGTATCTGCACTATCAAATCGTGAATTTATAATGAAAGCATATAAAGAAGCTGTAAAAGAAAAATATAGATTTTTCTCATTTGGAGATGCAATGTTTATAGAATAAAATGGAGGAAAGTAATGAATCAAGCAATAACATATGAATTAATTCATAAAGATAAAAATACAGGAGCAAGAAGAGGAGTTATACATACACCACATGGAGATATACAAACTCCTGTATTTATGCCTGTTGGAACTCAAGCAACAGTGAAATCTATGACACCAGAGGAATTAAAAGAAGAAGTCGGAGCACAAATTATTTTATCAAATACATATCATTTGTATTTAAGACCAGGACATGAACTTATAAAAGAAGCGGGCGGACTTCATAATTTTATGAGGTGGGATAGACCAATCCTTACAGATAGTGGAGGTTTTCAAGTATTTAGCTTAGGAGCATTAAGAACAATTTCAGAAGAAGGAGTTCATTTTAAATCACATTTAGATGGAAGTAGCCATTTATTTACTCCTGAAAAAGTTATGGAAATAGAAGAAGCTCTTGGATCAGATATTATGATGGCATTTGATGAATGTTGTCCTTATCCATCTACATATGAATATACAAAACAGTCGATGGAAAGAACAACAAGATGGGCAGTCAGATGCAAAGAAGCTCATAAAACAGTAGACAAACAAGGATTGTTTGGAATAATTCAAGGTGGATTTTACGAAGATTTAAGAAAACAAAGTGCTGAAGATTTAATTGCACTTGATTTACCAGGATATGCTATCGGAGGTATTAGTGTAGGAGAGCCAAAAGAAGAGTTTTTAAAAATGTTAAATTATACAGCACCTTTAATGCCAGAAAATAAACCAAGATATCTTATGGGAGTTGGAACTCCAGATTATCTTATTGAAGCAGCAATTGCTGGAATAGATATGTGTGATTGTGTACTTCCTACAAGAATAGCAAGAAATGGAACAGCAATGACATGGAACGGAAAGGTTGTAGTAAGAAATGCAACATATGAAAAAGACTGGGGTCCATTAGATAGTGAATGTGATTGCTATACATGTAAAAACTATACAAGAGCATATATTAGACACTTGGTAAAGGCAAATGAAATATTAGGAATAAGATTACTTTCAATTCATAACTTAAGATTCTTGACTAAACTTATGGAAAGAGTTAGAATAGAAATAGAGAATGATAATCTTTTAGAATTTAGAAAAGAATTTTATAAGAAATATGGTTACACAAAAGAATAGGAGAGGTTGTTATGAATTTATTAGAAAACGAAGAAGTAGCGTCAAAAAACAAGAAAACAAAATTAATTATGACTATTATTATAATTATGATAGCTATTTTAGTAGCTATATGTGTTGGATTAGTTATAATGCTAAACAACATACAAACAAATATGCTTAAACTTACAATAGATGCTAAAAGTCAATCTAAATTTTCGGATAAAATGTTTGTTATTGAAGATAACACAATTTATGTATCGATAGAGGATTTTGCACCACTTGTTGGATATAGTGTATATAGAGGAGATCACAAATCAGAAAGTGATACAAAAGGATATATTCAAAGTTCTTTTGAAGAGGCTTCATTTGAACTAAATTCAAATCAAATAACAAAAACAATAATTGGAGAAACAGATAGTGAATATTATACAATTGATAAAGCAGTAAAAAATATAAATAATAAATTATATATGAGTGCAGAAGGAATGCAAATAGCTGCCAATTGTTTAATAAATTATAGTAGTAAAACTAATCAATATACAGCATATTCTCTAACATATTTAACTACATACTATCCTACAAAAATTTTAGATGCAAGCTTAGAAAATTTTAGCAATCAAAAAGCACTTTTACAAAATATGATAGTTGTAAAAAATGCAAATGGAAATCTTGGAGTTAGAACTCTTGATGGAAAAGAAGTTATTGGAACTAAATATACAAATATTAAATTTATAGAAAGTAGTAAAGATTTTATTGTAACTACTGCTGATAAAAAAATGGGAATACTAGCATCTGATGGAAGTACAAAAATTCAAGCAAATTATGATGATATAAAACAACTTGACAAAGAATCAAAATTATATTTAGTAAAGAGCAATAATAAATATGGAGTAATTAATGAAGTAGGAAATACAGTTATCTATACAGAATATGATAAAATAGGTGTTGACGCAGCAACATTTGCAGGAAATGAAATAAAAAATCCATATTTTATATTTAACAAATATATTCCTGTTCAAAAAGATAAAAAGTGGGGATTATTTGATAAATCTGGAAACTTAGCTTTAAAACTTAATTATGATGAATTAGGCTGCTCAACTGCTAAAAAAGGTAATAATATATTATTTGTTCCTGAAAGGGAATACTTAGTAGTAGGACAAAATAAAAAATATGGAATAGTTAATAATCAAGCAAAAGAACTTATTCCATGTCAATTAGATTCGATGTATGCAGTTGTAAATTCTGGTAAAACAACATATTATATGTCTCAAGGAACTAATGAAGTTGAAATTATTAGTTATATGGAGAAATATGGATATGATGTAAAAAAAGAGGACATGAGTATTGTTAATAATACTACAAGTAATGCAGAGGCTAATAAAACAACGCAAACTTCAACTATACCAACTGAAGTTACAAATAGTACTTCAGAAAATACCGTAAGTTCAAATAATACAAATTCTGTTACTGTACAAAGCAATACTGTAAATGGAGGGCAAACAAATGCAAATGTACCATCTTCACAAACAAATTCTATAGCACCATCTTATGGAAATGTAACTTCTTCAAATACAGGTTCAGCACAATAATAAAAGTATTTAATAAATTCTCCTTTAATCGTTCTATTTTATAATAAAAAGAATATTATAAAATAAAAACGATTAAGGAGAATATTTTTATGGAAAAAACAGAAAATAGAAGTATAGGTTTAAATAAAAATGTTACAAGAGTAATAAAAGGAAGTATTTTTTCAATTGTTATTTCAATTATTTTACTACTCATTTATGCTACAGTATTAACATATACAAATGTGTCGGAAAATACTATGACAGTTGTTTTAATTGCAATTTCAGGTATAAGCATTTTAATAGGAAGTTCAATAAGCAGTTTCAAAATAAAAAAACAGGGAATGTTAAATGGCGCATTGGTAGGACTTATATATATGATTTTTATATATTTATTATCAAGTATTTTAATATCTCGGGTTTATGCTTGATACAAAATCAATTATAATGATTGCAGTTGGAGTAATTGCTGGAATGATAGGTGGAATTGTTGGAGTAAATTTATAAAAATTTACTCTACTTTTTTATAAAAACTGTTGATATTTTTATATATTTAATATAAAATCAATGGAAGTATTAATTTTACGTGGGAGGCTTATATGATAACATTAGAAGAGGTAAGAAATAATCCAGAAGTAAAGGCTTTGGTGGAAGGTTCTCAAAAGCAATTAAATGCACTTGGATATACAGAACATTCGGTAAGACATGTTACAATTGTATCTAATAGAGCAGCCGAAGTATTACAAATACTTGGATATCCAGAAGAAAGAATAGAACTTGCACGAATCGCAGGATATATGCATGATATTGGAAACTGTGTTAACAGAGTAGATCATGCTCATACAGGTGCAGTTTTGGCTTACAATATATTAAAAGATATGGGAATGGACGTAGAAAGTAGAACAGAAATTATGATGGCTATAGGAAATCATGATGAACAAACAGGAACTGCAGTAAGTGACATATCAGCAGCACTTATTTTAGCAGATAAATCAGATGCGCATAGAGATAGAGTGGTAAACACAAATATATCAACATTTGATAAACATGACAAAGTAAATTATGCAGTAACTGAATCAAAATTTATACTAAATAAAGAAGAAAGAAAAATTACATTAGATTTAACAATTGATACCAAAATATCACCAGTACTAGATTATTTTGAAATATTTATGGATAGAACAATGATGAGCAAACATGCAGCTAAGTATTTAGGTTTATGGTTTGAATTAATTATAAATGATACAAAATTATTATAGGAGGAAGAAAAAGTGAAATTAGATAAAGGATTAAAAATAGCATTAATTATATTATTAGTTATTTTATTAACATTAGTTTCTTTTGGAGGATTATATATACAAAAGAAAAATTTAATGTCAAATTTACTAAAAGACTTTAAATTAGGAATGGACTTAAATGGTGGTAGAGTTGTAACAATAGAAGTTGATAAAACAGTAAATACAATTTATTACGATAAAGATGGTAAGGTTGTTACAGAAGAAGCAAAAGATGGTACAAAAGAAGAAGTACCTGTAAATAAAGATGAAACTCTTACAAAAGAAAACTATTTACAAACTAAAAAAATAATCGAAAAAAGATTAAGTGACTTTGGAGTATCTGAATATATTATTAGACAAAATGAAGGAACAGGCAAAATGACAATCAAAATTCCAGAAGATGATAATACTGATACTGCAATTCAATATTTACATTCAACAGGAAAACTAACTGTAGAAGATGAAGATGGAAATGTATTATTAGATAATTCAAATTTAAAAGAAACAAAAGTTGCTTATAGTTCTGATGCATCAACATTGGCTACAACAGTATATATAAATTTCGAATTTAATAAAGATTCTGTAGAAAAAGTAAAAGAAATATCTAATACTTATAAGCATTCACACGAAGATGGAGAAGAACATAGTGACGACGAAAAAGTGAAAAAAATATCTATTAAAGTTGATGGTTCATCATTAATTAGTACAAGCTTTGATGAAGAAATTTCTGATGGTGTTATATCACTTTCAATAGGAAGTGCAACAAAAGATACTGATACTTTAAATTCATATATAAAGGAAGCAAAAAATTTAGCTATTCTTTTAAATGATGGAAACTTTCCAGTAAGCTATACAGTATCACAAAATAGATATGTGTTATCAGACATAATACAAAAAGATATTATAATTGCAGGTATAATTGTTATAGCTATTATTCTAGTAGCTTGTATAATGCTTGCTGTTAGATATAAAGGATTAGGAGTTTTAACTGCAATAGCTCATATTGGATATGTTGCTTTATTATTAATTATTATTCGTTATACAAATGTTATTGTAACAATAGAAGGGTTAATAGGAGTAATTATTTCAATTGCCTTAAATTATATATTTAGTGTATATTTGTTAAAATCTATAAAAGAAGATAAGGATGTAAAGAAAGCATTTAATAAAACTATAAAGGCAATGATATTTATATTAATACCTGCATTAGTAGTAGGAATTACACTATGTTTCGTAAACTGGATGCCAATATTTAGCTTTGGAGAAATTATTTTCTGGGGAATTATCACAACATTTGTATACAACACAGTTTTAACAAGAACTTTATTAATATGTGGTACAAAAAATTAGTAATTGAAAGAGGTACAAAAATATGAAAAAATTAATATATGCAATTTTAGCTTGTATTATTATTGCTGGAGTAGTTATTACTTTAACAATAGGTCTAAAAGTAGATTTAATATACAGTAAAAATGCTGAAATAGACATTTATGTTGAAAAAGTAGTTAACATTGAAGAAATTAGAGCCATTGCTAAAGAAGTATTTCCAAACGAAAAAGTAATGGTAAATCAAATAGAATTATTTGAAGATATGGTAGCAATTACAGTAACTGATAGAGCAGATGAAAATTTAAAAGATCAAATAGAACAATTAAAAACAAAAATTAACGAAAAATATGGATCAGATATTGAAACTGCTGATATTACAATTATTCATAATCCAAAAGTAAAATTATCAAGTATTATAAAGCCATACATTGCACCTATTGCAATTAGTGCGGTAATAATATTGGTTTATGTAATTGTACGTTATAGAAAATTAGGCATTATAAAAACAGCACTTTCATATTTATTATATACAGGAGCTGTACAAGCAGTATTCTTTGGAGTACTTGCAATTAGCCGTTTTCCTATAAATCGCTTTGTAGTACCTGTAGTATTAATGCTATACATTATAACTATTACAGCATTAAGTTTCAAAAATGAGAAGAAGTTAGAAAATATGAAAGTAGAAGAAAAAGAACAATAAAATATAACAAAAAACGACATTATTAATATTATATAGTAATGTCGTTTTACTTTTAGGTAAAAACAATCTTATGTAAAGGAGTGAGAAAGTTGCTTAAAAGATTTAAAAGAATATTTTATAGAGGATTTGACAATAAGGAAATTTCATATAACGAATTAAATAATATGGTTATAATGGATGGGGCGCTACTTATTGATGTAAGAAGTATACAGGAATATAATGAAGGACATTTAGAAGGTGCTATTAACATACCTGTATATGATTTGGAAAATAATATATATATGCTTCCAAATATAAATGAAGAAATTATAGTTTATTGTGCAAGTGGTCATAGAAGTAGACAAGCAAAAAAGATATTAGAAAATTATGGATATACCAATGTATATAATTTAAAAAATGGACTAGATGGAATTTAATATTTAAAGAAAATGTCCTTTAATCACATTTATTAATAAACAGAATAAAATATGTATATCTAACAACTGTTTAGCAGATAATATAAGTGATGAAAGGGGATTTTCTTTTTATGAAATCATTTTGCATAAAAACAAACAATCAAAATATTATAGATTATTTGCTAAATAAAATTGAAATAATAGACTTTAATGATATTTATTATTGTGAAAAAGAATTTAAAATATATAAAAATGTGTTCATTCATTATATAGGGCAAGATATAGATGGTTTTACAAGATTTGTTACGGAACTTATTTGTAATACAGTTACTAAATTTTATGAACAAAAATTATTAAATAAAATGATTAATAGTAATTATTTTTATTTTGATGATTATGAAAAGAAAATTATTATGGACAATTGTATAGAATATACAAAAGTTGAAAGTTTAGATAAAAAAGAAAAATTATATATGGAAGTTGAACAATATATAAAAAGTGCTAGAAGAGAAATAGTGCTTGACGGAATTGTTAATTTTAGAATAAAAGAGTATAAAAAGGTTCTTGATAATATTGTAGACATGGCTGTAAATCAGTATATAATTGAGAAAGAATATACTGAGTTTATTAATTTATTAAAAATATATGTTAATACTACACCTGTAACAACAAATATTTTACATCTTATTTATATGCATGGAGAGTCAATATTATTAGACGAAGATAAAAATGTCGTGTCTTTATCTGAAAATATTTATAATGCAAAATATTTATCAGACATTACTTTCTCATCTAATGATTTTGCTTTAAATACACTTCTTAGTATGTTACCTAAAAAGTTAGAAATCCATATAATAGATGATGAAGATGAATTTATAAATACTTTAAAGCTTATATTTGAAGATAGAATTTCTATTTGTAGGGACTGTAATATATGCAAAACTTATAAAATGATAAATAATGCAAAAATATTAAATTAATGTTTACTATAAGTAAAATTTGTGATAATATATATGCGTATTTTGTCGCAATAAAGGAGATAAAAACATATGGAACAAAAAAAATTAATAACTATTCTAGTACCTGCCTATAATGAAGAAGAAGTTTTATATATGCTGTATGAAAGATTAAAAAAATTAATGGACGAAAATACCAAATATGATTTTGAAATTCTTCTTATAAATGATGGCAGTAAAGATAACACATTTAAAATAATGCAAGAATTAAGAATGAAAGATAAAAGAGTATGTTACTTAAATTTATCTAGAAATTTTGGTAAGGAAACTGCAATGATAGCAGGACTTGATTACTGCAATGGAGATGCTGTTGTTATTATAGATGCTGATCTTCAAGACCCCCCTGAGCTGATACCTGAAATGATAAAATACTGGGAAGAAGGGTTTGATGATGTATATGCAAAAAGAAGGTCAAGAAAAGGTGAAAGTTGGCTAAAGAAGTTTACATCAACAATGTATTATAAAGTATTACAATCATTTACTAAAATTACAATTCAAAAAGATACAGGAGATTTTAGACTATTAGATAGAAGATGTATAGAGGCACTAAAATCTATTCGTGAATCGCAAAGATATACAAAAGGTTTGTTCAGTTGGATTGGATATAATAAAAAGGAAATTTTGTATGATAGAGACCCACGTGCTGCAGGCAAAACAAAGTGGAATTACAAAAAACTTGTAGATTTATCGATAGACGGAATCACATCATTTACAACATCACCACTTAGATGGTCAGCAGTATTAGGAATTTTAGTATCAATTGCGGGATTTATCTATATGATAGCAATAATAATAAAAACATTAGTATCTGGCGTTGATGTTCCGGGTTATGCATCAACAATGGTTGTTATATTATTTTTAGGAGGATTCCAATTAATTTTCCTTGGAGTTATAGGAGAATACTTAGGAAGAGCCTTTTATGAAACAAAAAGAAGACCATTATATTTTATTGATAGATATAATGAAGAAAAGGAAACAAATAAAAATTTAAATGAGCCTAGAAATTTATTATAATATGTGATATAATAGACAGGCTGTATATAAAATATGAAAGGAAATGATATAAAATGAGAAAAACAAAAATTATATGTACTTTAGGACCAGCAGTAGATAGTGAGGAAAAACTATTAGGATTAATTAAGGCAGGAATGAATGTAGCAAGATTAAACTTTTCACATGGAGATTATGAAGAGCAAGGAAACAGAATAGAGCTTTTCAAAAAAGCTAGAGAAGAATCTGGATACCCAGTAGCAATGCTTCTAGATACAAAAGGACCAGAAATTAGAATTGGAAAATTTGAAACAGGAGAAGCAGAACTTAAAGCAGGAGATACATTTACATTATTAAATGAAGATATTCCTGGAGATAATACAAAAGTATCAGTTACATACAAAAATTTAGCTGAGGAAGTTGAAATTGGAACGAGAATATTAATTAATGATGGAACAATAGAAGTTAAAGTTAAAGAATTTAAAGGTAAAGATGTTGTTTGCGAAGTTATTAATGGTGGAAAATTATCAAACAGAAAAAGCATTAATATACCAAACTCAAAAATTAATTTACCAAGTTTAACTGAAAAAGATATTTCTGATATAAAATTTGGTGTTGAAAAAGGATTCGATTATATTGCTGCATCATTTGTTAGAAAAGCAGAAGATGTTATTAATATAAAGAAAGTATTAGAAGAAAATGGTGGAAGCCATATAAAAGTTATAGCTAAAATTGAAAACAGAGAAGGAATAAATAATTTTGACAAAATACTAGAAGTAGCAGACGGAATAATGGTTGCCAGAGGAGATTTAGGTGTTGAAATTCCTATGGAAGAAGTTCCAATTCGTCAAAAAGAATTTATTCGTAAATGTTGTGAAGCTGGAAAACCAGTTATAACAGCTACTCAAATGCTAGAGTCAATGGTAAATAATCCAAGACCTACAAGAGCAGAAGTAAGTGATGTTGCAAATGCTATATATGATCAAACAAGTGCTATTATGCTATCAGCAGAATCAGCAGCAGGAAAATATCCAATTGAATGTGTTAAAACAATGGATAAAATTGCAAGATCTATTGAAGGATCAATTAAATATTGGAAAAGATTTAAAAATAGAGATTATGAGCTAGCAGCTAAAGATGCAGAATATACATTAAATTACTCAACATGTATGACAGCAATGAGCATGGATGCAAAAGCAATTTTTGCATATACACACACAGGAAGAACTGCAAAGAATTTAGCAGGTTTTTTACCAAAATGCCCAATATATGCAATAACAGACAACAAGACTATTTTTAAACAACTATCATTAATATTTGGTGTAAGACCTATATATGTTGAAACAAAAGAAAACATAGAAGATATGATAGATGAAGGTGTAAAAATTGCAGAGCAAGTTGGAGCTGTTAAGAAAGATGATGTAATTGCTATTGCAGGTGGAGCATCTATTTTATCAAGCAATAGTGATAGCAAAATGAATAAAACAATTGGTGGAATTTTAAAAATCTAATAAAAATTAAATTTATAGAATATACCCTATTTAATAAACCATAATAATATAAATTATGGAAAATTAAATAGGGTTATTTTTATGTCACATATAGGAGATTAAAGTCATAATATGTAATATAACATATGAATAAGGAGGAAAAATTAATATGTATAGTAAATATGATAGATGCTGTCAAAAATGTCAGAATACATCAAATGGTTTAGAAACAGTTTGTGATGATATTGGAATAGCACCAGAATATAATATGCCTTCTAAATGCAATAATTGTTGTTGCAATAATAATAGCATGGAAGGTTGTGGATGTGGTTTTGATAGTGAAGTTAATTTATTTCCATCAAATCCAATGCTAGCACAAAGTTATGTACCAATCCAATATATGGATAAGACTTTTACACCTTGCTGTGGACTAAAGATGGGAACAATATTTCCAGAACTTGTTAGCCCATATAGACCAGGTCAAAGTATGGAGGAAATAGCTTACTTAAGAGCAAGAAATGAAATTGGAGAGGGGTGTAACGGATAATGGAAAACGAAAATTGTAGTTGTGAAGAAAGAAATTGCAATTGTGGAAATAATCAAAATATGAATTGCAATTATACACCACAAGGAATAAATGCAGCTTTTGGTTATAATTCAGCAGCTGCACTTGCAGATGATATGAATTGCAATTGTGCATCAAATACAGAAGAATGTATGGATAACAGAAATGCTATAAGAAGAGATATGATGAAACAAATAAAATGTTTAAACTTTGCTGTTGTAGAACTTGCTGAATATTTAGATACACATCCAGAAGATAGAAAAGCATTGTGCTTGCATAAAGAATATTGCAATCAATTAGAAAATATTAAAGATAAATATCAAAGAGCGTTTGGTCCACTTAGTATAAATTATCCTTGTAACAAATGGAGATGGCTAGAGGAACCTTGGCCTTGGGAAAGGGGTGATTTTAATGTGGACTTATAATAAGGTATTACAATATCCTATAAATATAAAATGTCCAAATCCTAGACTTGCAAAGTTTATTATATCACAATATGGAGGACCTGATGGAGAGCTTGCTGCATCTCTTAGATACCTTTCACAAAGATTTGGAATGCCAGACCAAAAATCAAAAGCTATATTAAATGATATTGGTACAGAAGAATTAGCTCACTTAGAAATGGTAGGAACAATAGTACATCAATTAACAGATGGATGTAGTGCAGAAGAATTAGAAAAAGCAGGGCTTGGAGCATATTATACAGATCATGGTGTAGATATATATCCTCAATCAGCAGCAGGTATGCCATTTGATGCAAATTGCCTAGCATGTAAAGGAGATCCAATTGCAAACTTACAAGAAGATTTAGCAGCAGAACAAAAAGCAAGAGCAACATATGAAAAATTAATAGATTTATGTAAGGATGATCCTGATGTTTTAGACCCACTTCGTTTCTTACGTCAAAGAGAAGTTGTACACTTCCAAAGATTTGGAGAAGCACTTCGTGGAGTACAAGACAAATTAGCAGAGAAAAAGTTTTATATGAATAACTGTAATTGTAACAATAACTAATAAAAAATATAGATGATCATGGATCATCTATATTTTTATTTTTTTAGGCTATCTAAATACTTTTGTAATATACACATATCTCTTTTTATAATTATTTTTGTAGAATATACTGAACTGTATACAGATGATTTTACATTATCATAGCAATTTGACATTTTTTCTAGTGCAACTTCAGGATCAAACCAACATATTTCAGCACCTTCGTCTAATTCCTTTTGAGTTAAATGTAAAATTTTTGTATCTTCAATAACTTTGGCTATATAGACATAAGAAATTTGTTTAAAATTCATTTTTCCTCTATATTCTTCGACATATCCGAGTTCACTTAAAATTTCAATCTTACAACCAGATTCTTCTAGTGTTTCTCGCTTTAATGCATCTTCAAAATCTTCTCCCTCGTCAACACCGCCACCAACTAACTTATATTCATTTTTGTTTTTTTTATGTAATATAGCGATTTTGTTTTCGTCATTAATTAATATTACTCTAACAGCTGTTCTAGTATTTGGATTTTCACAAAATAACTCCTTTTCACCAATATCAACGTCTGAAATTTTACCAATTAAATTCATTTTTTCCCTCCATAAAAATAAAGTGCTAGAGGCTATAATAATTATTGCCTCCAGCTAAACGCGTTAGACATTTCCTATGTCCTTTAAATAGACAAAAGACTCGTACTCACTGATTTTGTAAACAATTTCGTCAGGTATGCTATTACTTTCCGAAATAAGATTCATTTCTTTAAGCAGCATCATTTCCTTTATTGTTACTTCCAAGTTAGGATCAGGAGAATGCAATGAATTGACTGAAAACACCAAAAAATTTCCAGTATGATTCATCTCACGTTTTTTTACTTCATTCAAATCCTTATCAATAATGACAAGCCTTTGATTGAGATATTCTCCTAACATTTTGGAAATATCAAAGACGTAAGACAAATAATTTACTTCAAAAATCTTTCTTGTGTCTGTCTTGAAAGCATATACTTCCTTTACAAAGTCATCATATGTGATATGAGTTTTACCAATCAAAATGATAACTCCGTAATTTCCATAGCAGTCTTTAAACATGTTGTTTATAGGTACAATATGTCTCTGCTCCTGAGGTGTAGGGTGCAAGGCTACATTAACCGTGGCATAATCCATTACAGAATAATAGCCAAAAATTTCGAAGCCTTTCCTTTGTAGTTCCTCTGCGTAAGTCCGAAAGTGTCTATTACCATTAGGCTTGACAATCAGATAGCTATACTTAAAATCCGAAAATTTTAAATTTGTATAGTTACTAATGTCGGTAAAAAGTTTGCTGTAACCAAGATTTGCGATTCCCATAATTTACCTCCTAAAAGCGTTATCATAAATTGCAACAACAATATTTTAACATGACTTTAGAATTTATGCAATGTTTTCTGTAAACTTTGTTGACAACATAAAAAAATTTTTATACAATATTTAAATAGTAAAAAAGAAAGGATTTGATTGATGTATGAATAATGCAAATATAGTTTTCCCAAATTATGAACATTGTATATTAAATACAATAAATTCCATACTTAAATATTATAATGTTGAAACAAGATATAACGGATTAGTTGAATTAGATGAATTGTTGAAAAACAAATACAAAAATATAGTTTTAATTATTTTAGATGGAATGGGAGAACATATATTAAAAAATATTTCTCCGAATAACTTCTTTGCAAAAAATCATATAGCAAAACTAACTACTGTATATCCATCTACTACAACGGCTGCAATTACAACATATTACTCTGGAAAACCACCAATAGAAACAGGTTGGATTGCAATGTCACAATATTTTAAGGAATATGGTAGAGCAATAGAAATGTTAAGAAAAATCGATTCATATACGCATGAACCCATAAAAGAATATAATAAAGACGTTTATGAAATGATCAGATATACACCTATATATGACCAAATAGAGAAGGCAAGTCCTAATGTAAAAGCATACGAAATACTTCCAACATTTTGTGAAGCTCATGGTAAAAGAAGCATAAATGCAGATAGTGTAGAAGTCTTATGCGAAAATATAAAAGCAATATGCACGAATAAAGACAATAATTTTATATTGGCTTATAATGATAATCCGGATGCAATATTACATAAATTTGGTTGCAGTTCTGATGAAGCAAAAGATTTTATTCTAAATGCAGAAAAAAACATAGAGCAATTATGTTATGAATTGAATGATACAAATACGTTAGTGATTGTATCAGCAGACCATGGTCATAAAGACATTGAAAAGGTATATTCTATAATAGATATTGAACAAATACAAGACTGTATCATAATGCCACCAAGCTTAGAGTCAAGAGTTGTAACTTTTTGGGTTAAAGAGAATAAAAAAGAAAAATTTGAAAGCTATTTTGAAAATAACTTAAAGGATGAATTTATTTTATTTTCAAAAGAAGAGTTTTTAGAAAAGAAATTACTAGGTGATGGAAATAAACACTATAAAATAGATGATTTTTTAGGAAATTATATAGCTATTTCAATTGGAAGTTCAATTTTAAAACTTGGTACATATATATCAAACAATACAGCTCAAAAAAAATCTACACATTGTGGACTTACTAAAGATGAGATGGAAGTACCATTAATAGTAAAAAAATTATAAAATGAAAGAGTCAATTTTCTCATTTGAAAAAATTGACTCTTTTTGGATTATTTACATTTGATAAACTTTTGAGTTGCCTTTTGGATTCTAGGACTGAGCATCTCGTAATTGATCTTAACAAAATCTATGAAGGAGTTGCCTGTTTTTGCAACATTATCCCAGAACGGAAATTCTCTCCAGTTCCAAAGATCTCCATTAATATTATGTTCAAGAGCAATCAACTGTCTGACATACTGCCGTGGAATGTACAGATTTGTATCATTGGATATATGCCAGCTTCCATCATAGTCCATAATCAGCAAGTAAGAGTTTTCATCATATTTAGGCAAATCTTCAAAACTGATTGGATGAACAGGAATTCCTTTAGCATATGTTGTTTCCAAGACATTAAACTGACTAGGACAGGCATGAATATGAGCGTGTACAATAGATGTCGAAGGTTTACCTTTTCCACCCGAGCCAGATCCATTTTCCCATACCAGAATATCCATATGGTAGATGCTTTTGAGAATAAATTTCACATCTTCAATTACCTCGAGCATCTCCAAACGCTGATTGTCATTCAGTTCAGCACAGGACATAACATGGGCTTTAGGTAAAATCATGATATACCCATCTAAGAAAGCACCACTCCCAGGAATTACAAGGAAATTATCGCTCTCATACAAACTTGCCTGTTCATGAAGTGGATTTCCCTCAAGCAATCTGCAAAAGAGACAATCAGATTTTACAGAATTCTTGGCTGATGCATCTGCTGAGTTCGATACGTGGTCACCAATATCAACGTTATATCTTTCGGCAATCTCAATAAACTGTCTTATGATATTATCATTGATATTTATGATATTGTCTGCACCGAAAATTGTCCTGCTTGAATCTGTTGCAAAGATTTCTATAACATCCAAGCTTGACGGAAAGAAATTAGGAAGAAAAGGCGCATCAGTAGTACACACGATACTCTTATTATTCCGAAAAACTTTTGATAATGAATCCCAGGCAGCTTCACACGAAAACAGAACTGTTACAGCTTTAAAGCCAACAAGGTTTTCTAAAACTGTCCGAACAACCGATTCTGATCCGCTAACGGAAAATACTCTTCTTGTTTCTTTCATAATGAAAATCATCCTTTCTTAATGTTAGCAAAGTTAAAAACCTTGCATAGTAGTGTGTTACAGACATGCCAATATGACATGACATATTCGTATTATAACATCACGTGACAGTTATGTCAACCATAGACAATAACTTATTTTCTTTTTTCTAAAATAAGTGGAAAAAATAGCAAATTTTATAAATTCATGATAAAATATTTAAAAATTTAATTATATGGAGTAAAAAATGATGAAATTTAGAGATAAGAAAAGCAATATAATAAAAGAAGCATATTCTATAAAAGAAATTGAGGATAAGATTATAGTGCAGTTTTCTAAAGATGGAAAAGAATATACATATTCAAAAAACAATATAGAATTGATAATGGATGACCACACTACTGATAAAATTCCATTTATTGTGTATGAATTTAATAGAATATGTTATAAATGTAAAAGACCAACTAAAATATTAACATATATAAAGTTTCCAAACGGAGATGATCTAATATATCCTTGGGATAAAGAGCGATTAAATGAAGAAAAATCACTTGAAGAAACTATAACACATATGCAACATCCTGAAATTGAATGGTATCCTATTATGGTAATTGGTTCAGATGAAGTTTTGGATAACATAATGCTCGAAAAATTTCCAAATTTTATAAAAAAACAATATAGTAATATACAAAATAGAATATATCCAATGAACATATGTGAAAAATGTGGTGCTAAACAAGGGGAGTTCTTTATTTACAAAGAATTAAATGAGAAAATACAAAGAATGGAACAAATTAATATTTATAAAAATAATATTTAAAATTAGGAAAGTATGTTATATGTAATTTCTATAACAGAATTTTTACGATACATTTATAATACCAGAATAGAGTAGGAATAAGAACAACTTTTGAAATTGAAAAAAACTTGAAAATTATGTTCAATTATGATAATATATGCATGATATGGGCAATGACTTTTGCGTTAAAATTCCTATATCGGTAATCAATATTACTGCGGTATTATCATTAAAGTCAAACAACAGTTAGGAGGAAAAAATCATGAGTAATATCAACGGCAGAAATTTTTCGGAGAGCAACACAACAAGCACTAATGTACGGGTGGTAAGCGAATGTGAAACAGCTAAAACCAAAAGATTTGATGAAAAGAAATCTGAAGATGCTAAAAATGTAGATAAGATTGCAATCGATTCTACATTTGCTGATGTCAATATTTCAGTTTCGAATTCATCTAAGGTTGAGGTACACTTTTATGGACAAGCAGATACAGACGGTGATGTGAATTTTGATGTTTGCATGGTAAAAAATGAATTCAGAATCACATTAAAGTTTGCAGAAAACAGTTACAACAGTAATTTAAAGCTGGATGTTACTGTGCCTCACAAAAAGTTCAAAGTAATTTCAGCTAAGAGTGTATCTGCGAACATTACAGTAGGTGAGGAAGTTTCAACAAAACAACTTAAGGTAAATATTAAGCATGTAGACTCGGGAATTAAGTACAATATTAATAAAATTTTCCAGTACTACTATGAGTGGAGGGGTTGAATTTTTTGTCAATGCAAGCAAAGACATTGTTGTTGAAATTTCTAAAATAAGCGAAGATATAAAGATTCCGGTAATTTGCTGGTATTAAGATTAAGTGATTTTGCAATCTGTGCTATTTTTATAGCACAGATTGTTTTTTATTGTCAATTGTTGCATCTTATGATATAGTAATAAAAAATATAAAAGGAAAAGTAACACTGAATAGAGATAAAATATTAGTAATTCTTAATAGTAATAAAAGAGAGGAATATAAAGTATGTTAGCAAATAAATTAAATTATGGAGATACAATAGGAGTTGTAGGAGTATCAAATAGTTTGAAAATAGGAAATTTATATGACGATTTTGCTATAGCAGAAGAGTTATTGAAAAGCAAAGGTTTTAAAATAAAAAGAGCAAAAAATGTATTAGAAGATTATTATGGTTCAGCTGGAACAAGAGAACAAAAAGCAGAGGAATTTATGAATATGTTCAAAGATGATGAAGTAAAAGCAATAATATGTTTAAATGGTGGTGAGACCTGTAATACATTCATTGAATTACTTGATTATGAAGAAATAAAAAGACATCCTAAAATATTAGTGGGATATAGTGATATAACTGTTTTATTACATGCTATATATAAAAAAACAGGATTAGTAACTTTTAGTGGACCAAATTTTGTAAGCCTTGGAACAGAATACGGAGAAGAACAATATAAAATTTTTGAAGATGCTTTCATAAATAAAAAATTAGATAAATTTAATCTTGGGAATAAAGTAAGCATAAGAAAAGGAAAAGCAGAAGGAAAAATTATAGGAACTAACTTAGGATGTATGATGTACCTTATAGGAACAGAATACCTTGCAGACATAAAAGATAATATTTTATTTATAGAAAGTTACATAACCTCACCAAATGAATGTCAAAGAAGATTTGCACACTTAAAACAATTTGGAGTATTTGATAAAGTAAAAGGTATAGTAATTGGTTACAATTATGATTTACAAAAAAATGGCAATGCCTTTCCACAGATGGAGGACATATTAAAAGAATATACAAAAGAATATGATTTCCCAATAATAAAGTGTAATGATTTTGGCCATAAAATTGTAAACAGTATAATTCCTATAGGGGGAAATGTAAAAATCGATAATAATGAAGTTAAAATAATAGGAGAATTTTTAAATTAAAATGATTATAAAGACAATAAAAAATACGAGGAGAGAAAAAATGAAAAAATTAGGAAAATTTTTAGCAATAGGATTATCAATAATAGTATTACTAATCATAGTTGTAATGCTATTACCAGAAGATGAAGTTATAGTAAATGAAGGAACAGATACCTATACATTAATGATATATATGTGTGCATCTGATTTAGAATCTGACGGTGGATATGCAACAAACGACATTTCAGAAATGTTAAATGCTACTGTAGATGAAAAAATAAATTTAATAATTGAAACTGGTGGTACAAAAGAATGGCAAAATTATGGAATATCAAATAAAACTAACCAAATATATAAAATTGAAAATAATGAACTAAAATTAATAAAAGACGATTTAGGAATAAAAGAAATGACAAAACCAGAAACTCTTACCGAGTTTATACAATATTGTAAAAGCGAATATCCTGCAGATAAATATGGACTTATATTATGGGACCATGGCGGAGGAGCAGTTAGTGGATTTGGATATGATGAACATTCAAAAAATGAAGAAGATACATTAACAATAGATAAACTAAAAAAAGCATTAAAAGAATCTGAAACTAAATTTGAATTTATAGGTTTTGATGCTTGTTTAATGGCAAATATTGAGACAGCATATAGCATAAAAGATTATGCAAAATATTTAATTGCGTCAGAAGAAACAGAGCCAGGAACAGGATGGGAATATAAAAGTTTTTTAAATAAGATGTCTAAAAATACATCTGAAGATACACTTGAAATTGCAAAAACAGTAGTAGATAACTTTATTGAAAGCAATAATGGAATATTTGACTTTGAAGATGCAACATTAAGTGTAATAGATTTAAGAAAGATAGATGGACTATATAAAACACTATGTGAATTTATGAAAAAAATAGAAAGCGAAAATTTAGATAAAAACCAGTTTGCAACAGTATCAAAAGCAATTGGAAAAACAAAAGCCTTTGCTGAGGGAGAATACGACATAATAGATTTATCAGATTTTGCAAGTAAAATTAATAATGATAAAAGCCAAGAGCTTATAAATAAAATAAAAGAAACAGTAGTATATTATCAAAATACAGATTTGGTAGACAATACATATGGAATATCTATATACATACCATATAATGACTTGTCATACTATGAAGATATGCTTAAAATATATAAAAATATAGGGATAAAAGAAGAATACACAAAGCCAATCACAAAATTTGTTAATCAATTAGCAGGAGGAAAAGAAAAATCGTATAAAATAAACTCACATACCTATTCTACAGATGTAAATTATGATGAGTACAATTGGTATGATGAAGATATAATAAATGAAAACCAAGACGCTTACAAAGAAAATGAATATGAAGAGTTAGAAATAATAGATAAGGGTGACTATTATGCATTAGAAATTAGCGAAGCGGATTGGAACAAAATTAATAATATAACATGTGAAGTAATGTATGATGATGGAGAAGGATATATTGATTTAGGTAGTGATGATTATTTTGAAACAGACGCCGATGAAAATTTAAAAATTACATTTGACGGATATTGGGTGTCAATAAATAATCAGATAGTGCCTTTCTATACATATGAATCTACTGATAAATATTCAAAAGGAAAAGTACGTGTACTACTAAATGAAGAAGAAGCAAGTTTGATAGTGGTATGGGATGAAAAAAATCCTGATGGCATAGTAATAGGAGCTGAAATTGAAAATCAATACGGTGATACTACGATTAATTCTAAAGGATTAAAAAAGATAAAAAAAGGAGATAAGATAGAATTTATATGTGATTATTATACATATGAAGGTAAATATGAAGATAGTTATATATTTGGAGAAGAATTAATCGTAGGAGATGAAGGTTTAACAGTAAGTTATGAAGAAATAACTGATGGCACATTGTATGTGTACTATAAAATAACTGACGTATATAATAATACATATTATACAGAAGCTGTAATTTTTAAGGATAAATAATTAAATATTACAAAAATGTTACAGCTATATTACATTTACGTAACAAAGTGCTTTTGCCATTTACAACTAATTTGAAGAAGTGGTATAATGTAACTAAATGAAAAACAGATTTAACAGGAGAAAAAATATGGGATTTTTTAGTAACTTATTTAAAAGAAATAAACCAAAAATGATAGAAGCACCAAAAGAAGAGGAAAGAAAAGAAACAAATGGCAAAAGAGTAGAAGAAACAGAAATAGAGTCAATACAAGATGAATTACAAATAATCGATGATAAAAGTCAAGATGTAAATACAGAAGATAAAAGAAAGGTAATTATATGTCAGTTTGCTCAGGCTCTTAAAGAGTATGATGATTGGTATTCTACACTTGTTCATGATGAAGAAGAAAGTTATCGCGGTGCAATAGATATTATTCCTGAAGTGGAAAATGAAATGGGAGAAAAAGCAGATTTAGTAATATTAAATTATAAATCAGCGATAACAAAAAAAAAGGAAAAAGCTATTCTTGCAATTGCAAAAGTACCAGAAATTAGTAACCAAAAATATCTAAGAAAAAGTATTGATGAAATGATTTACGAAATATATAATAATAGAATTGACAATGACTTACATAAAAAGATGGACGAAATAAAGAGTAAAATATTTGGAATTGAGTTCACGTATGAGGGAAGTCATTTACTATTAAATAAGGGCGTAATGATAGATAAAACTGTTGAAGTTGACATTGATTCAAATGGAGCAATAATGGACTATAAGAAATTAAGACAATATAACACATTTAAAACAATGGGAAATATCAAAACAGTAGTTGAAATAGAAGTAAGAACTATGATTGAAAAATTAGATGAAAGAGATCAAAAAAATTATGTTAAACAACATTATATAAATGATATTATAAATTTGGAGCAAATTGCAGAAAATATTGGATTAATTAAGAGCGAAATCTCAGATAAGAGAAAAAGCAAGAATGAAAACGAAGGAGAAAATGAAAACAGAAGCAAAATAGAAAACGAAAAATATACTAATGCATTAAGAGATGCAATGATTATAGTTAAAAATTCTGCCTATGCTCAAAAGATATCTAGGATAGATTCGGAAAGTGCTTTATTGGCAAATGAAGAAACTATAAAGAATTCATTAAGAGACATTATAGGTGATACAATATATTATGAAAATGTTATAGAGGAAGAAATTAATAAAAGAGATGGTAATGATACTGAGAGAGCTATTTTAATAAAAATACTATCATATGGAAAAAACATTATGGCAGAGAGAGAAGAAAAGGAAAAAAATAGGGTAAGGAATGCTTATGAACAAGAGGGTTGTACGGTTACTGTTAAAGAAAATGAAGAACAAGGCAATGCAAATAGTATAAAAAGTATAGAATCTAAAATAGAAGAAAATCAAAAAAATGGTACGGAACTTGCTAAAACCACAGGTGCAATTGATTTTCGTGAAAGCGTGAGAGTAAAAACATTAAATGGACAACAATCTACAACTAATTCTCAAAGAGTTTCGACTTCTATTAATGTAGAAACATTAAATGAACAACCAACTGTAATTGATACAAGTGAACAAACAAAGTGAACAGGAAAATCTAAAATAAGGGAGAACTAAATTATGGTTCTCCATTTAATTAAGTTGAAAGGAATTGGAATATGTCTAATATAATTGATTATATAAAATGGAGAGGCGATTTAAGTTTTAATCAATCAGAATTTAACGAAATTGATAATTTAATTTTAGCAAGATTTTCATATTTTTGTTTAGATGGAGCAATAAAAGAAAATGAAAAAATAACAATAAAACAAGCATATGAAAATACTGAAAAAATTGGAATACCAGAACAAAAAATTCTACAAATAGAAGATAAAGACCTATTTCCAGCAATGGCAAAAAGCAAAAGATTTGGAAAACTATATATAATAGAATATGTAAACAATGTAGACGAAGATGAAGAAAAACAATTTTCAGCAGTTACTATTTTACTACCAGATAATACAATGTATGTAGCATATAGGGGAACAGATAACACTTTGGTTGGTTGGAAAGAAGATTTTAATATGTGTTTTAGCTCAAATGTACCATCACAATTAGCTGCTACCCAATATCTAGAAAAAGTTTCAAAATTAAACAAAAGAAAAATAAGAGTTGGGGGACATTCAAAGGGCGGAAACTTAGCGATATATGCTGCAGTGTTTGCAAATGATAGTGTAAAAAATAGGATAATAAACGTGTATAATAATGATGGACCTGGAATGAGTAGTGATATAATAGAAAAACAAGAATATAAAGATATGGTAAATAAAATATATACATATGTGCCACAATCATCTATTATTGGAAGATTGTTATACCATGAAGAAAAATACAAAGTAATAGAAAGTACTCAAACTGGTATTATGCAACATGACTTATATTCGTGGCAACTAGAAGGAAAAAAGTTTACATATTTAGAAGAATTAACAAAAGAAAGCAAGGTTGCCGATAAGGTTATTAAAGGATGGTTAAATGGCATATCTCCAGAAAGAAGGCAAGAATTTGTGGATATTTTATATCAGATATTAATTACAACAAATGCACAAACTTTAAAGGAATTTAGCAATAACTGGTTAAAAAATGCAAGTATATGTTTAAAAGCATATACAACTTCAAATGAAGAAGATAAAAAAATAATATCAGATACATTAGTTAAGTTGTTTGGAATAACAAAAAATAATTTGTGGGATTCTATGCAAGAGTCACGAAAAGAAAAAAAGTTGTTAAATGAGCAAAAGAAAATAGCAAACTAAATTAAATGGTTTGCTATTTTTGAATCTAATATAACTTAATAATTGCATGTAAAACAGATTCATCTTCACTTTTTATAGTAACAAAATGAGCATTATCAATATTTGAATAAAGAGCTTTTACTGTATTACCAAGTTTAATTGATTTTTTATACATTATCTCAACATGGTTACATTCACTAGAAAAATAAATGTTTTCAGGTAATGCTTCATATGCAAGAGATAAATAATTTAAATTATGTACATGCTTGTTTACATCAATATCTCTTCTTTGAACGGTGTAAATATACTCATTAGTATATGATTTAGGATCTTCTAATTTATCTATTTCCTCTTTATCAAATATGTTATTATCATTAGGAGAATATAAACCAATTATTTCATCTGGAATTTTTGCAAGTGCATCATTAATAACATTAACTAAAGCCCATTTAGAAGTTGCAATTGCAACTATATTACCATTTTCATCTGAAACCTCAAAATCCCTATATGTATAAATTTTTCTAGCAGGTTTTGACCATGTGCGAACCTTTATTTTTGTACCGTATGTAACTCTTTTCTTTATTTCAACTTTCCAAGCAAGTAATACCCATGTAAAATGTGTTATTGGAATTTCATTTATTCCGAATTTAACAGAATCTGAGTGTTTGCAAGCTATATCTTCTAAGATACTAAGCAATCCACGATTGGTAATTAGGTTTGACTCTCCAATATTTTCAATATTAACAATATATTCTCTTTCAAAAACTGACTTATCCATAAAATCCTCCTTAAAATATTAATAATTATATCACAAAAATAATAAAATTGATAAAATTTATGATATAATTACAAAAAAATATAAAAGGAATAAAAAATGATAGAGATAAAAGAACTAGAAAACTGTAATGTATGTCCACATAGATGTAATGTTAATAGAAATAATGGAATAAAAGGAAGATGCAAGTGTAATGATAAAATAAAAATTGCACTTGCTTCTATTCATCAATATGAAGAACCATGTTTAAGTGAAATAAACGGTTCTGGAACTATATTTTTTACAAACTGTAATTTGAATTGTATTTATTGTCAAAATTATGAAATAAGTCAATTAGAAAAAGGAAAAGAAGTAACTATTGAAGAACTTGCAAAGATTATGATAAAACAACAAGAAAAAGGTGTAAATAATATTAATCTTGTAACTCCAACAATGTATGCATACCAAATTATTGAGGCAATAAAGATAGCAAGAAATAATGGTTTACATATACCAATTGTGTACAACACAAATGGGTATGAAAATACCGAGACAATAAAAGCTTTAGAAGGCTATATAGATATATACCTTCCAGATTTAAAATATTATTCAAACGAACTTGCTAAAAAATACTCAGGCATAAATAACTATTTTGATATTGCAACAAATGCAATAAAAGAAATGATTAAACAAATAGGAACAGCAAAATTTGATGAAAATGGTATTATGCAAAGAGGTGTTATAGTAAGACATTTAGTGTTACCAAATCATATACAAAATTCAAAAAATATTTTAAAGTGGATAAAGGAAAATTTACCGGAAGATGCTTATGTTAGCGTAATGGCACAATATTTTCCGACATACAAAGCAAAAGAAGATGCTTTAATAAATAGAAAATTAAATAAAAAAGAGTACAAAGAAATAGAAAATTATTTATACATGTTGAATATAAATAATGGCTATATACAGGAACTTGGAGAGCATGAAGAAGAATATGTGCCAAACTTTGATTTTACATTTTAAATAAAATTTAAATTTTAGCTTGTAAATATATATATTTATTTATATAATTGTCAAAGAAAAAATACGAGGGAGGAATAATATGACACAAGCAGATAAACATTTTATAGAAACATGTAAACGTATTATAAATGAAGGATACTCATCAGAAGGAACTGGTGTTAGAACAAGATGGCAAGATGGAGAAGAGGCAAATTATATATCATTAGTTGGTGTAACTAATGTATATGATGTTGGAGAAGAATTTCCAATGATAACACTTAGAAATAATAGTAAAACAGTAATGAGAGCAATTGATGAACTATTATGGATATGGCAAAAAAAATCTAATAAAATTAGTGATTTAAATTCACATATTTGGGATCAATGGGCAGGAGAAGATGGAACAATTGGAAAAGCATATGGCTACCAATTTTCTAAAAAATATAAATTTAAAACAAAAGACGGAATAAAAGAAATGGACCAAGTTGATTATGTGTTATATTTACTACAAAATGATCCAGCAAGCCGTAGAATAATGACAAATCTTTTCAATCATGAAGAACTTAAAGATATGAATTTAGAGCCATGTGCATATGGAACACAATGGTTAGTTAAAGGTGGCAAATTACACTTAATATTAAATCAACGTTCACAAGATATGCTTGCAGCAAATGGTTGGAATACAATGCAATATGCAGCACTTTTATGCATGTTTGCACAAGTTGCAGGACTAAAAGTTGGAACATTAACTCATAATATTGGTGATTGTCATATTTATGACAGACATATACCAATTATAGAAAAATTAATTGAAGCAAAACCAATGGATGTAACACCAAAATTAATTATAAAAAATCCAACTAGAAACTTTTACGATTTCAAAGTAGAAGATTTCGAAATACAAGGTTATGATTATAATAAAGATATTGATATTGGAAAAATACCAGTAGCAATCTAAAATGGAGGAAAAAATATGCTAAGTATTATCGTAGCAGTTGCAGAAAATAATGTTATAGGAAAAGACAATAAACTAATATGGCATTTACCAGCAGATTTAAAAAGATTTAAAGAAATAACAACAGGTCATACAATTATAATGGGAAGAAAAACATTCGAATCATTAGGTAGAGTACTTCCAAATAGAAAACATGTTATTTTATGTAATGATATGGAAATGAATGTAGAAGATGAAAATGTGGAAGTATTAGAAGATATTTCTATGCTAGATAAGTATATACAAGATACTGAAGAGCATTTTATAATTGGTGGTGCAACAATATATAAATTGTTGATGCCAAAAGCAAATAAGATATATTTAACCTTAATTCATGAAAAATTTGATGGTGATGTATACTTCCCAGAGATAAGTGATGATGAATGGAAAATAGTTGATAGAACAGCAGGAATAACAGACGAAAAAAATCCATATAATTACGAGTTTATTACATATGTTAGAAAATAACACTTGACAAATATATAAAAAAATATATAATGGATATAATGTTATCAAGAGTGGACGAGAGATTCGGCTTTACGACTCCACAGCAACCTATTAAAAAATAAGGTGCTAATACCGACAGAGCAAATGCTTTGGCTGATGATCTTATAATCAAAAAGAAAAATTAACCTTTGCATTAGCGCAAAGGTTTTATTCATGTATATTTGCTAAAAAACTTGAAACATAAAATGTAAAAAGAAAGAGGGAATTTAAATGAAAAAATTATTTACATCAGAAAGTGTAACTGAAGGGCATCCAGATAAACTATGTGATTATATTTCAGATAGCATTTTGGACAGCTTTTATGCAAAAGATCCAAACGCAAGAGTAGCTTGTGAAACAGTTGCAGGAAAAGGAGAAATATTAGTAACAGGAGAAATAACATCTACAGCAGAAGTTGATATTGAAGAAATAGTAAGAAATACTATTAAAGAAATTGGTTATGATAATGAAAATACCGATATTGATTACAGAACTTGTAAGGTACATTTAAACATATCAAAGCAATCACCAGATATTGCTATGGGAGTTAATAAATCATTAGAAGAAAAAAATGGAGAGGATGTTATATCAGAAGGTGCAGGAGACCAAGGAATAATGTTTGGATTTGCATGTGATGAAACAGAAAATTTAATGCCACTTCCAATAGATTTAGCACATAAATTAGCAAGAAGATTAACATATGTTAGAAAAAACAATATTATAAATTACCTAAGACCAGATGGAAAAGTACAAGTAACAGTTGAATATGATGGACATACACCTATTAGAATAGACACTATTGTAGTATCAACTCAGCATTTAGCAGATATAGACCTAGAAACATTAAAAAAAGATATTAAAGAAAAGGTAATATTTGAAATTGTACCTAAAAATCTATTAGACGAAAATACTAAATACTATATTAATCCAACAGGAAGATTTGTAATAGGAGGACCTCTTGGAGATAGTGGTCTAACAGGCAGAAAAATTATAGTAGATACTTATGGTGGATATGCAAGGCATGGTGGAGGAGCTTTTTCAGGTAAAGACGCAACAAAAGTTGATAGATCAGCATCGTATATGGCAAGATTTTTAGCCAAAAACATTGTGGCAAATGGATTTGCATCTAAATGTGAAATACAATTATCTTATGCAATTGGAGTTGCAAAGCCAATTTCGATATTTGTAGAAACATTTGGAACTGCTAAAATTCCAGAAGATGAGATAGTAAAAAAGATAGAAAATAATTTTGATTTAACTCCAAGAGGAATTATAAACTACCTAGATTTACAAAAACCAATATATAAACAAACAACAAATTATGGTCACTTTGGAAAAGAAAATTTAGCTTGGGAAAAAGTTATTAAAATAAGCTAAATATTGAAAAACGAAATAAAAAGTGGTTTAATAAAATAGAAATGGAGATGATAAAATGACAAATATAGAATTAAAAATAGAAGGAATGCACTGCACGGGATGTTCTACAAGATTAGAAAAAGTTTTAAGAGGATTAGATGGCGTTGTTAATGCTAATGTTAACTTCGAAGAAAAAAGTGCAGTAATAGAATTTGATAGTAAAAAGATTACAGTAGAAGAAATAAAAGAAACAGTTGAAGATGCAGGATTTAAAGCAAAATAAATGGAGGACTATAAATGAATAATCAATTTGCAAGAACAGAACTATTAATAGGAAAAGATGGAGTAGCAAAATTAAATAATGCAAAAGTTGCAATATTCGGAATTGGTGGTGTAGGCTCATTTGTAACAGAAGCATTAGCAAGAGCAGGAATAGGAAATTTTATACTAATAGATCATGATACTGTGTCTTTAACAAACTTAAACAGACAAATAATTGCAACACACGATACTATTGGAAAGTATAAAGTTGATGTTATGAAAGATAGAATTTTATCTATAAATCCAAATGCCAATGTTGAAATTTCAAAAGAGTTTTACATGCCAGACTCAAAAGAAAAAATACTAGATAAATCTATTTCGTATGTTGTAGATTGCATTGATACAGTAACTGCAAAAATTGCACTTGTAATAGAGGCTCAAAGCTTAAATATTCCAATAATATCATCTATGGGAACTGGAAACAAGTTAGATCCAAGCAAATTTGAAATAACAGACATATATAAAACCAGTGTATGCCCATTAGCAAAAGTAATGAGAAAAGAGCTAAAATCAAGAGGAGTAAAAAATCTAAAGGTAATATATTCAAAAGAAGAACCAATAAAACAAGATGAAATATTAAAAGATGAAGTAATGAAAGCAGAAAATATTAAGAAGAAACAAGTTCCAGGAAGCATATCGTTTGTACCATCTGTTGCAGGTCTTATGATAGCTGGTGAAGTTGTAAGAGATTTGATAAAATAAAAAACTCAAAAAGAGAAATTTACTGTAAAAAGTATTTTTCTCTTTTTTCTTGCAAATAATATTGTTAGCCTTGACAAACAAACTAAAACAATGTATAATGTTAACCTAGGTTAACAAAAAAGGAGAATGATTATGATATCAAGTTCTTTAGAAGAATATTTAAAAACAATTTATCTATTAAAAAAGCAAGGAGAAGAAATTAAAGTTACTACAATTGCTAAAAAGATGGAATGCACTAAACCCAGTGTAAACAAAGCAATAAAAAACCTAAAAGCAAAAGAACTAGTAGATTATGAAACATACGGAGAAATAACCTTAACAGAAAAAGGAGAAGAGCTTGCTAAAAAGATTTTAGAAGCATATGACATTACATATGTATTTTTAACAGAGATTCTAAAAGTGCATAAAGAAGAAGCGGAAGAAGAAGCAATTAAAATGAAATCAATATTAAGTGATGAAACACTAAATAAACTTACAAAATATGTACATAATTTATTTGGGTTATATTCATTAAATTGTAATTATGATATTAATAAAGAACAATGCAGAAGCTGTAAAAGAAAAGTATTAGTAAGAAAGAAGGAAAATATAGATGAGTAATTTATTAGAAATAAAAGATTTATATGCAAATGCACAAGAAAAGCAAATTTTAAAAGGATTAAATTTAAAAATAAATAAAGGTGAAGTACATGTTATTATGGGACCAAATGGTGCAGGAAAATCTACACTTGCAAATGTAATTTTAAATAATCCAGCATACAAAAAAACAAGTGGAGAAATAGATTTTGAAGGAGAAAACATAAATAGCCTTACAACAGATAAAATTGCTAAAAAGGGAATATTTATGTCTTTCCAATCACCAGAAGAAATACCAGGAATATCAAATATGAACTTCTTAAAATATGCAAAAAGTAAAATAGATGAAAAGCCTATTAAGATTTTTGAGTTTAAAGATACTGTAAAAAAATACATGGAAGAACTAAATATGAATAGCAAATTAATAGACAGAAACTTAAATGTAGGTTTTTCTGGAGGAGAAAAAAAGAAAAACGAAATACTACAAATGCTTGTACTAAATCCAAAATTAGCTATACTTGATGAAACAGATTCTGGACTAGATGTAGATGCTGTAAGAACTGTTTCAAAAGGAATTAGTATGTATAAATCAGACGAAAATGCAGTTTTAATTATAACTCACAACAATCGTATTTTGGAAAGCTTAAAAGTAGATTATGTTCATATTCTAGTAGACGGAAAAATAGTTAAAACAGGTGATAGTAGCCTAGCTGATGAAATTGAAGAATTTGGATATGCAAAATATAAAGGAAAAGAGGACTAATATGGCAGAGAAAACAAAGGTAGAAGATGTTAATCGAAGCATTTATGATATAAAAAATGAAGATGATTACGAATTCAAAATGCAAAAAGGTCTAAATGAGCAAATTGTAAGAGAAATATCAAGCAAAAAAAATGAACCAGAATGGATGCTTGAAATTCGTCTAAAAGCATTAAAAACGTATGAAGAATTACAATTACCATCTTGGGGACCTGATTTATCAGAACTAAAAATGGACGAGATTGCCACATATGTAAAGCCAAAATCAAAATTAAATTCTTCATGGGAAGATGTTCCTGAAGATATAAAAAAGACATTTGACAATTTAGGTATTCCAGAGGCAGAAAAAAAATCTTTAGCAGGTGTTGGAGCTCAATACGATTCAGAAGTTGTATATCATAGTATTAAAGAAGAATTAATTAAACAAGGGGTAATTTATACAGATATGGATACAGCTGTAAGAGAGTATCCAGAAATAGTAAAAGAACATTTTATGAAATGTGTACCTATTAATGATCATAAATTTGTTGCACTTCATGCAGCTGTTTGGTCAGGAGGTTCTTTTGTATATGTGCCTAAAAATGTAAAAGTAGATATTCCACTTCAATCATATTTTAGATTAAACTCTCCAGAATCAGGACAATTTGAACATACTTTAATTATAGTTGATGAAGGAGCAAGTTTGCATTTTATTGAAGGATGTTCAGCACCAAAGTACAACAAAGTTAATTTACATGCAGGTTGTGTAGAATTATATGTTAAAGATAATGCATATTTAAGATACTCAACAATAGAAAACTGGTCAAAAAATATGATGAACTTAAACACTAAAAAAGCAATTGTAGGAAAAAATGCAGGAATGGACTGGGTAACAGGCTCATTTGGCTCAAAAGTTTCAATGCTATATCCAATGAGTATTTTAAATGGAGAAGGTGCTAAAACAGAATATACGGGTATAACATTTGCAGGACATGGACAAGATCTAGATACAGGCTTTAAAGTTATTCATAATGCTCCAAATACATCAAGCGTAGTAAATTCAAAATCAATATCAAAAGATGGAGGAGCATGTACTTATCGTGCACTTGTTAGAATCGCTGAAAAAGCTAAAAATTCTAAATGTAGTGTATCTTGCGAATCTTTAATGCTAGATGATATATCAAGATCAGATACTATACCTGTGAATGATATTAGAACAGATGAAGTAGAATTTTCTCATGAAGCAAAAATAGGAAAAATAAGTGATAAGGAAATCTTTTATTTAATGAGTAGAGGATTATCAGAAGAAGATGCAAAAGCTATGATAGTAAGAGGATTTGCTTATCCAATATCAAAAGAATTACCAGTTGAATATGCAGTAGAAATGAATAATTTAATAAATCTAGAACTAGAAGGTTCAATAGGATAAAGAAAGGAAAACCAGATGGAAGAACTTATTTTAAATGAAACACCTGTAAGAACATCAAATAATTTTAGAATAAATAATATAAGTGTTGAAAATGTTACATTACCAACCAAAAAAGAAATATTTAATAATATAGATATAAGACAAAAAGGTTTTGAATGTGAAAATATATCAAATAACCCTTTTGCATATGGAACAGGAAAAGTATTAGAAGACAATATTAATAACTTTGCAAATCATTGTCTAAAAATGCAAGGAAAAGGTAATTTAACAATAACTTATAATTTTGACGATAATAATACTACTTTAATAAATAATTTAGAAATAATTGCAGATGGAGATTCTAATATTTTAATTATTTACAAATCGAATACAGATAAAAAATGTTTTCATAATGGTAAAATTAAGCTTATATCAAAAGAAAATGCAAAAGTAGATATAGCTATTGTTAATTTATTAAATAATAATTCAGACCATTTTGAAGAAATGGAAAACAATTTATATGCAGATTCTACAGTTAATTATATCATTATAGATATTGGTGGAAAAAATAGTATTACAAACTATTATTCTAATGCAAAAGGAGAAAAATCTGTAAATGAATTAAAAACAGTATATCTTGGAATTGAAAATCAATTAAAAGACTTAAATTATGTAGCACACCTAAATGGAGAAAAAACTGTAGTTAACATTGATGTTCAAGGAGCCTTAAAAGATACTGCTAAGAAAAACTTTAAAGGAACTCTTGATTTTAAAAAAGGATGTAAAAAAGCTAAAGGTGATGAAAACGAATTTTGTATGCTACTTTCAGATAAAGCAAAATCAATTGCTCTTCCAATGCTTCTATGTACGGAAGATGATGTAGAAGGAAATCACTCAACAGCTTCTGGAAAAGTAGATGCAAATGATTTATTTTATATTATGAGTAGAGGAATTGAGTATAAAGAAGCAATAAAATTAATAGTAAGAGCAAGATTCCATAAGATAATAGAAAATATAAAAGATGAAGACATTAAACAAGAAATATTGCAAGAAATAGATAGGAGATTAGATAAATGAGTATAAGAGATGATTTTCCAATTTTACAAAATAGGAAAATGGCATACTTAGATAGTGGAGCAACTACACAAAAACCAAAACAAGTAATTGAAGCTATAGAAAAATTTTATGAAAATAATAATGCAAACCCACATAGAGGTGCATATTCACTAAGCATAGAAGCAACAGAAGAATATGAAAATACAAGAAAAAAGATTGCAGAATTTATAAATGCAAGATATGAGGAAGAAATTATATTTTCAAAAAATGCAAGTGAAAGTTTAAACTTAGTTGCATATTCATATGGATTAGACAATTTAAAAAAAGATGATGAAGTTGTTATATCTATAATGGAACATCATTCAAATTTAGTTCCATGGCAATATGTAACTGGCAAAACACAAAGTAACTTAAAATATATGTATGTTAACGAAAATTATGAATTAAGCAAAGAAGAAATAGAAAGCAAAATAACAGATAAAACAAAAATAGTTGCAATTACACATGTGTCAAATGTACTAGGAACTATAAATCCTATTAAAGAAATTATTAAGTATGCACACAAAAAAGGGGCCATAGTAATTGTAGATGCTTCTCAAAGTATTCCTCATATGAAAATAGATGTACAAGATTTAGATGCAGATTTTCTTGCGTTTTCAGGACATAAAATGCTTGCACCACTTGGAATTGGTGTACTATATGGAAAACGAGAAATATTAAACAAAATGAATCCATTTTTAATGGGTGGAGATATGATTGAATATGTGTATGAACAAAAAACAACATTTGCACCACTTCCAAATAAATTTGAAGCAGGAACTCAAAATGTAGAAGGTGTTATTGGATTAGGATCTGCTATTGATTATATTTCAAATTTAGGATATGAAAAAATACAAGAAATTGAAGACGAACTTTTAGATTATGCAAGAGAAGAGTTATCAAAATTAGATTTCTTAAAAATATATATGACACCTAACAGAAAAAATCATTCAGCTGTAATATCTTTTAATATTAAGGGGGTTCACCCTCATGATGTTGCAAGTATTTTAGACTCGGAAAATGTTTGTGTAAGATCAGGAAATCATTGTGCACAACCACTACTTAGATTTTTAGGTGAAGATTCAACTTGTAGAATGAGTTTGTATTTCTATAATACAAAACAAGATATTGACATGCTGGTAGAGGCATTAAAAAAGGCATATAAAATGTTTGAAAAGTATATAAAAGCATAGGAAGGAAAAATAAAACATGGACAATTTAGATGAATTATATAATGATTTAATAATGGAACATAGTATGAATTCATATAATAAAAAAAATCTTGAAGAAGCAGATTATTGCAGAATGGGACACAATCCTAACTGCGGTGACGAAATAGAAATTCAAGTAAAATTAAATGGTGATATTATAGAGGACATGTCATTTACAGGACATGGATGTGCAATATCACAAGCATCAACATCTATTATGATAGATGTTTTAAAAGGAAAAACAATAAAAGAAGCTAAAGATATTATTCAAACATTTATTGATATGATAAAAAGAAAAACAAAGAGTGAAGAAGAATTAAAAAAATTAGAAGATGCAATAGCTTTCAAAAATGTAGCAAATATGCCTGCTAGAGTAAAATGTGCACTTCTTGCTTGGCATACAATGGAGGAATTATTTAATGAAAACGGAAAATAAAAAAGTATTATTAGGAATGAGTGGAGGAGTTGATAGCTCTGTATCTGCCTTACTTTTAAAAGAACAAGGATATGACGTAGTTGGAACAACTTTAGAGCTTTTTGTTGGAAGCAGTTGTTGTAATGTTAATACATATATAGATGCTAAAAATGTTTGTAAAACAATAGGCGTACCCCATTTTACATTTGATTATAAAGACGAATTTAAAAAACATGTAATTGATGACTTTATTAATTGTTATGATAATCAACAAACTCCAAACCCATGTATTGAATGTAATCGTTATTTAAAATTTGGTTCAATGTATGAAAAAGCAAAAGAGCTTGGATGCGAATATATTGCAACAGGGCATTATGCTAAAACAGAATATTCTGAAAAATATGGAAGATATGTATTAAAAAAAGCTAATAATATTGCTAAAGATCAAAGCTATGTTTTATATACAATTCCAAAAGAACTTTTAGGAAAAGTTTTATTTCCACTTGGAGAATTTGAGTCAAAAGATGAAGTAAGAAAAGTGGCAAGAGAGAATAACCTAAAAGTTGCAAGTAAACCAGATAGCGAAGATATTTGCTTTATACCAGATGGAGATTATAAGAAATTTCTAGAAAATAATTCTAATATAAAGCCTAAAGAGGGTAACATTGTAAATAGTAAGGGTGAAATTTTAGGTAAACATCAAGGATTATACAAATATACAATAGGACAGAGAAAAGGACTTGGAATTTCATACAAAGTGCCTTTGTTTGTTATTGGATTTAATAAAGAAAGAAATGAAGTAATAGTTGGAGAAGAAAGCGAAATTTATAAAAAAGAAATGTTAGTTGATAACATTAATTTATTACTAATAGATAGTTTACAAGAAAAAATGCAGGTATCTGTTAAAACAAGATATTCAAGTAAAGAAGAAAAGGCAACAATTGAAATGGTAGAAGATGGAATTATTAAAGTTGTATTCGAAAAGCCTGTTGCTAGAATCACTCCTGGTCAATCAGCAGTATTTTATATAGATGATATTGTTTTAGGTGGAGGAAAAATAAAATAAGCTTGTACAATTTGACAAAAAATAATAAAAGTGATATAATGGCAAATACACCGTCAAAATTGACTACAAAATTATAAAGGAGTGTTATTTATGACTATGACGGAAAACGTGAAAAGCAACCTGAATTGTCAGAAGGAAAAAACTATATCATTTCCGAGATTTTCTCGGTATGATGATAAGAATCATCTGTACGACTATGTAGGCTACTTCGACATCAATGGCTTTGCCATAGTAAGAAAAAAGAAAGCTAATGGAGAAAGATTTGGCGTTATTAACCTTAAAGGAGAAGAGGTTGTACCGCCAGATAAGTACACATATGTATCTGCTTTTTCTTCGATTGGTTTGGCAAAAGTACAGAACGAACTTGGCTATTATGGTTTCATAGACCGCAGTGGCAAAGAGGTAGTTCAGGCCATTTACAAAGACGCAAACTTTACCAGCAAAAAGAATATGGTAAGTGTTTTGATAAATGGTAGATTTGAAATACTTAACCTAGATGAAAAAGAAAAGAGCATAGAATAACAGCAATTCCTTTTAAGACGCCCGAATATTTCGGACGTTTTTTCTTATGTAAAAATTTTAAAAAATCCTTGTAAGAAAAATGTATTATTGATATAATACAAGGGATAATAAAACTAAGGAGGAATGTAAAATGTCAACAAGATTTGTATTAAATGAAACATCATATTTTGGAAAAGGTGCAAGAGCAGAATTACCAGTAGAAATAAAGAAAAGAGGTTTTAAAAAGGTATTTTTAGTAAGTGATAAGTCACTTGTAGATGCAGGTGTTACGGCTAAGATTGAAGAAATTTTAAAAAATGCAGAAATACCATATGATCTATATGATAAAATAAAACCAAATCCAACAATTGAAAATGTAACAGAAGGCGTAGAAGCTTGCAAAAAATCTGAAGCAGATGTAATAGTAGCTGTAGGTGGAGGATCAAGTATTGATACAGCAAAGGGAGTATCAATAGTTATGACAAATCCAGATAGAGCAGATATAAAATCTTTAAATGGATTATCAAATACAGTTAATAGAGGTATGCCAGTTATAGCATTACCAACAACAGCTGGAACAGCTGCTGAAGTTACAATTAACTATGTTATAACAGATCCAGAAGCAGAAATAAAAATGGTATGTGTAGATCCTAATGATATTCCAGTTTTAGCAATAATTGATTCAGAACTTATGGCTTCTATGCCAAAAGGATTAGCAGCAGCAACAGGAATGGATGCTTTAACACATGCAGTGGAAGGATATATCACAAAAGCACATAATGAAATGTCTGATATGTTCCATATGAAAGCAATAAAAATGATATTTAAATATTTACCAGCAGCAGTTAATGATAAAAATGAAGAGGCAATTGAAATGATGGGAATGGCACAATATATAGCAGGTATGGGATTTTCAAATGTAGGACTTGGAATTGTTCACTCAATGGCTCATCAGTTAGGAGCTGTTTATGATACACCTCATGGAATTGCAAACGCAATGCTTTTACCAACTGTTATGAGATTTAACGGAGCAGTATGTGCAGATAGATTTAGAGAAATATTAATAAATATTGGAAGACCAGATGCAGCAAATTTAAATGACCAAGATGTAATAAATACATTTGTATGGATGATATCTGAGTTAAGTAAATCAGTAGGAATTACAACAACAATCAAAGACTATGGAGTAAAAGAGGAAGATTTTGAAATGCTTGCAGATAAGGCTATGATAGATCCATGTAAACCAGGAAATCCAAGAGAAGTTAGTAAAGAAGAATTTATAGAATTATTTAGACAAGCAATGTAATAAAAATGCAATTTTAAAGCCAGATTATTAGACAAAAAGTTTAATAATCTAGGCTTTTTTAATAAATAATGTAACATTATGTAGAAAAGAAACATATTATGCAATGAGGTGATTACATTGAGCTGGTTTGAAAATCTAAACCCAATAGTTCAAGCACTAATTGCAACAACTTTTACATGGGGTGTAACAGCACTTGGAGCCCTTATGGTATGTTTCTTTAAAAATATAAATAAAAAAGTATTAAATACAATTTTAGGATTTAGTGCTGGTGTAATGCTTGCCGCTTCGTTTTGGTCATTACTATCACCAGCAATTGAACTTTCTAATGAGCTAGGGTACATAGCATGGTTATTACCTACAATTGGATTTACAGTAGGAGGTTTATTTGTACTCTTTTCAGATAGATTTTTAGATAAGGTGTTAAAAAACAATAGAAGTTTAAAAAGTGCAGATTCATTAAAAAGAAGTATACTTTTAGTATCTGCAATTACAGTACACAACATACCAGAAGGAATGGCTGTTGGTGTAGCATTTGGAGGTATAGCAAGTGGCGTACCAGGAGTTACATTAATAGGAGCCGTTATGTTAGCACTTGGAATAGGAATACAAAACTTTCCAGAAGGTGCAGCAGTATCTTTACCGTTAAGAAACGAAGGACTTTCAAGAATGAAAAGTTTTATGTATGGTCAGGCATCAGCATTAGTTGAACCAATATCAGCTGTAATAGGAACAATATTAGTATTAAAAATAAGAAGTTTTCTACCATTTTTACTTTCTTTTGCCGCAGGAGCAATGATTGCAGTTGTCGCAAGAGAACTATTACCAGAGTCAGTAAAAGAAAATAAAAATTTAGCAACTTTAGGACTAATATTTGGATTTACATTAATGATGATTTTAGATGTTGCATTAGGATAAAAAATATATAAAAAGCTTCATAATAAAATGGAGCTTTTTAATTTTTGCAATATTTACCAAATTACAAACAAGCGTTTACAATAAACGAAAAATGTGATATATTAAAATAAAGTTTAGGAGGTGTAAGTATAAAAATGGAAAAAGTATATGTATCTATTGATTTAAAGTCTTTTTTTGCATCTGTTGAATGTAAAGAAAGAGGCTTAGATCCATTAACAACTAATTTAGTTGTAGCAGACCCTTCTAGAACAGAAAAAACTATTTGCCTAGCTGTTTCACCATCATTAAAATCATATGGAATACCAGGAAGAGCAAGGCTTTTTGAGGTAATTCAAAAAGTAAAAAATGTGAATAATGAAAGAATAATGAAAATTCTTGACCGTAAATTTAAAGGTAAATCATATAATAATCTAGAACTAAAAAAGAATCCATTTTTAGAATTAGATTATATAATTGCACCACCTAGAATGAGTTATTATATAAAATATAGTACTCAGATATATAATATATATTTAAAATATGTTTCAGCTGAGGATATTTTTGCATATTCAATAGATGAAGTATTTTGTGATATTACTAAATATCTAAAATTATATAAATTAACGCCAGAACAAATGGTTACAAAAATGATAAAAGAAGTTTATGAAACAACAGGAATTACTGCAACAGCCGGAATAGGTACAAATATGTTTTTGTGTAAAGTAGCAATGGATGTTGTTGCAAAACACACAGAGCCAAATGAATTTGGAGTAAGAATTGCAGCTTTAGATGAAATGGAGTTTAGACGAAAGCTATGGAATCATGAGCCAATAACTGATATATGGAGAGTTGGAAGAGGGTATGCTAAAAGGCTTGCACAACATAGAATGTATACAATGGGAGATGTTGCAAGATGCTCTATTGAAAATGAAGATTTATTGTACAAGCTATTTGGAATAAATGCAGAACTTTTAATTGATCATAGTTGGGGTTGGGAACCAACAACAATAAAAGAAGTAAAAGAATATAAACCTGAGGTAAAAAGTTTAAGCTCAGGGCAGGTACTACATTGTCCATATGATTTTGAAAAATCACGTATAATAGTTAAAGAGATGGCAGAACTCTTATCATTAGAAATGGTAGAAAAACATTATATAACAGATCAATTGGTTTTAGATGTTATATATGATATTGATAATTTAACAGATGAAAACTACAGTAAATACTATAATGGAGAAATAACAATAGATAGATATGGCAGAAAAGTACCAAAACCAGCACATGGAACATATAGACTAGAAAATAAGACATCATCTAGTAAATTAATTAGTGAAGGTTTTGTAAATTTATATAATAATATTGTGAATCACAGATTATTAATAAGAAAAATAAATATATGTGCAGGAAATTTATCAAATGAATATGAGTATAAAGAAGAAAAGAAAAATCAATTTGAACAAATAAATTTATTTACAGATTACAAACAAAACAAAAAAGAAGGGGAAAAAGAGGTAAAAGAACACCAAATACAAGAAACAATTATTAATATAAAAAGAAAATATGGTAAAAATGCAATTTTAAAAGGAATAGACCTTGAAGAAGGAGCAACAACAATAGATAGAAATAAACAAATAGGAGGACACAGTGAATAACAAAGAAAATAAATATGATGATATTATTAATCTAGAACATCATGTATCAAAAAAACATATGCCAATGTCAAGAAAAAATAGAGCAGCACAATTTGCACCTTTTGCAGCACTTAATGGTTATGAAGAATCAATAGAAGAGACAGAAAATATAGTAAATTTAAATGATGGATATTAGAGCATAAGTTTTAAAGGAGTAACATATCCGTAGAATATATAACATAAAATTAACAAAAAATATTTATAAAAAGTCTACACAAAATAAAATAAATATGTTACAATAATTTGGTAAATCAATTGATTTAGGCTTTAAAAATTAAAATTATAGAAAAGTAAGAAGGAGGAATTAACCATGTCAGGACATAGCAAATGGCATAACATTCAAGCTAAAAAAGGTAAGGCAGATGCAGCAAGAGGAAAAGTATTTACAAAATTAGGAAGAGAATTATTAATTGCAGTAAAAGCAGGAGGACCTGACCCGGCTGGTAATTCCAAACTAAAAGATGTAATAGCAAAATGTAAGGCAGCTAATATGCCAAACGATACAATTAACAATGCAATAAAAAAAGCAGCAGGAGCAGGAAATAGCGAAAATTACGAAGAAATTATATATGAAGGATATGGAACAAATGGTGTTGCTGTTATTGTTGAAGCAAGTACAGACAACAAAAATAGAACAGCAGCAGATGTAAGACATGCATTTGATAAAGCAGGTGGAAACCTTGGAACATCAGGATGTGTATCATATTTATTCTCTAAAAAGGGTGTTATTGTTATAGATAAAACAACAACAAATCTATCAGAAGATGATATGATGATGCTTGCACTTGATAATGGAGCAGAGGATTTTGAAGCATCTGATGAATGTTATGAAATAACAACATCACCAGAAGATTTTGGTAAAGTAAGAGAAGCTCTAGAAGCACAAGGAATAGAATTCTTAGAAGCAGAAGTTCAAATGGTTCCATCAACATATATTTCACTTGATGAAAAAGATGGAGAAAAAATGCAAAGATTAATAGATAATCTTGAAGATTTAGATGATGTTATGAACGTATACCATAACTGGGATGAATAATAAATAAAATAGTTCTAAAATATAAAGATACAGCATATATATTAATATATGTTGTATCTTTTTTTTTGTATAGGAGAATAAATGGACGAGATATTATTAAATTTCCCGCTTCATATAAGGGAAAAAATGCGAAATATAGACTTTACCAATTTAGAAGAAATAAGAATAAGAAATAACAGACCAATTTTTCTAAAAATAGGGCAAAGTGAACAGCAAGTAAATTACATAATAAACACAAATGATGTATTAGAAATTCTACAGAAAATTTGTGACAATTCAATTTATACATATCAAAACCAGATTTGTAATGGATATATTACTATTAAAGGTGGTCATAGAATAGGAATTACTGGAAATATAGTAATAAAAGACGGACAAGTTACAAATATATCACATATATATAGTTTAAACTTTAGAATTGCGAGACAAGTTATAGATTGCAGTAATAAAATTCTTGAAAGCGTATTAGATTTAAAAAACAATACAGTATTTAATACAATAATAATATCACCACCAGGACGAGGTAAAACAACAATACTTAGAGATCTAATTAGAAAAATAAGTGATGGAATACCAGAAATTTCATTTAATGGAATAAATGTAGGTGTGGTAGATGAAAGAGGAGAAATTGCAGCAATGTATAAAGGAATACCACAAAATGATATTGGAAGAAGAACCGATATTTTAGATAATATTCCAAAAGATATAGGAATGAAAATGCTTATTCGCTCTATGAATCCAAAAGTTATTGTGGCAGATGAAATTGGAAGCACAAAAGACATAGAGGCAATTAAATATGCTATATGTTCTGGAGTAAAAGGAGTATTTACAGCACATGGAAATGGATTAAAAGATATAATTAATAATCCAATATTAAATGAATTATATATAACAGACGGAATAGAGAGGGTACTTGCTATTGATGAAAATAGAAATGTACATTTGGAATATGAAAAATCAGAAAGGAGAGCAGTATGATTTTTGTAAAAATATTAATTCTTATATTAGTATTTGGCTCAAGTTTTAGTATCGGAAAACTAATTGCTGGTAAGTACATAAATAGAGTAAAAGAATTAAAAGAAATGAAAAGTGCATTAAACATATTTGAAACCAAAATAAAATTTACATATGAATCTGTTCCAGAGATTTTTGAACAAATAGGAAATCAAATGGAAGGAAATATTGGAAGTGTTTTTAAAGAGTCAAGTAAAAAAATGAAAGATGTATCTGCAGGAGAAGCGTGGATACAAAGCATTGAAAAGACAGAAAGCAATTTAAATAAAGAAGATAAAGAGATATTGAAAAAATTAGGTAAATTACTTGGAAGGATTGATGCTGACGGACAAATTAGTGAGATAGAACTTGTAAGTAATTTTTTAGACACTCAGATTGATATTGCAGAAAACGAAAGAAATAAAAATGAAAAAATGTATAAAACATTAGGAGGGATTATAGGTCTTACACTTGTTATTATATTTATTTAAAATTATATGAAGGGATGAGAAAAAATGGATATTAATTTATTATTTAAAATTGCAGCAATCGGAATTTTGGTGGCAGTTTTACATCAAGTATTAGTACGAGCAGGAAGAGAAGATCAAGCAATGATGACTACACTTGCAGGATTAGTTATAGTTTTAACTTTGGTAATAAAAGAAATTAGTACATTATTTACATCTGTAAGAACAATGTTTGGATTATAAGGTAGGTTACATATGGATATTATTAAAATAATAGGAGTAGGTATAATTGCCTTAATTATTATAATTATCATAAAACAATATAGACCAGAATTTACAATATATGTATCACTAATTGCAGGTGCAATTATTTTAATGCTAATTATGGATAAGTTGTCTGCTATTATAAGTTTGCTAACAAGCCTTTCATCTAAAACAGCAATTAACAATGAATTTTTGGTACTACTTATAAAAATAACGGGAATTGCTTTCTTAACAGAATTTGCAGTAAGTATTTGCAAAGATGCAGGTGAAAGTGCAATAGCAAACAAAGTTGATATGGGTGGAAAAGTTATTATCATATCAATGTCAATACCGATTATAGCAAGTCTTTTAGAAACAGTGGTTAAAATTTTGCCATAAAAAGGAGAAACAAATGAAAAAAATAATTATGATTTTAGAACTACTTGTTGTAATACTGTTTTTATTTCCAAACATTACATATGCAGAAGATGGACAAGAACTTAGTACAGAGGCTATTTTAGAATCTCAGCAAGATTCTTTAAACATATCATCATTTTTAAAAGAAGCACAAAAATATACAAGCTCAGTATATGATGATATTAATATGGGAGAATTATTTACATCTGCTTTAACAGGAAAAATAGATAATGAAAAGATATTAAAGGCAATCATAAGTATATTTGGAAAAGAAATAGTAAGCTCTATAAATGTTCTTGGAAGCGTTATTATTATAATTGTAATTCATAGCATACTAAAAAGTATAAGTGAAGGTTTGGAAAACAAAAGCATTTCACATATTACATATTATGTTCAATACATATTAATTGTAACTTTAATAATGACTAATTTTGTACAAGTAGTTACTATGGTAAAAGAATCTGTGCAAAATTTGGTAGGGTTTATGGATTGCCTTATACCTATACTTATGACGCTTGTATTAACAACAGGAAGTATAGCATCTGCAAGCATGTTACAGCCAATTTTATTATTCATTATCACATTTATAGGAAACTTTATAAATTCTTTTATATTACCACTAGTACTTGTTTCAACAGCACTTGGAATTGTATCAAAAATATCAGAAAGAGTACAGGTAGATAGATTATCTAAATTTTTTAAATCTAGTGTAGTATGGATATTAGGAGTTATATTAACACTATTTGTTGGATTAGTTTCATTAGAGGGAACTTTAAGTAGTAATGTAGATGGAATTACTGCTAAAACAACAAAAGCTGCTGTATCAAGTTTTATACCTGTAGTTGGAAAAATTTTAGGAGATGCTGTTGATGCTGTTATTGGATGTAGTTCAATTTTAAAAAATGCTCTAGGTATTATAGGAGTGGTAGTCATAATTGGAATATGTATTGCACCAATTATAAAACTTACAATACTTATGATTATATATTATTTAGGAGCTGCAGTATGTCAGCCTATTGCAGACGAAAAAATAATAAAACTATTAGAACAAATGGGAGATACCTTTAAAACATTGCTTGCTATTTTAAGCAGTATCTCGGTTATGCTTATTATTGGAGTTACATTAGTTGTTAAAATATCTAACAGCGGACTAATGTATCGATAATGGAGGAAACAAATGATTAATTGGATAACAAATTGGGCTGAAGCGATAATTATAGCTGTTGTAATTGCAACAATAATCGAAATGATTTTACCAGAAGGAAACTGCAAGAAATATATAAAGGTTGTAATAGGAGTATACATTTTATTTACTATAATTTCTCCTGTAATTACAAAATTTACAGGTAAAACAGTTAGCGTATCTGACTTAATAGATTTGTCTAAGTATGTTGATGAAGTCAAAGAAAAGGAAAAAAGCCAAAATCTTTTAGCACAAAATAATGAAACAAATATTAAAGATATGTATATTTCGAATCTAAAAACAGATATAAAAAGTAAACTAAAAAGGAAGGGATATACTACCCAAAATATTAATTTAGATATATCTAATGATGAAAATTATACATTAAACAAAATATATTTATCTGTATCGAAAATAGATGAAAATGAAGAAACAGATAATACTCAAACGAATGAAGTGAGCAAAATAGAAATTGTAAATGAGGTAAATGTAAGTATTTCAAATGAAGTGACAAGTACGGAAAACAAAAAAGAAAAAGACTCATTATCTACAAGTGACAAGAAAAAAATAAAAGAATATTTAAGTAGTGTTTATGAAATACAAGAAAAAAAAATTGTATTTGAATAAAAATCAAAAGATAGGGAGTGTGAAAGATGGAAAAGAAAAATTTAGTGCTTATAGATAGAATAAAATCATTTATAAGTAAAAAAGAAGGAGAGCCAAACAAAAAGAAAATTGAAAACCTGGTTGTATTCTTAGTTATTCTTATTATCACAATAATTGCTATAAATGCAATATGGGGTAATGATTCTAAAAGTAATAGTAAAAATCAAAATTTAACAGATAAAAATAAAAAGCTTGCAACATCATATGGAGATAACATGGATAGTATTGAAACAGGTATAAATGCTACAGCTGAAGATAAAATGATACAAAAATTAGAAGATATTTTATCTAAAATAAATGGAGTAGGTAAAGTAAAGGTAATGATTACATATTCTCAAACAAGTCAAACAATACCTTTATATAACAATGATGCCTCAGAAAAGCAAACTGAGGAAACAGATAAGCAAGGTGGTACAAGAAAAATTACAGAAACAGATACAAAAACGGAAATCATATATAAAGAAGAAAATGGAGAAAAAATACCAATTACGCAAAGTATTATAAGTCCTACAATTGAAGGAGCAATAATAACAGCACAAGGTGCTTCAAATGCAGAAGTAAAAACCAATATAGTTCAAGCAGTTACAGCAGTAACGGGAGTTGCAACTCATAAAATACAAGTGTTTGAAATGAGCAAAGATTAATTTTTAGGAGGTACATAAATGAAATTCTTTAAGAAAAATCAAGTAATTATATCAGTTATTGCTTTAATGTTAATGGCAGCAGGATACTTAAATTTCACAAACAATGGCTCAGATTTTAATAAAACAGCGGAAACAGGAAGCCTAATAGACTCAGAGCAAATGGCAGCAATTGGCGATGCTCAGCTAGTAAGCACAAAGCCGGCAGAAGCAAATGAAATAAAAGATGAAAGTTTAAATGTAACGGTAGAAAATATAATAAAAAATGAAATAGACAGTAATGAAGATAGCAATAAAGATAACAATAAAGAAGCGGATAACAAGCAAGAAAATAATACTATAGAAACAAATTCAAAAACAGTAACAACAAGTGAATACTTCACAGAATCAAGATTAGAAAGAGAAAAAATGTATTCACAAATGATAGAAACATATCAAAAAATATTAGAAAAGAGCGGTATAAGCGAAAGTCAAAAAACAACAGCTCAAAGTGAGATAAAGAAAATAAATGAACAGAAAAATGCAATTATGATAACAGAAAATTTAATTAAAAACAAAGGCTATGAAGACTTAATTATATTTGTTAATAATACAAGTATTAATGTAATAATAAAATCTAAAAAGCTAGAGACAGAACAAATTGCCCAAGTTCAGAATATTATAACAAGAGAGTTAAATTCTAAAATTGAGAATATACATATCTCAAATAAAGAATAAATTAAAAGTAAAGCTTATCTAAAATTTAGATAAGCTTCTTTTTTTGTATACAACAAGGTTAAGTTACCTTGGTCTGTACTAATTGCGAAGCTACTTTCCTTATATATAGAATACGAGTTATAAAAAGTTACAAAAGAATCTAAAAGTAAACATAAAATGTTGCATATTTTACATAATTATGGTATAATAAAGAAGATGGGTGGTGGAATATGGAAAAAAAGGAAAATGTTAATCTAAAAAGATTAAGCAGTGTATTAAAGAAAAATAGTATTAAAATAGTAATAGTACTATTTATATTTGCAATATGCGGATACTTTTATTCATATAATATGGTTACACCAAAGTACAAATCAGTATCAACAATGGTTTTGGCAAGTAACAACCTAAATCAAGAAGGTAATACTGTTACACAAACAGAACTTAACTTAAACAAAAGTTTAATATCAACTTATGGAAAAATTTTAAAAAGCAAAAACGTATTAGGACAAGTTATTAAAAACTTGAATTTAGATGTTACAGAGGAAGAATTAGATAAAAATGTACAAATAGAAAAAGTAGATGATACACAAATCATCAAAATAGGTGTAATAAACGAAAGTGCAATAGAAGCACAAGAAATTTTAAGAGAATTAAATAAGGCTTTTATTGAAGAAGTAAAACAGATTTTTAAAATGGACAACATTAATATTGTTGACGAAGCATCATTTGAGATTACACCATACAATATAAACCATGCAAGAGACATAATAGGCTTCTTAGTAATAGGAAGTGTTTTTTCAGTGTGCATGATAGCTTGTATATATTTCTTTGATACAACAATAAAAATTGAACAAGATATTGAAGAATTTACAGATGTAAATGTAATAGGAACAGTTCCAAAATATAAAAATAAAGGTGCCGAAGAGTTAATAGTTCAAAGCAATAGTAAATCTGTTATTTCTGAAGCTTTAAAAACAATAAGAACAAATATATCATTTACTAAAACAAATGGAAACTCAAGAGCAATACTATTTACAAGTTGCAATTCTGGAGAAGGTAAAAGCTGGATAGCATCTAATATGGCAGTTGCATATGCTCAATCAAATAAAAATGTAATTATAGTAGATGCGGATATGAGAAAAGGAAGACAACATAATATTTTCAAAGTAAAAAATATTAAAGGTCTATCTAATTGTTTAAGTGAAATACAAGGCAAAGATGACTATGAAACACTTAAAAATTATATACAAGAAACTCAAATACCAAAAGTACATATTATAACAATTGGAGCTATACCTCCAAACCCTTCAGAACTATTATTATCAAGCAAGATGAGAGACCTTATATACATGTTAAAATGCATATATGACATAGTTATTATAGATGGAACACCTTGTAACTTGGTATCAGACAGTATTCCAGTATCGCAAATAGCAGATACAACAATACTTGTAACAGAAAGCAGAAAAACAAAAATCGAAGATTTAAAAAATGTTATAAAATCAATTAAAAATGCTAATGGAAATATTGAAGGTGTAATTTTAAACAAAAAAGATATTAAGAATAAAGAATATACAAAAGGTTACTATTACGGTGAAAAAACAGCTAATAACAAAATAGAACTTAAATCATACAGTGTAGAAGAATTAATACAAAATAGAAAAGATAATATAGAAGTTATAGAAAATAAAGAGATTATAGAGAATAAATCAAGTGAAGAAATTGAAAATCTTGGTAAAAAGATAGAGTCACTTGAAGAAAAGCTATTAAAGCTACCTGATATCAATTTAGAAAATTACACTAAATTAGTTGATGAAATGAGAAATATATATAATAGCGAATTAGACAAAAACAAATTAGCAGAAGACATTAAAGAAAACATAATTAGAAATGAATTATTAAAGAAACTAAATGAAACAAATGCAGAAACAAAAAATGTAATTGAAGAAAAATTACAAGAATTAAATTATGAAAATGAAATAAAAGGGTTAATAAATAAAGTAAATAATATTGAAGATGCAATTGAAGACAATGAATCAGAAGAAAGAATTATAGAGATGATTCAAGATATAAAAGAAGAACAAAATGCTAAAATTGCAAGTTTAGATAGTAAAGAGTTTTTAAGTCAAATACTAGAAAAAATAGATAGCTTAGATAATAAAGATGAATTTAATAAATTATCAGAGCAAATAAGTGAGTTAGATAATACAGCATCAATTAACAAATTATCAGAAAAGGTAGATAGTTTAGATAACAGAGAAGCAATAGAAGGGTTATCAGAAAGAATTAATAGCTTAGATAATAAAGAAGCAATAAATAAGATTTTAGAAAAACTTGACATTCAAAATAAGAAAATAGAAAACTTAGATGCAAGTAAAATGTTAAACAATATTGTTATGGAAATGCAAAAATTAAATGGTAAATATGAAAAAGTAAATAATATAGAACTTGCAATACAAAATGATAAATCTGAAGAAAATATTTCAAATATGATTAACCAATTAAGACAAGAACAAAATACAAAATTGGAAAAACTTGAAAATACTGATGATTTAAATAAAATCTTAGCAACTATAGAGAACCAAAATAAAAAGATAGATAGTTTAGATGCAAGCATAGTACTAAATAATATAGTTCTTGAAATTCAAAAACTAAATAACAAATATGATAAGGTAAACACAATAGAAAAAATGATAGAAAATGACAGAACAGAAGAAAGCATAGCAGAAATGATTTACGAATTAAAGCAAGAACAAAGAAAACAAATAGAAGAATTAAATTCTAAATATGAAAAATTAGCAGAACAAATAGTAAAAGAAAACAGCAAGACTCAAAAAGAAAAAATATCAAAAACATCTACTGTACATAAAAACAATGTAATTGAAATGAGCGAGATAAAAGAAAAATTAAATAAAAAAGAATTATTCATTGAGTATGGTGATGAAATTGACTATGAAGATTTAGTAGACTTAGCAGTTAAAGTATATGATTTAAAATCAAATGAGAGCCAAGCTATTTAAATAATAGGAGTTTAAAATGAAAAAAGGAAAAGTATTTAAAAGAGTTATACTTATAATCTTATGTATTATTCTACTAACAGCAGTTGGTGCCGGAGTTTATGGATTTATATTCATAAAAAATAAACTAAATAAAATTAACTATGTAGAAGTAGATACAAATGAAATTGAAATAAATGAAGAAGTCAAAGAGCAAGAAAAACTAAAAGGTTTTAGAACAATTGCATTACTTGGTATAGATTCAAGATCAGATGATTATGGAACAGGAAATAGAAGCGACTGCATAATTTTAGCAGCAATAAATCAAGACACAAAAGAGGTAAGTTTAGTATCTGTATATAGAGATACATATTTAAAGCTTACAGGTCGCAATTTAGATAAAGTTAATCATGCATATTCATATGGTGGTCCTACTCTTGCCTTAAGTACACTAAATACGAACTTAGACTTAGATATAAAAGAATTTGTAACAGTAAATTTTGAGGCAGTTGTTGAAAGTGTAGATGCTATAGATGGTATTGAACTTGATATAACTAATGAGGAATTAAAATATATAAACCCATATATTCGAGAAATAAATAGGGTAACAAAACATTCATCAAAAGAGTTAACAGAAGCGGGAGAACAACATGTAGATGGTGTACAAGCATTAGCGTATTCAAGGATTAGATACACAGCAGGTGGAGATTATAAAAGAACTGAAAGAATGAGAACAGTTGTAATGAAAGCCTTTGAAAAAGCAAAAACATTAAATGTTAAACAACTTGACGAACTTACAGATATTTTACTACCAAAAATTTATACAAACATAGAATCAAAAGAAATTTTATCAATGATTCCAGAAATGGTAAACTACAAGGTTAAAGAAAATATTGGATGGCCATACAAAACAAGAGGAGCAACAATAGGTGGAATATGGTATGGACCAGCAATAACACTAGAAAGTAATGTTGTAAAATTACACCAAGAAATATATGGACAAGAAGACTATACAGCATCAAAAACAGTAAAACAAATAAGTAATGAAATCATTAGAAAAACAGGATATACACAATAAGATGAAAAAATTAAAAGGATGTTAAATGGAGGAAAATATATGCAAACCAATTTTGTAAATAATATTGATGATGTACTTATATCAACTGATTTAGTGGTTGTAAAAGAAAGAAGTCTGATAGACAAAAAGAAGGTTTACATGACAGTAAAAAGAACGTATGATTTCGTTATCTCAGGAATGGCACTTATTGTACTTGCACCAATAATGTTATTTATATGTTTACTTATAAAAATTGATTCAAAAGGACCAGCTATATTAGTACAAGAAAGAATAGGAGAAAATGGAAAAATATTTAAAATGTACAAGTATAGATCAATGGTTGTAGGAGCTGATAAACTTTTAGATAAATACTTAAAGGAAAATGAAGAAGCAAGAAAAGAGTATAAAAAATACAAGAAACTACAAAATGATCCTAGAGTTACTAAAATTGGAAAAATTATAAGAAAAACAAGTATAGATGAATTGCCACAATTAATAAATGTATTTATAGGTAACATGAGTCTTGTAGGACCTAGACCATATTTACCAAGAGAAAAAGAAGATATGAAAAATTTATATAATGATATTGTAAAATCTAAACCTGGTATTACAGGAATATGGCAAGTATCTGGAAGAAATGATATCTCATTTGACCAAAGACTTGAGATGGATTATACATATAATAGTGACAAAAGTACAATGTATGATATAAAAATTTTACTAAAAACTTTTAAAAAGGTTCTAGAAAAAGAAGGGGCTAGATAGAAAAACAGAAACGAAAAATATTTTTGAAAAGGATAGAATTTATGAATAGAGAATATAGTGTTTTAATGTCTGTTTATTATAAGGAAAAAGCAGAATGGCTAGATTATAGCATTAAAAGTATGTTAGAACAAACAATATTTCCTAGTGAATTTGTTCTTGTAGAAGATGGGAAATTAACAGATGAATTAGAAAATGTTATAAAAAAATATATAGATGAATATCAAAATTTATTCAACATAGTAAAACTTGAAAAAAATGTAGGATTAGGTCCTGCACTAAGAATAGGAATAGAAAACTGCAAATATGAATTTATTGCAAGAATGGACTCTGATGATTACTCATGTAAAAATAGAATAGAAGAGCAATTTAAAATTTTTGAAAAAGATGAAAGTTTAGGTTTGGTCGGTTGTAATGTAGAAGAGTTCGAAGGAAGTATAGATAATGTAAATTGTCATGTTATATTACCGGAAACGCAAGAAGAAATATACAAATTTTCAAAAAAACGTTGCCCTTTTAGACATCCTTCATTATTGTATAGGAAAAGTGAAGTTATGAAGGCTGGAAATTATAGAGAGTTTTATTTATGTGAAGATTATGATATATATATTAGGATGTTAAAAAGTGGATGTAAATGTTACAATATACAAAAACCTTTAGTATATATGAGAATTGGCAAAGATTTTTATAAAAGACGTGGTGGAATTAAGTATATGAAATCGATACTTAAATTCAAAAATGAGCAATTACATACAGGATACTTTTCATTATTAGATTATTTAAAAAGTACAATACCACATATAATTGTTTGCTTAATGCCAAACGCAGTGAGAGATTACATTTATAGAAATTTTTTAAGAAAGAAGAGTAAGGTATAATTATGGTAAGGATATTGCAAATCGTTCCTAATATGCAAGCAGGTGGATTAGAAACATTTATTATGAATGTTTATAGGAATATTGATAGAAGTAAAGTACAATTTGACTTTTTGGTAAATTATAAAGAAAAGAAATTTTATGATGATGAAATAGAAAGACTTGGAGGAAAAATTTATAGATTCAGCTTAAGAAATGATAATAATATAATCAAATATATAAAAGATTTAGATAAATTCTTTAAAGAACATAAAGAATATAAAGTTATTCATTGTCATATGGCTAGTATAGGATTTATAATATTTTGGATAGCTAAGAAAAATGGAGTAAAAATAAGAATTGCTCACAGTCATAACACCAATACAGAAAATACATTAAAGGGACATTTGAAAAGAATATTAATAAAACCATATAAAAATCTTAGTACTGAAAATTTTGCTTGTTCAAAAGAAGCTGGTAAGTTTTTGTTTAAAAATAAAAAGTTTGAAGTAATTCCAAATTCAATTGAACTTGAAAAATTTAAATATAATGAAGAATATAGAAAAGAAATAAGAAATGAATTGAGTTTACAAGAAGATAATTTAGTATATGGACATGTAGGAAGATTTTGCAAGCAAAAAAATCATAGATTTTTAATAGAAATATTCGAAAGTATTGTAAACAAAAATCCAAAAGCCAGATTAGTCTTAGTAGGAACTGGAGAGTTAGAAAATGAAATAAAACAACTGGTAAAAAATAAAAAAATAGATGATAAGGTTATTTTTCTTGGCAATAGAAGTGATGTTAATAAAATATATTCTGCTATAGATTGTTTTATATTTCCTTCAAAATTTGAGGGGTTAGGAATTGTACTTGTTGAAGCACAAACTGCTGGACTAAAATGTATTTGTTCTGATATAATACCGGAGGAAGCAAAAATATGTGACTTATATTGTCAAAAATCTTTAAAATCTTCTGCAGATGAATGGGCTTTTGAAGCAATGAATTTAAGTAAAATAGATAGAAAAAAATATTACGAGTATGCAAAAAAATCAAATTATGACATAAAAAAATTGGCAAAAAATCTAGAATTTAAGTATTTAAAAATGAACGAGGAGGATTAAGATGATATATAATGTAGCATATGCATCAGATCAAAATTATGCAAAACATGTAGGAATATCATTAATATCTTTACTAGAAAACAATAAAAATTTAGAAAATATACATATTTATATTATTGAAGATAATATAAGTGAAGAATTAAAAGAAAAATTAGTATCAATTGTAAATAGATATAAAAGAGAACTAACATTCTTAAATTGCAACAAATTATGTGAAAATTTAGATGTAAAGGTAAATTTTCCTAAAGCAGCATTTTCTAGATTGTTTTTAGATAAAATTGACGAAATTGATAAAATCCTTTATTTGGATTCAGACACTATAATTAATAGTTCTATAAAAGAATTATATGAAACAAACATAGATGATTATTATGTTGCAGGAGTACAAGATAATGCAGCATATTACCTTTTAAAGAAAATCGGAATGAACAAAAACGATAGGTACATCAATTCTGGTGTATTGCTAATGAACCTAAAAAAATGGAGAGAAGATAATGTCGAAGAAATGATTGTAGACTTTATAAAAAAACATAATGGAAAAGTTAATCATCACGATCAAGGAATTATAAATGGTGTATGCAAGAAAAAAATACTAATATTAAATCCAAAATATAATATGATGCCAGAAATGATTTATTTAACAGTTAAACAAAGTAATTTTTTATATAATGTTCATAATTATTATAGTCAAAAGGAAATTGATAGTGCTGTAAATGAGCCAGTTGTAATTCATTACATAGAAAAATTTTACAGTAGACCTTGGAAATGCGACTGTACTCATCCATTAAAAGATAAATACTTAAATATATTAAATTCATCAGAATTTGATAAAGAACTTGATAAAAACGGCATGAATAAGCATGTTCTATTAAGAAAGAAGGTTTATGATAAATATCCATTTTTAATATATGTATTATTTGAAAAAACATTAGACATAAGAAGAAAATTTTTATAGGTGGTAAAAATATATGAATATATTGATTATTAATTCAAGTACATTACCTTTTCCACCAGCAAAAGGTGGAGCAGTAGAGTATTTGATAGATATGTTTCTAAAAGAAAATGAAAAAAGGAAGCAATATAATGTTACAATATGTACTATTCTAGATAAAGAATCAAAAGATATGGAAAAGGAATATAATATGTGTAAATTTATACATATTAATAAAAATTTTATATTTCATTTAAAAAATATATTTAAGGTTGCAAAAAGAAAGTTAGAAAAGAGATATTGTGCAAATGAATATCTAAGTGAAGTTATAAAGAATATAAAAAATAATATAGAAAATTATGATTTAATTATAGTGGAAAATGTACCTCAATTCGGATTAGAACTACGAAAATTAAATCCTAAAAAGTTAGTTTTACATATGCATAATGATAATTTAAACAAACAAACAGAACAAGCTAATGAAATAAAAAAAGCTTATGATGAAATATGGTGTTTAAGTAATTATGTTATGAATAAAGTTATAGAAATCGATAATGATAATTCAAATGTTAAACTTTTGTATAATGGAATAGATGTTAAGAAATATTTATCTATTTCTAGTGAAGAAAACACTATATCAGATTATAAGAAAAGATATAAAATATCTAATGATGATATTGTTGTTATGTATAGTGGTAGATTAGTTGAAGAGAAGGGAATTTTGCAATTATTAAAAGCATTCAATAATTGCAAAATAAAAAATTTAAAATTAATAATAGTTGGAAGTTCGTCGTACGGAAAGGGAAAAAACACTAAATTTGTTAAAAAACTTAATGACCTGGCTAATAATAATGAAGATATAATATTTACAGGATATATTAATTATGAAGATATGCCTTATATATATAAAATTTGTGATTTTGGTATAGTTCCTTCTATATGTGAAGAAGGATTTGCATTAACTGTTGTAGAATTTTTAGCTTCTGGAAAACCAGTGATTGTTACAAACTCAGGAGCAATACCAGAATTAGTAGATAGCAATTCAGCTATTATGATAAAAAAGGAAAAGAATGTTGAAAGAGAACTTGAAGAGGCTATAAAAGAAATGCTAAGTAAATTGAAATCATACGATTCTGAATACAATAAAAACATAGCAAAAAAATATAGCATTGAAAAATATTGTAAACGATTTGAAGAATTAGTAGGAGTAATAATAGATGAAAATAAATAAAAATCGAATGTTTGACTTTATATTGATTGCATTATGCCTTATTTCATGTATTGGACCAAGCTATATGACCAAAGTAAGTTTTTTTAATACATTATTTGCAATTATAAAGATATTTTGTACAATCATATTGTTATTAAAAAAGAACTTAAAGATTAATACAAATGATATTGTTGTATTATTATTTATAACCATATACTCAATTGCAAATATATATAATGGTTTAGGCATTGTAGCAGTTATTGAAAGGTATTTATCGTGGATAGTAATAACATTTTTAATAGAAGTTTACATGGAAAAAGACTATAAAGTTTTTATTGGATATACATCAACAATTTTATCTTGTTTAGTTATAATAAACTTTATAAGTATATTAATGAATCCTGTTAATTATTATAATAATTTAACGAGAGTACATTTTTTAGGATTTGATAATGATAATGTTCCTGTACTTTTATTAGCAGTATACTTTAATATTTTTAATATAATGTTAAATAAAAAAGGAAAATTAGCTTATTTATCAATTATAACAGCGATAATAAGTTCAATTTTAGTTTGGTCTGCTAATGGTATTATAGGAATCTCAATGGTTATGTTATATTTATTAATAATAAGAAAAATATGGAAGAAAGGTTCAAAAGTACTAAACTTGAAAATTTATTATTCAATTGCACTGCTCTTTTTTGTATTAGTTGTACTTTTAAGAGTTCAAGACCATTTATCTTTTTTAATACAAGATATATTAAATAGAGATTTAACGTTTACAGGAAGGACATATATATGGGACTATGCAATTGAAAGCATTTCAAACAATAAAATATTTGGTATTGGAATTTACGATTTTGCATTAAGACTTTCAAGAACTGGTGTATACCATGCTCATTGTACTTTACTAAATATAACATTTGAAGCTGGAATTTTAGGATTAATTTCATATTTCTCAATTTGGATTTTATCAGTAGTAAAATCTGAAAAATATAAGTCAAATAAATATATATATTTAACATCATATTTTATATTTATATTTTTAATTATTACACTAGTAGAGTTTTATGTAAAAGATATAATGTTTATAACACTAATAGGAATGATATATAATCTATCAAAACTAATAAAAAGAGGAGAACTATATAATGAAGAAAGTAGGAATATTAACATTTCATAATACAACAAATTACGGTGCGGCATTACAAGCATATGCACTACAAACTAAAATAAATCATATGGGATATAAGTGTGATACCATAGATTACATAAACAAAGAAATAGAAGATATTTATAAACCTAAAAATATTAAAGACATAAAAGGTATAAAACAATTTGCAAAATATTTATTAAATAATAATAACCAAAAAAAAGTTTATAATACTTTCTCAAAATTCTATAAAGAACATATGAAATTTAGCAAAAGAGTTAATAAGACTAATGTATGTGAATTAAATAATGATTATGATAAATTTATTGTAGGAAGTGACCAAGTGTGGAACTTAAATTTATCATACCAAGATCAAAATTACTATTTGAAGTTTGTTACTGATAATGTTAAGAAAAATTCATATGCTGCAAGTTTTGGATATAAAGAAGTTCCAGAAGAATATAAAGAGTTTACTAAGAATGCATTAAGTGAGTTTCATAATATAAGCGTTAGAGAAAATCAAGGAAGAGATATTATAAAATCATTATTAAATAGAGATGTCTCAGTAGTACTAGATCCAACATTATTATTGGAAAGAAAAGAATGGACAGATTTAATTAATGATGAAAAAAAAGAAGAACAGGAGGATTATATATTACTATATATTGTTTCTCCTAATGAAGAAATAATCAAATTTAGCAGAATGCTAGCAAAAAAATATAATTGTAAAATTTTATGGATAAACAATACAATCAAGAAACTAAAAGGCATAAAAAATATAAGAGGTTGTGGACCAATAGAATTTCTAAAATATATAAAAAATGCAAAATATATCGTTACAACATCATTTCATGGAGTTGCATTATCAGTTGCATTAAATAAACAATTTTTCTATGGTTTATCAAAAGAAAAAAATAATTTTAATTCTAGAATAATCAGTTTAGTGGAGATATTAAAATTATGCGATAGAGACATAGCAAGTTATTCAAATGATAAAATACAAAATATTAATTATGATGAGATAAATATTATTCTTGAAAAACAAAGAGAGATATCGTTAGAATACCTAAAAAAGGTTTTATCTGAATAGAAAAAAAGTAGGAAAGGAGAACAGGTACATTATTAAAATACCTTAAAATGTCTATGATAAGAGAAAAACAATTAATAAAAAATACAGCAATAATTACATTTGGAAAAGTTTGTACCCAATTAATGTCTTTTTTTCTGCTACCATTATATACATCGATACTAACAGAAGAGGAATATGGAATAGTAGATTTAGTTAACACAATTGTTCAACTATTTTTACCAATAGTAACATTTCAAATAGAACAATCTATATTTAGGTTCTTAGTAGATAGTAGGAAAAAAGAAGAAGAAACAAATGAAATATTATCAACATCTGTTATTTTTACAATAATTTCTCTAATTATATATTCTATAATTTACATTATAATTTCGGGATTTATATCTAATCAATATAAATATTACCTATTGATTAATTTAATTGCTACGGCATTATCATCTATATTCTTACAGATGGCAAGAGGTGAAGGAGACAATAGAACATATGCTGTAGGAAGTTTTATAACTGCACTATGTACAATTTTATTTAATATATATTTTATAGTTGTACTAAAGATAGGCGTATATGGAATGCTTTTAGCAAGTTTTATATCAAATATATTTTGCGTATTATATATATTTATAAAAAAACAAGCATATAGAGAAATAAAATTAAAATATTTTAAAAAAGAAAAATTAAAAAAATTATTAAAGTATTCAATTCCTTTAATGCCAAATTCGATATCATGGTGGGTATTAAATGCTTCAGATAGAGTTATTGTTACATATATGATAAGTACAAGCGCTACAGGAATATTATCAGTTGCAAACAAATTTCCAGGAGTTTATATGAATATCTATACCTTATTTAATATGGCATGGACAGAATCTGTTGCATTATATATTAATGATGCTGATAATGAAAAGTATATTTCAAATATATCTAATATAATAGTTAAACTATTTTCTTTTATATCATTTGGTATTATATCAGCTATGCCTTTTGTTTTTACCATAATGGTAAATGAGAAATTCAATGATGCATATAATCAAATACCAATTCTAATGATAGCCTCGATATTTAATGTTATAATCGGTTTGGTTAGTACAGTGTACATAGCAAAGAAGGATACAAAGGCCATAGCAAAAACATCAATTATTACTGCAATAATAAATTTAATAGTAGATTTAGTATTAATAAAATTTGTAGGAATATATGCAGCAACTATTTCAACACTTGTAGCATATATGATAATGGCCATTTATAGATATATAGATGTAAAAAAATATGTAAATCTTAATATTGAAAAAAAGAATATTTGGATGCTATTATCTATTGGAAGTATAGTTGTTACTCTATACTATATAAACAATGAATATTTAAATATTTTATCATTGATTATTTGCATTATGTTTGGTATTATTTGTAATATTGATTCATTAAAGTTTTTAGTACAAATATACAAAGGAAAAATGAAAAATGAAGGAGAATAATTATGAAAATAAAAGATGTTCTAAAAAAAGTACCTTTCGTAGTAGAACTAAAAAATAATATAAAGATAAAAAAAGCATATAAGTCAGATTATAATAAATTCAAAAATAATTGGATATACTCAAAAAGTAATAGTAAAAAGATAGGGTATAATATTATACTTGAGGTTCATTCATTAGAAAAAGGAATGACTAATACAAATCCAAGAAGATTTGGAGTAGAAAAAGTAAAAAATATTATGCAATTAATTAACAAATATGAAGATCAAACCAATAAGCATGATTTTGCATATTTATTAGGATTAAATGCTTTGAAATCCTATTTGCAATTTTATGAAAAAATGAATTGGCAAGATTCAGAAGAATATAAAGCCGTAAAAACATTTTTACAAAAATATGATGACTTTGAAAAAATAAATGTTGGAAGCTATGAAATAAACAAAGAAGATTTTATAAATGATGCTATTATTGATTACGATAAATTTTTGGCAAGTAGGCATTCTGTAAGAGAATATCAATCTGAAAGAGTAAGAGAAAATGATGTTATAAATGCGATAAATATGGCAATGAAAACACCATCAGCATGTAATAGACAAATGTGTAAAATATACTATGTAAATGATGAGAAAAAAAGAGAAGAAACTATTAAATATGGAAAGGGTCTTACAAATTTTGAATTAGATAATACAAATATATTTGTTATTACATTCGATATATCATCATACTGCTCAGTTGGAGATAGACATCAAGGATGGTTTAATGCAGGTCTTATATCAATGAATTTTGTTAATGCGTTACATTCTCTAGGAATAGGTTCATGTTTTATACAATTTGGAAATGATTATAAAGAGGAAAAACAATTAAAACGAATACTAAATATACCTGAAAGTGAAAAAATATCAGTAATTATAGCAGCTGGATATTATAAAGATAAATCTAGAATACCATATAGTTCTAGAAAAAATATCAAAGAAATTTATACTAAAATATAGCTACTATATAAGAATACGAGGAGAAAATATGGAAGAAGAAATTGACCTTAAGGAACTTTTTAAAATGTTTTGGAAATATAAAGTAATTATTATACTAATAACTATACTTTTTGCTTTAATTGGATTTTGCTATACAGAATATTATGTTGTTCCAAAATACAAATCTACTACTACATTACTTTTAGCACAAAACAGTGCACAAGATACTCAAGATGCAACAAATGAGATAACACAAACAGATATAAACTTAAACCAAAAGCTTGTATCAACATATAGTATACTTGTAAAAAGCAAAAGTGTAATAAATCAAGTACTTGAAAATTTAAGTATGGATAAAGGTTTAGAAGAAGAACTAAAAAATTCTATAACAGTAAAAGCAGTTAAAGATACACAAGTAATAGAAATTACATATATAAATGAAAATCCAGTAATTGCACATAAAGTGGCAAATGAACTTGCAAATGTTTTTTGCGAGAAAGTAAAAGAAATATATAATATAAGTAACATCTATATAGTAGATAAAGCAGAATTACCAGAAAAACCATATAATATTAATCATATGAAAACTATATTGATATTTGCATTTATCGGAGCTGGAATTTCATGTATGGGAATATTTATTTTTAGTTTATTTGATACTACTGTAAAAACAGCAGAAGATGTTGAAAAAAATACAGGGCTTATAGTGCTTGCACAAGTGCCAGAGATTAAAGTAGGAGGTAAGAAAAAATAATGAAAAATGAAATTATAACACATGAAGATCCAAAATCTCCTATATCAGAAGTATTTAAAACTTTAAGAACTAATTTACAATTTATGAGTAATAAAAAAGACGGAACAATTTCATTACTAGTAACAAGTACAATGCCAGGAGAAGGAAAAAGCTGGGTTTCTTCAAATTTAGGAACAGCATTTGCTCAAACAAATAAAAAAGTAATTCTTATAGACTCAGATATGAGAAAAGGAAGATTACATAGTATATTTGAAACAAAGATATTTCCGGGGCTTTCAAATTATTTAGCTGATGAATCAAGCAAAATAAAGGATTATATTATACCAACAGAAATAGAAAATCTATCTATTATACCTGCAGGTAATGTTCCACCAAATCCTTCAGAACTATTATCAAGTGAAAAAATGTTAAAAGGGCTAGAAGACTTACAAAAAATGTTTGATGTTATAATATTTGACTCAACACCATGCATGCTTGTTACTGATGCTATAATTATCTCTAGAATAGTTGATGCTACAATTATTGTAAGTAGTCATAAATCTACTAAAATTGAAAATCTAAAAGAGGTACAAAAAAACATAGAAAATGTAGGTGGAAAAATAGCAGGAGTTATTATTAATAAAGTTCCCGTATCACTTAAAAAATATAAAAGTAAATATTACTACTATGGTGATAGAACGAATGTTGAAAATACAAAAAAAGAAGAGCAAAAACCTACAAATCAGGAAAGCTATATTGTAAAAGAGGGAAATACTGAGTGGATTGATGTTAAGCAAGAAAGTGTAGAAGTAAAAGAAAAGAAAGATACAGAAAAAAATAATCAAGATGATGATATATTAAATCAAATTAATGAGTATTTAGATAATAAGGAGTAAATTATGATTGATATGCATTCACACATATTACCCGGTATTGATGATGGGTCTTATGGTATAGAAGAAAGTATAAATATGATAAAAGAAGCATATGAAGCGGGATTTAGCGATATTGTATCAACATCACATTATATAGAAGAAAGCTATAATGCAAACAAAAAGGAAAGAGAAGACTTAATAAAGATTTTAAGTGATAGATTAAAAGAAGAGCATATAGATGTAAATATATATAATGGAGCAGAAGCGTATGTTGCAACCAATATGACAGAATTAATGCAAGAAGAAAAACTGCCTACAATCAACAATTCTAAATATTTATTAATGGAACTTCCAATGAACAGTGAAATATTATATTTAGAAAATATAATTTATGATTTACAAGCAAATGGCATTATACCAATAATTGCACATCCTGAAAGATATTCATATGTACAAAAAAATCCTAAAATGCTATATGAACTTATAGAACAAGGGGTTTTATTTCAATCAAATTATGCAAGTATTATTGGAAAATATGGAAGAGAAGCAGAAAAAACTGTAAAAAAACTATTAAAAATGGATGTTATACATTTTTTTGGAAGTGATGCACATAGAAGTAGAAGTATATATACAGAGATGGAATTAATTACTAAAAATCTAGTAAAAGTAATTGGAAAAGATAAATTTAGGTTATTGTCAGAAGAAAATCCAAGAAAAGTATTAAAAAATGAAGATATATAAAAACTAAAAAGCTTAGAAATATCAAAATAGCTATTTCTAAGCTTTTTAGTATAAAAAATATTGAAAATTATGTAAAAATGTAGTATAATAAATACGATGGGTATTTTACCCAGGTAAGAAAACGGCACAATTATGGTTGACCAAGGAGGAAAAACCATGGAAGAAAAGTTAAACTTTGACTTCGAGAGTGTGTTCAAGTTAATTGAACCGAAGAAACTGCGGCTGACGGATGACTATATGCATCACGAGCCCGGAACAGCTGAACAGAAAAAGTTCTATGAACAGCTGAAGGCGGCAATCGAGATCGGCGTACCGGCTTTTAGAGCTCCTATTATGGATCCGTCTTTTACCAACAAGACAGGAACTGCAATCACGTATGTCGCTGGAAAGGATGTCGCTTGGGGCAAGTCTACAGTTAAGTGGAAGGAGCTTGCTGAGAAGCTCTATCCGGAAAAAAACAGTAGACTGGGTTCACTGAGAGAAAGAGTAATCTTTACCGGAATGTTACTGAAGTTTCTAACCGAAGAACAGCAGATTCCTGTAAAGGTTGCATGGCGTATGGTATGCGATGACAGTGCTGCAATAGGTCACTATTGTGACTCTCGTGGAGCTGGATTCAATTACGAGAAAACCGGTCGCAGAGAGTTTGCAGGTTTTTGCGATTGGGCAAATATGTCTAAAATCGTAATGCAGAACAATCTTGCACTGATTGTTGGTGGAAATGCCAAGGTCTATGGCGATATGTATCCGCTTACGCATACCGATGAAATAATTCATCAGACTTCTCAGATTAATTATGCAGTTGGCTGGATTGTGACAGATCCGTAAAAGTCGTAAGAAATAATAGTGCCATTTTGGCGGAGACTCATAATAGGGTTTCCGCCTTTTCTAATGATTTTATGGTAGAAATATTGAATATTATGTAAATATATGGTATAATTATAGTTGATGAACTATATGTTCAGGTAAATAAAAGGCACAACATAACATATTCGCAAGGAGGACATTATGAGCGAAGCAGTTGAAAACACGAAGGTTCATGCACAGCAGAGCGAACAGAAACCATGGGAAATTTCTCACGGACTTGTCATTTGGCCGAATTCGTTTGGATGCGATGACACGTTTATGAGTGATATGTTTTTGAGACATGAGCCAAAAACTGAAAATCAGCAGTTGTTCTACGACAAATTGGTGGAAAACATCAAGGAAGGCTGCAAAATTTTCCGGGTAGCCAAAATCGACCCAAGTATTACGGCGGAAGGCAAGATTTTCTACGAAAAAGGTAGTGAACCGGCACACGTACTACCAACAAAGTTAGAAAAAGTTGCAAGGGAATACGCACCTGAAAAAAACAGCAGATTAGGATCTGAACAGGAGAGAATTTTCTATATCGCTCAAGCGATGAGAACAATGTATAATGCGTATTATCATTTGGGAAAATTCTCGGTATCTGACCTGTGGAGTTATTTTTGCGACGGTGCTTTTGGCAAACTGGGAGCTTACAGTGATTCGGAGGTGTGGTATTTCAATAAAATCTGGGAAGCAGGTACAGGACAGCCAGCATTATTTGAGTGGGGAAAAGAATATTCTACAGGTTTTTGCGACTGGGCCGGTAACTATAAAATCGGTATGGAAAATAACAAGCTGATTTTAATGGGAGGATGCCGCAATGATTACTCGTTTGAAAAGCCGGTCACAAACTTGGAAAAAATTGAAAACATCACAGATATTCGCTTGTATAACGCTGTCCCTTGGATAACTATGGATATCTAAGTGCCATTTTGGCGGAGACTCATAATAGAGTTTCCGCCTTTTCTAATGTTGATAAAAAAATAAAAAATATTATTGTATTTTTTTTATTTATTGATATAATAATACTGATTTAAAAATTAGGAGGTTCATTCATATGATAAAAAGAGTAGCAATATTAGCCAATGGTGGAGATGTTTCAGGTTTTAATGCAGTTATTAGAGCAATAATAAAAACAGCTGAAAACAATAATATAGAATGTTTAGGATTTATAGATGGATATAGAGGTCTACTTCAAAATAATTTTGTAGTGTTAGGTACAAGCTCTACTGGAAACGCAGTAGGCATTCTTCCAAAGGGAGGATCTATTATAGGTTCATCAACAAATGCAAATGTATTTAATTATCCAGTAGAAGAAAATGGACAAAGGGTATATAAAGACTTATCAGATATATGTGTAGAAAATATAAAAAAAGATGAAATAGATTGCTTATTTACATTGGGTGGAGATGGAACACAAAAATCTGCAAGAGATTTTTCTTTAAAAGGCATCAATGTTATTGGTGTTCCAAAAACAATTGATAATGATGTTGCTTGTACAGAAATAACATTTGGATATAATACAGCAGTTTCAGTTGCAGCTGAAGCAATTGATAGACTTCATACAACAGGTGAAACACATCACAGAATAATGGTATTAGAAGTTATGGGAAGATATGCAGGATGGATTGCATTAGAATCTGCAATTGCAGGAGGTGCAGATGTTGCATTAATACCTGAAATACCTTTTGATATTAATAAAGCAGCTCAAAAAGTTATAAATAGAAAAAATAGAGGAAAAAGTTTTAGCATAGTAGTTGTTGCAGAAGGTGCTAAGCCATTAAATGGAGATGTTGTTATTAAAGGTGTTAGAGATAATGGCTCTGGAGTTGACAATACAAAACTTGGTGGAATAGGAGAACAAGTTGCAAAACAATTAGAAGAATTAACTGGTCTAGAGTCTAGATGTACTGTACTTGGATATATGCAAAGAGGAGGATCACCTACATCATTTGATAGAGTTTTATCTACAAAATATGGAGCAAAGGCAATGGAACTTGCATTAGAAGGAAAATTTAATGTATTAACAGTTATAAAAAATGGAAAATTAGATTATGTTCCACTAGAAGATGTTGTAGGAAATAATAAAAAAGTTGGTGCAGTTTCGGGAAATACACCTGAAAGCAATTTAAGAAAAGTAACAATGAACGATGACTTGGTAAAAACAGCTAGAAGCATAGGAATTTGCTTAGGAGATTAAAAAAGAATAATAGAGGAAAAATATGGAACAAGTAAAAGAAAAAATAAATGAAGATAAAGCTGTAGTAAAAGATAAAAAATTTAAAATATTTGGTTTTACAATAATACAAATTTTAGCTTATTTTATTGTATATAGTGTAGCAGGTTATATAATAGAAACTATATTTGGGCTTGTTACTAAAGGCGTTCTTGAAAGTAGAAAAAGTTTTCTGTATGGCCCATTCTGTGGTATTTATGGAGTTGGAGCAGTTGTAATGATTATTGGACTTCAACGATTTAAAAAGAATAATTATACACTTTTTGCTGGTGGATTTATAATAGGTTCAATAATAGAATATGTTATAAGCTTTATTGGAGAGTGGTTCTTCCATATAAAATGGTGGGACTACTCATCTATGCCATTTAACATTAATGGAAGAATCTGTGTATGGTTTTCGTTCTTTTGGGGAGCACTTGCTATTTATTTAATGTCTCATATTCATCCAAAAGTAGATAAATTGATTGAAAAAATAAAACCAAGCATTTTAAAACCACTAACAATAATATTAACAATACTTATATTTATAGATTTTATAGTAACAGGTTTTGCACTAAAAATGTTTTTCGTAAGAATTGTAAATCAGTATGATTTGGATATTGAAGGTGTTGAAATGTATTTTGATACATATTCAAAATTATATGAAAATGAAAAAGTCAAATCGTTTGTAGATAAACATTTTTCAAATGAAAAAATGCTAAAAACATTTCCAAATATAAAAGTTACAAAAAAAGATGGAAATGTTATATGGATATGTGATATACTAAAAGACATACAACCATATTATGTTAGAATATTTACACCAAAAGCTATAGACTTAAATGTAAACACAATATAGTTAAGAAGAATAAGATATATAAAATTTAATATGGAGGATAAGAAATGAGAAAATATTTTGGGACAGATGGAATTAGAAGAATTGCAAATACAGAGTTATCACCAGAGTTAGTTTATAAGGTTGCAAAGGCAGGAGCTTATGTACTTTCAAAACATTCTGATCATGCACCAACAATTTTAATAGGAAGAGATACACGTATATCTGGAACTCTAATTGAAAGTGCAATGGTTGCAGGATTTTTAAGTTATGGAGCTAATGTTAAAATTTTAGGAGTTGTTCCAACACCTGGTGTTGCATATCTTACGAAAAAATTAAAAGCAGATGCTAGCGTTGTTATCTCAGCATCTCATAATACATACGAATTTAATGGAGTAAAATATTTTAGTAATAAAGGAATGAAAATTCCAGATGAGTTAGAAGAAGAAATTGAAGAAATAATGGAATCTGGAAAATTAGACACACTTACAGCTGTAAATGATAAAATAGGTGTTTCAGAAATAAGAACAGATTTATTAGATGAGTATGTATACTTCTTTAGAAAAAATTTTGAAGAGGATTTTGAAAATGTAGATAAATCAAACTTTGTTGTTGCAATTGATACAGCAAATGGAGCAACATCAGTTGTGGCAGAAAAGGTATTTACAGCATTAGGAATAAAACATTATATCTTAAACAACACACCAAATGGTGTAAACATAAATGACAACTGTGGTTCAACACATTTGGATGTACTAAAAAAATATGTTGTTGAAAACCATTGTAATTTAGGAATTGCATATGATGGAGACGGAGATAGATGTTTAGCAATTGATGATCAAGGAAATGAGATAGATGGAGATAAACTTTTAGCAGTTATTTCTAATTATATGAAAGAAAAAGGAACACTAAAAAAAGATACACTTGTTGCAACAGTGATGAGTAATTTAGGGTTAAGCAAGTATGCAGAAAAGAACGACATAAATTTTGAACAAACAAAAGTTGGAGATAGATATGTTCTTGAAAAAATGTTACAAGAAGGATATAATCTTGGAGGAGAACAATCAGGACATATTATTATGTTAGACTATAATCCAACAGGAGACGGAATATTAACATCATTAATGTTAATTAAAATTATGTTAGAAAAAGGATTGTCATCTTCAAAATTATGTGATATTATTCAAATATATCCTCAGGTTTTAGTTAATGCAAAAGTAAACAGCGATAAAAAGTATGATTATGACAAAGATGAGGAAATAAAATCTGAGATAGAAAAACTAGAAGAAGAATTTTCTGGAAATGGTAGAGTTTTAATTAGACCATCTGGAACAGAACCACTAGTTAGGGTTATGATAGAAGGCCAAGATAAAGAAATAATAAAAACAAAAGCAGAAAGCCTTGCAAAATTAATTGAAAAAAAATTAAATTAATATATAATGGGAGGAAGAAAACATGCCAATGATAAATATGACAGATCCAATAGCTCTTCTAATTTGTACATTGCTATTTGTACTTGTTTTATGGTTTGCACACTATAGTAAAAAAAGTATAATAGCATGTATCATGTTATTTATATTTATTTCATTACTTGTACTACATGTTGTGGAATTTAATTTAGGTAACTTAACAGTAGAGGGAGCATCAATTGCAATTCGTTCAGTTGTTTTAGATTTGATTTTTGTATTGTTATCATTCATATCATATTTATGGATAGATAATATAGAAGCAAAATTTAAAAAGAAAAAAGTAATTGAAGATAACTTAGATTGGTTTTGGAATAAAATTTAGTAAAAATAATCTGTTGTGTAAATGCAACAGATTATTATATATAAGGGGAGGAAGGACAACTTATGGATAAAAAAAATATTGTAATAGGTGGAGCATGGCCATATGCTAATAGTGATATTCATTTAGGACACATAGCAGGACTAATATCAGGAGATGTACTTGCAAGATATTTTAGAGCTAACGGACATAATGTTGTATATGTTTCTGGAACAGATTGCCATGGAACACCAATAACAGAAAGAGCTAAAAAAGAAAAGAAATCACCAAAAGAAATTGCAGATTACTATGATGCAAGAGATAGAGAAGCATTAAAAGAATTTGAATTTTCATATGATTTATATACAAATACAGATACAGATTTTCATAAAAAAGAAGTTATGAAAATGTTTAAAAAAATATATGACAATGGTTATATATATGAAAAGGTTGAACCACAACCATATTGCGAAAATTGCCATAAATTTTTATCTGATAGAGAAATTCAAATTACTTGCCCAAAATGTGGAACTGAAACAAAAGCTGAACAATGTGATGGTTGTCAATATGTTCCAACAATCGAGGATATGAAAGACGGAATCTGCTTAGAATGTAAGACAAAAACAGTTTTAAAAGATAATAAAAATCTATATCTTGCATTATCAAAATTTCAAAAAGAAATAGAAGAACATACAAATAAAACTAATGTTTTGTGGAGACTAAATGCAAAAAATGAAACAGCTAAATACTTAAAACAAGGATTAGTTGATAGAGCAGTAACAAGAGATCTTGACTGGGGTGTTGATATACCTGTACAAGGCTACGAAGATAAAAAAATGTATGTATGGATTGATGCAGTACTTGGTTATACAACAGCTACTAAAAAGTGGTGCGAAGATAACAAAATGAATTGGGAAGACTTCTGGAAAGAAGGAAATAACAATGAAATATATATGGTACACGGAAAAGATAATATTGTGTTTCATAGTATAATTCTAAATGCACTTCTTTTAGCAATGAAGGAAAATTACCATCTAGTAGATACCATTGTCTCATCTGAATATTTAAATATAAATGATGAAAAAATATCAAAAAGTAAAGGTAATGGAATTCCTGCTATTGAACTTGTAAAACAATATAACCCCGATGTTCTAAGATTTCATTTAATAAATAACGGACCTGAAAAAAAGGATTCAAACTTTACAATTGACCAATTAGTAGCAACCAATAATGGTGAATTGCTAAACAAGTTTGGCAATTTAGTAAATAGAACTCTCAAATTTAAAGGAATAGAAGAAATTAAAGCCAAAAGCTTAGATAATGAGGTAGAAAATAAAATAAAAGAGACATATGAAAACGTTGGAAAAGCAATAGAAAAATTAGAATTCAAAGAAGCTTCAGATAAAGCCATGGAACTTGTTGAATTTGCAAACAAATATTATGATGATAAACAACCATGGGTTCAAAAAAAAGAAAATATAGAAGAATTTGACAAAACGATTTATAACTGTACAGTAATAATAGCAAATCTATCAAATATTTTTGAGCCATTTATGCCAGCAACATGTGAAAAAATACGTAAGTACTTACATTTAGATGAAAAATGTAATTGGAACTTAATAAAATTAAATTCAGACATTAAACTTGAAAATATAGAACCATTATTTACAAGATTAGAGAATAATTAATATTAAAAAAAGTCACATATCTATTGATATGTGGCTTTTTTGACGAGAACTCTTGAAAATTATGTTAATTTATTATATAATGCATATACATTGAGGTTTTTCAATAGATAGTTTGCTTTTTGCATTGCATAAAGCAAGGAATTGTGAAAATACTAAGATGTAAACTTTAAGTAAATATGGCTACGAAAGGAGATTGGCATGGAACTGTATGCAACCGTAGAAATACGGAATCAGCAAGAATTAGCAAAACTAATTGAAGCTTTCCTAGAAAAAGGGAAAGTAAATGGACAAGAAAGTAACTTTTACTTTAAAGACGGAAAGGTTACTATATCCTTTTGGTCAGAACCCAGCGAACAGCTAATCAAGACTCTCTGCAAATGCGAAAGCATAATCCAACTTTCAATCCGGACTACTGCTACAAAGATAAGAGCAAAAAGCAAATGCAATTTGGATGCAGTGGATGAATTCTTAAACAGTAGAACCGAGAAAATCTCAACAGAAACATCTGATGAGGTAGAGAAAGAATCTAAAGAAGTAAAGAAAGCTTCAAATGTTTCTTTCAATGCTGAAAAAATCAGCAATAGAAAAAGAACGGATTATCCAAAGCTGGAAAATCTTGAAGATTGCTCAAGAGCTATGAAGATTATCTCAAAGGCAAGTTCTTTTGAAGATGCTGTTAAAGGTCTTTCGGATTGGTTAAATGAACCTAATTGTCCTGTAAGGCTACAAGACTACATTGAGGCTATGGAAAAATTGGATAAACAAGACTGGAACAAGTTGATGCTTCGCACAGCAATGCAGCAATCTGAAAAAAGTATATCCCATGCAGATAAAATCCGATTCGGGAAGAATATTTTTCGAAAATTTTCCGACGAAGGTTTCTACGTTGAAACGTTTGAACTTCTAAAGATGCTGGAAAAATTGAAGAAGCGCTGGAGTGATACCAAAACATTGCCACAGTTAAATACTGGCAATAAGGCAAGTTCCTTGGGGCTACAATGTATTCCTATAAAAATTCCAGAAGTTGAGGAACTGCTAGAACGAATTTCGAAGCAGAATTCTGAAATAAAGGATAAGGTTTACGAGGTCATAAGCTTTATGCGAGGAGAAATCGACTCGGATGAAACTGTAAAAGACCTAACAGACCTTATGACAGATGTTATGCTTAAAACAAAAGAAGCGAATGATGTAAAAAAGTATTTTGAGGAAAATATGAATGCAAACAATAGACTAAAACTTTCTTCATTCATTAACAAATTCCTTGAAAAACATAATTCGCCTCAAAAGGTTAAAGCATGGGAATTCGTAGCTCAACTTAAAGCAATAATTTCTTAGTGTTTTAGATAGCCCATCACATGTGGGTGGGCTATCAATTTCTAAAAAGAATGGAGAAAATATACCATATGGAAAATATATTGACTGATGAACTTAAAGAGATAATAATTTCTGAAAAATATGATTTAGAGCTTATATCTTTTGAGTTTGATATTCCGATTGAACAATTAATAGAATATAAAAATAAATTATCAAAAAGAAATAATAATGAAAAAATGAATGAAACAGAAATTGATCAAGATGTAAGCAATGATAAAATAAATGAATTGTTCGAAAGTCTAAATCAATGTCAAAAAGAACGCGATATTGAAAGAATAAGAAAATCCATTACTAAATTAATTAAGAAAATAAAAACAATGAAATTATCTATTGAGCAATGTGAATTTATACTAAATGAAATTGGCAATGACTTCGCAAGCATGCAAGTGAAAAAGAGCATTGAACTTAAATATTTAGATGCAATAGATCAAAAAGTAAAAGAAATAAATGATGCAAATAAATTAAAGGAAATTAGAAGAAAATTAACACCAGAAGTATGTAAAAGAAATTTATTAATCACGGATGGTTTGAAAATTAAGATAGATATGAAACTTAACAAAATAAATAGTAGAAATGCTACAGAACAATTGTATGAAAACATATCTACAGATATTTTATCAATTGCATTAGATCTTGCTAGAGGAGTTACAAAATCTGAAAAAGCAATTGAATTAATAAACAATGAAACACAAAAAAGAATGCAAAACAGCCCTAAAACAGTATTTCAGTTGAACGAAAAACAGCAAAGAAAACAAGTTATAATGCAGATAAAGGGATGCTTGAGAAGAAGTGCAAATGAATTTCCAATCGATAATCCAAATACTACAATAGAACAATTACAAACACTAGGAGATATAAATCAAATTGATGCTATAGGAATTGTTATACAAAATATGATTAAAAGAAGTAAATTTGAAGAGGCTAGAAAACTATGTGATGAGTATTGCACCACAAAGGATAGAGAAAACCCTATGTATCCATATATATCGAGTTTAAGAAATATGATAAAAAGTGCAGAAAATAAGCAAAAAGACAGTAGTGAATTAATAAAATAGAATTAATATAAAAAGACAAACTCTTTCATAAGAAAATATGATAAGAGTTTTTTTATTTGAAATAAAAGCACGATAAATCAAATTACCAAAAGTTCAAGGAAATATTGGTAACTAATGCAACAAGTAAAATATTATATGATAAAATTGAAAACATACAAATTAAAAGGGGAAAGGAGGAAAATTAAATGAGAAAATCAAAATTTCTATTAATACTATTTACAGTTAGTTTATTAGTAAGTTTAATATTTCCAATGTATGCAAATAAAGTATGTGCAGCAACAGAAAATGCGGTAACACTAAATTTTGGAGATGGAATTATACATGATGGATATGTAGAGTATAGCAAAATAGGAAAATTACAATTATTCAAAGGTGATGAATTAGTTGCTAATATTTCAAATAATATGACAATTGATTTAAATGAAGCAGATCATAAATTTGCGATTGAAGAAATTGAGAATAAAGAAAGTGTTTCTAGTGCTACTACACCAATAAAATTAAACATTAATAATTGGTATTATCCTATGACAACAATATTAGGCGAAACTAGATCTACATTCAAATTAGAATCAAGTAAATTTAGTGGAACATTAAAGGTTAAACTTGAAAGAACAAATGTTGCTTTTAATACAATAGCTAAAAATGTTTATGAGGATATATCATCAAAAGGTGTAATCGATTTGACTAATGGAAAAGAATATGTAATAGATTTTTCTAAAACTGATGAATTAACAAAAGGATTAAAATCATTTGCAGATTTGGATAAAACATTATATTATAAAAGAGACAATAAAGGTCTATTAGCAACAGACAATGAAAGTGAAGCTGTTATAAAGATAGTAGGAAATAAATCAGAAAATAAAGCAATATTAACTGTAGTAAATGTTGGAACTAAAAAAAGTGAAGTTTTTAAAGGACTTCATACTCAATATACAGGTTCTGCATTGAATTATGATGGTACTGATGGGGGCATTATAAATGAAACACGATTTGATTATTATACTAGATGTACTTATGAATTTACATTTCAATATGTAAAGGAAGAAATTAATCCTAAAGAATTTAAATTTATAGAAGGAGTAAACCAAACATATACAATAGGTGAATCAAATAATGCAACTTTTAGAGTGGATGCAGAATATAACTTATTTGAAAATGGTGGAAAAGTATATATTGATGAAGCTTTAGTAGATAGTAAAAATTATACTTCTAAATCAGGTAGTACAATAATAACCTTAACAGATGCTTATTTAAAAACTTTATCTATTGGAGAACATACTTTAAAGGTTGCTTTTACAAATGGAGGAAATGCAACAACAAAGTTTAAAGTAGCAAAAAAAGCAGAAGAAAATAATAATAATGGCAACAATAATAACGACGATAACAATAGCAGTAATAACAATAATGGCAATAGTAGTAACAATAATAGCAACAGTAATAATAAAGGCAATAACAATAGTAATACTAATACTTATTCAAAACCTGAAATTGAAGATAAGAGAGACAATATTTCAAATCCACAAACTGGAGATAAAGTTGTAATATATTTTATCTTGTCTGCTGTTTGTGTTGTAGGAATTGTTACACTTGTAATTATTAAATTTAGAAAGAATAAAAAAGAAAGAGAAAGCTAGGAGGAAAGAAATGAAAAGTAAAAAAATATTAATTGTTTTAATTTTAACTTTAGCAAGTATTTGTCTGTTTAGTTTTTCAAACAGAGTAAATGCTGTAACAATTAGTGATGATGGTAAATATTCATTAGTACTAATTGTTAATGATGAGAATGGTAGTATTGATGGTGAATATGCCAAACTTGTAAGATTTAATATTGAAGAAGGAAAAACAACAGTTAAATTATCTGAATTAACAAAAGGAATTGTTCCTTTTAATAGCAAAACTGAATTTTCACATTGGGAAATAGCAGAAAATACGAAGGCTAGTGAAGAATTAGCAATAGCAAACTTTACTGGTAGTGGTTATTTTTATACATCAACAGGTGAAGAAGTTAATTATACTAATGCATTAACTCTTAGTGCTAAATTTTCAGATAAAGAATTAAAAGATAGTGGAAAATATTATGTAACACTTGATGCTTTTGCAGGTACAATAAATAGTAAAGCAAAATTATTATTAGAAAGTAAAGTATCAGAATTTAAAACAATCGATTTAAGCAAATATATTCCTGTAAGAGAAGGATACACTTTTAAAGGCTGGGATTTAGATGGAAAAATCGTTACTTCTGTTAACTCAAGTGCTTTTGCGAAAGATGCTTCAATTAACTTAACTGCTACATATACTCAAAATACTTATAAAGGTGATGGAATTGTATTAGTATTAAATGCTAATGGAGGAACCATTGAAGGTAAAGAATCTAATAAATATGACTATCTAGGTGGCGAAAATTCAGGAACAGATATGTCACTTTTACCATACGTGCCTGTAAGAGAAGGATATACTTTTAATGGCTGGAAAGCTAAAAAAGACGGAAGTGGAAAGAATTATACATATATTTATTGGAGAATATGGGATAAAAATGAAGAAACAGATAAAGAATTTGAAAAAGATACTTTAATAAAAGAAGAAAGTGGTTATGAGTGGTATAAAAATGTAACATTATATGCTTCTTGGACTAAAAAATCAGGAGAAACGGAACAACCTAGCAAAGAAACTGTAAAAGAAATTCAAAGTACAGGAGAAACAAAGGCAAAAATTGAATTTGCAAAAGAAGTTAATAAAGATTACAAATTAGACATTAAGTCAGTAGAAGTTAAAAAAGATTTAACAGATAAAAGTGTTAAATATGTAATAGATATAAACGTACTAGAAAATGGTCAAGTAGTTAAAATTAACAATACAAAAATGAAAATAAGAATTGCATTACCAAAAGACCTAACAGGATTTAATAAATATGAAGTAGTATATATTTCAAATAATGAAATTAAGGAAAAATTCCCAGCAAAAGTAGAGGATGGATATATAGTATTTGAAACATCACACTTAAGCCAATATGGAGTTATAGCAACAAATACTGAACAACCATCAAATAATAATACTACTAATAATGAAACTAATAATCCTCAAACAGGAGACAATATTATGTTAAATATAATGTTGTTTATAATATCTGCAACCGTTATTAGTACATTAACAGTAGTTAACAAAAAAATACAAAGCAAATAAAATCGTAAAGACTAGCACCAGCTAGTCTTTATTTTTAAAAATTAAAGAAAGTAAGATAAAAAAAATAATTAGTATCAAAAAAGGCAATACATACATAATATATACAAAAATTATGTAGGAGGTTTATTTTTTATGGATTACGAAATAATGATGAACGGAAATGTTAGAATTGGACAACGAGCACCTGAATTTGAAGCTGATACAACAATGGGAAAAATAAATTTAAATGATTACAAAGGAAAATGGGTAGTATTATTCTCACACCCAGGAGATTTTACCCCCGTATGAGCATACAATTTGGGGAAATATCAGAAACGCTTGATATTGCTTAACATTTCTTTAATTGATAACGTACTCTAAAATGAATAAAAATTGCCACAAAATCGATCGTGAGGCGATTGACAAAGAAAAATTTCAAAAGAGTCGATTTGAACATAAAGATAAGATAGCTAAATACTTTACAGCGTTCCTGCAAAATTATCCAATGGATAATTTTGACAGGATAAATGGATTTGTGGTATTATATGAATTAGAAAAATAGAAATTTGTTGAAATGGAGGATTGATTATGAAAAAATTAAAAACAGGAATATTATTAATTATATTAGGAAACTTATTATATTTAGCTTATATATTTTTTTGTAAAGAGGTGTAAATATGAGTGATTCAAAAGAAAATGTTGATGTATTAAAAATGTATGGAGAAGACAGTACTACACAAAGAGATGAATTCTTAAAAAAGCATAACTTAAATGAAAAGGGGCTTACTAGTAAACAAGTAGAAATTAATATTAAGAAATTTGGTCTTAACGAAACAAAAAAGGCTAAGCCTAAGAAGTGGTATAATTATTTACTACAAAGTTTACTAACACCTTTTAACTGCATTTTAATTGGTATTTCAATTATCTTAATATATACAGATATATATTTAGCAATAGAACCAAGCTATGCAAATATAATAGTCATAGCAATTTTAGTTACTGCAAGTACTTTATTAGATTTTTTTGAGTCATATAGATCTAATAAGGCAGCAGAAAAATTAAGGGAAATAGTTGAAACAACTACTGCAGTTATTAGAGATAACAAAGAAATAAATATACCAGTTAAAAATGTAACTTTAGGAGACATTGTTTTATTGTCTGCTGGAAGTATTATACCAGCTGATTTAAGAATAATCGAATCAAAAGACTTATATGTAGGACAGGCTTCATTAACTGGAGAATCTGATAATATAAAGAAAACCGTTGAATTAGAGAACAAGCAAGAAGAATTAGACAGTATATCAGATTTTGATAATATCTGTTTTATGGGTACAAATGTTGTATCTGGTTCAGCAAAAGGTGTTGTAATAAAAGTTGGAGATTCAACATATTTTGGAAAAATAGCAAATACCGTAACTTCTGGAAAAGAAAAAACAGCATTTCAAAAAGGTATTGAAAGTATAAGTAAATTATTAATTAGAATTATGATTTTTATGATTCCAATAGTATTTTTAATAAATGTGGAAAAACATGATATTATTCTAGCATTTACTTTTGCTGTTGCAATAGCAATTTGCATAACGCCACTACTATTACCAGTTATTTTATCTTCAAGTTTATCTAAAGGTGCTGTAAGAATGTCAAAAAAGAAGACTATTGTTAAGAAGCTAGATTCAATTCAGAACTTTGGAGCAATGAACATATTCTGCACAGATAAGACAGGAACATTAACAGAAGACAAGATTGTTCTAGAAAAATACTTAAATGTAAATGGTGAAGAAGACTTCAACATTTTAAAATATGCCTTTTTAAATGCCTATTTGCAAACAGGACTAAAAAGCAATATAGACGAGGCAGTAGTTGCTAAAGCTAAAACTATTGGAATCGAGAATAGTGTAGAAAAATATAAAAAAATAGATGAAATTCCTTTTGACTTTTCTCGTAGGTGTTTATCTGTAGCAGTAGAAATAGATAATATAGATGAATTAATAACCAAAGGTGCTGTTGAAGAAATTCTAAATATTTGTACAACATTTGAATATAAGGGACAAATGGAAAAACTTACAAATGAAAAAATAGAAAACATGAGAAAAATTTGTAAAGACTTAAATGAGGAAGGTTTTAGAGTTGTTGCCATTTGTAAAAAAATTATAACTAATAATAAAAAAGATTTTAATAGCACTGATGAAAAAGACATGACTTTATTAGGCTTTATTGGTTTTCTTGATCCACCAAAGGAAAGTGCAAAAAAAGCAATAGAAGGCTTAAACAATGCAGGAATAAGAGTTATGGTTCTTACAGGTGATAATGTTGAAGTTACAAGATGTGTTTGCAATAAAGCAGGGATAAATTCAAAAGAAATCATAACTGGAAATAAAATAGATGCTTTATCAGATGTAGCACTATCAAGATTATTAAAAAGAATTAATATATTTGCAAAACTTTCTCCAATACAAAAAGCAAGGATTGTTAGAGTTTTAAAACAAAATGGAAATGTTGTAGGTTATATGGGAGACGGCATAAACGATAGCCCAGCGTTAACAAATTCCGATGTTGGAATTTCCGTTGATACTGCAGTTGATATTGCAAAAGAAACTGCGGATATTATATTACTTGAAAAAGACCTTAATGTACTACTAGATGGTGTAATGGAGCGGAAGAAAAACATACGTAAATTTAATGAAATATATAAAAATGGCAACAAGTTTCAACTTTGGGGAAGTAGTTTCAGTAATTATTGCAAGCATTGTACTACCATTTTTACCTGAAACACCAATTCAATTATTAGTAGAGGGATTATTATATGATTTTGGTCAAATGACAATTCCGTTCGATAATGTAGATAAAGAATTGATTAGAAAGCCAAAAAAATTAAATATAAAAAGCTTAAAAAGGTTTATGTTTTTTATGGGACCTGTAAGCTCACTATTTGATATAGTTGTATTTTTACTATTATGGTTTGTTTTCACAGTTAGAGATGTTACACACTTTCAAACAATATGGTTCACTTACAGTATAGTATCAAATTTAATAGGAATGCACATTATAAGAACGGCAAAAACACCATTTATACAAAGTAATGCACATAAGGCTGTTTATATATCTTCAATTCTGTTAATTATAATAGGAATTTTAGTACCATTTACGCCTCTAGGAACTGCGATAGGCTTAGCACCAATTGCATTAAAATATATTTTCATGATATTTGGAGTCACATTCTTATATTGTATTGTAGCAAGTTATGCAAAGAAAATTTATATAAAGAAATATAAGGAATGGATATAGAAATAATAGAAGATAGGAAGTAGTTTTAATTATCAAAAAAATAAATAGTAAGTTATCGCTATCATTAAGTTTTAAAAAGAAAGGTAAATTGGTGGTATTTATGAAAAAAGGATTAAAGATTATAAGTAGTGTACTAGGAATTGTAATTATTTTAGGTTTAATATTTTTTATAGTTGATTACAATAGAGTAAAAAATAATGAAAGACCAATATTTTGTATTAAAAATCCAGCAGGAACTATACTTGATGGTGGAACGGTTGAATTTTTTGGATTAGGATATAAAGTTATAGATTTTCATACCATAGCTGGATTTGATGATATAAAAATAGGTTCATGGTTTATGGAGTATAATGATTTTAATGAAGAAATACAAAAATATGAAAAAGAATTTGAAGAAGAATTAAATAAAAATAAGGAATATGTAATTAATTTATTTGAGTTAAAAGAAATATCAAGTATAACAATAGATACTTTAGCTCAATATGATAATGAAAAAGAGTTCAACGATGAAGAATCAATAGAAGAAATTTATGAGGTTTTTGCAGATAAAAAAACTCATATAGAAAGTGTAAATGATATTCCAGTTAACCCTGATATATTATATTTTGTCAAATTTAAAAATGATTCTGGAAATTATAAATCAGCTTATATTTATAAAAAAGACAATCAATATTATATTGAGCAACCTTATAATGGTATTTATCAGGTAACTGAAGATGAATATACTAGGATAGAGAAAGTTGTTAAGTAACATACAAATTACAAGTTATAGGAGAAATAAATGATAAGAAAATTTGAAAAAAATGATATAAATCCTGTAATGCAAATATGGAAAAATGAAAATATAAAAGCTCATAAATTTATATCAAAAGAATATTGGAAAAATAATTATAATTATGTAAAAGAAATTCTACCAAATGCAGAAATATATGTTTATGTTTTAAAAGAAAATATTGTAGGATTTATAGGAATAAATGAGAATTATATTGAAGGAATTTTTATTGATACAAATAATCAATGTAAAGGAATAGGAACATCTTTATTGAATAAAGTAAAAGAAAACAGAGATAATTTGACATTAAGTGTATATAAGAAAAATATAAATGCTATCAATTTTTATAAAAAGAATGATTTTATAATTACAAGCGAAAATATAGATAAAGATACAGCTGAAATAGAATACACAATGACTTGGAATAAGTAAGAGCCAAATTACAATTTAGTAATTAGTTAGAAAAATAGTAAGTTATCGCTTACTTTAATATGTATTTATTAGTAGTAATAGGAGAACAAAGTATATGTTACCAACAATAAAATCAGACAGTATTTATCCATTACCCAATGATGTAGCAATATTTAATATTAACATAGTAGATATAATATTTTTAATAGGAATTATATGCCTAATAATAAAAAGAAAATCTATTTTTAATGCAAATAATGATGTATTGGATAAATACAATAGTAATAAAATAAAGGGACTATTGGCATTATTGATAATAATACACCACTTGTCTATTTATATAAAAGACACAATTCTACTTAAAGTATTTACAATAGTAGGAGTTATTGCAGTTTCAGCATTTTTCTTTTATTCAGGATATGGACTAATGACAAGCTATCTAAAAAAAGAGAATTATCTAAAAGATTTTTGGAATAAAAGAATAATGAAAATAGTTATACCATATATAATCGCAATTATATTTACTATTTTAGCATATCTATTAACTAGACAATTATCACTTAGAAAAATTTTTAATTCTTTAGTTGAAGGAGAACCAGTTGTAAGATTTTCGTGGTATGTGTTAGCAATTATTATTTTATATATCGTTTTTTATTTGTCAGCTAAGTTTTTAAAAAAGAAGAAAATGATAAATATTGCAGTATTTGGTGGAACTATTTTATATTGCATAGTTGTTAATAATATTTTAGGCTTTAATAATTGGTGGGTTAATTCTTGTTTTGCATTTTTTATAGGTATATATTTGGCAAGTTATAAAGAAAAATATACAATAACATTAAAAGACAAAAATAAAATAATTAGATATGCAATTATGCTTTCAATTATATTATTTGCAATAATAGGGATTCAATTCTTCACAAGTGGATATGCCATTATGGATATAATAAACGATACAGATCTAGCAGACGATATAATAAGAGAGCCTATTCCTGTTATAAATATGAATATTATTTGTATAGCATTACTTTTGGTATTGTTTACTATATTAGAAAAAATGAGATTGAATGATAAGGTATTTACTTTTTTGGGAAATATATCTTTTGAAATTTATTTATATCATGGATTAGTTATGTATTTATTGAGAAATCCTCGCTTTTATTGTAGAGTTGATTATTTATATGCTATTCTAGTAATTGGATTAAGCATAATATTAGCTAAACTTATGAATATAGCAAACAATAAAATATATAATTTCTATTTGAATAAAGTTGAGAAAGAGTCATGTTAATGATAGCGAGAAATTACAATTTAGTAATTAGTTAGAAAAATAGTAATTTGTATTTATAAATTAGAAAGAGAGGAATATTTATGAGTAGTAAACAAAAAGTCTTTATTGTAATAGGAATGATAATAATTATAGGAGTAAGTTTTGTAGTTGGTTTATTTATAGGGCAACAAAATGCTCCAAAGAATGATTTAGCAATTAGGAAAGTAGTTGGACAAACATTTTATGCAAATATTGAAAGTATAAAGCAATACAATGATGGTAGCTTCCACATTAATGTAAAAGGACTAGAAATAAACGACATAAATTATAGAGGAAATTTCACTTTTAAAGTAGATAATAGTATGGATATGACTTGGAGAGGCGAAAAGATTAAAGTTTCAGATTTCAAAGTGGGAAACAATATTGCAATTACTTTTACTGACGAAATGCTTACATCTATTAGTCCTACTCCATTAACAGAAGTTGTTAAAATACAAATTTTAGATGATGAAAGATAGAGAAAAATTACAATTTATATAATAGTTCTATAATTTTATAGGGGCGTCAAAATGTCGCCTCTATATTTTTTAGTATCCCGCTAAAAGCCACGCTTTTAGGCTCTTATTGGGATTCGGGGCGACTCCCTCTTCCTGCAAACTTTAAAAAAGTTTGAAAAAGTAAAAAATTTTAAAAGAAATGCAACATTTGATAAAATTTTTGGCTTCATATATATAGAAATGTGAGGTATAGTAAAAATACAATTATATCAAGATGAAATTTGATAAATATGAAAAGGTTTTACTCTATTTCTATATTGTAATTTAAAATAAAAAGAGATAACAATTCTCTTTTTAGCATAACATTTATTAGAAGTGTTATGAAGGAGTTAAAAAGTAATGCAAATTACAAATACAGAAATACAAGGCATGAAGTATGTTCAGATTTATTTGACAGAAGAAGAACTCCAGAAAAAAGAAACAAAAGATTTAATTAAAAAGTATAAACAAGATAAATATAGCGTGGCTATTTTCGTAAGTGGAAAAGAGAATTGTCCCGAGATTCTTGAAAAAATAATTACGAAACAAGTGGAATTAAATAGAAATGTATGCTAACATGAAAACAAGCAATATCATGCGAGATTTGGAGGATAAAATGACAGTTGTACGGATATTGTAGATTGTCTAGAGATGAAGATAAAGAAAACTATGCAAGTATTGAAGAACAGAAAAGAATTATTCAAGACTATGCAATTTCTCGTAATTGGACTATCTCAGACTTCTACATAGATGACAATGTTTCGGGATATACCTTTAACAGACCTGCATTTTCAAAAATGATTGAAAAAGTAAAAGGAGGAAAAATTGATGTAGTCATAGCAAAGGATTTATCAAGAATTGGAAGACATAACGGACGAGTATTAGTTTTAATAGATGAGTTTAAGAATATTCAAAAGAATTTAATATTAGTTTCTGAAATGGGTGGAACTTATGATGTTTTAAATGATAGAGATGATACTATTGGAATAACAACATGGTTTAATGAAAGATATGTTAAAGATTGTTCAAGAAAAACTAGAGACCACATGTATTCTAAACAAAAAACAGGAAGATTAATTATGGGAAATTATTATGGATATATAAAAGATCCAGAGGATATAACAAAACTATATGTTGATGAAGAGTTACGCCCTGTTATAGAATTGATATATAAATTATATACCGAAGAAGGAATTGGAAGAAAGAAAATTTGCGATATTCTAAATAGTAAATATAATTATCCAACTCCATCGGTTTACTATCAAATGAAACACCTAGAAAGAGGCAGAATATATAAACATCCTGTTCAAAAATTATGGTCCACATATATGGTAAGAAACATTTTAGAAAATGATGTATATTGTGGCACACTTAGAACTCATAAGAAAAAGACTGTATCCATAAGAGGCAAAGCAATAAAGCTTCCAGAGGAAGAACATTTTGTGTTTGAAAATCATCACGAAGCAATTATATCTAAAGAGACATTTAATTTAGCTCAAGAAATAAGAAAAAGAAAACTAAATACAAAAAGTACATCAAGTACGAGAAAAAGAAACTATTACTTTTCAGGACTTTGTAGATGTGGCGATTGTGGTTTTGGAGTAAGTGGCATAACTATAACTAGAAAACAATCTCAAAAAGGTTATGAATGTTCTGGGTATAGAACTTATGGTAAAGCTAGATGTAAATGCCATGAAATTAAAGAATCAGATATAATTATACATTTTAAGGAATTTTTAAAATTCACTAAAAATAAATACATAGATGAAATAAATAGAATACAATTTCAAGTAAAAACTAATACTAAAACAAATAATAAAGAAAAAATCAAATTTGAAATCGAAAACTTAAATGCTGAATACAAAGTTTTGATTAGTCAAAAAATTAAAGATTTAACTAATACTAAAAATGAGTATCAACGAGAAATGGTTGAAAATACATATAAAGAAGTGGAAAAAGACAAAACTAATCGTATAGAACAATTACAAAAACTATTAGAACAACAGCAAGAAGATTTAGACACAGAAAAAATAAAAAAATTAAAAACGGCAATAGAATATTTTGATGATATTATAAAATCTAATGAACCCAATAGATATATTTTAGAGTGTTTAATTGATAAAATATGGATTTATCACGATAAAAGTGTGAAATTCGAGCTAAAACCTGACATTAGCCGATTAATATAATATCCCCAAATTGAAGGCTTTTACCCCCGTATGCACAACAGAAATGATTGCATTTTCAAAAGCTAATATATATTTTGAAAGATTAAATGCTTGTTTAATTGGATTAAGTGTTGATAGTAATTCTTCACACCTAGCATGGGCCTACGATATTTTCTGTAAAACAGGAATACGTATACCTTTTCCAATTATAGCAGATAGAAGTGCTGAAATATCAAGAAAGTATGGAATGATTTCAAGTGATATAAGCAATACAGAAACGGTTAGAAATGTGTATATTATTGATGACAAAGGAATTATAAGACTTATTTTAGTGTATCCAATGAATGTAGGAAGATGTATTCCAGAAATATTAAGAGCATTACAAGCTCTTCAAGTTGCAGATTGTAATAATGGAAGCACACCAGCAAATTGGGTTCCTTGTGAGCCAATGATTGTACTACCACCAAAAACTTTTGAAGCATTAATCATGAGAAATAAAGAAATCACCGAAGGCAAAAACGGAATGAGTTGGTATTTAAGTTTTAAAAATCCAAATAAATGTGAAAAAATTACTGATAATGAAAATTATAAAAAATTAAATTAAAAATTATAAAATTGAAAAAAATAGCCATACTATTACAAAAGGAGGCTATTTTTTATGGAAAAAAATCAAAAAATTAATTGTACAGTTACAAGCTGTAAATATAATGATGAAGGAAAACAACAATGTGCACTTGAGCAAATAATTGTAACACCTATTATTGGATGTAATACAAAACAATCAGATGAATCAATGTGTAGTAGCTATAGAAATGAAAATAATCATTAATATATCAAAAAAAGTTGAAAAAAGTGTCAAATTATTGTATAATTACACTTAACAAGGCTTCTATAGCACATTTCATTTTAAGAAGTACCTTGAAAAATAATTTTATCAAGGAGGATTTACTCTATGGGGATGAAAGAACGTCTATACGTTGACATAATGGCTACCCAGCCTGAAGTCACAGGTTCTTGCAATCTTGTGATTGTTAAGTACCCCGATCATACCACGACACGGTTTATTGTAGACTGTGGGATTTTCCAGGAAAAGGACTATTCTAAATACAACAAGGATTTTCCTTTTGACGGAGAAAACATCGAGTTTGCATTAATAACCCATAACCATGTTGATCATATAGGAAGATTACCTTTATTGATTAAAGATGGTTTTAAAGGATCAATTTATGCAAGCAATGCAACGTGCAAGCTTATGCCATATGCTCTACATGATTCCTATAAGGTATTAAAAGATGTGGCAAAAAGAAATCATGAGCCTCAGCTTTATTCTGAGGCAGATGTTTCTGAAGTATGTCACAGGTTAGTACCTTGTGAATTCCGGCAGACAGTTCACGTAAATCAGAATATTTCAGCAACATTTCTGAAGAACGGACATCTTGTTGGTGCAGCACTTATTTTGGTGCAGATTAAGTATCCAGGTTGTGATGACATTAATCTTCTGTTTACAGGAGACTGGAACGGAAAGAACATGTTCTTTGAAGTTCCAAAGATTCCAGACTGGATCAAAAAGTTGTCGTTAACCATAGTCCAGGAAAGCACGTATGGTACTACTGATTCAAAAGAAGCCAATGCAATGGCAGGAACGTTTGAAAAGAACCTGTTAAACTGCGTAGGTAACGGTGGAACTTTTGTGACCATGGTCTTTTCTTTAGGGAGAGCACAGGAAATTCTGTATGTTATAAAAAAACTGCAGGATAATGGAAAACTTTCTAAGGAGATTCCGATCTACTTTGACGGAAAACTTGCTCAACAGTACTCTAAACTTTATAAGACGGAGAATTTAGGTTTAAATGGTAAAATGATAGATTTTATGCCAGAAAACCTAACTCAGGTTGAAAGAGCAACTAGAGTCGAAGTGATTGAAGATGCTGGGCAGAAGATCATAGTTACGACATCTGGAATGGGAACGTATGGTCCAGCTCAGGTATATATTCCTGAGTACATCAAAAGGGAAAACTGCATGCTACATTTTACTGGTTATACGGCAGAAGGGACCCTTGGAGAAAAGCTCAAGTCTGCGGAGGCAGGTGAGATGGTAAACATCGGCGGACTTATCTGCAAAAAGAGAGCTAAGGTAGAATATACCACAGAGTTCTCGGCCCATGCGAAGGCAGATGAGATGATTGAATTTCTGAAGCAGTTCGAAAATCTTAGGATGGTTTTAGTAAACCACGGTGAAATTGAAACCAAACTTGAGTTTTCTGAAAGAATTGCCGAAGAAGTGAGTCCAAGAAATGTAGCAATCTTGAACAGAGATTACTGCTTTAGAATTGGACCTTATGGTCTGATTCGAACATTGCCTACCAAGTTTGAGTAATTCATGCTAAACCACAGGTAAATCTAATTTAAGGTTCGTGTTTTTAACGCGAACCTTAATCTTTTATTAAAAGTATTGAATATTAAAAAAATGTAATATATAATATCAAAAGAAAAAGTAGAGGAGGAATTTTTTATGCCATTAGTAACAACAAAAGACATGTTTGAAAAATCAATGAAGGAGCATTTTGCAATAGGAGCATTTAATGTAAACAATATGGAAATAATACAAGCGATAACAGATGCAGCTGCTGAAGAAAATTCACCAGTTATTTTACAAGCTTCATCAAGTGCTATAAAATATGCAAGAGTAGGATATTTAAGAAAAATGGTTGAGGCTTCTCTTGACCAATATGATATTCCAGTAGTACTACATTTAGATCATGGACCAGACTTTGAAACTTGTAAAATGTGTATTGATAATGGATTCTCATCAGTTATGATAGATGGATCTAAATATGATTTCGAAGAAAATGTCGCATTAACAAAAAAAGTTGTAGATTATGCTCATTCAAAAGGAGTTGTAGTTGAAGCTGAACTTGGAAAACTTGCAGGAATTGAAGATGAAGTTAATGTTGCAGCATCTGATGCAATGTTTACAGATCCAGATCAAGCAAAAGAATTTGTAGAAAGAACAGGATGTGATTCTTTAGCAATAGCTATAGGAACAAGCCATGGTGCATACAAATTTAAAGGAGAACCAAAGTTAAGATTTGATATATTAGAGAAGGTAAAAGAAAAATTACCAAACACACCTATTGTATTACATGGTGCTTCAACAGTTATTCCAGAACTTGTAGATATGTGTAACAAGTATGGAGGGGATATTCCTGGAGCAAAAGGAGTACCAGACGAAATACTTCATGAAGCAAGTAAAAGAGGAGTTTCTAAGATTAATGTAGATACAGACCTAAGACTTGCAATGACAGGAGCAATTAGAAAGGTATTTATAGAAGAACCTTCAAAATTTGATCCAAGAGCATATTTAACTCCAGCAAGAGAATTAATAAAAGAAACAGTACAACATAAAATTAGAGATGTATTTGGTTCAAGCAATAAAGCATAATTAAAAAGGATATAATAGCAAAAATACTATTATATCCTTTTATTTATTCATAAATACCAATTGTTCTCATGTAATTAATATAACTATTATCTATATTAGTCCAAATATCTATATTACTATCTAAAAATTTATTATCTAATTTTTCATTAGAATATGCTTCATAACTTTTTATAATTTCATCTTTAAATGATGATGGACATCTTCCAATAATTCTTCCAATATCATTATATTTATTTCCAAAGCCACCGAAACCAAAATCAATAATAGCAGTTACATGATTATTTTCATCTAATAAAATATTACTAGAATTTAAATCTCCATGAACTAAGCAATCTTCGTTAGAAGAAAGGGAAGAAGGGTTCCAAAAATTCATATCACTTTTTGCAACATGAACATTTAATAATTCATCTAAAAATTCAGGCAATTCAAGTCCAATATTATCAATTGTAAATATATTATTTTTATTATAACTTAAGCAGTGAAGTTGATACATAAATTTAGATATATCATTAGAAACATCTTGTATTTCGCTAGAACTTAAACTGTTCATATTCTCAGCAAGAGGAGTACCAGGTATTTTTTTATGTACACTAAAGGGTCTTCCATTATCATAAAAAAGTTCTAATTTAACAGTATTAAAATCAGTTTTTTGATGAATGTACTTAGAAAATTCGTAATCTTTAACTATTGTTCTTGACCAAAACTCGTCTCTTGGAAATCTAAAAAAGAAGTTGCCCTCATCTGTTTCTACTTCGTAAACTATGTTAGTCCAACCGGTTGGAATTTGCTTTAGATTATGTATTTGTTTGTCTTTTAGTGCATCTTTTATTATTTCTTCAAAATTGTCGTTTAAATTAAAATATGTATTATTCATAAATCCTCCATTTATTTGTTTAATATTGTTTTTACTAATCTTATAAGTTGTTCTTCTGATTCTTTATCATAATTATTATATAAAAAATAATCAAATTTGCTTTGAAAGTTCTTATCATTAATAAATTTATTATACTGTTCTTCAATCTCATTTATTCTTTCAATTTCTTTTTCTTTACTCAAATTTCTTTCTTTGACCTTTTGTTTAGGAATTTCGATATCTTTGGGTAATATGTAAATTGTTTTAATATCTGGTCTTATTTTTTTCCAGTCATCAATCATTGTATAGTGCATTTCGAATACCATATTGTCATTAGATAAAATTTCATCTTTTAAATATGCATATCTTCCACCAAAAACTTTGAAATCATATATAATTTTATTCTCATCTTTTAAAATATCTAATTGTTCATCGGAAATAAAAATTCCGTCAATTCCATTTTTTTCTCCAATTCTAATTGGTCTTGTTCTTATTGTGTTTACCTTATGAAAACCAAGTTCATTTACTAATTTTTCTTTAAAATATGATTTCCCAATACCTGTAACACCTGAAAGAGCTAATAACATATGTTTATCCATTCCTTTTTATAATATTTTACCAAATTGCTTACGAATACGAAGTTCAGCGTCTTTTTTTGCAATATCTTCACGTTTATCGTATAGTTTTTTACCTTTACCAATTCCAAGTTCTATTTTTAAATGATTGCCTGAAAAATATAAAGAGATAGGAACAAGCGATACTCCTTGTTGTTTAATTTTTCCATAAAGTTTTAATATTTCTCTTTTATTTAAAAGTAATTTTCTATCTCGTAATGGATCTTTATTAAAAATATTTCCATGTTCATATGGGCTAATATGCATACCATAAATAAATGCCTCACCATTTTTTATATTTGCATAACTATCTTTTAAATTAACTTTACCGTTACGAATTGATTTAATTTCTGTTCCTGTAAGAACAACGCCGGCTTCAATAGTATCTTCAATTGTATAATTATGCTTTGCAACTGGATTGTTTGCAACAATTTTCTTGTTCATTAATTTATCCTTTATATATTTTATTTGAGCATGATACTCATAGCCAATATTATATACTGAAAAACAAAATAGAACAAGAGCTAAAATAAAAAAATTAACTCTTGTTCTAAAATTATCTATGAATATCAGAATCTATATAATCATTATTCTTATTATTTTGTGCTATATAAGACCAAATTAAAACTCCGATACCAACAGCTGTTATACCAATAATTACCCAAGTGTAAGGTGTTGTTGACATGCCATTATTTGTATCTGTAGTTGTGGATGTTCTTGTAGCTGTATAATTATCATTATTTCTACCTGTCATAGTACCCATAGTATTTTGAGCATCTTTACCTAACTGATTTCCGCCGTTCTCTAATGTATTCATACCATTTCTTATAGTGTTTCCAATTGCACTTCCGGTACTTTTTACAACATTTTCAGCTCCACCAACTGTATTTCTAATTCCGTCTACTAAACCATTAGCTGCAAATGTATAAGTAAAAGAAAAAAGTGAAATAATAGATGTAAGAATAATTGCAAATAAAACTTTTCTTTTCATAATTCTCCTCCTTTAAAGTTTAAAAATTTTTTCACAGTAATATTATTTGTTTTTTTTAATAAAATATACAAAAAAATAAAACCTTAAAATATAAGGCTTTATTTATATAAAATTATTATTTTAAATTATTTCAAACGAATCATAATAGCAATTGCAAGTAAAATTAAAATAACACCAACAGTAATTAATAAAATACTTAATATATTTGTAAGACCTAAGCCTTCTTCAGAAATACCACTTACGCTAGATGGTGTAACAGTTGAGCTAGCGTTTGAATCTCCAGAAGGAGGAACATTATCTTGAGTGTCTTGATAAGTATTTGAATCTGTACTATTTACTAAATCTGGTGTTGATGTTACATTAGAATCTTGATTAGTAGTTGGTAAATTCATATTAATATCTGTTGCATATACTCCATAAAAACTAACAATAAAAGAAAATATAATTAATACTACTGATAAAACTTTAATAGATTTTGACATTTGTGTACCTCCAAATTAAATATATTTTTATAATACACAAAATGTACAAAAATGTCCAGTAATTTTAAAAAATTTTACAAATAAATTAAAATAATTGTAATAAATTAATATAAAAAGTATTGAAAATGATTTTTCGTTGTGATATATTTTTTTATGTTATAAAAAAACGAAAGGGGAATAAAAAAATGGATGAAAACAATCAACAAAACAATCAAGTAAATGGAAACACACAACCAGTACAGCCATCACAAATACCTGTGGAGCAACCAACTCAGCCAGTACAACCTCAAGTACAACAACCAATTCAACAACCAGTACAAAATCCACAAGTAAACCAAGCAGCATTTACACAACCAACAGCTCCTAACTTTAATGCTGCACAACAACAACCAAAAAAGAAAGGAAAAGGCGGATTAATAGCAGTTATTATAATTCTGTTAGCTTTATTAATTGCCGTTGTAGGAGGAATTGCATTCTTCTTTGGAGTATATCAAAGTCCAGAGCAAGTTTATAAAAGAATTGTAGAATCTACAATAGATACATACTCAAATGAATTAGATAAATTAGGATATGACACAGTTAAATCAACAATCAAACTTAGTGCAAATGTTGATTTAAAAGGTGTAGACTCTAGTATAACAGAATTAATAAATAACATAGATGTATCACTTAATACTCAAGTTGATATGAAAAATCAAAAAGCATTAGCTAATATCGAAACAGATTATAATAAAAAAGATTTATTAAATGCACAAGTATATTCAAGCGCAAAAGATGAAAAGACATATGTATACTTAAAGGATTTCTTTGATAAATATATTGAAGTAGATATGGACAGCAATGCATATGATTCAATAAAAGAAGTATTTGAATCAGAAAGAAAAATCACAGACAAAAAAGATACAATAAAAAAAGCTCTTAATGTTGTAAAAAAAGAAATTACAAATTCTATTAAGAAAGAATATTGCTCAAGCGAAAAAGCAAAGGTAAATATAAATGGTAAAGATGTAAATACAACTAAAAATACTATTAAAATGAATGAAAAACAATTCACATCAGAGGTTAATACAATTATTAAAAACTTAAAAGAAAGCAAAGAATTTTTAGCATGCTTTGAAGATAGTGATAAAGTAAAAGAAGCATTAGAAAATATTATTTCGGAATTAGATGATACATCTACAGACGAATCAGCTACAATAGAAATAAACGTATATATGACAGGACTTATAAAACAGCAAATGGTTAAATTCGAAGCAAAAGTAGAAGAAACTGAACAAAAGGTTGCTTTCGAAGTTACAAAAATCGAAGAAAATAATTATAAAATTATAGCTTCACAAGATGGAAAAGAAGTTATGAACGGTACCATAGCTGTTGAAAAGAAAAATGAAAACGAAGGAACAGCAAAAATATCAGTTAATATCAATGAACTTGGAAAAGTTGAATTAAAAGTAAAATATGCAGTAAAATTAAATGAAAAAATAGATGAAATAAATCCTTCAAACAGCGTAAAATTAGATGCTATAACACAAGAAGATCAAAAGAAAATTTTAACAAGCTTACAAAATTCAGAATTATACAAACTTATTACTAAATTTGGTGGATCGACATCAGAATTACCAAGCATTGGTGGAGATCCTATAGATAATAATAATACTGAGCCAGATATAGATAATCCTGATACAAATGTAATAGATGGAAATATAGTAGATAGTAACATAGTTATAAATAATAATACAACAAATACACCAGCTACATTACAACAAAATCAAATACTTACTTATGATAATAAAACAAAAGTAACTTTTGGAATACCTACAGGATATACAGTAAATCATATATCTGATAGTTATGCAAGCATGAAAAATGACAATGTAAGTATTATTATATCTTCAACATTAGGAACAGAAACAGGATATTATAATGAGTTAACAAAACAAAAAGAAAATTATTCAAATGGTAAAAAAGATAGCACATATGTAAAATTTAAAAATGCTAATTTAACGCAAAAAGAAAGCATAACAATAGGAGCAAATACTTTTAGCACAGCAACATTATCATATGACGGTGTTTCTACATCATCAGGAGCAACAACATCATATAAAACGAGTTATATATGGTTACCTGTATCAGAAAAATACGTTTTAGACATTAAAATATCAGACTATAAAAACCAACTTACAAATGCCGATTTACAACAAATATTAAATGCTGTTACATTTGAAAACGTAAAATAGTTATAGAAAAAGAATCATAAATTTGTATTATTTATGATTCTTTTTTTATATTATTATTGCAAACAAATGTACTGTGTGGTATAATACATAAGATATATGAAATAATATTAGTTAGGAGGAAATAATGTTTAAATTACATTCAGAATATAAACCTACAGGAGATCAGCCACAAGCAATTGAATATTTAAGCAAAGGCATAAAAGAAGGAAAAAAATTTCAAACGTTACTCGGTGTAACTGGCTCTGGTAAAACATTTACAATGGCAAATATAATTGAAAAAGTACAAAAACCAACACTTGTTTTAGCACACAATAAAACACTAGCTCGGACAACTATATTCAGAATTTAAAGAATTTTTTCCAGAAAATAATGTTGAGTATTTTGTATCATATTATGATTATTACCAACCGGAAGCATATATTGCATCATCAGATACCTATATAGAAAAAGATGCATCTATTAATGACGAAATAGATAAGTTAAGACATTCAGCAACAGCATCCCTTTTTGAAACAAAAGATGTTATTATTGTGGCATCTGTATCATGTATATATGGTTTAGGAGATCCAATCGACTATGAGCATATGATAGTTTCTTTAAGACCTGGCATGAAAAAAGAGCGAAATGAAATAATGAAAAAATTGATTACAATGCAATATACTCGTAATGAATTAGATTTTAAAAGAGGAACATTTAGGGCAAAAGGTGACATACTTGAAATCTATCCATCAGATGAAAGTGAAACAGCTATTAGAATTGAGTTTTGGGGAGATGAAATAGATAAAATAAATGAAATAAACCCTTTAACAGGAAAGGTAATTGCAAGTAGAAATCATGTTATGATTTTCCCTAACTCACATTATGTTACAACATCTGAAAAAATGGAAAGAGCATTAATTACAATTGAAAAGGAAAAAGAAGAAAGAGTTAAATATTTTAAAGAAAATAACAAACTAATAGAAGCACAAAGAATTGAAGAAAGAACAAATTTCGATATGGAAATGATGAAAGAAACAGGCTTTTGCCAAGGAATTGAAAATTATTCTAGGCACATTAGTGGGAGAGAAGAGGGAAGTCCTCCTTTTACATTATTTGATTATTTTCCAAAAGATTTTCTGCTATTAATAGATGAATCACATGCAACAATACCTCAAGTAAGAGCAATGTATAATGGTGATAGAGCAAGAAAAGAATCACTTGTAAATTATGGCTTTAGACTTCCATCAGCTTTTGATAATAGACCATTAAAATTTGAAGAATTTGAAGAGAGAATAAATCAAGTCGTATTTGTAAGTGCAACTCCAGCAGATTATGAAAAAGAACACTCTAAAGATAATATTGTAGAACAAATTATTAGACCAACAGGATTATTAGATCCAAAAATAGAAGTAAAACCTGTAACAAATCAAATTGACGATTTGATTGAACAAATAAGAGAAAGAGTAGAAAAGAAGGAAAGAGTTTTAGTAACAACACTTACTAAAAAGATGGCAGAAGATTTAACCTCTTATCTTGCAGGAATAGATATAAAAGTTAAATATATGCATTCAGATATAAAAGCATTAGAGAGAATGAAAATAATTCATGATTTAAGAACAGGAGAATTTGATGTATTAGTTGGGATTAACTTATTAAGAGAAGGACTTGATATACCAGAGGTTTCATTAGTTGCAATATTAGATGCAGATAAAGAAGGTTTTTTACGTTCAGAAAGATCATTAATACAAACAATTGGACGTGCAGCAAGAAACACAGAAGGAAAAGTTATAATGTATGCAGATGAACTAACAGAGTCAATGGAAAAAGCTATCTCAGAAACAAATAGAAGAAGAAAGATTCAACAAGAGTATAATAAAGAACATGGAATTACACCTAAAACAATTCAAAAATCTGTAAGAGATGTAATTAAAGCAAGTATTATTGAAAATGCAGAATCTAAATATAACATTAGCAAAGATGAAAGCATTGAAGATATTATTTCTAAACTTACAGATGAAATGCTTAAATGCGCTCAAGAAATGGAATTTGAAAGAGCAGCTGAATTACGTGATCAAATTAAACAATTAGAATCAATGAAATAATTTGTTTGCAATTTTAGGCAAAATATGGTATAATAAAAAAGGTTTATTTTTAAACAATTAGGATAAAATAAATATAATAATTTTAGGAGGAAAAAAGTGATGGGAATATTAGATATGACAGATCAATTTTGCAATCCAATTAATGAGAAAAACAATAATAATGTACAAAACAACATTCAATTAGAGAGCAGTAGGGTTCATGAACAACCAATAGTTTCTTTTGTTCAAAGAGAAGAATGGAAAGATGTATTATATAGAGAAGAACTATAAAAAATAATAATATTTGGAAAAAAGCATAAAATATACTGTACTTATTATACAAAACATATTGACAATTTCTTTTTTTACAATGTATAATAAATATAGTAAGAAAATGTTTCTCGCTTTATGGTGGTGCGAGTAATAAATTATCCATTTTGCTAAATGTTCTCGCTTTATAGTGGTGCGAGTAATAAATTATCTATTTTGAAAATATTGGGGCCTTCTATATTAAATTATAGGAGGCTTTAATTATAGAAAGGAAAAAATTGCAATATGTTTTTAGAAACAGGATATGTATATCATATAAAAGATGAATATTTTGAATTTGCAAAAGATGAAAAACTTATGAAAAATCATGAAGACGGAAACACAAGACCAACGTATTTTTGTATAAAAAATACAAAAAGTAAAATTCTGTGGTTTGTTCCTATGAGTTCTAAAGTAGAGAAATATAGAAAGTTACAGAAACAAAAAATAGAAAAAAACGGGGTTTGTGATACTATTGTAATTGGTAAATATAGAAGAAAGGAGACAGTTTTCTTAATACAAAATATTTTTCCAATAACTGAAAAATACATAGATCATATAGACACTATTAGAAATCAAGCAGTTGCTGTTGTTGAAGGAACTCAAAAAGAAATTACATACAAAGTAAATAAAATTTTTAAGTTAAAATCAAAACGGAATTAATTTAATCTTTCCAAATGTAGATAGAATTGAAAAACTTTTATTAGAAGAATCAAACAATTTATTATAAATTCTCTTTTTTTAAATGTAAATTAAAATAATATTATTCTATGAATATTAACCATGTAATTCATTGACAATAACAAACTTATGTTTTATAATAATTAAGACAAAAATTTTAATATTTTAATTTTGGGGGAAATATGCAAGATAGTATTATTATAAAAGGTGCAAAAGAGCACAATTTAAAAGATATAAATATTGAGATTCCTCGTAATAAATTAGTGGTTATTACGGGATTATCAGGTTCAGGAAAGTCGTCATTAGCATTTGATACTTTATATGCAGAAGGCCAAAGAAGATATGTAGAAAGTTTATCCTCATATGCTAGACAATTCTTAGGACTTATGGAAAAGCCAGATGTAGATTATATTGAAGGTTTATCACCAGCTATTTCAATTGATCAAAAAACAACATCTAAAAACCCTCGTTCAACGGTTGGAACTGTAACAGAAATATATGATTATATACGTTTACTCTATGCTCGTATTGGTGTACCATATTGCCCAAAATGTGGAAAAAAGATTGAAAAACAAACAATAGATCAAATCGTAGATGATATACTAGGTTTAGAAGAAGGTACTAAAATACAAGTATTATCGCCTATTGTACGTGGCAGAAAAGGTGAATTTGTAAAATTACTAGAAGATTTTCAAAAAGAAGGATTTGTTAGAGCAAGGATAGATGGAAATGTTGTTGAACTATCTGATGATATAGATTTAGACAGAAAAAAGAAACATGATGTTGAAATTGTAGTAGATAGACTTGTAATAAAACCAGATATAAGAAGCCGTTTAACAGAATCTGTTGAAACAGCTCTAAAACATGGAAATAATCTAGTAAGCATAGATATTTCAGGAAAAGGTACAAAATTATATAGTCAAAATTACGCATGTCCTGACTGTGGAATAAGTTTTGAAGAATTATCTCCTCGTATGTTTTCATTTAATAATCCTTTTGGTGCATGTCCTACATGTACAGGTATAGGATATTTAATGAAAATGGACCCAGATTTAATTATTCCAGATAAAAATAAAACACTTTATGATGGTGTAAAAGCATTTGGTGCAAGCACAATGAAAAAAGGCGATACAATGGCAAAAATGTATTTTGAAAGTATAGCAAAACATTATGGAGTAAAAATAAAAGATGTACCAATAAAAAAATTACCTAAAGATTTTTTGGACAAAATATTGTATGGAACAGGAAATGAAGAAATAGATTTTGAATATACATCATCAATAGGAACAAGAAAGTTTACAGCACCATTTGAAGGAGTTATTCCAACATTAGAAAGAAGACATAACGAGACAAAATCACAAGGTATGAGAGATTTCTATGAATATTATATGAGTGAAAGCGAATGTCATGAATGTAAAGGTGCTAGATTAAAAAAAGAAGTTTTATCAGTTCGTGTTGGAGATAAAAATATAAACGAACTTACAAGCATGTCAATTGATAAAATAAAAAACTATATTAATTCGTTAGAACTTAGCAAAAAGGATAGAATGATTGCTGATCAAATATTTAAGGAATTAAATAAAAGATTACAATTCTTAATGGATGTTGGTCTTGAATATTTAACATTATCAAGAAGTGCAGGAACATTATCTGGAGGGGAAGCCCAACGTATAAGGCTTGCAACACAAATTGGCTCTGGATTAACAGGTGTACTATATATTTTAGATGAGCCAAGTATAGGTTTACACCAAAGAGATAATGAAAAACTTATAGATACCTTAAAAAAATTAAGAGATCAAGGAAATACAGTATTAGTTGTTGAACATGATGAAGATACAATGTATGCTGCAGATCAAATTATTGATATTGGACCTGGTGCAGGAGTACATGGTGGAAGAGTTATGGCTCAAGGAACAGCAGAAGAAGTAAAACTTGTTACAGATTCTGTTACAGGACAATATTTAAGTGGAAGAAAGCAAATACAAGTACCAAAAAAGAGAAGAAAATCTAATGGAAGGGCTATTGAGGTAAAAGGTGCTACAGAAAATAACTTAAAAAATGTAAATGTAAAATTTCCACTTGGACAATTTGTTTGCGTTACAGGTGTTTCAGGTTCAGGAAAAAGTACCCTTGTAAATGAGGTTTTATATAAATCACTAGCTAAAGAAATCAATGGAGCAACGGAAAAGCCAGGAAAATGCGACGAAATTAAAGGAATTGAAAATATTGATAAAATTATAAATATTGATCAATCTCCAATAGGAAGAACCCCACGTTCAAATCCTGCTACATACACCGGGGTATTTGATATAATACGTGATATTTTTGCAGGTACTAATGAAGCAAAAATGAGAGGATATGACAAAGGAAGATTTAGCTTTAACGTACAAGGTGGAAGATGCGAAGCTTGTAGTGGTGATGGAGTACTAAAAATAGAAATGCACTTCTTAGCAGATATATATGTACCATGCGAAGTTTGTAAAGGTAAAAGATATAACAAAGAAACATTAGAAGTAAAATATAAAGGAAAAACAATTGCAGATGTACTTGATATGACTGTTGAAGAAGCATTAGAATTCTTCAGTAATATTCCAAGAATCAAACAAAAAATACAAACATTGTATGACGTAGGTTTAGGCTATATTAAACTTGGACAACCATCCACAACATTATCAGGTGGAGAGGCTCAGCGTGTAAAACTTGCAACAGAATTATCAAAAAAAGCAACAGGAAAAACATTATATATTTTAGATGAACCAACAACAGGTCTTCACATTGCAGATGTACACAAATTAGTAGATATTTTGCAAAGATTAGTTGATACAGGAAATAGCATAGTAGTAATTGAGCATAATTTAGATTTAATAAAAACAGCAGATTATATAATTGACCTTGGACCAGAAGGTGGAGACAATGGTGGAAAGGTTATAGCTGTAGGTTCACCTGAACAAATTGCCAAAAATGAACAAAGTTATACAGGAAAGTTTTTAAAGAAATATTTAGAAAAATAAATTAGAAAGATAAATTAAGGAAGTTCTATTATAAAAATAGAACTTCCTTTTTACTATCTACAGTTGTTATTGTTATTATCTATTCTTTCGCTACTTTTTTGATTATTTTTGCTGTTATTTTTTTTGTTATTTTTTTGATTGTTTTGATTATTCTTTTCTGACATAAAAAGCACCTCCAATCTATATTTCATTTTTATTTTGTCATAAAATTAAAAAAATATTCATTTAGTTGTGCTTTTTTATATATTATGATAAAATAATTTTTGAAAATTTGAAAATAATAAAAGGATGAGGTTTATGAGTAATATTGTTATTGGAATTGAAGGATATGTTGGAGCAGGCAAAACATCAATATGTAAAGAATTATTAAATGAAATACCAAACAGTATTTTACTACATGGTGGTAACTTATATAGAGCAATCGTTTACGCTCTAATGAATATGCAAAATAATCATATAGAATTAAAAAGTTTAAGCGAAAATCTACAAAATATTGATATTAAAGCTCTTATGGATAAATTACAAGTAAGATTGGAACTTGAAAATAGAGAAACTGTATTTTATGTGGCAAATGAAAAAATTGATGATGAAAAATTGCAATCAAAGGATAATTCACTTGCAGTATCCATAGCAGGTAAATCTGCTGATAATTCAAAGCTTTATGCTTTTGGAAGAACTTTAATAGATATGTATAAACAAAAATTTAATGTTATAGTGTCAGGAAGAGATTTAATGAAGATTTATCCTAATTTAGATTATCATTTTCTAATTACAGCTTCTCTTGATGAACGTGTAAGAAGAAAATGCATACAATATAATGAAATTGTTAATCAAGAAGAAATTAGAGATAATATTATAAAAAGAGATGAACTTCAAGAAGCTGCAGGATATTATAAAAAATATGATAAAACAATTGAAGTAGATGTAACAAATTTCAAAAATGCAAAAGAGGGAACAATGGAAATTTTGCATTTTATAAAAGAATTTTAAGGGGGATAAATAATTGGAGAACGCAAAATTAAAAAAATTCGAAAGAGATATAGAAGGAAAAAATATAGCCATAATAGGAATGGGAGTTAGTAATTTACCTTTGCTTGATTATTTAACAAAGTTTACAAGCAAAATAACAGTATTTGATCAAAAAAATGAAGAAGATATGAAACCAGAAATTATAAAAAAAGTTAAAGATAGCAATGTAAATCTAATTACTGGTAAGGATGCACTAAAGAAACTTATAGGATTTGATATTATATTTAGATCTCCAAGTTGCAGACCTGATACAGAAGAAATTGTAAAGGAAATCCAAAGAGGAGCTATACTTACATCAGAAATTGAAATGGTGTTAAAATTATGCCCAGGGAAAATTATTGGTGTAACTGGAACAGAAGGAAAAACAACTACAACCTCACTTATATATGCCATAGTTAAAGAATCTGGTAAAAAGTGTTTTCTAGGTGGAAATATAGGAAAGCCAATCTTTGCACAAATAAAGGAAATGAGTGAAGAAGACATTATTGTGTTAGAACTTAGCAGTTTCCAATTAATGAATGTAGTAAATAGCCCAGAAATTGCAGTTGTAACTAATATTTATCCAGACCATTTAAATGTTCATAAATCTTATGAAGAGTATAGAGAAACAAAAGAAAATATATTTAAATACCAAAACGAAAAAGGAAGAACAGTATTAAATTATGATAATGAGTATACTAGAGAATTTTCAAAGCATTGTAATGGTAAAGTAATTTTCTTTAGTAGTAAAGAAAAGTTAGATAATGGATATATTTATGATAATTCTGATGAAACTATAAAATATTGTGAAGATGGTGTTCGCAGACATATAATAAAGAAGAGTGATATAAAACTTAGAGGAATACATAATTATGAAAATATTTGTGCTGCACTTGCTGCAACAAGTGGATTAGTTGATGTAGATACACAAGTAAAAGCTATTAAAGAATTTACAGGAGTTGAACATAGATTAGAATTTGTAAAAGAAATTAATGGTGTAAAATATTATAACGATTCAATTGGAACAAGTCCAGCAAGCACAATAGCAGGTCTTAAATCTTTTTCAGAAAATATTATATTGCTTGCAGGTGGCTCAGATAAAGGATTAGATTATGATGAAATTGGAGAAGTAATTGCTCAAAAGGTTGGAACTCTAATTTTGACGGGTCCAACTTCAGAGAAAATTGAAGCAGCAACTAAAAAAGCTTTAAATGGAAAGCAACTTCAAATTTTTTATTGCACTAACATGAATGAAGCAGTACATGTAGCAAAAGAAACAGCAAAGATGGGAGACGTAGTACTTTTATCTCCTGCAAGTGCAAGCTTTGATTTATACAAAAATTTTGCTGATAGAGGTAATAAATTTAAAGAAATAGTAAATAGCATATAAGTAACAAAAAAATTGATAATACATATTATATAAAAGAAAAATTAATGGGAGGTATAATATGTATTATCAAAATTATGAAGATTACATGAGAAGTGTTTTAGGATATCCAGCACAAAGTAGACAAAATACATATGAAACGACATATGAAATGCAATATATGCCAGATGTAACATATGTAAATCCATCAAACTATAATAGAGAGATGCTTGATTTGTATCCAGAAATATACCAGATAGTAAATCCAATGGTATGCAAAATTTGTGAAAGCAATACAAAGCCACTTACTAGAGAACTTTTAGAAAGTATGACAGATGAGATTTATTCTAACTTAGAAAGTGATCCAAAAATGGATACTGTAGTTAATGTTAGAGTTAGCACACAAGCTCCAAGCAGTGAAAAATCTAATAGAGTATCTTCATCTAGTAGCTCATCTTCAAGTAGCAGTTCTTCAAGTTCAAATAGTAATACAAAATCAAAAAGAGAAGAAGAAAGCAAACAATCAAGAGAAATATCTGAAAGCAAGGATACAAGACAAATTGGATCAAATAGTGCATTAAGAGATTTGATAAAAATATTAATTTTAAATCAATTACTAGGAGGAGGATTTGGTCCTCGGTAGACCGCCACGTCCACCATTTCCAGGAGGTCCAGGAATGCCACCACCACCAAGACCACCAATGAGACCACCATTTCCAAGAGACGACAGATATTATGATGGTTATTTAAAATTTTAATTTTTTAAGATATACAATTTAAAATTGTATATCTTTTATTTTTTTGCAAACAATATAATTAGTTTCATTAAAATTTTAATGAGCATATACTAGAAAGGCGGTAAATTCTATGAAAGTAAAAGATTGTATGTGTCATGATGTGACATATGTAACACCTGAATGCTCAGTTAAGCAATGTGCTAAGTTAATGTGTAATAATCATATTGGTTGTGTACCAGTATGTAATGCTCAAAAACAAGTTATAGGTCTTGTAACAGATAGAGACTTAATTTTAAGAACAGTTGGTTGTGGTAAAGAAATAGAGAACACTCCTGTTGGAGATATTATGACTGGAAATGTATGTTGTTGTACACCAGATGCAGACGTTTGTGAAGCAGAAAAATTAATGTCTGATAATCAAGTTAGAAGATTACCTATAATAGAAAATAATAAGATTATAGGAATTTTAACTTTAGGTGATTTAGCTGCAAATACAAATGTTAAGACAGATGGAGTAATATCTACATTAGAAAATATATGTGGATGCGATAAGAAAAACGCTGAATAGTAATCTCTTTTTAGTGTACAGGAATATTTTCTGTACACTATTACATATTTAATTTATGGAATATTTAACAATGTACATGCATTAATAATTATATAAGGGAGATTACATATGGTTGTTGATATGAATTATTGGGGCAAAGTTACGAAAAACATAGTAGTACTAGCCCTAAGTATAATTGGAATATTTTTAGGATTTAAACTTGCTGTGTTTTATATGCCTTTTTTAATTGCATTTATAATTTCTTTAATGCTAGAGCCTTTAATTAAATTTATAATGAGAAAAACAAAGTTAAAAAGGAAAACAAGTTCAATTATTGTATTTATATTTGCTATAGGTATTATAGTTGGATTACTTGCATGGGGAATTACATCACTTATTACAGAAACAGGCAACTTACTTTTTAATTTTAATAAGTATGCAGATAGTGCATATAATACTATACAAAATGTTATTACTAAATTCGACTTTAGTAAATTTCAAATTCCAGAGAATGTAATGCATACAATACAAGATTCAGCTATAGAATTTTTAGGTACAGCTACAGAATGGGCAAAAAATGCATTAACCGGATTAATTGGTTTTATAACATCTATGCCTGCAATAGGAATATATGTTGCAATAACATTTTTAGCATTATATTTTATTTGCGTTGACAAAATTTATATGCTTGACCAATTAGAACATCATTTGCCACAAAATTGGGTCAAAAGAATAGGTATTCACTTAAGAGGCATAATTAAAACTTTAGGATGCTATTTAAAAGCAGAATTTATACTGGTTGTTATATCTTTTATAATTTCCCTAATAGGCTTGTATATTTTTTATTTTATTGGATGGAATGTACCATATCCATTAATGATTGCTTTAATTATTGGTTTTGTGGATGCTCTTCCTATATTTGGATCAGGCACAGTTATGGTTCCGTGGGCAATATTTTTAGCTTTTTCAGGTGATATTAAACTTGGAATGGCAATCTTTATTTTATGGGCGATAATGTCAATTGTGAGACAATTTATAGAACCGAAAATTGTAAGTGGGCAAATTGGTATACATCCAATATTTACACTAATTGCAATGTATACTGGATTTAAATTTATAGGTGTATTTGGAATGTTATTAGGACCGATTATATTAATCATATTAAAAAATATTTATGGAACACTAATTGATAAAGGTGTAGTAAAATCTTTATTTGAAAGATAAATAGTTAAAAAATAAAACTTTTATAATTTAATATAAAAGTTTTATTTTATTTCCGTTTTTTTCTATAAAACCATCATCTACTAAATACTTAAGTTCTCTCATCATAGCACTTCTATCAATGCTTAGATAGTCGGCTAAGCTAGTAAGAGAAAAGGGAAGAGTAATAGTTTTAGAAAAATTTTTATTTGATAATAATGAAAAATAGGTTAACAATTTTTCTCTTATAGTTCTTTTTGACAAAACTTCAATTCTTAAGTTTTGATGGACTGAGTTAATTAATACTAAATCCATTAGATCAGCTACTAATGTAGAATGAAATTTACAATTTCTTTTACATTTATTATGAACATCATCATATAAGAAAAATAAAACATCACAATCACTTGTTGCAATAATAAAGAGTTCATTGTTAGTATTTACAGGATAGAAAGCCTCACCAAAAATATAATTAGAAGAAAAGCTATCAATAATATCTTTATTTCCATTCAAATCGTATCTTACTAAATGGGCATTTCCTGATACAAGAATACATATTTGCTTTCTTTTTTCTATATATGTTGTTATTGTTTCACCCTTCTTAAATGTTTTTCTTTGAATTCTCATACAATTTTCAGCTACATCTTTTACAATCTTAGCAACATCATCCATATGAAAAATACCACCTTTCAAAGTTTTTGTCTTAAAGGAACTACATAAATTATGTTAATATTATACTCTAAAACTACTGATATTGCAAGGAAAAAATACATAAATATAGGTTGACACATTTGTAATATAATTGTAATATTTGAAAATCACTTAGAAACCATTGAGTTACAAAAATCGACAAAAATATTTTTGACGTTTTGTTGCAAATGCAACAGAACTTTTCTATTATTACTATATAATAAGCATATCAAATACAAAAGGGGGATATGTAAAATGAAGGTAATAAAAAGAGACGGAAGAGCAGTAGACTACAATAGAGACAAAATTAAAATTGCAATTGAAAAAGCAAACAATGAAGTAAAACCAAAAGAAAGAGCCACAAAAGAAGAAATATCAGAAATTACAAAATATATTGAAGAGTTAGATAAAAAAAGAATTCTTGTTGAAGATATCCAAGACATTATCGAACAACAATTAATGGATAGAAAAAGATTTGATTTAGCAAAAAAATATATGATTTATCGTTATACAAGAGCTTTAGTTAGAAAGCAAAACACAACAGATGAATCAATTTTAGGATTAATTAGAAACCAAAACAAAGAACTTGCAGAAGAAAATTCAAACAAGAACTCTGTACTTGCATCAACACAAAGAGATTACATTGCAGGTGAGGTTTCAAAAGATTTAACAAAAAGAATTTTATTACCTGAAAAAATTACAAAAGCCCATGAAGAAGGAATTCTTCATTTCCATGATATGGATTACTTTTTACAACCAATATTTAACTGTTGCTTAATTAACATAGGTGATATGTTAGATAATGGTACAGTTATGAATGGTAAATTAATAGAATCACCAAAAAGTTTCCAAGTAGCATGTACTGTTATGACTCAAATTATAGCAGCTGTTGCTTCAAACCAATATGGTGGACAATCTGTAGATATAAGCCATTTAGGAAAATATGTTAGAAGAAGCTATGAAAAATTTAAAAAAGAGATTGAAACTGAATTTGGAAACGAATTATCAAAAGATATGATAGAAAAACTAGCACATCAAAGATTAAGAAAAGAAGTATCTTCTGGTGTACAAACAATTCAGTATCAAATAAATACATTAATGACAACAAATGGGCAATCACCTTTTGTAACATTATTCTTAAACTTAAAGAAAGATGACCCATATATTAAAGAAAACGCAATGGTCATAGAAGAAATTATCAAACAAAGATATGAGGGAATCAAGAATGAAAAAGGTGTATATATCACACCAGCATTTCCAAAACTTATATATGTATTAGATGAACACAACTGCTTAAAAGGTGGAGAATACGATTACTTAACAAAACTTGCTGTTAAATGCTCATCAAAAAGACTATATCCAGATTATATTTCAGCTAAAAAAATGCGTGAAAATTATGAAGGAAATGTATTTAGTCCAATGGGATGTAGAAGTTTCTTATCTCCATGGAAAGATGAAAATGGAAACTATAAATTTGAGGGAAGATTTAATCAAGGTGTTGTTAGTATAAATCTACCACAAATTGCAATTATTGCTGATGGAGATGAAGAAAAATTCTGGAAACTATTAGATGAAAGACTAGAATTATGCTATGAAGCATTAATGTGTAGACATTATGCACTTCTTGGAACATTAAGTAATACTAGCCCAATTCATTGGAGATATGGTGCAATTGCTCGTATGCAACCAGGAGAAAAGATTGACAAACTATTAAAAGATGGTTATTCTACAATTTCTTTAGGATATATTGGAATTTATGAAATGACTAAATTAATGAAGGGTGTTTCTCATACAGAACCTGAAGGACACGACTTTGCAATTAAAGTTATGAAGCACTTAAGAGATACTACAGATGCATGGAAAGCCAAAACAGGCATTGGTTTTGGACTATATGGAACTCCTGCAGAAAGCTTATGTTACAGATTTGCTAGAATTGATAAGGAAAAATTCGGAGAAATTAAAGATGTAACAGATAAAGGATACTATACAAATTCTTACCATGTTGATGTAAGAGAACCAATAGATGCATTTAAAAAACTTGCATTTGAAAGTGAATTCCAAAAAATATCTTCAGGTGGAGCTATTTCGTATATTGAAATACCAAATATGAAAAACAATTTAAAAGCATTAGAAGACTTAGTAAAATTCATCTATGATAATATTCAATATGCAGAATTCAATACAAAATCTGACTATTGCCATGTTTGTGGATTTGATGGAGAAATCATTATTAATGATAAACTAGAATGGGAATGTCCAAACTGTGGAAACAAAGATAAAAATAAAATGAATGTAACAAGACGTACATGTGGATACTTAGGAGAAAACTTCTGGAATGAAGGAAAAACAAAAGAAATAAAATCTAGAGTTTTACATTTATAAAATAAACCTTTAAATGGGAAGGAGCAAAAGATATGAAATATGCTAAAATAAAAAAATGCGACGTAGCAAATGGCCCAGGAGTTAGAGTTTCATTGTTTGTAACAGGATGCAATCATCATTGCAAAAATTGCTTTAATAAGGAAGCATGGGATTTTAATTATGGAGATGATTTTACTCAAAAACAAGAAAGTGAAATTATTGAAGATTTAAAACCAGATTATATAACAGGTTTAAGCCTTTTAGGAGGGGAGCCTTTTGAAAAAACAAATCAAGAAGGATTAGTACCTCTTATAAAAAAAGTAAAAGAAACATATCCAAATAAAGAAATATGGTGTTATACCGGATTTACATTTGATAAACAAATATTAGGTCAAATGATTGGAGAAGAGCATAGAGAAACAACAAAAGAAATGCTTGACAATATTGATTATATTGTTGATGGACGTTTTGTTGATGAACTAAAAGATCCTAAACTAAGATTTAGGGGATCAAGCAATCAAAGAATAATAGACGTAAAAAAGAGTTTAGCTCAAAATCAAATTGTTATTTGGGATGGATTAAATAAAGATATAGGATAATATTATAAAAGCGTAAACAAGAGTAAATCTTATTTACGCTTTTAATTTTTAAATAACTGTAGATGTTGTAATAAATGAACTATCAGGAGGATATACAAATTCATCTGTTGGTTTATCTATTTTATTAATTGTTTCAACTTTAATAATTGGTATTTCACCTTTATAATCACCTTTTGTTATTGTACCAGTAACTTCTATCCAATCATTGTCTTTGTAATTACTAATAAGGTTTGAGTCACACAAAAAACCTACGACAACATATTTGTAATCAGAAGAAATTATCATATTTCTGGCTAAAACAAATTGGCTATCTGTAAAATCATATAACCTGTAAACAAATCCAGAAAATTTTACTTTTTGACCGACATAATCATTTAAATGATTATGTACATTTTGCAAAACATTAGTATAATTTTGAGAATTTACATCATAAACAGTATCTCTTAAATTTACATCATCATTAGTTTTGAAAAAACTATTAAAAATCAATTTATAGCAAACGAAAAATGTTATCAATAATAAAATAACACATAAGATACCTATAAAGATTTTTGCAGTTTTATTTCCATCTAATTTAATATTAAAAACAAACATATATAAACCCCTTTAAAATTAGTATAATAATATCTATTCTGGTTTTAACAATATATTCTATAAAAACGATAAAAAACCAATTATATGTATTGCGATTTTGAAAGAAAAGTGATATAGTAACATAAGTTTAATAGGTGCATAAGATTTAATGCATAATTTACATATTACATAATAGGAAGGAAGAAAAAAATGGGATTATTTAAGACATATAGCCAAAAAGAAGTTAAAAGATTAATGCCAATAGTAAAGCAAATTAATGAATTAGAACCTGAAATGGAAAAACTATCAGATTCTGAATTAAGAAATCAAACAGCTAAATTAAAAGCTAAATTAGAAGAAGGAAAAACTTTAGATGACATATTACCAGAAGCATTTGCAACTGTAAGAGAAACATCAAAAAGAGTTCTAGGAATGAGACATTTTGATGTTCAATTAATTGGTGGAATTATATTACACCAGGGAAGAATTGCTGAAATGAAAACAGGTGAAGGAAAAACACTTGTTGCAACACTTCCAGTTTATTTAAATGCATTAACAGGAAGAGGTGTTCATGTAGTTACAGTAAACGACTACTTAGCAAAAAGAGATAGTGAATGGATGGGAAAAGTATATAAATTCCTAGGTTTAACGGTTGGACTAGTTATTGCTGGAATGGAACCACATGAAAAAAGAGAAGCTTATGCATGTGATGTTACATATGGTACAAATAATGAATTTGGATTTGATTATTTAAGAGATAACATGGTTATATATAAAGACCAATTAGTACAAAGAGGACTAAATTATGCAATAGTAGATGAGATTGATAGTATTTTAATAGATGAAGCACGTACACCACTTATTATTTCTGGTAGAGGTGCTCAATCTTCAGATCTTTACAAAAAAGCTAATAGCTTTGTAAGCAAATTAACTCCAAAAGTAATTGTAGAAGAAGATGTAAAAGACTTTGAACAAGCAGAAGATAATGAAAACTATGACTATATTGTTGATTTAAAAGCAAAATCAGCTTCATTAACTCAAAAAGGTATTAAAAAGGCTGAGCAAGAATTTGGATTAGAGAATTTTAACGATATCGAAAATTCAGAATTAGTTCATAATGTAAATCAAGCATTACGTGCACATGGAGTTATGAAAAAAGATATTGACTACATTGTAAAAGATGGAGAAGTTTTAATTGTTGATGAATTTACAGGAAGAATTATGTATGGAAGACGTTATAATAACGGATTACATCAAGCTATAGAAGCAAAAGAACATGTAAAAATAGCTGATGAATCAAAAACGCTTGCAACAATTACATTCCAAAACTATTTTAGAATGTATGACAAATTATCTGGTATGACAGGTACTGCTATGACAGAAGAAGCAGAATTTGAAGAAATATATAAATTAGACGTTATTGAAACACCAACAAACAAGCCTATGATAAGAAAAGACAATTCAGATATAATTTATAAAAACGAAAATGCAAAATTTAGAGCAGTTATCAATGATATTAAGAAAAGCCATGAAAAGGGTCAACCTGTTTTAGTTGGTACAGTATCTATTGAAAAATCTGAAAAATTAAGTAAATTGCTAGATAAAGAAGGAATTAAGCATACAGTATTAAATGCAAAATATCATGAAAAAGAAGCTGAAATAGTTGCACAAGCAGGTAAACTTGGTGCTGTAACAATTGCTACAAATATGGCAGGTCGTGGTACTGATATTATGCTTGGTGGTAACAGTGAATTTTTAGCAAAACAAGAAATGAGAAGACAAAGATATTCAATGGATCAAATTGAACAATCTACAGCATTTAATGAAACAAGTGATCAAGCAATTTTAGATGCAAGAAAGAAATTTAAAGAATTACAAGAAAAATTTGATAAAGAAATAAAAGAAGAAAAAGAAAAAGTAATTGCAGCTGGAGGACTAAAAATTATTGGTACAGAAAGACATGAGTCTAGAAGAATTGATAATCAGTTAAGAGGACGTAGTGGACGTCAAGGAGATCCAGGAGAATCAAGATTTTATATTGGACTTGATGATGACCTAATGAAAATATTTGGTGGAGATATGATTACTAGAGTATATAATTCTTTAGGTGCAGATGAAGATATGCCAATTGAATCTAGATTAATATCTAATGCAGTTGAAAATGCTCAAAAGAAAGTTGAAGGAAGAAACTTTAGTATTAGAAAAAATGTACTTCAATATGATGACGTTATGAATGCACAAAGAGAAATTATATACAAACAAAGAAGACAAGTTTTAGATGGTGATAACTTAAAAGAAAGCATTTCAAACATGATAAATTCTTTAGCTGAAGATACAGTAAAGAGTTATATAACAGAAAACGGAATCAATAAAGAAGCTTTACTTCCTGAAATTAGCACAATATTTGGAGTTGAAGAACTATCTTCATTAGATGATAAAAAAGTTGATGCAAACAAAGTTATTAATGAATTACAGGAAAAAGCACATGAGATTTATGATGAAAAAGAGAAAGAATTTGGAGAAAACAACTTAAGAGAATTAGAAAGAGTTGTTATGCTTAAAATTGTTGATGAAAGATGGATGGACCATATTGATGCAATGGATGAATTAAAAGACGGAATAGGACTTCAAGCATATGGACAAAAAGATCCAGTTGTACAATACAGAATAGAAGGTTTTGATATGTTCGATCAAATGATTGCAGACATTAAACTAAATGTTGTAAAAATTCTTATGAATGCAAGAAAGAGAGAAGGAGCAATTGAAAGAAAAGAATCTGTTAAAATAACAAGTGAGGGAAGAGAAGAAGCTACTCTTAGCTTATCAGAAAATACAGCACCAGCATCTTCTTCAGGACCAAAAACACCATATGTAAAAAAGGAAGCAGAAATAGGTAGAAATGATCCTTGTAGCTGCGGCTCAGGAAAAAAGTATAAGAATTGCTGTGGTAAAAACAAGTAAAATAGACAATTGCACAGGCTGGCAGATAATTATATTTTATGTTTTGTCAACGAATTGTCAGCATTAAATATTGTATAATAAATTAAATAAAAGAGTTAGTACAATATCATATATATACTAACTCTTTTATTTATAATACAAGTTATCAATTAAATAACTTTATCATTGGATTATACAATAAATACTATTATTCAAGGGATTATATGATGATTCAATCTGATATTATAAATTTTGAAAAATTTCTACAAAAAGATTGAATCTTATTTATATATATGATACAATACAAATGTTCGTAAAAATATGAAAGAAAAATTTGATGTATTAAACGAATTTGGAGAATTTACAGGAGAAGTCGCGACAAGGGAAGAATGCCATAAAAAAGGGTTATGGCATAGAGCAGTATATGCATTTATTATAGACAAAAATTCGAACATCCTATTGCAAAAAAGAAGTGCAAAGAAAAAATTATGGCCTAATATGTGGGATGTAACAGTAGGCGGACATGTTGATGCTGGTGAATTTGGAAGACAATCTCTTATTAGAGAAGTAAAAGAAGAACTTGGAATAGATATAACAGATGATGATATAAAATATTTAGTTGGTTCATCATCTATAAACATAAAAGGTGATAATATATTGACATATTTAACTGCATTTTTGGCTTCATTTATAGGAATTGCATTTAGTATTTTTAAAAAGAAAAAATAAAGTATATTTTTGACTTTTTGCCAGAAAATACATATATAGATAAACTTGAACGAAATGAATGAAAGGAAAAAAAGGTTGATGAAGAAAATATTACTTAAAGTAGATGGAATGACATGCTCAGCATGTTCTTCTGGTTTAGAAAAATATTTAAAAAAACAAAAAGGAATAAAAGAAGTAACTGTTAACCTGATAATGAATAATGCAAATATAGAATATGATGAAGCTATATTAAATTTAGAGCAGATTGAAAAATTCATTGAAAAAGCAGGATTTACTAGCTTAGGAATAGATAATTTTAAAAAGGAAGAGAAAAAGAAAAGTAATGAAAAATATAAACTTATTGTTATTACTATAATATCCTTATTAATACTATATATTTCTATGTCTCATATGGTTGGACTACCAGTTATACCTTTTCTTCATATGATGAATTATCCAATTAATTATGCTGTTTCTTTACTAGTATTGACCATATTTGTGTTATTTTTCGGAAGAGATATATTAAAAAATGGCTACAAAAATCTAATACATGCTACTCCAAACATGGATACGCTTGTAATGATAGGTGTATTAGCTAGCTTTGTATATAGTATTTATGGAACAATTCAAATTATATGTGGAAATACAATGTTTGTTGAACACTTATATTACGAATCTGCTGCTATAGTAATATTTTTTGTAAAAATCGGAAAATTTATTGAAAACAAGAATAAAAATAAAACAAAAGAAGCATTGCAACAATTAATGAGTATTACACCTAATGAAGCCGTAATTGAAAGAGATGGGGAAGAAGTAAAAGTAACAATAGATGAAATACAAAAAGGAGATATAGTTATTTGTAAACCAGGACAAAAAGTCGCTGTAGACGGCGAAATTATTGAAGGAATAACTCATATAAATGAATCGTTTATAACAGGTGAAAGTAAACCCGTAAGAAGAGATGTAGGTTCAAAAGTAATAGCTGGAAGTATAAATTATGAAGGAACTATAAAGTATAGGGCAGAGAAGATAGGAAAAGAATCAACCGTCTCAGAGATAGTAAAATTAGTTGCAAATGCAAGTTCGAGTAAAGCACCAATATCAAGGGTAGCAGATAAGGTAAGTGGGATATTTGTACCAGTTGTTTTAGCAATTGCTATTATATCATTTATTATATGGATTATTGTATCAAAAGATTTAGCTTATTCGATAAATGTATTTGTTACTATTTTAGTTGTTGCATGTCCTTGCAGTCTTGGACTTGCTACTCCACTTGCAATTGTCATTGCCACTGGAAATGCTAGTAAAAACGGTATTTTAATAAAAAACGGAGAAGCTTTAGAAAATTGTCACAAAGTAAAAACAATTTGCTTTGATAAAACGGGAACATTAACAAAAGGATTACTAAGCATTTCTAAAATTTATAATTATAGCAATTTGCAAGATGATGATATTATAAAAATGGTTGCAAGCATAGAAAACAAATCAGAACATCCAATAGCAAGAGCAATTGTATCATATGCAAAAAATAAAAATATAAAATTAGAAAATGTTTCTGAATTTAAGGCAATTGCAGGTTACGGTATATATGGAAAAACTGCAAATAATGATGAACTTTTAATTGGAAATAATAAGTTAATGCAACAAAATAATATTCAAATAAAAAATACTAATGATGAACATAATTTAGAAAATGATGGTAACAGCATTCTATTTGTAAGTATGAACAATGATTTAGTTGCTCTAATAGGTGTTAAAGACATATTAAAAGAAGATGCAAGCATTGCAATAAGAAAATTAAAAGAAAAGAATATTGATGTTGTAATGCTAACAGGAGACAATGAAAAAACAGCTGAAATGATTGCTCAAAATCTTGATATAGAAAAAGTTATGGCAAATTTAACTCCAAAAGAAAAAGCAGAACAAATTAAAGAATTAAAGAAAAATGGTCTTGTAATGATGTGTGGAGATGGAATAAATGATAGTGTTAGTTTAGTAACTTCTGATATTGGTGTATCAATATCTTCAGGAACAGACATTGCTATGGACTCAGCAAATATAATTCTTATGAGTGATAATCTAGAGAAAATAAATGATTTAATAGAATTAAGTGATAAAACAATAAGAAATATTAAGCAAAATTTATTTTGGGCATTTTTTTATAATATATGTATAATTCCAATTGCTTGTGGAATTTTTAAGTCATTTGGAATTATTATGGACCCTATGATTGCTGCTTTGGCTATGACAATAAGCAGTTTGACAGTGGTTTTAAATGCTTTAAGGTTAAAAAAATAAATATACGAAAAAGGGAGTGAAATAAAAGTTGGCAGATTTAGAAGAAATTTCTCGTAAGCTAAATGAATTAAACAATAAACTAAATGAAATAGGTGATTCACTTTGACATCTCTAAATTGGAAACAGAGTTATCTGCATTAGAAGAACAATCATCAACACCAGAATTTTGGAGTGATACTAAAAACAATTCAATAATATTAAAAAAAATTACAACTTTAAAATCTAAAATAGATAAGTATAAAAAGGTAAAATCAAACTTAGAAAGTATTATTGAGACGAATGAATTAATAAAATTAGAATATGACGAAGACTTAGAAAAAGAAATTGTAATTAGTACAAATAATATTGAAAAAGAAATAGAAAAATTAGAAGTATCAACTTTGCTATCTGGAAAATATGACTCTAATAACGCAATTATAACTTTACATCCTGGAGCTGGTGGAACAGAAGCTCAAGATTGGGTAGAAATGCTTTATCGTATGTACACAAGATGGGCTAATGCAAATGGATATAAAGTAGAAGAGTTAGATTATTTAGAAGGTGACGAGGCTGGAATTAAAAGTGTAACATTTTCAGTATCTGGGGAATATGCTTATGGATATTTAAAAGGGGAACAGGGAGTTCATAGATTGGTTAGAATATCTCCTTTTGATGCAGGAGGTAGAAGACATACATCATTTGCATCTGTAGAAGTTCTTCCAGAAATAACTGAGGATATTCAAATAGATATTAATCCAGATGACTTAAGAATAGACACTTATAGAGCATCAGGTGCAGGTGGTCAACATGTTAACAAAACATCATCAGCAATAAGAATAACACATATTCCAACAAATATTGTTGTAGCATGTCAAACCGAAAGATCTCAAATTCAAAATAGAGAAACAGCTATGAAAATGCTAAAATCAAAACTTTTGAATTTAAAAGAAAAAGAGCAAAAAGATACTATTGATGAATTAAAAGGAATACAAATGGATATAGCATGGGGAAGTCAAATTCGTTCATATGTATTTTGCCCATATACTCTTGTCAAAGACCATAGAACAAATTATGAGGTAGGAAATGTAGCAGGAGTTATGGATGGTGATTTAAATGGTTTTATTGATAGTTATCTAAAAAGCTTAGTAAAATAAACATAAACAATTTAATTTAAAGTAACTATCTGTCAAAAACAAAATACAATATAATATAGGTAAACTATAATTATAGTTACTTATATCAAACAATATATAAAGGATGGAACAACATATGGAGACAATTGTATTAAAATTTGGAGGAAGTTCACTTGCTGATAATATAAAGTTAAATATTGTAGCAAATAAGATAATAGAATTTTATAATCAAGGTAAGCAAATTGTTGTAGTTGTTTCTGCACAAGGAAAAACAACAGATAATCTTATTAAAGATGCAAAATCGCTTGCATATGAGCCTTCTAAAAGAGAAATGGATGTGTTATTAAGCACAGGTGAACAGGTATCAATTTCAAAATTATGTATTTTATTAACTAGAATAGGATATGAGGCTATATCATTAACAGGATGGCAAGCAGGTATTTATACAACTGCTAAACATCAAGAAGCTACCATTAATGAGATAGATACTTCTAGAATAAAAAAAGAATTAGAACAAAACAAGATTGTTGTAATTGCAGGATTTCAAGGAATAGATGAAAATAAAGATATTACCACTCTTGGCCGTGGTGGTTCTGATACAACAGCTGTCGCAATAAGTGCTGCTATTAATGCTGACCATTGCTATATTTTTTCTGATGTAGATGGAGTATACTCAACAGATCCAAACAAGATTTCAGAAGCTAAAAAGATAGAACAGCTATCTTACACAGAAATGCTTGATTTGTCAAATGAAGGAGCAAAAGTACTTCACAATAGATGTGTAGAAATAGCAGAAAAATATAATGTATTAATTGAAACAGGTTCAACTTTTAATAATAATATTGGCACAGTTATTTGTGACAAAATGGAAGAAAGTTCAGTAAAAAGTATTGTGAAAAATGATGATTTATTTCTAGTTACTTTAAAATACGAAACATATAATAGTGACATGTTTAATAAGCTATACTTACTATTACTTGAAAACGAAATATCTCCTTCAACATTAATTAATAATAGTACAAATAATTTATGTATTAGTTTTACTATTAAAACAGCAAAATTAAACGCTTTTCAAAAGCTTTTAGAAACGGATTTAAAGATGTTTAATTCTTCATTTACTAATATTTCAAGAATTTCTCTTGTTGGATATGGAATTTCAAACAATGAGGAAATATTAAAAGAAATATTAAGAATATTTAGTCTAAATAATCTAGATATATTAACAATGCAAATAGATGAATGTAAAATATCTATAATAACAAAGGAAAAAGTATCTGGAAAAATTCTAGAACAACTTCATCATGAATTAATTGTATAAAATAAAAATCAGTAAATTTGTAAATTTACTGATTTTTTTATTTCTTTAGTTCTAAACAAGACAAGTCCCGAATATATATATTTTAGACTATATACAAAGGAGAGATGTTTTATGACAATTGAAGATAGAAAATCAAATGCAATTAATAATAGTACAAATGTTATTCAAAATATTATATTAGAGAATAGGGAAAAGCTAAGTATATCAGGTGTACTTGATGTTTTAAGTTTTGATGATCAAATTGTAATTTTAGAAACGGAATTAGGCCTGCTTACTGTAAAAGGAGAAAACCTTAGAATTAACAAGCTAAGTTTGGATACTTCAGAGGTTGTTGTAGATGGCGAAATATATAATTTAGGATATAGTGAAAAAGAAAATAGCCAAAAATCCGGAAGTTTCTTTGGTAAAATTTTTAGATAATTTTTAGTAAAGAGGTAAAATAATTTGAATCAGTTAATTAATATGCTATTATTTATTTTAACCGGAATTGTAATTGGAGTTCTTTTTGATATATTTAGAATTATTAGAAGAAGCTTTAAAACACCTGATTTTTTAACATACATAGAAGATATTTTGTTTTGGCTTATGGCTGGTATTATTTTATTATTTACAATATTTACATTTAATAATGGAGAAATACGCCTTTATATATTTGTTAGCTTGTTATTTGGACTAACGATATACCTATTAACTTTAAGTAAATTTTTTATTAAGATAAATGTCAAGATTATAGGAATAATAAAGAAAATTATTTGTTATCCTATAAAACTTATTTATAATTTTATAAAAAAATTTATTTTTAGACCAATAATTTTTGTTTTCAACAATATTCGTAATTTAAAAAGTAAAAAAGCAAATTAATATAGAATATTTTAATATTTTTTAAGATAAAAAGCGGTAAAAAAGAAGGATTTCGTTAAAAAATGTAGAAAAAAATATATATATTGAAAAATGGAGATAAGAATACAGATGAAGAAAATTAATTTTAAAAAGCTTTATAAAAGATTGTTCGTATTAATCTTTGCAATCTATATTATATACACTTTTATTGCTCAACAGCAAACATTAAATGCTTATAAAGCTGAAGCAACGAAGTATAATGAAGAAATAGAAAAAGCACAAGAAGAAAATCAAAAATTAAACGAAACAAAAAATAATATTAATTCTAATGAATATATAGAACAAATTGCAAGAGAAAAATTAGATATGTACTTGCCTAATGAGCGTGTCTATATTGATATAGGTAAATAACAAAGAATGGGGCATATATATGATGCTCCTTTTTGTAACTTAATTCTTTTTATTTAGATTCTTATTATATGTATCCAATTAAGATTATATAACATTCATAAACAAATAGGGGGGCAAAATTATGAATATTGATGATTGTACACTAGTTGAACTACGTCAACTTGCAAAAGAAAAAGGTGTAAAAAATGTATCAAAATTAAAAAAAGAAGAATTAATAGAATTACTAAATAGCAACGAGACGCAAACTAACAATGAAAATACAGATACAGCTACTGATACTGAAAACATAGATAATCAAAATATACAATCTACTAATACCCAAGGTGTATATAAACTTACAAATGAAGATGATGAAATTGTAGAAGGAATATTAGAAGTTTTACCAGATGGATATGGGTTTTTAAGAGGAGAAAATTATTTATCAAGTCCTAAAGATGTATATATTTCTCCAATACAAATTAGAAGGTTTAAATTGGACAAAGGTGATAAAATTAAAGGTATTGCAAGACTTCCAAAAGAAGGCGAAAAATTCCCTGCTTTAATATATGTTGGTGAAGTAAATGGTGATCTACCAGAAAAAGCATATAGAAGAAAGAAATTTGATGACTTAACACCTATTTATCCTGATGAAAGAATACGTCTAGAAACATCTCCAGATGAATATGCAATGAGAATTATAGACTTAATATCTCCAATCGGAAAAGGTCAAAGAGGAATGATTGTTGCACCACCTAAAGTTGGTAAAACAACATTGTTAAAGAAAATAGCAAATAGCATTAGTACTAATAATCCAGAAATAGAATTAATTGTACTTTTAATTGATGAAAGACCTGAAGAAGTTACAGATATGCGTCGTTCAATTAAAGGTGATGTAATTTATTCAACTTTTGATGAATTACCTGAACATCATGTAAAAGTAGCTGAAATGGTTTTAGAAAGAGCAAAAAGACTTACAGAGCAAAACAAAGATGTTGTAATTTTACTTGATAGTATAACTAGACTTGCAAGGGCATATAACCTTGTTATTCCATCATCTGGTAGAACCTTATCTGGTGGTTTAGATCCTAATGCATTACATAAGCCAAAGAAATTCTTCGGAGCTGCAAGAAATATAGAAAATGGGGGAAGTTTAACAATTCTTGCTACATCTTTAATAGAAACTGGTAGTAGAATGGATGATGTAATATTTGAAGAATTTAAAGGAACTGGAAATATGGAAGTTCACCTAGATAGAGGCTTATCAGAAAAACGTATTTTCCCAGCAATTGATATTAACAAATCAGGTACTAGAAGAGAAGAACTTCTTCTAACAAAGCAAGAGTTAGATACAGTATTTGCTTTAAGAAAAGCTATGTCTACAAAGCCAATATCTGAAATTACAGAACAATTAATTAATCAAATGTTAGAGACTAAAAATAATGAAGAATTTATAGAAAAGATAAACGAATATTTAAAAGATATTAAATAAAATAAATAGTGATTATGTAAAAGGAATAGTAAAAAATAAAATGAATAATGAAATCGTATTTGTAACACATAATACAGGAAAAATAAAATCAGCTGAAAAATACTTTTTTATGGTATATTTTTAAACCAAATGGATTTGATAAAACTTTAGCTGAAATGGATTCTTTTGAAAGAGAGAATAGAAGGACAATTGATGGTTCTGTACAAGCTTTGCAAGAATTTGCAAATTGGTATGAAAAACAATAAATAACTAGTAATAAAAAAATAGTAGAGTTTTATTGCTCTACTAATTTTTTTATTACTTGCAATATTAATATATAAATTTTTAAAAAAATTATATATCAAATAAAAATATGTATAATTTTTTGATTTTTTTATACATATTTGTTGAATATATATAAAAAATATGGTAATTTATATATAAGGAGGTATCAAAAATGAGCTTAAATTTATTACCATATAATAACATAGATTTAAAAACTAATCGTATTTTAGAGCAATTAACTTTATCATCAAGGGCACTTGCAGAATTAAAAGGATATGCAAATACAATTCCTAATATGCATATTTTAATAAATGCAGTAACAATAAATGAAGCAAAAGACAGTAGTGCAATTGAAAATATTGTAACAACACATGATGACATATACAAAGTTCTTACTGAAAGTGGCTATAAAGAAGAAAATGCAAAAGAAGTTGTTGATTATAGAAATGCTATTTGGACAGGGTATGAACAAATAAAGAAAGATGGATTTATAAGCACAAATACTTTAGTTAAAATACAAGGAACTATTGAACATAATAGAGCAGGAATAAGAAAATTACCTGGAACAGAATTAAAAAATTCTGTAACTGGAAAAACGATTTATACTCCACCTCAGAATGAGAAAGAAATACGCAATTATTTAAAAAATTTGGAAGATTTTATAAATAATAATGATGACGGGATTGATCCATTAATAAAAGTCTGTTTAATTCATTATCAATTTGAAAGCATTCATCCGTTTTATGATGGAAATGGAAGAACAGGCAGAATACTAAATATATTATATTTAGTATTAAACAACTTAATTGATAGTCCAATATTATACTTAAGCAAATATATTAATAAAACAAAGCAAGAATACTATAAATTATTTAATGAAGTTAGAGAAAACAATAATTTTGAAGATTGGATATTATATATTTTAAAAGGGATAGAAATCACTTCAAAAGAAACTATTGAATTAATAAAAAATATACAAAATGAGATGATGGAATATAAAAAAGAGTTTAAGGAAAAACTTCCTAAAATTTATTCTAAAGAACTATTAGAAAGTTTATTCTATGAGGTATATACTAAAATTTCTTATATTGAAAAAACATGTAATGTAACCAGAATTACAGCTACTTCATATTTAAATCAATTAGAAGATGTAGGACTTTTGGTTTCAGAAAAAATTGGTAGAGAAAAAATATTTAAAAATGTAAGACTTATTGAATTATTGGCAAGTAATTAATTTTATTACATTATAATTTAACATGGAAAAGGTTATAGACACAAATATTTAAATTATAAAAGAAAAGAGGAACATTTTATACAAAATGTTCCTTTTAAATGAAATAACAAAAACATTAGATAAATTATTCAAATACAATGTTAAAACAACAGAAAAAGTTGCGAGGTAGAAGTAGATATGGAAAAGTGTAAAAAAAGGAATATAGAACATTGCACAAAATCAAAGTTTTGTGCAAAAAGGAATAGGAGTAAAATATAGAATACCCATTTTGAGTATCCCTTTTCAAAATTAGCTATTCCTTGCTATAAGCTCATTCTAGCTGTTTTTTTATAGACAATAAACTACATTACTTTTATATAAAAACTCCTTAAAATCGATTCTGGAGCTTCAATATTTTGTGTTATGTCTGGTTGGATTTTTTTCATTATTGTAACCTTATAATTTATAAAAAAAATTATATAATTTCAGATTATTTTTTCAAAAATTCATAAATCCTTATATTTCAGCATTTTGCCTTATTTTTCAGACAACAAACTATATGCCTAATTTTTAAAAACGGCTTAAAAACGATTCTCGTGCGTCGTTTTTTTAGCCATTTTTCAGCATTTTTAAAAGATGCCTAAAATTAAGCATTTCTATAAGGATTATATCATAATTATAAGATTATAAAAATTGAACATTATAATCTAAACGTATAACTGTTAAGTTTCATATAAAAATGTCTTAAAATTGATTTTGGTGCGTTCAACATATAAAATTATATTTAGTTTTACATAATATTTTTCTATACTTTCTCACTTTTTTCTATATTATGTTCAATTTCAATATATTTCTTTATTGTTTTCTTTACTTCAGCAGTTATCTTAGGATTATTAATGATTTCTTCAACTGTTTCCCATGAATATGCATCATGCTCTGTTAAAATAATATTATCTGTTCCTTTTACCATAATTGCAAAATTATATTGTCTGGTATTTTTTCCACTTCCAGATTTATAATCAAAACTATCTATATAATATAATATCCTTTGCATATCACAGTTTGTTTCTTCTTTTATTTCTCTGGCTAATGCAATCGTTATATCCTCACCTTCCTCCATATTTCCACCTGGCAATTCATCAATTCCTCCCATAAAATCATCTGACTTTCTGGACATTACAAGTATCTTTCCTTGTTCATTAACAATAATTGCTCCAACAACATTTTTTACAATTTCTTCTTTTTTTCCTTTTTCTAATAAATAACCATAATTATCCATATCTAATTCCTCCTATTAATTATTTTTTTGAAATTCATTATATACATATATTAAAAGACCTTTTTTTATTTCTGGTGATATACTATTTTCTTTTTCTATATCCTCTAATTTAATCCATTTATATGACTCGTGCTCGGTTAATAAAATTTTATCTTTTAAGTCCACTTCTACTTTAAAATTAAGCTGTCTACATTTTTTACATGAGCCTGATAAATAATCAAATTGATCGATATATGAATTTATTTTTGTAATCTCCATGTTCGTTTCTTGTTTTACTCCTCTGACGAGAGTATCGTAAATGTTTTCATCTTTTTTAGCTTTTCCTCCAGGCAATTCATAAAATTCTCCCATAAAACTTTTTTTCTTTCTTTTAGCTAAAAAAATTTCACCATTTTCATTTGTAATAATTGCACCCACAACAATATTTTCAATTTTGTCATTTTTGGCATTGTTTTCTAAAAACTGATTAAAATCCATTTTTCCCCTCCTTTACAACTCATCTATATTATTTGTTACCTTCTTTATTGCTCTAATATATTTGTAGACTATTTCTTCATCATCTTTCTGTTCCCATACAGGTAATTTTATTATTTGATTGTAAAATTTTGTAGCATTTGGAAAATCTTCTTCATTATATCTAATTTTATTTCTATAATTATCATACAAGAAATCTGGATACTTAAATAATTCTAAATAATTTACCGGACATGTAGAATTTGGTATATCTATTTCAACACCACCTTCTGCAATAACGGCATCCACAAATTTTTCTCTGCTTACATTATTCATATATTCTGGATGATATTTAATAATTAATGCATACCAACTATTAGTTGCATCTTTCATTGGCTTTATAACTTCCAAACCTTTTATATCTTTTAACTGTTCAATAATTAATTTTGCGTATTCTTGTTTTTGACTATTTATATCATCTAAATCCTTAAATTGCTCATATGCAATTCTTATTGCTAAGGGATGTGCCCTCAATTTCATTCCTTTTCCAGTTACAGAATATTTATAAATAGGACTGTTTTTGTCTATTTCCTTTTTACATCTCTTATTATAATGTCCCAATAAAATGGCTCTATCATATATGTTTTTATCATTTGTAATTAATATTCCTCCTTCTCCACCAGTAATAATTTTATTTCCTTGTAAACTAAAAGCTGCTACATCTCCCCATTCTCCAAGTTTTTTTCCTTTATAACTTCCACCGTGAGCATGTGAACAGTCTTCTAATAAATATAAATGATATTTATCAGCAATATCCCTGATTTTATCCATTTGACAAGGATACCCCCACATATGAGTAACTACAATAGCTTTTGTTCTAGATGTTATTTTATTTTCTATCTCATTAACATTCATATTTCCATATTCATCACAATCTACAAGAACTGGTGTTGCTCCTGTCAAAAAAATTGGTGTATTTGTTGCAAAAAAAGTATATGCAGGGCATAAAATTTCATCATTACTTTTTAACCCTATTGCATCGTACATTGACCATAATGCTGCAGTTCCAGAGCTTGTAACCAGTCCATATTTCTTATTGTGATATTCGGCAAATTCACCCTCGAATTTTTGAAAAATATTTGAATTATCATATATTGAAATTGTGTCATATAGCTGTTCGATAACAGCGTTTTCTATTTTTTTTGTTATTCTTGGATGTATACATTTTCCTTCTTTATCATCTTTGAAAATTTTTTCTCCACCATTAATGGCTAGTTTTTTTTCCTCATTGCTAAATATGCATTTCTTCCCAATTGAATTTAGTGCCTCATCCATTTTCCTTATTAATCCTTCCCTATCTCTTTTCTTTACCTCATTTAAAATTGAAATTTCATCATTCTTTTCCCTACAAATGTTGACATACCCGTCTGGTGTAACAAATAAATCATTATATTTATTACAATAATATGCTGGTTCAAAGTGTTTTTCTGCATTTGCACAGAAAATTCTCGACATTACTACATCTGTCTTTCCATTTGTCATATATTTTTTTGATACATTAGATGACTCATAATATTTATAATTATTCTTCAACAAAATCTCTTCCACAAACTCGAGTTTAACAATTTCTTTCTTTTTTCTTGTATATAGTTCTATAAATTTTATTGAACCACCTATTTTTTCTGTAAAATTCAATAATTCCATAATGTTCTTTTCAGTATTATTAACTTCTTTAGTTAGTACAACATTTAATCTTAAGTCTACATTTGGATATTTATTTCTTATATAAGCAATGTTTCTTAAAATTTTCTCCATTTTATTTTTTCTATTTATTATCTGTTCATATTTTTCTTTATCTAAACTATGTAATGATAAATTAATCCTCCTTATATATGGAATTACTTTTTCGTGTTCTAATAATAGCTCTCCATTTGTTATTATAGTAATTTTTCCATTTTTGTTATAAAGTTTCTCAATAATATTGTCTACTTCCTTGTTCATCAATGGTTCTCCACCTGTTAAACTAACTTCGTTCCATCCATATTTTTCATTACACACAGAAAACAAATATTCATAATCAGAACTATTAAATTTGCTATCACAGTTTCTTTCTATTCCCTCTCTATGACAAAAATAACATTCATAATTACAATTCTGTGTGATTATCATTCTTAATTCTCTGCTCATAATATCCTCCAATCAATAATTTTCATATAATATTTAAATATATTCTTTTACAATTTCAGATACTGATTTTCCATTATTATATAATTTTATAATTTGCGATTTAAATGCTTCTGTAAATTCCCTTCTTGGTCTTCTAGCAATGTTAATTTATAAATGAATTTCTATAATTAATATTTTACTTACTTTTTGATATTATTCAATTTTTTTATTGTTTCATAATTGGAAACAATTTTGACAATTTGTTTCCAATTTGTTGAAAAATTTCCGTCTTTTTGATATAATAATTATTAATAATTTATAAAAAACTTTAAAAATGAAAATTTTGTTGATTTTTATGAAACGAGGTATTTATGTATAATTTAGAAGATATTAAATTGAATGAACAAATAAAAAAATATAGAAAGAGTAGAAATATTTCTGCAACACAATTAGGAAAATTAATATCAAAATCCAAATCCACTGTTAGTAAATATGAAAATGGAAAAGTGATTCCTGATATAATTACTCTTATCGAGATATGTAATGTCTTAGATATTAATTTAGATGAATTAATTCCTCAATGTGAAAGAAATAATATAAATTATAAGCAAAATAATTTATTTAATACTCCTAAACTATATTTTTACTATTATACACAAAATCATCTAGTAGTATCAATTGCAGAATTGATTAATATTAAAAATTCAGATACAACAAAAATTAGATTTTATAACGGAGTAAAATCTACAAGTAAATATGCTGATAAATCTTCATATTATTATGAAGGTAAACTTATCTATGACAAGACAATAGGTTATATAAATTTAGAAAATACAAATTCTCAAGGTACTCAATATGAGAAAATTCAAATTTCATTTAATATTCCCTGGAATTATGAAATTGATAAAACATTCTTTTTTATAATGGCTTTAACACCACACTCTATACCAGTTATCAAAAAAGGTATAATGTCAGTGAATGAAATATCAAATATACATGAATATGACCATTATTTAAAAATTTCTAAAGATGATCTTAATAAA